>Ga0182024_10000047_pt1 | contig 211558 bp, 201 predicted proteins | sample P32metaG_FD_120480 | JGI IMG/M metagenome (GOLD analysis project Ga0182024, IMG submission 120480) | Permafrost microbial communities from Stordalen Mire, Sweden - P3-2 metaG (Illumina Assembly) | ecosystem: Environmental > Terrestrial > Soil > Wetlands > Permafrost | place: Sweden: Stordalen...
CCATGGAGCGGACACGCCGCTCCATATCAGTCACCATGGAGCGGACACGCCGCTCCATATCAGTCACCATGGAGCGGACACGCCGCTCCATATCAGTCACCATGGAGCGGACACGCCGCTCCAATATCAGTCACAATGGAGCGGACACGCCGCTCCATATCAATTCTCTGTCGGAACTTTCTCGATATGATCGATGACCACTACATCGATCGGCGCCTTGGCCTTCTCAAGCCTTAGACCGAGTTCCCGCTCCACCGTCGCCTTAAAGTTTCCCGAGGGCTCCTCGATTGTTCCGCCCGGATTAAAGTACAGCGTGACATCGTAGGTTCCCGTCAATCCCGTCTTATCGACGACATCCACGCCGCCCGCCGGAAAGCGGAATGCGGCGGCAATCTGAGCCATGCTTGACTGTCTTGCGATCAACCGGGCGGCGGACTTGTCCGATTTCACGGAATAAGCTTGATAGACGCCAGCGGGGATTTTCGGAAAGCCATCTTTTTCGGTCATGGCATTCTGAGAATCGGCGCCCGCCGGCTCCTTCAGCTTCGCGGCCGGTCCGTTCTTGGCAAGCACCAGGGCGTACCCTTCGGCCTCCTTGGTCTCATGGTGGACGGCCAGCTTGAATCGCTCGATCAAGAGGTTCTGGAGCATGAGTGGGACTTGAACCGGGGCCGTTCCCGCCGGCACCTTGGCGACGATGTCAAACGTTTCGGTTCGGAGCCACGCCGGACCGGAAAGGCGGTCCAACCGGCTCGGCAATATTCCGTAGGCGTTCATCAACAGTGTCTGCAGCGAGCAATTCGTGAACGTGAGCCGCCCTGGGTTGCCGGTTCCTGGACCGCCGCTAATTGCCTGGTCTCCGCTGCCCGAGCGAGCCGGCCTCACCGAGGCCACTTCGAATGTGACATCGCTGTTCCCGGCCTGAACGGACGCCTGGCCCAACGCCGAGGCGCACGCGAAAATGAGGGCGGCCGGGATGACGAATCCTCGCATGGGTCGGTCTCCTTGGTATTACTGTACTCCAGGGCGATCGCGCCACAGCAGCGGCTGCCCCACAGCGCAAAGGCAAAGATGATGCCCCGCGCCCCGCCACCGAGAGGTCCATTCCGGCGATGCTTCCGACGCCCCGTCGGGAGCGAACAGATGAATGCAGCTCCGCATCGCGCTGAGAATGGCGATCGCGGCGAAGACATAACCGGCAGTCTCAGGCCGCGGATTGTGTTATCGGCTTGGGCCGGCAGCAGCGCGGCCAGGATGCTATGCATCGCTTTGTCCTATCTTGACTGACGGCCGGCGCCAAAGTGGACAGTGCCCGCGTGAAGAGGAACAACGCGACTTGCCTCGGCCGCGGCGGTCCTTTACTCTGAAGCCATGGAAGTGCATTTCACACCTGAGCAGGAAGCGCAGCTTGCGCAAATCGCCACTACCGCGGGGACCGACCCCGAGCGTTTGGTGAAAGACGCCGCACTGCGTTTGCTCCAAGAGGACGCCCGCTTTCGCGCCGCCGTTCGTGAAGGGATCGCACAGGCCGACAGGGGCGAGTTCATTGAAGAGGAAGAAATGGACGCCCGCCTGGAGCAGATGCTGCGCTCCTAATGCGCCTCCGCTGGACGCCGGCTGCAGCAGTAGACTTGCAGCACATTAGCGATTACCTCAAGGACCATCACCCGCGCTATCGCCAGCCCACCATGCGAAAGCTGTACGAGGCTGTCCGCGCCTTGAAACAATGGCCGCAGCGTGGCCGGCTCGGACGCGAGGAAGGAACCCGGGAGCTTTTGTTTTCGCCTCTCCCTTATGTTGCCGTTTATCGTGTCACGGAGCAGAGCGTCGAAATCATGCGGATTTATCACGCCGCGCAGGACCGGCCTTAGCGCTCCTAATTGCGCTCCGCAGGACCAGGCTTCTAAGAGCGGGCAATGTTCGCGGCGGGCCGTTATCGAACAGGACCAGCATTATGGACGGGAACAGGTGCTTCGGTGCTGCGCGCCGCGAATTGCAAAACGGCCTCCACCTGCTGTCGTGTAACACCGAATTCTTCCACGAGCTCGTCAACGCTCATATCCTGAAGGTTTTCAAAAACCGTCGCCACCGGCGTGCGCGTGCCGCGAAAAACCCATGCGCCGCTGCGCTTTCCGGCGATGCTTTCCACGGCGGGGCATTGTGACCAATCGAGACTTGCCATCTTCTTACCTTCCTTTCATCGTAGCTTTTCGGCGGTTCGACAGGCACGCCTCAGCCTATCGCTTCCTCGGTGAAGCACCAAGCCCCTCGGTGGAACATCAAGCCATGGTCACGGTATTGTCGAGAACGTCGAGAACAAACCGGCTCACGGACGGCCTTCATCGATCGGTTGTCTGATCGTCAAGCCTCCCTTCGTTCAATTTCTTCCGCTCAGAGGCGCGTATTCAACACACCTCTACCGTAATCTCCGCCCGAGCGTCTCCATGTCGAACCTCCAACCGGCAGGGGCCTATCCCTACGAAGGCCGGCACCTGGACATTCACCTGCCGGATAGACGTTTCATCCGGGCTCGACACAAATTCCACTGGAATGCGGCGCTGCTCCCAGTAAACCCGGACATTATTCCGGTCGGCATTTTCCGCGACTCCTTCGATCCAGAGCGCGAGATGACCGCCGGTGTCCAGCACGACCGTATTCTGCCGCCAAGCGATGCCGTCCGCCGCGCCTCGCACACGAATTTGAGTAGCCTGAATGGGGATATCCACTGCAATGCGGAGCACCTCGCTGAAGAGGGATCGAGTCGTACGAAGGCGCACAGCGTGCCAGCCTGGCGCGAGGCCGGGAGGTAAAAGAAACGCCGCATGCGTCCCCTGGTCTCTTCGATTCAGCGAAATGGCGTGAACTCCAAAACCACCGATTTCAACCCGAAGGTCCTCGCGGCGCAGGTGCTCATCGGTAGAGGTAAACCAGCAGTTAAGGAACTCTTCGGATCGGGAATCGAAGTTTATGCCAAAATCGCCGATCCGTGTGTTGGTGACTGCCGTGAGAACCGGGGCGGCGGTGGACGGATGCTCCGGGGGTGGTTCCCAGGTGCGGTAACACGCGACCAGCGCGTGCTGGTGTCTGGTGCCCATGTATTCCACGCGCGCGAATCCTGCCGACCGGCAAAGTGCGAGCAGGCAGGGTAGCGTTGGTCCCACCCAGTTGTCCACCTGGTTGGCGAGTTCCGTGTGTTCATAGAACTCCATCCAGGGAATGGGAGAGTGGTTTTCGCCGCCTTCATCGAGGACGATGAAGGAATCCACGACGGCGAGTTGTTTCGTCAATGCGCAAACAATCTCAAGAGCTCGCAACGGGTGGCGCAGGTGGTACAGCACACCGAGGAACAGGGTGTAGTCGAAGGTGCCGAGCTGGAGTTCAGGTAGCTTGTAGACCTCGCACACTTCGTATCGGACGCTTGACCTGCGTTCCCGGTGAGCGTGATAGAAATTCTCTTGTGCCGCGATGTCCACGGCGACCACCTCGGCGCCTCGGCGCTCTGCCTCGAAAGCGAACCATCCATCCCAGGTGCCGATGTCGAGCAGGCGGGCGCCGGTGAGGTCGTCGGGAAGCGGAAACTGAGACCAACGCTGTCGAAGTTCGTCGAGGGACATGAAGCCTGGGATGACGCCCGACGGCAGTTCCATGCTGTGATACCAACCTGTCTTGGCCAGCTCATCCGAGAAATCCTGGCCGCCGCGCTTCGCTAGAACCGCCTCCAGGCTGCTATGGGCCTCTGACATCTTCCCCATTGTATTACCTGACTACGCGGAGACTTGCCGCATGTTCGGGTCATCGGTTGTAGCTCGGCGTCATTGACGAGCAGTACCAGAATTGGTACAGTGGCCTATGGGCTCGGACCTCAAGCGTCTGCCGGCGCACTTCTACCGCCTCGATAGCGGCAGAGAGCCGGTCCGCGAATGGTTGAAGGACCTTGAACCGGGGGACCGAAGGGCCATCGGAGAAGACATCAAGGACGTCGAGTTTTCATGGCCCATCGGCATGCCGCTCGTTCGTCCGCTAAGACGTGAATTGTGGGAAGTGCGGACCAATCTGCCGCGGGGCCGGATCGCGCGGGTTCTTTTCTGCGTGGAGCAGGGACGCATGGTCCTGCTTCACGGATTCATCAAGAAAACTGAGAAGACTCCGCAACGCGAAATCGAATTGGCGCTGAAACGGAAAAAAGGAGCGGGTGCATGAAAAAGAAAAACATCGGATCATCCTTCGACCACTGGCTGCGCGAGGAGGGCATCTACGAGGAAGTGACCGCGACCGCCATAAAACGGGTTCTCGCCCGGCAGCTCGAAGCCGCTATGAAGGAGAAGAACTTTTCCAAGGCGGAAATGGCGCGGAGGATGCATACCAGCCGAGCGGCGCTCGACCGGCTGCTCGATCCCGAGTATGACGCAGTCACGTTGAGCACCCTGCGAAAGGCCGCCGCCGCTGTGGGGCGCGAGCTCCGGCTGGAGCTTCGTTAAAACCTGGCGGAATGTAACTGAGGAGCAACAAAATGATTGCGCGTCATTACATCCTTCTTCCGTTTGACCTATTCATCACGGAGACGGAATCACGGAAGACGGAGAGCGGCCGACGGTGGAAGTGATCTCGACCGACCATCCCATCCCGCTCCTACAAGAATCCCCCTTTCCGCCGATCTCTCCTATGAGTGATCATCACACGCACGCCCCTGCGGATCTCCATCGGCGGCGGAGGCACCGACCTCCCTTCCTACTACCGCCGCTTTGCACCGGTTGCTAGACGATTTCAATACTTTATCGGCTACCAAAAATGAGGGAGGTGGGATCAATTTTCCGAGGGTCTCTCCACATGATCGATCACGAGAAATGTGCCCGGTCCCTTGGCCGAGGCCAGCTTTAGGCCGAGTTGCTCCTGCACGGCGGTAAATATCGATGTCCCGGAGTTGTCCGAAGGGGCGAACCGAGGAAGCGCGGGAGTGGTTTCGTCGGGGGTGAACTCCAAATGGAAATCAAAAAGTCCCGGAGTCCCCGTTTGATTGATGACCGGGCGGTCTAAGATGCTGAGAATATTTTTGGCAAATTCATCGAGGCTGATTTTTCGTGCCTCCACGATCAGCAATGGCTGCTTCATTCGTACACCGCCGAAACCACACCGAGGCTTTTCATTCTTCGCATCTGGCTCCGAAGGTTGTGCGGTACCAGCCGGAGCGCAGCTTCCTTCCTTAAACGGCGATAGCCTGGGGCCGCCCTTCGTTGTCGTCAGGGCGTAGACTGGGGTCTCTCTAGTCTCACTGTGGATTTTTAACCGAAATCGATCCTCAAGGAGGGCTTGAAGCATGGGGCCGTTCATCATTTCCCTGCCCGCGTTCCCGTCCGCTTTGGCGTTGATTTCGTAGCGCTCAGAATTGATCCAGTCGGGGCCTCCCGAAATGGGAACTTTTATCGCACCGTTAGAACGACCATTTGCAAAGCGGACGTAAGCTGTGTTGATCAGGGCCATTACAGTCTGGCAATTCGTGTTCAGCCTTCCAGGTGATGGAACTTGGCCCCCGCCCGCCCCGCCATCTACCCTGCCGCCTGCTCCTCCGCCAAGCGCACTCTCACAGGGCTTGATAGCGGCCACCTCGAATTTAGGTGCGGGCGATGGTACGGATTGAGCTAGGAGATAGGGCGCAATTGTGCCCAGTACTACAAGCGCCCAACCTACCGCCAACGTTCCAGCGCGAGCCATTGGCAATTTACTGCCCGAGTTCAATTCGCGCGCCACGTGATCCATCATGATAGCTTCCGCCTCCCTTGAGATTTAGAACCCCCGAACCAGGACATCCAAGGCCCGGTTCGCCGCCCAGTTTCTTACTTTTGAACACCTGGAGTGCTTCCCCGGCCGCCTCTTCCACCTGCCGTGGGCCCGCTGATCGTGTAGTCCGCAGGCAATTCGAACAGCGCTCGCGGCGGATTCACACGGCTGATATTGGTCAGCTTGTAAACGGCCTCTCCGCTGCGAGGGTCACTGTGGGTGGTCATCACATCTAGTCGCAATTCCGACGAGTGCCACACTTCGTCGATTATCTTGATCGGGAACTGATTACCGATTTGTCCGGCGGGGATTGTCTCCGTGATGCGCGTGCCATGCGCGATTACACCCTCAATGTTTCTGGAGCCAAGATCCTCTTTAACAGGCTGAGTTCCAATAGGCTCAGGTGTACGCAATGATGACTGGTCCCCGGCCCTCCGCGTAATTACCCCTCCCCGCTGCGCGACATGCTTCTGAGGATCGAGCGTATAGGAGACTTTTTCGATCGGATCTGAGATGGTAATCACACGGGGAGCATCTGCCTGTGCCAGGGCTCCCACGGCCAGCACCGACTCCTCACGCCGTTCCCTGCCGTCGCTATCGCGATACAGCTTTTGCGTCGTGCGCCGCACGATGCGATTTCCGTCTCCGAGCACCTGAGTTGTCTCTGTAACTGCATCCGCAGAATACGGTGCATTTGTGACAGCAGCGGCGCGGCTCAGAGAGGCGGTGGCGAGAATGAGTGCCTGCGCATCCAGTGCGTCGTGTTGCCGGGCTCGTAAAACCGGGTCGTCCGGCGCTTGGGCCAGCGCCTGGAAAACCGTTGCCAATCCGACGATCAAGATAGTCTTCATACTCTGCTCCCTTAGTCTTGAACTACGAATCGAATGGCTCTAGCCAAGTCGTCCGGCCCCACCAGCACTTCCGCTTGCACAGGATCGGACAAGTGGTCGTCTCCAACGGCCAGTCCGACCATCCTCATCATAGACGCAGGCACAGTCATGCGAACCAGCAAGCCACGTTCGAGCGGCACCAGGCTCTCCATCAGCGGAAAGAAACCGGTTACGATTTCCCTACTTTCGTGCGGTTTCTCCTCCGCGTCTTTCACGAGGGGCGGCGGCATGACGGCAGGGACCGTTACCGTCTTGGTCGGCACCTCGACCGCAACTACCGTGCGTCTAATCTCGCGTGCCGCCCAGCCCATAACCAACAGCACCAGCGCGGCTGCCACCATCGCGCCACACATTGCCATCCTTCGCAGCCTCAGGTTTGCCGGCGTCTCAAGCGCTCCGGGGAGCAGAACATTCCACCATCCCCTGTGCGGGTTCAACATTCGCGCATCCAGTAACGACGGCTCCTTAGCGATATGGCTGCGTAGACGAGCGAGAAACTCCGGAGAGGGGTCGATAGCCAGTAGGTCCTCGATCTCGCGAGCAAGCCTCGCCTCCGCCGACGAATCAATAGATGGTTTCTTGGTCATGCAGGAGCTCCTTCAACCTTTGTCGGGCGGTAAACAACCGGGACCTGACGGTACCCTCAGGTAATCCCAGCAACTGAGCCACTTCGCGCAGATCGTGCTCCTCGATACCCGCTAACACCACAACCACCCGAAGTCTCTCGGGCAGTGCATCGATGGCGTGCCACAGATGTTCAGCTCGCTCGCGGACGATCATTGCGTCTGCGCCCTCAGCGGTGAGCGACACTTCGGTGCCGACACGTTCGCGCAGCATTCGCCGCTCATCCCTCCGCCGCCGGTCAACCGCAAGCCGCCACGTGATGCGGACGAGCCACGCACGGAAACGCTCCCTGTTCCGCAATTGGGGGAACGCTCGGAAGGCTTGGACGAACGCTTCCTGCGCGATGTCTTCGGCATCCTGACGTTGATGTAGAACTGAAAAGGCGACGCGAAAGGCAAGGCTAGAAGACTCCGCGAGCAAGACCTCAAACTCCCGATTGAGGTCCTGGTCCGTCTCATCAAAAGCCCGCCCCCCCACTAATGGCATATCCAAGCGTCGGTACATCTGCCTTCCAAAGCACAAGACGCCGCCGAGCACCGCGCCGTTCATTTTCTCATCAACAGTTCGGCGGCTCTCGGCTGGTCGCTCATTCTCACGGTTCCGCCGATAATCGATGCTGTGTCAAATTTCGCCCCCCCCCGCTCCTACAAAAATCACCGTTTTCCGCCGATTACTCCCATGAGTGATCATCACACGCACGCCTCTGCGCATCTCCATCGGCGGCGGAGGCACCGACCTGCCTTCCTACTACCGCCGCTTCGGGGGCTTCGTCATCTCCGCGGCCATCAACAAGTACATCTATGTCGCCGTGAATGAGGCCTTCCGAGGCGGCTATTTTCTGAAATATTCCGCGCTGGAACACCCGCCCACCATCGACGAAATCCACCACCCCCTGATCCGCGAGGCGCTGCGCCTCCACCAGATCCCGCCGCCTGTGGAAATCACCACCATCGCCGATATGCCCTCCGGCACCGGCCTGGGCTCGTCGGGGTCCTTCACCGTCGGACTCCTGCGCGCGCTGCATGCCCACAAGCGTTCCTATATCAACGCCGCCGCGGTGGCCAAGGAAGCCTGCCACATTGAAATCGATATCCTGGACCAGCCCGTCGGCAAACAGGATCAGTACATCGCCGCCCACGGCGGCCTGGTGTGCTTCGATTTTAAAGAAAACGACGAAGTCGCCATCGCCCCTCTCCGCGTCAGCAACGCCACCATGTACGATCTGGAAGAGCACCTGTTGATGTTCTTCACCGGCTATTCCCGCAACGCATCGTCGGTGCTCGACGATCAGAAAATCCGCTCCGAGCTCGGCGACGCCGCCATGCTCGACAACCTCCACTTCATCAAGCAGCTCGGCTACTGCATCAAGAACGTGCTGGAGCAAGGCGACACCCGGCGCTTCGGCGAGCTGATGCATGAGCACTGGCTGCACAAGAAAGAACGCTCGCCCGGAACCAGCAGCGAATGCATCAACCACTGGTACGAGATTGGCCGCGACAACGGAGCCATCGGAGGCAAGCTGGTCGGCGCGGGCGGCGGAGGCTTTCTGCTGTTTCTCGCCGAAGACCGCAAGGCTCTGCGAAAGGCCATGGAGCAGGAAGGCCTGCGCGAAGTCCGCTTCACCTTCGATCACGAAGGCTCCACGCTGCTGGCCAGGGACTAGAATCATGCAGTGCATCATTCTAGCCGGCGCAGTGGGGCAGGTCTACGACCTGCCATTTCGGGAACGAGAAAGGTGAGACCGATTAAATGCAGTGCGTGATTCTCGCCGGCGGATTGGGCACGCGCATGCGTCCCCTCACCGACACCATTCCGAAAACTCTCCTGCCCGTCCGCGGCTGCCCCTTCGCCTGGCATCAGTTGCGTTGGCTGGCGCGCCACGGCGTCACTGAAGTGGTCTATTGCATCGGCCACCAGGGCGATCAGATCCGCCGCTATTGGGAAGGCCAGCCTTCTCCGGCTGCCGGTTTGCAATGGCCCGCTCTCCGTTTTGTCGACGAAGGCGAGCAGCTTCGCGGCACCGCCGGCGCGCTGCGCCTCGCGCTCGCCCAGGGCGTTCTCGACGAATCCTTCTTCGTGCTCTATGGCGACTCCTTCCTGCCCATCGATTTCGGGCCCATCTGGAGCGCGTTTCAATCCGGCCGCGCTCCGGCCCTAATGACCGTGCTGCGCAATGAAGGCCGCTGGGATTCGAGCAACGTCGTGTACTCCGATGGCCTGGTCACGCTTTACGAGAAACGCTCTTCCCATCCCGAGATGTTCTACGTCGATTACGGCCTCTCGGCCTTCCGCCGCCCCGTCATCGAGAAATCCACGGAAGCCGATCTCTCCGCGCTGTTCCACCGCTTAAGTATCGCGGGCGACCTCGCCGGCTACCAGGTCACGGAGCGGTTTTACGAAATCGGTTCGCCGCAAGGACTGCGCGATCTCGAACTACTTCTCCCTTCTCTTCCGTGACTTAGCGTTTTCTCCCGCCGCCTCCGTGAAGACCATCGTGTAATTTGTAGGCAAGAAGTTCGGATCTCTCATTGGGTCCGGATCACGCGAGCGTGGAAGTCCTCGAGGGCACCCCGCGCGAGCGTCAGTTGCTTCGCCGGAAGCAATTTGAAATATGATGAGCCCTTTCACGTTTGGGGGCACCAAGCGGAGAAAAGGCGCCTTTTCGTTAAGAAAGTGAGGTAGGGCAGGTCCTCGACCTGCCGTAGGGGGAAAAGCGAGGTGGGGCAGGTCCTCGACCTGCCGTAGGGGGAAAGAAACCGCGACGCATCTTAAAGTTCAACCCTGAACCGACGATTGAAGACTGTGCCAGCCTTCGAGCGGACAGGCGTACTGCGCCTGTTCTCCGTCTACCAGTCTTTCGCGCGCCGTCAGGCGTGGGCGTGCGCCGCTATCTTCGTGCTAACGCTGGTCCTTCGGCTTGTCCTGCTCCCCTGGATGCCGGTCCCGAAACCCACTATTCATGACGAGTTCAGTTATCTGCTCGCGGGCGATACTTACGCCCACGGCCGGCTGGCCAATCCTCCGCATCCTTACTGGCGGCATTTCGAAACCTTCCAGGAATTACAGCAGCCCACCTACGCTTCGAAGTATCAGCCTTTGCAAGGGCTCGCGCTGGCGTTCGGCGAGAAATTCTTCGATCAACCGTGGGTCGGGGTTCTGCTTACCAGCGCGCTGATGTGCGCCGCCGTCTGCTGGATGCTGCAAGGCTGGCTGGTTGGATCAAGAAATGCCCCGGAGTGGGCACTGCTGGGAGCGTTTCTTTTTTCCTTGCGCATCGGCGTCCTGAGCTACTGGATGAACTCCTATGAAGGCGGAGCCATCGCGGCCATCGGCGGCGCTCTGGCTTTGGGAGCGGTGGCCCACATCTGGCGCAGCAGCGAGCTTGGAAACGCCGATTTCGGCCACGCCGTCACCTGGGCCATCGGCATCTCGGTGCTGGTGCTCTCGCGCCCCTACGATGCCGCCGTGCTCGCGATTTCGAGCGCCGCAATTCTCTCCTGGCTTCTGCGCAAGTCCGCAAAGCCCCTCCTGCGCGCCTTCGTGCCCGCGATCCTGGTTCTGGCGCTGTGTCTCGCCGCCGTCTTTTATAACGACTACCGCGTCACCGGCGACGCCCTTTCCTTGCCCTATCAGGCCCACGACCGGCAATACGCCATGGCCTCCATGTTTGTCTTATTCCCACTTCGCCGCGAGCCCCTGTATCGCCACGCCATCATGCGCGATTTCTGGGCCGGCTGGAATGTGGACCTGTGGCGGGACGCGCATACCGCACCGGTCGCGCAGTTTCTCGCGAAGGCTTATATGCAGAGCGATTTTTTCTTCGGTTTTTGGCCCATCGCCGTTCCTCTGCTGCTTTCGCCATTCGCTCTCAGGACCACGGAAGAACGAGTCGTCGCGATTCTAGTTGCAGTTTGCCTGGCCTCGCTCGCGCCGCTCATCAGCGTTTTGCCGCACTACGCCGCTGCGTTCTCCGGCGTCTTCTATCTGCGATTCCTGCAATCCCTCGCGCGTCTCGGCTCCTGGAAGAGACCCCTGGGACCGATTCTCGCCGCTTGTATCCCCGCTCTGTTTATCTTGGCCGCCCCCTTCGCCGCCGGCCGCGACAGCCTCAGCACCGCTCTGGCCGGACGCGGCGCGCGCTTTGGCGCGGCGCGCGATGCCATGGACCGCGATCTCGCGAATCTGCCCGGGGGGCAGCTGGTGCTGGTGCGCTACCAACCGGGCCACAATCCTCAGGAGGAATGGGTCTTCAATCACGCCGATATCGATCGCTCGCGCGTCGTCTGGGCCCGCGAGATGAGCCCGGCCGAGGATGTGCCGTTCCTCGAATATTTTCGCGATCGCCATGTCTGGCTGGCCGAGCCGGATGCAACTCCGCCGCGTCTCACTCCCTATTCCGCGCCGCCGATAGCTCCCGGCGACACCACCGCCGCGATGAAGGAAACGCCGCGATGAGTAGCGCGATCCTCACCCGGACGCCGCTCTCTGCCGCCGAAGGCCCTGCTGGCGCTCTCACCCGGCTGCTTCACGCATATGAATCGCTCGCCCGCCGTGAGATGCTGGCCTGCGCCGTGGTGCTGTTTCTGACGCTGGGAATCCGCGCCGCGATGCTGCCCTGGCGTCCGCCTCCCGTGCCCTTCAATGTAGACGAGTTCAGCTATCTGCTGGGCGCCGATACGTTTGCCTCCGGCCGCGCGGCCAATCCGCCGCACCCCATGTGGCAACACTTCGAGACCTTTCATGAATTGATGCAGCCGGTCTACGCCTCCAAATATCCGCCGCTACAAAGTCTGGTCCTGGCCTTCGGCCAGAAGGTCTTCGGCCAGCCCTGGGCCGGCGTTTTCCTGTCGGCTGGGCTTATGTGCGCGGCGGTCTGCTGGATGCTCCAGGGATGGGTGACGCCCAATCTGGCTTTGCTGGGCGGGCTGCTGTGCCTGCTGCGCATCGGCGTTTTCAGTTACTGGATGAACTCCTACTTCGGCGGAGCGGTGGCGGCCATCGGCGGGGCCCTGGTGCTGGGCGCGTTGCCGAGGCTCTGGCGCAGAGCCCAGCCCGGGCACTTGATCACCCTGGCCTGCGGGCTCGCGATTCTCATGCACTCGCGCCCCTGGGAGGGCGCGGTTCTGGGCGCGGCGGCGCTGGGCGTCCTGGCTTGGACGTGGAAATTGGCAGGTCGAGGACCTGCCCCACGGCCTGCCGCCAGCAGCGTTGTAGCTGCGATCGCGATTCTTCTGGTCTCGCTCGGCGCGGTGGCGTACCTGAATTGGCGAATTACCGGCAGTCCGTTCCTCATGCCCCATGCGCTGTACAGCCGGCAATACATGTTCGCGCCCGACTTCGCGATTCTCTCTTTGAAGCCGGAGCCGGTATACCGGCACGCTGCCATCCGCGACGCGAATACCGGCGGGCAGGTGGACGTTTGGCGCTTCGCCCACGACCACGTCCTTGACGCGGTGAAGGACAAGGCTGCCGAAATCTACGATTTCTTTTTCGGATTCTGGCCCCTCATGCTGGCTCCCCTGTTGTGGCCATACCGTCTGAAAACCCTCGAGGAACGCGCCACGGTTTTTATCCTGGTGCTGTTTCTCACCGTCGCAATCTTTCCTTTGAGCGGGTTTATGCTGCACTACGCAGCGCCGATCACCGGGCTGCTGTATGCCCGTTTTCTGCAATCGCTCGCGCGCTTGCAGGGATGGCGTCCCTGGGGCAAGCGCTTGGGCCCCGCGCTGGCGGTGTTCTTCGTGGCATGGTTCGGGATTCACTTCGCGGCCAGTGCGGCGATGCGCATCAGCGGCGGTATGCCCGACCCGCCGTTCGCGACCGCTCGTAACTCCATCGCCCAGGAGCTGGCGCGGATGCCCGGCCGCCAACTGGTGCTGGTCCGCTATGAGCCCGGGCACGACCCGTCCGATGAATGGGTCTGGAATCGCGCCGATATCGACGGCTCGAAGACCGTGTGGGCGCGCGCCATGGACCCGGCCAAGGATCGGGAGCTGATTCAGTATTATCGCGACCGCCAGCTCGACCGCCAGGTGTGGATGCTGGATCCGGACGTCTTCCCTTTGCGTTTGACCCCCTATTCGATGAAGGAAACCCCGCGATGAACGACGCCATCCTTAATTCAGCGCCGGCGCCGGCAACCGCGGAACGTCCCGCCGGCGCGCTCACCCGGCTGTTTCACGCCTATGAATGGATTGCCCGCCGCGAGCTGCTGGCCTGCGCCGCAGTGTTGTTTCTGACGCTGGGAATCCGCGCCGCGCTGCTGCCCTGGTTTCCGGTTCCTCTGCCCTTCGTGCATGACGAGTTCAGCTACCTGCTGGAGGCGGATACTTTTGCTTCCGGCCGCGTGGCCAATCCTCCGCACCCCATGTGGCAGCACTTCGAGACCTTCCATGAGCTGATGCAGCCCGTGTATGCGTCCAAGTATCCGCCGCTGCAAGGCCTGGTCCTGGCCTTGGGCCAGAAAGTTTTCGGCCAGCCTTGGGCGGGCGTTTTTCTTTCGATGGGACTGCTGTGCGCGGCCGTGTGCTGGATGCTGCAAGGATGGCTGACACCCAATCTGGCCTTGCTGGGCGGGCTGCTGTTCCTGCTGCGCGTGGGCATTTTCAGCTACTGGATGAACTCCTATTGGGGCGGAGCCGTCGCGGGGATCGGCGGAGCTCTGGTTCTGGGCGCGCTGCCGCGCATCTGGCGTGGCGCAACGCGCCACGCCTTGGAGCAACGGACTGGCGCGAAAGCCGGGCACTTGATCACCTTCAGCTTGGGGCTGGCAATACTCATGCACTCGCGCCCCTGGGAGGGCGCCGTGCTGGGCGCGGCGGCGCTGGGAGTGCTGGCTTGGGCGTGGAAATCGGCAGGTCGAGGACCTGCCCCACGGCCTGCCGCCAGCAGCGTTGTAGCTGCGATCGCGATTCTTCTGGTCTCGCTGGGCGCGGCGGCGTACCTGAACGTTCGCATTACCGGCAGTCCCTGGACCCTGCCGCATGCGCTCTACGACAGTCAATACGTCATCGCGCCCAACTTCGTGTTTCTGCCTTTGCGGCCGGAGCCGGTGTATCGCCACGCCGCGATCCGCGACATGTATACCGGCTGGCACGTCGCCGTGTGGCGTCTGGCGCACGACAGCGTAATCGACGCAGCGCTGGGGAAAGCTTCCAAGGTCTACGATTTCTTCTTCGGATTCTGGCCGCTGCTGATTCCTCCGCTGCTGTGGCCGTTCCGGCTGAAAACCCTGGAGGAGCGCGCCACCGCCTTTATCCTGGGGGTGTTTCTGGTGGTCGCGATCTTCCCTCTCAGCGGACTTGAGGTTCACTACGCCGCGCCCATCGCCGGCCTGCTCTACGTCCGCTTCCTCGAAACGCTGGCGCGCTTGCACGGGTGGCGTCCCGCTGGCAAACCCCTGGGCACCGCGGTGGCCGTGTTCTTCGTCACCCTTCTGGTCTGTCAATTCGGGCTCAATCTCTCATTGATGCTCCACGGCGGGATGACCGCCGGACCGTTCGCTACCGCCCGCAACTCGATCGCCCAGGATCTGGCGCACATGCCCGGCCGTCAACTGGTTCTGGTGCGCTACGCCCCCGGGCACAACCCGCTCGAAGAATGGGTCTGGAACCGCGCCGATATCGATGCATCGCAAACCGTGTGGGCGCGCGCCATGGACCCGGACAAGGATCGGGAGCTGATCCGGTATTACTCGGGTCGCCAGGTGTGGATTGTGGATGCGGACCAGACTCCTCCGCGGCTGACCGCCTATTCGGGAAAGGACGCTCAATGACCGACTCTCACGCTCCCGTGGCCCCGGACGATTGGGACCAGCATTGGCACGACCAGGCCGAGGTGGCCGAACGAAATCCCGCGCAACGCTACCGCCGGGAGATCGTCTGCAAGCTGCTGCGCGGCTATTCCTGCTCGGGTGGTTCGCGCATACTCGACATCGGCTGCGGCCAGGGCGACCTGGCGCGCGACCTGCGCCGCACGTTTCCGCAGTCTGAAATCGCGGGCCTCGAGCTCAGCGCCACCGGCATCGAGGTGTCGTCCCAAAAAGTCCCCGGCGCACGCTTCCTCCAGCGCAATCTGCTCAAGCCCGGCGATCCCGGCCCGCTCGCCGGTTGGGCTCAGTTCGCCGTTTGCGCCGAAGTGCTGGAGCACCTGGACGACCCGGCTCTGCTGCTCAAGAACGCTTCCGAATATCTGGCCCCCGGATGTCTCCTGATCGTCACCGTGCCGGGCGGCCCTCAATCCGAGTTCGACCGCCACATCGGCCACCGCCGGCACTTTACGCCGGCCCAACTGCGAGCGCTGCTGGAGGCCTCCGGCTTCGAGGTGGAACTGGCAACCACCGCCGGCTTCCCGTTTTTCAATCTATACCGGATGGTGGTGATCTCGCGCGGCAAGCGCCTCATCGCGGATGTCCAGAGCGGCTCCCAAAACCCTTTGGCCAGGGCTGTGATGGCGCTATTTCGCCCGCTGTTCTCCATGAACGTGCTGGGCACGCCCTGGGGCTGGCAAACGGTGGCGGCGGCCAGTTGGCCCGGACGGGTCTCAAAACCGCTGGCTAACGGGCGCGGTTCAGAAAGCGTTTCTGAACCGTGAATCCCTAGATTTCAACCTATTGAATCGACTGCGGACTGCCGAAATTAACCTTAGAGTGGCAAGCGACATAAAGCCATCGACCGGTGAGACGCTCGCGGACTCCGCGAGCGTGATTCCCGGCTCTCCCCTGCTGGGTCCGGCCAATCTGGACCTGGCCAATTTGGCGACGGCGCTCGGAGGGCCGTCGCCAAACCGGTGTTTCGCCGAGACGTTCCTGGCCGAATCGATCGATATCCTTCAGCGCCTGGACCCGCACGAAATCGAGCGCTTGGCCATCGGTCTCAACGCCGTGCGCCAGGGCGGCGGACGCCTGTTCATTCTGGGGGTGGGAGGCTCGGCCGGGCACGCCGGCCACGCCGTGAACGATTTCCGCAAGATCTGCGGCTTTGAAGCCTACGCTCCCACGGATAATGTCAGCGAGCTTACCGCGCGCGCCAACGACGAGGGCTGGGATACGTGCTTCGCGGGCTGGCTGGAAGGCTCGAGAATTCACAATCGCGATGGCGTACTGGTGTTTTCAGTCGGCGGCGGGAATCGCGAAAAAAACGTTTCCGTGAACATCGTCAAGGCGCTCGAAACCGCCGCGAAAGCCGGGGCGCGCATCTTCGGCATCGTGGGACGCGACGGCGGATTCACGCGCCAGGCCGCCGAAACCTGCGTGGTGATTCCCACGGCTTCGCCCGAGCGCGTCACGCCGCACACCGAAGGTCTGTGCGCGGTGGTGTGGCATTTGCTGGCCAGTCATCCTTTGCTCCAGCGCGAGCGCACCAAGTGGGAGTCGGTGAAATGAACTCCCGCCGCTACTTTCTGGCCGGCGGCGCGGGCTTCATCGGTAGTCATTTCACGGACCGCCTGCTGGCCGATCCGGGGACCGAAGCGGTGACGCTGTACGACAATTTCTCGTCCGGGCGGGAGTGGCACTACGCCCAACACACCAGCGACCGCCGGTTACGGGTCGTGCGCGGAGACGTGAAGGATTTCGGCGCGCTACGCGAAGCCATGCTTGGGACCGATGGGCGCGGGCACGACGCGGTGATTCATCTGGCCTCCAATCCCGATATCGCTCGCGCCGCCACCGAACCCGATATCGATTTTCGCGAGGGCACGTTCCTCACGCAGCAGGTGGTGGAGGCGATGCGCGTGACCGCCACGCCGCGCCTGCTCTACGCATCCGGCAGCGGGGTCTATGGCGACCTGGGCGAAATCGAGGCCACGGAGAATTACGCCCCGATGCAGCCGGTGTCCACCTATGGCGCAAGCAAACTCGCGGGCGAAGCTCTGATCGCGTCCTACTGCGCCATGTTCGGTTTGACCGCTCGCGTCTTCCGCTTCGGCAACGTGGTGGGTCCGCGGCAGACGCACGGAGTGGGTTTCGATTTCGTGCGCAGGCTGCTGGACGATCCCACACGGCTGCGCATTCTGGGCGACGGCTCGCAGAGCAAGAGCTACATTCACGTCTTGGACGTGGTCAACGCGGTCTTGCTGGCGCACCGGGAATGCCTGAGACCGTTCGAGGCGTATAACGTCGCCACCGGCGACTACATCACCGTGACGGAGATCGCCAAGCTGGCCGAGGAAGTGGCGGGACTGGAACCGGGAAGCGTGCGCTTTGAATACGCCGGGGGCGACCGCGGCTGGAAGGGTGACGTCCCGGTGGTCCGCCTGAACACGGACCGCATTCAGAGCCTGGGCTGGAGGTGCCTGCGGACCTCGCGGCAGGCTTTGTGCGTCTCCATGCGGGCGCTTCTGGAAGACGCGAAGGAGGGCAAACTATGACGCGGCGCGCTGTGTTCCTCGATCGCGACGGAGTCATCAACCGCGTGGTCCTGCGCGACGGGAAACCGTATCCGCCCACCGGGCTCGCCCGTCTGCGGATTCTCCCCGGAGTTCGCGAGGCCTGCGCCAGCCTTCGCGAAGCCGGGTTCCTGCTGATCCTGGTCACCAACCAGCCGGACATCGCGCGCGGCCAGGCGGACGCCGGCGAAGTTTCCGCGATTCACTCGCACCTGCAGCGCTTTCTGCGCCTGACGGACGTGAAAGTATGTCCGCACGACGACGCCGCGGAATGCGAGTGCCGCAAGCCCAAACCCGGCCTGTTGCTCACAGCCGCGCTCGACTGGGACATCGATCTGGCCGCGAGCTACTTCATCGGCGACCGCTGGCGCGACGTCGAAGCCGGGCAGCGCGCCGGCTGCTGCGCCATGTTCATCGACTACGACTACCGCGAGCGTCGTCCGGAAGCTCCGTTCATCGCGGTGCGGAGCCTGCGCGACGCGGCTGCGCGGATTGTTGAACAAACCGCCGAAAAAATCGCTCACGCCGGCCAGGCGCTCGAGACCGCGACCCATGGCACAAACCAGGAGACGCCCTGCCATGTCTGATTCAAATCCGTCCGATCTGGGCATGCTTGCTCTGGCGACATCCGAGCCGGGCACTTTCAATCCACGCGCGCTGCGCGTGAAAATTTTCGCGGACGGCGCCGATAAAGCATCGATTCTGGAGCTGGCGCGCAATCCCCTGATCCAGGGTTTCACCACCAATCCCACGCTGATGCGTAAAGCGGGCGTAAAGGATTATGAATGTTTCTGCCGCGATTTGCTGGAAAATATTCCAGAGCGGCCCTTCTCCTTCGAGGTCTTTTCGGACGAGTTCGAAGAAATGGAGCGGCAAGCTCTGCGAATCGCGGGCTGGGGCGAGAACGTGTACGTGAAGATTCCGATCACCAACACGCGGCGTCAGAGCTCGGCCGCACTGGTGGGGCGCTTGAGCCTGCAAGGCGTCAAGGTAAACGTGACGGCGATGATGACGATGGAGCAGGTGGACGCCGTGCTGCCGTATTTAGAGGATGGGCCGCCTAGCTATCTTTCTATCTTCGCCGGGCGCGTGGCCGACGCCGGGTCCGATCCTCTGCCGCTGATGTGCGCCGCGCTGGAGCGCATGCGCGCGCATCCGCAAATCGAGCTGATCTGGGCCAGCCCCCGCGAGTTGTTCAACATCGTGCAGGCCGACACGCTCGGCTGCCACATCATCACCGTCACGCACGATCTGCTGAAGAAGCTGCCGACGCTGGGCAAGGACCTGGATGAGTTTTCGCTCGACACGGTGAAGATGTTCCGGGACGACGCGGTGGCGGCGGGATATACGCTGGCGTAACTGATACATAAACCCCCATTGTGCGGCAGAGACGAATTCCCGCATTACCCCTCCTTTCGTTCTCACCTGCACTTGCTCGAGTGACGGCGCGCCCGCTGCAGCCGCCCGCTGTAGCCGCGGTGCGGGAGGGGCCACATCGCCAACCCAGCAATAACCTGCTCGCTTTGCGGTGCCGAGTGCACGGTCAGTAGCTATGACTCGTTCCGTTCAGGTTTTGTCCCCTTTTATCACGGGCGGATCCTCCACAGTGGTAGGTGCTTTTGAATTGCGCCTTACAAATTCGAGCCGCAAGATGAGTACCAGCGTCGCAAGGAAAAACTGGTCTCGTGGCTTGAAGTTCCAATCAGGAAGTGCCTCTTTCGGAAGTCGCAAGCTGGCGCATTGTGTCTGAACATCGACGTCAGAGAACGTTAGCGCATTGTGCGCGTGCGCGAATCTGTTGCGAATCTTCCGCAGCGTTACGAGGTCGCGGTATGTTTCGACGCTAATCCAGCCGAGGCTATAGGCAGCGTCGGTTCGCGCCGACGCAGTGGAAAATGCACCAGGGTAGTTCAATAATCTATTTGCCGAGGTGCCTTTGAGCATCTTCGCCTCGAACAGCCGTCCCAATAACGCGTCAAGGTAGGCCAGCCCCACAAGTGCCGCGCCGCGGTCGCTCTCCGCCATCAGATTCTTGATGAATGAATCGGTTTCTTCCGCAAAAGGGCCGTATTCGTCCCCGAATACTTTTCCACCACCATCATTGATCCCGAGGGTTCTTTATCCAAACAGTCATGATAGCGCCTTTGATATTGCGCTACTCTCTCTTTCTGTCGCCGCGATAAAGCTGCATAAAGCGGTTACTTCTTCTGCCGCGAACTCCACCGCCACGCCGTTGCCAAAATGTTTTCGATCGACGAATGCGACGGCTTCCATCCTAGGGTCGCGAGGGCGCGCTGCGGGGCGGCCACCAAGCGCGGAGGATCGCCGGGCCGGCGGGGTTGCCGTTCGATGGGAATGGGACGGCCGATGACGGTTTCCGCCGCAGCCAGAATCTGGTTCACCGAATAGCCGTCGCCGGTGCCGAGGTTGAGGGTCGCGTTTGGACCTCCCTCCTCCAAATGCCGCAGCGCGCGCACGTGCGCGTCCGCGAGGTCGGTCACGTGGATGTAGTCGCGGATGCAGGTTCCGTCCGGCGTGGGGTAATCGCCGCCGAAGATCGGGCACGCGGGGCGGCGGCCCAGCGCAGCCTCGAGCAGCAACGGAATCAGGTGTGTTTCAGGCTCATGGGTTTCGCCAATTTCTCCTTCCGCGTCGTCGCCGGCAGCGTTGAAGTAGCGCAGAGCCATCCACTGCAAGCCGTGGCAGACGCCCTCCCAGTGCAGCATCCGCTCCACCATCAGCTTGAATTCGCCGTAGGGGCTCTCAGGCGACTTGGGATGGTCTTCGGTGATGGGAACGATATCCGGGGTTCCGTACACGGCGGCGGTGGAGGAAAAGACGATGCGGCGGACGTCGGTCGAGCGCATGGCGTCGAGCAGGCTCATACTGCCTTCGACGTTGTTGTGGAAATAGAGCTCGGGCTTCTGCATGGATTCGCCGACCGCGATGAAGGCGGCGAAGTGCAGCACGGCGTCGACACGATACTCGGCGAGGACGCGGCGCAGGCGGTCTTGATCCAGCAGGTCGCCCTCCTCGAACGGCCCCCAGCGAACAGCGGAACGATGGCCGCGGCTGAGGTTGTCGTAGACCACGACGCGATAGCCGGCGCGCGCGAGTTCCTTGGCCGTGTGCGAACCGATGTAGCCGGCTCCGCCGGTGACGAGAACAGTGGACTGGGAACTCATGCGAATTTTCCAGCTTAGCGCGCTTTCGAACGTCACTCGTCCCACAAATGAACACAGCCGCCGCCGATCACCGCCGCCGCAAGACGCTAACAGGCTTTCAAGTGTTGGATATAGGCATCGCTTCCGGGCTGGCAAGCAGCTTGCTTTCGCCTATAGAATCGAAACAACATGAGCACGCCTCGAAGCATTCCTCGAAGCATTCCTCGAATCATGGCCCTGGTTCTGATTGCGGCCCTTGCCGGTCTGGCGCAATCGCCCGAAGTCTCCATAGAGACGCCCAAGCCTCCGCGCTATATTGGCACGCTTCTGCGGCCGTTCCATCTGGAGCAGCGCAAGGTGTCGCCGGCCAGGCTGGAGGATTCGCCGCGCTTGGAATCGCTGGTGCGCGCGGGGAATCTGTACTTGACCGCGCCGGACGTGATTGCGCTGGCGCTCGAAAACAATCTGGACATCGCCCTCCAGCGCTATGGGCCGTTTCTGGCGCGCGAAGTGCTGCGGCGCGCGGAAGCCGGCAATATTCTGCGCAACGCCGACACGCCGGTTTTGGAAGGGCCGCAGAGCGTGAGCACGGCGGGCATCAGCTCCGCCGGTCTGGGGGGCGGGGCGGGCGTGGCAGCCGTGGGCACGGTACTCGCGCAAGTCGGTGCGCCGCTGCCGAATCTGGATCCGACCTTCACCGCATACGTGCAACTGGCGCACCAAACCAGTCCGGAGAACACCACGGTTTTGGTGGGTACGCAGTCCCTGACCAACGATACCAGACAATACAGTTTCGGCTATTCTCAGCAATTCATTACCAACACCAGCGTTTCGGTCAGCGTGTACAGCCTCCGCTCACTGTACAACAGCCCCAATTTTGTTCTGAACCCCAGCACCGCCGGGTCGGTCAGCCTGAGCGTCAGTCAACCTTTATTGCAGGGGCTGAGCCCAGCGGTGAACAGACGCGACATCAAGGCGGCGAAGAACAACCTGAAGATCACCGATCTGCAAATGAAGATGCAGGTGATCACCACCGTCTCGGCGCTGCTGAATCTGTACTGGGACCTGGTGAGCTTCAACGACGATGTGCGCTTGAAGCAACGGGCTCTGGATCTGGCGCAGAAGCTATACGACGACAATCGCAGCCAGGTGCAGTTGGGCACGCTGCCGCAGATAGAGGTGACGCGCGCGGCCGCCGAAGTATCGGCGCGGCGAGAGGACTTACTGCAATCTCAGACGCACGTGGCCCAGCAGGAGACCGTGCTCAAGAACGCGTTAAGCCGCAACAGCGCTTCCAATGCGTGGCTGGACGACGTGCACATCATCCCGCTGGACCAGATCGAAGTCCCCAAAACGGAGGACTTGAAACCTGTGAGCGAGCTGATCGCGCAAGCCCTGGCGCAACGGCCCGAGCTCCAGCAAAGCAACATCAACCTGGCGAGCAGCAAGATCATGGAAGCAGGCGATCGCAACGGTCTGCTGCCGAGCCTGAGCGCCTTCGCCCAGCTCACCAACAATGGGCTGGCCGGGACACCTGTGTGCAGCAGCCCGTGTTCATACCCTGCCGGAGGCGAAGGAACCGTCTTGCTTCAGGAGCTGCGGCGCAATTTCCCCAATTATTCCGCGGGGTTTTCGCTGAGTATTCCGTTTCGCAACCGCGTTGCGCAGGCCGACTATGTGGCCGACGAACTCACGATCAGGCAAACCGAACTTCGGTTGAAGCGGGCCGAGAATCAGGTGCGCGTGGATGTGAAAAACGCGGTGATGGGATTGCAGCAGGCGCGGTCGCGATACGAATCCGCGGTCGCCACGCGGGTCCTGGCGGAAGAGACTCTACAAGCGGAGCAGAACCGCTTCAATTTCGGGCAGGTTCCGGACACGACGCTGGTGATTCAGGCGCAGAAAGACGTGGTCCAGGATCAGACCGACGAGGTGCAGGCCATGGCGAACTATACGCACGCCCGGATCGCGTTCGATTTTGCCGTGGGGCAGACGCTGGAGGTGAATCACGTATCGATGGACGAGGCCATCTCGGGAAGCGTGGCCAGGGAGTCTGTATTGCCGGCGGTGCTTCCGGAGCAGAACGGGGGAGCGCGATGAAACAATCCTTAGCTGTGGCGCACGCACTCATGCGTGCCGTGTCGAGACTCTTCTCGACACCGTGGCATTGTAAAGACCGCGCGTCGGGGCCGAGCGTCGCCAGGAGTGGCGACGCGGCACGCATGAGTGCGTGCGCCACCAAACGCGGGCTGGCGATTGCGTGCGTGTGGCTGCAATGCTGCGGTATGCGGCTGTGGGCGCAGGACCAACTGCTGGGTCCAGAGCCCGGCGCCGAGGCTTCGCGGGGGCCGGCGGTGGCGCGGCCTTACATCGCGCCGGTGGTTCCTCCCGTTCGCCTGGCGAACTCCTCCCGGCTGCACGATTTAATTCGCGCCGGGCAGTTGTATCTGACGGTGCAGGATGCGCTCGCACTGGCGGTGGAGAACAATCTCGATCTGGAAGTGCAACGCTACGGCCCGTTGGCGGCGGACTGGAATTTGCTGCGCCTGCGTGGCGGCGGGGCGCTACGCGGAGCGAGCGGGAACAGCGTGCAGGTGGGCGCCGTGGCGAGCGGGCAGGGCGTTATCGGCAGCGAGGTAAGCGCGGGCCAGTCGTCCGGAACCGGAGGAGGCGGCGGCGGAGGAGGCGGAAACAACCAGATCCAACAGATCGGGCTCCAAGTGGCCAGTTTCGATCCGGTGCTGACCAACGCCACCACGTTTTCGCACGTGACGACTCCGCAGCCGAACCAGACGGTGAGCGGGGTGGCGTCGCTGGTGGACAATACACGCGTCTACACGACCCAGATTTCGCAAGGCTTGGTGACGGGCGGACAGATCTCGATGTCGCAGACGGAGAACTACCTCAACGAGAATTCGCCGGGCGATTTTATCAACCCGTCGATGTACCCGAGGGTGCAGGTACAAGCGTATCAGCGGTTTTTTCAAGGCGCGGGACTGACCGCCAACACGTATTTGATCCGTGAAGGGCAAAACAACGTGCGGGCGGCGCAGGAATCCTTCCGGTCGCAATTGCTGGACCTGGCGGCGAACGTTCTCAACATGTACTGGAATCTGGCGAGCGCCAACGAATCGGTGCGCTCGGCGGAGCGGTCTCTGGACATCGCGCAGAAGTTTGACGACGACACGCGGGAGCGGGTCCGGCTGGGCACGGTAGCGGGTTATCAGATTCCGCGGGCCGACGCGCAATTGGCTAGCCAACGCCAGGCGCTGGCGCAGGCGCAAATGTTGGAGCAGCAGAGCGAGCAGCCGCTGAAGGACGCGATCAGCCGGGGCGAGGACCCATTGCTGGAGGCGGCGCGGATTGTGCCGCTGGACCGCATCGAAATTCCCGAGACGGAGGATTTGCCGCCGCTGCGCGAGCTGGTGGCAAAGGCCATGGCCGGAAGGCCGGATTTGGCCGTGGCCCGAATCAACGACGAGAACGCTGCGATCCGCTCGGTGGGGACGACCAACCCGCTGCTGCCGACCGGGGTTGCGTTCGCGGGGACCTGGAATGCGGGCGCGGCGGGCGGGCTCGCGGCCGGGTTCGGGCAGGTGGTCCGCCGCGACTATCCCAGCCAGTACGCCGGCGTGTACATGGCGGCTCCACTCGGCAACCGGTCGGCGCAGAGCGATTACGGGATCGATCAACTGCAATTGCAGCAAACCGCGCTCAGGTCGCAGCGAAACAAGAACCAGATTGTGTCCGACATCTCCAATCAAGTGGTGGCGCTGAAGCAGGCGCGCGCCGGGTACGAGGCGGCCGTCAGCGCGCGGGAGCTCCAGGAGCTGTTGCTGCAAGCCGAGCAGGACAAGTTCAGCTTCGGATCGTCGAGCATCGATAACATCGTTCTGGCGCAGCGCGCGCTGGTGGGGGCGCAGAGCGCGGAAGTGGCCGCGCGGGCGGCGTACGCGCACGCCCGGGTGAGCCTGGACCAGATGCTGGGACAGACGCTGGAAGTCAACCACCTGGCGCTGGAGGAAGGCGAGAGCGGACGGGTCGCGCGGGAGTCGAAAATTCCGGAGGGCGCGCCATAAGACGGGCAGGGGGGCCGGCGCGGACGAGGCGTCCGGGCAACCGGTCCGCGCGAGATTATTGGATTTGCTGGATCACAACATGGGCCGAGACAGAGCGCGTTCCGCCCGCCACCGGTGTAATGGTTAATGCGGTGGAATTACCCGCGGGATTACGGACGGTGAGCAGTGAATTGATAGCAGCCGTAGTCACAAGGGACATTCCGACAATCTGACTCGTGCCAGTTGCCCGCCCGACAACCGTAGAGGCCTGATCAGCCCCATTGAGAGTTAGGATGAGCTGCCCCGGCTCGTCCACGCTCACTTGAAACATTACCTGATAGGTGCCAATGGCGGACAGATTAAATGTAGACGAATTTGTCCGAGTGATGGCACTCCCTGACGAACGTCCATCTTCCGGGAATGATACGTCAGTACCGGGGGCAACTGTCGCAGCATTATCCGGAGGCATCAACGCAAAGAAATCTGAAAAGGCGATGCTGCTACCCGAACCAGTCGCCCCTGTCGCTCCAGTCGCTCCCGTTGCACCGGTTGGGCCGGGAGCGCCCGTGAGGCCCGTTGTTCCAGTTGGACCCACCGGCCCGATTGCGCCCGTTATACCCGTTGGTCCGGCCGGCCCGGTTGATCCCATTGCGCCGGCTGATCCCATTGCGCCGGAAGGACCCGTGAGGCCGGTTGGTCCCGCAGGTCCGATTGCTCCAGTCGCACCGGTTGATCCCGTTGCGCCCGCTGGTCCGGTTGGGCCCGATGGACCCGTGAGGCCCGCTGCGCCGGTTGGTCCCGCAGGTCCGATTGCTCCAGTCGCACCGGTTGATCCCATTGCGCCCGCTGGTCCGGTTGGGCCCGATGGACCCGTGAGGCCCGCTGCGCCGGTTGGTCCCGCCGGCCCGATTGCTCCGATCGCGCCGGCTGATCCCGTTGCGCCCGCTGGTCCGGTTGGGCCCGATGGACCCGTGAGGCCCGCTGCGCCGGTTGGTCCCGCAGGTCCGATTGCTCCGATCGCGCCGGCTGATCCCGTTGCGCCCGCTGGTCCGGTTGGGCCCGATGGACCCGTGAGGCCAGTTGTGCCGGTTGGTCCCGCAGGTCCGATTGCTCCGATTGCGCCGGTTGATCCCGCTGGCCCAATTGCTCCGATTGCGCCGGCAGGTCCGGTTGGGCCGGTTGCTCCCGTTGGGCCAGGGTCTCCGCTCGGGCCCGGCGGTCCGCTCGGCCCTTGCACGGTGGTGGCCTGAACGAAATACCCGTTCATGTCGATAACCAAGTCGTCGATGTCGGTGGCGAGCACCTGGATTCCGCCGTCCGCGCCCGCCGGCACGATGGCCGAGTTATCCACAATGCCACCCTGCAAGGCGTTCAGAACCACCGTGCCGGGCCACGCCGTATCGTCCGGCCAAGCCGCGACCCAGCCAACTGCCTGTCCGAGCGGAGTAACGGAGACGAAGTTCATCGAATAGGCCGCAGCCACGGGCACGCCGCAGTTGGACGAGGGAACCGGAACGATGCGGGCCTGACCGGCAACGAGCGAGGGAGGGCCGAACGGGCCGGTCTCGCCCGAACCGCCAGGCCCGCGCGTATCCATGATGCGGCAGGGTGTGATGGCAATGTACACCAACCCGGAGGTGGTCCCCGGGGCGGCCGCGCTCCCGCTCGGCGTTGGATCGTTGGTCTTGTGCACGGGCCAGTTTTTCACCGGTATGACAACCGGGGGGACCTGTTGAGCAGAGCTCGCCGGCATCAGAGCCGCCACGGCGACCAGCGTGACGCCGTGCAATAGCACCGGACTCAGTCTCGAAAACGCCGACCGCGGACATTCAGAACGCATCGTTGCGGTCTCCTTTTCGCTCAGGCCTTGAGCACACTCGTCTCGATGATGATAAGCGAACGGGCAATTGTAATCTAGTCTTTCGACGCGTCTATTTCGCTCCGCAACGAATCCCAACTTGGTATGGGTTTCAACTTGAAACAGCGCCGCTGCCGGCCGTCGGCTGCTAGGGCAATTTTGCAAGAAGGAGTTTGATTAGGGCGTCAGCGAAGGGTGATGCCTGTCTCACCGCACCAGGGTCGATGAGCTCCAACAGGTCGAATCCGTGCTTCGTCTTGTGGTAGGCTCCCTTCGTCTCCGTTGCCCTGGTCGCGCCCTCAAGGCCCTGCATGCATGACATCCCGCTTTTAGATTTCTTCGATCTTGGGGTTTTGAGGTAGCGCAGCCGCTTTGAACTTGTTTCCGTAGTACTCCGCCAGAGCCGGCTTGTCCGCAAGGAACCATGCCTCCATGCACTGAACCAGAGATGAACTTGTTCGGCAGGCATCGGAGTTGTCCAGTGTTTTTCTCGATCCCGCAAGTGTGCAGTGGCGGTTTTGCCGTCGGCGACGGGATCTTCCGAGTCAACCAGCAGGACCGCGAACGTTTCGGAATCGTTTTTCAACGACCGGCAGAAGTCGTGATACGCTTCGTCGCGGCTGCCGGATGCGACGATCTTGGGTCTTGGCTTATCGCCCAGGACTTTTCCAAAGAAATCGCTGAACGTCTTCCTACACGCCGTTGCGGTATGGCGCTTGGCATTGGGGCCACCGCCTCTACGTACACGCAAACCCTCACCAGCGCGTGCCCCCAAGTTGCCCCTTGGTCCAGAGTTCTCCAAGACTGTATTCTTTCAGCCAAGCTGAAAGTTGGCGCTTGTCGAGCCTTCTGAACCTGGAGGCGCCATTTTCCTTTTCGCAAATAATCACGGCTTCTGGTGTGTCAGACAATTCTTCGATGAGGCGGTCGGAATGCGTGGTAATGATGAGTTGCATCCGCGTGGATGCATCAACCAGGAGTTTGGTAAGCTCGGGGATCATGTCGGGGTGAAGGCCAAGCTCCGGTTCTTCAATGCAGACAAGCGAGGGCGGATCGGGATTTAGCAATATCGAGAGGAGCGTGAGCCATCGCAGGGTGCCATCCGACATTCGAATTAGAGGGATGGTCGCGTTAAGGTGCTTTTCCTCCAGGCGAGTTTGTACCATGCCCGCCTCGATGCTGGTGCGAAGATCCTTCGTGTCTTCGTAGAACGTGCGGAGGGATCTCAGGATCTGACCCTTTACGGCGGGCACGGCGAGAAGGCGGTTGAGGACGACGCCGAGGTTTGAGAAGTCCTCCTCTGGGTATTCGTTCGGCAAGCTGGCGTCACACGGCTGGCGAACGTCTCCTGCCCCACCGAATTCCCAATTGCGATAAAGCCGGAATCCAGTGAATATCTTAACGACGTGGGCAAGTTCGGGGTAGTGCCAGGGGTCTTTGACCTGCGCTAGGATCGAAACTTCGGGAATGAAATCGTCCGGCGGAGGCTGCGGCGGCGCTCCGCCGATGGGACTGGAGGCGGAGTTAGACCTAAGCTCCGGCAGGCCGTCTTTCAGCCGATAGTAGGTCTCGGCGGAGTCTTGCAGCACCTCATCTGTTACCTCGGGACGATAGCCGATTCCTTTCGTGAAGGCAAGGTGATAGCGAACGGCCGATTCCCCGATCCACGGACTCACAATCGCCTCGATCAAGGCGGTCGGGGGCGTCCGGGACCCTGCGCCGCCCTTCCACAGCCATTCATCAATTGGTCCGCCCTTAGCGATCGCCTTTGCAAGATCGTCGGGAGCCTTCTGCAGGAGGCCAAGGACTTCGATGAGGTTCGACTTGCCTGAGCCGTTCGGGCCGATCAAAACATTTAGGCTGCGTAGCTCCACCGTTGCGGGCTCTGGGCCGAATGACAGGAGGTTTTGGATCGTCAGGGCGCGAACAGCAGGTTCCTTAGCCATGTCTGTTGCATAGTATCTCAGCATGCCGATGGTCTTGGGGTTCAGGTCAGGCGGGGCCGAAGATTCCGAGGAAACAAATTCCGGCGGATCGCGTATAACTACCATGACCTCTCTGTGGCAGGATCTGGCCCATGGTTTCCAGATGCTCCGGAAGAAGCCGGGGCTGACGGCGGTTGCGGCGCTGAGCCTGGCTTTGGGCATCGGCGCGAACACGGTGATCTTCAGCCTGATCAACGGGACGCTGCTGCGGCCGCTGGCCTTCGCCGACCCGGACCGTTTGGTAGTCGTGTGGAAGACCCCTGCCGGCCATCCGGATCAAAGGAACAACGTCAACGTCTCCAGCTACTTCGCGATTCGGGACCACAGCAACTCCTTTGAATCGGTGGGCGTCTTCAACGGCGCGCTGGCCAACATCGGAGCGGAACAGGACGGAGCTCCGGCGGAGCGGATCAACGGGGAGACGTTCTCGCCCTCCATGTTCAAGGTGATCGGCGCGAAGCCGCGGCTGGGGCGCATTTTCGCCGAAGACGAGGCTCAGATCGATAATGCGGCTCCGGTGGTGATCATCAGCGACCGCTTCTGGCGGAGCCATTTCAATCGCGACCCCAACGTCGTGGGCAAAACGCTGATCATGGACAAAATGCCGAATACCGTCATCGGCGTGATGCCCGCGGATTTCAACTTTTTTAGCGACGACACGGATTACTGGGTTCCGCAGCCCCTCAGCCGCCTCCAGGTGCAGAGCAAGACGGGTTTTCTTGTGCTTGTGGCCCGGCTCAAGAAGGGTGTGCCCATGAAGCAGGCGCAGGCGGAGATGGAGGGCATCGCGGCGCAACTGGCTTCCGGCGATCCGGAGCGCAATTCCGGGATGACCGCGCAGGTGCAATCGCTGCAAGAGGCGGCGTATGGAGGGCTGAAGCAACCGCTGCTGCTGTTGCAGGGGGCGGTGGCGTTCGTGCTGCTGATCGGATGCGCGAATGTGGCCGGGTTGATGCTGGCTCGCGCGGCTTCGCGCCGGACGGAGATGGCGGTGCGCACGGCGCTGGGGGCGGGGCGAGGGCGGATCGTCCGGCAGTTGGTGACGGAAAGCGTGCCGCTGGCGATTCTGGGCGGGATCTTGGGCGTTTTTCTGGCGTGGGGAGGACTCAAGCTGTTCGTGGCCGGCGAGCCGGAGGGATTCCTCAAGACGGTGAATTTTTCGCTGGACGGCGAAGTGCTGGGATTCACCCTGCTGATCGCCATCCTGACCGCGGTGGTGTTCGGAGTGGTCCCGGCGATTCAGGCATCCAAGCCCGACTTGGTGAGCTCGCTGAAAGAAACCGGGCGGAGCGGCACCGATAGCGCGGCTCGCCAGCATCTGCGCAGCGCCCTGGTGACGCTTCAAATCGCGCTGGCGCTGGTGTTGCTGATCGGCGCGGGCCTGATGATCAACAGCTTCCTGCGCGTGCAGCACAAGGATCTGGGCGCGGACCCCAAGGGCCTGCTGACCTTCGAATTCCGGTTCCCGCAAGGCGAGACGATCAAGCCCTACAGCCGCTATCGAGGGGTGGGGCTGTGGGACGTGAGCCCGCAGACGGCCATTACGTACGACCGCGTGCTGGAGCGCATGCAGGGGCTTCCGGGTGTGACCTCGGCGGCGGGCATCAACCGCCCTCCGTTGAGCGGCGGAGGGATTCCGATGCCGTTCCTGATCGAGGGGCGTCCGGCGCCTCCGCCCAGCAGCGCGTCGGGCGGCGGCTCGCAACAGCAGGGGCAGACCGCGGATTACTTCGCGATCACGCAGAATTACTTCGGGACGATGAAGATTCCCATTCTGCGCGGGCGGGACTTCACCGCGCAGGACACGGCCGCCGCGCCGCCGGTGACGATCGTCAGCCAGATCTTCGTGAAGCGATTTTTCCCCAATGAAGAGCCCATCGGCAAGCGCATCACGCTGGATTTCGTGCCGGACGAAAGACCGCGCGAGATTGTCGGCGTAGTGGGGGACACGGTGGCCAACCGCTTCCAGAAGCAGGGGACTCCGGGGGCTCCGGTGTTGTACGTGCCGCACCGGCAGCAGACTCCGCGCTGGCTGGGCCCGTCCTGGAACGATCGCGCCGCCATGACCTTCGTGCTGCGCACCACGGGCGATCCGCTGAGCCTGATTCCAGCGGTGCGCCACGCCGCGGCCGAGGTGGACCCCAACAAGCCCGCGGCGAACCTCCGCACGGTGGAGCAGAATCTGGATCAGCAGGTGCAGTACCTGCGGTTGTACATTCTGCTGCTGGGGATTTTCGGCGCGATCGCGGCAGTGCTGGCGGCCATCGGCATCTATGGCGTGATGGCGTACTCGGTGGCGGAGCGGACCCGCGAAATCGGCATTCGCATGGCGCTGGGCGCGGGCGGACGGGACGTGCTGAGACTGGTGGTCCGGCAGGCGCTGATCCTGATCGCCATCGGACTGGGGCTGGGTCTGGCGGGGTCGTTCGCGCTGACGCGCGTGATTCAAAACTCTCTCTATGGCGTCACAGCCACGGACCCCGCGACGTTCGGGGGAGTTTCGCTGCTGCTGACCCTGGTGGCCTTGTTTGCCTGCCTGGTGCCCACAAGGAGGGCCGTCCGGGTGGACCCGACTGTTGCGCTACGCTACGAATGAGGCATGGTCGAGTGAAGTTGGCGGGATTCCTTCTTATAATTACGAGCGCGGTTCCGGTCGCCGCGCAGTCGGGATTCGAGCACGGGCACAAGATCGGAAGCAATATCACGTACCTGGAGGAGTCTTCGCAAGCCGCGCCGGGGTCGCAGGCAGCGGAGATTCTCGCGAACCTTCGGATTCAGTTCGCGGAGGCGCCCGGCAACTCCAAAGGCTCGTCCGTTCCCATCGTGGTGAATCCGAAGGGCTTGAATACGACGATCCTGCTGAACCAGAAGCCCTGCGCCGCATTCGAAACCTGGGCCGAGCAGTCGACATCGGATTTTGCGGAAAGCGCCGGCACCGGCGTCACGGTAATCGAGAGGACGGAACGGAAAGCGGTCTTCCACAGGTTCGTGCGCGACAACCTCCGGCAGATTTACGCGAGCTACACCCTGACGGTGGAGGCGCTTCCCGAGGAGGGAACGTATCGCGTGAGCTTCGGCCCTCCTCCGGACGGGTACGCCGCGCAGGTCTTGGCCAACGCGGACTGGAAGGTGCTCACGCCCGCGAAATATCCCGTGCCGCAGATCATGAAGGATGAGGATTCGATCCGGCTGGAGCTGTATTCGAATGGCGCGTCCCGGAGGGTGGTCGAATATATCCACGCCGGCAGGCAGGACCGGATGGTCTTCCGCAAGGAAACCCCGCACGACTCCTACGCCGAGGATGCCGAGCTCGCGATCACGCAGCCGCGCTTGCGGGTGAACGGCGTGGCGGGCGCCGCTGTGGGCGCACTTCCCGAGACGATTCGCGGGCCGGTGGTGTGGGTGTACATTCCAGGCTATGGACGATATGTTCTCTCGCTCCACGCACCCGCCGGGTTGGGATTCGAGGACGCGGGAGAAGCCTCGGGCAACTCGCTGGTGTTTACCGCGCCGGACGGGAACGTGTTCCGGATCGATACCGCGGAGCGGGTTGCGGCCGGATCGGGGACCTACACCGTGCACATGATGCCGGATTCGGGTTGGGCGCCGGCGGACCCCCAGGATCGCGCGCGGGTGACGATCGGAACGTCTCCTGGCGTGATTGGGCCTGGCGTGACTGGGCCCGCAGTGGCGGGGACGGGCGGGCGATAGGCGGCCGTGAAGTTTCCTCTGGTTGTGACCGCGGTGCCGGCTGCCGCCCTACTCATTGGCCAACTCCATGTTAGCCAACTCTATGGTCAATCCCCTCACAACGGGGTCAGGGTCGGAGGAAGTGTCGCGTACCTGGCGGAATCCTCGGACATCCACGAGCCCGCTTATATAAACCCCGATGCGCGGAGGCTCGCGCAGATTCTGTTATCCAAACGCGAGCAGGCGCAGACCCAGGCGAAATGCAGCGGGGCGGTTCCGTTGACGATAAACCCGGACGGTTCAGCGACCGAACTGCTCCCCCGCCAGGCGCCGTGCGCCGCATTCGAAACCTGGGCTGAAGAGCGGTCGTCGAATTACGCGGAAAGCATCCAAACCGGTTTTTCCGGAATCGATAGAACCAAGGGAAAGACGGTCCTGCGCCGCTTTGTGCGCGACGGACTCCGCCAGGTTTTTGTGAGCTATGCGGCGACGGTGGAGACGCTTTCCGACGGAACCTATCGCGTGAGCTTCGGAGGCTCGAGCGACCAGCCCCCGGCGGACGTGCGCGGCAAGGCGGACTGGAAGGTGCTCTCGCCCCCGTCCTATCCCGTGCCGCAGATCCTCAGGGACGAGGATTCGGTTCGGCTGGAGCTGTATTCGGAGGGCCCCGCACGGAACCCGGAACGGGAGCTGGTGGATTACGTCCACGCCGGCAGAGAGGACCGGATGGTCATGCGCGAGGAAGCCGCGCGCGATTACTACGCCGAAGATGCAGAGCTCGCGGTCGCGCAGCCGCGCTTGCGGGTAAACGGGGTTGAGCGCGGGGCTGTTGCCGCAGTTCCCGAGTCGATTCGCGGGCCGGTGCTGTGGGTGTACGTTCCCGGCTACGGACGGTATGTCCTGTCGCTGCATGCGCACGAGGAGGCGGGGTTCGAGAGCGCCGGAGAAGCCGCGGGCAACTCGCTGACGTTTACCGCGAATGGGAATATTTTTCGAATCGACGCCACGGAGCGGATTGCGGCCGGGTCGGGGACGTACACGATACACATGCTGCCGGATTTGGGATGGATGCCCGCGGACCCGCTGGATCGCGCGCGGGTGATGATCGGCACGGCGCCGGGAGTATGATGGTGTGGCGCACGCACTCATGCGCGCACTCATGCGTGCCGCGTCGCCACTCTTGGCGACGCCGTTCTGCGCGCGACCAAAGGTGTCGAGAAGAGTCTCGACACGGCACGCACGAGTGCGTACGCCACATGTGGGTTAGATCCTCTGGACCTTCTGATTCCGCACTTGCGCGAGCATTTCCCTGACGGTCGCATTGGTGCGGGGGTGGCGCAGGTCCGGCGCGAGCTCCGCCAGAGGCTCCAGCACGAAGCGGCGGTCGGCCAGACGCGGGTGGGGAATTTCCAGGCCCGGATTGGACAGAATCGTATCGCCGTAGAGCAGGATGTCGATGTCGATGGTGCGGGGGCCTTTCGGACGCGTGGGAAGCCGCCCCAGCGCGAGCTCGATCTTCTGCACGCGGGAGAGCAGTTGCTTGGGGAACAGGTTGGTTTCGATCTCCACCACCTGATTCAGGAACCAGGCTTGATCGGGGAAGTCGCGCGGCTCGGTTTCATAGATGGCGGAGGCGCGCAGGACATGCGTATCGTCCGAAGCCAGGCGCTCGCGGGCTCGCGCCAGATGGGTTTCCCGATCGCCGACGTTGGAGCCTAACGCGAGATAGACGATCTTCATGGGTCAGAAAAGCGTGTTCTGCGCGCCGCGTAGACGCCGCGGCACTTGAAAATATTCGAACGCCCGGTCGGTGGCGACGCGGCCGCGAGGAGTGCGGTCCAGGAACCCCAACTGCATCAGGTAGGGCTCATACACTTCTTCGATGGTATCGGCCTCCTCGTCGATGGAGGCGGCGATGGTGTTGACGCCCACCGGTCCGCCGCCGTGTTTTTCGAGCAGCGTGCGCATGATCTTCTGGTCGATCTCATCCAGGCCGTAAGGGTCGACTTCGAGCAGATCCAGCGCGCGGCGCGCGACTTCCACATCGACGTCGCCCGAGGCGCGCACTTGCGCATAGTCGCGAACCCGGCGCAGCAATCGATTGGCGATGCGCGGCGTGCCCCGGCTGCGGCGCGCGATTTCATCGGCGCCCTCGGCATCGACGGCGACGCCCAGCAGCGACGCCGAACGGATCACGATGCGGGCCAGATCCGCCTGATCGTAGTGATTCAGCCGCAGCGTCAGACCGAAGCGGCCGCGCAGAGGAGCGCTGATCAAACCCTGGCGCGTGGTTGCGCCGATGGCGGTGAAGCGCTTGAGGTCCAGCGACACGGTGCGCGCACCGGGGCCGGTTCCGATCAGGACGTCCATGCGGAAATCCTCGAGCGCCGAATAGATCATCTCCTCGACGTCGGGTTGCAAGCGGTGAATCTCATCGACGAAGAAAACCTCGCGCTCCTGAGTGTTGGTGAGGATACCGACCAGGTCGAGCTTCTTCTGCAACACGGGGCCGGAAGTCTGCTGCATCCCGACGCCCAGCTCGGACGCGATGATGCCCGCGAGTGTGGTCTTGCCCAGGCCGGGAGGGCCGTACAGCAGCACGTGATCCATGGCCTCGCCGCGGCGCTTGGCGGCTTCAATGGCGATGGCCAGGATTTCCTTGACCTTGGGCTGGCCGGTGAAGTCCGCCAGGCGGTGCGGGCGCAGGGTGTTCTCGAATTGTTTCTCGTCCTCGAGCGGCGCAGCCGAAACGATGCCCTGTTCGCGCATGAAGCTTTAGTTTAACGGCAAATTGGCAGGTCATAGACCTGCCAATTTGTGCCCCTACCGGACGAGCTTCAGCGCTCGCCGGAACAGGGCGTCGAAGGCATTGGGTTCGGTGGCCGAGCGCGCCTTGGTCACCGCGGCCTCGGCGGAGGAGCGGGCCGCGCCGAAGTTCATCAGCGCGGAGATTACGTCTTCCTCGTTGGCGTCGAAGGCGGCCTTGGGAGCCGCGTCGGGGCGGGGCGGCAATCCGGCGAGATCGAGCTTGTCGCGCAGCTCCAGCACCATGCGCTCGGCGGTCTTCTTTCCGACGCCGGGAATGCGCACCAGTTGCTCGATCGCACCGGAGCGAATCGCCGCGGCCAGCTCGGGCGCGGCCAGACCGCCGAGCGCCGTCACGGCCAGCTTGGGGCCGATGCCGCTCACCGTGATGAGCTTCTCGAAAACGGCTTTGTCGGCGGCGGTGACGAAGCCGAACAGCAGCAGCGCGTCCTCGCGGACGTGGGTGTGGATGTGCAGGCGAAGCTCCGCGCCCTTTTCCGGCAGGGACGAATACGCGGAAACCGGGATGGCGATTTCATAGCCGACGCCGTGCACGTCCATAATCACCTGGCTGGGATGTTTTTCGAGGAGCGTTCCACGAAGATAAGCGATCATGAGAGAAGAATACTGGATGCGGAGACGGTTTTTTGTAGACCGGGTCAGAAACGGGCAGGCGACTCTCGACGGCGACGACGCGCGGCACCTGACGCGAGTGCTGCGAGTGGAGGCGGGACAGCGCTACGAGATCTCCGATAATCGCGACGTGTATCTGGCCGAGATCGAGGAGGCGCACAAGGAACGCGTGGTCTTTCGCACGCTCGAAAAACTGGAAGCGCCCGCGGACGGCGTACGCCTGATCCTGTGCGCGGCGCTGGTGAAGTTCGACCGCTTCGAATGGATGATCGAGAAGGCGACGGAGCTGGGCGTGGCGGAGATCGCGCCGTTCGAGGCGGCTCGCAGCGAGCGCGGCTTGGAGCGGGCGGCGCACAAGCGCGTGGAGCGGTGGCGGCGCATCGCGCTCGAAGCCAGTCAGCAATCGCGGCGGCCGCATTTGCCGGAGGTGCGCGAGCCGGCCGCGTTCGAGGCCGTCGTGGGTGAATCCGCGACGTATCGTTACGTTCTGGACGAAGAGGCAGGTGGAACCGCGATCGTCTCGGCGACACCGAAGGAGCGGCGCGCGGAGGATTCGGTCGCGCTGCTGATCGGTCCCGAAGGCGGCTGGACGGAGCCGGAACGCGCGGCGTTCGCGGCGGCGGGGTGGACGCGGGTTTCGCTCGGGCCGTTGATTCTGCGGTCGGAAACGGCGGCGCTGGCGGGACTGGCGGTGCTAGCCCAGGCCTGGAGGGCCGGATAGCGAAAACTTTTGGAACTTTGGGGGCGTTGTCCGCGCAATAGGAATGAGCGGATGATATCGGAAGCCGATGGTGACCTGTTGCGGCGGTTCCGCGCCGGAGACCGCGATGCGTTCACGGCGCTCTACCGCACGCACAACGCTTGTGTGTTCCGCTTCGCGCGGCTAATGACCGGCGATCCGGTGAAGGCGGCCGAGGTGACCCAGGACGTGTTCGTCTGGCTGATCCACCATCCGGGCGAGTTCGATCCGGAACGGGGGGGCTTAAGCGGGTTCCTGGTAGGGGTCGCGCGAAAGTTCCTGAAGCGGCGATCCAGGGAGGAGCAGCGATGGGTGCCGCTGGGAGAGACCGCGATCGCGCCGGAATTGAGGAGCGAAAGCGCCCATGATGCTGAGCTGTTGCGGCAGGCCATCGCGGCGCTGCCGGTGCGCTATCGCGAGGTGGTGGCGCTGTGCGGGCTCGAAGGCAAGAGTTATGAAGACGCGGCCGCGATCGTCGATTGCGCCGTGGGAACGGTGCGGAGCAGGCTGCATCGGGCGCGGGCGCTGCTCGCTCGAAAATTGGTAGGAAGAGGGTGTCCCGTATGAGTCGATTGGACGATGCCATGAGCCGGCTGGCGGCCGAATTAGCACAAGAGCGGGCGGAGACCGGAGATCCGCTGGAAGTCGAACAAGCGGTGCTGGCCGAGTTCGACCGCGTCCAGCGGGGTAAGCAAAAGTCGCGCAAGCGCGGCAGAGTTTGGATCGCGGCTGGGGCGATTGCGGCTTCGGTCGTAAGCGTGTGGTTCGTGGAGAATCGGTCCGCGCAGATGCCGGTTGCGCCTCCGGCGGTTGAGGCCGACGCCGAGCAGCCATTCGTGCCGATTCCCTACGTGCTCCCACCCGGGCCGTATGAGCGCATAGAGGTGGTGCGCATGAACCTGCCCGTCGCCGCCCTGATCGCGGCGGGGTTTCGAATGCAGACCGCGGACCTGGGCGCGCAAGCCGAGGCCGACGTGATGGTGGGCCAGGACGGGCGCGCGCGAGCGGTCCGGCTGATTTCGATTTCGTCGTTGAATTAATGCGGGGCAACTAAGTGAGGAATCATCGTATGAACAGACACATCTTCGTCGCCGGTGCGCTGGGCGTGCTTTCGTTGCACGGGCAGGGCGTGAACAACGACCTGTTTCAGGTGCAGCGGGACCTTCAGGCCCTGGAGGGCAACCTCTCGGGAGGCCGGGTACTGGATGAAGGCTTTGGCAATCGGTTGATCAAGGGGAAGCCGTTCTCGGCCACCGAGGACCGCCACTCGCTCCAGGTTCTGGGCGACGGAACGCGTATCGAGAACACCGAGACCAATCGCCTCTATCGCGATAGCGAAGGCCGCACGCGGGTGGAGGGGATGAACGGGGCCATTACCATCTACGACCCCGTCGCCAAGCTCCGAGTGGTGCTGGATCCAGCCACCAAGACCGCTCGCAAAAGTAATTCGGGTACCTTGTTTTTCCCGAACAGCGGAAGCACCGTGTTCACCACTGGGTTTGAGCGGGTGGGAATCGCACAAAATGAACGAGCCAATCCGGCGACATTGAAGGGCGTGATGGCGGAGACCACGGAGAATCTGAGCTCGCAGAGCGTCAATGGCGTCACTGCGCAGGGCATCCGAACCACCATGACCATTCCCAAGGGTCAGATCGGGAACAACAAGGACATCAAAGTGCTGACGGAGCGCTGGACTTCAAACGACCTGCAAATGCTGGTGAAGAGCATCAACTCGGACCCGCGATTCGGCGATACCACGTATCAGCTCACCAAGGTCGTGCAGAGCGCGCCGGACCCGGCGCTTTTTCAGATTCCGGCGGACTACACGGTCACGGATCAACAAAATCCCTTATTTAGGCTTGCGACGCCCGCACCGGCGGCGAGGAGAGGGGGGCGCGCGGGCGTGCCGGCTCCTGCTCCGCTTCTGCCCCCTCCCCCGGGGAAATAATCATGAACCGGATCGTCACCGTGTTGGCGGTTGTCGCGGCCGCGGGGCTACAGATGCAGGCGCAGTCGCAGCAAGCGCCGGCGTTTGAAGTCGCCACGATCAAACCGCTGGGAGATACCATCAACATCGGCGGAAGGACTGTCGCGCGCGCGAATTTGTTCTTTCAGCATCCGCCGGCCGATCCGCTCCACGGCATCAGCGGCAATCGATTCTCAACCGAGATCACCGACCTGACCGACCTGATGGTGGACGCGTACAAACTTCGAAGGGACCAGATCTCGGGCGCGCCTCACTGGGCCTCGCCCGACGGCGACCTGTATGAAGTCACCGCCAAGGCTGAGGGCGAGGGAACTCTCACCTCAGACCAGGCGCGGTTGATGCTCCAGACGTTGTTGGCGGACCGGTTCCAACTGAAGCTGCATCGCGAGACCAAAAACCTTCCCGCGTATGAGCTGATGATCGGAAAGAATGGACCGAAGATCAAGGAAGTCCCCGCCGGAACGATGCTCCCCAAGAACGCGGCTGCGAAGGGATTGCTCCTTGCGATTATCTCCAACTACCTGGATTACCCTTTGGTGGATAAGACCGGCCTCACCGGGGCAAACTACCAATTCGACATGGACTTCACAGACTTGCTTGAGGAGGTGAGGCAAGGGAAGCCGGCGCCATCCATCTTCGGCGCGGTGCAAGATCAGCTCGGCCTCAAGCTGGAAAAGATCAACGCACCGACGGAGATTCTGATCATCGATCACGCCGAGAAGCCGTCGGGGAATTAAGATGCTACGAACAATACTCGCAGTGAATTTGACGGTGGTCGCCTGGGGGCAATCGCAAACCGCTCCGGCGTTCGAGGTCGCCACGATCAAACCCTCGCCGCAGTTCATCAACTGGAGCGGGATCCAAACTCCCGGCGGCGGCCGATTCGAGGCGTCGCACGCGACGCTCAAGGCGATGGTGGCGTATGCCTACGATGTCCGCGAGTTTTATGTCGCCGGAGGACCCGGATGGGCCGGTTCGGACCGGTTCGAGATCGTCGCCAAAACGGACGCCAAGGCGGACGCGAATGCGACTCCGGCACAGATGCGGGTCATGTTGCAGTCGCTGCTGACGGAACGATTCAAGCTTGCGCTGCACCGCGAAACCAAGGAAGCGACGGTGTACCAACTGGTGGTCTCGAAGGGCGGGCCCAAACTCCAGGAGGCCGGTGGGGATCCCGGGTTTATCAGGTTCCTGGGACGAGGACAGATAGACGGGCAGCGGATCCCGATGACCGGGCTGGCCAATTATCTTCAGACCCTGCTCGGAGAGGTTGTAGTGGATAAGACCGCCCTCACGGCGAGCTACAATTTCAAGCTGGCGTGGACGCCGGATGAGGGCCAGGCAGGCCGACCGGGCGCAGGCGCGGGGCTCGGCAATCCCGCGGAGGAGAGCGGCCCTTCCATCTTTACCGCGTTACAAGAGCAGCTCGGGTTGAAGCTGGAAGGAACCAAGGGTCCCGTCGAAACCGTGGTCATAGACCACGCCGAGAAACCGTCGGAAAACTGACCACTGGGAGGGGGCTTGACCGGCGCCCGCGCTGTGTGCCACACTTTGTACCATGACAAAACGTGGCGATTCGGGCGCACGCGTGCGGGCCCCGCTGACGGAGCTCGAAAACGAGGTAATGAGCGCGGTGTGGAAGGCCGGTTCATGTTCCGTCGAGGCCGTGCACCAGGTGGTTTCGCGCAAACGCGATCTCAAGGAAACCACCATTCGCACCCTGCTGCGGAGGCTGGAGTTGAAGGGCTACCTGCATCATGAATCGGATGGCCGCGCCTATATTTACCGCGCGGCGGAGTCGGCTCGCAGCCTGGCGGCGCGCGCGGTGCGGCAGATTATCGACCGGCTGTGCCGCGGCTCGGTGGAGGAGCTGGTCAGCGGCATGGTCGAGGCCAAGGTGCTGAGTAAACGCGAAATCGAACGGCTGGAGGAGGTCGTGCGGCAAGCCAAGGAAGGCAAGTGAAATGGAGCGGGGCGAAGCTGGAGATGTTCCGCGAAGCATGGAAGGAGACGTGCTAGGAGACTGGGATCATCCCTAATGGATCTGACGGGGGAGCAGTTTCAGGCTGGGAAAGTGTCCGATTTTGAGATCTTGCTGCCCGCTGCTGGGATAAGACTGGCCCGGAGAAAGCCAGTGAATCTGTGACGAATATACACGGATCAGTGAAAAATCAGCACTCGGGATGGTTTTTTGAGGGCGCGAACGAAAAATTTCGTAAATCCTCCGAACGAATTGACGGGGAGTGGCGTCTAAGCTTGAAAGCGCATACCTTCAACATGAAACGGAACTGCCGATGAAAACGAGTGGCTCCCTAAGACTGCTGGCCGCAGGTTGGTTAAGCGCCCTGGTACTGTTGGCTTCCGAGCATCACGGCCAGGTCACCTTCGCGGGCTTGCCGGTGCCCGGCGTGGCGGTGACGGCGACCCAGGGTGAAAACAAAGTTACAGCCATCACGGATGGGATGGGCACGTATTCCTTCCCCGACCTGGCGGACGGAACCTGGAGCGTGCAAGTGGAGATGTCCGGGTTTACGACGCTCAAGCAGAACGTGGGAGTCGGGCCCGGCGCACCCGGCGTGACTTGGGAGCTGAAACTCAAGTCCCTGAGCGAGATACAGGCGCAGGTTCAGACGCCGGCGCTAGCCACGGAGCCGCGTCCGGCGGCGGCGGCTCCGGCAAAGCCCACCGCTCCGGCTCCCGCCAAGCCCAAGCCGGCGGTCTCTGCTCAGGCCGCCGCTGGCGGCCCGGCTCAAGCCGGCGCCGCAGCAGGGGGACGCGGCGGGACTCCGGCTCAAACAGCCGCGGCTGGTACTCCTGCCGCCCCGGCGGCGGAACCGGCCCCGAGTGAGGCGAGCCAGCAGGCCGCGGACGGATTCCTGGTGAACGGCAGCCAGGTCAACGGGGGCGCTTCGCCGTTCGCGTTGAACCCGGCGTTCGGCAACAACCGCCGCGGGCCGCGGTCGCTCTATACGTACTTGCTCCAGTTCAACCTGGGCAACTCCGCCCTGAACGCGAACAACTTTTCGCTAAGCGGACAGAACACGCCCAAGCCGTCCTACAACGTCTTTACGGCCCAGGGCTCGGTGCAGGGTCCGCTGCGCATCCCGCACCTGCTGCGGAACGGCCCTACCTTCTTCATAAACTATTCCTTGAACCGCAGCCGCAATGCGAGCAACGCCGAGGATCTGATGCCGACGTTGGCGCAGCGGAACGGCAACCTTTCCAACGTTACGAGCCCGATCATCGACCCCACCACGGGGATGCAGTTTCCCGGCAATATCATTCCGCCCTCCCGGTTGAACACTCCGCAAGCCCAGGCAGCCCAGGCGCTGCTGAGTTACTTCCCGTTCCCCAACTCCAGCTCGACCATCTACAATTACCAAGTCCCGGTGATCGGTGTCTCGCATGGGGATTTCGTCAATTCGCGTCTGCAAAAGCAGGTCGGCCGGAAGAACACGATCCTGGGAACCTTCGCGTTTCAAAGCACGCGGGCGAACAATCCGAACGCGAGCGGCTTTCCCTTTCTGGACACGAACAGCGGCCTCGGGATGAGAATTAATCCTCAATGGCGTCATCAGTGGACGCCGCGGTTGAGCAGCCTGCTCCAGTACGACTTCACGCGCAACGCCCAGCATACCTACTCGTACTTCGAGAACCTCAAGAACGTTTCGGGTCTGGCGGGGATCACGGGCAACAACCAGAGCCCCACCTACTGGGGTCCTCCCAGTCTGAATTTCGGGTCCAGCGGCATCCAGGGGATGAGCGACGGCGTCCCGTCCTTTATCAGGCCGCAAACGGGGACAGCCAAGGACGACAACACCTGGAACCACGGACGCCACACGGTGACCTTCGGCGCGGATTTTATTCGGCAGGAGTTCAACTATTTTAACGAGACTAACCCGCGCGGCAGCTTCAATTTCACCGGGGCGGCGACCGAGGCCAGTCCGGGCGGGGGGTCGCCTTTCGCGGATTTTCTGCTGGGCATCCCGGACAGCGCCACGCTTAATTCCGGCATCGCCGACAAGTACCTTCGCGCGTCCAACTATGACGCCTATATCCAGGACGACTGGCGCGTCAACTCCGCGCTGACCGTCAACGGCGGGGTCCACTACGGATACCAGGCGCCGGTCACGGAGTTGTACGGACGGCTGGTGAACCTGGACATCGCGCCGGGGTTCACGGCGGCGCAGCCGGTGTGTGCGCAGGCGCAGTCAACACCAACGGGTCCCTGCGCCGGTCCGGTCGGCCCTCAGACGGGAGATAGCTATCCCAGCTCCCTGGTGCATCCCGACAGGCACGCCTTCGAACCGGGCGTGGGGATCGCGTGGCGGCCCATTTCCGGATCTTCCCTGGTGGTTCGCGCGGGCTACAGCCTGCGCTATAGCACCTCGGTGTATCAGGGCCTGGCCACGCAGATGTACCAGCAAGCGCCGCTATCGACCAGTTTACAAGTTGCCAACACGCCTGCGAACCCGCTCACCTTGGTGAACGGATTTGTCGGCTCCCCCGCTACGGAAGCCACCGGAAACGCCATCGATCCCAATTTCAAGCTCGGGTACGCACAGAACTGGACTCTTACGATCCAAAAGGACCTGCCGTGGGGCATGCAAATGCAGGCGAACTACACCGGCATCAAAGGCACCCACTTCCCCCAGATTTTCTATCCCAACTCCTGGGCTCCCGGCGGGGTGGATCCCTGCCCGAGCTGCCCGGTGGGATTCCAGTATGAGGCCTCCAACGGAAACTCGACGCGCAACTCGGGCAGCATCCAGTTGCGGCGCAGGCTGCACAACGGGTTCACGGCGCAGGTGCAATACACCTATTCGAAGTCCATCGACGACCTGCCGTCAGGCCAGGCTCAGAATTGGCTCGATCTCAGCGTCGGGGAGCGAGGCCTTTCGAGCTTCGATCAGCGCCAATTGGTGGCGGCTCAATTGCAGTACACGTCGGGCATGGGAATCGGCGGAGGCACGTTCCTGACCGGATGGAAGGCCGCGGTACTCAAGGAATGGACCTTCGTTATCCCCATCAGCTGGGGCACCGGGCTGCCGGAGAACCCCAACTACATCGGCGGCCTCCTGGGCGGCACGGCATTTAGTGGACCGCTCCGGCCGGAGTTCTCGGGGGCTCCTCTGTACGCCGCTCCTTCGGGCCTGTTCCTGAATCCGGCCGCATTCGCGACGCCCCCGCCGGGAATGTTTGGCGATATGGGGAAGGATTCCATCACCGGCCCCTACCGATTTTCTCTGAACGCTTCCATGCAGCGCACTTTCCGCGTGAGCGACCGGGTAACCTTGAATTTGCGTGTGGATTCGACCAACGCGCTCAACCATGTCACCTTTGGCAGCTATAACGTGAACTACGGCGCTTATAGCCCACAATTAGGGGCTGCGGTCGGCCCTAACCAAATGCGCCAGCTGACCACCACGGCGCAGTTTAGATTTTAAGAATCGAGGTTCTACGATATGCGGAAGTCCTCAGTTAAGATTGCCCTCTGCTTTGCATCGCTGCTGCTGATCTTCATTTCCGCGAGCGGACAGCAACCGGCAGCGCCGCCTAAGCCGCCGCCACCGCCGCCGCAGAACGCCCCGGGGACGAATGCTCCGGCGGGAGGGGCGGTCGCCACCTTCACCACCGGCACCCAGTTGGTGGTGGAGGAAGTCACGGTGATGGATAAGAGCGGCAAACCCATCGAGGGGCTCACCAAGAAGGACTTCACGGTCACCGAGGACGGGGTCGCGCAGGACGTCGCCTTCCTGGAATACGAGAACCTGCCGGACGATTCCGGGCCCCAGCTTCAAACCCGCCCGGAGACGCCGCTGGTGGTGGAACCGCTGGAGAAGCTGACGCGCACGGAGATCGCCCCCGAGCCGCCCGGCGACATTCAACTTCACAACCGCCGGCTGCTGTGCCTGTACTTTGACATGAGTTCGATGGGGCAGGCGGACCAACTGCGCGCGCTCTCCGCGGCCGAGAAGTTCGTTCGTACGATGGCCCCGGAGGACATCATGGCCATCATGCAGTACGAAGGCGCCGCCGTGGAAGTGCTCACGGACTTCACGGACAGCAAAGAAAAGCTGCTTACCATCATCGAGACCATCATCGTGGGCGAGGGACAAGGCTTCGGCGAGACTTCTAACGACGCCGCCTCCGCCGATACCGGCGCGGCCTTCGGCCAGGACGATAGCGAGTTCAATATCTTCACCACGGACCGGCAGCTCTCGGCGATCCAAACGGCTTGCAAGATGCTGGGAGGAAGGAACGAGAAGAAGGCCCTGAACTACTTCGCCAGCGGCCTTCAACTCAACGGCGTGGACAACCAGGCGCAGTTGCACGCTACCGAAAACGCGTGTCTGCGGGCGGGCGTCCAAATCTGGCCGGTTGACTCGCGGGGCCTGGTGGCGACGCCTCCGATGGGCGACTTGAGCCAGCGCGGGCCGTCCGGCAATGGCATCATCACCGGCCAAAGCGCCATGGCGTTCAGCACCCGCCTGGCACAGAGTCAGGACACGCTATTTACGCTGGCGGCGGATACGGGCGGCAAGGCCCTGCTCGACAATAACGATCTCGAGAGGGGCATCCTCAACGCGGAAAGGTCGATGTCGAGCTATTACATCCTCGGCTACTACAGCAAGAATACGAATCTGGACGGGAAGTTCCGCAAGATCAAGATTACGGTCGGCGGGGACTTGAATGCCAAGCTGGATTACCGCCAGGGTTATTACGGCAACAAGACCTACAACAAATTCACCACCGCCGATAAGGAGCGCCAACTGGAAGACGCGCTGATGGCGGGCGATCCCATCACCGAGCTGACCATCGCCGTGGAAATGGATTTCTTCGAGTTGAATCGCGCCGAATATTTCGTGCCCATGATGGTCAAGATCCCGGGCCGCGAGCTGGCGATAGCGAAGCAAAGGTTCGGCGCCGAGCACACCGTCATCGACTTCATCGGCGAGGTGAAAGACGACTTCGGCAGCACGGTCCAAAACATTCGCGACAAGGTGGACAGCAAGATCAGCGATTTCACCGCACAGGAGCTGGCCAAGCGTCCGATCGAATACGCCACGGGCTTTACGCTGCTTCCGGGCAAGTACACGGTTAAGATCCTGGCTCGCGACGCCGAGACGGGCAGAATCGGAACTTTTCAGCAGACCTACGTCATCCCCAACCTGATGAAAGAAACCAAGCGGATTCCCATCAGCTCGGTGGTGTTGAGCAGCGAGCGCCAGAATCTGAAGGACGCTCTATTCAACGCACTCAAGGACAAGGACCGCGCGGAGACCGCCAATCCGCTGGTGACGGACGGCCAGAAGCTGATTCCCAGCGTGACGCGGGTGTTCTCCAAGACCAAGGACATGTACGTGTACCTTCAGGCCTACGAACAGACCGCCGAGACGGTGCGGCCGGTGGTCGCCTTCGTCACGTTTTTCAAAGGGCAAACCAAGGCCTACGAGACCATGCCGATTCAGGTCGCGACCACAACCGACCCGAAGTTGAAGACCCTGCCTCTGCGGTTTACCGTGCCTCTGGGCAGCCTGGAACCGGGCCAGTACGACTGTCAGATCACTGTGCTCGATCCGGAGGGACAGAAGACCGCCTTCTGGCAGGATAAGGTGATGATCATCCAGTAGCCGGGCCCAGCCTGCTGAACCCCGAGCGTTAGCGAGGGAAGGGCGCGCCCAGCGGCCCCGCTCTGGCTATACTCCTTGACCGGTGGGCGGACGCCCCCGTCCGCAGCCCGGCCCCCTGGCCGGGCTTGGAGCGCGACCAGGGGGTCGCGCGCGGGTCAGGGGACCCGCCCCACCAAAATCGCTGGTCTACATTAATCATGAAACTGGTCTAGCAAGCCCACGCGATCACGAGGTTGCCGCCGCTCTCTCACGGTCGCGGTTCGGTTCTGCCGGATGCGGGCGCTAAGATGGAAGTGGCGGCCGTGGTCCGCCGAAAGGATAAGGATGAGCAAATGGTTTCCGGGCGCGATGGGCGCCGGCGTGATTTTCGCGGTGGGGATCTTCTTCGGTCAGGCTCGAGCGGCGGGGCCGGAGTTCGAGGTCGCCAACATCACGCCGGCCGCGCAGCCTACTCCAGAGCTGTTCCGCTCGGGGAAAATTCATATCGGCATGACCGTGGACGGAGCGCGAGTCGACATCGGGGGCATGCCCCTGACCACCCTGATCCAGCAGGCATTCCGCGTAAAGCTATTCCAGGTAGTGGCGCCGGATTGGGCGCGCGAATCGCGTTGGGACATTCTGGCCAAGCTTCCCGACGGCGGGTCGCAGGAACAGGTGCCCGACATGTTGCTGGCGCTGCTGACGGACCGGTTCAAGCTGGCGGTGCATCGCGAAAACAAGGAACTCCCGGTATATGCGCTGGTGGTGGGCAAGGGCGGGCTGAAGATGAAGGCGTACGTGCCTGAGCCTGGCGCTGCGGAGACACCGCCGGCCGGCGGCCCCACCGTCATCGGAGGCTTCGGCTTCCTTCCTCCCCCCGGCGGTCCTCCGCCCGCAGGCGGTCCAGGCCGGGGTCCCGGCGACGGCCCGGGCGGCGGCAGCATGTCGTTCGCCAGCCCGCAATATGGAACGATAAAAATCTCAGGATCGCCGCAGGAGGGAAGGATCCACCTGGAAGCCTCGAAGGTCGGCATGGCTGCGTTCGCCGATATGCTCACGGGCATGACGGACCGGCCGGTATTGGATATGACAGGGCTGTCGGGAGACTACCAAGTGGTTATCGACGCTTCCCCGGAAGAGCTGATTGGAGGCATGGCGAGGGCGCAAGGCCTTACCTTCGGACCCGGCGGGCCGGGTGGATTCGGGGGACCGGGTGGGCCGGACGGCCGCGGCGGCGGACCCTTCCGGGCGCAGACGGATGGCGCGTCGGACCCCTCCGGCAACGTGGTTTCCGCGTCGGTCGAGAAGCTGGGCCTCAAGCTGGAGGCGCGCAAGTCGCCGGTTGAGTCCATCGTAGTGGATCATCTCGAAAAGATCCCGACAGATAACTGAGGAATTGACTTGGGGGTGTGTCAAACCAGGGGTGTGTCAAAGTAGAGTGGATGAAACGGGCGGCGTCTCCAGATAAGGCATGGCCGGATACCTTTCTTCTTCTAGTTTTGGCTTCCGCGCTGGTCTGGCCGCTGTTCCGGTTGGAATACCTCGATAACTGGCCCTCCATCGAAAGCACGTTCATCGCGGACGCGCGGATGCTCGCGGCCCGGCTGCCTCATCCGGGATGGCAGCCGCTGTGGTACTGCGGGACGCGTTTCGATTACATCTATCCTCCGGCGCTGCGTTATGGAACCGCGCTGCTTTCAAGGCCCGCCAGTGTGTCCACAACGCGGGCGTATCAAAGGGGAGGGGAGTGAGAAAGACGGAGGCCCTAGGACAGGGCCACGGTCTAACGTTTCTTCTTGCCGCAGCTTTGTTTGGGTTGAACGCCTACATCGCGGGCAACCTATTTGGGACCGAATTCACGCGTCAATATGGCTCCATCGAATCTTCGTTCATCTCCTACGCCGCCTATGCCGCCCGGAACTGGGATGACCTGACATGGTATCCCTCCTGGTACGGCGGCACTCCTTTCCATAATGTCTACCAACCTGGACTGCATCTCACCGTGGCGGCTCTCGCTTCGCTGGTCCACCTCACGCCCCAGCATGCCTATCATCTGATCACCGGGCTGACGTATACGCTCGGGCCAGTTACGCTGTTCTGGCTCTGCGCCAGCATCGTGCAACGCTGGTACGCGTTTGCGGTTGGCCTGGTCTACTCGTTGCTTTCGCCGATCGCGCTTCTTTCCCGGCTGGATGGCGCGGACGTGGGCGGACCTTTTCATCCGCGCCGGTTCCAGATTCTGGTGCAGTACGGTGAAGGCCCTCATGTCACGGCACTGATGCTGCTGCCCGTCGTGATTCTGTGCCTATACCGCGCTTCGGTGGACCGGAAGCCGCTTTACTTTCCAGCGGCCTGCGTTGTGCTGGCGTCTCTCGTGCTGACGAACTGGCCGGGCACTGTCGGCCTGACTCTGGCCATCACAGCGTTTTGCCTCTCCGAAGTGGGCGAGAAGCGCGCAGCATGGGCTCGCTTGGGAGCCATTGCAGCGGTCGCGTATCTGCTCGCTTGCCGATGGATTCCCCCGTCCACGGTCCGGCTGGTGTTCGGAGATGCCCAACAATCCGACGGCAACCATTTTCATGCCATGCACCTGGTGTACCTGGGCGGGCTGGCCATCTTTCTGCTGCTAGCGCACATCGTTCTCCGGCGGACCGGAGCACCTCCATTTCTCCGTTTCGGAATATACTTTGCTTTCCTGACTGGCCTGGTGACCCTTGGGCACGCGTGGTTCGGTCTCAACCTTCTGCCGCAACCGCATCGGTTCCAACTCGAGCTGGAAATCGCCATCGCGATCACCGGATGCTTCCTGGTCAAATTGGTGTGGAATCGAATGCCGCGCAGGGCGAGTGTCCTCTTGGGCGCCATGCTGCTGCTGGCCGCGATCCCCCTGATCAGGAGTAACCGCCGATACGCCCGGAACTTGTCGGCGCCCATGGATATGACGCAAACTTCGGAATACAAGATGGCGAAACAGTTCGCCCGGCTTCGGCCCCGGGATCGAGTCTTCGCACCCGGAAACATTTCGTACTGGATGAATCTCTGGACCGATACTCCCCAGGTTTCCGGCTGCTGCGACCAGGGTGTTCCCGATTTCGAGCATCGGGTCAGCGACTACGCGATCTACTCAGGAGACGGCGCGGGCGATCGCGACGTGGAGATTTCGCTCCTCTGGCTGCGGGCCTACGGAGCCACGGCCGTGGGCGTCGACGGACCCAGGAGCACCGAGATGTACAAACCCTTTCGCCACCCATTCAAGTTCGAGGGAATCCTTCCGGTATTGTGGCGTGACGATGACGACGCGATCTACGACATCCCCGCCCAGTACCGCTCTCTGGCGCATGTGATTCCCCGGTCTGCCATCATTACTCGCGCCCCTGTGAACGGGCCCGATGTCGAACCGCTAGAGCCATATGTCACTGCGCTTGAAGACCCCGGCAATGCTCCAGCACGATTTCAATGGACCTCTCACCATTCCGCCCACATCTCCACGTCCATGAAGGTTGGTCAAGTCTTGTCCGTGCAGGTCAGCTACGATCCGGGCTGGCATGCGACTGTGAACCGTACCAGGAAACCGATCATGCGCGACAAGATTGGACAAATGGTAGTCGATCCAGGCTGCGAAGGACAGTGTGAGATTGAAATGCAGTATGACGGGGGCACGGAAGCTGCCATTGTGGCCGTGGCGCAGCTTGCGGGGGTGCTCCTGATGCTTGCGATCCCAGTTTGGCTCTTTGGGGCAAAGCATGGAATACAATCAACAAAGAGGTGACGCGATGGCAGCGATTAGATTCGGCCGCGCTGGAATGCTTGCGGTATTTTGCGCCCTTTGGGCCGCGGCTCAAAGCGACAACGTGGCTCGCCAGCAGTTAATTGAGACGCTGGACCAGATCGCCAACAAGCAGCTCGCGGAGCGGGCGCGGAAGGTGGCCGGCATCCAGACGCGCGCCGCGTTCGACCAGCGGAAAGCGCAGGTCCGCGCCAAGATTCTCGAATTGATCGGCGGGCTGCCGGAGCGCCGCGGCCCGGTCGCCGTCAAGGAGTTCGGCTCGCTCGCAGGCGATGGTTTTCGCGTGGAAAAGCTGGCCTACGAGAGTTTGCCGGGATTGTGGGTGACCGCGAATCTGTATATTCCCGCCGCCGGCGACGGCCCGTTCCCGGCGGTTCTGCTGGCGCCCGGGCATGAGGCCACGGGCAAGCAGAGCCAGTACTCATTCGGCGGGAATTTCGCGCGCTCGGGAATCATGGCGCTGGCGATCGATCCTCTGGGCCAGGGCGAGCGGCTGCAGTATTACGATCCGGCTAAGAAAGCCTCCACCATCGGCGGCTCGACAGGCGAGCACGGCGAGGCGAACGTGCCCGCGATGCTGATCGGCGAAGAGATCGCGCGCTATTTCGTCAACGACTCCATGCGCGGAATCGATTACCTGGTGTCGCGCCAGGACGTGAACGCGGAGCGCATCGGGGCTCTGGGCTGCTCCGGCGGCGGAACCTCCACGGCGTATCTGGCGGCGCTGGACGATCGCGTGAAAGTCGCGGGCGTGGCTTGCTATATCACTTCCTTCAAGGAGCTGCTGCCCTCCGCCACGGGCGTGCAGGAAGCCGAGCAGAGTATCCCGCATTTCATCGAACAGGGATTGGATTTCGGCGATTATGTGGAACTATTCGCGCCGAAACCGTATGCAATTATTTCGACGACCGCCGATATGTTTCCGTTCGAGGGCGCGAAGCAGTCGTATGAGGAGGCGAAGGGCGTCTACAAGCTCTACGGCGCGGAGGAGCATCTGAAATGGATCACCGGTCCGGGAGGCCACGGCAACCTGGGACCGATTTCGCCCGCGATTCTGGGGTTCTTTGTGCATTACTTGAAAGACGGACCGGCTGGGGATGCGACATTCACTGCGCTGCGTCCGCAGAATCCAGCGGACTTGCTGTGTACTCCCACCGGCCAAGTATCGACCTCGATTGGTGGGGAGACGATCCCGTCCATTATTCGAGCTCACGCCGCGCAGGTTCTTCCGAAGACGCGGCCGTCGCCGACGGAGTTGGCCGAGGACATCCGCGGATTAGCGGGAGTAGTGGCGCGGCCGAGTAAGACACCGCCGCCGGGGACGATAGGCTCGCTTCCCGGGGGGGATCAACGGTCCTTCAATATCTCGCTCCAGAGTGAGAATGGCGAGACCCACGGCTTCATCGCCACCCCGGATTCCAGCGGGCGCAAACGGGCTGTGCTGATATTGGATTCGCGGCCGAAGGAGACGACCGCGGCGACGGGAAGCGATTTCGACCGCTTGATCAAGTCCGGCCACGTCGTCATGGTGCTGGGTCCCACGCCGACACCGCCCGGCGCGGAGGGGTTGAAATCTCCGTATCTTGGAACCTTCAACCTGCTGGGGCTGAGGGCGTTGCTGGTGGGCAAAAGCATCCTGGGGATGCGCATCGACGACACCATTCGCGCGATGGATTTTCTTTCCGCGCGTAGCGATGTGGACCCGGCATCCATTACGGTGTATGGAAACGGCGCGATGGGCGCGGTTGCGCTGCACGCCGCCGCGCTCGATTCACGCATCCGGCGCGTGGTGGTGGAGAACACGCTCACCAGTTATCGCATGGTGCTGGACGAGCCGCTGCATCGCAACATCTCCGAGATCCTGATTCCGGGCGTGCTGCGGAAATACGATACGGGCGATTTGCTGCTGGCTGTGGGCGGTCGCGTGACCGTGATCAATCCTCAAAACGCAGCGGGCGAAGTGATCACCGCCGACCAATTTCACAAAGAACTGAGCTACGTCCCGGCGGACAGAGTCAAAGTGATCTTCCGGAAGGCGGACGAGCCGCTACCACTTGAGTGAGTGGCGTCTCCGCATCGGGTTCAAGCTGCCGCCATACTAGGCTTCGGCACGCTATTGATCGTCTTCAGAATGCGCGAGACGATCTGGTAGGGATCGCCTTCGGAGTTCGGGCGGCGATCTTCCAGATAGCCCTTGTAACCGTTTTTGATGAAGTTAACGGGTAGCCGGACCGAAGCTCCCCGGTCCGAGAGGCCGTAGCTAAATTTGTCAATGGCTTGCGTTTCGTGCAGACCCGTCAGACGCAGATGGTTATCCGGGCCATACACGGCGATGTGCTCGGGGATGTACTTTTCGAAGGCCTTCATGAGGGCTTCCAAGTATTCCTTGCCGCCCACTTCGCGGAGGTATTTGGTCGAGAAGTTGCAGTGCATGCCGGATCCATTCCAGTCGCCCCTGATGGGCTTGCAATACAACTGCATGTCCACTTCGTATTTCTCACAGAGCCGCATCATCAAGTATCGGGCCGTCCACATGTCGTCCGCGGCCTTGGCGGAGCCTTTGGCGAAGATCTGGAATTCCCACTGACCTTTGGCGACTTCCGCGTTGATGCCCTCGTGATTGATTCCGGCGGAAAGGCAGAGATCCAAGTGTTCTTCGACGATGTTTCGGGCTAGATTGCCCATGTACTTGTACCCAACACCGCAGTAATACGGCCCTTGCGGAGTGCTGGGATGGCCTTCCTGCGGGAAGCCGAGAGGACGCCCGTCTTGATACAGGAAGTATTCCTGTTCAAAACCAATCCACAAGTCAGGATCGTTCTCGATGGTGGCGCGCGCGTTGGTGGAATGCGGGGTGCCGTCCGGGTGCATGACTTCGCTCAGAACGATAAAAGCGTCCTTGCGGCTTGCATCGGGATACAGCGCGACAGGCTTTAGCACGCAGTCGGAGCTCTTGCCCTCGGCCTGCATGGTGGAGCTGCCGTCAAACCCCCAATTCGGTAGATCGGCAAGGGTGGGCGGACGGTCAAACGCCTTGAGCAGAGTTTTGCCGCGCAGCTCAGGGACGGGAGTTTTACCGTCAAGCCAGATGTATTCGAGTTTGTATTTTGTCATAGGAGTTCCAAGGGGACGATTCTTAATTGTCGATGACGATTGCCGGGTTCGCAAGAGTTTGTCCGATCAATTGTGTTTATGGGCGGCCCTCAAGAAAGTGATCGAGGCGCGGACTATACCGGCCGGACCGCGGTCAACTCCGGAAGCTCGGAAGGGTCTCCACATTCGTTGCATGTTGCTAACGTCCACGCAACACCGCGATTCCGATCTGGCCGTGAATATTTTCGGCCGGGTGGGCCACGTCTCCGCCGCCGAACCAAACCCGGAGGGAGCCGCCGGGCGTAAGCTCCACCGTTGGATCGCAGACCACCTGGCGGTCCCAGGCCCGATCGCCCGAGACCGGGGCGAAGCTCTCGTCCTTGTCCCAGCGGACGCCGTCGGTGGAGCGAGCCAGACCGAGCCGGCGATGCTCGCCGCGGTCGCGGCCGGTGTACAGCATCCAGTAAGAACCGCCGGAAGACCACACCGCGGGCTCGCCCAAACCGTTTTCGTCGAAGGCTCCAGGAGCGCCCAACTCGAGCACTGGATTCGAGCGCAGTTTCTCCCACGCCACTCCATCGCGGGAGCGCGCGATTCCCAGCGTTTGGCGCGCTGCTCGATCTTGGCCGAGATAGAAGAGATACAGAAACTCGCCGCGGCGGATCACGTAAGGATCGGACACGCCCCGCTCATCGAAGCTGCCGCGCGGACCCAGCGGGACAACAGGCGCCGGTTGTTTGGTGAACGCGAACCCGTCGCGGGAGCGCGCCAAAGCGATGCGCGGCGGATTGCCGGCGGCGTACCAATACAGGATCTCGCCGCCTTCAACCAGCGCGGAGCCATTGGTAGCCCAGGTTCCCTCCCAGCCTTCGGGCGTTAGCACCTGCCCCGTCATCGCTTGACCGGTTTTGGTCCAGGCGACGCCGTCGGGGGAAGTGGCCGCGCCGGTGCGCCACGTCTTGCCGTCGAATCCCGAGTAAAGGTTCAGATAGACGCCGCGGAACCGGATCACGGAGGGATTGAGCACGTCCACCGAATCCCAGGCTTCCGCACCGCGCCCGAGTACCGGCTCGGGAGCGGCTTCCCAGGTGAAGGGCGCGCGAGGGCCGGTCGAGTCCGGAGACGGGAGCGTGAAATCGCTATAGCGCCCGCAGCCGGCGAACAGCACAACACAAAGGAACACCAGGGACCGCTCCCTTCGGTCACGGCTCAGCCAGCGTTTCCGAGCCACGACCAGAGGGAGTGGTTTCAGCAGCGTCATGTTCGATACGCATTACACCGGCAGCCGGATCTCGATCTTCGCGCCTTGGCCGGGTTTGGATTCGATCACCAGTTTGCCCGACAGCATGCGCACGCGGCGTTTGATGCTCACCGGCCCCAGGCGCAGAAGCTCCAGCTCGTCCAAAGAAAACCTTCCGCTAAACGGAAATCCCGCGCCATTGTCCTCCACCGTCACCTCGAGCTCCTGGTCCACCAGAGCCGCCGAGACGGCCACGCGGGTCGCGCCGGAGTGCTTCTGAATATTGTTCAGCGTCTCGCGGACGATCTGCAAAATCTCGAGCGAAACCTCGACGGCGGAAGGATCGTGAAACTCGGCGGAGGTGAAGGTGGCGAAAATTCCGGCGTCGCGCTGGAAGGACTCCACCATGCGGTTCAAGGACGCGTTGAGGCTCATGCCTTCGTCCGCCGGACGCATGCTGCGCACGAAGCTGCGCAAGTCGGCCACCTGGACCTTGCACAACTCCTGGAGCTGGCGCAGCTCTTCTTCGGCGGCGGCGCGATCGCGGGTCATGAGTTTCTTGACGATCTCCAGGCGCATCTGGAAGCTGATGAAGCTTTGGAGCGGGCCGTCGTGGAAATCCGCGGCGATCCTCTGGCGCTCCGCCTCGCGCGCGCCCTCGGCCTGGGAGCGGATGATCAGGTTGTTGCGCAGCAGGGAAGACATGCGCTCGTCGAGATAGCGCTTATAGAAGGACATGCCGGCCGAGACGGCGGCGGTCGCGCCTACCGTCCAGACCAGAGAGGGCACGGTGGGCGAAGGCAGCAGCAGCGCCAGCAGCACCGCCACCACGGCCACCGCGCCGGTGCGCGCCACATCCTGCAAAATGCATGCGGACGCCAGCAGATAGGCCGCGGCCATCGATGGCATCCACGCGCCCGGCGCAAACCACGCCCACAATCCGAAATACAGGGTGTCGGCGAACACGCCAATGGGCGAGCGCATCGCGGAATCGAAGCGAACCTCCGCTAGCGCGCCGAACGAATATACGGCGTAGGCCGCCAGCAGCGCCGTCAGCCAGTTCACATGCAGCCCGGCGGTAAGGCCATACCAGCCCAGGCATGCCAGCGCCAGGGCGATGCGGGCGATCCGAAGGCTCAACCGCCCTCGATAAGGAATCATGTCACGGAATCACGTCAGCGCCTGTATAGGTACAATTCGTGCGCGCGGCCTTCGCCGTCGTCGTCGATATCCACCGTTCGCTCCGCCTTCCAGGCCGCGAACTGGAAATCGTGGGCTACGATGCGCGCGCCTTTCTTGAGCTGTTTTTCGAGAATCGGCGTGACCAGATCGGTGGCCACCGGCAGCAGATACACAGTCAAAAGATCGGCGGAGGAATAATCCTGCTTCAGCAGATCGCCGTGAACGATCCGCGCCGTGGCGGAGAGCCCCAGGCTCTTGATGCGGTCGACGCTCTGCTTGTACAGCGAATCGTTCAGCTCTACTCCGATAGCGTTGGCTTTGTACTTGCGCGCGGCGTCGATCACGATGCGGCCGTCCCCAGAGCCCAGGTCGAACATGGTTTCTCCGGCCTTGAGCTCGCCCAATTTGAGCATGCTGTCGACGATCTTCTCGGGCGTCGGAAAGTACGGCGCCAGCAGCTTCTCTCCCTTATCCTGCTGGGCTCGCACAAAAACCGCGGAAAGGAGTACGGCGAGCAGGGCGGGAGCGGTCAGACGGAGAAAGCGCATTAAGGTTCAATATATACCCGGACGGGATTGCTGGTGTGGCCGCCGGCTTCGACGACCAGATCCGCCGGTCCGTAGTTGACCAGACTCGGAAGCTCGATTTCGACCAGATAGAATCCGGGCAGGGTCGCGAGCACGGCGCGGGTGACCGGGACGGCGGTGCGATCGAGATAGGCGGTGACCGCGGCGGCGACCTTGGGCGGATCGTCGGTGGGGGCGGGCTTGCCGGCCGGCCAATCCGGATTCACTCGGCCCAGGCCCGTGGCCAGAATCTGAATGCGCGCGCGCGGATGGGCCGGGTTGGAAGCGTCGAGCATGGTGCCCGTGGTGGCGTCAATGAGGAAGGGCGTGCCGTCGGGGCCCACGACAATGCCCGGCGACGCCGTTGCCAGCGCCAGCGGCGCGGTTACCCGGCTTCCGGAAGCCGGGTCGAACGAAAGCGAAAGCGTTGCCCCAGTGGCTTCAAACGGGATCTGGATCTGCGATTCCGTGTCGGTGGTGGCGAGCACCGGCACAGCAAGATTGCCGGCCTGCACGGAGGTCACCTTCGCTCCGAGAATGGTCATCGCGGAACCCGGCGCGGCCGCGGCCGCGACAAGATTCGCGGCGCTGACCACTTTGGGATCGTCCAGGCGATGCGGCGCCAGCGTCGAGTACACGCCGAAGCCCTGGACCGCGGCCCACAACTGATTGTCGCCCGCGTCCAGACGCACATCCGCCACCGGAGCCAGCGGAAGCCCAGTCACCGGCTGCCACTGGCCGGGGAAGCTGAGGATGCCGACATCGGTTCGCATAAAGAAAACGCCTGCGTCCGTGGCCACATAGATGGCGCGCCCGGAGGTGGACGCGGCGACTCCATGCACTGCGACGTCGGGAAGATTGGAGGTCAGGGGGTCCCAATTCCGGCCGCCATCCACCGTATGAAACACATGCGGGGCGGCAACTCCGGGAGGGAGATTTTCAGGACGCGCGCCCAGCACCGCCAGCGCCACGCGCGGATCCGAGGGATCCACCCAAAACCGTTCCACAGCGCCGCCGTTTTGGGCGCGATAGGGCAACGCCGGATCGCTGCCGATGGTCACGGCGATGGCGCCGTCCGCCGTGCCCGCATACACGGTGTCCTTGGTGACTTCGATCGCCGAAAGAGTCATGACGCGTTGACGCACCGCGTTCGTAACCGCCGCCGAATTGTCCGCCGGCCGCCACGCCTGCTTTTCCCCAGGCTGCCATTCCACGACGTTGGCGCCGGGGAGCTCGATCTCGGCGCCGCGGTCGCCCGCGGGCAAGTTCCAGATGCGCACCGCGGGAAGATTGGGAAGGCCTTGATTCAGCCCGCTCCAGGATTTGCCGCCGTCCAGCGAGCGGAACACGCCGGCCGAGGTCGCCACCGTCACTTCTTCGGGATCGCGCGGCGAAATCGCCAGATCGCGGACGCCGGTGCCGACGATGGACCGGGAACCGTACGCCGTCAGGTTATCCCAACTCGCGCCTCCGTTCTGGGATTGGTAGACAAATTCACCGAAAGCGTACAGCGTGGCCCGCCGCCCGTTGAAGCCTTGGAGCCGCGCGCCCGACTCCGGCAAGTTGGTTCCCGAGGCCGAAAGATCGCCCGCCGGGGGAGCCGCGGCCTGGGATCCTTGCCAGGTCTCGAAGTCATGGGTTTCAAAGGTTTTGCCGGAGAACGTCGTGACGTAGAGAGTGCCGCCGTCAAAGCCGTACCAGACCCGCTCCACAGGTCCGCTGGCGAGTCCCGCCAGGGAAAGGTCCACCAGCGAGTTGCCGACCGGATACCAACTGGAAGCCGGGGATTGCGCCCACACGGCGCAAGCGCCCGCAAGCGCCACTGCCGCCAGTGTGACAACCTGCTCCAGTACTGTGGCCGTCCTACGCATCAAGTGAGTCCATTGTACCCTTATCCATCGGCTTTTCTCACGCGAAACTGCTGATTACAGTAACCCATGGCCAAGAAATCGTTCAAGGAAGTGCAATTGCAGCCGCTTCTTCTGTGTTAGACTAATTGTTCTCGCCGGTTCAAGACCCTTTTGAACCCCGGGGATGAGTTTATCCATGCACCGCGAACCTCGCATGCGGACGGAGAAGTTGTCGCTGCTTCTTGCAGTTGCGGGATCTGTGTGCCTGGCCCAATACCCTTACGTCCCCTCCAACTCCGCGGGCTACTCCGCACATGTATTGACGGTGAGCGGACAGGTTTCGCTACTTAAGGACTCCCGTTTCATTGCGCTTTCGACCGGCGACCAGGTTCAGGTGACCGAGGTGATCGTAAGCGGCGCGGATGGCCACGCCATGTTGCAGGTGACGGATGGCAGCACCATCGAGGTGTTCCCCAACTCCCAGATGGTGTTCCGCCACAACACCGGGGACTGGAAGGATCTGCTGGACCTGATCATCGGGAGGGTCCAGGTGCACATCGAACATCTTCTCGGAGATAAGCCGAATCCCACCCGGATCATGACGCCGACCGCGGTCATTTCCGTACGCGGAACCACCTTCGAAGTCACCGTCGAGGAAGCCGACGAAACCACTCAGGTGGACGTGGAAGAAGGCACCGTGGTGGTGCAGCATAAGCTGCTGCCCTCGGATCGCGTCGCCACGCTGCACGCGGGAGAATCCATCCGCGTGTACAAGAACGTGCCGATCGCTTCGAACCAGTTCGATAAAGGCACCATCCTCCGGTTTCTTGCGAATATGGCGAGGGAGGCAGCCCTCACGATGGCATCGCGCGGTGGCAAGATCACGCTGCCGGGCGGAGGTGGGGGCCCAGCCCCCGGCGATACTTGTAAGCCCGGAACTCCCAACTGCGGCGCGCCGCCGCCACCACCGCCGCCTCAACCGACGAATTAGGAGAGTGGGAGGTTTCTGCCGCCCGTGGGCTGTGACGACCCTGCTACTCTACGAAGTTCGGGAAAAGCTACCCGGCGATATTAAGAACTTGCTCGCCGACAGCCTTCAGAACGGCCATCAGTTCCTGCGAAGGCTTCAAGCTGAATGGCTTTCCGGCGCGAACGGATTTTCCAAACCCGGAAGGATGCCGCCAAGGGCCGCATACGCCACCTTTACATCCATACCGGTTTCCGGCGCAAAGGGATTGCAGCGGCAATCCTGAAAGACTTGGAGAAGGATGCCGTCGGTCATTTTGATGCGCTGACTTTGCGTACGAGTAGCCGGGAAGCCGATCTGTTTTATCGGGCGTTGGGTTTTCGAGCCTCAGGGCAATCCTTGGGTCACGCACCTGAAGGTGCTCGGATAATCACTGGGAGCGGAGGGCTCCTGCCCTGTGATACTGTGAGGCTGTGAAGAATATCACAGTTTCCGTACCGGAAGCGACGTACCGCGAGGCTCGTATTCACGCCGCCGAACGCAACACATCCGTAAGCGCGCTGGTGCGCGAGTTCCTGGCCGGGCTGGCTCAAGTCGAATCGGATTTCGAGCGGCGAAAGCGACTTCAGGCGGAGCCTATCGCAAGCATACCGCGCTTCCGCGCGGGCGGGCGGCTGACACGGGACCAGATCCACGACCGGAATGCGCTTCGTTGATACCAACGTCCTCTTATACGCGGTCAGCACGAATCCGCGGGAACGAGCGAAGGCAAGCACTGCCTTATCGATCCTCAACGACAGTGACGATGACGGCGGATTGGCTCTTTCTGTTCAGGTTCTTCAAGAGTTTTATGTCCAATCGACCAGGCGCGCCAAAGACGGCGCACTGACGCACGAACAAGCGGCGAGTCTGATCGAGGCCTTTCTTCGCTTTCCGGTACAGGAAACCACGCTGGAGCTGATGCAGTCGGCGCTGGATTCGAGCTGGCGGTTCCGGATCTCCTACTGGGATGCAGCGATTATCGAGGCCGCTCGCCGGTCTGGGTGTGGAGTTGTTCTTTCGGAGGATCTTAGCGACGGCCAGGATTACGGCGGGGTGAGAGTGCTGAATCCTTTCTAGCGGGCGCCTGTGCCACACTGGCGGTAGGCGTATGCGAACCCTCGTTGTGTTTTTCTCGCTCTTCCCGATTGTCCGAGCCCAGGCCCCGCAGCTCAACACGCAGCCCAGCGTCACCCCGGAATGGGACACCTCCAAAACCGTCGCCGCGTTTTCGGATCAGGCCAAACGCTTGAAGCCCATCCTGGACCAATTGACGCCGCAGGAATGGGTGGCCAAGGGTGCGCCGCAAGCCTACGTCTCGCAATGGCAGGACGCGGAACAGGAGTTGAGCTATGTGGCCATCTCGGCCCAGTCGTTGGAAGGCGACCCGGAACGGCTGACGCTGGCGCTGGACACGTATTTCCGCTGGGAAAGACTGGCTAGCGATCTGAGCTCGCTGGTAGAGGGCGTGCGGCACTATCAGAATCCGGCCGTAGGCGACCTGGTGGTCTCGGTGATGGGCGAGAATTCCTCGAATCGCGAGCTCCTGAAGCAGCACATCACCGATCTGGCGGCGCAAAAGGAGCAGGAATTCGCGGTGGTGGACAAAGAAGCCCAACGCTGCCGCGGACAAGTGACTCGTCCGGCTCCGGCGCGGCCCTCCGCACCCAAGCCCGCCGCGCCGAAACAGGAAGTGAAACCCCAATGAACGAACCCGTAACCTTCGCGTGCAGCATCTGCGGAGAGCCGTCCACCGAGATTTGCGTGTATTGCACCAAGGACGCCTGCCCCAATCATCGCTGCGAGAAATGCCAGCGGTGCAGCGACTGCTGCCAGTGCGAGCTGCGGCGGCACATGGATTGAGGCTCGCACAACGGAGCCTGTGGCCCTGCTACGCTGAGCGTCATCCTTCGTGGCCGCTGCTGCATTTGCCGGCAGACGCGGTCTACTTCTCGGGCTTTTGGGTCTTCAAGGCTTCGGCGATGACGGATTCGCGGTCTCCGCGCGACCAGGCGTCCTGAATCTGCTGCTCGCTCAAGCTGGTCAGGCGGCCCAGCAGCAGGTAGGCCGGCAGCGCGTGGGCCAGCGTTTTCCAGCGGGCCATCTCCACCAGAGCCGGCAACGCGCGCGCGCGGATTTGATCGAGCACGGCCTGGTCGCGCTTATCGGTAAGGATCTGCAAGGCGTCCAGAGCGCGGGTGCGGTCGGTCCAGGATAGCGAATTCAGCATTTCGATGAACCAGGTGGGCTCCACCTTGATTCCCGTTGCGGCGACTCCAGCGCCGGCAAACGCGATGAGGCTGCGGGCGGCGTTGACCCGGACGCCGGGGTCGGCGTCGCGGAGCGCGTATTGCAAATCGTTGACCACGCTTTTTTGATCCGGCGCATAGCCGATGACGTAGGCGGCGGTGGCGCGCTCTTCTTCATCGGCGGAATTGCGGAGGGTCCTGCGCAGCTCAACCACATGATCGGCGACCAGCGACGGAAACATATCCTGAATCGCGCGGGTGGTGGGATCTTCCGAGCGCGCGTAGCCCTTGGTCAGATCTTCCTTGGTGTAGCCCTGGCGCGCGGCTGTGCGGAAAGCGTCCAGGAACCGGCGATAGGCGGCGTTGATCTCCTGAGGCAGCGGCGCATCGCCGTCGGGAACCTCGCGCAGGTCGAAGTGCTGCGCGCCGCGCTCTTCGATGCCGGTATACAGCGTGATTTTCCCGTTGTCGCAACAGACGGCTTCCAGGTGCGATTCCACCACGCCGGGAATCGCGTCCAGACGCTGTTCGACGTCTCCCTTGGAAGCCGGAAGCGCGTCGCCCTCATGCACGCCGAGCGCCTGGCGCACGCGCGCCTCGGAAACCTTGCGCAGTCCGTAGAAATCGAGCGTTCCGATCACCGGGCCCTTGCTGGCGCCGGGCGGGGGACTTAGAACCACGGCTGACGGTGCCGGGGCCTTCTGCGGCGAGGCCACGGGAAGCATCGCGGCCAGCAGCATCCCCACGGAGAGAAATCGAAGCACGTTCCAATAAACGCGGGCCATGACGGATTCGTTACGCAAACCTTTCCGCCATCTCGCCCACCACCGGGGCCACCCAGCGTTGTCCCATGTAGGCGCGGTACATCAATGTCAGCCACAGCAAGATGACGCCCAGATCGAAGGCGCTCCAGATCAGCTCCATGATCCAATACGTGTGTGGACCATCGAAGATGTTTCCGAATACAATGCGCACGCCGGCGCTCGCGAGAATGATTCCGATCCACGCGAAGATGGATTGAAACGCGTGAAAGCGGATGGTCTTGTTGCGGTTGTACGGCTCCAGGAACAGGAACAGGACGCCGGTCAGCACCAGCGCGAGATAGCACAGCGCGGCCGCCACGTTATCCGCCAGGCCCGTGAAAGAAATCGGCGACGCGGGAGCCGGCGGCAGTGGCTGCGCGGGAGCTTCGCCAGGGCCAGTCCCGCCAGGCCCAGTTGTACCGGGGGATGCCGCGCCGCACTTCGCGCAGAACTTTCCTTGAAGCTCAGAACCGCAGTGGGAGCAGAAGGGCACGATCGATCCTCCGCTTCCAATCTACTGTACTCGCGGGGCTGGCTGCAAAGTATTGGTTTCAACCGCGGCGGACCAGCAGACTTTCAGAGCTCGGATGTATCCTCTTCGATTTCGCCCAAGTCGGGCTTGCGGTCTTCGATCTCGCGATCTTCTTCCGCCCATTCGGACAGGGTTTCCTCGTCCCGTAATTCGGGGGGATCGTCATCTTCGCCAGGCACTTTGTCAAGTGGTGGAGTCATATTTTGATTCTCTTCTTTTCCGGCCATCGTTGCCGGGGGCCAATGGCTCAGAGAGCTTGTGTGGCAAACCGCTCGTCCTTGCCGAGCGTTTCGAGCAGTTTCTTCATGTCGTCGGCGTGCTCCTCCTCTTTGGCCATAATCTTTTCCATCGCGATGCGAGTGGTGGGATCGTCATTGCCGAGATAGCGGATAATTTCGTTATAGGACTCTACCGCGATCCGCTCCGCCACGAGGTCCTCCCGAACCATATCCAGAAGCGATTTGCCTTCGGCGTACTGCGAATGGCTGCGCGTCGCCAGCCCTTCGGGATTGAAATTCGGCTCGCCCCCCAATTGAGTGATCCGCTCGGCCGCAATGTCGGCATGCTCCTGCTCCTCGTTGGCGTGCTCGAGGAACTCTTGCGCTACTGCCTGCGCATGAATGCCGGTAGCCATGTAGTAATGACGTTTGTAACGCAGCACACAGACGATTTCGGTGGCCAAGACTTCGTTCAGGATACGGAGCACCGTCTCCCGGTCCGCCCTGTAGGCGCTGGTGACGGCGCCTTGCTCCATATGCACACGGGCGCGCCGGCGGAGCTCCTGAATGTCCGTCACGAAGGGCCGATGTTGTTCTTCTTTTGCGGGTTTCGCGTTCATTGATAGTCTCCCCCTTGTTGGTCTTGCCTTGTTCGAATGCACGATCGGTAATCTTAAGATCAGTAGCCGGAAAACTCTTCCGCGCGGATGTCGTCATCGTCGACTCCGGCGTCGTTGAGCATGGCGTGGAGGCCCGTCACCATCTCCGGCGGTCCGGCGATGTAATAGATGGGCGAGCCGGCGTCCTCCAAATACCTCGAAAGCATTTCCTTGTCGATCAGGCCGGTTTCGCCGTTCCAGGCCCGGTGCGATTTCGCCATCTCAGTCATGCTCGCGACGAGCTTGTAATTCGGATTTTCTTTTTCCAGAGCCCCCACCTCATCGAGAAACGGAGCGTCCTCCGGCCGGCGGTTCGAGTAGAAAAGAAAGATTCGGTGAGCCAGCTTCTCCTTCGCCGCACGGAACACAATGCTGCGAAACGGCGTGATGCCTATGCCGCCCGCCAGCAACACAGCCGTCCGCTTCACATTGTTATGCAGCGTCAGGTCGCCGGACGGTCCTTCGATCTTAACTGCGGAGCCAAGCGGCATCGTGTTCAACACGCGCTTGAATGCGGTATCGCGCATCCGGGTTGCGACCATCAGGGTTGGCTCGTGGGGACCGCTTGCAATGGAAAATGTTCGTGTATTTCCTTCGGCATCCGTTTCTGAAGGATCGAGCAAAGTCATGTCGAGGAACTGGCCCGCCTTGAAGGCCCAGTTCGACGGCTTCTCGAAGCGGAAAGCGGTGGTGCGTTCCGCGACTTCGTGCCTGCTCACGAGCATAGACAGAGTGCTCGTCGCGAGGACCGTGGGAGTGCTCATGAATTCACGCTTTCGTGCTGCATCTTCGGAGGCCGTCCAAGGGCTAGTTTTCCCCCGCTAAATGTTCAATTCCATCAAAAATTCCGCCAGAAGAGTAGTAGCGGGCAACTATGGGGTGCCGGGGTTCGAGAACCTTCCACGCCTCGATCTTGAGCTTCTCGGTGGGGCAGTACGCGGCCACGAACGCCGCGCCCTTCTTCGCCGCCGCCAAGTCGTCATCCGCGTAGGACGCCTCCGTCCCGAACCTTCGGGACATCTCCGTCATCAGCATGGCCCAGAGCCCGTCTTTGAGCAAGTGATCTTCGGCAAAGTGGACCACTTCTTCCCCGGACGCGGAGATAACATCTTCCTCCACACGGCCATCGCGGCTAAGATCCTGTTTGGCGCGGTCGGCCTCCGCGAGGTTCGGAAAGACGGCCAGGAGATAGTGCTTCGGATAGAAGACACCAAACTCGGTGTCGGCGCCTTTGAAGAATGCGGATAATCTGCTCACCGTGTCCCCCCGTTCTGTTTTGCATGTGGAGGCCCAGTCTGCAAGTCGAAGGAGACAATCGGGCGGCTGGGGCCGTCTGCCGTGACGAACCATGGTCGCCTGACCACATATCGTTAACCCCCGGATTAGCTGATGATGCCCTTGCGCACGGCGTAAAGGATCAATTCGGGCACGCTGTGGAGATTCAATTTTTGCAGAATGTGGGTGCGGTGAGTCTCCACCGTATACAGGCTCAAGTTGAGGAAGTTGGCGACGTCTTTGTTGCTCTGCCCCTCGGCCACCAGTTGCAGAACCTCGCGCTCGCGGTTGGTGAGCAGCTCATAGGTGTCGTCGGCGTCCATCTTGCCGAGCTGGCGCACGTAGTCCTCTTTGAGAATGCGCGTGACGGCGGGGCTGAAAAAGCTCTTCCCGGCGCGGATGGCGTGGATGGCCTCGATCAAGTCGGCCTCGGCCGAGTCCTTGAGCAGGTAGGCGCGCGCGCCCGCCTTGAGCGAGCGGATGACGTAGCTTTCGTCACTGTGCATGCTGAGGATGGCCACCGCGACGTGAGGATTGTGGGCGACGATCTGGCGCGCGGCTTCGACGCCGTTCAGGTGCGGCATGGCGATGTCCATCACCACTACGTCGGGCTCCTCGGCCGCGGCCAGCGCGACGGCTTCGCGTCCGTCGGCGGCTTCCGCCACAACCGTCAGGTTGGGTTGGCGTTCCAGCAGCAGGCGCAGGCCGCTGCGCATGACGGTGTGATCGTCGGCCAGCAGGATGCGGATTTGAGAGGTCGCTGTCATGGTGCTCATAGGTTAGCCGGTCTCAGTAACCTCTCCCTTTGGTCGCGGCTCGGAATCGGCTGAACGAGCCGTGTCTGAGTCGGCTGAACCGAGCCGCGACCAAAGGGAGCGGTAGCATTTTAACTCGCAAGGGGCAGCTCCACGGCGACCTTGGTTCCCGCGCCAGGTTGAGAACGCACCTGGAAGCTTCCTCCCAGATGATTCACGCGCTCCTCCATGCCCACCAGGCCGAGGCCGCGGACGCGGCGCGCATCGAATCCGTGGCCGTCGTCCTCCACGGTCAGCAGAATCCTGCTCTGTTCCTGCTCCACCACCACCTTGACCGAGCGCGCCTGGGAATGCCGCGCGCAGTTATGCAGCGCTTCCTGAACCACGCGGTAAATGCAAGTCTTGAGCTCGTCGGGTAGCTCGGCGGCGCCTTCGCCGGCGGAGACCTGCACGCGCAGGCCGGTGCGCTTGAAGACCTCGCGAGCCTGCCATTCGAGGGCCGGCACCAATCCGAAATCGTCCAGCATGGAGGGACGCAGCAGCAGGGTCATGTTGCGGATGACGTTGACGCTGGCCTCGGCCAGCTTCTTAATGGAATCGACGTGACGGCGCACCACCGCCGAATCGGGAGGCACGTTGGCGGCGGCGTTGCCGGCCTCCATCAGGAGGGCCGAAAGCGACTGGCCCACCTCATCGTGCAGCTCGCGTGAGATGGCCCGGCGTTCCTCCTCCTGGGCCGAGACCAGCCGCGCGGATAGATCCTTGAGCTCCTGCCCGTTGCGGGCGCCTTCCTGGTAGCGCTGCTCCAATTCGGTTTCCAAGCGCAGCGTACGCCGGACCGTAAAGGCCGCCAGCGCCACTCCGACCAGGACCGTCGCGGCCAGCATCCAGGCAAGTCTCAGCCGCAGTGTGTTGAAGGTCTGATTGAGTTGGGCGTCGCCGGCCGCCATCTGACGCGCGTTCATCTGATCGATGCGGTCCACCAGATCGAGCGTGGCTCCGCGGCGGCGGACCACCTCGCGATTCAGGTACTCGCTGCCGCGCACCTGCCGGTCTCGTTCCGGAATCGTGGCCAGGAATTCGAGCAGCCTCCAGTAGTCCTGAACTTCGGCGCGGAGGCTGGCGAGCTGCGGCGCGTCGGCGGCATCGAGAACGGCCGCGGAATCCTTCAGAGCCTGATCGGTGTTGCCGCGCACTACCTCCCACTGCGCCAGTTGGGCGGCGGCATCGCCGGTGTTGGCCGCCAGCAGGTAGGCTCGCATCTCGATGGCGGACTGGTAGATCCCGCTCCGCACCCGATCCAGCGCGTTGGCGCGGCGCAGATACGTGTCGCGCTCCTGAGCGTCGCTGGATCGAACCCGGTGCAGGACCATCAAGGCATCCACGCCCGCGACCATCATCAGAAGCAGCAGTCCGCCGAAACCTGCCAGCAGCAGCCGGCGCCCACGAGCCTGAGCCCGCACAGGGGCGGTTTGGCCCTCCAAGCGGCCGGGAACTCCCGAAGCGTCCGCCGGGAGCGCCTTGGCCAGGCGCTCCGTTGTGCGGGAGCGTTCCTCATGAAAATTCATCTACTTATCAGTCTAGCGCGGGGGCTCTCAGAGGGAATACCGTCTCAAGGGGATTGCCCAAATGGCGTATGCTGGGTTCTACTGGAAACGCAAGGAACACAAAACTTATGAAACCTCTCCTCCTCGTGAGTGGATTTGCTCTGTTGATGCTTGCCAGTGGGTGCTCCAAGAAGGCTCCCGTGGCGGCAACCCCTAAGGCTCCCGATACGACGCCCTTGGCTGCGGCCCAGAGGCCCGCAACGCCGGCTACCCGGTCCACCCCGGCCCAGACTCCGGCCCGCGCTCCGCAGCAGGTCGCTCAGACGCCGCAGCAGCGTCCCGCGAACATGCCCGCGCAGGTGCGCGCGACGCTCAACGACCGGCTCGCCAAAATGGAAGACGCGCTGTTTGACTTCGACAAAGCCACGATCCGTCCCGACGCCACCACGGCCCTTAAAGACGATGTGGGCGTGATTCGCGACATCCTGGCCGCTTACCCCAGCCAGAAACTGCTTATCGAGGGCCATGCGGACGAGCGCGGCTCCGAGGAGTACAATCTGGCCCTGGGCGACCGCCGCGCTCAGGAGGTCAAGGACTTCCTGACCTCCATGGGCATTCCGACCGGGCAACTGACGCTCATCAGCTACGGCAAGGAACGGCCGGTTTGCTCGGATGAGAGCGAGAACTGCTGGCAGCGGAACCGCCGCGCCCATGTGACCGCGGCTCAGTGACGAGCCCAGTAAACGCAAGAGTTACCCTCCTACAACAGAGCACCAGGCTCCTTTCCTAAGGAGCACCAAACTAGGCCTCCGCCGCTCCGCCTCGCAACGGTCCGACGGGGGCCCTTTTTTTCGCTTACTTCTTATGTACGGACGGCTGAAGGCGGCCCACTGCTTTGACACAATTGCGGTTCCGGCATAGACTCGAAGGTGCTTTCGGACGCCCACATGCAACCCAACGGCCTCGTTTCTCGCAGAAGTCTCCTCGCCGCTGGAATCGGCATCGCGGCAGCGGGCGCGCTTAAACCCGCCTTCGGCGACTCCACCGACCCCACCGGACTCACGCTGAAGCAAGCCTCGGAATTGCTCCGAAAAAAGGGAGCATCCCCGGTCGATCTTACGCAGGCCTGCCTGGCGCGGATCGAAAAGTACAACCCCGCTTTGAATGCTTTCATCACCGTGACCAGAGAGCAGTCGCTGGACACGGCGCGGGCCATGGAAGCCGAGCAGAGGCAGGGCAAGTGGCGCGGTCCGCTGCACGGAATTCCGATCGCCCTAAAGGACAACATGGACACCGCCGGCGTTCGGACCACCGGCGCCAGCGAGCTGTTCAAGAACCGCATCCCCACTGAAGACGCCGAGGTGGTCCGCAGGTTGAAGAACGCGGGAGCCATTGTGCTCGGCAAACTGAACATGCACGAGCTTGCCTACGGCGGAAGTTCCGCGGTCAGCTACTTCGGAGCGGTGCATAATCCCTGGGATTTGCAGCGGACCCCAGGGGGCTCCTCCGGCGGTTCGGCCGCCGCGATCGCCGGCGATCTGTGCTTTGGTTCCCTGGGGACAGACACCGCGGGATCGGTCCGCATCCCCGCGTCTTACTGCGGCGTCGTCGGGTTCAAACCAACCTATGGCCGCGTGAGCATTCGCGGGGTGATCCCTCTCTCCACGTCGCTCGACCATGTCGGGCCGTTGTCGAAAACCGTGGAGGATGCTGCGCTGATGCTGGCTGTGATCGCGGGTTTCGACCAGCCGGACCCCACCACGGCCGATGTGCCGGTTCCCGATTATACGCGCGCGATGAGCATGCGGCCCGCGAAGATGCGGCTGGGTGTTCCCAGAACTCCATTCTTCAATCGTCTCGATCCGGAGGTCGACAAAGCGGTGGCGGACGCCATCGAGGTCCTGCGGAAACTGACCGCAAGCGTCGCGGATGTGCAACTGCCCACGGCGGTCAACCCGGCCCAGATTTGGGATGCGGAAATCTACGCGTACCATGCGAAGTGGATCAAAGAGACTCCGGAGCTGTATCAGCCCCAGACGCGCGCGGCGATTCTAAACTCCGGCCGGGAAACGGCGGAGGCTTACGCGAATGCGCGCTGGACCATGCAATTGCAGCGCAGGGAAATCGTCAAGACGTTTTCGAATGTCGATCTCCTGATCACGCCCACCATGCCGGCGCCGGCTCCCGCCACGCCCGCGGTTCCGGCGTCAAATACTGCGCCTTTCGATGTTTTTGGATTACCCACGATCTCGGTTCCCTGCGGATTCTCGAAAGCCGGGTTGCCCATCGGCCTTCAGATCAGCGGCGCTCCCTTCGCGGAGGTGACGGTGCTGGCGCTCGCGCATGCCTACGAACAGGCGACGGACTGGCATCAGCGCCGGCCGCCGCTGAAATCGTAATTGAGAAAGGGGTCCGAGTCCGCCGCCTCACCGCCCCCTTTCCGGCATGGTTGGAGTACACTGTTTCATGCCGCGTGGAAGCCTCCGCGGCGGAGGACGCGATGCAGTGGTATTACACGGTGCAAGGCCAGCGCCAAGGTCCGGTTGACGACGCCGGCTTGGAGGATCTGGTTCGTCAAGGAGTGATTCGCGACGACACCTACGTTTGGCGCGAAGGGTTGGCGGAATGGCAATTATACGGCGCGACGAAACCGAAACCCATGCCGGCCCCGGTTTCTCCGCCCAGGCCCAGCGAGCAGCCGACCGCCGCGGGAACAGGACTGGGAGCGCCCCCGCCTGCCCGGCCTTACGCCGCTCCGTCGCGTGCCGCGCCCCCCGCCGCCAAGCCGGCAGCGGCCGGGTCGAAGAGCTACTTCTTCTACTATCCGGTCCTGCGCGCCCTCAGCGACGGCCGCGTGATCCGGACATGCGTCGTGTGGGGGTTGAAAATCGGCGCAGTCGTCGCGGCCCTAGCCGGCCTTCTGAGTGCGTTCGGGATTGTTTCCGCCTCGCAAGGCTCCGGTGGCAGCGGAATGCTGGGCGCGGTCCTGTTGGCGGTGGTAGTTCTGGCAACCGCGCTGTGCGTGGGGCAAGTGTGCTGGTATCGGGCCGGCTCCGTCACCGCGCTGGGCGAGTCGGACTACACCATCATCCCCATCGCCTCGATTCTATTCCGTACCTCAGGGGAATGCGGCGTGACGGCTTTCGCCGGCATCGGCGTCGGCGCGTGCCTGTTCCTGTGGCTCAGCCCCGCCGGAGGACTGCCGGGCATGGACCTGCGGAGCCTGCCGCTCCCCATTTCCATGCCCGCCTCGACCGGATTTGTGGGCGGAATCGTGGTTCTGCTGTATGCAGGGTTGCTCGGCGTCCTATCTCTGATTGGGGGCTATCTTGCAGCGGAGTGGACTGCCGTGCTGGTGGACATCGCCGGGAGCATCCACGCCATCCGCAGGGTGGCGGAAAAAGCGGAATGAGGTTATAGGACTTTCGTTCGTTGCAAGTGTGCTCACAAGTATGCTGAAGTTAGAAGCATGAAGTCCCGTAAACTCCTGACATTCCTGCCGATGCTGCTTCTGGCATTGGCCGCGTGCACACGCGATCCCAAGGTGAAGGCGCAGCGGTATGTGGAGAACGGAAACAAGTTCTTCGCCAAGGGCAAATACAAAGACGCGGCGATCTTTTATCGAATGGCTCAGAAGCAGGATGCCCGCTCCGGAGAATCCTACTACCGGCTGGCGCTCGCCGAACTGAAGCTTTCCGCCTATGGCGACGCGTTTCGAGCTTTGCTGCGCACGGTGGAGTTGCAGCCCAACAACACCGACGCCAAGATCAAGCTGGGGGAACTGTATCTGATTTCGGCATCGGGTGACCCCAAGCACCACCAGGAGGCCCTGGATGACGCGTCCGATCTTGCCGGCAAGCTCTTGAAGCAGGACCCGAAGTCCTACGACGGCCACCGCATCATGGGCGTGATCGCGCTCCTCAAGAACGATTTGGCGGGCTCACTCCCCGAATTTCAAGCAGCCAACGACGCCAAGCCGCTGCAGCCCGAAGTGATCACCCCCTATTTCCAGGCTCTGACCGCCAGCAACCGGTTTCCGGAGGCCGAGAAGCTGGCCTACCAACTGATCGCCCAGAATAAGTCCTATTCGCCGATTTACGATCTTCTGGTCAACGAATACGCTCGTCTCAACCGGCTCGATGACGCCGAGCGCGTGCTCAAGCTCAGGACCGACAACAATCCTAAGAACACCGCATACCTGCTGCAACTTGCCGCCTATTACATCGTGGTCAAACGGCGTCCCGAAGCCGAGGCGATTTTCAAGAAGATGACCGACGTGAAGGAGCATCCCGACGGCCACCTCATGGCGGGCGACTTCTTCTTCTTGCGGCTGCGCGAATTCGACCGCGCGCGAGCCGAATATGAAGCCGCCATCGCCGCGTTCCCCAAGGATAGGGCGATGTATCAGAAGCGGCTGGTGGAGCTGGATGCCAGCACCGGGAACAACGCTGGAGCCAACCAGCTGGTGGCGGCCATTCTCAAGGAGAATCCCAAGGATGCCGACGCCATCGCCCTGCGCGCGGAGCTGATGTTGACTACCGGAAACCGCGACCAGATCAACCTGGCAACCAACGACCTGCAATCGCTGGTCAGTAAGAGCCCTGACAATCCGGTGTTGCGGTTCAACCTGGCCAAAGCGCTCCGCGCCAAAGGGGATATGCAGCAGGCCATCATGCAATTGGATGCGGCCATTAAACTTCGACCCGACTATCTGAGGGCGCGCGAGCTTCTGGCGACACTTTACCTCAACCAGGGGGACAATCCTAAGGCGATGAAGGCCGCCGAAGATATCCTCGATCGCCAAAAAGATAACTTGCAGGGGCACCTGGTGCGGTCCGCCTCGCTCCTGAGCGTCGGCGAGAAAGACCAGGCGCGCAAGGAGCTGGACTTTATCCTCAAGAACTTCCCGCAGAACGTGGATGCACGCTACCAGGTGGGTTACCTGGATTTCCTGGATAAAGACTACAAGGCGGCGGGCGAGGTGTTCGGTAAACTCAATCAGGAATTTCCCAAGGATCAGCGTGGGCTGGGAGGTTTGACGGAAGCATTGGTCGCCCAGAATCGCATGGACGATGCGGTTAAGGAGGTGGAGAAAGCCATCCAGGCCGACCCGGACCGGCGCGACCTGAAAATGTTCCTGGCCAACCTCGACGCCCGCGCCCAGAGATACGACGCCGCTATCCAGGTCTTTCAGGGTTTGGCGGACAAGGATCCCAAGAACGAGGGCCTGCTGTACAGCCTCGGTGAGGTCTATCGCCGCAAGGGCGATCTGAACACCGCCATCGACAAGTTCCGGGCGGCCAGCCAGGCTGCGCCCAACGATCCCAAGCCGCTCCAGGCGCTCGCTCTCGCGATGGATGGAACCGGCAGGTCCGACCAGTCCCAGCCGATTTATGAGCAGATTTTGAAGATTCAGCCGGATAATCCGGTGGCTCTGAATAATCTGGCGTACCTCAAGGCGGAGAAGGGCATCGACTTGGACGTGGCGCAGACCATGGCTCAGCGCGCACGCCAGAAGGAGCCCAATTCTCCCGAGATCGCGGATACGCTGGGCTGGATCTATATCCGCAGGAACCTCACCGAGGAAGCCGTGCGGTTGTTCCAGGATCTGGTGACCAAGGAGCCGGAAAACGCGAAATTCCATTATCATTACGGTATGGCGCTATATGAGAAAGGCGACAAGCCTTCGACCAAACGCGAGCTGGAGATAGCGCTCAAAGACAAACCGTCCAAGGACGACGAAGCCAAAATCCGGGATCTTCTGGGCAAACTCTAGACCAGCCAGACCCAGGCCCAGACCATAGTCCAGTGATCCGCTCCCCTTTCGTCGCCTACGCCGGGCCGTTCCTTGCTTTTTACGGCCTGCTGGCTCTGTCCTGGGTGGCGCCCCTGCCGGCCTTGGCGATCCAGGCCGGGTTCGTGGCGATCATGGCTGCGGTGATCGTTATCGTCGCCCGCCCCGTACTGCGCCCAGCGCGAGTCCGCAACTGGTTCACCACTCCGCTGATCGGTGTGGCCGTGTTCGCGATCTGGATCGCGCCGGATCGGCTTTTCCCCGGATACCGGCACTTCTGGTTGTTTGAGAATCCGTTGATGGGGAAGCTGCAGACGGGGCTTTCCGTGGAGGCTCGGGGGCAGACCGCGGTCCTGTGGCTGCGCGCGATCCGCGCCGTGGCCATCGTTCCGGTGGCGGAGGAGCTGTTTTGGCGCGGATGGCTGATGCGCTGGCTGATCTCGCCGGACTTTGAAGCGATTCCCCTGGGGACTTGGTCGGCCTCGGCGTTCTGGATCGTGGCGCTGCTGTTTGCGAGCGAGCATGGCCCTTACTGGGACGTCGGGCTCGCCGCCGGCCTGCTGTATAACTGGTGGATGGTGCGGACCCGCAGCTTGGGCGATCTCATGCTCGCGCACGCCGTCACCAACGCGTGTTTGAGCGCATACGTGGTATGGAGCGGCAGATGGGAATACTGGCTGTGATGTTTTTATAATGACGCGAAGCGTAGATATGACCATTGAGCAGGTACGTTCCGGCGCGAATGCCATCGGCGCGCGAGCGGCCCTTTTCGACTTCGACGGCACCCTTTCGGTGATCCGCTCCGGCTGGGTCGAGGTCATGGTCCCCATGATGGTGGAGATCCTCATGGATCTGAAAACCGGCGAGTCCGAGGCGGAGCTGCATTCTATCGTCGAAGAATTTGTCGGGCGGCTCACCGGCAAGGAGACCATCTATCAGATGATGGAGTTCGCCGGGCACGTGGCCCGGCGCCGTGGCAACGCCCTCGACCCGCGCGAGTACAAGAAAATGTATCTGGACCTTCTGTGGGTCAAGATCAGCGGCCGTGTGGAGGATCTTCGCAGCGGGCACGCCTCGCCCGAGCAGTATCTGGTTCCCGGCGCCCGGCAACTTCTGGAACGTCTGAAAGCTCAGGGACTGCGCCTGTATCTGGCCAGCGGCACCGACGAGGCGTATATGAAGGAAGAGGCGCGGCTTCTGGACGTCGCCGGCTATTTCGATGGCGGCGTCTATGGCGCGCTCGAAGACTACCAGAGCTTTTCCAAGAAGATCCTGATTCAGCGCATCCTTTCCCAAACCGACGTGCGCGGAGCCGAGATCGTCGGCTTCGGCGACGGCTTTGTCGAGATTGAAGAGGTCAAACTGGTCGGCGGCACCGCTGTTGGCGTGGCCTCGCAAGAGCCGGAGTGCCAGGTAGTGGACGACTGGAAGCGCCGGCGTCTGATCGGCGCCGGCGCCGACTTCATCGTGCCCAACTTCCTGGGCCATGCCGAGATCGTCAGCACGCTCTTTACACCCCTCGCGTGAACACGCTGGCGATCGATATCGGCGGTACCAAATTTAGCCTGGCGCTTTTTGAAGAAGAGCGGATCGCGCAGCGCACGACGCGCCCCACCGATCGCGAGGGCGGTCCTGCGTGGATGCTGAAGCAGATAAAAGAAATCGCCCGCGAGTGGCAGTTCGAGCGTTGCGGAGTGGGCTTCGGCGGTCCGGTCGAGTTTTCGCTTCGCCGCGTGGCGCTCTCAACGCATGTTGGCGGATGGTCCGATTTCCCCTTGGCTCAACGGCTGGCTGAGTTGCTGCGAGTGCCTGTGGCCGTCGATAATGACGCCAACGCCGGCGCTCTGGGGGAAGCGCGCTACGGAGCCGCCCGCGGTGCCCAAGAAAGCGGCGCTCTGCCTTTGTTCTACATGACCCTTTCGACCGGCATCGGCGGAGGCATCGTGCTCGAGGACGGCAGCCTGTATCGCGGCGCGGATTCCTGGGCGGGTGAGATCGGGCACATCACTCTGCATCCGGATGGCCCGGAGTGTCTCTGCGGCGCGCGCGGCTGCTTTGAGCGCATGTGCAGTGGGTTGTGGCTGGAGCGCGATCACGGCAAGCCGGCTCGCGAGTTGCTTCAAGACCCCGAATTTGTTTCCCGCTACGTCGTGGACCTGGCGCAGGGACTCAAAGCCGCGGTCATGCTGCTGAACCCCGCGCGCATTGTCATCGGCGGCGGCATCGCCCAGGCCGGCGAGCGCCTGTTTACACCCCTCCGCGCCGAGCTTCGCCGCCAGGTAACGAACTGGTCCCGGGCGCGAGTGGAAGTGGTCCCGGCGGGGCTCGGCGTTGATAGCGTGCTGTGGGGCGCATTGGCCCTTGCGCGGGACACTTCGGGCTAAACTGGAAAGGGAGATCGCCATGGACGCCTTGACAGAAAAGTTAGAGGCTAGGCTGCGCGAGTGGAAGCCGGAGACGGCCGCCGAGGTGCGAGAGCGCATCGCGGAAGTCATCGATCTAGCCGACCACGACGTTCTCGATCTGCTGCGATCGCGCGCCGCCGAACAGGAAGTCCTGGACCTGCTCGATGAGCCCGCAGTCAGGTGAGGTGTGGCTGGCGGATCTCGGTCTCGCCGCGAAGACGCGACCCGTCGTGATTGTGTCACGCCAAGATCCCGAGCCGCCGCGCGCCCTGGTGCTGTACGTGCCTCTTACCACACAACACCGCTTCAGCACATATGAGGTGCCGCTACCGCGACTCCACTTTCTCGAGCAAGACTCGGTGGACAACGTGCAAGGACTCGGTTCCATTCCAACCGTGAGGCTCCAGCGAAAGCTTGGCGTCGTTCCCAAAGACGTCTTGGCGAAAATCAAAGCGGCGCTTGCCTTCGCGCTGGATCTGGAGTCCGCGCCGCACTGATTTCAGATTTTTCGCTGAGGCCTCCGCGCGGGAGGGTTTACGAAATCAGCGAGGATCGAAGACAATTTCTGGCCAGTGGTCATCGCCAGTCTCCGGTCCGCGGAGAAGCCAATGAGGTTTGCCTCGGTAATGGCGTAGCTCAGTCTGTGTTTCGAGCACAATTGCCCATGAGAACGTCAGACGCGTTGATTTGGATCGTTCGTCGATTCCCACGCTCTTCAGCCGTCGGCCAATGAGCCGACGGAGCGCTCGGTCGCGAACAGCGAAGCGTGCGTCCGAAGAAGCCAGGAGCGTCCCCTGTTTCGAGAGCGTCCACGAAGGCCAACTCTCCATTGTTGTGATCGAGCATTCGCCCTTGGGTAATTGCCGTCGCAGGCCTCTGCGGTCTACGAAGTATTCGCCTGGCGTCAGAGGGCCGAATTCGAAGAACAGGCACCAGGCATAACTGCTCCAGACGTGAGTAACTGTCTGCCCAGTGATTGGACCACGCCAAAAGCGAAAGCGTTCACCGCTCCGGGAATTCCGCGGCAATTGCTCACCCCCCGATCGAATACATCGGACGGGGCGGAGGCACAAACTGCTGCGAATTGATCTGGTGGCCGATCCATTTGCCGGCGATACACGAACGAACCGCCGCCGCGATGGCCTCATCCGGCGCGCCTCCGCGCAGGAGCGAGTGCACGTCGGTCTCTTCAATGGCAAACAGGCAATAGCGAACGTGCCCATCCGCGGTGAGCCGGAGGCGATTGCAGTTCAAGCAAAACGGCCGCGTCACCGAGGCGATGAAGCCAACTCTCCCGATCCCATCGGTAAAACGATACTCGGTGGCCGGTGCGCGCGGATCGCGATCCGGAATCTCTTCCAGCGGCCCAATTTCCCGCTCCAGCATCGCGATCATCTGATCGGCGGAAAGCACGCGGTCGCGCACCCACAGGCCTTGCGCATCCAAGGGCATGAACTCGATGTAGCGGATTTCAATGTTGCGCTCGCGCCCGAAACGCGCCAGCGGAACGATGTCCGGCTCCACCAGATTCCTCACCCCCACGGCGTTGATCTTGATGGGGCCGTAGCCGATGCGGCGGCACGCCTCGATGCCTTCCAGCACCCGATCGAGCTCGTCGCGCCGCGTAATTTGCTTGAACCGCTCGCGGTCCAGCGTGTCCAGGTGGACGTTGATGCGGCGCAGCCCGGCGTCGTACAACTGCTGAGCCTGCGCGGCCAGAAGCACGCCGTTGGTGGTCAGCGCCAGATCCTCGATTCCGGGAATCGCGATCAGCTTGCCGATCAGCGTCGCCAGGTTCTTGCGCACCAGCGGCTCCCCGCCGGTGATCCGTAGTTTTCGGACGCCCAGTCCGGCGGCAATCCGCGCGAACCGCTCGATCTCCTCGAAGGTCAGGACGTGCTCGCGCGGCTCGAACTTTACGTTTTCCTCCGGCATGCAATAGAAGCAGCGAATATTGCAACGATCCGTAACGCTGATGCGCAGGTTGTCGTGCCGTCTTCCGAAGCTGTCGATGAGGGGTGTCACGTCGTTACCAATCGTGTCGCCTTGCGCCACTGGAGCCACCTTCATTGTAGGTCTTCGCGACCCTGGCGCGCTCCGCCCGGCGAATTCGTTCGGTCCGGCGAATGAGGGCCCACAGCGCCAGGCCGATCAGCGTAACCAATACCAACAGGTGCCAGAAATGACCCTTGAGCCACGCCTCCGAGTCGCGTTCGCCGAGTTGCCGGCCCAGGTACGCCAGCCCCAGGTAGCGAGGCATCCGCGCCATCGCCAGCACCAGCATGAACCGCGACCGGCTCACTCCCATTGCGCCCGCGCATGCCACGAAGGCTTTGAACGGCAGGCCCGGCAGCGGCACCAGCGCGGAAACGAATACCGTCAGCAGACCGTAGCGCTGCGACCAGTCGCGGAAGCGCGCGCCACGCCCGCTGGAAGTGTACTTCACCAACAGTTTCTCGCCGCCCCTGCGCGCGATCTCGAAAAAGACCGCGCTTCCAATCAACGATCCCAGCGTGGTAAGCGCGGCGCACAGCATCGCGTCGCTGGGGCGCGCAGCGGCCAGAAACAGCAGGAAAAAATCGGTGCCTCCAGGCGTCGGCGGTCCCGCGTTTTCGATCACCGCGAAGATCAGCAAGCCCGCCAGACCCCACGAAATCAATACGTCGTGCAGGTGATGCATGGGCTAGCTGGTTCCTTCGATCATGTGAACGAGCGCGGCCTCATCGATTACTTTCACTCCCAGTTCCCGGGCTTTTGTCAGCTTCGATCCCGCCTCATCCCCCGCCAAAACGTAATTTGTCTTGCGGCTTACCGAGCCGGCCACTTTGCCTCCCGCGGCTTCAACCCGTTGCTTGGCTTCTTCCCGCGACAGCGACGGCAGAGTCCCAGTGATCACGAACGTCAGTCCCGCCAGCGCTCCGCCGCTTCGCTGGGGAGCCGCATACGTGAACGGCAGCCGCTCTTTGCGCAGGCGTTCCACCAGATCGCGATTGCGCTGTTCCTCAAAGAAGCCGCGGATGCTGTGCGCAACCTTGGGCCCCACCTCCCCGGCCTTTTGCAATTCGTCTTCGCTGGCGGCCGCAATCGCGTCCAGATCGCCAAAAGCTTCGGCCAGAAACTGCGCGGTGCGCTCGCCCACGAAGGGAATCCCGAGTCCGTTGAGAATCCGCGGCAAGGGTTGCTGCCGCGACGCCTCGATATGCGCCAGCAGCTTCTCGGCGGATTTTTTTCCCATCCGCTCGAGCCCTACCAATTGTTCCTGCGTCAAGCGGTACAGATCGGCGACGTTGGCGATCAGCTTCTGGTCTACCAATTGATACACCAGTGCGTCACCCAGGCCATCGATATCCATGACGGTGCGCGCGGCAAAGTGGAGTACCGACTCCTTCAAACGGGCTGGACAGTTGGTGTTGACGCAGCGCGTCGCGGCCTCGCCTTCGGCTCGCGCAACATGCGCGCCGCATGCCGGACAGGTGCGGGGCATGTGGAACTTCCTGCGATGTTCGCCCTGCTTGACCACGCGAACCACCTTCGGAATCACGTCTCCCGCGCGCTCCACCAGCACCGTATCGCCGATTTCAAGACCCAGCCGGCCGATCTCATCCTCGTTGTGCAAGGTCGACAGCGACACCGTGACGCCTCCGATGATCACCGGCCGCAGCACCGCGCCCGGAGTCAATACGCCGGTGCGGCCCACGCTGACGATAATGTCCTCGACAACGGTCTCGGCCTGCCGCGCGGGGAATTTATAGGCGATGGCCCAGCGCGGCGCCTTGGCGGTCCAACCGAGCCGGCCTTGCTGTGCGACGGAATCGACTTTGGCCACCACTCCATCGATCTCGAAGGGCAGGGAATCGCGCTTGGCTTCCCATTCCTTGCAGAACTCGGCCAGCTCCTCGATGCCCGCGCAGCGCTTGCAATGCAGGCTCACCTTGAACCCCAGCTCCCGCAGCGTTTCCAGCGCTTCCCACTGCGTCGCGCAGGCCTGCTTGCCGTTCTCGAACAGGAAATAGGTGAAATACTCCAGCTTCCTTGACGCGGTGATGGCCGGGTCCAGCACGCGCAAGGCTCCCGCCGCGGCGTTGCGGGGATTGGCGAAGCGGCGCGCGCCCGCGGCGTCGCACTCCGCGTTCAGCGCCTCGAAGGCCTTCTTGGTCAGCACCACTTCGCCCCGAACCTCCCAATCGCCGCGCCGATTCTCCAGGTGTAGATGCCCCGAGACCTGCAACGGAATCGAGCGAATCGTGCGCGCGTTCTCGGTCACCTCTTCGCCTACCTCGCCGTCGCCGCGGGTCAGAGCCTGCACCAGCCTGCCCTCCCGATAGTGAACCGCCATCGAAAGCCCGTCCAGCTTCAGCTCGGCGACGTAGCCGTATTCTTCCTCGCCCAGAAGCCCGCGCACACGGCGGTCGAATTCCCGCAGCTCCGCCTCGCCCAGCGCGTTATCCAGGCTCAGCATGGGACTGGAATGCCGCACTTTGACGAAACCCTCGCGCGGCTTCCCGCCCACGCGCTGGGTCGGCGAATCCGGCGTGACCAGCTCCGGGTGCTCCGCCTCCAGGCTTTTGAGCTCGCGCATCATCGCGTCGTATTCGGCGTCGGTGATTTCGGGAGCGTCCAGGACGTGGTACAGGTATTCGTGGCGGCGCAATTTTTCGCGAAGGGCCTCGATTTTTTTAGAGATTGGAGTCACGCGCGCTATGATGAATGGATCGAACTGTATCGTCAGCCGGTCCTGATTTACAATCCTTACGCAGGCAAGATCCGCCGCAATCCGGGTACCCTCCAACGTACCACCGCGGCTCTGGCCCGTGTGAACGTGAACCCGCGCGTGGTCGCTACCGACGCCGCCGGCCACGCCACCCTCCTGGCTCGCCAGGCCGCCGAGCAAGGCGCGGACCTGGTGCTGGTGCTGGGCGGCGACGGCACCGTCAACGAAGTGGTGAATGGTCTGGCGTATTCGGACGCCGCCTTGGGAGTGCTGCCGGCCGGAACCGCCAACGTGCTGGCGATGGAGCTGGGCCTCGGCTCGCACGTGGATCGCGCCACGGAGAGACTTTCGCGCTACTCTCCCCGGCGCATCGCGCTCGGCCGTTTGACCGGCGCCGATGGCGTGTCGCGCTACTTTCTGTGCATGGCCGGCGCGGGCTTGGACGCCAAGGTGGTCCATCAAATTGACTCCGTTCTGAAGGACCGTGCCGGGAAACTCGCCTACTGGGCGGCTGGGTTGGCGCAAATTGCTCAGCGGCTGGATCCCCTGGAGGTGCGGGTTCAGGGCCAGACCTACCGCTGCGGATTCTTGTTAGCCAGCCGCGTCCGCAACTATGGAGGCGACCTGGAGATCGCCAGCGGCTCTTCGCTCCGCCGCCCCGATTTCGAGCTGGTTCTGTTCGAAGGTTCCAACGTGCTGCGATACGCAGCGTACATGCTCGGGGTGCTGCTCCGGCGCGTCCAGAGCATGAGCGGCGTCCTGACCATGGCCACGTCATGCGCCGAGATCCTCAGTCCAACCCATCTTCAGATCGACGGCGAATACGCCGGATACCAGACCGCGCGTCTCGAGATCGCCGCCGACGCACTGACGTTGTTGATGCCCCCTGAGTATGGATAACGACGCATGGATAACATCACGCACACGCTCACCGGGCTGATGCTGGCCCGCGCAGGCCTGGGCCGCACGACGCCGCGCGGCGGCTCGCTGATGATGATGCTGGCCGCTAACGCCCCCGACCTCGACGTCTTCGTCGGCTTGCCCGGCGGCCTTGCCTACATTGAATATCATCGCGGTTACGCGCACTCGCTCCTGCTGGCCCCGGCGATGGCGGTGATCCCGCTCCTGCTGGCCCGCTGGATTCGCGGAGCTTCCATCAACTGGTACAGTTACCTCGCCTGCCTCGCCGGCGTGCTCAGCCATCTGGCGCTCGATCTGACCAACGTCTACGGAGTCCGCCTCTTGCTGCCGTTCTCCTCGCGCTGGCTGCACCTGGATATCACCAACATCGTCGACCCTTGGATTCTGCTCATTTTTCTGATCGCGATCGCGGCGCCCGCGCTCTCCAGCCTGGTGAATTCGGAAATTCGCGGCAGGAGGTCGGAAGGTCCTAAGCGAGCCTGGGCGTGGGTGGCGCTGGTGGCGCTGCTGGGTTATGAAGGCTTCCGCTTCACCGCCCACCAACGCGCCATCGCGATCATGAGCGCCTACCGGTACAGCGGTGATCCGGCGCCCCGCATCTGGGCTCTGCCCGACGGAGTTAATCCTCTGCGCTGGCGCGGCGTCGTGGAAACCAGGGATTCGGTGCTCGACGTTCCCGTGGATCTCACCGCGGATTTCGATCCCGGTCTCGGCAGGGTCGCTTATCCCGCGCCGGAATCGTCCGCGTTGGACGCAGCTCGCGCCACCGCGCCGTTCCAGGCTTTCGCGCGGTTCAATCAAGTGCCCTTCTGGCGAGTGACGCAAATGGACGATCTGGTTCGCGTCGACCTGATCGACCTGCGCTTCGGGACTCCCTGGCAGCCCGGCTTCGCCGTCGCCACCGCCCTGGTCACGCCCGACGGGCACGTCCGCGAAACGCACTTCGGAATGTCGCTGCCGCCGCGGGCTCCCTAGGTCCAGGAGCCTGCCAACGGAACCAATCGCGAGCGCCGGATGCGCTGGTCGGAGTTACCAAGGCAACTTTACACCGCCAGATCCAGAGGCCAAACGTGGATTCTTCCAAGAGCGCGAGTAAATTCGGTCGAGTCGAGGTCCATTTCGATCCGTCCAAGTTGCGTCAACTTGGCGAGACTCCCGTCAGGCCGCCCAGAAACTCGGGCACCCGTACGTGGGTGTCAAGATTGAGCATCCCAGCGGGCCCCGGTCGAGAGAATCTTTCCCAGCACGCGGATCTTTCCCTTCATGCTTCCGATCGACTCCGCGCAATCCGAACTGGCTGGAATCACGCGGGCCACGGGCCGTCCGTACTTCGTAATCAGAATGCCCTCGGGATTCAGGTTGTCGAGAAGCGCCAGGCACTGCCGCTTGAATGTCGAGGCGTTCATCACTTGTCCGGCCATCGTTCGCGGCGCCACGTCATCGACGCCGGAACGCATCGTCGATGATCTTGGAGGCCGCCGCCTGCGCGTCCACCCGATACGTGCCGCTGGCGTAAGATCGCGCGATCTGTTCAATGCGCGCCTGCCGCTCCGGAGAATCCGCCGCCAGGGACCGCAGGCACCGCACCAGCTCCGAAAGATGAACGTCACTGGATGCCGCGCCGCTTGCGGCCGACGGATCGGAGAACTTCGCAGTCTGCCCCGTTCGTCCCGTCTGCTGGGTCCCCGACGCTGCGGACGAGGCCATTGAGAACCGCTTGGTGTTGTCTGCGTTCATCCGGAGGCTTTACCTCTCCCGGCTGTATCGACCACTCCAAGCAATATTTTAGAACGAATTTGCTCTTGACGCGCTAAGTAAATGCCGATGTCCCTATCTTCTAGGGATTACTCGGCTTCTTCGGATGCCGGCTCCGCATCCGCCGTCTTCAGCTCCATCAGCGCCAGCCGGTCGCCGCTCGCCAAATTCAACGACAAGCCGAATTCGTAGCGCGCCGCCTCCGCCTCCCGTACGCTGACCACCGGAGCCTCGCGCGGATCGGAGAATGTGAAGCTGGCGCCCTCCAGCGGAATCGCCAGTTGCCAGGAATTGCCCCCCAGGTTCAGCACGCTGGCGCTGAAGCTTTCCACCAGGCCCACGCCTTCGAAGATCAGCGGCGCACTTCGCAGCTTGATGCGCAGCGGCGAAGAATCTTCGCTCCATCGCTTGAAGAGCAGCCGGGCGTCTTCCGGGGATGTGATCATTTCCAACCTCGCTCCTCTGCATTGTAAGAGATTCGAGCGTGCCGGGAAAAGCCTCCGTGCCCCGCGCAATGTTAGACTGTTCATGAAGTCTTGCCACGCGCCCGTAGCTCAGTCTGGATAGAGCGTTTGCCTCCGGAGCAAAAGGTCGTAAGTTCGAATCTTACCGGGCGTACCACTACCAACCGGCGACTCAGGGAGCAAAATATCCGACGATGTCGATGATCAGGTCGGTCGGGTTCCCAGCGACTACGGTGATCGCTGCGCCGGTTCCGGTTCCCGCAGGCACGATGGCGGCGTTCGCAATCACGAACCCGTCCGGCGAATTGAGCGTCGATACGCCCGGATAAGCCTGTCCCGCCGGCCAAGCCGACAGGAAGCTGAGCGGCCCCGCCGGCACCACCGTCATGTTCAATGCGTACGCCTCGGCGTTCAGTGGGATGCCGCATGTGCTGGATTGAATCGGGAAATTGCGGTCCACAAACGCCGCCAGGCTGGGCGGCCCGAACTGGCCCGTAAAGTTCTGGCTGGTTCGCGTATCGGCCACGCGGCACGGCGTCACCGTGTAAAATTGAAGTCCGCCCGCGCCCGGCGCGGCGAACTTCCCGTTGATGTCGATAATCACGTCGGTCGGGTTGCCCGCCACTACGTTGATGTCCCCACCGGTCCCCGCTGGAACAATCGCCGCGTTTGCCAGCGTTGTGCCGTCGGGGGAGTTGAGCGTCGATACGCCAGGATATGGCTGTCCTACGGGCCAGATCGAAAGGAAGCCCAGAGGCCCAGGTGGGACCGCCGTCACGTTCAAGGAATAGGCCTGCTCCGAGCCCGACAGACAAGGACTGGTCGCGAGCGGGAAATCGCGCGTGACAAACCCGGCCAGACTCGGCGGCCCGAAGGCTCCCGTGAAGCCCTGGGTGCTGCGCGTGTCGGCGATGCGGCACGGCGTGAGCGGGAAAAACTCGAGCCCCGAGGTGCCTGGCGGAGCGAAATACCCGTTGATGTCGATGATCAGATCGGTCGGATCTCCGGCGACTACGGTGATACTGCCGCCAGTCCCGGCAGGAACGATGGCCGCATTGGCGATCACGCTGCCGTCAATGGAATTCAGCGTCGAGACGCCCGGATAGGCGTCCCCGGTCGGCCAAGCCGAGAGGAAACCGAGCGGCCCGTCCGGAACCACGGTGAAGTTCAACGAATACGCCTGGGCCGTCGAGGGGATGGAGCATCCCCCGGAAAGCAGCGGAAAATTGCGGTCCGTAAAGGCGGCGAGCGCAGGCGGTCCGAAGGCGCCGCTCTTCCCTTGTCCCACCCGGGTATCGACCAGCCGGCACGGAGCGATGGGGTAGAACCGCAATGGGTCACTGAAGTTCGCCGTGACCGTCATCGGAGCGGTCATCGTCACGGTGGTCGCGGCGCTAGTCGCGTTGGCGACAGATCCCGACCAGTCGATGAACACATACCCCGCGTTGGCCACGGCAGTGACCGGCACCACCGTCCCCGCATCATAGAAACCTCCGCTGACCGGGGTCACGGTCCCGCCCGCCGCCGGCGAGGCCGAGGTGGTCAACTGGTACTGGGTTTTGAAGCTGGCCGTGTACGTGACTGCCGCCCCACCGACCACGATCGAATGCGACGCCGCTCCGCCGTCGCTCCAGCTCGTGAAGACATACTGCGTACCGGTCGAGCCGGACTGCGTCGTCGCCACCGCCATGGTGTGCGATCCCTGCGTCAGGCTGAGCGTCCGCGGGGCAATTTGCGCCGCGCCTCCATCCACGCTAAACTGCAAACCCGATGGATTGGTCCGAAAGGTAATGTTCGTGGGAGACGACGTGTTGATGACAATGTCCGTGCTGGAGCTCAGCGAGCCCGCCGTCCCCGGAGCGGCGAGCGTCAGGTTCACCGCGGCGTTGCCGGGGCCTTTGATGCTCCCGCCGTTGAGCGTGAGAGAGCCGGTCGACGTGTAATCCAGAAGGATGCTGTTCTGCCCTGCCGCCACGACATAAATGAAAGCGAGCGTGCCGGTCCCCGATCCCGAGCTGTAGGTGGCCGTCCCGCCCGAGTTTAACGCCAACTGCGGAGCTCCGGTCACCGTCACCGTTTCGTTGAAAGTAATCTGAATCGAGATGGAGGCGCCAACCCCGTAGGTGCCGTTAGGAGTCGAGGAGGTGACATTCGTGACCGCACCTGAGACGGCCGCCAGCGTGTACCCGACGACGTCCAGCACCAGGATCTCAGCGGCGGGAGAAATGTCTACTCCCGCGGTGCCGGCGCAAAGCGCCGCGTCCTGCACCAGCGGACTGGCGCAACTCGGCACCCAATCGCCGGCGTCTTCGCCGTTGTTGACATTGTTGTACTGCTGCAGCATGTGTATGGAGTCAAGCGAGAAACAGGCGTTCGTGGAATCGCTGGACGAGCAGGGATCGTTCGTGCCCGCCGCCAAGGTGCTACGAGTTCCCTTGCTGTGATACCGGAAGAAGTCGGGCGGATCGACGACCCCACTGCAGAGGCCGTAGATGGCGCAGGAAGCCGTGCCGAGGATTTCATCGGTCTCGTGTTCCACGACTGTGAAAAAGTCATACTGGTTGCTTAAGATCGAGCCTGAGCGGAAGTATAACGATACGGCGTTGCTCACGGTAATCACTCCGTCGTAGCAACCCGCCGTACCCAGGGTGCAGAAAGTCGTGCCGTCCGATAGCAATCCGGTGTCCGGGGTACCGAAGCCCAGCGCGCGCTGGAGCGCATTGGGGAGTTCGACCTGGTCGCTGCCGAAAGGGTTCGTCGCGGGCACGCTGTCAGTGACGGCTGTGACGTCGTTGGCGTCCGACTCGGAGGCGATGAGCAGGTTCCGGAAGGGGCTGTAATTTGCGTCCGTCAGCACGTAGTCGCTCATGCCCAGCCCCGTGCTGCCAAGCTTGACGTAGATACTTGCGTTCGCGTTGGTGAAGGCGCTGCTGTAAAGGGCCGCAATGGTCGTGTTCAGGGTATTGCAGGCCGTCGACGACGTAGCGTTGACTGTCGAGTCGCAAGTGTACACGATGCCGCCGCCGGTGGGAGCCCTCGCCGTCAACGGATGGGAGAAGGACGGCGGATAAACTGGGGGCTCCGGCACAGGCGTCGGAGAAAAGCGAAATGCCGGACCGGCGGATACCGAACCCCTCCTTGACGAGATCCGCCCTCGAACACGCGCGGAGACAATCACGTTAACGGTCTCGGAAACCTCGCCGTCGACCGTTACCGTCAGCGTGGCTAGGCCAGCCGGCAGGTTCGGCGGGAACAACGCGCGGATCTGATTGCTCGAAACATCGAGCACGGGCGCATTCAGCCCGCCTATCGTGATGGTGGTGTTCCGGGCCGTGCCGAAGTTGGAGCCGAACACGTATCCGATAGCCCCTGGACTCAGGGTCGGAGACGACCACGGGTCGTTGGCCACTCCAATTACTTTGGGGGGTTGCGTTTGCGCCTGCGCCTGGATTCCCACGGCCACGGCAACACAACACCAGATCCGTTTGCCCATCTTCATCCCGAAGCTTGAGACTAGTATAACAATGGGCCGTGGCGCTGGATGGTTGGATTGCCGCGCGGGGCGGCCGGGCCGGCCGGCGTGGTAAGAATGGAGAGATGAAATTCGCCGCCACCATCGAATACACCCGGGACGCCGCCAAGATCGCCGCGGCAGCGCATCCTCAACCGGCTGAACAGCCCAGGGTGAATTGCCTTGCTATCGCCACGGTGCGAGTGCGGGACTCGCGGACACGTCTACTGAGTAGGGTCGAGTTTCGACATCTATCTCACCCGGGCCGAGCCGTCCTTCCACTTCACGAACACCTCGGTGACCTTTCCTTCCAGGAATAGGAAGAACACCGCTAGAATCGCGGTGAATGCAAGATTTGCCCACACCGGCAGCGCGGTCACCTTGATATTTAACACAATGAAGACCGCAGTTAGCACGGCGCAGTTGACTCCGAATGTGAGAAGTCTGACTCCGAGCCTGCGAAACCCGATATTGTCCGCGTTCTCCAGAGCCTCTATCCTGTCTTTCATCTCCCTATTCTCGTCGGTCACTAAGGCCAACTGCCTTTGACACGGCGCAGCTTCCCGAATCAACTGTCTTTGTGCGCCAGAGGGCATTAATAACTTTTTGAGGGTCCACTCGGGGCCGGAACAATAAAAGGCGATCTGCCGAGACACAACGCTAGGCTCTAGGTCTCCCCGCTTCGGCCAATAGTCGGCGACACCAGATCTGGCACACTCAATGAGGTCATTGGCGTCTAGAGATTGACCGGTGAACACAATCACGCGCGTAGTTTCTGCGAATTGAGTGATCCTTTCCAGAATTTGCGATATGGTGAGCCCGTCCCAATGGTGGTGCAACAAAATTAGGTCAGGCGTGGCCTTCTCAAGCTCGCGAAAGAGCTGCTCAATCGTGGGGATGGGGGTGAACCGAACGTTCTGTTTCTCCCTTTTTACAATGCCGTTCAAATCAGTGCTCAGATCGGCCGCCTGTCCGTCGACCACAAAAGCGCTAGTCATCGCCGCCTCCAATGCTGATCGGGAACTTCGCATTTAAGAGGTACAGTTTTGGGAGCATTCTAATATTCAGACTTTCCACTGCACTGATGACCTGGGGTTGGTCGACAAAATGGGTTACAAGGATAGCTTTGCGTTCAAGGTTGAGCTCCGCGATCAGGTCAATTCCGGTTGTTGGGTCATCCTTAAACCTATAATCGATCAGGAAGAGCGAACCACAATCTAACGCCCCTTCCCGATTTCCTCGCAGCTCTGCGGGACTACTCAAACTGATCAAACGAGGCCGCCGTTCATGCGCTAAAACGATACCCTCAAAACGATCCGACAATGCCTTGGTCCAATACTGGAATACGTCCCCTTCGTCGTCTACAACCACGAGAACGCCCTTGTCCGACAGGGCGATCGAGTTCACGAACCAGGAAGGCGTCGGCCGGGTAACCATTCGGAGCTCCAAAACAGCGCCCCTTCCCGAAGGTGGAGGTTTTACGTCGATAGTCGCACCCCAGGTCTTCGCCAAATCAACAGAGCTTGCAAGCCCCTTGCCGCGCCCCTCACCCTTGGTGCTGAAGCCGGGATCGAATATGCGTCCGCGGTCCTCGTCTGGAATTCCACATCCATTGTCAATCACTTGAACGACAGTGCTGCCGCCTTCCGGAAACACAAAAAGTGAGATCTCATCCGCGTTTGTCAACTTGCAAGCCTCGATCGCGTTTCTGAGAAGATTAGAAGTTATTCGTGTAAGGGCGGCGCGGCTAATGCCGACGAAGGGTTCGGTTCCCGCGCATTCTTCGCTGAATCTGATTGGGATTGGATGTCCGAAACCCCTCGCCTGCTCCACAGCTATCGTCTCGAGTGTTCCCCGTAGGTAGGTCCCAATATGCTTGGCAGGGCCTTCCGCGCTTCCGAATGCGAGGTTTGACCCGAACGCATCACGCACGAGGTCCGTTGAGAGCTGATCGGTGTAGCTTCCCAGATCGGTTACCGCTCCGCTCAGCCTTTGAAGCTGGTCGAAAGTTAGGCGCCCCGTCACGTCGCCCGTTAGCGTTCGCAACGTAAGAATCCGGTTTTGGAAGTCGTGTGCAAGATCTTGAACGTGTTTCTGGATGTGACCTCGCATGTGGTTGAGCTTCCATTGCAGCTTTGCAATCCACCACAAGAGCCTCCTTGCAGCAACGCCGAGGCAGGCGAGACTTATTAGGGACAGAGCCGAGATCCCTACTAGCGATATCAGGAGAGTGTTGCGGATTTGTGTCTGCGGACTGTAGACCGCTGTCACGAACCCTGGGAGCGCCGCCACGGGAACGACGGCTGCGTCGCCGTCCCGAGCTGGCTTCCTCCAATCCGGGGGCTCGCCCTGCCCTGAGTACAACACGAGATTGCCAGAGGCATCGAACAGGCCCGACTCCACTGCCTCTGGTGGGCCGCCGCCTATTGTCCTTTCGGCGGTCAGCATTAAGTATGTCGTATCCCTCCCGCGACGGATCGGGGCGAGAAAGCTGACAACATTAGATTCCCCAGAAATGAGAGATTGATGCACGATTGGATGGCCCACGGCGTCGCTGAGCGAGACGTTCGTGGGAAGGATCGCCCGTGCGACGTTGACGGTCTCCGTGCGGACCTGTCTTGTGTAGGGCACTGAAAGAATCAACCGACCAAGCGAATCGAGCTCGGCGATATCGAGAACGCCACGATTCTCAGCGACGGCCCTCTCGGCCAAGAGACGTCGTGGCCGCGCAAGGAGCCTTCCCTGCAACGCGCGAAGCGGCAGGCCATGGGCTATCTGCCACATGGCAAGCCGGGGCGGTAATGACCTCAGCGTCGCCAATGGCGGGCCTGATTCCGGTGGCAGCCAGCTCGTTATTCCGTCGTAAAGGGCGATTCTTTCGGCTTCCCCCCTCGTGATCTGGTCGAACCTAATCCAATCTCGGTTAAGGTCCTCGGGTGCGGCGAATTGGGGGCTGGCCGCGATGGTGGCTGAAAGCCTTCCCAAAAGCTCGACCCGAGCGGCCAGCCTCTCAGAGGCGAGAACCGCGAGTTGGTGGCTGATGTGGAGGCGGTCTTCCTGAAATTTGACCAGCGCTTTCCATTGGAAGAGGGCGCCCACGACAGTGATGATGAGCCAAACGGCGGCCAGCATGACCGCGATGAAAATTTGCAGCTGCGACATGCCCGGCTGGTCTCGCAGGCTTCTGAGCGAAGTCGGTTGCGCAACGTTCTCCAATTTACCGCGATTCTAGCACTTGCGAGGGCGTTGGTAGTGGGTCAGTTTGACCCACTACCAGGGCGTTGTTTCGCCCGGGGGGCACAGAGTCAAGGGCCGGCGCTGCTGTTTAGTACCAACTCCGGCTCCGGCCGACGTGGTAAGAATGGAGAGATGAAATTCGCAGCCACCATCGAGTACACCCGGGACGCCGCCAAAATCGCCGCGGCAAGGCCGGCCCATCGCGAGTATCTCAAGGGTTTGCTCGCCTCCGGCCGTCTGGCCATCAGCGGCCCTTTCGCCGACGATAGCGGTGGACTGCTGGTCTACGAAACGGAGACGTTGGAGGAAGCCGAGGCGCTGATTCGCGAGGATCCGTTCACCAAAGGAGGCGTGTTCCTGACTTGGACCATCCGCGGGTGGAAGCCGATTATGGCGAATCCGGCTTTGTTTCCCGTCTGAGGTCCTTCTGAAGATCCTCGACCGCGGCGTCGCGCCGGTCCCCGGTCAGATCCCTTTGCAGCCGCCGCAGCGCTATCCCCACCACGTCGCGGTGATGCAGGCGCGAGCCCAGCCCGCAGGTCTCGCTCAGCTCCAGCCAGATTTCATGCAACCGGTCCACGTCTTCCGGCCACATGCGCGGCGGATGCGGACCCAGGTTCACGAAGACCGAAGGCCGGTCCGGACTGATGATCTCGAGCGAGAACGCATTCCGGCCCTCCGGAAGATTCTGCCACGCCAGGCCCATGCGCCGCGCCAATTCGTCGGATTCCATGCGCGCGCTGACGCCGGTCACCAGCCGCGAAGCTCGCAGTGTGTTGGCCGCATGCACCATCGCGTCGAACGGATTCACCGCCGGAACCACCAGCAGCTCCACCGGCTTGCCTTCCTTCTCGGCCACCTCCACCACGTGGCTGAACAGCTCCCGCTCATAGTCGCTGAACAACTGGTCTTGCGCCAGGTCGTACTCGCCCGCTCCGGTGGAGATCTGGCGAATGGTCATCACCACGATGTCGTGCTTGCGAAGATTGGTCTTTTCCAGCACCCGCTTCAGGTGCTCCATGCGGTGGAAATCGCGCACAGCCACCACCACGCATCCGGGACGCGCATGCAGCGTGGTGGCGTCGATGTCGGCCTGATGATCCAGATTGAACTGCTCCAGTTCCTTCTGCCCGTGCTTGTGGCGCCGGTTCACGTGCTCGGAGAGGGTGAAGATCAAGAAGAACACGATGGTGAACGCCACGCCGTACTTGGTCGCGATCTGCTTGGAGAACAGGTTGGCGATGGCCACCATCCCCAGCACCAGCGTGGTCAGGAACAGGCCCATGGGCAACTCGCGCCCGGCCAGGCGTAGATTGAACGGAAATTTGTATTCCTGATCGTGGCGCTGGAAGCGCAGCACCATCACGCCCAGGCTCTTGAAGAAGAAGCTCCACACCACGCCGAAGGCGTAGGCCTCGGCCAGGATGGTCATGTCGCCGCGGCTGCCTATGATGGTGGCGATTTGCATGAGCGCAATCATGTTGATGATGCGGTAGGTGGTGCCGAACTTGCGCTGCGGCTTGCGGAACCAGGGAATCAGAATGCCGTCCTCGGCCACGCGGTTCAAGACGCCGTTGGCGCCCACCATGGAGGTGTTCACCGCGCCGGACAGAATCAGGCCGCCCACGATCACGACAAAAATATGGAAGCCCAGGCGCAGCAGGTACGGACCGCTCAGGTTCATCGCCAGCCCGCCGATCAGGTTGTCGAAGTACTTGCTCCGGATACTGTCCGGAATTATAATGCTGGCGAAAATCGTGACCACGCCGGTGCAGATCACCGCGTACCAGCACACCACGTTGGCCATGATGCGCAGATTCTTGAGTTTGGGATAGGCGATCTCGCGGTAGACCTGCGCCAGCGTCTCAAATCCGCTCATCGACAGCAGCGAATGGCCGAACGCGACCACCATCGCCACCATCGGGATCTGTAGCCAGAACGTGTTCTTGAACCATCCCTGGGCATCCTCGGCGAACATCAGATTGCGGGGCAGCGGCGCCGGCGGAAAGTTGTGCCAGCGGTCCTTCAGCACAATGGTGAGCGGGCACCAGACCAGCAGGATCGCCACCATGACGGTGGTGATTTGCATGATGCGCAGCGTCTTTCCGCTGGATTCATGCACGCCCTTGATGTTCTGCCACCAGAAGTAAATGGTCACCAGCACCGCGAAGCCGGCCGCGAATGTGTTCACCGGAGTGCGATAGGTCTGGTGCAGCAACTCCATGATTTCGTTGAGCAGCGCCCCGATATACTGGCCCGCGCTCACCACGCTGATGGGGCCGGTCAAAATGTAGTCGAAGATCAGCGACGACACCGAGGCCTTGGCCAGCACCGGACCCATGCTGTCCCGCACCACCACGTACACGCCGCCGCGCACGAACATGCCGCAGCTTTCCATGTACACGCTGCGCACCGCGAAGCTGAACAGCATGACCCCCAGGACGAACCAGGGAGCGGATTTTCCTACGGCCTGCTCCGCCGCGCCTCCGGCATAAAACGCCGAGGACGCAAGATCCGCCAGAACGATGGAAGCGCCGCTCCAAACACTAATGAAAGTCAGCGCAACCGTCGTGGCCACGACAACTTTGGGGGTGAGTGAAGACGGGGCCGAGGGCAAAGTACCTTCGTGGGAAGACATCTCTTATATGTATTCTTGCATGGTATCATCGACCATTCACGCCCGCATGGACAGCCCCCTGAACGGTAATGACATCCGCAGCCGCCTCATCGTTGCCCTGGATCTCCCCGATACCGCCTCCGCCCGGCAAATGGTGCGCGACCCGGACGGCGTCGCGACTTTCTTCAAGGTCGGTCTTGCGCTACAGCTCGCCCCGGGAGTGGAGGATCTCATCCGGTCTCTGATCGGCGAGGGCAAAAAGGTCTTCCTGGACTACAAGTATTACGACATTTCAGAGACGCTCAAGAAGGCCGTCGGCCGAGCCGCGGCGCTGGGCGTATCGTTCCTCACCATCCACGGACCCAGCAATTTGATCCGGGCCGCCGTGGAGGCCAGAGGATCGAGCGCCCTGAAGCTATTCACGGTGACGGTGTTGACCAGCATGGATGCCGGCGACATCGCCGAGATGGGCTACACCAAGCATTCGGTTGAGGCGCTGGTGCTGTTTCGGGCGCGGAAGGCTCTCGAAGCCGGCTGCGATGGAACCATCGCCTCGGGACTGGAAGCGCGAAAGATCAAGGAGCTGTCGCACAACAAGCTTTTAGTCGCGACGCCCGGCATCCGCCCGGAAGGCTACGGCCCCGACGATCAGAAACGCAGAAGCACGCCGCGATGGGCGATTCTGGAAGGCGCCGACTATCTGGTCGTCGGCAGGCCCATTCTCGAACCGAAAGATACCACTCCACGCAAGGCCGCGGAGCGGATTTTGGCGGATATGGAGTCGGCGTTTCAGGCTCTACGCCAGGAGTCGTAAAAAGGACAAAGGGCCGCAGATGAACGCGGATCGGCGTGCATCCGCGTTAATTAATCTGCGGCCGACTATGCCAGCTTCACAGTATCTGTGAACCAACGTGGGGCGGACGCCCCCGTCCGCGCCGGACCCCCGATCCGGCTTGCTGGGGCGTGAAGCAGGGCCGACGAGGGCGTCGGCCCGCGGGTCAGGGGACCCGCCCCACCACGAACGCCGCCCTACGTTAATCATGAAACAGGCCTATCCTTGCGTTCACGTGCCTTCATACAGCCGCAACGCCAGCACGTTGGGCAGGCCCGCATCCAAAATTTTCTGCGCCGCTTTGGCGATATTGTATTTCGCGCGCCGGAATTCCACCGTCCGGTTCTCTGGAGTGTAGAGCGCATACGCGGCCTTGGGATTCTGGTCGCGAGGCTGGCCCACCGAGCCGGGATTTATCAGATAGTGGTAATCCGGCTCCAGTTCCAGGACGCCGTCCGGCACGATCCTCTTGATCCCGCGTCGCGTAAACAGGAATCCTCCCTGAATGTGCGTATGTCCGAAAAAGGTAACGGAAGCGTCCAAAAAGTCGCGCACCATGGCGGCGTCGCCGGCGTGAATCACGTATTCGTCTTCGTCTACCGGCGAGCCGTGAACCAGATCGAAATCATCGACGCGCAACGGCCCCCGGGGCAGATTGGAAAGATAGGCGGCGTTGGCTTCGCTCAGCGCTTGCCGGGTCCAGACGGCGGAAATGCGGGCCGCGGCGTTGTAGACCTCGGGGGCGTCCAAGCCCGTGCACAGCTTGTCATGATTTCCGCGAATCGAAGTCACGGAGTGGGTGCGCAGCCACTCGGCTATGAAATTGGGATCCGCGCCATAGCCCACGATGTCGCCCAGACACAAGATCCGGTCGTAGAGCCCCTTCGCGTCCCGGATCACCGCTTCGAGCGCCTCGCGGTTGGAATGCACGTCGCTGAGGATCAGGTACGGCACAGTTTCAGCAAGGCCACTTCCGGAGGCGCGCCCAGCCGGGCCGGCAGCGCGATGGTCCCGATTCCCCGGGAAACGAAAATGGAGGAGCCGTCCTTTCCGCGGTAAAGCCCGTCCACATAGGGCGTGAAGAAACGCGCGATGTTCAGGTCCTGGCGCAGAATCTCGAAGCGGACCTGGCCTCCGTGGGTGTGGCCGGCCACAGTGAGCGGGAATCCCTTGGCCACCGCGACCGGGAACACATCCGGATTGTGCGAAAGCAGAACATTGAACGCGCCGGGAACCGTCAAGGCTTCCGCGCCTACCAGGTAGGGACGTTTGAAGTGCTGATAGTCGACCCCGGCCAGGTTCAGACTGGCCGAGCCGAAGCGCAGCAGCGCGGACTGCTGGCGCAGGAAACGCATACCCAGCCGCGCGCCTTCTACCTGCGTGTAGACTTCCGAATCCGCGTAGATCTCGTGGTTCCCCATGCAACCGAAAACGCCCGCGTCGGCCTTGAGGCGCGCTAGAGCCCGCAGGCAATCGTCCAGAGGATCGTTGGCCGTGGTGATCAGATCGCCGGTCACCAGCGCCAGGTGCGGACGTGTCTCGTTGGCCAGTTCAACGGCTCGCTCCAACTCGCGCAGGCTCAGGAAGGGGCTCAGGTGAATATCGGTCAACTGCGCCACGCGCAAGCCGTCCAGATCGCGGGGCAGACCGGGAACCGGGATGTTCTGCTCCCGCACCGACAGACGGAAGCGCTGCACGAACGTGCCATAGCCCGTGGCAACCGCCGGCGCGCCCAAAAGAGCCCATCGCACGGCTCCCAGAAACCGCCGGCGAGCCGGGCTATGACCGGCGCCCGCGTGCTCAACCACATGGGAAAGCAGGCGTCCAAGCGCGTAGGCGGCCGCCATCAGCACCGATAGAAACGCCCACAAAAACACCGCGCCGCGGCCCCATCCCGACGCCCATTCCGGAAAGTGCCGCGCCACTCGCGAGAACCGGAGCAGAAAGCCGAGCGTCAGCACGGCGGCGGAAGCGGCCCAGGCCGCCATGATTCCAGACCGCAGGTGTTTTGACGCCCGGCCGATAGAAGATCCGGCGGGCCCGTGCAGAATTGCCCACGCGGCCGCGGCCTGCACCAGGATCACCAGGCATAACGCGATCAGATCGGGGAGATGACGACTCGAAAACAAAGACACTAGCACGCGCTTTCATCTTATCGGTTGCGGCCCTCCCTCCGCCCGGCGGGTCCCCGGACACGGCCCTCCGCGCGGCCTTCGTTCCTATATTCTGGAGAGGTGGAGAGCGGCATGCAGCCACGGCTCGACTATTTCAAGCTCGCCCCCGGAGCGAGGACGGCCATGTACGCTGTGGAAAAGTACGCCAGAGAATCCGGTCTGGAAGCGGGGCTGCTGGAGCTGGTGCGCCTGCGCGCCTCGCAGATCAACGGATGCGCCTACTGCCTCGACATGCATACCAAGGACGCGCGGGCGCACGGGGAAACCGAGCAGCGCCTGTACACGCTCAGCGTGTGGCGCGAGGCTCCTTTTTTCACTTCGCGTGAGCGCGCAGCGCTGGCATGGACCGAGGCCGTCACCGAAATCGCCTCATCCCATGCGCCGGACGAAGTTTATGAACGCGCGCTCGCCGAGTTCACCGACACGGAGCTGGTGAACCTGACCATGGCGATCGTCGCCATCAACGGATGGAACCGGCTGGCCATCTCGTTCCGGCAGGTCGCTGGAACGTATCAGCCGCCAAAGTGATCTTCCCAGGAGGAATATAATGCAACGAACAGCAAGTGCGAAGTGGCAAGGAGACCTGAAAAGCGGTAAGGGCACAGTCTCGACAGCGAGCGGAACCCTCGCCAACACGCCCTATTCATTCCACAGCCGATTTGAGCAGGGCGCCGGCACCAACCCGGAGGAGCTGCTCGCCGCGGCCCACGCAGGTTGCTTCACCATGGCGCTCTCCGCGCAGCTCGCCGGAGCCGGCCTCAAGGCCGAGAGCCTGGAAACCACCTGCACCGTCAGTCTGGAGCAGAAGGACGGCGGCTTCGCCATTACCGAAAGCCATCTGGTCCTGAAAGCCGCGGTGCCCGGCGCAACCAAGGAGGCGTTCGATACCGCCGTGCACGCCGCCAAGACGGGATGCCCCGTGTCCAAGCTCTTCAACACCAACATCACGCTCGAGGCGCACCTGACCGGAGTGGACTAGGCCGCGGCGCCGGTTGCCAACCGGCGCGCAGGATGGCATCCAGCCCGCATCAAGGACAAAGACACGCGCGCGGCTCGGAACGCCGATTCTGAGCCGTGACCGTGAGGGAGCGGTTGTCCAGTTTGCGCGGCCCCGGGCCCTGCCCCCCTACAGCTCCAGCGCGCCCCGGTACAGCATGTCCTTGAGCGTGAACGTGCATTTCACGTCCAGCGGCCCGATCTTGGTGCTGAACAAGGCTTCCTTGTCTGCCGGCATCAGGGCCAGCATGCGCGAAAAGTAGAATAGGGTTCCGGCCGGAGACAAGTCGTTTTCCGCCGCCAGCTCCACGCGGCTGAGATGAACCAGGTCTCCCTTGTGCTCCAGCCTGGTGACCTCTTTGAGGTATTGCGAAGCGGCGCCGTCTTGCGGCTCGTCCGAGCGCGAAACCGCGCCCGGCAGATTCCCGATCACGTTCAGCACGTAAAAATCCTTAACGTCCTGGGGAGCCGCTTTCTTCAAGGCCTCTCGAACCGGCAGCGCCGATTCCCAGCGGACCATGGCTTTCCACTTGATTTTCGCCGACGGGTTATCCGTACCGCCGGCTGGGCCAGTGCCCGCCCTGCCACCTCGGCGGGTCGCCGCGCCTCGCGGAACTCCCATCCCACCGATCTGTCCGTTGTCGGTAATGGAGGCATCCTTGGCCCAGGGCGATTTGGTCAGGAGTTCCTTGATCTCGCTGCTGCTCCAATCCTCCGGCTTGCGTTCGTTCCAGAAATCCTTAGGCGAAAACGCGCCGGCCGGAATCGTCATCGCCCCCAGCGGAAATCCCAACGCTGCCCGCAGGGCGCCTCGTCTTGTCATTATGAGTTATGGACGGACTGAAACTGTTTGATGTTACCACCCGTGTCTGGGACTAAGGTCCCGGCTGGACATATAGGACTCCCTAGTACGACGGAGCTACCTCCGAGCCATTGGAAAAAGCGCCTCGATTGTACATACTGGCGGGGGGGAACTGTATGAGCGATGGCGCCTTGCTAGCCTTGGCTGTTGCAACTCCAGTCATCGTCACGATCGTCTGGTGGTTCGGCGTAATGATCGCGACGCTGGCGCGCGGCCCGGGATCGATGTGCCTCAGATGCGGGTCCAAAAGGACTCTGCTGTGCATGCCGCGCGCGATTGACATCTTCTTCCCCGCTTTCGTCTTGCCTCGCTGGTGCGAGTTTTGCGAGGGCCGGTTCTATTCGTTGCGATCCGTCAGCTATGTTCGTCGCGCCAGAGCCTCGCGGCCCCTGATCCCCTCGACCGCTCAAAGCAGCTCCCGGCGGTAACCGGATCGCTTCGCGCCGCAGGGAGTTTGCCCGGAGCGGATTTTGCGCGATCCTCAAAGAATCATGGTTCTTCCGGGTCTGGATGCGCTCCAAGCAGCGGCCGGCGTGGTGCACCGCGCGATGCCGCCGACCCCGCAGTTCCGCTGGCCGCTTGTGTGCGCCCGCGCGGGCGCCGACGTGTGGGTGAAGCACGAAAATCACTCTCCTGTGGGCGCATTCAAGATCCGCGGCGGCCTGGTGTATTTCGAGGAGCTGGCGCTGCGCGAACCCGCCATTACGGGCGTCATTGCGGCGACGCGCGGGAACCATGGCCAGAGCGTCGCCTTTAATGCCGCCCGCGTGGGCATGCACGCGGTGATCGTCGTTCCGCATGGCAATAGCTCCGAAAAGAACGCGGCGATGCGAGCGTTGGGCGCGGAGCTGATCGAGCACGGCCGCGATTTTCAGGATGCCTTCGAACACGCCGCGGCCCTGGCCTTGCGGGAACGTCTGCATTTTGTTCCGTCCTTCGACGAGGCGCTCGTGCGCGGCGTGGCCAGCTACGCCATGGAGTTGTTCGGGGCCGTTCCCGCGCTCGGGGCCGTGTATGTGCCCATCGGCTTGGGCTCCGGCATTTGCGGAACGATCGCCGCCCGCGACGCCCTCGGGCTCAGCACCGAGATCGTCGGCGTGGTTTCCGCCAGCGCACCCGCGTATGCTTTGTCCGTCGCCGCCGGCCGGCCGATTTCCGCCGAAACAGCGCCCTCCCTCGCCGACGGCATGGCTTGCCGCGTTCCCGACCCCAGGGCTCTCGCGGCGATCCAGGCCGGCGTCGCCCGCATCGTCACCGTCGATGAGTCCGAGATTCAATCCGCCATGCGGCATCTTTTCACCGACACGCACAACGTCGCGGAAGGCGCGGGAGCGGCTTCCCTCGCGGCGTTGCTCCAGGACGCGCTCAAGGATCGCGAGCGCATGCTCGGCCGCCGCGTCGCCGTGATCCTGACCGGCGGCAATGTGGATGCCGCAGCGTTCTCCAGGATTTTGGCCTGACCGTATGGGCCTGAGCTACTGGCCGATCGAAAGCGCGATCCCATTCTGGCTGCTCGCGCCGTCGATCTGCATGACGACGCTCACCAGAGGCGGAAATGTGAAGTTCAGCGTCCCCTGATCGAAGTTTCCGCATAGAGAATCTGATCGTTTGACGGATTGATCGCGAGGACCTGCACCTCGGAACTCGGCAGCGTCAGCGCCGAGAACGTCGCGCCGCCGTCGGTGCTTTTGAGAAGAGTGCCCGTCGAGGTGCTGTACAGTACATTCGCATTGAGTGGATCGACAACGATGAACGACGCGGACGTCAGTCCCAGCGCTACGTACGCCGAGCCGGGGCCGTCGATGCGATACAGTCCGTCCGACGCCAGATGACTCTACACCGCCGCCTTCACCGGAAACGTCGCGGAATGCGTGCTGCCCGCGATGTACGTATTTCCCTGCGCATCGACACCCAGACCGGCGAGTGAGTCCACTCCCGATCCATCCACTTGCTTGATCCATCGAAACGCGGGGAGATTCTGGGAAAGCGCGAGAGGAGCCAGCGCCAATGCCACCAATGTGAAACGGAACATGACTTTCCTTTAGATAAACTCACCGGCGCGGGCGGAACCTGCTCGGCAGAGTGAGGGCCGCGCACGTCGTCGCGACGAAGCTGCTTGAGCAGGGGACGCGACCAGTTTCAGTATATCGCCATATCGCCGCGGCCCAGCCGCGGCGTAACGGCGTACAATAAATGTAGCCCGCGTCCACAAGGAGTCCCGATGTTTTCCTCTTTCGCGATTCGTGTGGGCACGGTTGTATTTGCGCTTCTGCCGACGGCGCTTCCGCCAATCGCTTCGGCGGCCGAGTCGGACGCGCTCTCAATCGACGCCGTTATCCAAGCCCGCCATCTTCCCTACGGCGCCATCCTGGACCCGGTCTTGTCGCTGCCCGATCTATCCACCGTCGTCGATTACTCGCGCTGCGGCGATTCCGCGCTGTGGACCGGCCACTATCTTGCCGCCGAGGCGTATCGCTACGCGGTCACCGGCTCGGCCGATGCGCTGGCCAACGTCGGCAATGCGATCCAGGGCATCAAGATGCTGCTGGATGTAACCGGCAACGACGCTCTGGCGCGCTGCGCTCTGCCCGCGAATTCGTCCTACGCTCCGTCGATCGCCAGCCAGGAATCCTCCAACGGCATCTACCAGGGCACAGTGTGGGGTGCGCCTTATATGTGGGTGGGCAACACTTCGCGCGATGAATACATCGGCGTGTTCTTCGGCATCGAGGCCGCCTACGATCTGATCAAGGACCAGGGCGTGCGCAACTGGTGCTCCTACCTGGCCACGCGGATGTTGAATTATTTGGAGCGCTACTGGTGGAACGTGGTCCTGCCGGATGGAACCATCACTACCACCTTCCTGATCCGCCCGGACCAGCAACTGGCGCTGCTGTTGGTGGGCAAGCACGTGAACGGAGCGGGGTTCTCGTCCAAATATTCCAGTGAATCGAACGGCATCTCGCCGGGTGTGCCCTTGGCGGTGGGCGTCGATTGCGTGGATCACTATGATTCGTACTACAAATTCAATCTGGATTACATCGACTCTTTCACGCTCATGCGCCTGGGCAGCGGATATTCGAAACTCTGGTACGACGCGGCCTATGACGAGCTGCGCGCCACCACCGGCGGAGACCAGAACGCCCACTTCAACATGATCGACCGCGCGATCCACGGAGCCAATGCGCAGCGCGACGCACAGACCGTTGCGCTGTTGGATGCGTGGCTCCTGCGCCCGCGCGTGGATGTGTATCGCGACTTCTCCGCGCAATTCCAGGATTGCGGCAACGGCAATGCGTGCAATTCCCTTCCGGTGCAGGATCGCGCCACCACCGACTTCCTGTGGCAGCGCAGTCCCGTGCAGCTTGCCGGAGGCGGTAAGGGCGACATCGAGACCGCCGGCATCGACTATATACTTCTTCCGTACTGGATGGGCCGATATTACGGCGTAATTACGCAGTAGAATCGGCGGCGAGGAACAGGGCGCGGACTCACCGCCTTCGTTGATAAGATTGAAGCATGTCGAGCCTGTTGGAGAAAGCGCTAGAGAAGGTCGTCGCATTGCCTCGGGATGAGCAGGACGCGATCGCGTCTCAGATCCTCGCGTCGCTGGCCGACGAAGACGCCTGGAAGAAGCGCTTTGCCGAGAAGCGCGACGTGATCCGCCGCATGGCACGGGAGGCGCTTGAGGAAGATGCGAGGGGTGAGACGCTGCGGTTGGAAGATCTGCTTTGAGGAAAGATCTGCTTTGAGGATGATTTGCGTTGATCCAGTCCCGGACCACCCGGCAATTCTGGCGCTTGTTCTCTGATCTGCCCGTCGAGGCTCAACGGGACGCTTAGCGCGCCTTCCGTCTATTTCAAAACAATCCGGCGCACCCGGGGCTGCAATTTAAGAAGCTGGAAGGTGAGGGCCATATTTACTCGGCTCGCATCGGTCTCGATTACCGCGCTCTTGCCGTCATGCAAAAAGATCAAGTCGTGTGGTATTGGATTGGAAGCCACTCCGAATATGACCGCCTTATCTGATGACGATGAGCGAACGGCAATCCACACGGCAAGTGGCGTCGCCTTGACTTCCGTTGCCACTCGCGATTATCGTAACGGAGTGATCAAGCTGCATACAGGCATCCCTTCCGCTCTGCTGTTGCTGGCCGTGGCCGCCGCCCCAGCCTTCGCCCAGCAGGACTTTTCCGGCGAATGGGCTCCCCTCTATCACGAAGATGGGCCCGAGCGCCTGCCCGGCCCGGAACTGGCCGACTACACCGAGCTCCCCATCAACGACGCCGCGCGCCTGCGCGCCGACAGTTGGGACGCCGACCGCATCTCCGTGGTCGAGCAATACCAGTGCCGGCCGCACGGCGCGGATTACTCCATGCGCGGTCTGGGAAACCTCCGCGTCTGGCGCGATATCGACCCGGTGACGCAGCGCACCGTCGCGATCCACACCCATATGCTCGCCTGGGATAGCGAGCGCACGATCTTCATGGATGGGCGTCCCCATCCGCCCGACTTCGTGAATCATACCTGGCAGGGATTCTCCACCGGCGTGTGGGAGGGCAACATGCTCACCATCACCACCACCCACCTCAAGGAGAACTACATCCGCCGCAACGGCGTGCCCCGCAGCGACAAAGCCACCTTAACCGAGCACTGGACGCGCCACGGCGACTACCTCACCGTCACCACCGTGATTGAAGATCCCGTGTTTCTCACCGAGCCTCTGGTGCGCAGCGACAATTGGTATCTCGATCCCGGCCAGCATATCGGCATCTTTGGCTGCGAGTACGCGGCGGAGCTGCCCCAACCCGAGGGCACCGTGCCGCACCACCTGCCCGGAACCAATCCCTACCTGCACGAGTTCGCCGATTACTACGGATTGCCTTACGAGGCCACCCGCGGCGGCGCCGAAACACTCTATCCCGAATACAAATCCAAGCTGAGCGGCTATCATCCTCCCGATCGCTGCGAGCGCTTCTGCGTGTGCACGACGCTGTTCAACTGCAACCTGCGATAAAGATGAAGATGCAAAAGAATCCCGTTTCGATCTTCGCCGGGCTGCTCACCGTTTCGCTGGCAATGTCGCTGGCAACACTAAGCGCTCAGCGAGGCGCTCCGTCTCCGCGAGCGGTTCCGTCTCCGCAAGCCCTTCCTTCAAATCCAGACTTTAACGCCACGGAGGTCCAGACCGTGCGCGTGCAGGGCAGCGTCGCCATGCTGGTGGTCGGCGGAGCCAACGTCGTCGTCCAAACCGGCAGTGACGGAATCCTGGTGGTGGATACCAGTCTCCCGCAGCTCGCGCAGCGAATCATGGCGGCCATCCGGAGGCTATCCGGCGGCCCTATTCGCTATGTGGTGTACACGAATGTGTACGCCGATCACACCAGCGGAACCGAGGCTCTGCTCAAGCTTGGCTCGAGCCCCGCCATGCCCGCTCCGGCCCGGGTGATTGCGCACCTGAACGTGCTGAACCGCATGGTCGCGCCTCTTTCCGGCGAAGCGCCCGTGCCTCAGGCGGTGTGGCCCAACGACACCTACAGCACGCCTTTTAAGGATTTCTACTTCAATAACGAGGCCGTGATCGTGACGCATATTCCGGCCGCCCACACCGATGGGGATAGCATCGTGTTCTTCCGCCGTTCCGATGTGCTCAGCGTCGGCGATATTTTCACTCCCGGCATCTACCCGTCCATCGATCTCGAACGGGGTGGCAGCGTCCAGGGGCTGATTGACGGCTTGAACCGTATCCTGGACATCGCCGTGCCCGCCAAGTATCAGGAAGGCGGCACGCTGGTGATTCCCGGCCACGGCCGTCTGTGCGACGAAGCCGACGTGGTCGAATATCGCGACATGGTGACCATCATTCGGGATCGCGTTCAGGATTTGATCAAGCAGGGCAAGACGCTGGATCAGGTGAAGGCGGCCAAGCCCAGCCGCGACTACGACACCCAATACGCCGCATCTTCCCAGAACGGGGGGAGCCTGATGACTCCCGATATGTTCGTCGAAGCCATTTACCGGAGCCTCAAGAAATGAGAAACGCGCTTCTCATCGTCACCGCGGTGCTGGCGCTCCCGGCTGGGCTTTCCGCGCAAGGCGCTCGTGGAGGCCGCGGTCCGCAGGGTCCGCCGCCCACGCCCAAAGCCGCCGCTCCGGTCGATTTCACCGGCTACTGGGTCTCCGTCGTCACCGAAGACTGGCGCTGGCGCATGGTCACTCCCATCAAGGGCGACTTCGCCAGCATCCCCCTCAATGCCGAAGGGCGCAAGCTCGGCGACGCCTGGGATCCCGCCGCGGATGAAGCCGCCGGAAACCAGTGCAAAGCCTACGGCGCTCCGGCCATCATGCGCGTGCCCGGCCGTCTGCACATCACCTGGGCCGACGACAACACCCTGCGCATCGACACCGATGCCGGAACGCAAACCCGCCTGCTGCATTTCAACGTAGAAACGGCGGACGCCTCGGGGAAGCCCGCCGGCGAGCCGAGTTGGCAAGGCTACACCGCCGCCAATTGGGAGCGGCCCCTGCGCGGGTTGGGCGCGCCGCAATCCGGACTGGGAGCCACGCGAGAGGGAGCGCAAGGCCGGTCGCTCGAAGCCGTCACCACGCTCCTGCGCCCCGGCTACTTGCGCAAGAACGGACCGCCTTACAGCGCCAACACCGTACTCAAGGAGTATTTCGACCTATCCAAGGAGCGCAACGGCGACACCTGGTTTGCCGTGACCACGGTGGTTGAGGACCCGCAGTATTTGAGCGAGCCGTTCGTCACCAGCACCAATTGGAAAAAGGAAGCCGACGGTTCCAAGTTCAAGCCGGCGCCCTGCTCAGCCCGCTGAGCCCGACTCTGAGCCGCGACTGTGAAGGAGCGGTAACAAATGCCACGCGAGACGCCACCCGGGTGTCATACAGTATATAGAAGTGGCGAGCTTTGACCCCCAAGAGCTTTGACAAAGACCTCTCCGAGATCGTCGCCGAGTTGAATCGCGCCGCTCCCGGCGGTCGCCAGCCTGCTCAGCTCAAAGAGCCGCCGCACGGCACCCCTGAAAATCTTGCCTCGCTCGACGCCCTGCTGGTCCACGCAATTCGCCGCGGAGCCTCCGATCTCCTGCTAATCGCCGGAGCGCCGGTCACTCTGCGCATCGGAGGCGTGCTCTCGCCCGCCGCGGGTCCGGCGCTCAGCGCCGACGATACGCGCCATCTGCTGCTCCCGCTCATGACTCCCGCTCAGACCCAGGATCTGCAACGCAACAAATCCGCGGATCTATGTTTCAGCCGCGAAGGCATCGGCCGCTTCCGTTCCAACATTCACTATCAACGCGGGACCGTCGCGGGCAGCCTCCGGCTCCTTCCTGAAAAAATACCTACCCTCGAGTCCCTCCACCTTCCGCCCGGACTGCGCAAGTTGGCCGAAGCCCGTCAGGGCCTGGTGCTGATCACCGGCCCTACCGGTTGCGGCAAGAGCTCCACGCTCGCCGCGCTGGTGGACCTGATCAACACTCACCGACGCGATCACGTCGTCACCATTGAGGACCCGGTTGAGTTCGTGCACGCCAACCGCAGCTCCATCATCGAGCAGATCGAAGTCGGCAGCGACGCTCCCAATTTCGCTGGCTCGCTGCGCGGCATTTTGCGCCAGAATCCCGATGTCATCCTGGTCGGCGAGATGCGCGATTGCGAAACCATCGCCATGGTTCTGACCGCCGCCGAAACCGGGCACCTGGTGCTTTCCACGCTGCACACCAACGATACTTCGCAGGCCGTTTCCCGCATTCTCGACGCATTTCCTCTGGGAAACCAGCCGCAAATCCGCCAGCAGTTTTCCCTCGCGCTGCTGGCCGTGGTCGCGCAGCAGCTCGTTCCCGCGGCCACTGGCGACGCTCGCTATCCCGCGGTCGAGATCCTGATGGCTTCGAGCGGCGTGCGCGGCCTGATCCGCAAGGGCGAGGATCACCAGATCTATTCGGCGCTCTCCACCGGCCGCAGTGAAGGCATGATCACCATGGAACAGTCGCTGGCCGATCTGGTGCGCTCCGCCCGCATCAGCCGCGAAACCGCCGTCGCCCATTGCTTCCGCTCCGAGGATCTGGCGCGCTATTTGCAAGCCTGATTCGTTTACTGCGCCCGCCGCTCGATCAGCTCCAGAAACAGATTATTCAAATCCCGCACCAGCACGATGCGAGCGCCGCCCAGATCCACCGGCTGTCCCCCTGATGAAACAACGGCGAATCCGGCCGCTCTGAGCTTCGGCAGCAACGTGCCGAGATCGCGCACGTTCAATTGAAGGATCGCCGTCCCCAGGTCCTGCACGCGAGTATGCAGCGGCTTGCGGTCAATATCCTTGAATTCGATGAACGTGATCGACGCCGGCGTTCCCCCGGGAGCGCCCGGAATCGCCGCGCGGCTCTGCCGGAATTGCGCGCCCGGAGTGCCCGCGGTATCGGTCATCACCTTGTCGTTATTGAAAGCCGCCGGAGCGCTCGGCTCCAATCCCAGCGCTCGATATGCAACTACCGTCTGCTCAGCGTCATTCACCGTCGTCTCGAACCCTCCGCCCGGAGTTTCGCCCTGGCTCAGCTCCACCACGAACCCGTCGTCGTCTTGCAGGAAGATGTACATTCCGCCGCGAATCGCCGCTGGCACTCCGCCCGCCGTCAGCACATGCACGCCCGCCTTCTTCGCCCGAGCCACCACCGCTCCCAGATCGCGAACCCGCAGCGTCAAATTCGCCGCGCCCGGATCTTGGAAGCGCGGATGCGCGGGCTTGCGGTCGATGTCTTTGTACTCGATAATCTCTACGCCGATCGCCGATCCGGGAACGCGCAACTGCACGTAGCGCGATTGCGCCCCTGGCGTATCGCCCAGCTTCATAATCGCCGGATTCCCATCGAACGGCCGAGCCGGCGCGACGAGTTCTAATCCCAGCACGTCGCGATAGAACTCCAGCGACTTGTCCAGATTCGTCACGATATGGCTGAAGTTGCCCACCCCCGTGACGTCCTGTCCGCACATCGTCGCCGCAGTCGCAGCCAACGCGATCAGAATGGATTTCCGCATGTTCTCCTCGTACTCTATTGTGTCGTCAACCGCCGCAATGCCGCCGCGATCACCGGATCGCGACGCACTTCGACTTCGTCGCCCTTCTGGACGCCGAATTTCAGATTGTCGATCTCCTGCTGGAGCCGGCTTTGAATCCAGCGCTGGTCCGCCAGCCACTCGCCGACGCCGGGCTGAATGGAGTGCGCGGCGCAATACGCGTGCAATCCATCCATCGTCTCGGAGGTGACCTCGAAACCGTCCGCGATTTCGTGCAAGCGCAGATACTCGGTGGCATACGAGGTGATGACGCCGGAAGCGTCCATGACCAGGCGCAGGCGCGATTGCGCCTCCGGCGGAACCACCTGGTCGGGCCGAATTCCGCCGCCGCCCAAAACCTCGCGGCCGGAATCGGTCTTGTACGGACCCTGATCCACCACGGTGGCCGCGTCAAGCTGCCCGCCGCTCAAGGGCCTTTGGATGGACCTGCCGCTGGGAGTATAGTAAAACGCCGTGGTCAGCGCCATCCCCGCGTGGCCGGAAAGCGGATACACCTGCTGCACCAACCCCTTGCCGTATGTCGGCACGCCCAGGATCGCCGCGCGGTCGTGATCCTGCAACGCCCCGGAGACGATCTCCGACGCGCTGGCCGACTTCTCGTTCACCAGCACGACCATCGGAAACGTGTACGGCCGGTTGTATTTGAGAACGCGGACCTCCTCGGGTTTCGCGCTCCGCCCCCTCACCGAGAAGATGAGATCCTCGCCCTTCAGGAACAACGACGCGGTATCGACCGCTGCGGTCACCGCGCCTCCCGGATTGTCTCGAAGATCCAGAACCAGGCCTTGCAGCGCGGGCCCTCCCAGTTCCTCGATCTTCTCGCGAACCAGCTTTCCGGTAGGCTCCTCAAATTCGGTGATGCGCAAGTATCCAATGCCGGGCGCCAGCAGGAAGGAACGATCGACAGTAGGCGTTTTGACTAACTCGGGCGACATGACGATGCGCGCCAGACCGGCTTCGCCCGGCCGGTGGATATCGAGCGTGGCCTCATGCTGCCGCGATTGGCTGAGCACCTGGATCAACTGCTCCGCTTCCAGCCGGGCGAGCGGGATGCCGTTGACCGCCACGATCTCGTCGCCGGCCGAAAGACCCGCCTTGGCCGCCGGCGTTCCCGGCAAGGTCTGCAATACGATGACGCGTCCCGGAAGCACGCTCACGATGCTGCCGAAGCCCTTTTGCTCACTCCGCTCCATTTCCTGAAGCTGCTGGAATTGGTCCGGATCGAAGAAGCTGGAATGCGGATCCAGCGTGCGCAGCATGGATGGAATGGCGCCCTCGAAAAAAGCCGTGTCCGGATTGACCGGATCGGCGGCTTCCCGCTCCACCGCCGCGAAGACGTCGATCATCGTCTTCAAGGGCGGGCCCATGATTTCGACCGGATCTTGCTTCTGTCCGTGCAGGACTCCCGCCGACAACACAATCAAGATCGCGAGCCCGTGCGATGATGTGGCGCACGCACTCGTGCGTGCCGCGTCGGCACTCCTGCCGACGCTGGGTTCCGACACAGTGTTGGCGGCCGACGACGGTGTCGAGACGAGTCTCGACACGGCACGCACGAATGCGTGCGCCACGCCGCCGCGATACGCTTGAGAAGTCCGGGCGAGCAGGAGCGGCATCTCTGGTTTCCTCAGCGGCTGAAGCGGGTTGCTTGCCGATCCCTGTGTCGCTCCAGCGCCAGCTCGATCAGGCGGTCGATCAGTTGGGGATAGCCCAGTCCGCTTTTCTCCCACATCTTGGGAAACATGCTGATGGAGGTGAATCCAGGCACGGTATTGATCTCGTTGGCGTAGATCGCCCCGGTTTTATTTTCCATCAGGAAGTCCACGCGCGCCATCCCCTCGCAGCCCACCGCGCTGTAACACGCCACCGCCAGCCTCTGAATCTCGTCCGTCTGCTCCGGCGTCAGATCGGCGGGGAGCACAACCCGCGCCTGGTTGAGCAGGTACTTGTCTTCGTAGTCGTAGAATTCGCGCGAAGGCAGGATTTCGCAAGGCACGGCGGCCACGGGTTGGTCGTTCCCCATCACCGAGCATTCGAACTCGCGCCCCTCGATGCCCCGTTCGACAATGATCTTGCGGTCGTATTGGCCCGCCAGTTCCAGCGCCGTCTTCAATTCCTCGCAATTGCGGACCTTGGAGATTCCGACGGAAGACCCCAGGTTGGCGGGCTTGACGAACATAGGAACCCGGAGACGCTGACAGATCTCCTTCATCTGGGCGTTCCCCCGCGCGACCACCATGTGATCCACCACCGGAATCCCGCGCTCCTTGCACAGCCGCTTCATCACGTCCTTGTCCATCGCGGCCGCCGACGCCAGCACGCCCGCGCCCACGTACGGCAAGCCGGCCAGCTCCAGCAGCCCCTGCACGGTCCCATCCTCGCCGAAGGTTCCATGCAGCGCGGGAAACACCACGTCGATGCCGGGATTGCCGTCCGGCTCAGGCGAGATCGCGCGCGGCTGCCAGCGCCCCTCTTTGGTGATGAAGATGCGCTGCACTTCGTAACGCGCCGGGTCCATCGCCGCGATGATGGATTCGGCGGAGTTGAGCGAAACCTCGTGCTCCCCGCTTCTGCCTCCGCATAAAACCGCCACGCGCAATCGTTGCATAGGTGCTGTTACAGGATCCTCTTGCCCATCGCGGACATCACCAGCTCCACTGCCAGCAGCGCGGTCCGGTTGGCTTCGTCGATCACGGGGTTCACTTCCACCACTTCCATCGACGCCATGAGACCACTGTCGCACACCAGCTCCATGGCCAAATGCGCCTCGCGGTAAGTGATCCCCCCGCGCACGGGCGTGCCCACGCCGGGCGCATCCGAGGGATCGACCGCGTCCATATCGAAGGAAAGGTGAAACCCGCAGCTCGTCCCATGCGTCCCCAGGCTGGCGAAATGGATCGCTTCCTGGATGACCGCGCGCATGCCGCGCTCATCGATGTCGCGCATGGTGAACGCATGGACGCCGGTTCCGCGGACGTTCAGGCGCTCCATCTCATCCACGCTGCGCAGGCCCAGGATGGCCACCGAGCCGGGCTCGACCGCGGGCGAATATCCCGCCGAATTTCCAGCGATGCCCGTCAGCTCCGGCGGGCCCAGCCCGATGCAGCACGCCAAGGGCATGCCGTGGACGTTGCCGCTGGGGCTCGATTCGGGCGTGTTCATGTCGGCGTGTGCGTCGATCCAGATCAGGCCCAGCTTGCGGTCGCGCTTGCGGAAATGCCGCGACATGCCCGCCACGGTCCCGATGGCGATGGAATGATCCCCGCCAAGCACCAGCGGGACCTTTGACGCATCCGCCGCCTTCTCCACCAGGTCCGCCAGGCGCGCGCAGGTGTGCGCGATCTGCGGAAGAAAGCGCGCGTGAGATGGACCGGCGGGCAAAGACTCCGGCTGGTCGACGACCACGTTTCCCAGGTCCTCGACTCGATACCCCAGCGCCGCGAGCTTCTCGTTCAACCCGGCGAGCCGCACCGCCGAAGGACCCATGTCCACGCCGCGGCGTCCCGCCCCCAGGTCCATGGGAGCGCCGATGATGGCGATGTGGGATTGGCGCATGGCGGCAGGGGTGTTCTATGGGACGGACGCCTTCTAATTATCGCGTTCCGGCTGGCCTGCTGTGGAGACGCAATCATGCGACGCAATCATGCGTGCGCCACGTCGCCTGACGGTACTCTGCGGGAAGGCGGAAGGCGATCTCAATTTGAATCCGCACGGCGACGGCGTTGCCGTCCTTCCTGCCTGGCTTGAATTTCCACTTCCATAGCGCCTCGATGGCCTTTGCGTCCAAGCCCAGACCCAGCGGCCGAAGCACTTCGGCATTGACCGGCCGGCCATCCCGACCCACTAACACCTCCACCAGCACCGAGCCTTGCAGCTTGGCCTTGCGAGCCTCCTCGGAATATTGCGGCTCGGGCTGGTAGATCGGCACCGGGTTCGTGATGCCCGGTCCGGGACGATACCAACAAAACGAACGCAGCCGCGGATCGCATTCGTCGGAACCAGCGCTGCTCGTCTGGGCCACGGCACTCACGGCGCAGACTGCGATGAGCCAAAAAAGCCAGCGCATGGCAAAAGTATATCCTGGTTTCAGATCACACCCACGATCTTTCGAAAGGATCTCCGTTTGAATGGCGCAGGACAGCGCTCGGCCCCTCCGCATGGTTGCGGTCGTTGAAGCAGCAACGGTCACCGGGCCAGCTAAGAATCTGATTCGTTTTTGCGCCGGCGCCAAGCCTGCTTTGGAGCCTCTGCTGCTGACCTTCATTCGCGGCGTCGCGCAAAGCAACCCTTTTCTCGAAGCCGCCCATGCCGCCGGTGTCGCGGCCGAGGCCATTCCGGAAAGCTTTCGCTTCGATCCCCGCGTCTTGCCGGATCTGAAGCGGCGCATCCACGCCTTTCAGCCCGACATTCTCCAAACCCACAACGTCAAATCCAATTTTCTGATCCGACTGGCCCGGCTGAATCGGCTCTATGCTTGGCTCGCCTTCCACCACGGCTACACCGCTGAGGATCGGAAGATGGAATGGTACAACCGGCTGAATCGCTGGTCTCTTCCGGCAGCTCGCAGGGTCGTGGTAGTCTGTGGACCCTTCGCCGCCCAAATGCAGGCCGATGGCGTGGCGCCGGACCGAATCGAGATCCTGCACAACTCTGTCGAAATTCCCGAAGCCGTCGCGCCGGCCGACGTTCAGGCGCTGCGGACCCGCCTGGGGATCGCGCCTGAGGAGCGCGTCATTCTCAGCATCGGCCGGTTTTCCAAAGAAAAGGCTCACGTCGATTTACTGCAGGCCTTCGCGCGCCTTCCCCACCGGAACGGCTTGCGATTGGTGCTGGTGGGCGACGGCCCGGAGCGTGAAAACATCACCCGGCAAGCCGCGGCTCTCGGCATCTCCAGTGCGGTCGTGTTCGCCGGACAGGTGGCCGATGTGAACCCGTTTTACGCGATGGCCTCTCTGTTCGTCCTGCCTTCCCATAGCGAGGGCTCCCCCAATGTGCTGCTGGAGGCCTTGGCCGCGGGTGTGCCGATTGTCGCCACCGCGGTGGGAGGAGTGCCCGAGGTCATCACCGATGAGACCAACGGTCTGCTTGTGCCTCCCTCCGCTCCCGAGGCCCTCGCTCACGCAATCGACAGAGCTCTTTCAGAGCCTGCCGCATTGGAGCGCTGGACCGCCGCCGGCCGGGCCCGCATCGAAAAAGAATTCACCCCCGAGGCCTACCGCGTCCGCCTCTTCGAGATCTACCGCCGGGTATGCGCGCAGTGAGTTTCAACCCGCCGGCGCTGTCTGGCGCAACGAGCCTGCGAACAGCTCTCCGGCCGAGGTGAACTGGAAATCGTTGAGCAGCCGCTCCAGGCGCTCCATGGTGCGGTCCAGATTGGTGTAATGCCGGAAGCGCTTCAGCGCGGGCATGGCGGAGACGCGCGGCTGGCCCGGATCGATCTCCCAAGGGTGCAGATAAAAGATCACCGGCCGCCCCTGCCGGTTGCATTGCCGCATCAGCCGGCGCGTGACGGCGTATGGATACAGGCGGAAGTAGCCGCCTCCGCTGCACGGCACCTTGCGGCCCGCCAGCAGCGCGCAGCTCATCGGCAATTCCAGGAATCCGTCCAGGATCGAGTGCGCGTCCAGGCGCGCATCGGGCACGCCGTAATCCGGATGGAAGCCCACCGGAAACACCGACGAATCGTAGCGCAAGCCTCGCGAGCGCATAATCTCCAGCGCCCACCAGGTCTTGCGCGTCACCGAAAACGACGGAGCCCGGAAGCCCAGCACCGGCGTGGAGACACAGCTTGCCAGGACATCCAGCGACCGGTCCAGGTCGGTCCGAAACTGCTCCGGCGTCATCGCAGTCAGCAGCGTGTGCGAGTAGCCGTGCGTCGCGATCTCATGCCCGCGGCGAGACACCTCGCGAACCAGGTCCGGATGCCGCTCTGCCACCCAGCCCAGCACGAAAAACGTGGCTTGCGTCTTGCGGCGATCCAGCAGGTCCAACAGGCGGATGGTGTTGCTCTCCACTCGCGATTCGCACGCATCCCACCGGTCGCGCGGGATGATCCCGTTCAGGTTCTGCACGCAGAACCAGTCTTCAAGATCGACGGAGAATACGTTGACCACTCAGCTTCATACTACCTTGTCGGTTTCAAGAAACGAAATCTTGCCGGAGCCGAGCTGCTCCAACACCGGCGTCATCGTGCGGTTTTTGTCCCAATACCAGACCGGCAGCGTTACCGGGCAATATCCCAGCCATTGGGCTCGCCGGCGCAGCTCAGGCGTGGGAATCAGCATTTCGCAAAACTTCAGCCCGTCGCGCCGCATTTGCCGCCACAGAGCCGCGTGCAGGCGCAGGGAGCCCAACCCGGATGCAGGCGGATTTCCGATGCGTCCCGCGCCGCCGACGTTCACGGCAACTAAATCTCCGGCCTGATACAGCGGCAAGTATTCGGCGACCACAGCGGCTTTGCCCTGGCGCTCGGAGAAAATGGCAGGCCGGGGACCTGCCCCACTTGCCAACGCGGCTTCGATCGCGCCTCCCGCGAGATTGTACACGCCCGCCATCGCGCTCAGGATGCCGCGCTGCCAGCGCTTCGCCAACCGGCCGCCATAATCCTGCATCATCCGGTCCAGGCGCAGCGGATGCACCAGGCGCCACAGATCGCGGTAATGCGTCCACTTGAAGGCTTGATAAATCCGCACCGCATCGGGCGTGATGCCGATCCCCAGAATCGCCGGATACCACTGCATGACCTGCCGGATCAGGAGCGAGCCCGCGCCCGGAGCCTCCAGCCGCGCGGCCACCTGAAACATGTACACCCATTCGACGCGCCCTTGCGGAGTCTCCAGAGACGACGGCAGCAGGTACGCCACCGCTTCCATCCGCCCCTCCCGCCGCACTACGGCCACTTCCACTCCCAGCCGCTGGAACCCGCGGAAGCGAGCCGGCGAATCCAGCTCGCGCTGAAACGGTGTGCGCACGTAGTTCACCTCGGCCGCATCGGCGAGCTGCTCCAGTGTGGGAGCCGTCAGGCGCTCGGTTTCAGTCACGCGAGGAATCCTTAGCCGCGCTGGCTTCCGTCGGTTTCCACAGCCGCTGCGGCGTCACGAAGAACACCGATACCGCCAGCGCCGCGGCAGCCATCAGATTGACGAACGCTCGGGCCGGAGAACTGATGCGCTTTAGCAGGGTCTTGGAAGGAATCGCGAAGTCGGCCAGCGCCAGCAGGTAGAACGCCGCTTGCGCTCCCACCGCCCAGAAATTCCACGGGCGGCTCAATCCAAAGCCGACTCCCAACAACGCCAGCAGAATCCAGGGCAGGGCCAGCCTTCCCAATTTATACGACACGAAATGAAACCACATGCGATTGCCGGGACCGAGCAGCGCCGGATACAAGCGCAGGATCTGGTACACGCCGGCTTGCGTGCGTACCTTGCGCCGGAACTCGCCCTTGATCGAAAACGCCTGCTCCCAGGCGACGGCCTCTTCGTCCACGACGATACGGTACCCCAGAAAGTATCCATGCAGCGGCAGAAACATATCGTCGAGCAGCGTGTCGGGAGGCATCTTCGGAGCCAGCTCGCGGCGCATGGCGTAGAACGGCCCGGTGGTGCCGAAGGTCGAATCCACGCGGCCCAGATTGATGCGAATCCAGCGTTCGATCCGCCAATACAGAGACGTCGAGCTGTGCTCGTCTGCCACGCCCGGACGCATGGGCAGATCGCCGCTCACCGCGCCAACCGCCGGATCGGAGAAGCAGGCGACCAATTGTCTTACGCTATCCGGCTCCAGCGTCTGCCGAGCGTCGGTCAGAACCAGAATCTCGCCCTTGCTGCGCTCGATGCCCACGCTGAGCGCCGCCGGCTTTCCGCCGTGAGGCAGCTCCACCAACTCGATGCCCTGCCCCGCGAAGGCGCGCACGATTTCGTTGGTGCCGTCGGTCGAGCCGTCGGAAAGCACCAGCACTTCCAGAAGCTCCTTGGGATAGTCCAGCGCCACTACCGATTCGAGCTTGGGGCGCAGCACCGCCGCGCCATTGTACACCGCGATGAGGATCGAAACGGTCTTGCGCGAGGGGCTTTTGCGGATCGGTTTTCCAAAGGCCGCCGCGATCCCGGCCAGAAGAAGCGGATAACCGATCAGGATGTATGCCGCCAGGAATGCGAGCAGCAGAAACGCCGCGGGAAAAGACATGCTCATTCGCCGTGGGGCGGACGCCCTCGTCCGCGCCGGACCCCCTGGCCCGGCTCTGCCATCACACCAGAAATGGAGGCCGGCGCGGGCGTCGACCGCGGTCCAGGGGGACCGCCCCACATGACGGCTTCTCTAGAACTGGACTGTCAGCTCCAGACCCTAACCGGAGCTTCCATCAGTCTACAAGGAGTATATCTCAGCCCCAGTTCTCGGTGATGGGTTAGTCTCCGAATAGGGATCGCGAGGGCACCCGTTTAGTCAGCGCTTACCGCGATTGTCACTCCCGCTTGACTGCCTGCGTTACCAACCCGGATCAGGACCGGCACTGCGCTGCCCGCCGTGATGCCAACGGGGATTTGCACATTGATCTGCAACAGTCCCGCGACTTCTCCGGGCGCACCCCCGACGTATTGAAGATTGTCCACAGTCACGCCTCCAATGGTGACGTTCACCGGAAGGATCGGAGTGGGCAAGGGCGCAGTTGCGGGTTTGCCGTCGACTCCCGCGGGTGAGGTTTGCCCTTCACCAGTCGCGTAGAGTGAAATGATGCTGCCGACAGGTGCCGGCGCAGAGGACGTGTTGATGGACCCATCCTGATTGACCGCCGCGGCTTGCCCCTGGCCGGTCCAGCCCAACGTGAACAGCCCCGGAGCCGAGGCAGCCACGGCGGCCGTCATGGGAGCGGACGTCTGCCCCTGGTACGTCACGGTAACCTGGGCGTTATTTCCCGTAACCTCGTAGGGCACAATGGCGGCGACCTGAGTCGACGAAGTGTAGATCATGGGCGCGGAGATTCCGTTGAACTGAACGCTGGTGCCGGCAAGTTGCGCATCGTAGAGACCGTGGCTGCCGGCATGGGCGGAAGTTAGCTGCGCTGGGCCGAGACCGGAGCCGAAGAGAACCACGATTTCTCCGGGCGCAGTGGGGCCGGAGAGGTTGCTGGCCGCGTTGGCGACGGCGCCGATGGCGCCGATGGCCGGCGGCCCCGTCGCCAGCTTCACCACGAACGCATTGCCATAGCTGAAGGGCAACTGCGCCCCGCCAGGAACCGGGAAGTCGCCCGACCAGGTCTGTCCCGCGAAGATCGCGTTGCCCTGGGAATCGATAGCGGCCGCCAGCGCGCCATCATCCTGCGAACCGCCGAAATATGTCGAGTAGTTCAGTTTGCCACCATCCGTCGAAATCGTCGTCAAGAAGGCATCCGCCAGTCCGGCGCTGGCGGCTTGCGCCGGGATCGCGGTCGGCAAATCGACGGCGCGCGTCCCGCCGGCCACCGTCGCGTTTCCGGCCGCGTCGATCGCGATGGCGGAGATCCAATTCTGCGTCTGTAAGACGACGGGTTCGGCGAGGTATTCCACGTACGACTCCATGGAGGCGTGGCCGCGCAGGTAGGTGGAGTATACGATACTCGATCCATCCGCGCTGAGCTTGGTGACGAAGCCACTGGTCGCTATCTGGTTTGTGGTGGCGTAGAGCGTGCCGGTAGAGCCGACTGGAACGATACTGTTGACCGAGGGGCCTTGGCCAATCATTGGGATACCCGGCGGAATGAAGGAGCCAATGGCGGTCCACGTCTGCGCGTGGTCGCGCGAAAGGTATATGCCCTGCCCTGCAACCGCCGCATAGAGCGTTCCATTGAGGTCCACAGCGATTGTAATGGAGCTCGGATTCGAACCCGGCGGCGGATTGACCGGCGACCAAGTGAGGCCGCCATCGACGCTACGCTCGCCGAAGCCGTCGTATACCGTCGAAGGGTTGGTGGAACCGTCCACGAGCAAGCGGGTCGCGGACGGCGCCGGCAGAGTCTCCTGGATCCAATCGGCCCCGCCGTCCACGCTGCGATAGAAATACCCGGGTTGACCGCTGCCGCATTGGAAACCGCAGAACACCGGGTTCGAGATGGCGAAGATGTTACCGCTCACGCGCGGGTCGAGCACCATGGATTGGACGCTTCCAGGGAACGTCACGGGATTCCAGGTGGCGCCGGCGTCGGTGCTCTTTCGTAGGGAGGAGCCGATCTCCCAGACGATGTTGGAATTCTGCGCATCCACGGCAAGTTGGGAAATGGAGGACGGCGGGGAATCGACCGTCGTCCAGATGTTCGCGCCATTCACGGTTTTATAGACCGTGTTCGAGGATGGGTCATACACGGGGGCCGTGGCGGCGTACAAGGTCTGCGGATGGATCGGGTCGATGGCCAGCGCCTGTATGTTCGTGACGGCGATGCCGCTGTTGGCCGCGGTCCAGGTGGCGCCGCCATCGATGCTCTTGAAGACACCGAGATCCGCAGTTGCTTCGTAGAGTGTGGTGGGCGTGGTTGGGTCCACCACCATCGTTTGCATAAGCGCGAATGGCAGATTGTCCATGGGCGCCCAGATGGTTCCGCTATCGGTGCTTTTCCAGAGCGGACGCGCGCCGGGCGAACTCTGCAGCGGTTTCACCAGCGGGAAATCCACCGATGAGGTGCTCCCCGCAACGTAGACCTCGCCGGCGCTGTCCACGGCGATCGCCGCTCCGCCCGCCTGGACGCTGCCGCCCAGCGTGGTCTCGTAGATCTTCTTCGATCCATCGGGCGAGATCTTGAAGACCAAGGCTTCCGCGGTACCTGCGGCGCCGAAGCTTTTCGTGGCAGTGCTGGGGTTCGTCGAATAGGCCGTTCCCGCGACGTAGACGTTGCCTCCCGCATCCAAGGTGATACCTCCGGCGGCGCCATACGGATGGAAGAACGAGTAGACCAGCGCACCCTGAGGATTCAGCTTGCTGACAAAGATGCCGAACTGATTGGGAGCGGTCTGTGTGCCAGGGTAGCCTGTCGTGGAGTTCGTACTCACGGCGACGTACGCGTCGCCGGCAGAGTCGAGCGCGATGCCGGCGGCCCCATCGTCGGCCGCCCCGCCCAGAAATGTGGAATACAGGAGCTTGGCCCCGTTCGGGTCGAGCTTCGCCACGAAGGCATCGTAATCGTCCGATGCGCCCTTGTCGAGCGTGCCCTGGATCGGGTTGACGAGCGGGAAATTCGCGGAGCGCGTATACCCGGTGACCAGCACGTTGCCGGCGCTATCCAGGGCCACGCCGGTGGCCCAATCGTCGAGAATGCCGCCGAGATAGGTGGACCAGAGCAGTTTCCCATCCGGCCCGACCTTGGCGATGAACGCGTCGCAGGTGCCGCCAAACTTGGTCTGGAACGCCCCTGCCGTAACCGGAAAGTCGGGTGAATAAGTGAGGCCTGCGACGTAGACGTTGCCCTGCGCGTCGGATGCCACGGAGGTAGCGTACTCCTGGCCGCTGCCGCCCAGAATGGCTGAAAAGACCGTTCCGGCGTGGACTGTGCCGGCGAGCAGCAGAAACGCCGCGGTAAAAAATGGGCTCATGCCGGGGCGGTCATGCTCTCTATAGGTTTCCTTGGGCCCATCCTACACCCCTCTGGTAATCTGTTACAAGAACAGTCGTTTCCAGCCGGATGCGAATTCTTTACTTTTCCTCCCGCGAATGTTGGCCGGTAAACAGCGGGGCGCGGCTGCGCGACTATTACTTGGCGCGGCATCTGGCTGGTCATGCATCGGTCACCTATGTCGGTTTGACCTATCCGGGTGCGACGCAATACGAGCAAGCGGGCGTTGGCCTCCCGCCGCCCGAGCAAGTATTCGAGCGCGTATTGCTCATCCCCAAGGCTCGCGCCTACACGCCCCTCAACCTGGTGCGCGGTTGGCTGGGTCCCACTCCAGTCACGGTGTGGAACTGCACTACGCCGGAGATCGCCCGCGCGCTGGCCAAGCTGGGGCGCGAGACGGCTTTCGATTCCATCCAGATGGAGGGCGTTCACCTGGTGCGCTACGTTCCGGTGCTGCGCGCTTTTCCCGGCCATCCGCCCATTGTTTGCGACTGGCACAATATCGAGAGCGAACTGATGTGGCGCTACAGCGAAAACGTGGCGAGCCCTCCCCGCCGCTGGTATGCCCGGCGCACGGCGGCGCTCATCGAAGGAGCCGAGGCAGAGCTGCTCCGCGCCGCGGACGTACACACCGTGGTGAGCGCGCGCGAGGTCGCCAAGCTCCGCGCGGCAGTCCCGGAAGCCGATCTCCACGTGATCGAAAATGGCGTCGATACGGTATATTTCAGCGACTGCGCGAGCGGCGCCGGCGTCCCCAGGAATCGAATCGTGTTCGCGGCGTCCATGGATTATCACGCCAATATCGATGCCGCTGTGTATTTCGCGCGCGAGATGTGGCCCTCGCTTCGCGAGCGCCTTCGCCAACAAAACGCCGTGGAATACCGCTTCACCATCGTCGGCCGCAGTCCCGCGGCGGAGGTGTTGTCGCTCCAGAACCTGCCCGGAATCGAGGTGACCGGCACAGTGCCGGACGTGCGCCCGTATTACCGTGAAGCCGTGGCCGTGGTGGTTCCGTTGCGCGTGGGCGGTGGAACCAGGCTCAAGATCCTGGAGGCCATGGCGGCCGGAGTGCCCGTCGTGTCGACGACGCTGGGGGCCGAAGGGTTGGAGGTCGAGCCCGGCCGCGACCTCCTGCTCGCGGATACGCCCGCCGCCATAGCCGATGCGATCACGTCCTTACTTGATCAGCCGGCGCTGTGGCGGCAACTCTCAGACGCCGGGCGTGCGCTGGTCGCGCGCACCTACGACTGGCGGATTGTGGGCGATCGTCTGTTCGCAATTCACCAAAATGCCGTGCGGCGCGAGCATGACGCGGCCGTCCCCGGGGTGGGCGACAGGTTTCACCGAGCCGATTGAGCGTGCGAATCGTCACCAATTTTGAGCGCTTTGAGCCGGTTTGGACTTCCCACGGCGAAACCGGCGAGGCCATCATGGCCCGCACCTTCTCCGAATTCCTGCGCGGGCTTCCCGGCTGCGATCTCATCCTGATCAACGGCGATATCGGTTTGACTCTTCGCTTGAGCGCTTATTTCCTCATGTTTCCCTGGAAGCGAAAGCCGATCGTCGCCGTGGATTTGGTGTTGCGCCGCCCGAGAACGCTCCAGGCGCGGATCGCGGCCCTGGTCAAGCGGCTATTGCTGGCTCGCGTCGATCACTTCATCCATTACTTTAAGAATCTCGACGGTTATTCTTCCTGTTACGGAATTACTGCGGAGCGAAGCTCGTTCGTCGCCTTCAAACCCAATCTTCGCTATCGCTACCAGCCGCCTACCGATTTGCCGGAGGGAGAATACGTCCTGTGCCTGGGACGCTCGCAGCGGGATTACGATACCTTTTTCGATGCCATGGAAGGATTGTCATGTCCCGGCGCGATTCCCGCACCCGACTTCGGCGCCCTTCGCGAGCACGATTCGCGATTTACGCGGCCCCTCGACCGGCTCCCCTCCAATGTGAGGGTCCTCGAAGACGACGGATCGCAGCAGAGCATGATCCGGGCCATTGAGGGAGCCAAGGTCGTGGCCGTGCCGGTCTTGCGCTCCACGCTCGCCGCTTCAGGGATCAGTGTATATTTGAACGCTATGCTGTTGGGAAGGCCGGTGGTTATCTCAAACGGTCCTGGCGTCTCCGATGTGCTCACGGATCAGGCGGTCATGGTTCCGCCGGAAGATTCAGGAGCGCTTCGGGAAGCCATCGCCCGGGTGTGGGGAGACGATGCGTTGCGCGCACGGCTGGTCGAGTCCGGCCGCAAGTATGCCCTGAGCCTCGGCGGCGAGCCGGAGCTGCGCGCCCGCGTGCTGGAGAGTGCGCTGGCCTGGCTCCGCGGACGCTAAGCTCTTCGGCTCCTATACTGGGAACGTGGACACGCCGAGAATCGCTTCCTGGCCTCGGCGACGGTACATGGCGCTCCTGCTGCTTCCGTGCGCGAGCGCGATCTTTTCAAGTCCGGCAACCGCTCAAATCAAAACGCCCCAGCGAGTTTCTCCTTGCAAGGCGTCTCAGCTTTCCGCGACAGAAGATCGCAAAGAATCGGACGAGCTGGACGGCGGCGTTGGCAACCACGCGATGACCATTGCCGTTCAAAATCGTGCCTCTTCGCCCTGCGTCCTGCAAGGCATTCCGGCGGTGACGTTTCTAGACAAGGCGAACCATCCCTTTCCCGTGCAGGTTTGCTCAAATTGCCCCGACTACTTGTTTCCCAGCCAACCCGTTAGGGAAATTCTTCTGGAACCGAAGAGATCGGCTTACCTGCTGGTGGGGTACAACGTCAACGATGGAGCAGGGCCTTGCAGAAACGCAGTGGCATTCAGTTTGCACCTACCGGGTCAGCGCGAGCCCCTGAGAGGCGGGCTCGCTGGGATGCCGCGAAGTTGTGGCGGGGTCGTTATCACTCCATTTCTTGGGAAGCCGCCGAGGGAGGGGTATATGTTCGAACTCGACCCGGCGAATCCGGAGAAGTGATCACGCGCGCTTAGGACGGCGGCCCATACAGCGATTGCTCCACCACGTCGCACAGGATATGCCCGATCATGATGTGCGATTCCTGAATGAACTGGGTGACGGAAGAAGGCACGCAGATTGCGATTTCAGCGGCGCCGGCCAGCTTGCAGGCGGCAGCTCCCGTAAGCGCGATGGTGCGCATGCCGTTTGCGCGCGCGTAATCGATGGCGCGCAGCACATTCTCGGAATTGCCGGAGGTCGAGATCCCGATCACGACGTCTCCCGGCTGGCCCAACGCCTGCGCCTGGCGCTCGAACACGCCGGCGAACCCGAAGTCGTTGGCGCTGGCGGTCAGAATGCTGGTGTCGGTGGTGAGCGCGATCGCGGCCAGACCGGGCCGCGAAAAGCTTTGATTCAGGACGCTCACAAATTCCGCCGCGATGTGCTGGGCGTCCGCCGCGCTCCCGCCGTTGCCGCAAAGCAGGATCTTGTGGCCGCCCCGCAGGCTTTCCGTCATCGCGCGGGCGGCTTCCAGAATCGCGTCGGCGCCGCTTTCCAGCAGCTTGCGCTTGGTCTCGATACTGCCTTCGATGTGTCGGCGCAGGCGGCGGAGCATTGCCCATATCTTCTCACAGACCCTCCGATCCACCGGCCTTCGGGATCGCCGGGCTCAAGTTCGGCGGTGCGCTAAACTGGTCGCTTCATGCCTTGGAGCCTTCGCCGCCTCACCGAAAAAGTGCGGTCCTTCTACTTTCTTGCGCCCCGCGCCGAATCCATCTATGCGTTGCTGTCGCGGATGTACTTCGAGCCCCGGCTCGCCGCCGAAAAGGCCGCCGATCCCAAAACCCTCACCTACCACGGCTTCAGCGCGTATTCGATGGCGGATGAGGATGGAATGATCCAGGAAATTTTCCGCCGTATCGGAACCACGAACCGGCAATTCTTCGAATTCGGATGCGGAGACGGGTTAGAAAACAACTCGACCTGCCTGTTGTTCACCGGATGGGGCGGAGTTTGGCTCGACGGCGGAGAAGAGAATATCCGTGCGGTGGAGACGCACTTCTCCCGCCAGCTTCAATCCGGAAAGTTGAAGACCAGGCAAACCTTTATCACCGCGGAGAACATCAACGCCCTGCTGCGGGAAACCGGCGCCGACCCCGAGCTAGATCTGCTGTGTATCGATATCGACGGCAACGATTACTGGGTCTGGAAGGCCATTGAAGGCTTCCGGCCGCGCGTGGTTGTGATCGAGTACAACGCCACCTTCCGCCCGCCGCACAAAATCGTGCAGACCTACAATCCCACGCATCGCTGGAACGGCACCAACTATTTCGGGGCCAGCCTGAAGGCGCTGGAGGAGCTGGGCCGCGAAAAGGGCTACGCGCTGGTGGGCTGCAACGTGTCCGGAATCGACGCCTTCTTTGTCCGCCAGGACCTGGTAGGGGATCTGTTCTCGGCGCCCTTCACGGCGGAGCACCACTACCGCCCGCCGCACTACGATGCGATCGTGCGCGGATTCAGCCGTCATCCGCGCGGCGCCGGTCCCTACGAAATCCTGTGAGAGGAACCCGCGAAGACGACGCGAAGTTTTCCGGCGGCCGCGCTGAACGGCGCCTCCATCATGGAACAGGCTCCTTTGAATAGACGTGTCGCGCTCGTTGCCGCGGCCATCTTCGGATTGAATGTCTTCTTCTGTTGGCCGTTATTCCGAGTGGAATACCTGGATGATTTCCAATCGAACGAAGGCTCGTTCATCTCCATCGGCCGGTTCCTGATCGAGCACTGGCCGCACGTTGCGTGGTTTCCATGGTTCAACGGTGGAACTCCCCTGGAAAGCGCGTATTTTGCATTGGTTCCGGCGCTGGTAGCGGCAACGGCAGGCTTGGTGCGGTGCTCCCCGGCGCACGCGTTCCACTTTCTGGCGGCGTTGGCGTACTGTCTGGGACCGGTTTTTCTGTTCCTGTTTGCTCGAAAGGTGTCCGGGCTGATGGCGCCTTCGGCCGTGGCTGCGGTGGCCTGGTCGGTGTTCTCGCCGGCGCTGTTGGTGCCGGGGATCCACGGCAAGGTGGGCACCATCTGGGGGATGAATCGGCTGGCCTCAATTGTCTACTATGGTGAGACGCCGCACAATGTGGCCTTGAGTCTGGTTCCTTTGGCTTGGCTGTTGCTGGCGCGGCACTGGGAAGCGCCTCGCCCGCGGCGGTTTGCGGCGGCTGCGGCCGTCATTGCGGCGATCATGCTGAGCAACGCTTTCGGCATGGCGGTCATCACAGCGTCGGCGTTCCTGCTTTGGCTGGCCATCGGTTACCGGACATGGAGCGACGGCCGAACTTGGCAGCGGCTGGCTTGGACCTGCGCAATCCTGCTGGTTGCATACCTTCTGATCTGCCGCTTTCTGCCGCCTTGGTTGTTGCGCGAGGCCGCGGTCTACGCCCCCACGCTGGACGGCGACTATCGGCATGGGTGGTGGCCGCTTGCGCCGCTACTGGCGGCCGTATTGTGGTTGATCCTCCGGCGAATCTCCAGCCCCATCCTGCAGTTCGCCGCTCTTTTCACCGGATGGTTCGGCGGCGTTGTGGCGCTTTGGTCGGTGACGAGAATTGGCCTCTTACCCTCCGCGCACCGTTATGCTCTTGAAGCGGAGGCCGGCTTTTGCCTCCTGGCGTCCTTCGGGCTCTATCCGCTGTGGCGGCGATTGCCGGTGAAAGCGGCCGCCCTGATCGCGATTCCCGCGCTGGGATTCATGGGGCCGATAGACTACCGCTTCGCGCGTCAGTGGATCCGGCCGAGCAATATAACGCAATCCGTGGTCTATCGGGAGGCGTCCTGGATCCGCGAACACTTGCCGGATCGGAGAGTGATGGCATCGGGCGATGCGGAGTTCTGGTTCAACCTGTTCACCGACAATCCACAAATGGCCGCGGGGCATGAAGCCGCCGCCAACCCTGTGGAGCGGCTCGCGGTTCAGACGATCTACAACGCCGGCGCTGGGGACGGGCCGGTCTCGGTGCTCTGGCTCAAGGCTTTCGGGTGCGGAGCGATCATCGTGCCGGGCCCCGGAAGCGGCGACTATTTTCATCCCGTGCGCCATCCCGGTAATTTCGCGGGCTTGCTGCCGCTGGTCTGGCGCCAGGGCGACGATTTCATCTATCAGGTGCCACTGCGGTCTCCTTCGTTGGCGCATGTGGTGCCGGCCGGCATGTTGGTCGCCTCGCAGCCGATGGATGGATTGGACGTCGGGCCGTTGCGCCGCTACGTGGAAGCTCTGGAAGATCCGGCGCGTCCCCTGGCCCAACTTCGGTGGCAGAATCCGGAGCAGGGGCGGATCGCGGCGACGCTGAGTCAAGGGGATGTCATTTCCATGCAGATCGGGTATGACCCGGGTTGGCGCGCAAGCGTGAACGGCCGCCCCGTTACAGTTCGCAGCGATGGACTGGGGATGATGGCGTTCGATCCGGCGTGTGCCGGCGCCTGCACAATCGACCTGGAGTTCGCCGGCGGATGGGAGCGGCGGATCTACTCGGCCGCGAGTATTCTGACGGCTTTTGCACTGGCAGCCATGTGCTTTCGTCGGGAGCATCGGCCAGCCTGCTGAACCCCGAGGGTCAGCGAGGGAAGGGCATTTCGAACACCGCCGCTCCCTGACGGTCGCGGTTCAGTTCCGCCGGCCAGGGCGGCGTTTGCTTTACCTGCGCGCAGGAGGGAACATAAATTATGGCAGCGGACCCCACCGCCTCGGCTCGGCCTCAAACCATCGAAGCGTCTCTTGGGGAAGCAACCCCCGCGCCGCTGCCCTACGAGCCGCTGCCCGCGTTCCAGGCCAATCCCTTGCAGGACGATCGCGAAGCCGCCCAGTGCCATGGAAAGCGCATCGGCATTCTGATCGTCACCTATAACGCGGTCACCACTCTTACCAGGGTTCTGAAGCGCATTACTCCGAATGTCTGGAACAACGTCGAGGAAATTGCCGTTTTCGACGACGCCAGCCAGGACGACACCTATGAGCTGGCAATGGGGATCAAGACTCTTCGCCAATTGCCCAAGCTCACGGTGCTCAAGCACGAACGCAATCTGGGCTATGGAGGCAATCAGAAGGCCGGCTACCGCTATTTCATCGAACGCGGCTTCGACGTTGTGGTCCTGCTCCACGGCGACGGGCAGTATGCCCCGGAGATTCTGTCGCATCTGTATCAGCCCATCGTGACCGGAAAGGCCGACGCGGTTTTTGGCTCGCGGATGATGAAAACCTATGGAGGGCCGCTGAAGGGCGGCATGCCTCTGTACAAGTATCTCGGCAACCGCATCCTGTCGACATTCGAGAACGCCGCTCTGGGTCTCAATCTGACCGAGTTCCATAGCGGCTATCGCGCCTACAGCGTGGCGGCGCTGCGCAAGATCGACTTCACCCACATGACCGACGATTTCCACTTCGATACGGAAATCATTATTAAGCTGAATCACCAGGGATTTAGAATTTCCGAAGTGCCCATTCCGACGTATTACGGAACCGAGATCTGTTACGTCAACGGAGTAAAGTATGCCCGTGACGTGTTCCGGGCGGTGCGCCGGTATAAGCGCACGCGCCGTTCTGTGGCGCGCTGCCCCGAGTTCGCCGAATACTTCGTCCACTACCCCATCAAGCACAGCAAATACTCCAGCCACGACTACGTGCGAGGCATGGTGGGCAGCAATCGGGAAGTGCTGGATATCGGCTGCGGCGAAGGCGATTTCGCGGCCGAGCTGAATCGCAGCGGCAGCCGCGTCACAGGGGTGGATCTGTTGCCGCAGCCGGCCAACACCGCCGCTTTCGAGCAGTACTTCAGCGCCGACCTGGACGATGGAATCGCAGCGGTGGTCAAGGCTCTGGGAGACAAACGTTTCGATCGCGTGCTGTTGCTGGATATTTTGGAGCACCTGCGGTCGCCGGACCGCATCCTGACGGAGTGCCACACGCTTCTGAACTCCCGTGGCGAATTGATCGTTTCGCTTCCCAACATCGCCAACATCACCATCCGGGTCATGCTGCTTTTCGGCCGCTTCGATTACACCGAGCGCGGCATTCTGGACCGCACCCATTTGCGTTTCTTCACGCGCAAGACGGCGCGGCGGTTTCTGCGGGAAAACGGATACGAGATTGTTCAGGAACGTTCGACGGTGATGCCGGTTGAACTGGTTCTCGGCCTGGCTCCCACCAGCCTCCCGATGAGGATCGTCAACCGGATGCTGGCCGGGATGACCAGGCTCCTGCCCGGTCTGCTGGGCTACCAGATCGTGCTGGTCGCGCGGAACTCGTGAAACGCCTGCTCTTTTTCGGAATCCTGGCGGTATCCTGCGCGTGGGCGCAAGCCCCTCGGCAGGAAATCACCATCAACTATCCCGCGAGGGCTCCGTCAAACTGGCCCCTGTTCATCGCCAAAGAGGGCGGGTACTTCGAAAAATACGGGCTCAACGCGAAGCTGGTGTTCGGGGTGCATCCGGCCGGCATCGCCATGATCGTCGGCGGCGACGCCGTCATGACCAACTACACGCTGGAGCAGGCCATGCAGGCGGCTTCGAAGGACGCCTCGCTGGTGGCCGTGGGCAGCGGCTACAAGAAGGGCCTGTGGGCGCTGATGGTTTCTAAGGAGCTGGCCGCGAAAAACGTCTCCAGCGGGCGCGATCTCAAAGGCAAGCGAGTGGGCGTGAGCCAGATTGGGGATGCGCCGTATAACTACACCGTCGCGATGCTGGCGAAATTCGGCGTGACGCAGCGCGACGTGCAATGGGTGCCGCTCGGGACCGCTGCAAACAGGCCGCTTTCCGCGACGCCAACCGCACTCTCGACAACTTCGAATTCACCTTCAATTCGAAAATGAATCGCAGTCTGATCTTCGATCTGGCCACCGCCGCGTTCATCGGCAGGCGGGAAGACGCGCTGCAAGGTTCAGTAGTGTGTAAGTTTAGCATGTAGGGATTTTCTGAAAGTTTAAGATGCTCTGTGATCGCGACATGCGCTGGCGCGATTTTCCGAAAGCCTCTCACCGATGAACGTGACACATTCGAACCGCCGCAGGAGGTCCGGCAGGCTATGGCGGTGCCTTAGCTCCCGCGAGATCGGGCCGCGATTCTGACCGTGCTTTGCTTGACCGGAATTATTGTGGTGGCCCGGAGTCAAGTACTGGCGACGGAGCCTGACTGTGAGCTGGCGTTTGCTCAATTGAAGACATTGTCTGGCCTCCCCGAGGAACCATATTTGTTAAATAACGGGGAGGCCAAAGCACCGAACGGAGAATTCGCCCCTTTTGGCCGCTTAAGCGCCGGGAGCGCCGCACCAGCCAGCAAGCGGAGACGCTCGAAACCCGCGTATTTGGCCCTCCAGAGAAATTTTCGGCGTGGACTAATGGGGAGAGAGAAGTCCTTTAGAATGAGTGGCTCCCCGGCATGGATTCGAACCACGAACTTGACAGGTTTTTGAAACACTGTAACTTACTGATTCTACAAAGTCGCCAAAGTCATAAAAAGCATCAAAATCACGCTCTCGGTACAAAATCGGTACAATTTTTATGAAGAGCTTTTGAGCCGTCGTGGCCGGGACACCGTGATTTTCCTGGTTAGGCCGGTTTTGAACGCATCGCCGATCTGGGCAATTTCCTTCTCCCGGATTGCCGCGAACTCAGCGGCGGTAATCGTCTTGCCATGGCGATACCACTCCTTTCTGCCGTCGGCATGTTCGACGGCAGGCCCGTCTTCCCGATGCCGTTTTCCGTTCCGGTGCCAGCTTTTGCCAAGAGGACTCTCCGCCGCCGGGCCGTCTTCGCGATGGAGTTTGCCGTTGCGATACCAGGCCTTGGCGCCTCGAGCAGGCCACTCTCTGGCGGGGCCGTCCTCGCGATGATACTTGCCTTCCTTGTTGCGCCATTCAATTGAGCCGTCCGGCCGGACGGTCATCACGGAAGCAGTATTACCGGCGCGTTTCACATAGAAATTATCCCTTGGATTGCTGTGGAACCGCAGCCCGGAATACCATCCACCCCGAGCTGGACAAGGCGGCCCGCCGACTGAACAACAAGTGATAACCGCGCCGTCAGGCTTTCTTGGGCTTCGCCGCGACGTCTGCCACCGGCGGCGCGGCCTTCTTATGATGACTTTTTTTATGCTTGCCGGCATTGGCGTGATAGCCAAGCTTTTCAAGCTTCTCATCGAAAGCCGCAATCGCGGCTTCGCGTTGCTTCAGCAGATCGTCAATGAGAGCCTGCTTGCGGTCCTCGAACGCCTTCTGCTCCGCGAGAAGTTTCTCGATGTCATCGGGAGGCCTATGGTCCGGCATGCAACCAATTTTACGCCAGAATGGCAGGCGTTCACTTGGGCTTCCTTTCCACCCACAGTTCCTGGAACATGGCGTTCAGCTCGCGACCGAACCCTTCAAGGTCGGGAAATATTGTTGATTCGGATACTCCGCACATCGCGAGGTCACGGCGCATATCGACGACAGCCGCTCTCTTGATGGGAATGCGGCAAAGACGGCAATCGTTGCCCTTCGCCTTGTCGCATATCTTCGCGAGGCCGTCAGCGGCGCGGCCGAAGATCGTAAAACGGCTCCGTTGGGCCGCGAACCGGCGCGCAACGTGCGACGGGTCTATCGCCAGCGGCAATTTGGGACCGAGCAGGTCATTGTCGAATTCGTCTTTGGGAAGGTAAGCCTCGGCTTCCTCCCAATCCGGCAGCGCCGTCCCAACGGGGCGGACAGCCTTCGCCGTGGGAAATTCCTTGTACACAAGTTTGTTCAGCCACCACGGATCGAGCATGTACACCGCGGCATCGTGCGACGTCCCGGAGGCTTTGAGGGCGAAGTAGAGCGCCACCAGAGCACCGTCTGACCAGTCGAGCAGGCGAGTGGGCACGCCGTAATGCTCCATGAGAAAATACCATTCCCAATGGTCGGCGGGCTTTCCCTCACCCGTGAATTGCGATCCACGCCGACGGAATTCAAGGCGGAGATCCTGCTCCTGCCGCAGCACCTCCTTTAATTTGTGTTTTGTCCGGTAAAGTTTCGGGTTCAGCGCCGTGGTCCAGTCCGCGCTTTCTTCACCCCGGAACCATGGCAACCACGATGACTCAGTCCGCCGGTCCCACTTCTTCTGCCACAGCCGCGTCTGCGCGGAGACGGCTTTGACGAATTGATCCAAAGACCCGACGCGCTCAAGGTTAACCATAAAGCAAGCCTACTGCACGGCCAGCGTTGCCGTGGCCGGGCTGGAAGAGTTGCCGACCTTGAGGACCACCGGCAGCGCCGAGCCCGAGGGCGTGTCGGCGGAGAGCTGGAGGTTCAACTGCAAAACGCCGTCAACGAAAGTCGGGGCCGCACCGTCGAAGGCGACCGTGGCCGTGATGCCGCCGACAGTGACCGTGGTGTTTTGCGTTAGCCACTTGAGTGTGGACGTGCTGGTAATCGAGCCGGTGACGCCAGCAGGGTTCGTCTGCCCGCCGCCCGTGAAATACAGCGTCACATAAGATCCCTTCGCGGCCGGCGATGACGGGCCGTTGAAGGTGCCGTCCTGGTTGGCTGCGGCGGCCGGTCCCGCGCCCGATGCACTGAACGTAAAAATCCCCGGCGCTGCCGTTGCGCAGGGGAGGGTCATGCTTGACGAGAGGACGCCTTGATACTGGACCTGTAGCGTGGCCTGCGTGCAGCCCGCCGTTTCGTAAGGAACGATGGCGTTCACCTGCGTTGCCGAAGTGTAGAGCAGCGGCGCGGCAATCCCGTTGAACAGGACCGTCGTTCCCGCGAGCTGCGAAACCATTTTCCCGGTTGACGGATCGACCGCCCCGGCAACACCCGTCGAAGGCCCGAGCATCGTGCCGCCCAGGACGACCAGCTCTCCGGGCGCGATCGCGCTACCGGTCCAGCTTGCGGCATTCACGACGGCGCTCACGACCACGGGGGATGTGGGCACCGGGCTGACCGTCAGCGTCACGGAGATTGTTTGCGGGCTATTTGTGGCTCCAGAGGCCGTAACAGTGACCGCGCCGGTATAGGTCTGCGCGGTCAGCCCGGCGGTGGTGATCCCGAGCGTCAGCATCCCGGAGCCGGTGCCGGAGCTTGGCGACACCGTCAGCCAAGAGGAGCCAGAGGCCGCGGACCAGGAGAGAGTACCGGTGCCGGCATTCGTGATGGAGACCGCCTGCGAAGCCGGAGGGCTGCCGCCCAGCGTATAGGTAAAACTCGCCTTGCTCGTGGAAAGCGACAGTGAAGGCGAAGGCGGCGCGGCATTAACCGTCAGCGTCACGGAGATCGTGTCCGGGCTGTTCGTCGCGCCGGAGGCCGAAACCGTGATCGTGCCGACATGAGAACCTGTGGACAGGCCGGAGGGATTTACAGAAATAGTCAGGCCGGTGGTCGAGGAAATGACCGACAGCCATGGCATGTTGGAAAGCGCGGACCAAATCAATGTGCCGCCGCCGGAATTGGCGACGGTGATGTTCTGCGCTGCCGGGGATGCGCCGCCCATGGTGTAGGTGAACTGAAGCTGCGCGCTGCTGAGAGAAATCGTCGGCGGCACAGGCGGGGGAGAGGCCATGAAATTGATGGCGTCCGATCCGGCCGCAGCCTGAACGACGACCTCGGCGATGCCGTTGAAGGTCGAAGGGAGGGACGCGACGATTGCCGCGTCAGTCCAAGAGGAGGTCTGCAAGGCCACCGGTCCCGGATAAGCGAGGACCTGGCACGCGGAGCATTTCTGCCCGAAGCCGACACCGCTGATGGTTATATTGCCGCCCGAGGTGACCACCCGTCCCGCTACGTTCGACAAGAGAGGCCCAACCGAGTAAATCACGGGGTTGAACTTGCAGCGAAATGTCGAGAAGGTGCCGCCCATCGCCGTGAATGGCCCGCAGGTGGTCGTCTGGTTCGCCGTGCTGGTTGCCGAAAAAGTGCCCGCTCCGCTGACGAATTCGTTATAGAAAATCGAATTCGTCCAGCCGCTCGTAAAAGGCACCGACCCCAGCGATACGCTGCTGAACGGCGTGTACTGCGTCCCGGCCGCATTCTCAAGCGCGAAGTACGCCGCGCCGAATTGCGTCTGGTTCGCGAAGCCTACAGATTGCCAGGCCGAGGTGCCCGCAAGGAAAGACAGGATAATCTGTCCTGTTTCGGGGGCTTCATCGACATTGGCGATGCCGCCCTTGCCTGAACAGTCGATATCCGAATACGCGGCCGAGTCCGGCCCGATGTGGCAATACTGCAAAATTCTGGTCCGGGACGGATCGCGGGCGAAATTGAGCGAGGCGCTTGTGAAAGAAACCACGCCGTCGCTCGCATTGTTCAATTGCGTCGTCGCAAAGATGCTTGATTTCCAGTAACCGGCATTGCCGATGATGGCAAGCGCGTCAACGCCACGCAGGTCGTCGCCGCGCTGGTTCCACGTTCCGAGGCTCCAGAGGAAGCTGCTGCCCGGAACCATTTCGGCTGCCTGTGTCCCGTTCGCGAGAAGATCCGAGTAATTCGCCGCGAGGAACGAGCCGAAATTTGGCGTGGCGATTTCAATAAATTTACGCACCCTCGGGTTGAAGGGGGGAGACAGGGAGCCGTTGGCTTGCAGCCCGGCGAGATAGGAACGGGCGATGAGGCCGCCCATGCTGTGGCTGACAAGATCGACCTGGGGAACCAGGACGCCCCCAGCATACTGGACCATGTTGAGGAATTGCCCCAGCGTCAAGCCCAGCGCCTCGATGGTGCTGCCGTTGACGGATTGCTCCACGCAATTGTCGAAGAAGTAGACCGCAGGCGCGGCCAGTTGCGTTGCAAGGCTGCCAAAGGTCCCGGCCGACCCGAGAGGAGAAATCGGGCACGAGCTTGGAGGAAACACAGAAAACTGCCAGCCGTTCAACAGCACGACCGGAGGCGTCGAGCCGCCCGGCGGCACGACGGGTAAGGCTTCCACCGTGACATTGGCTACCGCCGTCCGCTGTTCGCCGGTTTCATCCACCGCCGACACGGTAACGGCGTACTCGCCTTCCTTCATCGTCAGGGAAGCGGCCAGTAAAATGTCGTTTCCGCCCATGCTGGGTCCGACGGCAAACCCTCTTGCTTGCGTGCCGTTAATCGTAACCGTGCTGGTTCTCGCGGTGCGTAGAAAGTCGAGCGTCTCCGGCGCGGCCTCGACGCGCGCCCTTTCTCCCGAGCGCAGCCGGTAGCGCGCCTGGTTCAGGACCAAGGGACGGCCTGGACGCACGGCTGGCGCGGGTTGGTTTTGAGCGGATGCCGTAATGCCGCAGCAGGCGAGCAGGCAGGCGAGGACGGGCAGGCGGCCCTGAACGGACCCGTCGCGTTTTGCGATCGCGCAACCTCTGAACATGCGTTTCACGGAAACCAGCTATCGGCAGAATTCGCCCCAATCTGCAGGGTTCCCTATGTTTATTGCAGACGGGATCTCCCTGATTGTACTTGAGCTACCCCGGTCCATTTCTACACCCTTTGGTTAATTCTGCCGATATTTGACGCAAAGAGGACTGTTATGTTGACACCCGAAGAGCGTCAGCGGATTGAAGACGAAGAGCGCAAGCGGATCGCCGAAGAGCAGTTTCGCGCGGAAGTCCGCGCGAAACTACAGGGCGATAGCGCTCCGCCGGTGAGGAAACCAGCCGGTCGGCTTCCATGGATCATCGGCCTCGCCGCCGCGCTTGTCATCGGCACGATTGTCCTGATGAACAACAAGGGCCAGTCACGGACCGGGGATGACAGCGGAACGACAGCGCAGGCCGCCTCGAACCCTGCGCCCGTTGCGAAGACCCGCTATGTGCCGGTCAGCCAGAAAATCGCCACCGGCCAGATTGTCGTGCGGGCCAATGGTTATGTACAGTACCGCATCACCATCACGCCCGAAATGATCGCGCCCACGATCACAGGTAACTTCAATGCCTCCGGCGGCAGCGGCAATGATATCCAGGCCGTCATAGCGGACGAGGAGAATTACACCAACTGGATCAACGGCCACCAGGCTCAGGCCTTCTGGACCACGCAAGGAAAGCAGACAACCGGCAATATTGAAGCCAGGCTCAAGCCGGGCATGTACTATCTGGCTTTCAGCAACAAGTTCTCGGCGTTTACGGAAAAGCAAGTGTTCCTCGACGTCGATCTGAATTACAAGAAGGCCGAGACGTACTACTGAGCCGCTTCGCGAAGTTTAGCGAATTCGCTTAAGCGGGCCGTTTTGCCGGGCGGGGCGCGAAGCTGATGAGCAGGCGCGAGCCCGTGGCATCCGCGAGCCTCTCCAGCGTCCGCATCGACGGCCGCGAGCGGCCGCTTTCCAGCCGGGCGACGACGGGCTGGGTGGTGCCCATCTTCCGAGCCAGTTGCTGTTGCGTGAGACCGGCGCGGTTGCGGACGTCCATCACGGCCGAGGCGAGGACGAATTCTTCCTCAAGCGCCTCGTAGGCCTTGCGGTACTTCGGCTCTTTCATCCATTTCTTGTGCAGTTCGGTAATGCGTGCCATCGGTTACTTCTCCGTTGTCTTGATCAATTTTGCGCGGGAGAGCGCGAGGTCGATTTCATGGCGCGGCGTCTTCTCCGTTTTCTTGATGAATACCCTCAAGATCACCACACGCTGGCTCACGACCGCCACATAGAGCGCCCGCGAAATCCCGCTCCTTCCCTTCATCCGCATCTCCCACAGGCGGCCCTCGATATGCTTGACGTGGGGCTCCCCCACGCGCTCCAGGCCGTTCTGCTCGATGAGCATGGCGATACGCGCAAGCCGCGCCCGCATGTCCTCGGGTAGCGCCGCTACTTCCGCCTCAACGGTTTCGTTCAGGGTTTCGACCGTCCAGCTCAAAGGCCAGTATACCAAAAAAGATATAGGGTTTCCTTGGGCGAATCGGCTTAACGCCGACCGCGCTCTATTCGCTTGCGCTCACCGAGCCTCCGAAGCCGGAGTCTCGGCCCATGCGGGTGGACGATCGCATTTCGCGGAAGAAAATGCGGATGCAAATTTGAAGTGGTAAAGGGGCCTGCGCGGCCCCTCGCCCGGCAAGAAAAAAGCAGCGCAAGATCGTTGCTTTTTTGGAGCCGACGCGCTGAGCGTCGTCTAGCAAAAAAGACAGACGATCTTTCTCGCTTGTTTCCTTGCGCTATCCCCACGCTCTCGCCGAAGGGCAGGGTTGCATGTGCGCCATGCAACCCGCTTCAAAAAAGGAAAACGCAAATGACCGAATTGTTCGCCCAGCCCTACGATATCTCCGCCCAAGGCTTTTACTTCCAGACCGCCGACGAGTATCAGGAGAAATCCGCCAAGACCAAAAATGACTTCGGCTTCCCCGTCGAGGAATACGAAATCCAGTTCATCGACGGCGAGAGCATCGACGCCCAACTGTTCACGGCTCTGGGCGTCAATCAATGCAACTTCCCGCAGTTTCTGGATGCCTGTGACGCTTGGGACGACCAGCAGAAGCAAAAAATTATCCTCGCCGTGGGCGAGTGCAACTACAGCTTCGACCTGAAATCAGGCCACCCCGACGATTTTGAGGTTGACATCTACGAAGTGGACAGTCTCCGCGAGCTTGCCGAGCAGTTTGTTGACGAAGGCCTGTTCGGGGAAATTCCCGAGCGGCTGCAATATTACCTCGACTATGACGCCATGGCCCGCGATCTCGGCATGGATTACAGCGAAGCCACGATAGCCGGAACACGGCTGGTTTACCGCTGCGCCTAGCCAAAACGCTCCCCCAGTTTTTACCCCAACCCCCAAGAAGGAAAACTGCCATGACCCACACCGCACCCACCACAGCCGAGCCGCGCTTCGAGATCGGACAGACCTACACTACCCCCGGCGCGCTTGAAACCACCTCTCTGAATTACATGCTCCAATGCCTTGCGCGTCACGTGCGCGGTGATTGGGGCTGTGTATGTGCGGAGGACCGCGAAACCAATAACGAGGCGTTGTCCTGCGGGCTTCGCATCTTCTCGGCTTATCCCATCGACCCCGCCAAGCCATGCGAAGGCTGGGGCAAAAATACGCTCTGGATAGTCACAGAGGCAGACCGGAGCGTTACCACCTTCCTGCTGCCGGAAGAATACTGACCACCGACTGGAGGGAGGGCGCATGGTGCGGCCTCCCTCATTTTCAAACTAAAAAGGAGAACTACCATGACCGCTATCGTAAATATCCCCCTGAACAAACTCACCCAATTCTCGGGCAACGTCCGCAAGACGCAGGACAAAGGTTTCATCGACAAGCTGGCCGCGAGCATCAAGGCTCATGACCTGCAACAGAACCTTGTCGTGACACCGGACGGCAAGAAATTCGCCGTGATCGCCGGAGGCCAGCGCCTCTTGGCATTGTGGCAACTGGCCGAAGCCGGGGAGATCAAGAACACCTATCCGGTTCCCTGCAAAATCGCTAACGGCAACCTCGACCCGAGCGAAATCAGCCTTCTCGAAAACGTGTTGCGCGACGATATGCACCCGGCCGATGAGTACGAGGCCTTCCGCGACCTCGTGGACAAGGGCATCCCCCTTGCCGATATCGCCGCCCGCTTCGGCGTTTCGGAAACAGTGGTGACGCAGCGCCTGAAACTCGCCCGCGTCAGCGCCGCCGTTCTAACGGCGTACCGCGAAGAACGGCTGACCCTGCAACAGGTCATGGCCTTCACCGTCTCCGACGACCACGCGGCGCAGGAGCATGTGCTGGAAAATCTCCGACCCGGTCATGGCCCGAACGCCATCCGCGAGGCCCTGACCGAAAACGAAATCGCCGCCAGCGACAGGCGCGTGAAATTCGTCACGCTGAAAGCTTACGAGAAGGCCGGGGGCGCAACGCGCCGCGATCTGTTCAGCGAAGGCGAGGACAGCACGTACATTCTGGACGCCGCGCTGCTCGACAGGCTGGTGACGGAGAAACTGCAACGGACGGCGAAGGCGCTGGAAAAGGAGTGCTGGAAATGGACCGTGGCGCAACCCGTGCTCGATTACGATGAGAAATCGCAGCTTCGCCGCATCCACGCGGAGCCCGCCCCGTTGTCCGCGAAGCTTGCCGCGAAGGTCGAAAAACTCAAGCAGGAACTCGAACCCTTGCGCGACCAATGGCATGAGGCCGACGAAGATGCTGAAGAACCTCCCCGGATAGACAAGATTGAGCGGCAACTTAAGAAAATTGAGGACGGACGCGGACCGGCTGTGTGGACGCCGGAACAGCTTGCCATGGCGGGCGCTGTTCTCACCATCGGGCATGACGGAAAAGCTCAGATCGAGCGCGGCCTTGTGCGGCCCGGTGATATGCCAAAAAAGGAAACAGGCAAGTCCGCCAAAGCCAACGGCAACGCCGAGACGGAAACGGATGAAGACCGGCTCCCCGCCATGTCCGCCGCACTCGTCGAAAGCCTGACCGCGCACAGATCGGCGGCGCTTGCCGCCGAATTGCAGCAGCGCCCGGATGTGGCGCTGGCGGCAATCGTTCACGCTTTCGCATCCCGCATTTTGGGCGGCTTGGCGGAGCATACCAGCCTGTGCGTCACCGCTTCGACGCAATCGTTGCGCCGGGTTGAAGGCTCGAAGGCGTTCACGCAGATGGAACAGGCCCGCGAGAAGTGGAGCCGGACGCTTCCGCGTCAGGACGGCTTGTGGGCGTGGTGTCTTGAGCAGAAACAAAGTGTCCTGCTGGAACTTCTGGCCTTCTGCGCCGCGACGACCATCAACGCCGTGCGGCTTAAGGGCGACAGGCCGGACGCCGAACGGCTCGCAAACGCAGACAGGCTTGCAGCCGCGCTGCGGCTTGACATGAAAGGTTGGTTCACGCCGGACGCGGCGAATTATTTCAGCCGGGTGAGCAAGCCGCAAATCCTTGAGGCCCTGCTGGAGGCGAGGCAGCAGCCGCCCGCGCCAGCATGGGAGAAGCTCAAGAAGGCTGAGCTTGCTCAAGAAGCCGAACGCCAGATGGCCGGGAAAGGATGGCTCCCAGCGCTGTTGCGGCCCGCAGCATAGCCAAAGACGCCCCGGCTAGGCGAACGCCGCCCGCGCATAGCAGCGCGGGCGGCGTTCGCATTTTCGAATATCGCGGCGGCGCGGAAGCCCGCGCCGGGCGGGAAAACGAGGGGCGCTCATTTGCCTCCCCCTCGATTGTCTCGACCTGTTCACCACTCTGATTGTCCTGCTCGTCAGCGGGCTTGACCTTGCGGAAGACTTGCCCGCGAGCAGGTGGGATGCGCGGAGCATCGCGTTTAGCCTTTCAGTGCCGTCATCGTAATACCAACCCACACCGAGCCGGGGCCTGTTTAAAGGGTCTTCCCTTTGCGCTTTTCCACGTTGCATGCGGCGCTTTCGTCGAAAGCTTTTCGGCATGGACAGCTTTTTGTTTTTCAGTCGTCATGATCGTTCTCCGATCTTTTTCGTGGGTTGAACAAATCCTCGAATGGTTGGTCCGATTTCCTTGCCATACGCGGTCGAGATATCAATCCCAGAGCTTCTTGCGTTTTTGGACCGAAAAACGACAGAGAAGCTTGGGTTGACATCACGCCCTATGCGCATGGCGGCGGGGACTCATCCCTTCGGGGATTTGTTCAACACGAAAAAGGAGAAAGACCATGACGACTGAAAAACAAAAAGCTGCCGAAAAAACCTCGTTCGACTACATCGCCTACAACGTGGAAAAGCGCAACGGGAAGACCTACTGGACCCGGCTCGGCGTGGGTTGGTACCACGACGACGGCGAAGGCTTCACGGCGAAGCTCGGCGCGATCCCGCTCACGGGCGAGATTGTCTTCCGCAAGCCCAAGCCCGCTGACGAGCAGGCCGATCAGGGTGAACAGGTCGAGGCAATCGAGGGGGGAGGCGCGTAAGCGCCTTCTTTCTTCCAGGCGGCGCCGCGCTTCCGCGCGGCGCCGTTTCTCTACTTTTGTGGGCTTGCAGCCCCAAGCCGGGCTTGCAAAAACTAGCGAATTCGTTAGTATTAGCGAAGATCTAGGGGCCTCGAATGTACAACTGATGTACAGGCAAAAAGGGCCCTAAATCTCCAAGGAATATCAAGTCGCTACGGAGTTCCTTACTCCTTTGGGAGAGGTAGAGAAGTTGCTAACATCTTGACACTACACAACTTATTCTGTAGCGTCAAGCTAGACAGCTCGTCTCCACCCCTCGCAATTTCAAAGGGTTGCGCGCTCCACATCGACAGAACATAAACAGATGGAGTTGCTTCCGATGGCAATGCGTGACCGCACCGAAATCCAATCCGGCATTATTATCTATCGCCGTTCCGATGTAGATCATCACCATTGGTATTGCCGCCTGAAGGTGCCGGAACAAAACCGTTATAAGGTGGTTTCTCTCGGCACCCCCGACATGGAGTTGGCGCGGGACAAAGCGATTCACGAGTACGCCAGGCTTCTGTTCAAGCTCGAATACAAGCTACCCCTCTTCGAGAGAACCTTCGGAGAGATTGCAGACGATTACATCGCTGATCAAAAGGAACGTGTAAAAGCAGGGGAGATTACGCAAAAGCGCTGCGACACCGAGGAAGGTTACATCGAGAACCAGTTGAAGCCGTATATTGGGTCAACGCCGATCACGCAGGTCTCGGAAGACCATTGGAGCGGCTACCCAAGGTGGCGTCGCGCCACCGGCAAAGGACGCTACAACGGTGGAATGGTGAGCGACTGGACCATCCGCGCTGAAATGGCAACCTTTCGTTCCGTCATGTTGTTCGCTCTCAGGAAGAAGCATATCACCGAAGCGTCTGTGATGTTCCGCGCGCGCCTCAAGCTAGGCAAACCGAGGCGAGAGGGCTTCACGCTCAAGGAATATCGCCAACTGCATACCTTCGCCAGGGAGACGATCCCAAAAGCTCCGAACGCCTGGAGCAAATTTTCCCGGACGATGTTTTACAACTTCATGCTCATCATGACGAATACCGGCATGCGGCCAATTGAAGCGAAGAACCTTCGCTGGCGTGACATCGGCGACGTCAGGCAGGATAGAAACGGTCGCCCATTTCTTCCTATGAACGTGCGCGGAAAGGATAAATTCCGCGAGTTTGTTGCGCCGCTTTCTGTTGCGGAATATCTGAAACGGATCAGGGCGATCTCCAAGGCGACAAAGCCGGATGATTTTGTGTTTACGACCTTCGAGGGAAAGCCCGCAGATAGCTTGTATAAAGGCGTACTTGACGATGTGCTGGAAAAATCGGGCCTGCTTCTGAGCCCAACCGGCAAACCGAGAAGCATGTATTCATTCCGTCACACATATGCAACCTTTCGCAGAATTGAAGGCACAGATGTCAACGATCTTGCCGACCAGATGGGAACGTCGGCCGAAATGGTTAAGGACTACTACAGCCACGTCAAGCCCTCTGACACTGCCCACCGCGTTCTTCAGGGGATGCCCGGATGGGAACCGGATTTCAAGCCCGTCGAAAAGACTGACGGCGTGAACGCCGGCAGCGACGGGCGGAAGACCGGAAAGGCCCGCGCAAAGCGGCGCAAGGGCCAGCCCCAGACCGCCGGAAAGCAGCCCGCGTCGAGATCGACGCGGCCCGGCGGCTGGACGCGCACCCGCTGAAGCGGCCTACGTGCGCGTGTTTATCCCGGAACTCCAGACGCCGCGGCGTCTGTCGTTCGCAAATTCGCTATTCTTTCGCGAAGCCGAGGCTTCGTCGCTTTCCTGCTCTGATCCCGCCCCTGTGACAAAAATAGAAAGGGGCGAGCCCCGAAGGGCTCGCCCGCGCGCTCACGGCTTCGGAGTGCGGTATTTCCGAACGGCCAGCTCGTTGCTGATGTTGTTCAGCGAGGCCTCGGCCATCGGCAGTGCTTCGCAGACCCGGCGCATGCGCGCCACGTCGCTCGCCACTTGAAAGAACTTCGACTGCAGTTCCGTTGTGGGCAGGTCCTTGAGATCAGAGGGGGGAATCAGAGTGCTTGTCATGGGCTTTCTCCTTCATTTCTGACCGCGACCATCGCGGCCTTCATGACGCAGCCCTTGCATGGGCGTTCGGATGACTGCCCCTCTTGCGGCCTAACGAAGTGCCGGAAGCCCTTCGGGGCTTGCAGTCGCTAAAGACGAACCTCTGCGAGGATGCAGAATTGGAGGACGTATGGTTGTGGACAGTTAAATGAAGAGGAAAGAACATGACAGAGCGCGAAGGTTCTCCCCGGTGATCTGAAGGGCCTGAACGCAACGAAGCTGTGATCGAAACTGAAAAGTTGCGGCGACGGGGCCGCATCACAAGGGGCTGGGAAGACCTGCCGGAGGCCGGGCTTTTTTTGAACAACGGAAAGCAATGGGCTGTCGCAGCGGAAATACCGCACTCCGAAAGTTTGGCGGGGCGCCCCATTTCCAGGCGCTTGCCGGGGGCCGTTTAGCCACCTGCAATTTCCAGCCGGGCGTCGGCAGACGTTATGGAAAGACGCTGACCGGCTTTTAGGTTTTGAGATCAGTCTTGCCTGTCAAAAGGCGATACATATAATACTGCCTCATGACCACAAGCCCCAAGCGACCCGAGTTTTCACTCCAGGATCTTGAGCTGATTGCGGCTTGCAGGAAAGCCGCCCCTGTCATCATCACAAGGCATCTTTCTGCCCCGATCAACCAAATCTCCGGTTATAACCGTACCGAAATCGCTTTCGCGCTGCTGATGATGGCCCACGATTTTCTCTGCCAGTATCTGTCTCCCGAAAAGGCACAAGAAACCTTCGACACCATCGCATTCTTTGCCAAACGTAAAGACACGGCGATCTTTCCCCGCGTGGGCGCAACCCTCCGCGCTTCTCCGGAGGAGCTGAGGCGGCGGATAGAACCCGGCGAAAAATCCGCACGTGAGATTCTGGCGAGATATTTTGGCGGTGTTGGGCCGCAAATCCTGGCCGCCGACCGCAACCGCACCGAGGCGGCCTACGCCTTAAGCGTCCTGGCCTATGATGCTCTGTGCCAGGTCAATAACGCCGAACACGCCGAAGTGATCTTTGACGCCCTGACACCATACTCTCAAGAACACATCGAGCAGTGGCGCAAGAAGACGCTTTTGTTGCGGCTTAATTAGCGCGTTTCTCTGCCCGCGAAGTTACGGTCCGAACTTGCTCCAGCGGGCCGTCAAGAAAGAAACCTGCTTGCCGTGATCGCCCGCGCGCCTTCGCCGTCCTTGCCGCCCCATGGCCGCCGTTCGGGGTTTCTCTTTGCGAGCGACTTGCGGCTTCTCCGCAAGGGCTTGTCCGTTTTCAATTCGGGAATTCTCTTCCACCACAACTCTGCGTTTGTGGTTTCACAACTCATCAGCGTGAACTCCAGCCAGTCGCCGTCGCAATGGGTCAATTGGGCTGTGATGAGCCTTTCGCCAATCATGACGGGCTTGCTCGTTTTGCGCACCTTCGGCTTCCACACCGGCTCACGCCAGCGGCAAATATCGCTAGGGGTGAACTTTCCGTCGCAGGGTATCCATTTCGGCATTCTGCTTCTCGCCCCGGTGTCCGCATAAGATTCGCTAAAGAGCGAATTCGCATACTTTAGCCGATACCGACGCCGATGAAAACGGTTCTCGTTCCCTCGTAGTAGCCGACCGTCCCGTGTTGTGGAAAACAGCCCACGCCGCCTACGGGAAAAAACTGTTCCAATAAAGGTCAGGAGGCAGCTCAGTGGCCACCGAGGAACAAAGTGACGCCCTGTATCTGGCGTTCCAGGAAACCGCCGAGATGGAGGACTGGGACGAATTCGTGCTCCAGTCCAAGAAACTTCTGGAAGCCGATCCAGCAGCCAAGACAATAGCCGTACCGGCCGCCTTCCTGCGCCGCGTCATTCTCGATATCGGGGCGACGCCGCTGATATTTACCGCATACCGCGAACGCTTCAACCAGCTTTGCGACGAGATGAGAATTCCGGAGGAAAAGCGGAAGGGATGACCCGCGCAGGCACCATTCCGGCCCTTCTGCTGCTTTGCGCCGGCGTGAGCCTGGCGCAAAGCCAGCCGGACCCGCCAAGCCCGTACAGTAACTTCTGGTTCTTGGCCCTCATCGTGGGGTTTGCCGTCTACCTCGTGTCGGTTATTTTTTTTGGGAGAACAGAAAAACGGGCTCCTCCTCCGCCTTTTCTGCCTCCGCTTTCCGACAATTTCGGAGCCGCCGAATTTGCCCCCCAGTATACGGTCATGGCTACGGGCCAGGACGATTTAGGGGGTGTCTTCTTCGGGAAGTCCAGCTCGCCGGCAATGGATGACGTCCCGACGAGCGCAAACCCGGGTGCTCCGGTTTGCAGCCTCCCAAAACGACATGTACTGATCGTCGCTCAGACCCAAGCGGGCAAGGGCACCCGCATTTTAACGCCGACCTTGCTGAGAAGCAGAAAATCGTCCTGCGTTGTCGTGGACCCAAAATCTGAATTGGCGGCCATCACCGCGCGCGCCAGGTCCGCCACCGGCCATGTTCACATCGTCAATCCCTGGGGGATCGAACGCGAAACTTTCCAGAAGCTCGGGTTTCCGCCCGCTACGTACAACCCTCTCGACCTGCTCATAAAGGACGACCCCAATGCCGTCTCGATCGCCAAGGCGATGTCGGCGGCCATTTGCCCCCGATCGGGGGAGGGCAAAGATACCTATTGGAGTGACACCCCCGCCAACCTTCTGACCGCCGTCCTGCTTTGGATCACCGACAACCCTCTCGAGACAAAAACGCTCGCGAGGGCACGGGAAATCGTCACCCTGACCCGCAAGGAATTCACGGAGAAATACCTTGTCAAGATGGCGGCCTGCGGGGCCTGGGAAGGGGCGATCCGGGAGAACGCCACCCCCTTTATTGATCTCGCCGACACTACATACACCGGTCTCATGTCCAACCTCGGGACCTTTACCGGTTTTATCTCCGACCCCCAAGTGAAGGCCGCAACCGCCACATCGTCGTTTTCAATGACGGATCTGACCGGCTGGGGAAAGGACCGGCCGACCACGGTCTATTTGGTGGCATCCCCCGAAACAGCCGACCAAACAACCTGGCTGCGATTGATGATCACCGCGGGGGTAAACGCATTTAAACGAAGGCCCGCCGGAAGCTCGCATCGGTGCATGTTCATCCTGGATGAATTCGCGAACCTGGGGTTCATGAAAGAGATGCCCAGAGAAATCTCCCTGGTTGCCGGTTACGGGATTGACTTCACTCTCATCGTTCAGGGGCTGAACCAGCTCAAGACCCTTTATGGGGACGCCGGAGCCACCATAACCAGCAATTGCGCGTACAAGTGGTTTTGTAAAGTAGACGACCCTGAAACCGCCAAATACGTCTCCGAAACCCTGGGTAAAAAGACCGTCCGTACCATCGGAAAGGGGGAGTCAGAGGGGCAGAGCATGGGACCAAACCCGCATGAGAACGAGGGGAAAAGCACCAATTACGGGGAGGCTGCCCGTGACCTCCTGATGCCTTCCGAGGTCCTCCAGCTTGGGCGTGACACCGCAATTTTACTTGCTCCGGATTCGAAGCCGCAGTACCTCCGGCCTATCGATTTTTGGGCGCTCCCGGATGCCTTCGGCCGGTTCCGGGAAGTCTGCCCAAGCCTCTTCTGGGAGCCCACGCTACAGTACGATCCGAACCCCCTAATCCCTGGAAGTCGGGGGAGCGGTTCTGTCCCCCCGAAAGCCGAGTTACCCCGCACCGCAGCAAAGCAGCCTTACGACTTCGCCACGTATGCCCCAAAGCCGGAAGCATCTCCGGTCCAGCCGTCCAAAGTTGTGCCCTTTGACTGGACCCGATACGCCCCAAAACCACAATCCAAAGCTCCGGAAAAACCGGTAGCGGAAACCAGCGGATCAAGTGCCTACGATCCCACCCAGTACGCTCCCCCGCAGGCGAAGAATGCGCCCCCCAAAGGTCCGGAAAAACCGGTAGCAGAAACCGGCGCATCAAGTGCCTACGACCCCACCCGGTATGCTCCCCCGTGGGCAAAGAATACGCCCCCAAAACCACCAGAAAAACCAGACGGCGGGGGCTGACAATCTCTTGGCTTGATCCTCGCCCCAGCAGAGCGAATCGGCTATTGTGGCTCGTTCTACGGCCCCCTTGGCCAGCGGTAATGGTCTGAGGTTGCGGGAATTAACCAACAGCGAACGCGTATCGTGATAAGCTCAAAATACGCGCAAAATATCGGCTGGTAAAGCTTGCAAGCCATGGACGTGTCCCACGTCCTCGCACACTAGCGTGTGCTGGCTTGGCAAAGGGAGGTGGCTTTCGCCCTCCCGTTTGCGATCCCTCCTGAAAGAAAACATGAAGATCCAGGCGGGGGCTATCCGCCCCTGCGACCTTGACCGGTGTTTCGGCACCGGCTTCGATTAACGGCGCCGGCGAGGCGGTAAACGCCCCGGTGCGTGCGGCAAGGAGGTGCGATCATGCCGGAAACTAGCGGCCCTGCAGGGGGAAGCGACGGGGGCCTGACCAAGCCCCCGGCGGCGCGCAAAAAGAGCCAGAAGCGCCAGCGCAACAAACAAATTAAAACCCCCTGCACGCCGGACGAGTTCAATGCCGTTGCCGCGAAGGCGAATGCCGCCGGGATGACCCGTGCCGCCTGGTCCCGGACGGTCATGCTGGGGGAGCCCGGCCCCCGCGCGCAGCGGCGCATTCCCGCCGACGCCCGGACCCTCCGCCAGATCCTGGGGCACCTCGGCAAGGTCGGCAACAACCTTAACCAGATCGCCTACCAGCTCAATACGGGAGGCCCCGCCGACCTGCCGGAGTTGCGCCTGGCGTTGAAGGAATACGCCGGCATCCGCAATGCGATTTACAAGGCCCTTGGCCTGGACCCCGCCCCCGAAATGCCCCCTGACAAACCCGGAGGGCCTGCGGATAAATGATCGCCAAGGGCTCATCCCGGAGCGGACCGAAGCAACTCGCCGTTTACCTCATGCGAGTGGGCCGCTACGATACCGGGGAACCGGCCGAGCTGCTGGAGTTGCAATCCCCCTGGGCCGTCCTTGAAAACGGCACCCGCGAGCGCACGGCGGCGAAGCTCATCGAGGCCTTTCGTGACTGGCAAATGCTCGCGGAAGGGACCCGGCAGGGCGAATATGGCCTTTACCACGCCCAGATCAGCCCCGCCCCCAAATATGCCCAGACAATGACCCCGGAACAATGGAAGCGGGCGGCCGACATGCTGGGGGAGGAACTGGGGTTGCAAGATCAGCCGCGCGCCCTTGTGCTGCATGGCGGCAAAGACGACCGTCACCACCTTCATGTCGTCTGGTCGCGGACCGATATCGAGGAAATGAAGCTCCGTTCGGACAGCTTCAATTACCAGGCCCATGAACGCGCCAGCATGCGGATGGAGAAGGAATTCGGGCAGGAGTTCGTGCCCGGCAAGCACGCCAAGCGCGACCGCGAGCTTCAGCCGGAATTTCCCCGCCAAGAGATGGATCACGACGAGGCGCAGCAGGCGGAGCGCCTCAAGCTGACCAAGGAGGAACGCATTGCCCAAATCGCCGCCCTCCGGAAGTCCTGCGATGACGGACAGGCGTTCAAGAATGCCCTTGAAGAAGCCGGGTACGTGGTTGCGAAGGGCGACCGCGGCTTCATCCTTGTCGATGAAGCGGGGGAGATTTTCAGCCTTTCAAAATATTCCCCTGACTTGAAAGGCAAGGCCTACAAAGCCTACATGGCTTCCGTCAATGCGGCAACCTTGCCGACCGTTGAAGAGGCGAAAGAGCTCCAGGAGCAGCGGGTCGCCGTCCGCGCCCAAGCCGCCGAAGAAGTCAAAGAACAGACCCCCGCAGCCTCAAAGTTTCTGCCGCCCGACCTCGCGAAGAAGATCGAACCGCCGCCCATCGACGTGACCCTCTACGCCCCGAAGCCTCAACCCTCCAAATTCCTGCCGCCCGACCTCGCGCAGAAGATTGAGCCGCCGCCCATCGACGTGACCCTCTACGCCCCGAAACCGCAGCCGTCCAAATTCCTGCCGCCCGACGTCGTGCCCGCGCCCGTGCCGGCAGCCCCCGAGCCCTCGAACGTCTTGCCCAAAGAACCGCAGGCCGCCCCCGAGGAACCGAAGCCCTATGACTGGGGGCTCTACGCAAAGAAGCCGGTCCCGGCGCCCGAGGTGACGCCGTTGCCGCCACCGCCAGCGCCCGAGGAGGAGCCGAGCCGCCGGGCGAAAATCCCCATCGACCCCGAACGCAAGACCCACATAACCTCTCTCAGGGTTTGGGCAGACGGCGCGGAAGATTTCAGAAAGGCGTTGCAAGACGCAGGCTATACCCTCGCGGCCGGGAAGGGCGGATATACCCTTGTTGACCACGAGGGCAAGGTTTTCAACCTCTTCGCCCACATCCCCGAGAACAAGATCCGGCTTGAAGCTTTTATGTCGCCCATCCCGCTCTCCAGCCTGCCCACGGTGAAGCAGGTCTGGGAAGACCGGAAGCGCGATCCCGAAGTCTGGCAACCGCCCCCGCCCATCGCAGACACTCCGGCAGGCTGGGCTCCCAAAGATCAGGAGCTCTATGACCTGGAAAGAGCCATTGCCGCGCGTGCGGCGGAAGACATGGAGAAGCTCAAGGAGCTTCATGCCCGGCAGATCCGCGACGCGGAGGTGGGAGCAGATCGTGAGATCGTCGAGAAAATGGGGGAATATAAGACCATCCAGGATGACCAGATTGAGGCTTTTAAGGCCGCGCGCAAGGAATATCGCACCGGCATCCAGGGCTGGATCGATGCCCTCCAGAGCAAGTTGAACCCGACCCTTGCCGCCGAGAAAGCGAAAGCGAGGGAGAAAGAATTCGTGGACTTCTACCGCCGTCTCGCCATCGAGCGCAAAGATTACGAAATCCTCTTGCAACAGACCAAAAACGAACAAATCGATGCGCTGCACGAGCGCCAGGCGTATGAGCGCGCCACCCGCGAGAACAAGAACGCGGAAGACCGGGAGCGCTATATCAGCGAGCATCACGAGGCCAAACGGATCCTCGCAGAACTCGAAGCCCGGAAGATTCACGACGAACTGGAAAAGAACGACAGTCTCAGGGATGGTCCACCACCACCACCCGAGATGGGAAAATAGCCGGCTCGCTGTTTACGCAGCACACACCGAGCCGGTTTACGAAAGTTGCAAAGCCAGCGGGTCTTCACCACGCGCATCCGGCCTTTACGCGGTTTATGGCGGAGCACCCGCGGATTTCGCGCTTTATCGCGGAGCATCCCAAGGCATCCCGCTTCGTGTTCCGCGTCGCTCACCATATTCCCGTGGTCGAGCGATACGTCCCGATCGCGGCGCACATCACGCCGGTTTTCGTTCAGCGCGCCAGGCCGAACCCGCATCGTCCAAGGCCCCGTTTCTAAAGCGGAATTGTACCCTCCCTGACTAAACTACTGACCGAGGCATGTCGTTATTCGCAACCGACGGGAGCCAGCGTCGGCGGACCGAAGGAATGTCCGCTATCGCGTAGAAACAACTTCTGACAATGGCTCGGAGGGCAAGCTTTCCTTAACCCAGCGCTAGCTCCTCGCTCCCCCGCGTTTTTCAGTTGAACATTTGCACAGAAACGCGCACCCTTCTGAGGAAACTGTTGGGAGGGTAGACAGTGATTCTCTTCCGGAACATCCATACTTTTTTAAAACGTTGGCCTCTTCTTGCGGCCGTATTTGTATTGTCCGGTAACTTGACGGCATCAAGCCCGCTCTTTGCCGAAGAGGCCGCACATGGAATCCCTAAAACGACCGTTCAACCGGCCAATAGCTCCGAGCTTCCCGTGCCCGACCCCAGTTCTCCCTCGGGCATCTCAATGAGCAAACCCGCCTTTGAGAATGATCTCGGGTACCAACTCTCCAAAAAGCTTAAGCCGGGTGGCGAGTGCATGGATTTGTCCCAGAAGGTGCGTCAGCCTATTTATCACGGGCTTCAACGCATTTACCTCTACGTCGATGTGACACCGCACTTCTACGAGTACGCCGTTCAATGCCACGGACATGAAGGCGATTGCGTTGGTGAATCGGCGAAAAAATTCGGCGAACAGGATCGGCACATCCAGGAGCTTATTAAGACCTACAATAGTTACCCAGCTCCGCTTCACTCGGACAGAATAACCGCTGTTTTCGTCGAAGCTATTAAAAGAAACCTCTTCCCCTGGCTCCAGCCAGGGCCTCCTACAACCTGTGCGCCCCCCGATGTCCAGTTGCTCGATAGCACGACCTTGTGGCATACACAGTATGATCCCGGGAGCCTTTTGGTTTGGGTGGAGCTAGACCTCTTCGATAAACCGTCTCCACTGCAGGTCGATCCAACGCTACCCCGCATGGCCATTCTCCGGCTAAGTCTATATAGGCCTGGCCTTTCGGAAAGAGAGCGCTTGGAGGAGATAACGCGCTTTCGGCCAATGCCGTTCGCGCTCGATCTGCCAGGGGAAACACTAATGGCGATCATTCGCCGTCAGACTGATTGGTTACTCGTCAATTATGGCGTCAGCGAATAAAAAGAGGGCTCGGCTATGACTAATTACACAACGCTTCTCACAGCCACTAATTTCACCAGTTCCGCGAGCGTCCCACTTGCAGATCCCCTCACCGACATTGATAGTTCAGGGACTCACGCCTTCGGTTATACCGTGAGCGGAACGTCAGGCACCTCTTACTATCTAACATATGCATTTTTTGAGAACCAAAGCGACGTCGCCAGTAGCGGCTACGCCAGCGGCACCTCCTACACTTCGGCCCTCGGCTTGGCCGACTATGCGAATTGGGCCTCATTTGGCACAAACGGAATTGAAGCCAATATCAATGCTATCTTGGCGACTCCGTCCGGGACGGATTTCAACGTATATTTCGGGGACGTTGCGCAAGTTAATTTTACGCAGGTCAGCGACTCCTCCAGCACCGTCGCTATGGGTATCGGAATGGCAAGCTACAACTCGTCCGTTTTCCCCGATTCTACGGACGCAGCGATAACATACACCACGGTCGGCTCGATTTCACAAGGCAGCGTGAGCGGGACTATCACTGAAGGCATGTATGGTGACACCTGGTTTAACTCCGACTTCTCATTGTGGACGGACTCGTCCAATTGGAGCAGCATCGCCGCTGGAACACAGGCGTTCCTCATCGTGTTGCACGAGCTCTCTCATTCGCTGGGAGAGAACTTGGATGCAAGTGACACCTCCTGGTTAAACAATCAGCAGTTCACCATTGAATCTGTAAACCATGTCACGGGCATGAGCGTGAGTCCCTCTGGACTTCAACTTGAAGACATCCTCGCTATCCAGAGCATATACGGCGCAAACTACGCCGAGCGCAGTGGCAATACCGTTTACGGATTTGGGCACGGCTTCGCCCCGCCACCGGGGACTTCCACGCCGGGAGAATTTATTTACACGATCTGGGACGGGGGCGGCATCAATGTTATTGATGCGAGTTCGTATACTGCCGCGGCCCTAATTGACTTGAATGAGGGGTCCTTGTCCTCGATCGGGCCAGCAGATCCAATAAGCGGCGTGGCCCAATCAGCCGTGGGCAACGTGGCGATTGCCTATGGTGCCGTCATTCAAAATGCGATCGGCAGTCAGGGCACGGATATCCTCATTGGCAACCAATGGAACAATGTACTCGCTGGCGCGCCGAGCAGTAGCGGCAATACATTTTATTCAGACGGCCTCCTTGACGGCGTCAGGCCGATTGATTGGAGCCACAATGGAAATCCGAGTTTGGTCGGCACCCAATGGTCCGCCCCTACTACGGGTACGGGCCAGTACGTCCCGCCCCCTGGCACTAGCGGTGCAGCCACTGTCTTAAAGGAAGACGTCCTCATCGGCGATGGGAGCGGAAACACCTTCTACTCGGGGAAAGCCAACAACGTCATCGACGGCGGATTTAATAAGGCGGATATAAACAGCGCCACTGAGGCTCTAGTTAGCGGCTGGGGAACTTCCACCGCTTCAAACTACTGGGATTCCGCATACCAGTTCACAGCCACCCCCGGTACGAGCGTCGTGAACAACGTTTCTGGAACGGCGCTAACCGACCTCAGTCTGGCGGCTTCAGGCGGTAACATAGCCGACTATTCGCAGCTTTCCGTCGAAGACTCCAGCATCAAGCCAGGCTCGCCCGGAATCACTCTCAGTTGGTCCGGCCAAGATTCCAACGATTACGGCATCGGCACGGTTCAGAAGGGTGCAAGCGGCTCTGGCGACGGTACCGACACGCTGCTTTCCATCGAAAAAGTCGTCGGCACGGCTGGAGACGACGTCTTTAACGGGTTCCCCCTCGCGGACGCGACCGGCGGGTATCATGGCGCCGAAGTCTATTATTACGGCGTTGGCGGAAACGACCAGTACAATTTTACCCTTAATTCAAGCTTTACTGTCCCTTTGGTGCATATCGTCGATAGCTCCGGCGCCAACACGCTGACGGTCAATCACGCTAGCACTGATGCAATGATGCAGATCTACGACGGCCCGTCTTTGAGCTACACCTATCATACGGCTGACCTATTTTTTTGGGGTGCGTCCGGGAGCGGAAGTGGATCGATAAACGGAAACGCGATCGAAGTAATCTTCAATACGCAGGAAGTTCAAACAGCCGTCATTGACGGCTACCATTTCCGTACATCTGACCTTATCAATGTCCCTTCGGGCCAAACCGTGGATTTTGATTGGCATGATCTTTATGGCTCCAGCTCCGGCATGCCCGGCGGCGGCGCGCCAACCGTCAATGACCCTGGGACGGGCAGCGTCATCGGCCAAACTGTCTCGCCGGCCGTTGGCGACGGCAGCGGAGGTAGCGGTTCAAACGGAGGCGGCGGGACCGCCGCCTGGGGCGAGTTCGATTATGCGGCCGATACTATGCACCCAATGGTGCTGACCTCCTTTGCGAGCGATACGGCCTATTGGCAGACCTGGGTAAAAGACATCAATCTCCTCGGCATCACGCCGGACGATGTGACGCTGAAATGGAGCGGCGCTTCCACCGATACGCTGACGATCAGCGTCGCGAGCTTGAGCAAGGCCATCGACATAACGCATTTCACCAGCGGCCAGGAACTTTTCGGCATTGCCGTGGAAGATACGACGATTGCGTCCGCTATCTCAGCGGACAGCGGCGCAACCCTGACCAGCACAGGCCTTGGAGACTATACCGGCAATTATTCCGCTGGAAATGGCATGGAAAGCATGACCTTCGGCAGCGTCGATGTGACCTATTTCCTCGAAACGCTCACCTTGGGCGGCGGCACGGTCTGGGACATGCAGTCGGGCGGGCTTACCTTTACAAGCGCAACGTCGGGCGATACTCTTTATGCCCGCGACGGCCATAATGACACGCTCCTGGCTCAAGCTAGCAGCGAAACCCTTATTGGAAGCACCGGCGACACTACCATGATTTCGGCTCCCGGCAGCAATGTTTACAACGGCACCGGCGCGGATACCGACGTTTTCAGCGTCGGGATGGCTCCCGTTTCAGGCGGCGGCGATACCATCCATGAAAACACGAGCGGCAGCATCACTATCGCCTTTCACGGCATCGATCCCTCCGCCGTGATGATGTGGGACAACAGCTCGGGCTACTTAATGGTCCAGTATTCGCCTACGGACCAGATAACGGTGGCTGGCGGCGTCCTCGACAGCAGCACGGGCTTCGCGCTCGGCAGCCTGACCAGTATCACCTTTGACGACAGCGGCAGCACTACTTGGGATACCTCGGTCGGTTTGAACCTGGTCGCCGCCAGCGACTACCAGACCCTTTACGGAACGACTTCGGGTGGCGACACTTTGACCGCCTTGGGAATTGGCGATACGCTTTACGCCTATGCGGGCACGGAAGCCCTCGTAGCGGGTGTCGGAAGCACGCTTTATAACGGCACCGGCACGGATACGGACGTTTTCAGCGCGGGCAAGGCCCCCATTTCAGGGGGCGGGGATTATCTTTACGAAAACACCGGCGCTGGCACCGGCGTCATTGCCTTCCACGGCATCGACCCGAGCGCCGTAACGATGTGGGACAACAGCTCCGGCTACTTCGTTGTTCATTATTCATCCACGGATCAGGTCACCGTGATTGGCGGCACCCTCGATAGCAGCGGTTTTACCTTAGGTAGCCTTCACAGCATCACTTTCGACGACATTGGCGGCACTACTTGGGATACGACAGGCGCTCTCAACATGACCGCCACGAGCGATTATCAGGCCATCTACGGGACCAGTAGCGGGGGCGATACTTTAACGGCCGGCGGCACGGGAGACACACTTTACGGCTATGCTGGAACCGAAACCCTCGTCGCGGGTCCTGCCAGCACGCTTTATAACGGCACCGGCACGAATACGGATGTTTTCAGCGCAGGCAAATCTCCCATTTCAGGCGGCGGGGATTATCTTTACGAAAGCACGACCACCGGCACCGGCACAATCGCCTTCCACGGCATCGACCCGAGCGCCGTGACGATGTGGGACAACAGTTCCGGCTATTTCATGGTCCATTATTCTTCGACCGACCAGTTCACGGTGATCGGCGGCACGCTGGATTATAGTACCGGGTTTGCTCTTGGCAGCCTGACCGGGATCACTTTCGACGACACCGCCCATACAACTGTCGATCTGACCGGCTCCCTGAACCAGACGGCCATCAGCGATTCGCAATCCATTTACGGCAGCGGGCACGGCGATACAATGACCGCGCTCGGCGACGGCGACACGCTCAACGGCATCGCGGGCAACAATACGATGATCGGGCATACTTCCGGCACGACGTATTTCCTTGCGGGCAGCGGGGACGATGTCATGGTCGGAATGGGCGGCACGAACTACATGACCGCAGGCAGCGGAACGGATACGGTTAAAATCGACGATGCATCGTCGAGTACCTACGTTTCAAGTTTCAGCACCGGGGACAAGCTTGATATCGCTGACATTCTGGACCCCGTCTATGATCCCGTGCACGCTGCGCTCGGCAATTTCGTCCAGGAAGCGACCAGCGGCGGCAATACCACCTTCAGCGTCGATACTACCGGAACCGCCACTTTCACGACCCCGCTCGTGACTCTCACTGGTGTTACCGGCCTCGACGACGTTGCCACACTGGTGGCGAACGGCCATTTGATCGTGCATAGCTGATACTCTTCACAGTTCAGGAGACAAGAAAGATGAAACTCACTCTCGATATCGCGGACGAAAAACTCCTTGACCAGTTGGCCTCCCTGCGCGGCGACAAATCCCCGGAGGAATTCGCTGCCGCATGCTTTGAGCAGGGACTAAAACTTGCGGAGGTTCAGCGCCGTCAAAGGCTCGAAGCCGAAAAGCATCCGCTGCTCCAGTTCCCGGAGACAAAGCCGGAATTCAGGACCGTTGAGGGTGCCGCGATCACGGTTGCGCTGAAAGAAAATAACCAGGAAAATCCTCTCACCATCGAAGTCAACCGGCTGGTGAATGCTTACATGGCCCAATTGAACAGTTACGCCCGGCAGAACGGCAACCGGCTCCCAGCAGCCTTGCATGTTGGAAGCGCGACGGTGCCCATTCAGAAGGTCGCTTTCCAGATCACCGTGGAGGCCATCAGGAACACAGCAGAAGGCGGCCGCCGGAAAACCGCCGCCGCTGCCTGAGGATCAGTACGCCGTCATGCGGATGCACCTTTGCGCACGTCGAGAGGTGTGCTTGCGTGCGCGATACGGATTGCCCTGATGAAAGCTTCAACATTCTCCTCGCGCAGCAGAATCACAACGGGTTCCTTGAACTCCGGATCAGCAGCCGTTGGGAAAATCGTTATCGCGACAGCAAAGACGCCCGTGTCCAGGCTAACAGTCACCACTGCTTCAAAGGCGTAAGGACGGAGCAGCTTGCCGGTGATTTCCTTTCCAATCTTGTCCGTCGTGATTTGCAACTCGCCTTCTATGCAGGGCATCGTAAACTCCTAAAGCTTGGGCGACCTCGCCTCAATGGGTTGTAGCGTCGTAAAAAGATGGATCAGGGTCGCAGAGTTCCGCGAACCTGTTGAATACCCGCCCGTCATTCAGGCGAAACCAGAACCCCTCACCGACGCCTTGCAGGTGGAAATGAATAACCTCGATGTCCTCCGGATGGAAGCCGAAGTATTCCTCGGGGCTGTGAGCAGCGGTTTTGCGGAGCCGCCTGGCCGACTGAAAATGCTTGAGCATGAACCCCCGGTAGAGGGAGGGTGTGAATTGCATCGCCATCTCCTAAAACTTCGGCGCCCTCGCGTTACCGTCCCGCCGAATTCGCGGCATCTGCGCCACGAACGGCACGGCGTCGTGAACATCGACCGCCGTGTCCGGGTGGTGGAACTTGCTTGCCGCAGGCTCCATGACGGTCGGAAGCCGGAAACGACTCTGGCCGATCCCCGGCTGGTGGAATTTCGACGCCAGCCGCGTCGAGGCCGTCCGGTGGTGCGTCTCATCAAGCTCGATGCCGACGAACTGTCGGCCCATGTCCCGAGCCGCCACCAGTGTGCTCCCAGAGCCCGCGAACGGATCGAGAACCACGTCGCCGGGCTTCGTGAAGGCCTCCAGCAGCGGCGTGAAAATGCCGGTCGGCTTCTGTGTCGGATGCAGGCGGTTTCCCGTATAGGTCCAAGGGATCACGTCGGGCGGCGGATTCGCCGGCGCTTCCGGATTGCCCTTCACCAGCAGATAGGCTTGTTCGTGCTGATACTGCATGAAGCGCGCCGAGGAGCTGTATTTCTTCGTGAAAACGACATGGCCTGCCATCCTGAAGCCAGCCTCTTTCCACGCTTGAATGAACCGATCCACTTTGTTCCAGGCGTAGAAACTTATCGCGAAACTGTTGTCTTTCAGAACCCGGTGCATCTGCGCAAAAGCAGGATTAATCCAGGCGTCGTTGTCATCGTTCTTAACGCTGCGCCCGGAGCGGTCCACATAGCGCACCAAATATGGAGGGTCCGTCAGGATGAAATCAACGGACTTGGAGGGCATCTCTTTCATGACGTCGATGCAGTCCCCGCGTGTCACGTCATTCAGCGCTGGTGTCCGAGGAGGGATCATGGCGCGCGTCCCGGAGCGTTCCGCTCCCGGCTGAAATAGTTCTTCATCACAGTGCGGCGCGGCAGGGCGGTAGTCTTGCAAACGTCCTTATTCATGACAAACCTCAAAAAAAAGGACGACCCTCGCATCAGCGCGGAGGGCCGTCCTCGCTTTGTCGATTAAGCAGTAGAAAGTTACATCTTGAGCGCTCTGGCGTTCACATCCAGAGGCTTTTTCACGCGGGCTACACGCTCTGTCTCGGCCGGTGCGCTTGCAACGCCCTCGGTCTTGAACTTGCTGCGCGCTTCCGACATCCCGACCAGCTTGCCGGCCCGATAGTGGCCGACCGAACCGTCGTCATGACGAAGCGTTGCCGTGCGAAAATCCTTCTCGCACCTGATTACCCGGTTGAATTTGTCGCGCAAAGTACCGTGCTGGTCCCTCTGGGCCATGAAAAATCCTTTCGTTTAAAAATTGCGAATAACAATAGCGGCATTTTTGCCACATACTTTCAGCCTGCCCGATTCTCTCCGAGTCGTCCACTACGGGTTCCCGTGTCTATACAAGAATCAAAAAACAGCGTAGAATGGCTGTAAAAGCGCCTTTTTTGGTGCATCGCCGCATTTTCAAGAAATCGCAAATCTCTCATCGAGTCCAGACAGATCCACTTCCTCGCGTAGGAACCCCTAAGCCCCCCTTTTCCGCCTTTAGCCAGGTTACGCGCCCGCCCGCGCCGTCAAGGGGCGACCGAGCGCATACACCGCGCCCTTGACTGCTGCGGCCTGTGCGCCGAAGAAAACCCCCTTGTCCCGTGAACAACGGAAAAGGGGGGTAATGCAAAAAGGCAAAAGACGCTCAATGAAAAGTGACGGGGCAGGCGGTCCCGGCTTCAGCTTCGACAAAAGTCACCACCATGAGAACGGCAACTTTCTCGATAGGACACCGGGCCTGGACGCGCAAAATGCGCGGCGGCTCGCATCCGCGCTGATCGAAGTAAGCCATGAACTCGGCCATATACCGGGTCACAAGGCGCGTCACCTCACCCGCAATAGGATGTTGCTGTCCCGGATCGTCATGAACCGCCTTCCATACTTCGGCTTCCGACAAGGCTATGAATTCCGGCCGCGCCGCTGGCAGTTCAAGTACATGGGTTTCCATTTCCACGGCTCGCTCCCTCGCCCAAAAAGAACGGTCTCCAGAGACTTCTCTGGAGACCGGGGAGCTAGAAACCGTACTGGACGGCGCAGCGTATTCACGCTCACGCGCTGTTATATTCCGCCGCCTCCCCGACCATAGGGAAGAGAGGCGCACCGGATTTGTGAGCTGATGCAAAGCTCACCAGTAGGGTTTTCTAGGCCCCGGAACAACGGCTGTTGTTCTGGTTGACCAGACTATAGCCTTATGCTCCGCTCGTAAAGCGGACGACCTCCGCGATGCTCCGAGAGGAAGTTTCCGTAAAGCGAGTGAAGCGCAGCGAATTTGCTAATACTCGCAAGTCCGCTAATGCGGGTCAAATGACAGAGAGGCGTTTGTCGTGCGTCACACCGGCAAGATTGTAATGTGGAAGACCGACAAGGGGTTCGGGTTTATCCGTCCGGATGATGGGACAAGGGAAGTGTTCGCTCATATTAAGGATTTCGGGAGCAAATCGCGCGAGCCCTTCGCCGGGGACCCTGTCAGTTATGAAATTGCGCTCGACCCGCAGATACGATTGCAGGCTGTGTCCGTGCGCTTTCGGGATGGCAGGAGCTTTCACCTTTGGGTGCCGGGAAGGAAAGTGTTAATGGCGGGATTCATCGGGATCTACGCTTTCGCCCTGGGCTTTCTTGTCCACACATCCCGGCTGCCCGCCTATGTGCCATTGACGGTTGTCCTTCTGAGCATTATTTCCTGGTTTGTCTATAAGAATGACAAACGGGCGTCTGAACGGGGCAGGCAGCGCGTATCTGAGCGCAGCCTGCATTTCCTGTCATTGCTGGGCGGATGGCCCGGGGCTTTAGCGGCGCAAGTTTTGCTCAGGCATAAATCATCGAAAACGGGCTTCAGCACGGGTTTTTACGTTACGGTCTTTCTGAATATGGCCTCCCTTGGCTATGTGGCAATGCTTCGTTGATGCTATGCGCGCAGCGGCAGGAGTGGTTGTGGCCCATCAACTGGTTGAAAACAACCACCACAACCGCCGCTTCCCGAACATCCGGATATTAAAAACGCGGCACTTATCGGTTGGACCGCATCGTGCTTATAAGAGGGCAAGATGAAACAAGGATCTGACATGGCGATGAAGACCACGACGCAGCTATGCGTCGTACGCCGGTCACAATCTCGAAGACTTCAAAGCACCATGTAGTCCGCAGTCGCGGAATTTCAAACGTCCGTTCCATCCAGCAGGAACCTGCAGCGCACACGGTTGCGCACAAGATTTCTGAAGAGAAGCACTACACGCCTTCCGAATTGGCAAGCATGTGGCACTTCTCCCCTGCCACGATCCGCAAGATCGTCAGGAACGAAGCCGGCGTCTTGAAATTACAAGGCATGGGCAGCGCATACGGGAAGAGAAGTTACACAACGTTCTCAATACCCGAATCAGTTGCCGTTCGCATTCACGAGCGTTTCACTCAGGAGCCGTTCGAGACAAAGATTCCGCGACGCAAACAACGGCGCGTAGTATTTGTCCGTGATCGGAATAGACGCGTAGCCTAACAGCTTCGAGACATTCTCCAGGTAAGCCGCCCTTCGTCAACAAACTGCCCCCGCGAAAGTATTCCCCCGTACCTCTCAGTTGCCCTTCGCCTTTACGAGCGTCTCACTCAGGAGCTTTTCAAGACGCATTTTCCGCGACGCAACCCACGGCGCGTAGTATTTCTCCGTGACCGCAATCGACGCGTGTCCTAGAAGTTTCGAGACATCCTCCAGCGGAACCCCCTTCGTCAACAACCTCACCGCGAAAGTATCCCGCAGCCGATGCGGCCGGCAATCATCGACGCCGCCCGCTTTCCCCACCGCCTGGAGCCGTTCATAGACGGCCTGCCCGAGATAATCAGTTTCCTCACTTGCCGAGACGGCTCGATACGCGAACGGAAGCGCCGGAGACAGCCACTCGCATTCATCGATTTTCTTTTTCAGCTTCGCCGTCAGGTAAACGTCGATCAGCTTTGGAGTCTCGCTCTTTTTCGCCTTGCGCGGATGAAACGAGTAGATCCAGAGAAATTTCGATTTCGCGCAGTGCTTCGGGTCTAACTTGACGGCATCGCTCACGCGCAGACCCGTCTCCAGCATCAGCTCGATCAGAATCCGGAACGTGGCCGCCGACTTCGCATAGCCGGTCGTACCGCCATTGATTTTTCCGGCGGCGTCCAGGATCAGCTTGACCTCTTTGTCCGAGTAGGGCTGTTTCTGTTCATAAACCGCCTTATGGGGCCGCAGCTTGTCGACCAGCGATTCCGTAATCCAGTCGCGCCGATATGCCTCGCGCAGGAAGTGAGCGAGCTTCGCGATGCTGGTCCCCTTAGATGTCCCCGCCAACCCTGCAAGACCGTAGGTCTTGAAATCCTCCAGAACATCAACGCTCAGCTCGCGGATGAAGAACTTGTTCTTCCCGTGCGCGAAGTCCTTCACCCGGCCGAGCAGCAGTTCGTATTGCGCCAGCGTCTTCGGCTTCACGTCGTCACGCGCATCGAGGTAGCGCTTGATGCATTCCTCAAGCCGTGGTCCATGAATAGTCTGATCCTTGCTCGCAGCGCTGAGAGAGCGGAGCTTCGCTTCCGCCGCAGCCCAGTCGCGCAGACCGAGCGCCTGGCGTGGGTATGTCTCCGCGTCGGTGCTACCGGTCAGCCAAATTGGGCAGTCGCAATCGGTGAAATATTTCTTTTCGGAGGCCGAGAGCTTGAGCTTGTGGACCCTGCAATCGACGGAGTGTCGGCGGTAGATAGTGAGGGGCACAACCGGATTATACACCCGGTTTTTGTACCACCCGTTGTACAACGGGCTTTTCTAATCCTGTAAGTTTATGATTCTAAGATGTTTGGCTCCCCGGCATGGATTCGAACCACGATTCACGGCTCCAAAGGCCGCTGTCCTACCATTAGACGACCGGGGATTGGAAAGCGGATAACGTAGTTAGTGTAACAGCCGCGAGGCCGCCGTCACCACTGCGAGTACGGGGTGCCATTCAGGCCCTTCAGGTCCGAGCCGCTGTACACGTTAGAGATCCCCGCCTGGGTCTGGTCCACCATGGAAACGGCGTCTTCCATAACCACCCGCCAGCTCTGGTCGCTTTTCGTAATAGGGTCGATGGGCACGTTGCGCAGGTAGCCTTCGCTGACCAGATCTTCCAGCCTCTGCGGGGCCTTCTTCTTGTCGAAAGTGTATTCGTCGATCACCGTGCGCAACGTGAACAGGTTGTTCTGGAGCAGGCTTTCCTTGGTGCGTGTGATCGATTTCTGATACAGCGGCACGGCAATGGAAACCAGAACCGAGATGATCGCCATCACCACCATCAGCTCGATCAGCGTATAGCCGCGGCGCGCACCGAAAGTTCCCGCGGCACAACGGAGCCTGCCGGCCCTGTGCCGCTCCTCACCAGGTCGAGTAAAGTGTCCCATCGCGCGCATGCTCCGTGCTCTTGGTATAGATATCGAAAACATTCTGCCCGCCCCAACTGGTGCTCAAAGGGTCGTCCTGCGTGCTGCGCTGGCCCCAGTCGTAGGTGCCGGTCATAGGATCCATGGGAATGCGGCGCAGAAACTTGATGACCTTGGCGTCGGCGGATTGCGATAGATTCACGCCCTTCACCAGGTCCTCCAGCTTCTCCGGATACCCATCCGTGCCGAGCTTGGTCTGGATCTTGTTGGCCAGCGCCGCGTCTTTGTAGTCGTCGATGGCCTTGCGGATTTGCCGCAGCGCGTAGTTGAGGTCGCGCTCCTTGTCGCGGCGGACCTTATAGCGCGCCAGCGGCACCGCCATCGTCGTCAGCAGCGACAGAATGGTGAAGGCGACGATCAACTCCACCAGCGTCATCCCACGCTGTCTGCCGTGCCCGCCCATACTTTTATTGTACTGTCACCGGCACGCTACCCAACAGTACCGGCACCGCTTGCGATTGCGAATTCCGCAAGCCCGCTCCGGTGATGGATACCGTTCCGGTTCCTCTTCCGATGGCGCTGAAGGTGAGGGTCGCCACCGCTCCCGATCCGGAAACGCCGCCCGCTCCCGGCAATCGCGTCAAGGTCACGGAAGCCTCGCCCGCTTCGTTGCGAATGTCTTTCGCGGTGGTCACCCGCCCGCCGTCGCGAGTCAGCAGGTCGCCCGCGGAGGCATCGTTCAAACGCAGTTGAGCCGGATCGAACTTGATTTGCAAGGGAGCCAGCGAGAATACGTCGGAAGCCCCATCCAACTGCACGGTGAGCGTAAACACTCCGTTGGGAATCGTTTGCAGCGGGCTCGGCGAGAAACTCAGCCGTGGCGCCGCCGCTGGCGCAGGAGACGCCGCGGTGGGGGCGGCGGGCGCAGCCGTTGCAGCCTGTGGAACCGCAGCTTGCGGAGCCGGGAGTTGCGCCGGGGCTGGAGGAACCGGCGCTGGTGAAGCGGCGGCTTCCGGCTTCGCGGCGGCCGGCGGCGCGGGGACAACCGGGACGATCAGGGGCTCGTCGATCTGCGCGTGGACGATCTTGATGTTCTGATCGGAGCCCGCGAAAATGCCGCGCAGATTCTCCGGAGAATAGTCCGGCGTGCGCACGATATGCGGAATCATCGCGATCATGATCTGGTCCGAATCCTTTTCCGTGGACGTGCTGCCAAACAGGAACTTGCCCAGAACCGGAATACTTGACAGGCCCGGAATACCGTTCAATGTGTTGGAGTCCGTGGTCTGGTTCAAGCCGCCGAGCAAGCTCACCTCGTTGTTCCTCATCCGGACGTCGGTTATGTTCTTCTCCTGTGAGATCACCGGCTGAGAGATTCCGCCTCCCAGGTTTTCGTACTGCTGCACGGAGGACACGGTGATCTCCACGTGCATCGTCACCTCCTCGGCTGAATGCACGGTTGGTTGAATCACCACTGTGACGCCGGTATCGGCATAGGAGAACTGCGTCTGAACCAGCGGACTGACGCCGACAGTGGTCGCGCCCACGGCCGAGCCAAGGCTGCCTGTGGCGTAGGGAATCCGCAGGCCGACCTGGAGTTCCGATTTCATTTGGTCGGAGGCCCGCACCTGCGGGGAGTTCAGCACCTTGGTCTTGGTGTCGGTCAGCATGGCTTCGAGAAGCGCTCCCGGCAAGCTGGTGGAGAAGTCCGCGGACGAAATATGACCCAGGCTGTTGAGCCCCACGGAGGATGTGGTGCCGGTGCTGGTTGGGGTTGTCGTGATCGGCGTGGTGATGGACGTTCCCGTCGTGCTGGTGGTAGTGGTGCTATTCGTTCCGCCGAGGGCGATCGAGCTGCGCGGCGTAAACGCGATGGGCACGTTCAGCCCAGCCGTTCCCCCCGAGGCGATGGTGGCCGCCAGTTGCTTGGAGCGCGTCGTGTTGGCTTGCATGATTATGATGTCCACGATCACTTCGGCCTTGGGCTTATCCAGGTCATGCAGCAGTTTTTCCACCAGCGCGACTTGATCCGCCGTGCCGCGCACGATGATGGCCCGTCCGGCGTTGGTGGTAAATACGCGCCGGACTTCAGTGACCGTGCGGATCGCGTTGGCCATTTCCTGAAACTCCTGCACCGAGCTGGCGTTGGGAGCGTAGAACACGCGCATGACTTCGTCCTCGTAGTCGCGGCGCTTGGTGGTGCTGTCTTCGCAGACGAAGATGGTGTTGGCGGAGATCGGCTTCCAGAAAGTATGGGTGATGAATGCGATGTAGTCGAAGGCTTCCTCCACCGTCATATTGTCCAGATTTACGTCGAAGGGTTTATTGGCAGCGGGCGTGTATTGCGGATCGAAGACTACATAAAGCCCTCCCATACTGGCCACCGTGCGGTACAGGATCTGCGGCATGGAATTGTTTATTTTGAACGGCGAGGGGAGCCGCCGCACCGTCGGCTTGAGCTCGGGCAAACCTTGGATGGACTCGACGCGCGCATCCTCCTCGCGCCGCATCTTCTCCGTGGCGGTCAAACCGGCCGCGCCAGGGTCGGTCGATCCCGCCTTGGCGCCGTCCAACAGGATCTGCTGGGTGCGCTTCAATTCCTGAAGGGCGATGGAGGAGGAAGGATCGATCACAATCGCCTTCTGAAGCTCCTGGACCGCCTCTTGCAGCTTGTTCTCGCCACGCAACTTCACGCCCGCCTCGACGTGCTTCTGGCCGGCTTGAAAACGGGCCCGCCGCATGGCGATTTGATACGAAAGATCCGAAGGGACTTCATCCACGGCCTTTTGATACATCGTGACCGCGGTATCCCAATCCATCTTGGCCTCGGCGGCTACGCCCGCTTTGAAGTCTTTTTCGCCCTGGCGGGGCTTGGCCTGCATGGCGACCGCGCCCGCGAGGATTATCAGGACGAGCCCCATCAGAGCGCAAAGGGTGCGGCGCGCACCGCCGGAGGGATCAGGAACTGTTTCGCGCCGCACTCCGTTTTGCGCCAGTCCCATCAACGCGCGTAAGTATTGTGGATTCATCATCTTGCCGGGATCTCTCCGGAGTAACCTCACCCCGGAGAGGCAACCTCTCAGTAAGTGTTGACGCTGCACGGGTCCCGAGCGTGGAAACCTAAATCACTGTTGCACTGTGACCGAAACGCCGGTCTGGCCAGCGGCATAGGTTGACACGCCCCCAATGCTGGCCACTACTGCCGCATCGCCGTTCGGCAGACTCGGCACCGTCACGTTTATCTGATACGTTCCCGATTCCACCAAGCCGGCGTAGGTGACAGGGGCGACAGCTCCGCCGATGGTCACTTGGACCGAATTCGCCAAGATGGCCGGCGTGGTCACTAATTGAGCGGTGGGAAGCGCCGGATTGGTGGGACCGAATCCGGTCCCATAGAGCAGCAGGGTTTCGCCCGGCTGAGCCGGCGCGGTCTGCACCCCCGGCAGCAGGCCGGAACTGCCCACCAGCGTGTAATCCGCGTGGAGCGCGGCCACGTAGGCGCCATTGTCGATGGTGAAGAATGCGGGCAAAAACTGGGTCTTCTGCACCGTCAGGCTGTTACTTGCCTGCTGCGCCGCGGTCACCTGGATTTGGACCGGGCCGGCGGCGGCATCGTCCGGCGCGAGCAGGTTGATTTGAGTGGGGCTGATGTATTCGATAAACGCGGGCAAGCCGTTGATGGTGGCCGACACACCCTCGAGGGAGGTGGGGAGCATACCATTCACGAAATCGGAAGTTTGCCAGGTGTAAGTGGAGGTCGACAGGTTCGAGCCAATGACCGACAGCCACGTGGCCGAGGCCACGCCGGGCTGGAAGCTGCCGCCATTGCCTACGGCAGTGATGGCGGGGGCCGGTTGCGTCCCCGATACGACCAGAGTGATGGCGATGGAAGCAGGGCTGCCGCTTGCGCCCGCGGCAGTTACTTGCACCGTTGCAGTGTAGGTTCCAGCCGCCAGATTGGCCGGATTGATCGATACCGACAGCGTGCCGGGAACAGTGCCGGACGCGGGAGCAATGGCGAGCCAATAATTGTTGGAGGAGGCGGCGGCGGTCCAGGACAGCGCCCCTCCGCCCGCGTTGGTGATGGAGACGGTCTGCGCGGACGGAACGGAACCGCCGACGGAGTAATTGAAGGTCAACTCTTCGGGCGCGACGGCCAGTGCCGGAACCGCCTGAGTTACCGTAAGCGTAACCGGAACCGACAGCGGAGTATTCGAGGCTCCGGACGCCGAGATCTGAATGCTGCCCGTGTACGTACCGGCGCTAAGACCGGCGGGCGCGACGGAAATGGAGAGGCTCGAGGGCGCAGTACCGGATGCGGGGGACACGGCCAACCAGGATGTGCTCGACGACGAACCGGCCGTGGCGGTCCAGGCCAGCGTTCCGGCGCCGCTGTTGGAGATCTGAATGGATTGCGCCGGAGGAACGGTTCCACCCGTCGTTAACCCGAGAGTGTAGGCGAATTGCAGACTCGCCGGCGATGCGGCAATGATTGACGGATTCGGCAAGGCCGCCATAATCGCCATGGCATCGGTCCCCGCCGCGGCGTTCACCGTGATGGTGATCAGGCCGGTTAACGTCGCGGGCAGGACGGCCGCGATCGCGGTATTGTTCCATGAGCCGATTTGCAATACCTGGGCCGTGGTCGCGCCGGCCGGGAGCGCGGTCACTTTGCAGCCGTTGCACTGCGAGCCAAAATCCGTTCCGGCGATGGTGATGGTCCCGCCGCCGCTCACCACTTTTGGGAACGTGGTCAGCAGCGGACCGACCGACACAATGGTGGTGTCGAACTTACACCGCACCGCCGAAAAGTAACCGAAAGGCAGCGCAAACGAACCGCAATCGACGGCGCCCAGCGACGCGCTGGTGGCCTCGAAGACGCCTGTCCCGGCGATGAAGTCGTAGTAAAAGATTGTGCTGGTGTCGCCGCCAACCGCGAGTTCCGCGGTGCCCCATGCGACCTGGCTCAAATCCGAAGCGTAACTGCCTGCCGCGTTCACCAGCCCGAAAAACATTCCTCCGTTCGTCGACAAATACGGGTCCGTGGCCGGCGTCGAACCTATCGACTCCCAATTGGAAGTACCGGCCAGGAACGAACGGACGATTTCGCCGGTAGGGTGCGACGTGCTGGTGACATTCGCGATCCCCGGAGCGTTGCAGGCGAACGTTCCAAGGGCTGTGTTGGTGAATGCCGACGGGTCCACCTGGCAATACGGCACGATGCGCGTGACGGACGCCTGTTCGGTCACGAAACCGGCGGAAGCGCTGGTGAGCGATACAATTCCATCGCTGGCATTGTTGAGTCCGGTAGTGGATGAGAAGCTGGGCGTATACGTTCCGGCATTGCCGATGACGGCGATGGCGCTCACTCCCCGCAGGTCGTCGGTTCGCTGATTCCAATTGGCCAGGTTCCACAGGAACGAGCTGCCTGGAATCAACTCCGCGGCTTGTGACTGGAAGGCGTTTCCAGCGGCATAAGTACCGGCGACGAATGAGCCAAAATTGGGCGTGGCGATCAAGACTAGCTTGCCCGCATGCGTATTTGTGGGGGGCGTAAGGGCTCCGTCGGGTTGTAGTCCCGCCAGATATGCTCGTGAGATCAGCCCGCCCACACTAAAACCCACCAGGTCGATCTGCGGAACCTGCGCGCCCGTATCATACTGTATGGATTTCAGGTAAGCGCCCAAGTCGTTGCCTAACGTCTCGATGGACTGATTCGGGTCGATCAGGCAATTATCGAAGAAATACACCACGGGAACGCCGTCCTCCACCAGGTACTGGGCGAGATTGCCGAACGTGTCCGACGAGCTGTTCGAGATGGGACAGGTATTGGTGTTGTAGCCGCTTTCCCATCCATTCAGGAGCACCACGGGATTCCGAGTCGAGCCGGATGGCACGGGCGTCAGAGCCGTCACCGCCACGGTCAAGGTGGTTTGCGACTCTTCGCCGGCTGCGCTGGTGGCCGAGAGGGTGACGGTGTACTGGCCGGGTTTGACTCGTGGCGACGCCGCCAGCACCATCCGCCCTGAGCGGTCCGGCCCCACCATGAAACCTTCGGCCTTCGCATTTCCGACAGAAATGCCTCGGGTTTTTGCGCTCAACAGGAAATCGAGCGTCTCGCTGGGCGCAACAATCGGGACGGGTTCGCCAATTCGAAGTTCATACCAGGTTTGCTGCAAGTCCATCTGCTTCGCGGTTGGGTTCTGAGCAGCCAGGCAAACCGCTGACCCGATCAGCAGCAGGATGCGGAGCCGCCTAGCAGCACATAAGTGTTGTGGGGTCATCATCTTGCCGGGATAATCCCGGACAGCGTGGTACACTTGTCGTGAGAGGGAAAACCTCCCCATTTGTCTTGACGCAGACTGAGTTCCGAGCGTGGAATCCAAAATCAAAATCCTCAGCGAGAATCGATCTGCCGGCCATGATTACTTCCTGGCGGACCGCGTGGAAGCAGGCCTGGTGTTGACCGGAACCGAGGTCAAGGCGGCTCGCGACGGCAAGATTCAGCTCAAGGAAGCCTTCGGCGAGATCGAGCGCAGCGAAGCTTGGCTGGTGAATGCGCACATCAGCGCCTATTCCCACGGAAACATTATGAATCATCAGCCCGTGCGCCGCCGCAAGTTGCTGCTGCACCGCGCCGAAATCGACAAGCTGCAACACGAAACGCGCGAGCGCGGGCTAACGGTGGTGCCCACCAAGCTGTATCTCAAGAACGGATTGATTAAGGTCGAATTGGCGGTTGGCAAAGGCAAGAAGTTTCACGATAAGCGCGAAAGCGAACGCGAGCGGGAAATGAAAGCCGAAGCCAAGGCAGCCCTCGGACGCCGCCGAAAAGAATGACTGGCCGCCGCAAAGAATAACCACCACGAATATGGAATCCAAACTGGTTTCAGAAGCTTTTGATCGAGTGCAGGCCGACGCCATTGCCGCGCTCGTTTTTCTCGATGAAGCGGTTCCGCCGGAACTGGCGCCCTTCGCCACATGGTTGGAGGAGCTTCGCACGTCGGGGGAATTCACGGGGAAGCCGGGCGAGCTGGCCGTGCTGCATCAGCCCTCGGGCTCCGCTTCCTCGGGCTCCACTTCAAAGATCGCTGCGAAGCGCTTGGCTGTCGTCGGGGCGGGGAAGCGGTCTGCCTTCGATACGGCCGGCCTGCGCCGCGCCGTGGGCGCAACCGTCCGATCGCTCAAGCAGAAGGGCGTCAAGACGCTGGCCTGGTGGCTCGAGGGTGATGCCGCGGCTGCGGTTGAAGGCGCAATCCTTGGCGATTTCGAGCCGGATGTTCATAAGACTTCTTCGAAGGAATCCAAGGCGCTCGAAACCTTTCTTCTCGTCGCCACGGCTAACGCCGAGACGCAGGCCGCGTTCGATCGCGGAAAAATTCTGGCGGACGCGCAGAATTTCACGCGGGATTTAGCAAACGAGCCTGCCAACCTTATGACGCCGATGGTGCTGGCGGACCGGGCGCGGGCCATGGCGGCCGAGGCCGGCCTCGAATGCGAAATTCTGGATCAGGACCGCATGCGCCAGTTGGGCATGGGCTCGCTGCTGGGCGTAGCGCAAGGCAGCGCCGAGCCTCCGGCGCTCATCGTGGTCCGTTACCGTCCGGCGACTGCTCCCAAGAGCCCGGATCACCTGGGACTGATCGGCAAGGGCGTCACCTTCGATACCGGCGGCGTCTCCATCAAGCCCGCCGAGGGAATGGAGAAGATGAAGTACGACATGGCGGGCGGCGCCGCCGTGCTGGGCGCAATGCGCGCCATCGCGCAGCTGAAGCCGGCCATCCCGGTAACGGCTCTGGTGCCGGCCGTCGAGAACATGGTGGGAAGCCGCGCCCAGCGCCCCGGCGATATTGTGACCTCGCTTTCGGGAAAAACCATCGAGGTCCTCAATACGGATGCCGAAGGCCGTTTGATCCTGATCGATGCTCTGACCTACGCGCAGCGGCTCGGCTGCACGCACTTGGTGGACGCGGCGACGCTCACCGGCGCGATTGTGGTAGCGCTGGGAAGCGTCAACATCGGAGCATTCACCAACAACGACGAGATGCTGGCGCGCGTCATGGCCGCGGCCAAGAGCGAAGGCGAAAAGGCGTGGCCCATGCCGCTCGACGACGAGTATAAGGATCTGCTCAAGAGCGCCTTCGCCGATCTCGGCAATATCGGCGGGCGCTGGGGCGGCGCCATCAGCGCGGCCTGGTTCCTGCGCGAGTTCGTGGGAGAGACCCCGTGGGTGCACCTGGACATCGCCGGCACGGCATGGCTGGACGAGTCGAAACCGTTCCTGGCCAAGGGTCCCACCGGAGTCTGCGTGCGGACGTTCACGAAGCTCGCGATGGGGTGGTGATGGGACCTGGTGGGGCGGGTCCCATGGGTGTCCAGCGTGACCCGCGCGCGACCCCTTGGTCGCGCCACAGGACCGGCCGGGGGGCCGGTCTGCGGACGAGGGCGTCCGCCCCACCCACATATTGGTCATAAAAACCTTGGAGCTGTCTTATTTGCCATGAATCATGAAATCGCATTTGAAATGGCCGCTTCCGGCATCCGGTTCGGCCCCGGGGTCACGCGCGAGGTGGGCATGGATCTGGCCGAGCTCGGCGCGCGCAATGTGCTGGTGATCACCGATCCGGTGCTGCGGCGTCTGCGGCCGGTCGAGATCGTGCTCGAATCGCTCGAAGAGAATGGTGTTCCGTTCGCTGTCTACGACCGCGTCCGCGTGGAGCCTACCGACGAGTCGTTTCAGGACGCCATCGCGTTCGCTCGCCAGTCTTCCGCGCACGAGTTATATGACGCGTTCGTGGCCGTGGGCGGAGGCTCCGCCATCGACACCGCGAAGGCCGTGAATCTGTACACAACCTATCCGCCCGCCGATTTTCTCGACTACGTCAATGCGCCCATCGGACGAGGCCTGCCGGTGCCGGGGCCGCTGAAGCCCTTGCTCGCGATTCCGACCACGGCGGGAACCGGCAGCGAAACCACCGGCGTGAGCATCTTCGATCTGACCAGCATGCACGCCAAGACCGGAATCGCCAGCCGCAGGCTGAAGCCCACGCTGGGGTTGCTCGACCCCGAAAACACGCGCACGATGCCGCCGCAGGTGGCGGCTTCGAGCGGGCTCGATATTCTCAGCCACGCGGTCGAGTCGTACACGGCGATGCCATATTCCGAGCGGGCGCGTCCGGAGCGGCCCGCGCTGCGTCCGGCTTATCAAGGATCGAATCCCATCAGCGACATCTGGTCGCTGGAAGCGATGCGGATGGTCGCGCGGTATCTGGTGCGCGCGGTGGAAGATCCTTCCGACGACGAAGCGCGCGCAAACATGCTGCTGGCGGCCTCGTATGCCGGAATCGGATTCGGCAACGCGGGCGTGCATCTGCCTCACGGAATGTCTTATCCCGTCTCGGGCAACGTGAAGAACTACAGGGCGCCCGGCTATCCTCTCATTGACGGGGAAGCGTATGCACTGATCCCGCACGGGTTCTCCGTGATTCTGAACGCGCCCGCGGTGTTCCGCTTTACGGCTTCCGCAAGACCCGAGCGGCATCTGGAAGCCGCCGCCGCGCTCGGCGCAAATGTGGACGGCGCGCATGCGCAAGATGCGGGGAAGATTCTTGCGGATCGAATCACCTGGTTCATGCAACGGCTGAAGACGCCGAATGGATTACGCGAGATTGGTTACACCTCCGCCGATATTCCAGGGCTGGTCGAGGGCACACTCCCGCAACATCGAGTCACAAAATTGTCGCCACGCGCCGCCCGGCCCGAGGATCTTTGTGCTATATTTGAGGAAGCCATGAACGCTTGGTGATGGTGAGCGCCCAAAACAAATTTTGATTTTGGCGTTACCTTTTGCCCACCCCGAGCATCTATAGAAGTGCAGGCAGCGAATGGCCGGCACGAAGCAAATACCCCGTTGGTCATATTCCAAAATTAAATCTTTGTAAGGAGCTTCACATTCTATGAAACTATTCAAGTTGTCTCTCAGTCTAGCCACGCTCGCGCTCGGTGTTGCCAGCGCGGCATCCACGTATAGGGTGACGATTCCGTCCGATACATGGGCGGGCGATACCCAAATAAAGGCCGGCGATTATAAGGTGACGGTGGAGGGCAATCAGGCCGTCTTCACGATGGGCAAGCAGTCCGTTAAGGTTGCGGCCAGCGTGGAAACGAACGCTAGCAAGTTTCCCGATACGATGCTGGAAACTTCGGGCACCAAGTTGAACGCCATCGATGTCGGCGGCACGGAAACGAAGATCGTGTTCAAGTCGACGAATTCCGGCGCCGCGGCCACCCAATAATTCGGCCCCGTTTCAAACGCAGGGGCATTGCCGCCGGACGCCGTCAGGCTAAGGTGGCAGCGCCCCTTTTTTCATTTCCCTTGTAGGCCGGATTAAGTTGTTTCACCTAGAGCATTTTCGACAGTTAACGAAGACCACCGCTTGCTGACGCGCGCGGTTCAGTGAGGAGCTTCCGAACCGCGACAGTGATGGAGCGGTCTACGCCCATTGCAAAAATGCTCTAGCCCGGGCTCTCGGCGCTATAGCGCGCGATCAAACCGGTACGGACCGCCTGTCTGTAAATGTGCGTGAAGAACGCGCCCGCGAGAAGAATATAGAACGCCGCGAGGCCGGTTCCAGCAGCCAGTCCGGCTGGGTTCGCCGCATGGCCCGCGACGATCGCCCGCACGCCCTGGAACACATACGAAGGCGGCAGCAGTTTGGCGACGAATTGCATCCACGCGGGGAGCGCCGATAGCGGGTAGAAGACTGCGGCGAACGGCGACAACAACGCGGGGATCGGCCAGATCAACCACTCCGCCGACGGCCCGAAGCGCAGCACGATTGCGCTGCCCACCACTCCCAGCGCGATCCCGAACAAGAAAAGCACCAGCAGAAACGGCATCAGCGCCGCGCCGTACTTGAAGAACGAGAGGCCGAAGATCGTGGACGCCAGAATCTGCATCACGGCCAATCCCGCCGCGCTGGTGGCGACGCTGGAAATCACCAGGCCTCCCAGATATTCCGGAATCTGTATCGGCGAGGCAAAGACATTCAACAGGCTGCGCGACCAGACATCCTCGAAGAACGCCGTGGTGACGCCTTGCATCACGCGGATGAAGAAATCCCACAGCAGCACGGCTCCCAGCAATGCCGGAACGAAATCGATGCCGGAGGACGCGACCGAGTTGAGGTAGCGCGTGATGAATCCCCACAGAATGATGTCGACGGACACCCACACGAAGAGGGGCAGAATGCGCGTGGGGCTGCCGCGCAGCAAATAGTATTGGCGGAGCACGATCGCGGCGGTGCGGCGGAGGTTCATCATCGAGCCAGTTCCATCTTAAGAACGTTCCAACGCCAGAGGCTCGCGCGCGATCGAAATAAAAAGCTCTTCCAAAGTCGCCTTGCCGTGCTCGCGCGGAAGCGTCTTGGGATCGCCTTCCAGCAAAATCTTTCCACGCGACAGGAACAGGACGCGGTCGCAGACATCCTCGACTTCATACATATTGTGCGAGGTCCACAGCACCCCGCCGCGGTGGCGCGAGGCGAACGCCCGGATGATCTCGCGTGCGTCGTGCGCCGTGGCCGGATCGAGCGAAGCCGTCGGCTCGTCCAGCAAAAGAAGCTGCGGACGATTGAGCAGGGCTTTCGCCAGCGAGACGCGAGTTTGTTCCCCCGAGGACAGCACTCCGCACTTCACGTCGCGAAAGCGCTCCAGCCCGAACTCCTTCAGCGACGCCTCAATGGCTTGCGAGAGATTCTTGACTTCGTAGATCATCCCGAAGAAGCGCAGGTTCTCGGTGACCGTCAGATTTCCCGGCAGCGTAGCGTAGACGGCCGCGAAATTTGTGCGCGCCAGCGCGCGCGAACGATTCTCCGCCAGGTTCTCGCCCGCGATCCGGATCTCGCCGGCGGTGGGATCCAGAACCCCAAGGATCACGTTGATGATGGTGGTCTTTCCCGCGCCATTGGGACCCAGCAGCCCCACGATCTCGCCGCCGCCTACATCCAGCGAGACGCCGTCAACCGCGGCTACATCCCCGTAACTCTTGCGCAGATCCCGGACCGAGAGAGTACTAGACACGTACTCATCATCCCAAGTCCATCATGACAAGTCATTGCGGGCAGCCGGACTGGTGGTATACTGATCCAAACTCTGGAGGGCCCGATGCACTGCAACCGATGTTTCATGTTCGCGGCCTTCCTGCTGTGTCTTACTCCGTCGGCAACGCCATTCCAAGGACCTTCCTCGAGCGCCGGGCCTTTGATCGAGCCGCGTGTTCGTCCCGAACGGCGTCAAGCGAACCTTCTTCCGGCAAATCCGCCGCCGGCGAATCTCCGGATCGACGCGTCTTTGGTGCTGGTTCCGGCGCATGTGACCGACGCCTTGGGCGCCCCGGTCACCGATCTCGCCAAGGAGAACTTCCGTATCCTTCAAGACGGCGTCGAACAGCCGATCACGTACTTCGCCACTGAAGAGACTCCGGTCTCGGTGGGATTCCTGTTCGATTCGAGCGCCAGCATGCGCAACAAGATGCACCAGTCTTCGGAGGCCGCTGCCGCTTTCTTCAAGACCGCCAACAAAGACGACGAATTCTTTCTGGTCGAGTTCAACGAACGCGCTAAGCTCTCCGTGCCCTTCACCTCGGACGTCAACGAGGTATACGAGCGTGTCGCCCACGCCCGGCCGCTGGGGCGCACTTCGCTGCTGGACGCCATTCACCTGGCGCTGGAGCAAATGAAGGGCGCGCGGCATACCAGAAAGGCCATAGTCATCGTGTCCGACGGCGGCGACAACCGCAGCCGTTACACCTTCGGCGAAATCAAGAACGCCATGCTCGAATCCGACGTTCAGGTCTACTCCATGGGGATCTTCGATCCCGAGGATCGGCGCAAGCGCACGCCTGAGGAGAAGAACGGGCCGCATTTGTTGGGCGAGCTTTCGGCGGAGAGCGGGGGCAAACACTTCAGCGTGGACAATCTCAACGACCTGCCGGCCATCAGCTTGCAAATCGGCGAAGAGCTGCGGAGCCAGTACGTGCTCGGATATGCGCCGCCTAGCCCGGACAAAGACGGCAAATATCACCAGATCAAGCTGACCCTGATCTCTGCTCCTAGTGAAGCTGGGAAGCTCGACCTGCGCTACCGGCGGGGATACTTCGCGCTGGCGCCTTGAGTTGTCGTTACCGCCCCTTTACAGCCGATCTCGCCGTGATATCACCCCCACCTCGGATCTGATACGCTTCTCAAAGCGGGAGGCAATCATGACGCGCAACAACTCCGGTATTGGCCGAGGCATTGATCGGGGGATTGACAGACGAGCCGCGCTCGCGCTTCTCGGCGCGGGAGCGTTCGTTGGCGGATTCGCGCCTCGCCGGGCTGCCGCAGCCGACTCCGCCCTTCATTTCACGGGGCTCGATCACGTCGAGTTCACCGTCTCGGATGTCGAAAAGTCGCTGGCGTTCTACGTCCAGATCTTCGGCAACATTGTGATGAAAAATAAACAGACCACGCGGCGCTACCTGAAGCTGGGCGGCTGCTACATCGCGATGGACAAAACTCAGGACATCCGCGTCGATCACTATTGCGCCGGCATCGAAGGGTTCAACATCGCCGGCGTCCATGCCTACCTCCAGCAGAGCGGCATCGCCTATCGCGATTTCCCCAGCGGCAAGGACCTGGCCGTCGCCGATCCCGACGGAACGCGCACCCAACTCGCCACCAACGATGGCTGGAGCCAGTTGGCGACCGGCACGGCATCTCCGGAATCGGTTCCGCCGGGCGCGGGACCGATCTTCCGGCCCACCGGCCTGGATCATATTTTGCTGAATGTCGCCGACCCCGAGAAGTCGGCGGCGTTCTACGCGAAAATCTTCGGGCCGGTGACGCAACGTAACAACAATCGCATTTGGTTTCAGGCCGGCAAATCCAGAATCGGATTGTTGCAGACGCCGAGCGGCCAACGCAACGGAGTGAATCACTATTGCGTCTCGGCCGAGGCGTTCGATTATGACGCCGTTGTCAAGAAGCTGGCGCAAGCCGGCGCGAAGGTGGAAGCACCTGAGGTGGCCGGTGCGCCCGAGTTCCGCGATCGCGACGGCTTTCTGGTGCAAGTGAAGAGCTGAACCGCGACCGTTAGGGAGCGGATGCGTGTAAAATAGCCGCATGGCTCTTCCCGTCAAGCTCGCAAAGGACCACGGAGCACTGCTCCACAGCCACGACCCCAAGCTCGCGGCCAACAAAAAGATCGCCTATGAGTTCTACCGCATCGTGCTGCGCGGCCGCCGACTGGATCAGGCCGAGACCTACATGCATGACGATTACATGCAGCACAACCCCAACGCCGAAACCGGCATCAAGGGTTTCAAGGATTTCTTCAGCAAACTGGGCGGGCCGCTGCCCATCCCCGAAACCCTCGCCGACCTGGTTTCGATCCAAGCCGATGGCGATCTGGTCACCTTATCGTTCCTGCGCGAGCATGACGATCCCGCGCATCCCGGACAAAAGTACACCACCACCTGGTTCGACATGTTCCGCATCGAGCGCGGCAAGATCGCCGAACATTGGGACCCGGCCACCAAGCCCATCCCCGCAAAGTAACTTTACTTCTGACTCAACCCGCCGTCCACGGCGACCACTTGCCCGGTGATGAACTCCGTCGCACTGAGGAAGAAGACCACGGCATCGGCGATTTCGTCCGGTGTTCCCGCGCGGCAAGCGGGAGTCTTCGCGATCAAGCGGAGCATGCGCTCGTCGGGCTGGCCGAAAGGAATCACTCCGGGCGCGACCGAGTTCACGGAAACCTTAGGCGCGAAAGCCTTGGCCAGCGCGCGCGTCAGCATGATCACGCCGGCTTTGGAGGCGCAGTAGTGCGCGTGCTGGCTCCATGGCCGCAGTCCTCCCAGCGAACTCATATTCACGATCCTGCCGCCCCCGCCGGCGATCATCCGTTGCCCGGCCTGCTGGCAGCAAAAAAACGTGGCCTTGAGATTCACCGAATGCACGAAGTCCCAATCGGCTTCGGTGACCTCCAGCGGATTGATCCGCGTAAACCGCGCGGCATTGTTCACCAGCCCGTCGATGCAGCCGAAGTGCCGTTCCACCTGCTCGAAGAGAGTTTGGATTTCAGGAACGCGCTCCAGATTGGCGCGGAAGAGCGGAGCGTTGTTGCACTCGGCCGCGGTTGCCCGAGCTTCGGCTTCGGAGCCGTTGTAATGAATCGCCACGCGCGCGCCTTCCCGCGCCAGTCGCAAGGCGATGCCGCGGCCGATGCGCTTGGCCGCGCCGGTGACTATGATGACTCGACCTTCGAGAGATTCCATCGCTTTCAATCTTACGGCATGCCAAGCGTATACTGGCTGAAGGCGTGCGAAAACTCCTCTTCAGTCTCGGCGTTGTGATGTTGTCTGCGGCCGCACAGCCGAGATTCGAAGTTGCCTCAGTAAAGCCAGCTTCACCGGATGCCGTACGAGTCTCGATGAACGGAGGACCGATGGGCCGCGGGCCGTTCAACCAATCCGGTGATGACCCTGGGCGAATCACATGGACCAATATTCGGCTTTTGCGTGCAATCCAAGTGGCGTACGACTTCGGGCTTGATCGGATTTCCGGACCGGACTGGCTCGGAACCGACGGGTATAACATTGTGGCGACCATCCCCATGGGCACTTCTGTGGACGATTTCAAGCTGATGGTTCAGAACCTGCTGGCGGATCGATTCAAGCTGACTGTACATCGCGCGACCAAGGAAGCTTCGGGCTACGTTTTGGAAATTGGAAAAACCGGAGCGAAAATCACCCCATCGCCCGCGGTCCCCAAACAGGAAATCGTCGACGACGATCCAAAGAAGCCCAACCCTAAGCGCGCCGAGGCTCTTCAATACATGGCCACGCGCACCGAGGCGTTCAACGCCTTGGTCTCGATCGACGAGAACGGCTTCGCCGTTCCACGTCCAGGCAATCCGATGTACCCTCCCGGAGCCGGATTTGCGGTGACGATAATCGTGAACGGCCGATTTCGGGCGACCGCCCTAAACCAACCGATGTCGGGCATTGCCGACTTCCTTGGGAACATCCTCGGGTCGCCTGTGCAGGATCAGACCGGTTTGACGGGTAAGTACGATCTGCGCATCGAATACGTGCCTCGATCCGCTGACAGCGTCGATCCCGGACCGGACGTGCTCGACGCCATTCAGCAGCAGCTCGGCTTAAGGCTCGTCTCGAAAAAAGTGCCGGTCGAAATTCTCGTCATCGACCACGCGGAAAAAGTCCCGACCGAAAACTAGAAGCCGCCTTACCTCACACACCTGAATCCCGGTGGACCTCGATCTCCTCCGGCTCGACACCCGCCTGGGCCGGCTCCGGCAAGCGTCCCGCCCAGTTCGCCCAGCCCCAGAAAATCGCCGTGGTCGAGCTCAGCACTCCGCTCCACGCGCCGATGGTGCGCGGGCTGACGTGGTCGGCAACCACACCGGTGATTCCCATGGAAACGATCATGGTCATCCAGGTCCAGGTCTCAATCGTGGAAAAAACGCGGCCACGATATTCGTTCTGAACGTGCCGCAGAAGCTGCGAGGTATTCAGAACGGAGCTTACGGCAACGGCTGCTCGCGACATGCCGATCCACAGCAGAGCCCAGCCGAACGACCGAGCCTGGCTGAAGAGAATATACGATCCGCCGTGAATCACGTAGCAGATGGAGATCGCGCGCTTGTAAACATCGAAGCGCATGTGCCGGCCGAAGCGGTTGGCGAAGAGCGCTCCGCAGATCAGTCCGATTCCGGCGCAGCCCCATACCACGCCTATGCCGCCCGCGCCTCGATTGAAGACCTTCTCGCCAAAGAGGCTGAACAAAATCTGGGCCGCTCCTCCGCCGGTGGCCCATCCCACCGCCACCAGCCCGATACCCAGAATCAGCGGCGACGAGCGCATGTAGCGCAGCCCTTCGACGTATTCGTGCCACGGCCGCGCGACCTTGTCTTCTCCGAGAACCGACCGCTCGGCCCGAAATCCACCCTCGATATGCAGCCGCGAAATACAGGCCGCGGAGAATAGAAAGGAAAATGCGTTGAATAAAAATGCAATGTGGTAGCCGAAGCCACTCACGGCAACCCCTCCCAGAAAAGATCCGATGGTGACCGTGGTCCACTGCGTCAATTGCGTCAGCGAATTCGCCGTGTGCAGCTCGTCCTTGGTGGCGATGGAAGGCAGAATGGCGGCGCGTCCGCTGGTGAAAAACGGCGAGGCGAACATCAGCAGACCGCTCAACAGAAAAAGGAGCCACGTCCGGCCCTGCGGAATCGCTAGTAAAAACAAAATGGCGATTGCCGCTCGCACCAGGTCGCTGGCGATCATGATCTTCTTGCGATCCAGGCGGTCCAGCAGCACACCCGCAACCGGCCCGGCCGGAAGAACCAGAAATCCGCGCGACAGCAGAATCCCCGCCACCACCAAGCCGGAGCCGGTGTTGGCCAGCGCCAGGCTGAACACGGCGATATTGTTGAAGTTGTCGCCAACCTCGCTGACCACTTGCCCGGACCAGGTGAAGCGGTAATTGCGGTTGGCTTTGAGCAGCGCAAGAAAGCTCAAGGGCCTTCACTGCCCCGTGCTTTCATGTCAGGACGCTTGGCCTCTTGCCACAAGCGCTCCATCTCTTCGATGCCGGCTTGGGGCAGAGTCTTGCCGGCCGCCTCCACTCCGGCTTCGACGTGCGCGAAGCGGCCGCGGAACTTGGCGTTGGTCTTGCGTAGCGCCTGCTCCGGATCGACGTTCAGGAACCGCGCAATGTTGACGACGACGAAGAGCAAATCGCCGAGCTCGTCTTCGATTTCCTCCGGCTTCGCGCCGGCGCGGGCGGCGTCCAGCTCCGCCAGCTCTTCACGCAGCTTCTCGAAGACCTGCTCGATATTGGCCCAGTCGAATCCGGCTCCGGCGGCTCGCCCTGCGATGCGCTGCGCTTCCACCAAAGCGGGAAGCGATCGTGGAACGCCCGCCAGCAGGCCCTTCGGGCGCGTAGGCTTTTCCGCGGCTTTAATCTCATCCCAACGCTTCTTCACGTCGTCGGAAGTCTTGGCGTCTCCCTCCGCGAACACATGCGGATGGCGGCGAACCAGCTTGCTATTGATGGCCTCCAGCGAACCGGAGATATCGAAGCGGCCGAGTTCCGACGCCATCTGCGCGAAGAACACGGCTTGCAGCAGCAGGTCGCCGAGCTCGTCCTCCAGACCCTCGAAGTCGCGAGAGTCGATGGCGTCCATCACCTCGTAGGTCTCTTCGAGCAGATAGGGTTTTATGGTGTCGAAATTCTGCTCGCGATCCCAGGGGCAGCCGCCCGGAGCGCGCAGCCGCGCCATGATGGCGACCAGCTTCGCGAAGCCTTCGCCGGGAGACAGGTTGGCCTCGGTAGATTTAGAGGAAGACACCGAAATCTCAGAGTATCAAAGTGGGGCAGACGCAAAAAGCCGGGACAGTACACTCATTCTCCGCCGGACGGGCGTATCGGGATTACACGAATTACGGCTGGCGCTCGTACTGTCCCGGCTTTTGCGCTTACCGTTCAGGACCCAGGGCTTGCTTCAGCTTGTCGGCAAAAGGAGACGCAGGCGCGCTAGATTGTACGGGGGTGGAGGGTTTCACCGCGGCAGCTGGTTTGGACCCGGCCTCCAGGAATTTTCCCTTCTTCAGCGCGCTGCGTTCCAGCGCGGAGCTGTATCCGGTCCAGACGCCCTCAATCGTCTGGTCCTTCTCAATCAGGGCGCGCATGCATTCCATCTTCGAATCCATGTTGTCCAGCAGGTGCAGCAACAAAGCCTCGGGGAATACAGGCACCTTCGGCGAGCCGAAATCCAGTTGGCCGTGATGGCTCAGAATCATGTGCAGAAGCAGATCCCGCAAGGGCGCGGGGAAATCCGGAATCGCGCCGATCTTTTCGTCCACCATGCGCACACCGATCACGATGTGCCCCAGCAGTTGGCCTTCCGTGGTGTAGGCGAAACTGCGCGCGTAACTCAGCTCGTGGATCTTGCCCAAATCGTGCAAGAGCACTCCGGCCAAAAGCAGGTCGAAGTCGATTGCGGCGTAGTGCTCCGAGGCGAATCTGGCCAAGCGGCACAGCGAAAGCACATGCTCGATCAATCCGCCGATCCAGTTGTGGTGCACGCTCTTGGCGGCTGGAGCCGTGCGGTACGCCAGGGCGATGCTCTCGTCGGCGAAAATCGCCTCCAGCAGAGCTTTCAGATGAGCGTTGCTCATCCCCGCGATCCAGCCCTTCAGCTCCTCAAACATCTCGGCGCGGTCGCGCTTCGAAACCGGGAAGTAGTCCGAGGCCTCGACTTCCGAATCGGCAACCGGCTGGATTTTGTGGACGGTAAGCTGAGGGCGGTTCTGGAATACCTGCACCATCCCCTTGACGCGCACGAAACTGTCGCGCTCAAAGGTGGGGATCGCCTCGGCTGCGTTGTCCCACATCTTCGCGTCGAGATCTCCGCTTCGATCCGACAGCGTCAGCGATAGATACGGCTCGCCGGTCTTCTTCTGGCGAACATCCTTGTGCGACACCAGGAATGTTGCTGTAATGACCTGGTTCGGCTCCAGTTCGCTGACGTAGGGCGACTTCATCCGCGCCTGAGTCCCGCTAACGCGAGGAAGAAGTACCCGTGTTCGCAGTGTTGGTGCCCGGGATCGGGATGATCCCGAAGATGTGCTTCCTGTGGCTCTCCGCCAGCACCGCTTGCTTCGTGGTCGTTTCGGGCTTGAGGTCCGCCGGATTGATCCAGGTGGTGTCCTTGTTGGGAGCGGCTCCGCTGTCCTCGTAGCCGGGCTTGATCTCCAGGAAGGCCCTCTCGCGCAGCTTGACCAGATAGGCCCGGACCGCCGGCCCATAAATCGGCTGGAACAACTTGTTCTGAACGTCGCCCTGCACCTCTTCGAACGACGCCAGCCCGGCTTTCTGATGCTCATTCACGCGCAGGATCTCGAATCCCGTGGGTGGGTCGGTCCGAACGATCGGGTCGGTTACAAAGCCGCGCGCCTTGTCCCACACCGCCGTTTCCAGCGCGGGCGGCATGTCGCCCTTGACGTAGAACGGCAACGCGCCGCCTCCCTCCGCCGTCGTGGCGTTGTCCGAATTCTGCATGGCCAGCTCGGCGAAATTCTCGCCCTTGTTAGCCCGCGCCACTAAATCCCTGGCCTTCTTTTCCGCGGCTGCCTGACCGGCGGCGTCCAACCCGGCGGTGGAGATGAAAATCTCGCTCAGGCTGACCCGCTCCTCGCGGTGAAACTCGTCCTGGTGCGCGTTGTAGTACGCCTCCAACTCCTCGCGCTTGAACTGGATCTTGCGGGCGACCTCTTCGCCGAGTATGCGTTCCCGCATCAGCGCGTTTTTCTGTTCGCCGCGGAAGTCCTCGTACGACATGCCCGCCTGCTCGCGTATGAACGCCTGAAATTTTTCCGGATCGCCGATTTTGTACCTGCGTTGCAGATCCGCGATGCGTTTATTGAGCTCGGTATCGACCTTGACGTCCATCTCTTTGGCCTTCTGCACCAGCAGAAGATCGTCGATCCGCTGGCGCAACAAATCGGCCATGTGGACCTTCACTTCCGCATCCAGCTTCTCCCCGCGAAGGCCCTGTTCGCGCAGGTAGGCTTCCATGTCCCGGCGGTCCTTCTCGAGCTCGGTACGAGTTACGATTTCGCCGTTCACCTTGCAGACGATCTCGTCCATTACGGTCGCCTGGGAAAAAAGTCCAGCGGGCGCGAAGGCGCACGCCAGAAGCGCCACGCGCGATGCGCGGCGAATGTAACTGAGGTAGGAGTACCGCATTCCTCGATTATAGCTATCCAGGGGCATGTGGTTACGACGCGCGCCGCGCCGGACCGGTTCCCCGGCCGCTTCCAATATTGGGCAGAAACGCCGTCAGCAAGCCCAACGCCGGCAGAACCGCGCACACACGGTAGACATACTCGATGCTGGTGGAATCCGCCAACCGTCCCAGCAGCGCCGCGCCCAGCCCGCCCAAACCGAAAGCCAGACCGAAGAACAGGCCCGAAATGGTCCCCACTTTGCCGGGCACCAATTCCTGCGCGTAGACCACGATGGCCGGGAATGCCGACGCCAGCAGCAACCCGATGATCACCGTTAGCGGCCCGGTCCAGAACAGGGTGGCATAGGGCAGCAGCAGAGTGAACGGCAGAATGCCCAGAATTGAGCACCAGATCACCAGCTTCCGCCCGATGCGGTCGCCGATCGGACCGCCGATGATGGTTCCCGCGGCCACCGCGCCCAGGAACACGAACAGGTGGATCTGCGCGTTCTGCACCGGAAGATGGAACCGGCTGATCAGGAAAAACGTGTAGTAGCTGCTCAGGCTCGCCAGATACACGAATTTCGAAAACATCAGCGAGACCAGCACTACCAGCGCCACCGTGATGCGCCGCGTCGAGGGATGGCCGTCCACCCCCGCCTTGACGCGCGATTTCGCTCCCGTGCGATGGTTGCGTTTGTACCACATGCCGACGCGTGTCAGCACGACAATCGCCACCAGCGCCGCGGACGAAATCCATGCGATGCTGTGCTGTCCCTCCGGCAAAACCACGAAGGCGGCCAGCAACGGCCCGCACGATGTCCCCACGTTCCCACCCACTTGAAACAGCGATTGCGCCAGACCGTGCCGGCCTCCCGACGCCATCCTCGCCACCCTCGACGATTCCGGATGAAAGACCGAGCTTCCGATGCCCACCATGCCGACCGCCAGCAGGATCGCCGGGAAAGTGGGCGCGGAGGAAAGCAACACCAATCCGACCAGCGTGAATCCCATGCCCACCGGAAGCGAAAAGGGCGTCGGCTTCGAATCCGTGTACATCCCGATCAGCGGTTGCAGCAGCGAAGCCGTAAGCTGGAGGGTCAGCGTGATCAACCCGATCTGGCCGAAATCCAGATGATAAGAGGTCTTCAGAATCGGATACACGGCCGGGATCACCGACTGCATCAGGTCGTTCAGAAAGTGGCAGAAACTGATCGCCGCCAGAATCCAGAACGCCGTTTTCCCCGCCGATATTTCCGAAGCAGGCGCGGGCGCGCCTGTAAGACTTGTGCTGGTGGACACCTATTGTTAGTGTACCTTCTAGATGTCAAATTCCGTAAGGCAGCCGGCTTTCGGCGCACCATCCATGGGGATTATCATGCGCCAGTGCGGAACAACCCACGCTTCGACAGATCACCAAGGCGGCAGCCGCGCGGTAACCCCGGACTGATACGAAGTGCTCAGTTCGCGGCGTATGATATCCTGCTGGGGTAGGCAAAACCCGCGTTGGGCCTGTGGCGCAGTTGGGAGCGCGCTTCCATGGCATGGAAGAGGTCGTGAGTTCGAATCTCACCAGGTCCACCAAACGTTTCAAACACTTACCGTTCCCCCGCCCGCCAGAACGTAGTTATCGGAGTCCACTGAATTAAGGCCGCCAAAATCGCGGCTCAGCGCGGACCGCGGTACATTGGGACATTCCTCCTATGGACCAACCGAGCGCCATGGACCGACCCAGCGAGCACGGCCTCAGGCGCGAGCTCGGCCTCACCGATCTGGTCTTGATGCAAGTGCTGTTGATCGTAGGTCTCGGCTGGATCGGAAACGCGGGCGTTCAGGGGTCCACCCATGTCTTGCTGTGGATCGCGGGCATCGCGTTCTTTTACCTGCCTCTGGCCGTCGTCGTCATCCGGCTCAGCCGCGCCATCCCGGTGGAAGGCGGCGCATATCAGTGGATCAAGGCCGGCATATCTCCGTTCGCAGGGTATATGGCGGCGTGGAATACGTCGTGTTATACAATCTTCACTTTCGGCACGATGGGACCGATGTTAGTCAACAGCCTCGCCTACATGGCCGGTCCCGGAAGCGACTGGATGATGAAAAGCACGCCGCTGATCCTGGCCACAGCCATCGTCACTCTGCTGGCTGTGTTCGCGGTGAATGTGCGCGGGCTGCACTTGGGCAAGTGGTTGACGGGCGGCGGTTCGATTTTGACTCTCGGGTTATCCGCGCTGCTGCTGTACCTGCTCGTCCGCCGCTGGCTTAGCGGAATCCCGCCGGCCCATGCGCCGTTTTCCCTCGCCCTGCCGGCCTTCTCCATCCTTACGTTGAATGTCTTTACGAAAATGTCCATCGGCGCTTTGAGCGGCTTCGATTCTGCCAGCGTGTTCGCAGGCGAATGCCGGAGGCCTGCGCGCGATCTCCCGCTTTCCGTGATGTTCTCCGCTCCCGTCATCGCGCTCTCCTACATTCTCGGAACCGGCGCGATGCTGGCTTACGTGCCTCCTGACAAGATCGACTTGGCCGCGCCATTGCAACAGTTGATGCATGCTGGATTCGGAAACGCCGGCCTCGGCGAGATTCTGACAATCGTAACCGTGTGCGCTCTGGTCTTGAACACCTTCGCCGGAGCGGTTGCGCTGGTCGGCGTGACGGCTCGATTCCCGATGGTGATCGGGTGGGACGGAATCTTGCCCCATTGGTGGAGCCGTCTGCACCCCCGGTTCCGCACGCCGGTGAGAGGACTGGCGGCGGTGACGGGAGCGTGCATCCTGGTCGCTCTGGTGAGCTCGTGGGACGCGGGAGGCCAGGAGATCATCCAGATCGGCAACGGCGCCGCCATCGCCAGTTTGTGCATCATGTACGTTCTGTTGTTCGCCGTGGTGTTGTTTGCCAGACAACTGCCGGACGGGCGGCCCGGAGTGGCGATCCGCCTGGCCGCACTCTCCGGATTTGCCGTCAGCCTGGTGTCGCTGCCTTTTCAAATTGTGCCGTTGACGGGCGTTCCTAACCCGGCCATATTCGCATGGAAGGTGGGCGGATTGATCTGCTCGATTAACGCCCTCGGGGCTTGGCTATATTGGCGCGGTACCCAGCGTCGAGCCCGGCAAATCGAAGCGGCAGCCTCGCCCCTGACCGCCGCCGGCGAATGAGGGGCCGCATCCCGAGCGGACGGTGGGAGGAGTAGAATCAACCAGAGTGAAGGAGCGCATCCATGGAAGTACCAGGGAAAACACGCGGTTCGGCGCGGGCCATCTGGCTCGCGGCGGGCGCGGTGAGCATACTGCTCAGCGGCCAGGCGGCCTCCGCGAAAGTTATTGATGAAACCGCGAACCTCGCCGGGATGACCCTGCATTATAAGGTTGTCCTTCCCAAGGACTACGCTCCGGAGAAAACGTATCCAGCCGTGCTCGCTTTTCCTCCCGGAGCGCAGACCATGGACATGGTCTTCACCACGCTCGAACGAAACTGGGCGCCGGAGGCGCAGCGGCGGGGCTATATTGTCGTGATCCCCGCCGCGCCGGGCGGGCGGCTGTTTATCGAAGACGGCGCGCGCGTGTTTCCCGCCTTCCTGGATAAGCTGCTGGGCGACTATAAAATCCGCGATCGCAAATTCTACATCGCCGGAATGTCCAATGGAGGATTGAGCGCGTTTCATATCGCGGCTTCCTATCCGCAATATTTCCTGGCGGTGAGCGGATTCCCCGGCTACCTTCCCGATGCCACGCCGGAACGCATGAGCGCGCTTCAAAAGCTGTGCATCAACATGCACGTGGGCGAGCTCGACACGGGCTGGCGGAAGAGCATGGAAACGCAAGCCGCCGAGTTTCGCGCCAAAGGGTTCGTAGTGCATATCACCGTGGAAAAGGGACAGAGCCACGTGATCGGCACGCTGACCGGAGAGGGCTCAGCCCGACTGTTTCAAGAAATTGAGGCCTGCCCCAAATAGGGTGGTTGCCGCTGGCAGGTCGCAGACCTGCCCCACTCATCCCACCGAAAGGTAATCCGGCCGCAGCGGTCCCGTGCTGTCGCCGATTTTTTCGACGGGCACGCCGGCTTTGTCAAGGATCGTGACCAGCAGATTCGCCATGGGCGTGTTTTCGGGATAGCTGAGATGTTTCCCGGTGGTGAACTTGCCGCCCAGTTTTCCGGCTAGAACGCAGGGCAAATCCGTGTGCCGGTGCAGATTGCCGTTGCCCATTCCGCCGCCGTACATGATCAGGCTGTGGTCCAGCAGTGACCCGTCGCCGTCCGGGGTGTCACGCAGCTTCTCCAGAAAATAGGCGAACAACTGGACGTGGTAATTGTCGATCTTGGCTTTCTTGGCGATCTGATCCGGATCGTTGCGGTGATGCGAGACGGCATGATGCTGCTCCGGCACGCCGATGAAGGGATACGTGCGCGAGCTCAGCTCGCGCGCCATCACCATGCTGAACACGCGCGTCGCGTCGGCGCGATACGCCAGCACCTGCAAATCGAGCATCAGCTTGGTGTGCGCCTCGAAGGAGTCGGGAATGTCGGTGGGCCGCTCGGGAAGCTCGACGGACTGCGCGCCGCCCGCTTCGGCGTTCTGTATACGCTGCTCGATCTCGCGAACGGAATCCATGTACTCGGCGAGCTTGGTGCGGTCGCCCGCGCCCAGAGTTCCCGCCAGGCGGTTCACTTCCCGGGTCACGGAATCGAGAATGCTGCCGGTGCTCTTGGCCAAAGCGAGCCTCTGCGCCGCGCTGCCGCCATCGCCGAACAGCCGCTCGAAGACCACGCGCGGGTGGGATTCGGCCGCATTGGGTGTGGTCTCATTGCGCCAGGAGACGGTGTTGACGTAGAAGCAATCGCCCGAATCGCAGGCGCCCTGGGTGGGATTGTCGACGTTCATCTCGAGCGAAGCGAGGCGCGTGTCCTTGCCGATTTCGCGCGCCGCGAGCTGGTCCGCGGTCACCGCCAGCCGCACTTCCACTCCCGGCCGGGTCCGATCCCAGGCATGCACGCCGCTCAACCAAACCGCCGACGCGCGAGGATGATCGCCGGTGCCGTCGCCGAACGTGTCGGCTTGCAGGTGCGCCAGGCCGCTCAGGACGTTGAAGTGCTCGCGCAGGGGTTCCAGAGGCTTCAGGATGGGTGTGAACTCGAACCCCTTGCCGGTGGTGGCGGGATTCCACTGCTCCTGAATGACGCCGTTCGAAACGTAAACGAAGCCGAGCCGGGGCGGCGCAGCCGTCGCGGCGGAAAGAGCCGGCGCCATGGCGTCCAGCATCGGGAGAGCCACGGTCGCCCCCATGCCCCGAAGAAAGGTCCGGCGCGGCAATGCCCGCTTGGTGATGAAGGTCATTGTGATTGCCTCATTTGAAATGGGGTGCTCTTCACGATGCCTTGGACGAGCGACGCGAAGGTGTAGTTGTCCTTGGCGGCATCGCGCACCACTGCGCGTATTGACGGTTCATCGAAATATTGTAGATTGCGCCCCACAGCATACATCATAAGCTTCTCAGCCACGGTGTGGACGAACTGCTCGGGATGCGCCAGCAGGACCTTCTTGAGCCCGGCGATTCCATCGAACTTGGAGCCGTCGGTGAACACGCCGGAGGTATCGATGGGGTTGCCGTTATCTTTGTCGCGCCACCGGCCCACAGCGTCGAAATTTTCCATGGCGAATCCGATGGGGTCCATGCGGGCGTGGCAGATCGCGCAACTCGGATTAGCTCGATGCTGCGTCATTGCTTCGCGCATGGAGAGCGTCTCGCCCGCCTGCTTGCCCTCGGTCTTCAGCGCGGGAATGTTAGGCGGAGGCGGAGGCGGCGCGGCGTTGAGAAGATTCTCCAGAACCCACTTGCCGCGCACCACGGGCGAGGTCCGCGTGGAATAAGAAGTCAACGTCAGGATGCTTCCCTGCCCCAGCAAGCCTCCGCGTGGGTTGTTGTCGGGGAATGTATAGCGCCGAAAGTAGCTGCCTTCGATATTGGGGATGCCGTACTGTTTCGCCAGCCGGTCGTTGATGAAGGTGTAATTCGCCGTCAACAGATCCAGCACGCTGCGATTCTCGCGCAGGATGCTGTCCAGGAACAGCTCGGTTTCGCGCTCGAAGCCGTAGCGCAGGCCGTCGTCGAAATCCGGGAACAGGAGCACGTCGGGCTGTTTCAACTCCACGTCGCGCAGGAACAGCCACTGCGCGGCGAAGTTCGTCACCAGCGATTCCGAGCGCGGATCGGCCAGCATGCGCCGGGTCTCGCGTTCCAATGTAGCGGGGTCCTTGAGTTTTCCGGCGGTGGCCGCGTCCAGCAGCTCGTCGTCCGGGATGCTGCTCCACAGGAAGAAAGAGAGCCGCGAGGCCAACTCAAGATCGCTGATGCGATACGCCGATCCTTTGGCGATGCCTTCCGGCTGGTGTTCGATGCGGAAAAGGAACTGAGGGCTGACCAGCAGACGTTCGAGGGCCTTCTGAATGCCCATATCGAAACCACCGCTGGCTCTTCCTTCCGTGTAGAACGGCAGCAAATCCGCCAGATCGGCTTCGGTCGCCGGACGCCTGTAGGCCCTGCGCACCAGCGTCGAAAGAATCTTGCGCGCGCAGGGCGTCTCGGCTTCTGTATTCACGGCGGCATTCGCGGGGGCGTTCGCCGGACGGCACACAAAGATGCGACGCCGAGCGGCTGTGTCGCCGGGACCCTTGGCATCGTAAGGACCGGCAATGGTCACCGTCAGCAGCGCCGGCTGCGAACCTCTGCCGCGCATGCGGGGGCGGACTGTGGCCTCATCGCGAGCTTGATCGCGCTCCACAAACGCGACGCCGATCAGCCTGGATCCGGCCTTGACGGGGATGCGCACTTCGAGCGGCTTGTCTTCGGTTGTAGCACCGCGTCCTCTTCCGCCGCGACCGCCGCGGCCTCCTCCCGAATTGCCGATGTCGACCAACTGCATCCGCTCGCCATCCACGCTGATTTCGATCTGATGGGCTTCGCGCGCCGCGCCGGCAAGTTCGAACTTGATGACATAGTCGCCATCGAGGGGGAAATAGGTGCGCACGCCTAACCCGCCGCGAGTCCCGAACGGAAGCGCGTCCACGCGCGTGTCTTGAGTCTGCTCCGGCGAGAGGCGGTACGAATTGACCATCACAGGCAAGCTGGGATCGCCCACGGCCAAGCGGCTGATTTTTCGCGCGGCATCCAGATAACGCTCCATGATGGCGGGCGACACGAACAGCAGATCCGCGATGTTATCGAAGCCGCTGCTCGAATTATCGGGCGGCAGCAGGAGCGAATAATCCATCTCCTTGGGGAGCGCGTCCAGAGCCAGCAGATCGCGGATGGCGTTCTCGTACTCCGTGCGGCTCAGGCGATGCAGCAGAGGGAGCTTTCCGGGATTCGGCTTGGCTGTGGCCGCGCGGTCGAGCTCGGTTTCCAGAAACGTCGCCACCGAATTGTAGGTGGCCTGATCCGGCCGGGGCATGCCCGCGGGCGGCATGGCGTTACTGCGCAACTTCGCGACCACCTTTTCCCACTGCTCGGGCTTGGCGCCGACCTGCGCCAGATCGGCGGGATCGAGCACCAAGTCCGCGGTTTTGAGCCGGGCATTGTGGCAGGTCAGGCAGTATTGCGTGAGCGCCGCAGCCGGAGCCGCAGGCTGTGCGAATGCGCCCGCGCTCAACGTGGCGAGGATCAGGGACCAGAGCTGTACGCGGCTCAACACGGACCAATGATATCTCGGTCGTGGTCCGTTTGAAAGGGGCGGGCCGTTTGTGAGTACGCAGGCTATCAACTGCCGCGCGGCCGGGACGGGCGACCGGGAGCCCGGCCCGTAAATTGGGTTCGCTTTTGAGGGCTTGGGCGGTAGTGAACTGTTGACGCAACCCATTTCTTATGAATCAGATCCTTTTCAAAAAAGGGGCCGAAAAGGCCCCAAAAATTGGCTTCGGTCAAAAAAATCGCCGGATCCTCCTCTCCGATGCGGCGCGTCGGATGGATTTCGCGGCGTTGGCGCGATTGGCTCGTATATGACATTCCATTGCCATTTTCGATCCCATGGTAAGCGGCGGCGGCGTTCCGGGGGTCGAGTCAAAACGGGAAGGGGTTCAGAAGAAAGGAGATGCTTTAGGGGCGGGAGCGGGAATGCGGAACGAGGGAGCCCCCGAACGCTGAGAGCTTGACGCCTAGGTTTACGTTTTGTAAACTCATATCGTGCGGGTGATCGGTAAGCCAGCCATTCTCAGGTTTTCCGAGAAGCACCCGGATGCGCTGGCTCCTCTGATGAACTGGTATCGGATCACCAGGAGAGCGGGCTGGAGCTCTCTGGCCGAGGCAAGGAGTGACTTTGCGCATGCGGACATCGTGGGCCGGCGGACCGTGTTCAATATCCATGGCAACGACTACAGACTGATTGCCAGGGTCAATTACAAAACCAAGCGCGTGTTCATTCTGTACATCCTTACGCATGTCGAGTACAGCAAGGGAGGCTGGAAACGATGAGTACCGCAATCGAGATCAAGGATTCCGTCTACGCGAAACTTTTGGCGAAATCTCTCCCTCGGCCCATTCGTTCCGAGGCCGAGCACGCGCGGCTTACGGAGATGCTGCTGCGGCTGGATGAGCGCGAGGATCTTTCGCCGGAAGAGGAAGCCCTTGCGGAGGTGCTTACTCTGCTCATCGAAGATTACGAAGAGAAGTACCATCCACTGCCGCGCGTCTCGCCCAACCAATCGCTGAACGCGCTGATGGAGGAACGCGGGTTGAAGCACAAGGACATCTGGCCCGTCCTGGGCAACAAGGGAGCCGCAACTGAAGTATTGAGTGGCCGGCGGTCTATCAGCAAGGCGCAAGCAAAGCGGCTCGCGGAGTTCTTTCGCGTTCCAATCGACCTCTTTATTTGACGCTACTGAGCGACCAGCCAGAGCACTTCTGTAGTTTGCGCGTTTCCAGGCAAGGAGGGAATGCGGGTGGTGAGGCAACCCGGTAAAGTGGTGAAGGGCTCGGCGGTGTGCCAGAAGACAGCTCGTCTCCTCGTCGGCGAATAACTCAAGGCAAGCCGATTAGGGTTCGGATTTTGGGGGTGCAGCCAGTTCCACGGGCTCCCCTTTGGCGGCTGCAGCGGTCCAGTAGTGCACTCCAGCCGGCACGATCAACTCGTGGATGATCTTCTGGGAAACTTTGTTATATCTTTCGGCCACCTTGTCCCTTGCATGTTCGATCAGGTCTGAGAATCCGAGTTCCCCTTGACCTGGCAGGACGAGATCAGGTTGGGCTCTTGCCGTAGGCAGGTACGGGAGAAGATCGCGCTTATCTGGGTTGACAAGAACATACGTTTTGGCAGCCTCGAAGCGCGCATCTCCGCTGTGAGCGGCAAAATTGTGCCGATAGCGCATGAAGTCGTCGTGAAGATCGCGATATTTGGCATCTAGCCAAGAGCGCGCCATTTGTGCATGACGGCCCTTACTCTCGGTGAAACATTTGCCGTAGAAGGTGAGAGAAGCGACGAAGTACGCCTTGACGATGTCGAAGTCATCCCTCGCTGTCGTGTGGAAATAGCCCTCAGCGCCTGTTTTCCGGTATTTACTTGCAATCCCTTCCGCCTGATGCACCCATTTTAGAGAACTGTCCAGATCTTTCGCCATAAGCGAGTATCCTGACAACTGTTCGACGAGCCTTCCCGTCACCTGAACCTTCGGGACGAGGCGGCCGTCCCAGTAGTAAGTGATCTCGGTGGCTCCCGTGGCTTGATCAATTTCTCTTTTCGGTACGAGTCTGGGTTCAGATGTGTCTGAGCGCATTATTAAGTTGGTCGGCTATGTCATTCGCCCGTCACGCACCGAAGCGGCTGGCGCGCGGCAGTCATGTCGCGCCTACAGTTTGGAGCGTCCGGAGGAACTTCGCGAAATCCCTCAACACCCCCAGTGCCTGATCTTCAATACCGTCGGGATCAAAATGCATTACGTCGTTCCGCGTTTCGCGCACTTTATCGAGTAACTCGACGAAAACTGCGCGGTCGAGTCCCAGGCCAAGAGCAGCCCACCGCGTTGGATCCTCAAGGAGCCGCTTGTACTCACCGAAGGTCAAATCAGATGCTGATCCCACGGATCGCGCACCATCGGCTGGATCTTTCGCGGCTGCAAGCATCTCTGGAGTAAATCGAGCATCAATGATTCTGCGAATATGGTTCTCGATTTCGCCTAACAGAAGAAACGGCTCCGAAAGCTGTTGGAACTGGAGGCTCAGGTCGGTAGTGGTGATAATACCGACGACGCGCTTGTCAGGGCCCCGCACTAAGGCGTATTCATGATCCACGATAACCGGGATGGCAGTGAAGAGGGACGCATCCGAACCGATTTCGGCGTGCGGGTCCATGGCTTCTCGGGCCCACTGCGGCGACTGCCGAAGAGCGAGCCTGCTGCCGATCGATTTCCAGCTGACCGTGCCCTTTACGTCTCGCTCATTCACCATCACGGGAAGTTGTGAAAAGTCGTTCGCCATCATGAGGGTAATGGCCTCTGTGAGGCTCGAATCGGGTCTCACCCAAGTGGGTCGCCGGTTTGCGGCTGCCAGTTTGCTAATACGATAAGTTGGGTCGGCAAACGTTTGAGGAGACAGTTGAACTTCTGTGTTGTCAGTGACGACAACAGCTTCGGCAACCTCGCCCGCGAATGGGTGGATCACATTTGTTTGAGATGCCAGATCGAAGGTTATCTCAGCATCGAGATAGGTTGACTCGAAATCTGGAACCGTTCTCAGCCCTTCTTCCGCAAGGCGGCTTCGGATGTAAACTACGATCCAACGGCCGCGCCGTTGAGTCCCCCAGAACCAGTTGAGGAACGCCCTAACTGTGATCGGCGGCACGGCTTCTCCATCCCTGAGAGCCCGCGCCACATCAGACAGGCGAGCCTTTGGATCACGAAAGTGCGCCGCATCCTCGTTCGTTCGAGTAGGTTCGGCGACGACGACTTCCGAAGGCGATCCACTGAGGACGGGCTCTGGCACGTTTGTACGATACTACAGATCCCCACCGGGCGTCTCCTGCTGGTCGCGGGTGTGCGACCTTTTGGGCGTCACGAATACAGTGACAAAACCAAATCCGATCGCCCCCGTCTTATCGGCTGCCGAGCGATGCCTCGCGTCGCTGAGTTACGCGATCGTCAAAAGATCAGTTGGCGCGCCGCCAAAAACGACGACGCTTGACAGTTAACCTTACGCCGCCCCATTCGGCACTCGCAGAGTAATGTAGTCGCGCCAGCTATTCATACGTGGCGCCACAGAACGCGTTGATGAGGGTGCCGATTTTCAACGCACTTCGCCGTATACTCGGCAGCTCGTCGTGACGCTCGTCCCGGCGGGCGAACCGACTCGCCAGGATATCCTTCTATTTGTAATATACTGGTCGCCACAGGAGGAGCCATGAAAGCTCTGCTGCTCGCGCTGATGACTGCGGCCGCTTGCTTCGCCGATCAGCGGCTGATTGACGCGGTCAAGAGCTCGGACGCGAAGCAGGTGCGTTCGCTTCTCGCGCAACACGACGATGTGAACTCTGCCGATGCGGATGGCTCGACCGCGCTTCACTGGGCCGCGCAGCGAGACAATCTGGAGATCGCCGATCTGCTGCTGGCCGCGGGAGCCAACGCCAAAGCCGCGACGCGCTACAACATCACGCCGCTCTCCCTCGCCTGCACCAACGGCGACGCCGCGATGATCGAGCATTTACTTAAAGCCGGCGCCGATCCGAACGGCACATCCGAGGAAGGACAAACCGCGCTGATGACCGCGGCGCTCACCGGCAACGCCGATGCGGTGAAGGTTCTGCTTGCCGCTGGCGCGAATCCGAACGTGAAGGAAGCCTACAAGGGACAGACCGCGCTGATGTGGGCGGCCTCGGAAGGCAACGCCGCGGCGGAGGCGATGCTGATCGAGTTCGGCGCGGACGTGAAGGCGAAATCCACCGGCGGATTCACGCCGCTGCTGTTCGCGGTTCGCAACGATCATATTGACGCCGCCAAGGTGCTGCTGGAGCACGGAGCCAACGTGAACGACGCCGCGCCGGACTCGACCAGCGCGCTGGGCATGGCGATCGTCAACGCGTACTTCGAAATGGGCGGCGTTCTGCTGGATCGCGGCGCCGATCCGAATGCGCCCGACCCGCGCGGGTCGGCTCTGCTGGCTCTGGCGTGGATGCGGAAGCCGGGCGCGGATGGTGCGGCGGCCGTGGGCAACACTGCCAAGGGGACTCCGCAGCCGGAGGGCAACCTGAGCAGCCTGGATCTGTCCAAGTCGCTGCTGAAGCATGGCGCGAATCCCAATATCCGCGTCGACTGGAAGGAGTCGAGGTTCGGAAAAGAGGGCGGCACGGCCAAAAACCCTCCCAGTATCGACCTCGGCCGCCACTACCTGAGCTACGTTGGCGCGACTCCCTTCTACGTTGCGGCAAAGAATGGCGACGCGCCGTTGATGCGCGCATTGTTGGACGCGGGCGCCGATCCCAAGATCACCACCAAGGCCGGCGTTACGCCGCTGATGGTGGCTTCAGGGCTCGACTATTGGGAAGGGGAAAGCCCCGGCCCGTTCACCGGAGTCACGGAGCCGGAGAGACTGGAAGCCGTGAAGCTGGCGCTGGAGGCGGGCAACGACATCAACGCGCATGCCGATTTCGGCGAGTATCCCATGACCGGCGACGTGAGCTACACGCTGCTGTACTATCCGCTGAACATCGACGACCTGCTCGACAAGGGCGTCGGCGATCCGCGTTGGAGCGGGAGCACGGCGCTGATCGGCGCGGTGGTCTCCGGGCAGCCCTCGATTGTGCAGTACCTGGTGGATCACGGTGCGCAAGTGGATGCGAAGACCAAACTCGGGTGGACGCCTCTGATGGTGGCCGAGGGCGTGTTTTTCGCCAACGCCAAGAAGGAATTTCCGCCCGCGGCGGCGATTCTGAAGAAGGCCTTGGCCGAGCGGGGATTGCTGGCGGCGCAGAAGTAGCTTCAAGCCGCCGCTCCTTCACGGCCGCGGTTAGTTCCGCCCGGCCCGCCCACCCGAGGCGTGACCCATCGTTGACGCTCAGCGCCGGCGCGGGTAAGATGCTCAGTGAGGTTTGCTTATGAAATGCCGGCTGAAACACTGGATGAAACACTGGCTGAAACACTGGATTGCGACGGGAGTTGCGCTTTGGGGATTAACGGTGGTCTCTATTCCTGCGTGGGCGCATCATTCCTTCGCCGCGGAGTACGATCAGAAGGCGCCCGTACAGTTTAAAGGAGTGGTTTCGAAAGTGGACTGGATGAACCCTCACGTTTACTTTTACGTCGACGTGAAGGACCAGGACGGCAAAGTGACCCATTGGGATTGCGAAGCCGGCAATCCGAACGCGCTGGCGAGGCGCGGCTGGAAGCGGGACAGCCTCAAGGCCGGGGACGAGGTCACCGTGCAGGGATTTCGCGCCAAAGATAATTCGCAGACGATGAACGCGAGGTCCATCGTCTTGGCGGACGGCAGGAAGGTATTTGCCGCGTCCTCCGAAGACGGCGGTCCTACCAACTAAGAACGTGAAGAAGCTTCTCGCAGCCATTGCCGTGCTGGTTTTGGCCTCTGTGCCCGCCATGGGCCAGGCGGGCGACAACGCGACCCTGCCTCTTCCTCCCAAGGCTCCGCCTCCAGGCAACGGCCTGCCGGACCTCAATGGAGTTTGGGTGGCGCCGTACACTCCCGACCTTGCCAGGGCGGGCGGTCCGATTCCGTTCACAACGTTCGGGGCCGACCAGTTTAAGAATCACTTGGGCGGAGACGATCCGCATGGGTATTGTCAGCCGACCGGGCCCACTCGGGCGATCCATTCTCCTTTTCCCTTTCAGATCGTCCAAAGCGCCGGACTGACCACCTTTCTGTTCGAGATCGACCACACCTTCCGGCGCGTCTTCACCGATGGGCGTGGCCACCCCGAGGATCTGGACCACACCTGGTACGGCGATTCCGTAGGCAAGTACGAAGGGGACACGCTAGCCGCCGACACGATCGGCCTCAGCGACCGGAGCTGGCTCGACACTGCCGGTCATCAGCACAGCGACAAGCTGCATATCGCCGAAACATTTCAGAAAACCGGACCGGACGCGATTAAGTGGACCGCCACGTTCGACGACCCGGTGTATTTCACCAAGCCCTGGACCGTGTCGTTGCCGCTCAAGCGCGAGAAGTACGACATCATGGAAATGATCTGTATGGACAACAACCGGGACATGCCGCATTACATTACATCGCCTCCCAAGAAATAGGTGCAATTATGAAAAACGCCGCCTTGCTGGTCGTCGCCTGCCTGATTCCGTTCCAAGCTCCACTGCCGGCCGCCGATCCGGCTCAGCCTCTCTTTTGGAGCTCCAACCAAAACCAGGGTTTCGATAAGCTGGCCGAGTCCAAGCTGAATGCGGATCGGCACCTCGGGACGGAGCGATTGCTGGATTCAGCCTTTGTGGCCTACCGCAATGGATCTGGCGAAGCCGAGATCCATGAGAAGCAGGCGGACCTCCTGCTGATTCGATCCGGCCAGGGAACGGTGCTGGTGGGCGGCAAGATTGTGGACGGCAAGCCCAGCGGACCCGACGAGGTGCGCGGCAAGTCGATCGAAGGAGGAACCAGGTACCCGATCGCGGCGGGCGATACTCTCTACATCCCCGCCAACACCGTGCATCAGTTCCAGGTGGAGCCGGGCAAAAGTTTCACGGCCATGGTCGTGAAAATCACGCCGAAGCCGTGAACTGCGGATCAGCCGCCCGGCTGACACCCTTTTTTACAACATCCTTTTTTGGCCTTGACAACCTGAGTGGCCGGATGTAGCCTACCGGTACGAGCAATCCCCTGTTTGGCTTGCCAGGTGGAGGTGACAAATGCCTTGCGAGCAGTGGTACGGACTCTTGGAGCGCTACCGGCGCGCCGTCAAAAAGTACAGCATCGCCGTTGAATGCCTGAGCGGCTCGGATTTCAATCCCGGATGGCAGTCGGCGGAGGCAGCGCTGAAGAACTGCGGCGCGGCCCGCGCCACTTTGTTAGACCATGAGCACGATCACGACTGTGCCGTCGGTGACTGGGAGATGGAAGAGCTCGTGCTCGGAGATCAGGGGCAATCGGGCGGCTAGACTAGCAGCCTGTGGCAGAAGTCGTTTCATCCCGGAATTGGCAGGTCATAGACCTGCCCCACAACGGCATGAAAGGGATTCCGCAAACCGAGACCACCCACGCGGTGGAACGATTCACGCGCACCGCTCCGGACACGATCATGTAGGCCGCGTTGCCGATGAAGCCGGAGCCAAGTGACGCTCGTACCGCAATAACGGCCCCTTGTTTTCGACCGCAAGTCTGGCGCCTCACAGAGACGCTGCCGAGCGCAGCTCGCGAAACGCCGCGTCGACGGCCTGCATAATCTTCGCGACGCTCTCCTCGACGGTTTCGAGATCGGTCCGGCATTCGACCTCGGGATGAAGCGGCGGCTCATAGGGATCGGCGACGCCGGTGAAGCCGGGGAGTTCGCCGGAGCGGGCCTTGCGGTACATGCCCTTCACGTCGCGCTGTTCGCAGACGGCCAGCGGCGCGTTCACGTAGACTTCCAGAAAATGCGTGGAATCGCGGCGGACCAAGTCGCGGGGCGCCCGGTAAGGCGATACGGCCGAGACCACGGCAACGATGTCCTGACGGGCAAGCAGCCCGGCCAGGAACCCGAGTCGCCGAACGTTCTCTTCCCGGTCCGCTCTGCTGAAGGCAAGCTCGCGCCACAGCTCACGGCGGACTACGTCGCCGTCCAGAAACTCGGCCTGCCATCCCGAGGCCTTGAGACGCCCGGTCACGGCCAGACCGAGAGTGGTTTTTCCGGAACAGGGCAGTCCGGTCAACCAGACTGTCATCCCCTCTTTTGTATCACAGGGCGGAACTGCGCCTTACTGCGCTGCGGCTCTTGCCGCGGTGGAGGCGATATGCCCTTCGGCGGATTTCGCCGCCAGCTCCGATTTCTTCGCGGCCTCCGGGCGGAGGATATCGATGCCGCCCTTGAAATAGGCGCCGTCTTCGATGACGATTCCGGCGGTCTTGACGTCGCCCACGATGCTCGCGCCGTTCATGATGGAGATGCGGTCGCTGGCTTCGACATCGCCGTGAATCGATCCCCTCACCACCAGCTCTTTGGCCTTGACGGTAGCTTTCACCTTGCCATTGGGGCCGATGGTCAGGAGATGGCGCACTTCGAGCGAGCCTTCCACTTCGCCATCCAGATACAGCTCTTCTTCACTGTAGATCTCGCCTCGCACGCGCGTGGTTTTGCCGATGAACGCCGTTGCGCGCGCGGGCGTCGCAGGCGTCTGTCCGCGTTCCGCGGGAGCAATCGCGGCAGGCTCCGCAACCAGAGGCTTGAAGACCGGTTCACTGGTTTTTCCCCACATAGGCATTGACGAATTGCATTCGACGGGCCATTTCCCCATCGCATTGATTCCTTATGCCGATTGAACCCGGGTGCGCGGTATCTTCTACCGGGAATGCGAAGAAACTTCCGGGGCTTTCCGTCGGCTCTACTTCACCAGGTGCAGGATCATGCCTGTGTCGGTGGCGGCCCAGAGATGGTCGGGATCGGGGCCGGCGAGCACTAGAGTGGTCGCGACCGCGCGATAGTCCACCTCCATTTCCTTCCACTCGATCAGGTCCACGCTCGAGAGCATTTTGACCTTACCGGGGATGGGGACGGTGTTGAGGCGGCCGGGCGGCTCGATCGAGGCCAGAACCACGAAGGGGCCATGGAAGAGCGCGACATCGAACACGCGCCGGTTCTTCTCGCGAAAAATGCTCATGCTTTTGCCGGTGGACAGGTCCATGCTGTACACCTCGGAGGGCCAGTCAAAGGACTCGGGGAAACCGAACACGTTGATGCCCAGCTTCCCCGCCAGTCGAATAGTGGTCACCAAGCCGATCAGGGACGAGTTCGACGAGAGCCAGTTGCCGCCCTGGTCTAGCGACTCCAGCAGTAAGGTTACCGTCGGCGCCGGACGCGTCTTGGTGGCCCGGTCCGGCTCCATCCAGGAAGGAAAGCGGCCCAGATCGCGGCGCGGGGGGACGGAGGAGCCGATAATGATTCCGTGGTTTCCATCGAAAACGATGCGGGAGTATGCCGTGAAGGCCGGATTCCCGGTGGGCTTGGCGGCTTCCGGAACAGGGGCCCATGTATGGCCGCCGTCGCTGGTTTTGAGCACCGTTTTCTGATAGCCGACGGCGAAGCCGTGCTGCTCATCGACAAACCACAGGCGCAGAATCAGGCCGCCCGGGGTAATGGGGCCGACCTTTGCGTCGGGCTTGGGTTGATCGCACAATTTGCGCCAGTTCAGGCCGGCCTCGTTGGTGAACCAGATGCCGGTCTCGGTGACCATCCAGCCCGAGGTGTCGTTCAGGAAGAAGAGGGAGCGCGGCTCGTCCTTGAGCGGCTCCAGAGTCCAGTGCGCTCCCCCGTCGTTGGTGAGGAGCTCGGTGGGCTTAACCTTTTTGTCCGAGGTCGTGTCTCCAATCCATCCCACGGCGATCCCGCGCTGAGGGTTTGGAAAGGCCAGGTCGACGATCTCCAGCTTGGAGCGGCTCTGATCGTAAAAGTACTGCACGGTCCAGCGTTCGGCGGAGAGCGCCGGAGCTACAGCAGCCAGCCCGAGGGTAGTCAAGGAGACCAGCGCGTGGATTTTCACTGCTCCTATCTCCTTGGGGCTGCCGCCGCCGGCGTCATGACCAGCTCCAGCGCGGCGGCCGGATCGAAATTGGAGAAATCGTGGAGCGCTAGAGCGACCATCGCGCCGACTTGCTCGCCGACTGTGGTAAGCAGTTCCATTTCACCGCCGCTGTGAAAATGCGGCTCCCGATGCTGCACGTTGATGACACCCGCCACCCGGCCGCGGACGATGAGCGGAGCGGAGAGAAACGCTTCATAGGTGTCTTCCGGCAAATCGGTGAAAAGCTTGAAACGCGGATCCAGATACGCTTCGCGGGAGACGGAGAGCAAACGCCGCTCGCGCGCGACCCAGCCGGTGAGTCCTTCGCCCAACTTGAGGCGCACCTGCCCCAGGGTCGCCGGGCGCGGATTATTGCAGGCGCACAACACCAATTCACGGTCGTGGAGAAGATAGAGCAGGCAGGAATCGCTAGCCATGAACTCCACTACCATGGAGACGACTCCCTCCAGAGCGCCGGCTAAGCCGGTTTCGCGGGCCATGAAACGGCTGATTTTCTGAAGGAGACGGAGCTGCCGCTCGGTATCCTCTAACCGGGATTCCAATTCTTTGAAACGCGACACCGGACCCATTATCACAGATCGGCGGGACGGTGGGGTATAATCCCCAGGAGTGATTCCGAGGGGTGCGATCCGAGCGGATCGCAACGCCGTATCCTCTGATAAGGGCGGCTTGCGCCCAGCATTTGGAAGATTTGCACCCAAGTAACACGATGCGGAAACTACTGCCGGCGCTGTTGGCCTTTGCGATCTTGCAGGCCACCCTGCGTTTCAAGGACGACAGCGACTTGGCTCGCCGCCTCCGCGCCCGCGATCCGCATGTCATGCCCAAGTTGTACGACCGCTATGGACGGGCGGCGTATTCGCTGATCTACCGCGTGGTTCGCGATGCGGGAGCGGCCGAGGACCTGGTGCAGGAGACGTTCCTGCGGGTTTGGAATCGGGCTCAATCCTTCGACCCGGAGCGCGGCGCGCTAGGGCCTTGGATTCTGACCGTGGCGCGCAATCGCGCCATCGACCACCTGCGCTCGGTGGAGGGGCGCATCGCCGCGAGCGCTCTGGAGCTTGATCGCATCGAGACTCCGGCGCTGTTTTCCAGTTTCGAGGACAGCGCGTTGACCATCGACCGGGCGCGCCGTCTGAAGGACGCCTTCACCAAGCTCACGCCGGCGCAAAAGGAAGTGATCGAGTTGGCCTACTATGAGGGCCTTTCCCAAACCGAGATGGCGATCCGCCTGAAGCAGCCGCTGGGAACCGTGAAGACCTGGGTCCGGACCGCGCTTAAAGTGTTAAGGGAGCAACTTTCGGAGGCGGCGGTAGCGTCATGAGCTGCGACGAGTTGCAAGACCTGTTCGAGCTCTACTCCCTGGCGCTGCTCGAGGGCGAAGAGAGGAGCGAGGTCGAGGCGCATCTGACGCGCGGCTGCGAGACTTGCCAGAAGAACTTGAAGGATGCTCTCGCGGTGAATGCCGCGATCCTGGCCTCGGTTCCGCAGACCGCTCCACCGGCGCGGTTGCGGCGCAGGGTGCTGGCCGGATTCGGAATCGAGCGCCCCGGCTGGGGATGGCTGGGGGCCTTCGCGGCGGCGCTGATGCTGGTGGTGGCGCTGTGGCTGAGCGTCCAGGAGCGGCGGCGTGAAAACGAGTTGGCCGATGCTCGACGCGACGCGATCCAGGCCCGCGCCGAGCGCGACCGGCTGGCTCAGGCTTTCCAGATTCTCAACCAGCCCGAAACCAAACGCGTGATTTTTGGCGAAGGTCAGCCGAGTCCGCCGCGCGGCAACATCTTTGTCCACTCCAAGCTGGGAATTCTGCTGATCGCGTCGAATCTACCCGCGCTTCCGGCCGGCCGGACTTACGAAATGTGGGTGATCCCCACCAAGGCCGGCGCTCCGCGTCCGGCGGGCCTATTCCAGTCCGATGCCCGAGGCTCGGCGATCAACCTTTTGCCGGTGCCGCTCGATTCGCTTTACGCAGTGGCCGTGTCGGTCGAGCCGGAGGCGGGCTCGCCGGCGCCGACGACTACGCCGATCATCATCGCGCCGGTGCCGGTGGCGTAGCGGGGCAGGTCTCCGACCTGCCGGCCCTAGCGCGCGTAGTAGCCCTCGCGGGCCTGCACGGTGAGATTCTTTCCCTTGGCGGTGACCTTGATCTTGCGATATCCGGCGCCGGTTTGGTCGGAGGTGTAGCCGAGACTGTACTGATTGCGCAGCTCGTCTTGAATCCGGGCGTAAATCTTCTCCAGCGTCATCCCGCCCGAGACCTCGAAATATTCGCCACCGGTCTCACTCGAAATCTGTTGCAGAACCTTCTTTCCGTCGGCGCGGCCCGCGTTGGGATACCCGCCCGGATAGCCGTTCCCACCGCCTCCGCCGCCCGGGAACCCTCCTCCGCGGCGCCTGCCCCCACCGAAGCCGGGACTGACGGGGGCGCCGGCGTTCCGATCATAGAAACGGACCGAATACACCAGCGTATTGGCGCGCTGCGCGCTTTCGATGGCCCGAGAAAGCGTCACTTTGCTGCCGTTGTCCTCGCCGTCGGAGAACAGGACCACCGCCTTGCGCCCTTCCTGCTTCTTCATCAGCTCGTCGGAAGCCAGCAGAATGGCGTCATACAGCGCCGTGCCGCCCCCGCCTCTTCCGTATCCGCCGCCCGGGCCTTGGCCTCCGCCACCTGAATTGCGCCGGGTCAACTGATCGCCGGTGAGGCCGTCCAGACCCTTGTCCAGTTGTGTTTTCGAAGAGGTGAGATCCTGCAACAGCTCCACCTCGCGGTCGAAGTGAATCAAGAACGCCTTGTCTTTGTCCTCGCGCACGACCTGGTCGAAAAACTTGTAGCTGGCGCGGCGCTCCGCCTCGATGTTTCGGCTCTCGCTGCCGCTGGTGTCCACCAGAAGCCCCAGCGTCAGAGGCAGGTCGGATTGCCGCGCGAAGTAGCGGATCGCCTGCGCCCGGCCATCCTCTTCAATGCTGAAATCGTCCTTGTCGAGAGTGGATACGACCCTGCCGTCTTTATCGTGGACGCTGGCCAAGACGTTGACCACGTTCACATCGGAGGAGTATTTCGCGTCCGGCGGTGCGTCCTGCCAACCCAGCAGGCGCCTCGCGGGAGTCAATGCCGGAGCCAGCGCCGCGGCCGCTCGAAGAAGATCGCGCCTGGAAGGAATACAACTCATTCCGACTCCTAGGACGTACCAACACCCCACGCTGTTTACATCATTCCCTGAATCGGCCCTCTTGACAATAGGCGAATAAAAGGAGAATATTGGCCGTGGCGACTTTGGTCGGCATCGCTAAACTGGCTGCCGAAAGCCCGCGTTTGGATGCCAAGTGCCGGGTGGATTACTTCGATTTGCCGGCGCGAAGCTTTCTGACGCGAGGCGACAGCGCTCGCTTGCCGTTCGGCTGGACTATTAACCCGTACCGCGGCTGCGAGTTCGGCTGCAAATATTGCTATGCCCGCTACGCCCATGAATTCATGGAGTTGCGAGATCCGCTCGACTTCGAGCGGCGGATCTTCGTGAAACAATTCGAGCGCAATGCATTTCGCAAAGAGCTGGGCCGTTTGGAGCCGGGTGAGTCGATCGCCCTGGGCACGGCCACCGACCCGTATCAACCGGCCGAGCGCCGGTACAGGGTGACGCGGGCGATGCTGGAGGCGTTCGCGATAACCTCCGGCTTCCGCCTGGGGATCACCACCAAGTCGCAGCTGGTCACTCGGGACATTGATGTACTTCAAGAGATCGCGCGTCGGCATTTTCTGACGGTTTCGATGACGGTGACGACGGTGGACGCAGAACTGGCGCGGGCGCTCGAACCCATGGCGCCGCGTCCGGATCTACGCCTGGCGGCGGTTCGGAAACTCACCAGCCACGGGATTCGAGTGACCGTGTTTAGCGCGCCGGTTCTTCCGATGCTCACCGATAGCGACGCAAGCCTGGACGCAGTGGCGAAGGCGGCGCGGAAGGCGGGGGCTCAAGGGTTCGGCGGCAACGTCGTCTTCCTGAAACCGTGCGCGCGGCAGGTGTTCTTTCCGTTTCTCGAAGAAAAATTCCCGACGCTGGCGCGGCGCTACCGGGAGCGCTTCGAACGGTCCTCGTATCTGCGCGGCGATTATCCTGAGCGGATCAAGGAGAGGATCGCGCGCATCCGCCGCCGCTACGGCTTCGACCAGATGATCAAGCCAGATGAACCGGAACTGTGGCCGAAGGATCCCCAGTTATCGCTTTTTGACGGGCTTTTTGAGAGTTAGGGTCGGGCGGCGCGGACGTTGTTTCGCGGACACCGACTTGATCACGATCTTTCCCGAGCCGGCATCCAGATCGCCAGCCGCGGCATCCATGAGCGCGAGAATCGCCGGCTCCTCCAGCACCTCAATCCGGTCGACGATCAGATGCCGGGCCTGCTTGCCGGAGCCTTTCAGGCGCCCTTGCGGATCGAGCAGCGAAGCGCCATGAAGAAAAAAGAAACTGACCCAGCGCGGGTACAAAGCGATGGAAAACACCGCGTCCGAAGCCCGTTCGGTCGGTCCGAAACCGATCGCCAGAGCATTGAAGTTGTCGTAGACCAGCGCATTGGCGTGCGGATACTTCCGGCGCATCCACGCGAAGGCTTTTCGCGCCATGCCAGCCACTTCCGGCGTAAACCTTGCGATGAAAGATTCGAGTTGCTGGCGGTCCGTCATTTCTGTTTAATATACCGCTCCAGCCATTCGAGCGCTTCGTCCTGCGTCGAAAATGCGCCGTCTGCCTGGGCCTCGAGCGCGGCCGCGGTGACCTCGCCGATGTGCTTGCCGGGCCGGTTGTCGAAATACGGCAACACATGCCGGCCGAGGATGAAGGGGGGTTGCGGCTGGTGTTCGACAGCTTGCGCAACGGCCATGTCGCGGATGCGGACGGCGCCTTCGGGCAGGCCGGGAGGCAAAGGAGGGCGGCCGGAATGATCGGCTTCGGTCAGGCGCAACAGTTGAACAATGCTCGCTGGAGCCAGACGCATGGCCAGGCGGCGCACCGCACGCGGCGTGGGTTCGTGGCCTATGCTCGAATGCACCAGGTGATGTTCGACGATGGGGACCACCTGGTCAACGATGGCGCTCTTGATTCCAATGCGCTCCAGAAACGCGCGAGCCATGGGACCGCCGGCGGACTCATGCCCCCAACTGGTCCAGCGCGGCTTTCCTTCCCTGTCGCGAAGCTGAGTGGTGGCGGGTTTGGCGAAATCGTGGCACAGAGCCGAGAACAGCAGCACCGCGCGGTCGTCGCCTGTCAGGTTCTCACGCTTAGCGATATGCCCGGCCGCATCGACTACCAGCATCGTGTGGGTGCCGACGTCGCCTTCGGGATGCCACACCGGGTCCTGCGGAACGCCGGCAAGGGCGCCGATTTCCGGGAAGTGGACGATCCAGCCGGTCGCAGTCAAGTATTCGGCGATCCGGCCGGGGCGGCTGGCGCCGGTCCATTTCATGAACTCCTCGGCGATGCGTTCGCGCGCCAGGGTTGCGTACTCTGCAACGATGGAACGGCTCACCTCCGCAGTGGCCGGGTCCAGTGTCAGATCGAAGCGGCAGGCAAACTGCATCCCTCGCAGCACGCGCAAAGGATCTTCGCTGAACGCGGAGCTGGTGGCGCGCAGGACACGCTTCCTCAGGTCCTCGCGGCCCCCAAAAAAGTCGGAGACTTCGCTGCGGATGGGATCGTAGGCGATGGCATTTATAGTAAAGTCTCGCCGAGCAGCCGCCTCGCGAGGGGTGACGGACTCGTCGAAAGTGGTGAGGAAGCCGCGATGGTGCGGGCCGGTTTTGCTTTCGCGGCGGGGAATGGAAAAATCGACGCTCATGGAATCGACGGCGGAAAGCTTGATCACGCCGAAGCTCTTGCCCACCAGGTCGACGCGGCCGTATCGGGACAGAAAATCGGCCAGCCGATCATAGGAGATTCCGTAGACTTCGATGTCGAAGTCCTTTTGTTCGAGGCCGAGCAGCGCATCGCGGACGGCTCCGCCGACCAGCAAACCCCGGAATCCGGAGGCGTCCAAATCCCGGAGGATGGTTTCGAGCTGGGGTGGAATCGTCAGGAGCATCCTCAAATCCATTATCGTAGCGCTGGGGGCAATAGGTGTTTTGGCACAACCTCGGGGCATCAAATTTCCCCGTTTAGGGTGCCTTGGCGCAGCTTCGGTGGAAATACGACCACTTCGGTCGGAGATGGTGTATGCTAAGAATAGATGTTGCGGAAAGAGGCTGATTTGGACTTCCAGATGCAACTGGGTGGCACAGCCATGATAGCCCAAAAACTTGAGATCACAGCTTTCCGGTTTCTGATTCGGTTGAATATGCAATCCGGTGTCAAGAAGAACCTCCGCAACGTTGGGGCCAAAAGTGCCCGGAACCTGACGGAATTGAAGCGCGGCGAGCACGGTGTGCTCGAGCGCATCGACCTGCCGGAAGAGGATGCGCGAAGGCTGATGGAAATGGGATTTTTGCCGGGGCACACGATCACGCCGGCGCATGCGGCTCCCGGCGGAGACCCGAGGGTATTTCGCGTGGACGGGTCGGAAGTGGCGCTGCGGCGGGAGACCGCAATCCGAATGATCCTCCGTTCCGCCTCGGCTTCTGAGCAGAAAACCCCACCGGAGCACTGAAAGGAAGTATGAGCGACTGCCACGATTGTTCAGCGGGGACCACGCTTGTCGCCGCGCCGCCACTTGTCAAGCAGCGCATCGTGGCGATCATCGGGCCGCCCAACTCCGGAAAATCGACCTTGTTCAACCGGCTCACGGGCCTGCGCCAGAAGGTGGCGAACTTTCCCGGCGTCACCGTGGAGCATCGGATGGGACGCGTCAAGCTCGATCCCGGCCGGGAGGTTTTCGTCGTTGATCTGCCGGGTGTCTACAGCCTGACTCCGCGCACCGAGGACGAGCGCGTCACGCACGACGTGCTGCTGGGCAAGATGAAGGATCTGCCGAGACCGGAAGCGATCCTGCTGATTCTGGATTCGACCAATTTGAGCCGGCACCTGGTGCTGGCTGCTCCGGTGCTGAGCCTGGGCCTGCCGACGCTGGTGATCCTGAACATGGCCGACGATCTGGCGCGGCGCGGCGGCGGAGCCGATGCTTTGGAGCTGGCCGAGCAGCTCGGCACGCCGGTGGCGCTGGTGAGCGCATCCAAGGGAACCGGCGTCGAGAAGGTGTTTCAATTTCTGGAAGGCGCCACCGCGGCCCCGCGCAGACCGCCACGGGTGGAGCTGCCGGTGATCCAAAACGTTCCCCAATGCCGCGCCTGGGCGGCGAAGGTGGGCAATCAATCGAAGTATCATGCGCCCGCGCCGCCGATTTGGACGCGGCGTCTGGATCGGATCTTTTTGCATCCGCTAGTTGGTCCGCTGGTGTTCGCGTTGGTGGTGATCGGCGTCTTTCAGACCATCTTCTCGGGTGCCAAACCCATTATGGACGCGATGCAAGTCGCCATCGACCGCTCCGGCCACTGGATCGGTTCCATGATCCCGAATGCGGCGCTGAGCTCGCTGGTGGAGAAGGGCATTTGGGCCGGCGTGGGATCGGTGATAGTGTTCCTGCCGCAGATTCTGCTGCTGTTCCTGTTCATCGGCGCTCTGGAGGATTCCGGCTATTTGGCGCGCGCGGCGGTAATCGCGGACCGCACCATGGCGAGCATCGGCCTGCAAGGCAAGAGCTTCATCCCGCTGCTGTCCGCTTACGCCTGCGCGGTTCCAGCCATCATGGCGACGCGCACCATCGAGAACAAGCGCGACCGCATCGCGACGATTTTGATCGCCCCGTTCATGACCTGCTCGGCGCGGCTTCCGGTGTATTTGCTGATGATCGCGGCGTTCGTTCCGGAGCGGCGGCTGCTGGGTTTCTTCCTGGGAACTCGCACCGCTGCCATGCTCGGGCTGTACATTCTTGGATTTGTCGCGGCCATCGCCACGGCGCGCCTTCTGAAATCGACGGTGCTCAAGAGCAAGCGCTCCTCCTTCATCCTGGAGATGCCTCCTTACCGCTGGCCTACCTTGTCTTCGCTGGGATTGCGGTTGATCGACCGCTCGAAAATCTTCCTGCGGCGTGCAGGCACGTGGATTTTGGGGGTCGCGATCGTCATCTGGGCGCTCACCCAATTGCCCCTGTCGAACGGAAACCCGTCCGCGAATATCGCCAACAGCTACGCCGGAAAAATCGGCCACGCCATCGAGCCGGCGATCCGCCCTCTGGGATTTAATTGGAAGATTGGGATCGGGTTGATCACGTCGCTGGCGGCGCGGGAAACCATCGTGAGCACTCTGGGCACGATCTACGGAGTCGAAGGAGAAGGGGGCGAACATTCCGCGGGCTTGCAGCAGGCCCTGCGGAACGACTTGACGCCCGGCGGAGCATTCGCGCTGCTGGTGTTCTTCGCCTTTGCGCTGCAATGCATGTCCACCGTGGCGGTGGTGCGGCGGGAAACCGGCGGCTGGAAGTGGCCGGCGGTCCAGTTCGCTTACATGACCACGCTGGCGTACGTGTGCGCGTTTGCAGCAAACCGGCTGCTGTCTTGACGGGCAGTCTGAGCGCGAGTCAAGATAGGAGGCAAGCGCCGCTGGAAGCTGATTATCCACCAAGAACTTCACGAGGTCTGTAAGACGGCGTGGTCAGTCTGGTAGGCGGCGTAGTCGATCGCGGCAAGGATATCCTCGCGTTCCAGAAAGGAATAATCGGCCAGGATTTCATCGAAGGAAGCGCCTGCGCTCAGAAGCTCTAGAATGTCGGTGACGCGAAGGCGCTGGCCGCGAATGCAAGGCCGGCCTCCGCACTTGCCCTCTTCGATAGTAATTCGATGAAGACGCTCCAGGTTCATAAGCTCAACTCTAGCCTTACGATACGCGGTGTTGCGCCTAAAGCCAAGTTCGACTCATCACATTCCTAGGGTCCCTGCTACCATGAGAATCGTGCGAAACGTTATCATTCTGGGCTCGGGCTGCGCAGGCAATACCGCCGCGGTCTATACGGCCCGCGCAGGGCTGAATCCGCTGGTGGTGGTCGGGCATGAACCGGGCGGGCAGCTCTCGGTCACGACCGAGGTCGAGAATTTTCCGGGCTTCCCCGAAGGCATCTTCGGCCCCGAACTGGTCGAGAACATGAAGAAGCAGGCGGAGCGCTTCGGCGCGGAGTACAGTTGGGGCACCGTTCAAGAAGCCGACCTTTCGAAGCGCCCGTTCCGCGTTAATATCGACGGCACATGGGAAGAGGCTCGCACCGTGATCGTCGCCACTGGAGCCTCGGCGCGATGGCTGGGGCTGCCCAATGAACAGAAGTTGATCGGGCACGGCGTCAGCTCCTGCGCGACCTGCGACGGCGCGTTTCACAAGGGCGGCAAGATCATGGTGGTGGGCGGCGGCGATTCGGCCATGGAGGAGGCGAATTTTCTGACGCGCTTCGGGGCGGAGATAAGTCTGGTGCATCGAAGCGAGAACTTCCGAGCTTCCAAGATCATGCTGGACCGGGCGCGCTCCAACCCCAAGATCAAGTTCCTGCCGAATACCGTGGTCGAAGACATCTACGACGTCAGCAAGAACACGGTGACCGGCGTGAAGCTGCGCGACGTTTCTACCAACCGCGTGTGGGAGCAGGACGTCAGCGGCTTCTTTCTGGCCATCGGCCACATTCCCAACACCAAGGCGTTCGTGGGGCAGATCGACCTCGACCCGGACGGCTACATTCTCTCGAAGGGTGGCGCGCGGACCAATATCCAAGGCGTGTTCCATGCCGGCGACGTACAGGATCGCACCTATCGCCAAGCCATCACCGCGGCGGGCGCGGGCTGCATGGCGGCGATCGAGGCAGAGCGGTTTCTGGAGGCCGAGGGCCACTAAAGAGGTTTCCATGAAGAAGTGGTTCACCATCCCGGCGGTCACGTGTGTTCTGGCGAGTGCGCCGGTATGGGCGCAGGGCGCCAAGCCCTCCGGACCGGTTCCCCGCGCGGCTGACCGCATCCCGATCTGAGCGGAGTTTGGGACCACCCCTTTGCGATGAACATGGCCGCCGGCGGGCGCGGCGAGGCGTGCGGCGCTGAGATGACGGGCTGCAAAATGACCGGGCCCGCGGGCGGCAGCATTCCATGTACACCACGCGCAAGGCGAACATGGACTCGTGCAAGGAACACAATCACGCCCGATCGCTACACGATCTCGGTGGGAACCGGCGCGTTCATCGACCGTGTGTAGCCCCTGGACGGACGCAAGCACCCGACCAAGGAAGAGGCGTTTCAAACCACCTGGTACGGCCACTCGACGGGGAAGTGGGACGGCGACACGCTGGTGGTGGATACCGTGGGACCGTTTTTCGGAACTCCGAAGATGCTGCTGGATACGGCGGGCCATCCCATGAGCGAGGATCTGCACCTGACGGAGCGCTTCAAGCGCCTGGAGGCGGATCATCTCTCGTACGAGGTGACGGTAGACGATCCGAAGTATTATACGAAGCCGTGGACCAACTCCAGGGTATTTACGCAGATGAAGCCGGGGCAGGAAATCATGGAGTACGTTTGCACGGAGAACAACAAGGAAGTCGACGAGCACCACATTAAGTAACGGGCGGGACGAGGGCGTCCCGCGCGGACGAGGGCGTCCGCCCCACAATCTGGCCCGCATTGCTGTGATCGGCGGGCTGTAGCACCCAGCGCATGGCGATCATCACGCCGGACGCGATCAGCGCGGGCAACGCGGCGGCCAAGAATAATTGTTGATTGGACCAATGCCGGCCGAGCAGATCGCCGGCCAGCTCCGGCCCGACAATGGAGCCGACGCGTCCGACACCCAAGCCCGCGCCGAGACCGGTGGAGCGCAGCTCCGTAGGATAGTAGGTTCCGGTGAGAGCGTTCACGCCGGCTTGTCCTCCGGTGACGCCGAAGCCGGAGATAAAGACCATCGCGAACAGCAGCGCCGCGGGCAAGCCCGGAAACCCGATCAGCATTATGGTCACCGAGGCCACCGCGAAACAGGTGGCCAGCACCGGAGCGAAACCGGACCTTCGCACGAACCATCCCAACACCAGCGCTCCCACGAAGCCGCCGACCTGGTTCATGGTGCCGATCAACACGGCAGTGGAAGTAGAAAAGCCCGAGGTCTTGGCGATTGTCGGCAGCCAGCCTTGCAGGAAGTACAGGTTGAGCAAATTCATGAAGTAGGCCAGCCAGATCAAAAGAGTCCCGGTGGCGCGCCCTTCGCGGAACAGCTTCCAGAAGCCGAATCCGGGTTTGCTTTGCTCGGGGACAACGAACTCTACCGGCTGGACGGCGACAGCCTCGGGATCGATGCGCTTGAGCCAGGCCGTGATTTTTTCGGGCCGCTTGCCCTTCAACACCAGAAACTGGAGCGACTCGGGAAGCATGAAGATCATGACCACGCCGCCGATCAGGGGCAGCGCTCCGCCGAAATAGAAGATGGATCGCCAGCCGAAATGCGGAATCATCCAACTGGCCAGGAAGCCTCCCAGCGCCGCGCCCAAAGTGAATCCGTTGGAGACGATCATCATGGTCACAACTCGCAGGCGGCGCGGCGTGTATTCACTCACCAGCGCCATGGAATTCGGCATGATCGCTCCCAGGCCGATCCCGGCGATGAAGCGGATGATTAGGAGCTGATCGAGATTCGCAGCCCGCGCCGTGGCGATGGTGGTGAGCGAAAAGAACAGGCAGGAGCCAATGAGGATGGGACGGCGGCCGATCTTATCGGCCAGCATGCTCAGGAAAATGGACCCGACCAGTACGCCCTTCAGCGCGGCGCTGAGCAAGCGTCCGAAGGCTGGATCGGAAATGTGCCACTCGGGCTTGAGGGCCGGCCCGGCGTAGCCCATGGCCTGCACATCGAAGCCGTCCAGCATCAGGCAAACGCCACAGAGGATGAACAGGCCGATCTGAAATCCGCTGAGTTTTCGCGAGTCGATGAGATCGGAGATGTTGATCTTTGCGGGGGATGGCATGAATGGACCGTATCCATTCTATGTTAGTGCGGGTCGGCGACGTAGCCGGGGCGATAGCGCAACTCGACGTGCTTCCGCCAGGTCGTCAGGCGCAGGTTGTGGAACGATCCGTCCTCCAGATAATCCTTGGGAACGAAGGTCAGCAAGTAGCCTTCGCGCGCGTCGTCCATCGCGCCGCGAACCAGGGCCCCCACGTCGTTGCTGCCGTAGAATTCCTTGCCCCCGGTTTGTTCCGCCATTTCGGTCATGCTGTCGGAGCGCATCGTCAACACACCCCCGGGGTCAACCGGATAGAGCACAACGTTGGCTGCGCCCAACTCGCGCATGGCCTCCGCCGCTTCCTTATGAAACAATTCCAGCGAAGCGCCTCCGTTAGCGTGTGCTGCGAATTGTGTGGGAACCGGCGTGGTCACCCAAAGCAGACTCTTCTGACCGGGATAGCTTTTCGTAAGCTGAGCGATTTGCGTAAGGGCACGTAGCGTGTCAAGAATCCGGTTGCGTCGATCAAATGCCGCGGCAGCCGGAAAGCTCGGGCTCAGGCGCCCCGGCACCCCATTCAGCGGCTGTTCTCCCTCATACTTCTCCACAGTGGCCCAGAGTGACGCGTAGTCGGCCGAGAAATCGCGCAACAGGTGGAGATTGTCGCCGAGCGCGAAGATGGCGATTCTGTCACCCGGCGGAAGCCTGCCTAACATCTGGGAGACGCCTTCGCGTGCGGGCTCTGGTAGTCGAACGGAGTATTGAGGGCGTCCAGCACGATGATCGAAAGCCGCTGTGGTTGAGGAGGTGCCAGAGGCTTCGCTTCCGGGCCACCGGAGATGGGCGCGCCGCCTGGGCCTAATCTCTCAAAGCTGGCGATGCTTTGTTCCACACCGTTGTCGAACAACCTCAAATCCGATGCCCGAAGATCGTTCACCGGGGGTTCTGCCAAGTCATGGATTGCCAGCTTGTTCGCGGGGCGGGTCGCGGCGATGGTGATCTGAACCACCCGAGTGCCCGCGCGGAATGCGGGCGGCGGCTCCTGTGCCGGAGCCTGTCCGAACGCCAGGAACGAGATGGAAGCGGCCACACCAATACAGGGAGTCGTCCGCAGCATTTTATCGGAATTCATCGGGCCCCTTGCCATCAGACGATGACCCGCAGGTTCCGTTAGGTTACTGGCCGCCGCGGCCTTGCTGCCGGGGTTGAGGTCCGCCGTCGTCGGAGGAGCCGCTGAACGCTTGCAGGCCGCTGGGCAGGATCACTTCGCGCGCGTTGGCGGTGTTGGTGCCGTCCTTGGCGCGGAAACCGTTGACGGTGACCTCCTGGCCTTCCTTTAACGAGTCCTTGCGCCAGCCTTTCCGAACCAGCTCATTGGGAGCGCCGGTTTCGCACTGCCAGTGCGTGATGTTGCTCTTCTCGTCCTTCACATCGAGGTAGAACCAGCTGTGAGGGTTCATCCAATCCATTTTGGTGACCACGCCGTGCAGTGTGATCCGGGCGTTGGAATCGTACTCCGCCGAAAAGGAATGGTGAGCCAGCACAGGCCCTGCCACAACCGGCAGAGCGCCCGCAATTGAGAGTACCGCCCTATTCATCATCCTCCTGCCTACGGACGGCTAACATTTTAACTACGGCTTGTTGGGGAAGCCAATTTCACGAGTCCGCTAGGGTGTGCGACATGAAAGTGGGACCTGGGTTTAAGTAACTGAAACCGCAAGAAAGCCTGAGCGTACGGCTACTCAGAGCGCGGCGGCGGTGTGGCGCAAACACTCGTGTTTGCCGCGTCCGCA
>Ga0182024_10000049_pt1 | contig 210574 bp, 195 predicted proteins | sample P32metaG_FD_120480 | JGI IMG/M metagenome (GOLD analysis project Ga0182024, IMG submission 120480) | Permafrost microbial communities from Stordalen Mire, Sweden - P3-2 metaG (Illumina Assembly) | ecosystem: Environmental > Terrestrial > Soil > Wetlands > Permafrost | place: Sweden: Stordalen...
CAGCTCGCCGCGCGCCAGCATGGGCTTGATCATGTTGCCGGCGTCCATGGCCCCTTCGGCCCCGCCCGCGCCCACGATGGTGTGGAGCTCGTCGATGAAGGTGATGATCTCGCCCTCGGAGTCGGTGATCTCCTTCAGCACCGCCTTCAGGCGCTCCTCGAACTCGCCGCGGTACTTGGCGCCCGCCACCATGGCCGAGAGATCGAGCGCCACCACGCGCTTGTCCCGCAGACCCTCGGGCACGTCGCCCTCGACGATGCGGTTGGCGAGGCCCTCCACGATGGCGGTCTTGCCCACGCCGGGCTCGCCGATGAGTACGGGGTTGTTCTTGGTGCGGCGGCTCAGGACCTGGATGATGCGCCGGATCTCCTCGTCGCGCCCGATGACGGGGTCGAGCTTGCCCCGTCGGGCCGCCTCGGTGAGGTCGCGCCCGTACTTCTCGAGGGCCTGGTACTGCTCCTCGGGGTTCTGCGACGTCACGCGGTGACTGCCGCGCACCGCTCGCAGCGCGCCGAGCAGCTCGTCGCGCTTGACCCCGATGACATCGGACAGCGCCAGCAGGAGGTGCTCGACCGACACGTACTCGTCGCCCATGTCCCCGCGCAGGCTGTCGGCGGCCTCGAGCAGGTCCCGCGTCTGGCGCGACAGCACGACATCGCTGCCGCCGTAGGCCTTGGGGAGGGAGGAGAGCCGCTCCGCCACACGGTTGGTGAGCGAGGTGGGCTCCACCCCCGCCTTGGCCAACAACGGCAACGCCAGCCCGTCGGCCTGGCCGAGCAGGGCGGCCAGGATGTGGTCCGGGGTGACCTCGGGGTTGTTCTGGGCATGGGCGCGCTCCACCGCGCTGCGCATCGCCTCTTGGACCTTGAGCGTCCAGCGTTCCTGGTCGATGGCCATGGGATTACCGTCCCGTCCGGCGCGGCGCGTCACCGTGCCCGGTGCGGCGGAACACCAGAGCCTGGCCCAGCGGCACCAGGTCGCGCCGGTACTGGCGATGAGTCTGTTCGATCGTGTCGCGCGCTTCGTCGCGCACCCGCTCGAGCTCGGCGCTCAGTCGCTCCACCTCGGCCTCGAGCTCGAGGACGTGGCGCACCCCTTCGAGGTTCAGCCCCGAGCTCGTGAGCATCCCGATGTGGCGCAGCCGTTCGATGTCGAGCTGTGAGTAGCGGCGGTTGCCGCCCCCCGTGCGCGACGGGTCGACGAGGCCCTTGCGCTCGTAGAAGCGCAGCGTCTGGGGATGCACGCCGGCCAGCTCGGCCGCCACCGAGATCACGTAGACGGCGCGGGCCGCGCTCTCCCCGCCGAACAGCGCGGCGCGCCCGGTGCTGCGCCCGGTGTCGGAATTGGTTCGTTCGTTGTCAGGACGTGGTGGCGTCATCGGTGTTCACCTCCAGATGCGCACGCGGCTCGTCGTCCGAGACGCGGGCGAACTCCTCGACCGCGGCACGTTGCTCGTCGGTCAGTCGCTTGGGGACGGTCACGTCGACGGTGACGAGGAGGTCGCCGGTCGAGGTCCGCCCGTGGCCGGGCACGCCCCGGCCCTTCACGCGGAAGGTCTTGCCCGACGACGTCCCGGCCGGAACGCGCAGCGTCACGGGCTCGTCGAGGGTGGGCACCTTCACCGTCGATCCCAGGGCCGCCTCGGGGAACGTCACCGGCACGTTGAGCGTGAGGTTGCGGCCGCGCCGGCCGAAGACGGGGTGGTTCCCCACCCGCACCGTCACGTACAGGTCGCCGGCGGGCCCGTTGGCACGCCCGGGCGCGCCGCGTCCCTTGACGCGGATGCGCTGGCCGTCTTCGACCCCGGCGGGGATGCGCACCTTCACCTGGCGGGTGCGGCGCACCACGCCCGAGCCGCGACAGGTCTTGCACGGGGTTTCGATGATGGTGCCGCGCCCTGAGCACTGCGGGCACACGCGGCTGAGCGAGAACAGGCCCTGGTTATCGTCGAGCGCGCCGCGGCCGTGACAGGTGGGACACGTCACCGGGGACGTGCCCGGCGCCGCTCCCGTCCCATTGCACGTCTCACAACGCGCCTCGCCGGCCACGTTCACCGACGTGGTGACGCCGCGCACGGCGTCCTCGAACGACAGGTACAGCTCGGCCTCGACATCGGCGCCGCGGCGGGGCCCGGCGTTGCGGGCGCGTCGACCGCCGCCGAAGGCACCGCCCAGCCCGCCGAAGAGGTCCCCGAGGTCACCGAGGTCCTCGACCCGGAAGGTCGCACCGCCCGGCCCCTCGTGCGCGCCGGGACCGCCGAAGCCGCCGAACCCGGCCGGCCCCAGCCGACGGACCTCGTCGTACTCCTTGCGCTTCGCGGCGTCGCCGACCACGTCATGAGCGGCGGAGATCTCCTTGAAACGGTCCTCGGCCCCGGGATTGGCATCGGGATGGAACTGCTTGGCGAGCTTGCGATAGGCGCGCGTGATCTCCTTGTCCGTGGCCGTGGACGACACGCCCAGGACTTGGTAGTAGTCCTTGTCGAGCCATTCGCGCTGGGCGACCATTACCCCCGCACCCGCACCATGGCCGGGCGGATCACCCGTCCCTTCCACCGGTAGCCGGCGCGCAGCACCTCGTCGATGACCGGGCCGCGGGGCGCGGCCTGATCTGTCTCGTCATTGTCCGGGCCGCTGACACTGTCCACCGCCTCGTGCGTGGTGGGGTCGAAGGGCTCTCCGGCCACGCCGATGCGCTCGAGCCCCTCGCGCGCCAACGTGTCAGCCAACAGGGTCGAGCCAGCCACGAGCGCCTTGCCCTCGGGCGAGAGGTCGTCGCCCTCCCCGAGATGGCCGCGCGCCAGGTCGAAGGCGTCGAGGACGGGGAGCACCTTGGCGACGAGGTCCTCGGCGGCACGCTCGAGGTTGTCGGTCTGCTGGCGCACCATGCGCTTCTTGTAATTCTCGAAGTCGGCCTGGACGCGCCGCGACAGGTCCAGGTACTCGTCACGCTCGCGCCGCGCCGTGAAGAGCAGGTCGTCGAGGTCGTCGACGACGGTCTCGTTGGGCGCTTCGGCCACGGGGTCCATGAGCTCGGCCTCGTCGAGGTTGTCGATGACGGGCTCGACCCGGGGTTCGACGGTGGGCTCAGGACGGGGCGCGCCGGGGTTGCCGGGGCGCGGTCCTCCCGCGCCCCGGGCACCGCCGGGCTGACCGGACGGCGGGGTCATGCCCCGGGCTCGTCGACGATCTCGGCGTCCACCACCTCGTCGTCCGAGGGGGCGGGTCCGTCGTCACCACCGGGCCCGCCACCCGATGCGGAGGCGGCGCCACTCGACTGCGACGCCTGCTCGTACAGGCGCTGGGTGAAGGTGTGGCTGGCATTGACGAGCGCCTCGGTGGAGTCCTTGATCTTCTCCACGTCGGTGCCACCGAGGGCGTCCTTCACGGCCTTGAGCGAGCTCTCGACCTTGTCCTTCTCGTCACCCTCGAACTTCTCGCCCTGCTCACGCAGCACCTTCTCGGTCTGGTAGACGAGCGTGTCGGCGTTGTTGCGGATCTCCGCCTCTTCGCGCCGGCGCTTGTCGTCCTCGGCGTGGGCCTCGGCGTCGCGCACCATCCGGTCGATCTCGTCCTTGGCAAGCGAGGACTCGCCGGTGATGGTCATCGACTGCTCCTTGCCTGTGGCGGTGTCGCGGGCCGACACGTGCACGATCCCGTTGGCGTCGATGTCGAAGGTGACCTCGATCTGCGGGATGCCGCGCGGGGCCGGGGGCAGGTCCACGAGCTGGAACTTGCCCAGGGTCTTGTTGTACATCGCCATCTCGCGCTCACCCTGGAGCACGTGGATCTCCACCGACGGCTGGTTGTCCTCGGCCGTGGTGAACACCTCGGAGCGCTTGGTGGGGATGGTGGTGTTGCGCTCGATGAGCCGGTGCATGACGCTGCCCTTGGTCTCGATGCCGAGCGACAGGGGGGTGACGTCGAGGAGCAGGACGTCTTTCACCTCGCCCTTCAACACCCCGGCCTGGACCGCGGCGCCGATGGCGACGACCTCGTCGGGGTTCACGCCCTTGTGGGGCTCTTTGCCGGTGAGGCTCTGCACCAGGTCCTGGATGGATGGCATGCGCGTCGAGCCACCCACCAGTACGACGTGGTGGATGTCGGACTTCGACAGCCCGGCGTCGGTGATGGCCTGCTCGAAGGGGCCTTTGCACGCGTCGACCAGATCCGCAGTGATCTCGTTGAACTTGGCCCGCGTGAGCTTGAGGTCGAGGTGCTTGGGGCCGTCCGCGGTGGCCGTGATGAACGGCAGGTTGATCTGGGTCTCCTGGACCGACGACAGCTCGATCTTGGCCTTCTCGGCGGCTTCCTTCAGGCGCTGCACGGCCATCTTGTCGGCGGACAGGTCGACACCCTCGGTGTTCTTGAACTCGGTGACCAGCCAGTCGATGACGCGCTGGTCCCAGTCGTCACCGCCGAGATGCGTGTTGCCGGAGGTCGACTTCACCTCGAAGACGCCTTCTCCGATCTCGAGGATCGAGACGTCGAAGGTCCCCCCTCCGAGGTCGAACACGAGAACGGTCTGCTCCTTGTTCTCCTTGTCCAAGCCATAGGCGAGGGCGGCGGCCGTCGGCTCGTTGATGATGCGCAGTACCTCGAGGCCCGCGATCTGGCCCGCCTCCTTGGTGGCGGTGCGCTGGGCGTCGTCGAAGTAGGCGGGCACGGTGATGACGGCCTGGTTGACCGAGTCGCCGAGGTAGGACTCCGCGTCTCTCTTGAGCTTCTGGAGGATGCGGGCCGAGATCTCCTGGGCGTTGTACTTCTTGCCGTCGATGTCGATCGACCACGAGGTGCCCATGTGGCGCTTGACCGATCGGATGGTGCGGTCGGGGTTGGTGATGGCCTGGCGCTTGGCGACCTCTCCGACGAGAACCTCGCCCGACTTCGAGAACCCGACCACCGACGGCGTGGTGCGGCCCCCCTCGGCGTTGGGGATGACGACCGGCTCGCCGGCCTCCAAGACGCTCACGACCGAGTTGGTGGTGCCGAGGTCGATTCCGACGGCCTTGGGCATTGCGTTGCCTCCGTATACTCTGCTTCCCCCGGTGGCTCTCACCAGGGAATTCCTATCTTCTGGCCCTACTTGACTGTGTCCAGTATAGCGATCTTGAGCGCTTACCTGTCAAGATCTCAGCATTTGGGGCATTCGGGGCAAAGCTCCTTAGACGTCGTGACCCGGGGTCGTGTGAGGTTGTAGGCCGGGACGATTCCCTTTTCGGGACTTTCGGCCCATGCTGGTGCGCTCCCCCGGGGCGTACCGTCACTGGAGCAATGGCCAAGCAACATCGAGGTCAGTGACCCCGTTCGGCAGGGAGAATTCCTCGTGACCTGCCGGCGGGGTCGCTCACCCCGACCGGCTCGCCGTACAGGTGGAAACACCTGTTTGCCCAGGTGGAACCCCGCTAGGCCTCGAGCATCCCCGGTCGTACCGTGGCCGTAAGGCGGCTCCGGGGAATCCCAATCCCCTTCCTGACACGGTCGCCCACCGGGGGGTGGCGGGGCGTTGGCACCTTTCCGGTCCAACGCCCCGCCGTCCGACCGGAGGACCCGAGGTGCCCGAGCGTGAGGTCGTGGCGGTGGTGTGGCATCAACACACCCAGTCGATCGATGTCGTCTACGTCGACGGTCACCCCGACTCCCTGATGGGAACCCAGAAGATGGCTGCGCAGATGGCCGAGGGGTTCGCGCTCGACCTCGTCCCCACCTCGTCCGCCACCATCTTGTGGGTAAAGGAGCCCGGGCCTCCACAGACAGAGAGCCCGCCGCCGTAGAGCCTCAGACCTTGAGCCAACCGACAGAGAGACGACCGCAACCAGGTGGAAACGCCTGGTTCCGGCAGGTGGAACCCCGCTGGGCGTCTTCCCTGGTCAGGCGTACCTTCACGATCCATGACCATGGTGTTGTTGACCGTCGTCGGATTCGTGATCGCCGGGCTGTTGACCGGTGCCTTCCCGGCCTTCGGGGCCGCCATGCACCGGCGGCAGAGAGGACAGGGGCTGATCGAACGACGCCCCGCCCCGTGGCGCCCCGCTCCACGGGCTCAGTCCTCCCGCCACCGTTTCGGGGGCGCCGGACCGGTCCGAAGCCACCCTGCTCGTGCGCGCCGGTCGGCGGGAGGCTCACGGATCGCACGGTGAAAGGTCCGGCACCCTTCGTCGTCGCGCGGCCGCCTGAGTACGCTTGACGGTGTGCCTGACCTGGTCCTCATTCGCCACGGCGAATCCACCTGGAACGCCCAGAACCTGTTCACGGGGTGGACCGACGTCGATCTCACGCCCAAGGGTGAGGCTGAGGCCCGCCAGGCAGGAGCCCTGTTGGCGACGGAGCACCGCAACGGGCTCGACCTCCGGGTGGTGCACACCTCGGTCCTGACCCGGGCGGTGCGCACCGCCAACCTGGCCCTCGACGAGCTGGGTCGGAGCTGGCTCCCCGTGCGGCGCCATTGGCGCCTCAACGAGCGCCACTACGGACAGCTCCAGGGACTGGACAAGAAGCAGACCGTGGCCGAGTTCGGCGAGGCGCAGGTGAAGCTGTGGCGCCGGAGCTACGACATCCCGCCGCTGCCCCTGTCACGAGAGGACGAGCGCCACCCGATCCACGACGACCGCTACCGGGACCTGGCTCCGGGGGTCCTCCCCGACACCGAGTGCCTGGCCGACGTGGTGCTGCGCATGGTGCCGTACTGGGATGACGCCATCGCGTCGGATCTGCGCGCCTTCCCGGGCGTGCTCGTCGTGGCCCACGGCAATTCCATCCGGGCCCTGGTCAAGTACCTGAAGGACATCCCCGACGACGAGATCGTCGGCCTCGAGATACCCACGGGCGTGCCGTGGTGGTTCCGCTTCGACGACGACCTCGAGCTCGTCGACGACCGACAGCTCGGGGACCCCGAGGCCATCCGGGCCGCCACCGAAGCGGTGGCCCGACAAGCCGGCTGAACCCCCCGACCGGCCGGCGCGCCCGGGGGGAGGCGTGCCGAGCCGGTCAGAGGGCCATACCTTCAGGGGTCAGAGGGCGTCGCGGCCTCTCTCCCCGGTGCGCACCCGCACCACCGACTCCACCGGGATGACCCACACCTTCCCGTCACCGATCTTGCCGGTGGCGGCGGTGCTCACGATGGCGTCGACCACCTCGTCGGCTTGTGTGTCGTCGACGAGCACCTCGACACGGATCTTGGGGACGAAGTCCACCTCGTATTCCGCACCTCGGTACACCTCTGTGTGGCCCCTTTGGCGGCCGAAACCCTGCGCCTCGGTGAGCGTCATGCCCTGGACGCCGAGCGTCTTCAGGGTCTCTTTGACCTCGTCGAGTTTGAAGGGCTTGAGGACTGCCACGACCAGCTTCATTGTGCGCTCCCTTTCGTCGAGCTCGGCCTGGTCAACGTTCGCCTGCCGGAGGGGATTCTGACCCTAACGGCGGAGACTTGGACCCGGTGAGGCCGGCCAACTCGAAGGCGCTGGCTGTGCTGGTCCTCTGGGCGAACGTCTCGTCGGGGAAGGCCTCCTCGTCATGGATGGCGAGGTCACCGATCTCGAGGATCTCGTCGCTGTAGCGGGCGCCACGGAGCACCAGCCCGATGACCTTCATCAGGATGAACGTCACGAGAGCCGACCAGAACATGACCCACAGGGCGGCTCGGAACTGTTCCCAGAGTTGGTGCGCCGAACCCGTGTACATGAGCCCGTTGACCCCGAAGGGCGTGCAGTGTGCCGTGGGCGTGACGTAGGTCGCGGCCGAAGTGTTGACGACCTGACCGTCGGAGTTCAAATGTCCACAGCCCAGCTCGAGGATGTTCGGGTCGCCGAATATACCCAGCAACATGCCGCCGAAGAAGCCGGCAATGCCGTGGGTGTAGATGACCCCCAGCGCATCGTCCACCTTCGAGAAGGGCCGCACCTTGGACAGGTAGTTCCAGCACACCCAGACCACTCCGGTGCAGATGGCCCCGACGTAGATGGCGCCCCGGCCGTTGACGAAGCCGGCGCACGGCGTGATCCCGACCAGGCCGCAGATCATGCCGTTCACCCCGCCCAGGAACGTGGGCTTCTTGGACTTGGTGAACATGGCGTCCATCGCCATCCACACCACCACGCCGACCGCCGTGGCCACGTTGGTGTTGACCACCGCCGCGGCGGCGTCGGTCCCGGCGTAGTACGGGTCACCACCGTTGAACCCGTTCCAGCCGAGCCAGAGGATTCCGGCTCCCACGGCGGCCATGACCAGGTTGTTGGGAACGGCATGTTGTCGATCTCGGGCCAGCCGGGGCCCTAAGACCCAGGCGGCGACGAAGCCGGAAACACCCGCCGACATGTGGATGACATAACCACCCGAGAAGTCGAGGGCTCCTTCCTGGGCGAAGTAGCCGCCGCCCCAGAGCAGGAAGGCGTCCACGCCGTAGACGAAGGTCGACCACAGCGGAACCAGGAGGCACCAGGCGCCGAACTTGATCCGGCCCAGGACGCTCCCCAGGAACAGCAGGGGGGTGATCGCCGCGAAGACGAACTGGAAGTACGCCAGCGACGTCGTGGGGAAGTGGAACGGAACGGCGGTGTTGGCTGCAGACACCGCCTGGCCCTGTTCACCGACACTGTTGGTGATCCCGCCCGGTTTCCCGACGAAGTTCTCGAAGAAGTGCTTCACCCACCCCACTCCCGTGAGCTGGGTCTGTACCCCGTTGTGCACCCCCCCTCCGATGGAGGTGGAGCCGAAGCCCATCTTGTAGGACCAAAGCACCCACGCGATGAGGACCAGCGAGAAACCGGCGAACATCATGGCCAGTACGTTCACCGCCCATTTCTTCTGGACGATCGAGGCGTAGAGGACCGCCAGTCCGGGGAGGCTCATCAGGCCGACGAACGTGGCGGCCACCAGCTGCCACGTGTTGTCGCCCGTATTCAGCCAACTGGGATACGGAACGGATACTACGGCGCCTAGCACGGCTCGAGTGCTCCTCTCGTGCGTTCCTGGACGTCGGCGACCCCCCAGCCATGAACGTGGCGACACACAGCACCGGGTGCGCCAAGGCCATGACAGGTGGTTCGCCCTGCCGCCGAAAGAATGCAGGCCGAGGGTTTCGCCTCTGTCACGCGCGTGTTACCAGCGCGTGAACTGGAAGAGGCCCGTGCTGGCGCGCCCCTCGTTGAGGGACGGTCGCGATCAGCCCGCTTTTTGCTCGTTCTCGGGCTTGTGCGGGGACCGCTTGGGCGGTGCCGTGCGGGGCGTATAGCGCTTGTTGGGCTGGGCGCGCGTCGTCCTCGGGGCGGGTCCACCTCGCCGTCGTCCCGGCGCGTCACCGGTCGCCTGCCGAAGGTCACGCTGCAGGCGGTATGCGGTCACGAGCAGCCAGGCACCCACCATCAGGAACGGCACCCCGAAGCCCCAGTAGTGGAGGTTGAAGACCGACAGCCCGTAGAGGGCCATGGCGACGCCCAGGAAGAAGCGCTTCCGGAGGTACGCCGTCACGAGCATCACCACCGCCAGGGCCAGGAGCACATAGGTCAGCGTGTGGTAGGTCGACACGTTCACGTGCCGGGGATTGACGGTGCCGTTCGTCAGGAATTGCGAGGGGTCGTTGTTGATGAGGGTGCCGATGATGATGAGCCCGAGGGCGGCCGCTACCGGCGCCAAAAGCAGCCCGATCAGCCGCTCCTTGTCGTCGGCGTACTTGACGGCGTCCTCGAGCTCCTCGACCGACGGCGACCTGTCCGCCTTCTTGGCTTGGGCGGCGGCGCCCGGCTCGACCGGCTTCACGAGGGCACTGCGCAGCCGCTGGCCCAGAGGTGCCTTGTCCGGGTCGCGCCGCAGGCGGGGAAGCGAGAGGAGGAGGCGATGCCCGAGGCTCATCCGGGGCGGAGCTCCGCCCGGATCGTCGGAGTCTTGACCACCGGACATCGGAAAAGGGTAGCTCGCTCTATTGCTGCGGGCGAAGCGGCGGTATCGCTCCGCGCATGCGCCGGCGCCTGAAGACGAGACCTCCCACGAGCAGAACCAGGACGACAAGGAGGATCGTGGGCACGATGAACACGCCCGATGACGTGTGCTCGTTGGCGACGGCGTGACGCGTGTCGAGGAGTGGGGGATCGCCGGGAACGGCCACCGCGGGGACCTTCGTTCCCGGATTACGAATGCCGTTGCCAGGGATCGACTCGCTGTAGCGGTGGCCCTGCAGCATGAACGTGCCCGTGCAGGCGTACCCGGCCGCATTACTGCCGCTGCCCCCCAAAAGGCCGAGGCAACCCGACACCGTCACGGTGACGTCGACCCCGTGCTCTCGAAGAGCGTTGATCTGCGCGTTCTTGTGGATGCCCGCCACCAAGAGCACGACGGCGACGACGGCCAGTGCCGCGAGGCACAGAGCACCGATGACACGACCGGCCCGGCGGACGTCCACTTGTACGCCGGCCCCACGCAACGTCGTGAGCGCCGCCCCCGAGGTGTCGTCCTCCGTTGCATTCGACGCGGGGACGCCTGCGATCGCTCGGGAGACGCCAGCTGCCGGCCCTTCCGAGGTCGTTCGATCCGCAGCAGTCATCGGTCTGTCCACCCTCGGTTGCCGGGACCACGCCACCCGGTTGCTTCCTTGCGGCGACCGCGAAATGGTAGCGGCGAGGGTGGTCCACCGGTCTCTGCGCCGGGTCGCGCCTGCAGATAGCCTCTCGCTATGCCGCGAAAGCCCGAACTCGACCTGAGCAAGATCTGGATGTTCTCGGCCTGCTCGGGGGCTCAACTCCGCACCATCCGCAAAGCCGTGGAGGAGGTGATCGTGCCCGCCGGTCGGGTCCTGTGTGAAGAAGGCACCGTGGGCCGTGAGTTTTTCTTCGTCGTGGACGGCACCGCCTCGGTGCGCCGCAACGGGCGCCGGATCACCACGCTCGGACCGGGCAAGTGGTTCGGCGAGCTGTCGCTCCTCGACCGCATGCCCCGCTCGGCCAGCGTCGTGTCGGAGACGCCCATGACGCTTCTCGTGCTGGAGCAGCGACGATTCAACGGTTTGCTCGACGAGATGCCGACGCTGTCGCGCAAGCTCCTGGTGGCCATGTCGCAGCGCCTGCGCGAGGCGGATGCAAAAGCCCTCAACTAGTCGAGCCCTCAACTAGTCCAGCGACGCCTCGACGATCTGCGACAGGTCGAGCACCCTGACGTCGTCCTCGCGGGACCGGGCCCGCACGGCGTCGTCGAGCATGATGAGGCAGTAGGGACAGGCCGTGGAGACCACGTCGGCGCCGGTCCCGAGCGCCTCGTCGGTGCGTTCGAGGTTGACCCGCTTGCCCAGGCTCTCCTCCATCCACATGCGGGCCCCGCCGGCACCGCAGCAGAAGCTCTTCTCCCGGCACCGCTTCATCTCGATCTGCTCGACGCCCTGGATGGAATCGAGGACCGAACGGGGCTCGTCGAATACGCGGTTGTGGCGCCCGAGGTAGCACGGGTCGTGATAGGTGACCTTGGCGTCCATGTTCCCCGGTGTGAGCCTGCCCGTCTCCACCAGATGGCTGAGCAGCTGGGAGTGGTGGATCACCTGGAAGTTCCCGCCTAGGTCCGGGTACTCACGTGACAATGAATTGAAGCAGTGCGGACACGTGGCGATGACCTTCTTCGCACCCACTTCGTCCAGGGTGGCGATGTTGGCTTTTCCCATCTCCTGGTAGAGGTATTCGTTGCCGAGCCGACGGGCGGGGTCCCCGGTGCAGGACTCACGAGGGCCGAGGATGCCGAAGCTCACCCCGGCCCGGTGCAGCAGCCGCGCCGTGGACTGCGTCGCCTTGCGGGCCCGCTCGTCGAGGGCGCCCGCGCACCCCACCCAGTAGAGGTACTCGATGTCGTCGGGGATGGTGCCGGTGATGACGGGGACCTCGAAGTCGAGCGCCTCGGTCCACTCGGTGCGCTTGGCGCCACCCAGTCCCCAGGGGTCACCCTGGTTCTCGATGTTGCGGAGCATCAACCCGGCCTCGGTGGGGAAGCGCGACTCCATGAGCACCTCGAAGCGGCGCATCTCGATGATGGTGTCGACATGCTCGATGTCGACCGGGCACTCCTCCACGCACGCCCCGCACGTGAGACACGACCAGAGCACATCCGGGTCGATGGTGCCGGGAACGAGGGTGGGAGCCTCTGCCTTGGCGGCCGCAGCCCACGCGGCGGCGTCAACCGGAGTCCCGTCCTCCGAGGGCGGAGGAGACCCGAAAAGTCGAGGTGCGGACTCGAAAAGATTGTCGCGCAACCCCATGATCAGGAGCTTCGGTGACAGGGGCTTGTCAGTGTTCCACGCCGGGCACACCGACTGGCAACGCCCGCACTCGGTACACGTCAAGGTGTCGAGGAGCTGCTTCCACGACAGGTCCTCGATGTGCCCGGCACCGAACACGGTGTCCTCGGAGACGTTCTCCATATCCATATCGGGCGTGTTGTAGAGCGGGCCGAGCGCGCGGGGTCGGCGCGACGTCGCCACGTTGATGGGGGCCAGGGCGATATGCAGGTGCTTCGAATACGAGAGGAAGACGGCGAAGCCCACGATCACGGTGATGTTGAGGATGAGGAACACCGTCTCGAGGTCGGAGTTCACGCCCGCCCCGAAGTGGACGAAGAGGCGCGAGACGGCGTGCGAGGCGAAGGGCCACCACGAGTTGCCGTAGGGGAAGTTCCCGGTGTTGACCTGCGCGGCGCGGTAGCCGATCAGGGTGAGCATGACCGAGCCGATCATGACGAGGACGAGCCAGGCTGCCCCGGTGTGGGAGCCGAAGAAGCGCGACAGCCGGCCCCTTCGCTTGGGCGAATTGGCGTACCGGATGCCGGTGAAGGCGCACAGCGACACCAACACGGCCACGGCGAAGAAGTCCTCGATGAACCCGAGGGCCCGGCCACGGCCGATGAGGGGAACGAAGAAGTCCCGGTCGAAGAGCGCCCCGTAGGCCTCGAGAATGGTGAACATCAGGATGGTGAAGCCCCAGAAGGTGAAGGCGTGCGCCAGGCCGGGGACCGTCCACCGCAGCAGCTTGCGCTGGCCCCCGACCTCGGAGAGCTCCGCCCAGGCGCGGGCCCGGAACTGGGTGAAGCGCTTGGGGTCGGGCTGGCCCTTCCCGACCAGGCGGAAGAGGTACGCGAAGCGCCGGCCCGCGATGGCGAACGCGATCACGGTCGCGCCCAAGCCGAGGATGATCCTGATGGGCAACGTCTCCTCCTGAAGGGTCAGGGACGGAAGTTCTCGAAGTACCGGCTCGGGGTGGGTCCCCGCTGGCCCTGGTACTTCGAACCCAAGCCTGCCGTGCCATAGGGCTGGTCGGCGGGCGTGGTCATGCGCAGGAAGCTGATCTGCCCGATCTTCATGCCGGGATACACGGTGATGGGGAGGTTGGCCACGTTCGAGAGCTCCAGTGTGAGGTGACCGTCCCAGCCGGCGTCCACGAAGCCGGCTGTGGAATGAATAAGGAGCCCCAGACGCCCGAGGGAGGACTTCCCCTCGAGCCGGGCCACCAGGTCATCGGGGATGCCCACCCGCTCGAGGGTCGATCCGAGGATGAATTCCCCAGGATGAAGGATGAGAGGCTCCCCATCGGGGATCTCGACCAGCTCGGTGAGGTCCTCGAGGTCCTCTCGGACGTCGATCACGCGCATGGAGTGGTTACGAAACAGCCGAAAGTAGCGGTCGACGTGGAGGTCGACCGAGGACGGCTGGATGCACTGAGGGCCGAGCGGGTCGATGACAATTCTCTTTGCATCGAGCTCTTCGCGGATGGACCGATCTGAGAGCACCACGGGGCAGCACGATAGTGTGATGCCTCCTCGCGGGCGTAGTTCAGCGGCAGAACATCAGCTTCCCAAGCTGAGAACGAGGGTTCGATTCCCTTCGCCCGCTCTCGGAGAAATCGCTGCTTGAGGTGGTAACTCCCCTTTGGTCCGCCTCTTGGCGACGGGACAGGAGGCATCGGCGGCACGCTCTGACTACCGTCGGATCACTGTGAGCCCACGAGCGAAGTCGTCGGCCGACAACTCTGTGCACAAGCTCAAGATCACCCTGGTGAACGTCGAGCCGCCCGTCTGGCGGCGATTGCTCGTGGCGAGCTCGACCACCCTTGCCGTGTTGCACTCGGTGATCCAGGGTTCCATGGGCTGGATGGACGCGCATCTCTACGAATTCCAGATCGGCACGACGCGCTACGGACTCGAGGACGAGGACGGCGACTTCGACTCTTCTTTCGCCGATGCTCAGGAAACCACGCTCGCAGCGCTGGCGCCCGCAGGGTCCTCGTTCGTCTACCGGTACGACTTTGGCGACGACTGGGAGCATCGGATCGACGTCGACGAGGTCGAGGAGATCGTCGCCCTGGCTGGCGGAGTGCGATACCCGTGCTGTCTGGACGGTCAGGGTGCCTGTCCCCCCGAGGACGTGGGTGGACCACCTGGTTACGAGCACTTCCTCGAGGCCATCGGCGATCCCGACGACGAGGAGCACGACGACTACCTCGAATGGGTGGGCGGATCGTTCGACCCGACCCATTTCGACATCGACGACGCAAACAGGCGCGTACTTTGGACCTCTCGTAGCTAGGACACTCTCGAAGGCTCTCGGACGCCACAGCACGAACCCTCTTGTCGACTCTTTCGGAGCATCCGGTCGTCTCGGGCCCGCTGGTCGGAATCCGTTTGGGTGTGTCCGAACCCGCCGCGGCCACTGCCATCTCTTCTCTGGGGGGACGGCCACCCGCTTGGTACGCCGCCGACCAGGTCATCCACTTAAGTAAGTCGCTGGGCAAATAGGCCGGCTATCGCCGGATTGGAGGCACCCGCGGGAGTCTCGAGCGACCGGTTTGCATGGAAACCATCCCCCTGGGCCCGAACCTCGATGACAAGCGGCGATTTGGTGGTTCCGAGGCGCATTGTGACAAGCAAGCCGACACCTGACACGGGCGTCAGGGTGCGGGTAATCTTGACTCATGACGCTGCCCAAGATCGTAAGTGTGGATGACCATGTCGTTGAGCCTCCCCACGTGTGGCAAACCTGGCTGCCGGAGCAGTACCGGGAGAGGGGCCCGCGAGTCGAGCGCAAACGGTGGGGCGGTTTCAAACACCTGTCGGGCGCTAAGTACGACATGGTCGAAGACCCGGAGGGGGATTGGGGCGACGCCTGGTACTACGACGACGAGTTGATCTACGTGCAGAAGAAGTTCGTGGCCATTCCGCAGGCGTCGACCACGATCGACGGCGAGGGCAACATTGTTTTTGACCGGACGCAGATGACGATGACGGCGACGACCTTCGACGAGATGCGCAAAGGCTGCTGGGACCGGGATGAGCGCGTCAAGGACCTTGCCCTCAACCACACCGATGGGTCCCTCCCCTTCCCGACCTTCCCTAGATTCTGCGGTCAGACGTTTTACGAGGGGAACGACAAGGACCTCGGCCTCGCCTGTGTCAAGGCGAACAACGACTGGATGGTGGAAGAGTGGTGCGGACCATCAGGTGGCTTCAACATCCCTCTGTGTCTCATCCCCCTGTGGGATGCAGATCTCGCCGCTGCTGAAACCAAGCGCAATGCCGAGCGAGGAGTCCGGGCCATCGCCTTCAGCGAGATGCCCACCCGCCTAAAGCTGCCCAGCATCAACACGAACTATTGGGATCCACTGTGGGAGGTATGCAACGACTTCGGGGTGACCGTGTGCATGCACGTTGGATCGAGCAGTTCGAACCCGGTCGCATCGCCTGATTCGAACAAGGCCGTGGGAGTCGCTCTGGGTTTCAACAACGCCATTGCGTCTCTGGCCGACTGGCTCTTTTCCGGCAATCTGCTTCGGTTCCCCAAGTTGAAGTTGGCTTACTCCGAGGGCCAGATCGGGTGGATCCCCTACATACTGGAACGGGCGGACACCGTGTGGGAAATGCACGACGCGTGGACAAACGCCAAGGAGCGGATCCCAGTGCCCCCGTCCACGCAGTACTACGGGCGCATCTTCGGGTGCTTCACGGCGGACCGGCACGGCCTCCGATCACTGGAGGAAGTGGGGGAGGACAACATCTGCTTCGAGACGGACTATCCGCACACTGACACCACATGGCCGTATTCGGAGGCGTACATCGAAAAGTTGTGCGCCGATCTCGACGACGACGTGACCTACAAGATCCTGCGAGGCAATGCCATCCAGATGTTGGAGCTGGACCGAAAGTAGTACCGGCATCGCGGGCCGGCAGTCCGGTGGGTTGGATCGGGTCCTCACCAGAGTGACCCGTGTGACCCCGCCGGACGAGAGCTTCTGATTCCTAGTCGGGCGTTGGAGCCCGACAGCATCAACTTCGATCAGTTTCGCCTCCCCGATGCCCTTGGGCCAGACCGGGGCGAATAAGAGTTGGGTGCGGTACCCTGCCGCCGATGGAGTGGACCCCGCCAGCACGAGCGCCTTGGGTCGAAAACGTTGTCGCCTACGGGCGCGGTCTAGGCGACAACGGACGGTCGATTGTCTCGCTTAGAGCCGATGACTTACTTGCCGCGGCGCGATCGGCCACAGGCCTGGACGACGCCGGTGACTCCTGGTTCCGCGATCCGCTCGAGCGGTTGTGCGCCGCGCTCGACGAAGAGGCCGACCTCCACCTCGCAGGCCGCCTTCGCGCTCGGGCTGAACTTCAGCTCATCCTGCAGAACCGTCTTCGGCTGGTCGATCTGTGGAAGCGCGAACCCACCATCGGACAAGAGGAGGTCCGGAGCCCCATCATTGTGACTGGGCTCGGTCGCTCTGGCACCACTCTCCTGCACGAGCTACTCGCCTGCGACTCGGACAACCGGCCGCCGCTCCTGTGGGAGCTGGTGCACACCGTGCCGGGAGCCGTTCAGTCACCCGACGGGCAAGTTCCGTCGGGTGGGACGGATTGGGCCGCGCTCATGGATGCCGAAATCACGTTGATGGATGCCATGGTGCCCGCCTTTACCGCCATGCACGAGAACGGTGGGCATCTGCCGACCGAGTGCATCTTCCTCTTCGCCCATCAGTTTTCGAGCGACATGTTCACCGGCATCTACAACGTGCCGAGCTACACAATCTGGAAGAGTGGCGTCGATCAGGCACCGGCATACGAGTGGCATCGGCGAATGCTGCAGACGCTGCAATGGTCTCCCAAGTCTGATGGCAGCGTGTCACCGGCGTGGGTGGTCAAGGCCCCCTCGCATCTCGGATCGCTGGACCTCGTGTTTGCGACCTATCCCGATGCCCGGGTGGTCATGACCCACCGGGACCCCCTGCGCGTGATTGGTTCGTTGGCCGACACCATGGCAACCCTCCACTGGATGCACTCTGACCGGGTCGCCCATGCCGAACTCGTCGAGTTTCTCTGCATGGGCGTGGAAATCCAGATGAATGACGTCACCGCCATACGTGACTCCGGGAGTCTCCCTAGCAAGCAAATCAGTGACGTGGTCTACAAGGACCTCGTCGCCGATCCGATCGGCACCGTTACCCGTATCTACGACACATGGGGACTCACGCTGCCCGACAAAGCGCTTGACCGGCTGCAGGCCTATGTAGCTGCCCGTCACCTGAACCGGGGGGTTGGCACGCACGACTACCGCTTCGAGGACACCGGCCTGGACCTCGCGGAGCACCGAGCACTCGTCGCCGACTACCAGCAGCGTTTCGCGGTTCCGTCCGAGGTCTGAGCGGAACCGGTCGGATCAGGTCCCCGTGAGACTTGCAATCGTCACGAGCTCGCATGTGGGGTGGGGTGGGCCATCAGCCAGCACCCACCGCACGATCATGTAGCCCTCACGACGTCCTTGGGTATCCAACCAGTTCGGTATGCCAGGATCAGTCGGTGAGATGACCAACCGCCAACTCCCGTCGGCCGCTCGCTGCGCGGTGTGGTTGTTCAGGTTGGTCGTGGTGTAGCGGTAGTCGATGCTCTCCATCCATGCAGTGGACGTGGTTAGACCCCAGTAGAGGAATTCCGTCGGCGGGTCATGAATGGTCACGACGAGAGCCTCTCCCTCACCCAACACCCAACGACCTCCGTGATAGGTCATCTCGGCGTTGCTATGAGACCGCACCTCATCGTCCTGGGCGGCCACGTGCTCCGCACCGGCGATGCCCCCAAATCTGTTGACGTTGTCCGCGGTGTCGTGCCACATGTTCAGGGCCGTCGCCGCCACGAACTGGACGAATACTCCGGCGAACTCGAGCTTGCCGGCGAGCTCTTCAACGCCGAGCACCGGCGGCGGCTCCCCGCCCACCAGCTCGACGCGTAGGTCTGCGGGCCTGTCGACGCGACGATCGAAGAAGGTCTCGCGGACGGCCACCTGCCCGGTGCCCGGTGTCATCTCGATACGGTTCTTTTGCCCTGTCGCAGCACCATTGCCCTCGGGGACGATGAGGATGTCCACCTCGCCGTTGGGCCCGAGCTCGAACTGGTCGATGTGCGCCTGTACCGTCGTGCCTGTCTTGCCGTCGACAGGGCCCTTTCCGACCGGCGTGCCGAACGTGAGGCCAATATAGGCAGCCTCACCTCTCGTACCCACGAGGCGATAGGTCCGAGTTTCGTCGAGGGTGCAGAACCCGTAGCGGACGTCGGGATTATCGACAAGGAGCTTGCGGTACTCAGTCTGCGACTGAAACAACTGTGGGTGCAGCGGGTCCGACTTCTCGATGAACCACTCCTGCGCTAGGGAGACCAAGCGTGTGATCCATCGGTAGCCCTCAGCCTCGTCGAGCGTGGTGCGAGGGACGCCCTCGGCCGTCCGGACCGTCTCGATCGCCGCCTCCTGCGAGTCGATCCACACCTTCCACGCTGCATCGAGTCGCGCCCGATTGGCCTCGTCCTGGTTCGCCTGTTCCTGAGAATCGTCCACGGTGGCAGACGCTAGGGTCCCGGTCGATGACCACGCCAGAGCGGTGGTCCGTGCTCGTGACCGGGGCCACAGGACGGATCGGCTTCCCCCTCGCCCGGGCGCTGGCCCAGCACCACGACGTCTACGGACTCGCTCGGTGTTCCCAACCAGGAGACGCGGCGCGCATGCGGACCGCCGGCATCGTACCCATCGTGGGCGACGTGGCCACGTTCGACCTCGCGTCGATGAAAGACGTCGCGGGCCGCCCCTTGACCCATGTCTTTCACGCTGCGGCGCGCATAGGCGCGGACGCTAGGACCGATTGGCAACGCACCTTCGAAGTAAACGCCCAAGTACCGGGACGGCTGATCGCCGAATGCTCCCGCCGCTTCGGCTCCACGTTCAGGGGCTTCGTCTTTTGTTCGTCAGGGTCGACCTACGAGTACCAAGGTCGGCGTCCCCTTCGCGAGGACGATCCTCCCGGCGTCCACCTCGGGCTCTACAGCTTGTCCAAGATTGCGGGCGAATCCGTCGCTCGGTTCAGCGCTGCGGAGAACGGGGTGCCTCTGACCGTCATACGGATCTTTTCAACCTACGGACCCCTGGGAGGGGCACCGGCGGACCGACTTGATCGCATCCTCGCAGGCAAGGACATCGTCCTGCACCCAGACCGGCCCAACAACTACAACCCCATCTACGAAGACGACTACGTCCGGCTGGGCATCCGAGCGCTCGAGGTGGCCGCCGAGCCAACAGTGACGGTCAATTGGGCTGGAAGTGAGACAGTGAGCGCCGAGGAGTACTGCCAATTCCTGGCCACACTCGTCGGTCGGGAGGTCCGATTTCGCTATGACGACGCCGCACCCTGGCCGCTGTGGCCCGATGTGACCACCATGCACGATGTGCTGGGTCGAACAGAGGTGCCGTGGCAGGTTGGAATGCGCAGGATGTTGGAAGCCCGTCATCCGGAGTCGCTTGTGTAATTGGAGTCTGTCCTAGTGCACCGCTGGTTTCCGAGCAGAGCGGTAGAGGGCTGGATCGTGAGTTCGAGCATCTGATTTGGGCATCACAAGAGGTTCCGTTGAGCGGCACCGGGACCGAGCCGCGTTCGAAGTTCAGCCTCGTACTCCCGGATGGCAGCTCCAGCGTGTTGCTGCTTGAGAGCCGTGAGGTTCGGATAGCCGGCATCCCGCTCCGCGTCCCACTCATCGGCAAACCGGCCACTCTCGATGTCATCGGCAAGGGCGCGCATGGTCGAAAGCAGGTCAAGATGGTCGTACCGGCCGCGCCGGGTCAGCTGGCCATATTGACTGGTTGGCGAGTGGTACTCCGACTGGACGGCGTAGCCCACTTCACGAAGCAGTCGATACGTCCGTTCGACCTCACCTGACAACACCAATTCGGTGATCACGGCCTCAATGGGAATTCCTCGTTCAACCATCGTCTGAACGAATGCGGTACTTACCGCCGTGAGCGCGGGTGACAGCGCCTGCTCCACTCCAAGATCTAGTACTGCCTCTTGCATCGGCGTGAGTTCGATACCGCCCTGCCGCAAACCACCAATGGCCCTAGCCACCGCGAGCACACGGGCAAGAGCGCTACCGGTCACGTCTTGGTGGACACCGAGAGCAGAAATGAACCCCACACCTTCTTCGTAACATTGCCTCACTTCAGGTCCGAGCATGCGCGGAGCCACCATGCCGGCATCTCCAGCAGGCGCGAGACGACCAAACGCGAGGGTGTAGCCGGAGGCCACGATCACACAGGACTGTGGACCGGGTACAAGTCCTAACGTTGGTATGACATCGTCGGGCACGAGGAAGCAGATGATGTCAGCATCGTTTGCAGTTGGAAGCTCGTGCGTTTCGAATCCATCCAATCCAGCTTGTTCGCGAGTGAGATCGTGCCGGACACAGACGATGGGTTCGCACCCGCTATCCCTCAAGTTGAGGGCCCAGGATCGGCCCTGATTGCCGTACCCGACCACTGCAATCGTCTTCCCGGCCAAGGCTCGGGGATCGGCATCGTCCTCGTAATAGATCTTCGTCATTGCGTGATTATGCCGGGCACCAGTGGACGAAGCTTCTTCACGTCTCGACGGCACCAGCGAAGGGTGGTTTTCGGGGCGACGGGAATCACCCGGCTCGGCGCCTTCCGTCCTTCCGGTGCCGACCGCCGCGGACCTCCATGACTGGACCGGGGGTGGAAGCGTCCACCGAGGTTGGGCGCCGCCTGCCTCGTTGCTAGGCTTGGCACGGCCACAAGGCGTGACGAGCACACTCACGGAGGTGGAAAGGTGCGGCACGTTCTCCGACGCAGCGACCCTGGAGCTCCATGAGAGGGATCCGGAGCTACGCCGCCTATGTCCCTTATCGCCGACTCGAACGCAGGGACGTCGCCACTGTCTTCGGCGGTGCTTCGGGCCGGGGGCAGCGGACAGTGGCCTCGTTCGACGAGGACACCACCACCATGGGGTTCGAGGCTGCTCGCCTGGCGCTGAGGTCTGTGGGTGGGGCGTCGCCTGACGCACTGTGGTTCGCTACCGCTGAGCCCGCTTATGCCGAAAAGACCAACGCCACCGCGATCCACGCCGCCCTTCGCCTCGATTCCACGGTAGCGGTCATGGATGTGAACGGCGCCGTACGGTCAGGGGTCGGGGCGTTCCTCGCCGCCACTCGTGGTGTCGACGAGGTGCTTGTCGCCGTGGCCGGTATGAGGGGCGGCTTGCCGATGAGCGCCGACGAGGGCGAGGGGGGCGACGGTGGCGCCGCCCTGCTCGTGGGTGACGACAGCGACGGTCGGGTCATCGCCGAGTACCTCGGAAGTGCCTCGGAGACAGAGGAGTTCGTCGATCGTTGGCGGACGCCTGGCTCGCCGCGACCGCGGCGGTGGGAGGAGCGCTTCGGCGAGACGGTGTATGTGCCCATGGCCGAGCGTGCCTGGAACGCGGCACTCAAGACGTGCGGCCTGAACCCTGACCAGGTCGACGTGGCCGTCGTCACCGGTAACCACGCCCGGGCGGTGCGAGCGGCAACGGGCAGGCTCGGCGCCAAATCGGTCGCCGACAACCTCGGAGCTGTGGTGGGCAACACCGGCGCGGCGCACTTCGGCGTCGTGCTCGCCGACGTGCTCGACAAGGCTGAGCCTGATACGACCATCGCGGTGGTGGTGCTGGCTGATGGCGTCGATGTCCTGCTCTTCAGGACGACGGATGCCATTGCATCATTCTCCCCCGCCAAATCGGTCGCCGACCAGATCGCGCTCAGCGCGCCGGTCCCATACGGCAAGTTCCTGACATGGCGGAACATGGTCGATGTCGAGCCACCCAACCGGCCGATGCCCAATCGGCCATCTTCGTCAGCCGCGGCCCGCTCGACGGATTGGAAATTCGGGTTCGTTGGCTCTCGCGATCGGCAGACCGGCATCGTCCACCTGCCGCCGCAGCGGGTCGGGATCTACGGCGGCACGACGGACGACATGGAGCAGGTGCCGGAGTCCGAGACGTTGGCGACGGTCGCCACATACACGGTCGACCGGCTCATCTACTCGGAGAGCCCGCCGGTGATCTTCGCGGTGCTCGATTTCGACGGCGGCGGTCGCTTCCCGTGCCAGCTGACCGATTGCGATGTCGATGACATCAAGGTGGGCACGCGTGTGGAGATGACGTTCCGCCGGCTGTTCACCGCCGATGAGATCCACAATTACTTCTGGAAGGCCCGTCCGATCGGAGCGAAGGAGACACCGTGAGCTCGAACGGCATTAAGGACCGCGTCGCCATTGTCGGCATGTCGTGCACCCCGTTCCGGGAGCACTTCGACCGTAGCCGGGACGACCTCTTGATCGACGCGGCCGACCAGGTGCTGGCATCGGTAGGCGTGACGAAACAAGACATCGACGCCTATTGGATGGGCATGGCGATCTCGGGGAGCTCCGGTATCGTGCTCGCCTCGGCACTCAAGCTTCACGGGAAGCCGGTGACCCGGGTCGAGAACTACTGTGCCACCGGGTCGGAGGCGCTACGTCAAGCGGCTTACGCTGTCGCCAGCGGTGCCTACGACATCGCCATGGCCATCGGCTGCGACAAGTTCAAGGACACCGGGTTCGCCGGCACCAACGCCAGCCTTCCGCCCAACGACGGCACGGCCCGCACCCTGACGGCGGCGGCGATGTATTCAATGATCCTGCCGGCGTACGCCAAGAAATACGGCGTCGATCCAGCCGAGCTGCGGCTAGCGGCCGCCAAGATCGCCGAGAAGAACCATCGAAACGGTGCCCGCAACCCGCTGGCACAGTTTCGCAAGGAAGTTTCGGCGGAGGACATCTGCAAGATGGCCGCCGTTGCCGGCGAGCTCTCGGTATTCGACTGCGCCGGCGTGGCCGACGGAGCCGCGGCGGCGATCGTTGTTCGGTCTGAGGACGCCCATCGCTACACGGACAAGCCCCTGTTCATCAAGGGCATATCGGTTGTCGCCGGCGACGGCTCCGGTCTCGTCGACCCGAACTACGACTTCACCACATTCCCTGAGGTGGTCCTTTCGGCCGAAGACGCGTACCGACAGGCAGGTGTCGACGACCCCCGCTCCCAGGTCGCCATGGCGGAGGTCCACGACTGCTTCACGCCGACTGAGCTCGTGCTGATGGAGGACCTCTCCTTCACCGAGCGAGGGACGGCGTGGAAGGAAGAGCTCGCCGGGACGTTCGCACTCGACGGCAGCCTGCCCGTCAACACCGATGGCGGCCTGAAGAGCTTCGGTCACCCCGTTGGCGCCTCCGGCTTGCGCATGCACTACGAGTGCTGGCTCCAGCTGCGAGGCGAGGCTCCCGAGGACCGGCGTATCGCCAACGACCGCAAGCTCGCCGTGGTGCACAATCTCGGGGGCTACCCCGGCGAGATGGTCTCGTTCGTGTCGGTCCTCGGTACCGAGCTGGGCTGACCGCGGCGGGGTACGTTTCGCCGACACCATCTGACCTCCTATCAGGCACCCAGCCGAAAGGTTGTATTCGGCATCAATCAGTGCCCTCCAGCCATGAGATCTCAGGCTGGCTCGCGCCGCTGTTGGCTTCGGGAGCCGCCGATGGTCGTGTACCGCTGACTGAGGGCTCGCGTACTGTAAGGCCCATGCGAGCCTGGACTGCGGCCGTAAGACCGTGACGGCATCGGAGGAAAGCGAGCGGTGGGGACTGCGGGTGATCCCGCAGGTGCTCACGGATCGCTATGTGGACGCGGGTTGGTGGCGAGATGACACCGTGGGCCAGATGGTCGCCGGCGCCATTCGTGCCAGGCCTGAGGTCACGGTCAAGATCCGCTCGTCGGTGCGACCGTGGTCCGGAACGTTCGCCGACGTCCTCGACGCCGCATGCCGAATGGCCGGTGGCCTGCGGGCGCGCGGGGTAGGTGCCGGGGACGTGGTGGCCTTTCAATTGCCTAACTGGATTGAGGCGGCGGTGACTTTTTGGGCGGCCGCCCTCCTCGGTGCCGTGGTGACACCCATCGTCCACTTCTATGGACCCAAAGAGGTCGCCTATATTCTCCGACGCACGGCTGTTCGGGCCCTCATCACCGCAGATAGCTTCGGACACCAGGACTACGTCGCAGCGCTCGAGGAGGTCAGGTCCGGAGCGCCCTCCCTTGAGCTGGTGGCCGTTGTCGGCAAGGGTCCCGTCCCATCATGGGCGATCCCCTTCGACCGGCTGCTCGACGGCGAGCCAATGACCGCACCGGCTTTGGTGGACCCTTCCTCACCAGCCCTGGTCGCATACACATCGGGCACGACTGCAGACCCGAAGGGTGTCGTGCACTCCCATCGCACGATCGGCTTCGAGATCCGCCAGTTGGCGGCGATGCAGACCGGCAATCCACCACTGCTCGTGGGAGCGCCCGTGGGTCACGCCATCGGAATGCTGAGTGGGCTACTTCTCCCCGTATGGAAGGGCGAGCCCATCAATCTCATCGACGTATGGAACCCGGGTGCCGTGCTGGCCGCCATGCTCGAGGACGGCGTGGCGTCGGGGAGTGGCGCCACCTACTTCCTGACGAGCCTGCTGGACCACCCAGATTGCACAGCCGCACACCTCAAACTGATGAGCCGGATAGGCCTCGGAGGATCACCGGTGCCGTCCGCTGTCACCGAGCGGATGGCAGCGCTCGGGATCTCGGCCATCAGGTCCTACGGGTCGACCGAGCACCCCTCCTCCACCGGAAGCCGACATGAGGAGCCTGAGGCCAAACGTCATTACACCGACGGCCGGCCCTTGCTCGGCGTCGAGCTTCGTCTCGTGGATGAGGGCGGTCGCGACGTGGCGTCCGGAGAGCGGGGAGAGATCTTGAGCCGTGGCCCAGATTGCTGCATCGGCTACACGGACCCTGCCCTGACCGCATCGAACTTCGACGCCGAGGGGTGGTTTGCCACTGGCGACGTCGGGGTGCTCGACGAGGACGGCTACCTCACCATCGTGGACCGCAAGAAGGACATCATCATCCGAGGAGGTGAGAACATCAGCGCGCTGGAAGTCGAGGAGATGCTCATGCGCATCCCTGGCGTCGCGGAGGCGGCTGTGGTGGCGGCTCCCGACGAGCGCCTCGGAGAACACGTGTGCGCGTTCGTGCGTCTCACAGAGGGGTCGACTCCGGTCGATTTGGCCGAAGTGCGCTCCCAGATGCAAGGCGCTGGCTTGGCCAGGCAGAAGTGGCCCGAGGAACTGAGGCTGGTGTTGGAGCTTCCTCGGACGCCGTCGGGCAAGGTGAAGAAATTTGTCTTGCGGGACCAACTTCGCTCCGGGTAACCGCCGCGTGCGTCAACTCACGTAGCGGTTCCTTCACCAAAGTTTAGCTCTCACATCCTCTGATTTTCGATCAGACACTGTTCCTATTTCGCCGAATGAAGCTGCCACGAGTAGGTTCCGTCTTGTGCCCGCTGGCACCGGGCAGGAAGGGAGGACCGATGCCGGTCACGTTCGATGAGGTCGTGGAGAAGATCACCGACGCTGTGCATCACACCGAAGCAGATTCAGGCGCCTCACCGGTCCTGGTTGCGGTTGTGCGCGAGTTCCAGGCGAAGCTAGTCAAGACGCAGAAGCACGCGACGAATGGAGTCCCGGGCCGCGACTATGTGCTGGAGCTTGAGCAGGCCGGCGACAGCACCAAGGCGGCCGCCGAAGCCGACGCGGGGTTATCGAGTGATGCCCGCGATTCGGTGCTCGCCGCTCATCTAGCGATCTGCAAGATGAAGGCCGGCGTTTGACCACACGACGACCTTCGCTCTAGGTATTCGAAAGCTGCCTTCGGCAGGTCGCTCTGGATAGAGCGAGCGGGTCGCGGATGGTGAGGCCCGAACGAGCGCAACGTCTTGCTGGAGGAGGTCATACTCGTTGACGACCACGACTGGGGAGGTCGCTCAGTGATCACGGCGTCGGCTCCCGTCAGGATCTGTGACAACGGTGGGTGGACCGACACGTGGTTCGGCGGGCCGGGACGGGTCCTGAATATCGCTGTGACCATGGGAGTGGAGGTCTCGATCCGCAGGGCGACAGGCCCAGACCCGGTGGTGTTGAGCGTGGAGACCTTCGGCGATCGGTACGCCATCGTGCCGGGCGCGTCCCGGGTCGCCCGTCACCGGCTGCTGGAAGCTGCCATCGACTCGCTCCCACCCCCGGCGGCCCGCGCGGTAGAGGTCAGCGTCCGATCTGCTGTACCGGCCGGTTGCGGCACCGGGACGTCTGCTGCTGTCGCAGTCGCAACGTTGGGCGGGCTGGCGGCCTTGCGCTCGGAGCAACCATCACCGCGCGAGGTCGCCTACGCCGCCCATCGGCTCGAGGTCGACATCCTCGGTACCCAGAGCGGAATCCAAGACCAGTTGAGCGCGGCCTACGGTGGGATCAACTATGTCGAGATCGAGTCGTACCCGGAGGCGACGGTATCCACCCTTCCGGCCTGGGAGGAACTCAGCCCCCTTCTCACGCTGCTCTTCCTTGGCCGCGCCCACGACTCCTCAGGTGTGCACCGCCAAGTCATCGAGGAGGTGGGGCGTCGGGGATCGGGGTCGTTCTCTCGGTTGCGAGATGCAGCGGTTGCGGCTCGCGACGCTGTCCTCGCCCGGAACCTCGACGAGTTCGGTCAAGCAATGATCGCCAACACCGAGGCTCAGAAGGCCCTGCACCCCGAGCTCGTAAGCGTGGACGCAGTTCGGGCAATCAAGGTCGCGGCGGCGCATGGAGCAGTCGGGTGGAAGGTCAACGGCGCCGGCGGCGATGGCGGCTCGCTCACGATCTTGAGCGCCACCCGGGAGGCAAAGGAGGCGCTCGACCATCGTGTCGCCGCGTTAGACACGAGCTACAGGGTCCTGCCCATCCAAATCAGCACGGTCGGGCTCCAGGTCGAGGGCGTCGTATCCGGGTCCGACCGGAATCGATCCGCCTGAGCGCTTGTGTGTTGATCCGATCGGGGCGACGATCCGCCGACGGGTGTCTACGCGGCACGGCACGCTCCGTCTCTAGGTTGGCGGACGAATCAGGAGTCACAGCATCTGGTCGCGACTCAGACAGTGTCAGCTGTCGTCAACGAGGGTGTCGTGTCCGCGATGCAGAAGTCGGGCCAGTCGCGAGCTCGGCTTCTCGACTGTCGTCGTGCGAGTCGGAGGTACCTGCGTCGGCCACCAGAACCGGGTTCCCAGGTCGGCCACGAGCATAGGAAGCAGAATCGTCCTGACCAGGAACGTGTCCGCCAGGACCCCAATGGCAACGACGATGCCGATCTCCCTCGATGCCACGATGGGCAAGATGGCCAGCACCGAGAAGGTCCCCGCCAGGATGAGACCGGCGGAGGTGAGGACACCACCGGTGCTGGCAACACCGTTGCGCACACCGATCGTGATCCCGTCACGCTTCACCTCCTCGCGGACCCTCGTCAGGAGGAAGATGTTGTAGTCGACTCCTAGGGCCACGAGGAAGACGAAGGTAAGAAGAGGGACGGTTGGATCGATCCCCGGCAGGCCAAGGAGCGGGACAAAGATCGCTGATGCAAGGCCGAGCGCCGCCGCGAACGTCACCACAACCGTCGCCACCACAACCAATGGGCCCAGCACAGCCCTCAGCACCAACCACAGCACGAGCAACACCACCGCCAGCGCGGCGGGAACGATGAACAACGTGTCGTGATGCGAGGCGGTGGCGGTATCGAGGTCTTCGGCGGTCTGCCCACCGATCAGCACTCGGTTATTGGCTACGGAGTCGGCGGCGCGCCGCAGCTCACGTATGGCCGCGAACCCTTCGTTCCCGGTGGGCTTGACGGACAAGATCAGGTCGAAGCGCGCCATTCCTGAGGCGCGTTCGGCCGGCCCCAACGCGGCGGTGACGGGGAGGCGGGACAACGCATTGCGAACAAGGAGGAGATATGCCGAGTCGGTCACCACGACATCCACCGGCGACACCTCTCCGGCGGGGAAATTGCCCTCGAGAAGGGCATACCCTTGCACCGAAGCTGCCGATGAGGAGAGCTCGCTCAGGGACGAGACGTTGGTGTCGACCGTGATGAGCGCGATGGCGGCGCCCCCCAGGAGCACGAACCCGGCCACCCACACGGGCCGACGACCCCGGCTCACGAGTCGCCCCAGGCTCACCCACAGGCCCCGCTGGACGAACTCCGGCGCGTGGCGCGGAACGGCCGGCCAGAATATCCCTCGTCCCATGACAAGTAGCAGGGCCGGGTAGGCGCCGAGCACCACGACGGCCGCACAGAGCACGCCCACGATGCCGACGACGCCGAAGTCCGCCGTGAGACTCAGGTTGGCCGGCAACAGGCACGCCAGCGTCGCGGCCACGGTGAGCGACGAGGCCGCGATGGCCCCCGCGGCTCGCCGCCAAGCGACCATCATGGCCACGCGATGCTCGCTGTGGCGCCGCAGCTCTTCTCGGTAGCGGGCCGTAAGCAACAGGGCGTAGTCGGTCCCGGCACCAAAGACGATCACGGTGACCAGCGCCGTGCTCTGCCCGTTGACGGTGACACCCGCCCGCCCCAGGACGTAGATGATGGCCTGGGCCAGCGCTTCGGCGATGCCCACACATGCGATTGGGACGACCCACAGCACGGGGCTGCGATACGTGGCCGCCAAGAGGATCACGACCAGCCCGGCTGTGGCCACGAGGAGCAGCGTGCTCGCTCCCGAGAACGCACCGAGCAGGTCCGCCTGGATGGCTGCTTCCCCGGTGACCCGGATTTCGAGGCCGCCCGTGCCGTCCCCCAGGATGGACCTCATCTGCGTCAGGGTGTGCTCGATCGCGAGCTCACCTCCGGGGACAGGCACGGTAATGACCGCCACCTTGCCGTCCGGAGCCGTGACGACACCCGAGGGGTGCCCGACGGCGGGCGAGAGCCGGGCCACGAGGCGGGCCTTGTCGGCATTGGCCCGTGCCAGATCGGTCGCCCTGAGCCCGGTCCGGCGGAAGAAGACCACCTCTGCCTCGAGCGCCCGGCCGGAAGGGAACCGTTGGTCCAGCTTCAAGGCGGTGGTGGATTGAGCACCGGAAGGGAGGAACTCGGTCAGCCCGCTCGTCTCGACGGAGCCCAGCTTGGCGGCAAACGGTATGGCCACCGCGACCACCGCCAACCAGAAGGTAACTCCAACCCAGCTCGCCAAGGGCCCGGTGACGAGCATCGCCAGACGGGCTGTGCGGCGACGGGCGGCAGGCTCGGCATTCGGGGCCATCAGCCGAGCATTACACGGCCATCAAGAACCTCTCCATCGAACTGGCTCGAATGACCGCTTCCTTTCGAAGCGCCACACTGTCGCCTTCGTGAAGTATTCGCCCGGGTCTCCCAGCACTTGCCCACGGCTGGCCGTTGCCCCAGACCCGTCTACCTGTGATTGGGCCAGGCACGTCACAGTGACGAGGTGAGAAACACTGCACATGGGCCCCAAGATCGTCGGCTCGATTCACGGAGTTCGTCGATCAAAGGCATCAAGGGACTAGGCGGGCCTTCCTCCCGGGCACCACAGATTGGTGGGGACATCGACACAGGCGTTGGGCATAGACGGCAGGCCGGCCGGGACCGGATGCATGACGACGGTGGTCGGCTGAGGGTACGACGCTCCCGCGCAGCCCGCCCCGCTCAACACGCCGGCGTCGCACTCCACCTGGATGAGCTGGGTCACGTCGGTGTTCACCCCGAGCAGACCGGTCTTGGGCGTTTTGGCCCCGCAACTCGACGGAGTCTGCGTCGAGTAGCCGTCTGCGACGTTGGAGTTTGTGGCCGCTCCCAGTTCGGTGGTGAACGTCGAGTTCCATTCGGTGTTCCCCGAAAAACAGTCCGCCGGAAAGTTCCCGGAGATGAGCAGGTTGCCGAAGTCGGCGTTACTCGGGTTGCCGAAAGTCCCGTTGCCCGAGAATTCGTTGTTCACCAGGTGGTCGCCCTGGGGATCGTAAAGGCAGGAGACGCCGGAGATGCCCAGACCCGTGGCAACGATGCCCTTGGTGCCCTCGCAAGTCTTGCCATCCGAGGTGGTGTTGGCATCCGGATAGGGAACAAAGAGGATGCCCCATGCACCATTGTCGAGGAATTGGTTGTCGGTGATGATGTCGTTACGCCCCCCCGAAATGGTCATTCCAGTCCCCGTGGGACCGAGGCCCGCGGTTCCCGCGATCGGGACGTTCGGGTTGTTGTTGTTCTCGACGAGGTTGTCCTTGAAAATCCAGCACGACTTCGTCCCCGGGAACGGGACGGCCTTGCCGGCGCAGCGGCCGTCCTGCGGCGGGGGCGGGTCGCCGGTGAGGGCCGTGTTGGTGTCGAATCCGTCCTTGTTGTTGTCGAAGACCGAGTGCTCGACGACGATCTGCCCACCGGAGTTCGTCCCCGAGTACCCGAGAGCGTTGTTCTCCATCGTGGCGTTGCTGACTGTCACGTCACACACGCGTAGACATGCGCCGATGTACATGCCCGAGTCAGAGAAGTTATTGGCATAGAGATTGCTCAGTGTGGCGGGACCCTTGGAGTCCGAGGCGAAGATCCCGTAGAGAGCGCACGTGGAGCATACGTTGGCATGGTTCGGGTCGCTGTTGGCGAAGTAGGTCGACGTGGCTGTGAGGTAGCTCCCCGAGTAGCCCTTGAGCCCGATCTTCCCGGAACCTGCGCCGCCGTTCCACCAGATCTCGTTGCCGGAATCGCCCGATCCGGCGAGGAAGTTGCACACCGTCAGGTTGTCGATGCTGACGCCCTTGGCCTTCCAGACGAGGATCCCGTTGCGGCCGTCGCCGTTGAGGGTGTTCTGGTCGCCTGCGAGCGAGCTGCACGGTGTTGCCGCGCTCGACAACGTCCCGTCGACGATCACCGAGTTGCGGTCCATGCCCCGGAGGTGGATGTCGGACGTGTCGATGTCGACGCCCCCGAACCAGCCGTCGCTGAGGTCTGCCGCGGTCGGTGCGTTCGCGCCCATGTCGCCTGTCTCGTGGTAGTCGCCGGGAGCGATGAGAATCCAGTCTCCCTTGTTGGCGGCGTTAACGGCGCCTTGAATCGTCGAGAAGGTCGTCGACGGCGGTGTCGCGATGCCGTTGAACGTACCCACATAGAGCACTCTGGGCGCGAGCTTCTTTGCCGAGGCACTGGGTGCGCCCAGCGCGATGAGCAGCGCACACAGCAGCACGCCCGTCAGGACTGCTGATGCGACGCGCGGAAAACGTTTGCCGGCCTGAACGCGCATCTCTGACCCCCGTGGATAGCCTTTCCGGTCCCCGCGCCCCGTCTACCACCGGGAGAGGGTCGGTGGCGTCGTCAAAAGTGAGGATGTCGCAGAGCCACGTGAGAGCGGACCCACGAGGTCGGAGACGGCGGGAGAATCTTCCAGTTCCCGACGTGCACGGCCGTCTCCTCTAACCATGAAGGATTGCGCCACCCTCTGTCGTCGATGTGCAATTCGCCGCGGGTTTGGGTTCGTCGTTCTCTTCGCGCCTTCCGAGGACGCCAAGGACATCGCGCTACTCGCACTTCGTCTCACGCGGCGAAGCTCAGCCACACTCGTCCGCTCTTGCTATGCGCCGATGGCGACTGTTCCGCCGCCAGAAGGGAGAGCGGTCGGACATCTGATCTTCCGTCAGACTCTGCCTTTAAGCCGAACTCGGCATCATTGTGGACCGTTGTGCTCTTGCGGGGTAGCCGCTGGCAGTCCAGGAGAGAAAATCGGTTCGCCGCTCCCCGATTGAGTCATTTCAGCTGACTCTGGGAGGGGGACTGCTCCCGGGACAGCAGACAAGAGCGCGTCGTAAATCGACCGGCCAGATGCCACCAATCCCGTCACAACCTGTCCGACACCTTCCGCGCCATTCACAACACTCAGGTTGGCGCCATTCAAGCCTTGGGCCAGCGAAGCCACGATAGCTGGCATGATTTCGACCATCTTGGAAGCGACGATGCGCTCAAGGTTGCCCCCGGTCAGCGCTTCGGCCTGAGCTCGCAGAGCGTCGCGTTGCGCTTGGGCCAGCTTCACCGTTTTGTAGGCCTCGGCATCGGCTGGTTTCTGTACTTCGGCTACTAGCTCCGCTTCGCGCTTCTCGGCCTGCTTAGTCGCGAGAGCCGCCTGTTCCTCGGTCACCTTCTGTGCGGCCTTCGCCTGCGCAAGCGGCCCCGATTGATCAGCCTCCGCCTGGGCGGCTTGGACCTCGGCTCGGGCGCCGGCCTGTTTGATCTCCGAATCGCGGGTGAACCCTGCTTTTTGAGCGTTAGCTTCTTGCTCTCGCTCAGTAGCCGCCTGGTCGGCCTGGGCTTGGGCAATTCGAGCGTTCTTCTCCACTTCAGCGATGTGCGGTGCGGCGAGGTTTTTGATATATCCCGAAGGGTCGCCCACCTCTTGAATTTGAAAGGCGTCGACGACCAGTCCGAGTTTCTCCATCTCGTCAGAGGACGCCGACTTAACCTCTTGCGCCAGGCTGTTGCGGTCCGTGATGATCTTCTCGACTGTGAGACTGCCAACAATCGAGCGCAGGTGGCCAGCCAGGATTTGGCCGACGAGGGACTCCATTTGGTCCTGCTGGTCAAGGAACCGCCTGGCAGCGTTGGCAATCGACTGAAAATCATCAGCCACCTTGAAGACTGCGACTGCCTGGACGGTTAGTGGTATTCCCTGGCCGGTCACACAGTTCTCTTCGAGTTCTGCCTCATAGAGGTCCAAAGATAAAATGCGCGCTCTCGACCGCCAGGGAGCGACGAAGGTGCCGTGACCGGTGACGATCCGAAACTGCCCGCCATCGGCACCTCCTTTTGCTCCGGAAATAACCAGCGCTTGGTTGGGCTCAGGGATCCGATAGAAGAACATGTGGTGAACCTTTCATTGATGAGTGAAGGTCAGTACCCCGAGGCAGTGACCAATACCGTTCGAGGTCCAGTCTGCTCGACCACGACAGCATGAGCATTCTTGGTCAGAGCTTCGTTGCCCTGCGTATAGGCCGTGAAGGCCTCGGAGCCACCCCGAATTTTCAAGATGATTTCACCCGAACCATCGGGCGGTATCGGAACCGACACACGGCCCACCATCCCGGTTAGGTCTTCATCCATCATCGAAAGTCGAGCTCCCTACTCTCACTCGGCGACTGTGATGCGCAAGGCCACGGAATCTGACCTCAGGCGGAAGCGTATCCGCGGGTGAACGATCGGCGCCCAGAGTTGTCAGGTGATGTCGACAGTCGGTTGGGCTCGAGCTTCCTTAAGCGGCCAGAGGATCATTGAACGTGCCCCATTGTTGGCTCGCCGCATATCGGCGCTGACGCCTGGCCCCTCGACCCAGACACCTACCCTGAGTCGGGACACCAGCGGGCCGCGGCGACCAAGAGAAGACGATTCATGCACGCAACAAGCTTCCCGGCGGCTTGTCCCGTTCAACCTCTGCTCTTCTGTCAGATGTTTGTATTGAGTGCCAAGTCACTAGCGATGGGCACGTCCACCCCTGCGCTGACGACGCCAAGGGCTCAAGCGGGCGATGACATCAGTTAGTTTCCTCGGATGGGCGATTTGGCAGCGGACACGGCGGTGGAAGCCCTGGGCGACGGGCGATACAGAGCGGTGCTCAGTAGGGATTGGGAGATTTGGGGGCCCATGGGCGGGTATGTGGCCTCCTGCGCCCTCCGGGCGGCAGGAGAGGAGAGCCGTTTCAACCGTCCCGCCAGCTTCTTTTGCCACTACCTTCATGTAGCCGCGTTCGAGCCGATCGATTTGCAAGTGAGCGCGCTCCGGTCGGCTCGGACAGCCCTGTCGCAACGAGTAACGATCACTCAGGGGGAGCGTCAGGTCCTCGAGGCGACGGTCTGGTCGGTGGGCGAGGTCGAAGGCCTCGAGCACGACGACACCGAACCACCGGACGTGCCGCCGCCTGACGAGCTGCCATCCATCGAGGAGCTGATGCCCGACCGCGAGGCGCCCTTCAGATTCTGGAACAACTTCGATATGCGGCCAGTGACGTTCCGGTCGGAATGGCCGCCGCCCGAGTCGCTGCCACCGCAATGGAGAGCCTGGTGCCGTTTCCGACCGAAGGCCATTTTCGACGACCCGTGGGTGGACGCGTGCCGATCGGTCATCCTCGTGGACGTCCAGAGCTGGCCAGCCGCTTCCTCACGCCACGCGTGGCGGGAGCCGCACGGCTTCATCGCTCCGAGCCTCGACCTCTACGTCGCCTTCCATCTTCCGGCGTCGGAGGAGCCCTGGCTGTTGGCAGATGGGCTAGCCCCCGTTTCCGCCGACGGGATGTTCGGCTGGACTGGTCGCCTGTGGACTCCTGACGGTCGGTTGGTCAGCTCAGGAACAGGCCAGGCCCTGTACCGGCGAGTACCGAGCACGAACTGAGCGTGGCAGTGCCCCAGCGCAGTGTGATCCCGGTGAGGCACGTGTCCAGTCCGACTTGGGTTTGCGTCAGGCAGTCACCGACAGACCGCCATTCGACCCGACGACGCCGCTGGCGCGTGCGAGGAAGTCGTGGGTCTGGACGCCAGGCATAGCCGGGGAGAAGAAGTAGCCCTGTAAATGCGAGCATCCCAGCGTGACGAGCGCATCGCGTTGCTCGGCTTGCTCCACGCCCTCGGCGGTGGTCTCAAGGTGGAGTGTCTGTGCGAGTTGCATGATGGCGTTGACGAAACCTCGGCCTTGATCGTCGTACACAAGGTTGTCAATAAAGCGTTTGTCTATCTTAAGAATGTCAATCGGGAGCTCCGCGAGCGCCGCTAGTGACGAATAGCCCGTACCGAAATCGTCAATTGCGATTCGAACTCCGGTGCGACGGAGTTCATCGAGGGTCGTGATTACGTGTCGGGACTCAGAGGCGAGAATTGATTCGGTGACTTCGATAATGAGTGCGGATGGGTCGAGGTTTGCAAGCGCAAGTGCGTCAGCGACGTGCTCGATAAAGCTGGGGCTTGCGAGTTGCAAGCGTGATGCGTTGACCGACACGCTCGGGCGAAGGTCCGGGAACGTAGCATGCCATTGTTGAGCCTGTTGGCATGCTTCGACAAGGACGGCACGGCCAAGCTCGATAATGAGGCCTGATTCCTCGGCGAGCGGAATGAAGGTATCCGGGGGAACAAAGCCTCTCGTCGGGTGCTGCCACCGAGCGAGAGCCTCAAAGGAGGTGACCTGGCTGGTGTTTGTGTCGACGATGGGCTGGTAGTGCACGGTCAGGACATCGTCTCTGATTGCGGCACGGAGGTCTTGTTCGAGGCTCATGCGTTCGACGGCGGCCGTGTGCATGGCGGCTTCGAAAACACGGTAGCAGCCCTTCCCCTCTCGTTTCGCTCGGTACATCGCCGCATCGGCGTCAGCGACAAGTCGGTCGGCCTTGGCACCAGTTTTGTTGGTAAGCGCGACTCCGACACTTGCGCCGATAGCGACCTCTCGTCCAGGTAGTGGCAGGGGGCTCACGAGTGCGTCGAGAACGCGTTGCGCGACCCGGCCTGCCTGGTCCGCTTCGTCGAGCTCATCAAATAGGAGAGCAAACTCATCACCGCCGAGGCGCGCTATCGTGTCGAACCCCCGAAGACGTGCCTCGAAGCGGTTTGCGACCGCGATCAACAATGCGTCGCCGGTGAGGTGACCGAGGCTGTCGTTCACATTCTTGAACCCGTCGAGATCGACGATCATCACTGCGACATATCCGGCGCTTCGTGCGTGACGACTCAGTGCATGCTCCAGACGGTCGTTGAAGAGCGCGCGGTTTGGTAGGCCCGTCAGGGGGTCGTGCATGGCTTGGTGGCGGATGGCGTCTTCGGCGCCGAAGCGCACGGTCGCGGAAAGCACGATACCCGCGACCATTTCAACGAACAGTTCGTCGTCAGGCCCCGTTGGCGTGTCGTTGAATACCTCGATGTAGGCGAGCGGCTGCTCAGGGTCACCCACCGGAACGCGGAGGGTCAACGGCTCACCACCGTCGGCACAATCCGCGCCGGGACCTGCCGTGTCGGTCTCATCGCCGACTAGCCGGTTTGGACTGCTCTCGCTGACGTTGACAATCCGACAGTTGCTTGCGTGGACGGTACGGACGATCACATCGGCTGCGGACTTGACAGATCCTTCGAAAGTCGATGCCCGCAACACTTCCCGCCCTAGTTCGGAGATCGCCGTTTGGCGTTCCAAACGGGCTCTGCGCTCGGTGACATCGCGTGCGTTGATGACCATGCCCGCGACGGCGGGATCGTCCAAAAGATTCGTTGCGAGTCCCTCGAGCCAACGCCACGTTCCGTTGTGATGACGGACACGGAAAGAGAACTCGACCGACTCCCCGGGCACTCCGAGAGTTCGGCTCAGACTGATACGGAGGTTCTCGATGTCGTCCTCGTGGACGAGGATTCCCGCCTCGGAACCCAAGAGAACTCTGGGCTCATAGCCGAGCACCTTCCGACACGACGGACTCGCATAGGTGACCATGTTTGTCACGTCGACGACAAACACGAGGTCTGAGGAGCTCTGCACCAGCGCTCGGAACCGCTTCTCGCGACTCTCGGTCAACGCGGCGGACTCTTCTCTGTCGATCAGAGCCGAACGCAAAGACCGGTACGAGAACACGATCCCGATTCCCGTCAAGATGGCCAGCCCATGGACCTCGGGCACTGGCAGCAAGGAGGGGACCCAACCGAGTGCGATCAGTCCTTCACCAACAGCCAAACACGACACAGTCCATCCCAGCACAATGCGCTGAGAGGACGAGCCCGTTACGGCCAACGCGTCCTGACCGACGAGGACCAAGCCGATTCCAAGCGCTGGCCCCCAACCGGTCGCATAGATGACGGCGGTCACGAGGATCATTTGCATCGCGATCAGGGCGTGCAACTGAATGCGACCGCGGGATCGGTCCCACCAAAGACCAGCTGCGGTCGTGAGCAGCTGTCCCCCGACGAGGATCAACGGAATCAACCAGATCGGCGTCCGAGCAACGAGATGAAGCTCTCGCAGCGCCAAGATGGCTACTGCCGCGAGCGGCCCCATGCACAACATGGCCGCGAAGTGCGCTCCTCTCGCCTCGCCCGACACGAGTCGACGTAGCCGTCCCATCGCCATAACAGGGGATCGACCAGGTCAGAGGCATTCTTGAGCCTGCCTCGGTCGACCCGGGGGCATCGAACATCCCTCCCAACCCCCCGCTCCTCACGGGACGGCGTTCCGAGCGCCAAAACGGCGTCGGGGGCGCGAGGGCACGGACGATCCAACCGCGGGCCGGTGGGTGGTTTGCTCGTGCTTACTCTCGCGAGCAGGTAGGCGACGGGATCGGCCGACATCGGTCATTCACAGCCTCGCGAGCAGCGCCTCAGAGCCATGCCCGGTGCAACGGCATCGTGCATGACGGTACCAATCTGACGCCCTCGGCCATCCGCCGGTCGCTCGTATGGATTTCTCATTTGGCCAGGGCCGCCGAAACGTGGTGGGTGCGGCTGATCCCTGGTAGTTGGCCCATCGACGGTGTCTGACAATGCTGGATGTGGGGAGGGCGGCTATTCGCAACGCGTCAACGACGGGCGGCCGAGAGCTACGAGAAACGTGCTTGACTTCGAGTCCGTTGGTCGACGTGGATATCTTGCGAGCTGGGCAGGAGGAGATCGCGATGGTTGAACCCGGTCCGGACAGCGCTTGCAGGGCGGAGGTGGAGCTGACCTCCGCCGAGCGCGTGGCGTAGCGAGTCATCATGACGATCCAAGCGCTCTCTGTTGTCCAGATGGCAGAGCAAGCGTGTCAGGCCACGGGACTCAATGACTTCGGCGAAGCGACCTGGCGGGAGGGGGCCGACCTCCTGGTCGAAGAACTGAATCACGGAGCCAAGCTGAACGAGCTTGGTGGGGTGATTGCTGCCTCCGAGATCGTGAGCTACCTGAGCAACAGACTCCGAGTGGTCGACTGGGTCAAGCACAACCCCGACATCGCAGACCGGGACGTCCGTCCCCCGATCGTCGTCCTCGGGCAACCTCGAACGGGCACGACCATCCTCTTCGACCTGCTTGCCCAAGACCCTGCCAATCGCGTCCCTCTCACCTGGGAGGTCGACCAACCTTGGCCGCCTCCGGAGACCGCAACCTACGAGTCCGACCCACGGATCGATGAGGTGCAGGCCAATCTGGCGAACGCCGAGTTGCTCATTCCGGGATTCCTGGGCATGCACGACATGGGAGCGCGACTGGGCCAGGAGTGCGTACGGATCACGGGCTCGGAGTTTCGCAGCATGATCTTCTCCACCCAGTATCGGGTCCCTGAGTACCAGTCGTGGCTTCTCCACCATGCCGACATGGCACCCGCATACCGGTACCACCGGTTGTTTCTGCAGTATCTGCAATCGGCACACTCGGGGGAGCGCTGGGTCATCAAGTCGCCGGCCCATCTGTGGGCCCTCGGGCCCATGATGCGCGAGTACCCGAGGGCCTTGATCGTCCACACCCATCGAGATCCTCTCCGCGTCGTGTGCTCACTCGCGTCACTGGTTGACCTCCTTCGTCGCATGGCTAGCGACGACGTTGCCATCAGTTCGGTTGCTTCCGAATGGGTCGATGACATCGTCCTTGGTCTCGATCGGGCGGTTGCGGCGCGGCGCGACGGTACCGTCCCGGAAAAACAGGCTGTGGACGTGGTCTTTGGGGAGTTTCTGGCCGATCCGATGGCAGTGGTGCACTCGATCTACGAGCGCCTTGGGATCGAGCTCACGGTCGAGGCGGAAGGCGCCATGCACAAGTTCCTCGCCGAGAATCCAAAGGAGAAGCACGGCGGGCACAGCTACTCCTTCGCCGACACAGGACTTGATGCCGATGCGCTGCGCGAGCGAACGCGCTCGTACCAGGAATTCTTCAATGTCCCGGACGAGGCTCTCCCATAGTGTCGGCGCTGTAGCACATCCAGTATCTATGGGTCGCCGCAAGAGAGACGGATAGCACATATGGCAACACGTAACGGCGTGATGCGAGCATGGCGAACGCACGAGTACGGACCGCCACTAGAGGTACTGAAGCTCGACGAGGTGTCGATACCGGATCCCGACCCCGGCGAAATGCGAATCAGGGTCCACGCCATTCCCCTCAATCTCAACGATCTCGAACGGATCACGGGCGGCAACATGATGGTTCGTCCTGAGCTTCCTTATAGCCCCGGGATGGAAGTGATGGGTATCGTGGATGCGTGTGGAGCAGGCACTGAGCAGTGGCTTCATCGGCGCGTCGTGGCGATTCCCAAGGGAGCGCATGGGGGCTATGCCGAATATGCGTTGTGCCCTGCCGCCTCAGTTTTTGCCATGCCGGAGGAAATTCCGTTGCCCGATGCTGCGGCGTTGTTCTTCCCGTTCCACCTGGCATGGTTGGGACTCATCGACCGCGCCGAGCTTCGAGCCGGGGAGACGGTCCTCATCCATGCTGGCGCGGGAGGATCGGGAGCAGCGGCAATTCAACTGGCTATACACGCTGGAGCTCACGTCTTTGCCACCGCTGGTACGGACGCCAAGGTGCGCCTATGCCGCGACCTCGGTGCCCAGGTGGCGATCAACTACAACACGACTGACTTCGCGCAGGTCGTTCTCGCTCAGACCGACAACCAGGGTGTCGACGTCGTCTTCGACAATGTCGGCGAGGCCGTCATGGAGAAGTCGATGCAGTGCACGAAGTACAACGGGCGCTACCTGATGATGGGGTTTGCCTCCAACAAGGCAGTCGCCGACGAGAAGTTCCTCGTACCGCGTCGGATCGCCCTTGGCAATCTCAAGATGTGTGGTGTCCTGCTTTCATATCAAGAACCCGATGCGTTGACGTTCCTGAAGACCGGTATGGGCTGGAACTTTCTTCCTTACGAACTGGGAGAGCGGATCATGCGCGAGATCATCACGCTCGTGCGGGCGAAGAAGATCAAACCAGTGGTCGGTGAGGTCATCGGCTTCGATGAGATTCCGTCGGCGATCGATGCGATGGCACGCAGAGAGACCTCGGGCCGCACGATTGCAATCCTCGAGTGAGCCCTCAATCTCCTGCTGGCACTAGGGACCTGACCCTCATCACGCAAACGAGCTCTGCGCTTGACGTCTGGTTCGCCAACCTCGGTGACCCGACACCGATGCAATCCCGAGTCGTGCATCTTCTTCAAACGGGTAGGGCGCCCGCACGTGCCGAGGTAGTGCGCCCCACGAAGGCCCTGACCGGCCGAACCATCCGGGATTGGTCCCGGGAGGCTGATACCGCGGCGGATCGCCGTTCGCCCGGCCGCTCTACCCGAGCTGTTGGGCGCCCCCGGGTGCACTAGATTGCACGAGGCCAGAGTTCTTCCGCGAGTCCGGTGGTCCGCTCGTCATACTCGACAGCATCACCGCACTGAGCAGACGACTCGGAGGCGATCCAGAAAGGGTGAGTCATGGTCGGTGAGAAGGTGGAGCGCTTCCAAGGCAAGGGCAAGGACCCGAGTGCCGTGCAGTCCCACATCGAGGAGTACCTGAAGACTGACGGCTTTACGGTTCAGACCTCCTCACCGAGCGCGGAGGGTGTGGTGATCCAGGCCAAGAAAGGGGGCTTCTTGCGCGGGGTTGTCGACGCAGACCGTGCGATGACCATCACGATCACGGGGACCCCTGATGACCTCACGGTCCGTATCGGTATCGGCAAGTGGCTCCAGCATCTTGGGGTGGCGGCGATCGAGACACTGCTGATCTCAGATCTCTTCCTCGTCGTGGATGTCGCCGAGAGCGCCTGGAACATCGAGATCGAGGACAAGCTCGTCAAGGACCTCAAGACATTCGTCGGGTAAGAGGCACCGTCGTGGTGCGCTAGGCCTCGATCTCCACCTCGTAGACCTCCGTGCTGATCACCGGAGGCCCACCAGGAGCAGTCAGCGAGGTGACCGCCGATTTGGCATTGCCTTCGGTATCGAACACGACGACGCACGTACCGGTTCCAGCGCCATCGTTCATCCAGGTGCCTTTCTGAAAACCAGGCAGTGCCTTTGCCTGAGGGATCACGAAGTCGTTGAGGATCGAGTGGCGGTGCTCGATGTCCGAGTTCGGGTCGAGCTTCACCTGTATCACGACAGCATGAGCCATCTCGGTCACCTCCAGCACGGCCCGAACAGAGACGTCACGGTAGTGCACAACCAACTGGTCGGGATGCCGCTTGTGAGCGGGTAGCGGCCAGAATCGGGAAGTTCGGTTAGGCCGCCGATCAGCGCTCGTCGAGGGAGTCAAGAGCCGCAAGCGCGGCGCCGCGGGCACCCGCCATGTCGAGATCTGGGATGAGGGCGAACGTCGTCACCTCAAGCTGCTCCTCGCGGAGCGATGTGTGCTCGCGGACCCGTTCCACGAACCACTCGCGGAACTTCGGGGATGCTTCGACGACGCCCCCTCCGACGAAGTAGGCGCTCGGGTCGATGAAGTTGCTCGCGATCGTGAAAAGCCGACCGAGTGCCATCGCCTGCTGATCGAAGATCTTGAGCGCCAGCGGGTCTTCGACCTCTCCCAAACCTCGGACCAGCTTGGCGGCCTCGCTGATCGACCCCGCTCTCGTGAGCTCGTGGTCGGGGAAGCGCGTCAGCCAGTAGGGCAACAGATTCCTTTCGATGCCCGTCAGTGAGGCGACGCTCTCGGCATCGGCCACGAAGCCGCACTGGCATTCGGGAACTGGCTGTCCCTCTGCGAGCAGGCCATGCATCGGTATGTGGACGTGACCGAGCTCGCCCGCCATCCCCGCAGCTCCGCGGATCACACGCCCGGCCTCTATCAGTCCGCCCCCTAGGCCCGTGCCGACGATCGCTGAGACCGACGAGCGCAGCGACGCGTCCAGCCCGAAGTGCTCGTGATGGGCCCAGAGTGCGGCGGCATTGCCGTCGTTGTTGTAGATGACGGGAACGCCCAGTCGACGTTCGAGTACACCGCGAAACTCGAAGCCGTGCCACGCCAGGTGGGAGAAATTCGTCGCGCCCCTCGAGGAGATCACGCCATCCGCGCTTGCCGGGCCTGGCGTCCCGAGACCGACAGCACGTACCGACTCCCTCGCCACGCCCGAAAGGCGGAGCACCTCCTCGACGGCCTCGATGAGAGCTCCGACCGCCACATCCGGCCCCTCTCGGACGCGGCTAGGACTCTCGACCAGCCTGTCCACCAAGAAACGCCCCGAGCCGTCGAGCAGGGTCGCGCTGTTGGAAGTGCCACCATTGTCGAGCCCCACAACGACCCATGAGCGGGAGGCCATACGGCGATCATGCCACTGCGGTCGCCTGGAGCGCGCTCTCGGGCCACTGGGGGCAGAGGGGCATCCCACGCGGTCGCACGGGTCGCCTCCGAGTGCGCGCAGAGAGTGCTCACCAGGACCTCGCTCGAGGAACCCTCAGGGCAGTGGCTGGAATTAGTGGGGGCGTACTCTGGAGATCCAGGTCAACAAGGGAGTGCAATGACCCCCGGAGACACAGCGGATCCGAATCGGCAAAGCCGGGTTGGAAGTTCGTTGATTCGGATTGCCCCAATTGTGATGCTCATCATCTTGGGCTTTTTCCCAACGTGGCCATTGGCCCTGATCGTGATCCTTGGCTTGTTCCTCGCGATTGGATGGTCCGTGCGGCGACAACGTCGACAATCGCGTACTTCTGGTCCCTCCGCGTCCTGAGCAAGCTCGCGCAGAAGTTTCGCCGAACCGAGGATCTCAAAGGGTTCATTCGGACCTTCGCTTACTTACGATGTTTTGCAGAACCCATCGAATGTGGAACGCGTGTCAGTCAGGTCGAACCAGGTGCTTTCTCGCCCGCCGACCAGGTGGTTCCCCGGTCGTCGCTCATCACAGCAAACCGTACTGTCAAATGTGAGGCACTCGCGGCAACACCTCGAGGGTTCTCGAAAGCCCTCAGGGGGATGCAATCAAGCAAAGGGGTAATGAAATGCGTCGCTTAATCTTGATGGTGGCGGCTGTTGCTACTGTCGCTGTTCCGACGTCAATCGCTCTTGTCGCGCAGGCACCACCTGCGTTCGCCAGCGTGAGTCTGACCTGTGCCAAGCTCAAAGGCACCACAAACGGGCCCGTCACAGCCAAGAAGTGCTCGGTCACCAAAGCGGACAAGAAGCTGTACAAGACTCTTACCGCTCCGAGCGCCATTGATCTGGCAACCGGGGGCACCCTCACCTGGAGCTCAAGCGGGCAGACCGTCACGGTCGGTTCCCCTGCTCTGAGCTCACCGTCGGGAAACTGCCCAAGCAAGGACACCGAAGAACTGGCAACGGGAACGGTGACCGGCGGAACCTCCACTATCACGCACGCCGGTGACACGTTTAGAGCAGAGGTGTGCATAACCTCCAAGGGCAAGATCAGCCTGGCCAAGGGTACGGTCGTAGACCTTTAGGCGAGGCATGACAGCTCGGGTTATTCGTCGGGCTTGCAGATAGATGAGGCCCCACTCGAAGAGGGTGGGGCCTCATCTCTGTCTCTGATCACCGATCGAATTCGTTGTGTCACCTACCGGCCGGACTCGCCGCATAGAACGGCCCGAACGGATTGCATGTGGTTGGCCGAGGGCCGAGCAAAGCAACGGATCACTGCTCGGCCAAGATCGCCGCAACCTCCAACACGGGGTCTCGAACCACCGGCCCCGTCGTGGTGACCTCGGCCCGCACGATGGTCCCGTTGAACGGGAAGGGAGCGCTATAGCCCTCTCCCACGGCGGGCCCCCACTCATAGCCGCATGTGACACCGACACCGACTCCGTTGAAACCGGCCGGAGTGAAGCGGTCGATCACGCCCTCGGCCGCCACCTCGCCGTCATAGAACAGCTGGGCCGGGCCGCCCAGGCCTTCGTCCTTCTCGAAAGCGAACCCCACGATGTGGCGTCCCGACCCCAGCGCCGTCTCCGCGTGCAACAGGTGGCGAGTCTTGCCATACAGGTTGTGGACGTAGCGCAGGTGCCCGTCCAGCAGGTGGAGGGACCAACCACCCAGGGCGGAGCCCAGAGCGAGCAGCACCCCGTTCGGGACCATTCCCTCGGGAACCTCGATGGCGACGGTGATGGCGTGGGACCGGTTGCGCACGTTGACCGCTACGGGCTCGGGTACCTGGGCACAGCCGGGGAAGTACCGGAACGCGTCGCGTGGACGCCGGTGATCGGGCTTGGGATGGGCAATGGCTTCGAGAACGCGATTGTCGAGGGGGAGAACGTCGTTGCGACGCGCCTCGTCCCACCACCGTTCGACCATCGCCGCCACCTTCTCCGGGTACTCGGTCGCCAGGTCGTGCACCTCCGAATGATCCTCGGCTACGTGGTAGAGCTCCCACACGTCCTCGTCGAACGGCGCGTTCACTTTGAGCCCGTCGTCGTACAGAGGCCCCACGGGGTGAAAGGCCACCGCCTTCCATCCATCGTGGTAGATGGCACGAGAGCCCAACATTTCGAAGTGCTGCGTGATGTGACGGCCGGGCTCGTCTTCTCCACCGTTACCGAAGAGGTACGCGAAGCTGGTGCCGTCGAGGTGTGATTGGGAGATGCCGTCGATCTCCTCGGGTGCGCTCACCCCCACCAGTTCCAGCACGGTGGGGAGGACGTCGACGGCGTGGGTGTACTGGTGCCGGATACCTCCGGCCGCGACCCGGCCCCCTGCCGGGAGCGACACGATGCACGGATCGGCCACGCCTCCTTCGTGGACCTCGCGCTTCCAGCGCTTGAACGGCGTGTTGCCCGCCATCGTCCAGCCCCACGGATAGTTGTTGTGGCTGAGGGGCCCACCGATCTCGTCGATACGGCGGTACATCTCCGACACCCCAGCCGGGTCGAAGTTGGAGAGGCGAATGTCATTGATGGAGCCCTCCCGTCCGCCCTCCGAGCTGGCCCCGTTGTCGGACACGACCATAACGACGGTGTTCTCCGAGTCACCCAGATCTTCGATGAAGTCGAACAGCCGGCCGATCTGCGCATCGGTATAGGACAGATAGGCGGCGAATCATTCCATGAACCGTTCTGCGAGTTCCCGCTCGCGGTCACCGAGGGTCTCCCACGCCGGGACCCACGGGGGGCGCGGCGACAGTTCAGTCCCGGCGGGGATGATCCCGAGCTCGAGCTGGCGTCCATAGATCTGCTCCCGCCAGCGGTCCCATCCGCCCGCGAAGTGGCCGCGGTAGCGCTCGATCCAGTCGGCGGGCGCGTGATGCGGGGAGTGACACGCCCCGGTGCAGAAATACAAGAAGAAGGGTTGGTCGACATCGACGGCTCGCAGGTCACCCAGGAACTCGATGGCATGATCGGCGAGATCGGCGCTCAGGTGATAACCCTCTTCGAACGACCGTGGAGGTCGGATGGCGTGGTTGTCGTGGTACAGGGCCGGCATGAACTGGTGCGTCTCGCCTCCGTGGAACCCGTACCAGCGGTCGAAGCCACGGCCCAAGGGCCACGTGGCACGGGACGCCGCCATGTTGGTCTCGTCCTCGGGGGTGAGGTGCCACTTCCCCACGGCGTAGGTGGCATAGCCATGGGCTCGCAGGATCTCCGACAGGTAGCCGTTCTCGCGGGGCGGCTTGCCCCAGTAACCGGGGAAGCCGATGGCCAGGTCGGCCACCCGCCCCATGGCACTTCGGTGATGGTTCCGTCCTGTCAGCAGACACGCCCGGGTGGGGGAACACAGGGCGGTGGTGTGGAAGTTCGAGAGGCGCACCCCCCGGTCGGCCAGCCCGTCGAGCACGGGGGTATCCATGTCGGACCCGTAGCACCCGAGCTGGGCGAAGCCGACGTCGTCCAGCACGACCATGACGATGTTGGGAGCACCCTCGGGCGGTTTCGGCACCGGGGGCCACCAAGGCTCCGAGTCCCGCCAATCGCGCCCGATCCGGCCCCCGAACTCGACCTTTGCCATGTCGCTCCCTCCCCGGTATCTGCGACCGGCGCCAGCATGCCAGTCGGCGACGACACCCGGCCTGCCGAGCGTCAGGTCCACCGGCGAACATCGGCCGACCCGGTGCCCCCTAATGTCGCGACGGCAAATCCGCCGGACGAGATTGGGTTGGGGGGCTGACATGGACGATGTCGGGGAGCAGGACGTGACCGAACCGACCAGTGAGCCGGCCACGAAGCCGAGCGGCGAGGCCGCCTGGTCCCCGACAACGACCGAAGCTCGCCTCGAGCGCCTCCTCCCGATACTGCTCTGGGTTGGCGATCAGGGAGTCGCCCGGACACTGCGGAGCCTCTCTGATGCTGAGCTCAAGCAGCAATCGTTGCCGGTCCGAACAGCCATTCACGCTCTGCGGCGCAAGCGGGATCCGACGGCATTTCTCACCCAGCCTCAGTACAGGTCCACGGTCCCGCTCATCGCCGACGCCGTGTCGGAGGCCTGCCAGGATGCGGTGGTCTCCGCCCTCGGCGACGCAGCCGATGACCCCGACCTCCTCCAGCTTCTTGCCGCGCTCGAGGAGGTCCGAGACCAATTCCCGGTGAGTGTCGTTGCGCTCATGCTCGCCTACGTGTCGATGACCGACATGGCGGCGGCCGACGTCTGCGATGAGATCCTCGAGTCCGAGGAGAGGTTCAAGGTTCCTGTCTCGGCTCCGCTACCCGAATAGGAGCTCGACCCGATCTCTCACAATCCGGCGACGAGCTCCTCCATGGCTTGTAGTTGCTCGATGTAGTGGCTCCGGGAATGGTGTCGGAAACGGAGGCTCAAGCCCGTTGCGCCCAGGTCCGCGAATCCCCGCACGACCTCCACCGCCTCATCAGAGGCCCCGGCGGGATCAAGGGGTGGGTCGGGCGGGAAGATCAACTGGAACGGCCGGTCCCGTGCGGCGATCGCATCCTTGACCTTCGGGTCGTCGAGGATCGGTTTGAGGTCGTCGACCTTCAGGCGGAACGGGATCCAGCCGTCCCCCAACTCGATAGCCCGGCGCAACGATCGCCGCGTGCGGCCCCCCACCCAGATGTCGAGTGGCCGGGGCAGGCCGGAGGGCTCCACCACGAACCCTGCGTACTCGAAATGTGAGCCCTTGTAGACGGGCTCGCGCACTCCCCAGCTGGCGCGGATGGCCCGCACCGCATCGTCGGATCGTTCGCCTCGCCCTTCGAACTCGTGTCCGAGCAACTCGAATTCGGGCTCGAGGGAGCCGACGCCCACACCGAGGATCACCCGGCCATGACTGGCGACGTCGAGCGTTCCCCACCGCTTGATCAACTCCAGCGGGTGGTGGTACCCGAGCACGACAACATGACTCAACAGGGAGATGCGCTCGGTGTTCGCCGCCACGAACGCGAGGGCGGTCGTGGGGTCCCAGTAGCGCGGCCCCCGCACGTTCGTCGCCGACTGCGGGATGGCGATGTGCTCCGAGCACGCTACCCAGTCGTAGCCGAAGCGCTCGGCTGCTTTTGCCACCGCCACGATGTCCTCGATGGTGCCCGTCGACTCCCAACTCGGAGGGTCGAAGCGCGGGTTGATGTGGACGACAGGTGTCACAATCCCCAGACGAAGTTTCACGGGGCCTCCTCGACTTCAGGATTCGACGGCGGTGCCGCCCACCGAACGCCGCATCGCGGCGTGCAGGCGGTTGGGCGTGAGCACCCCGAGATAGCGCTCGTCGTCGTCGAGGACAGGGATCCAGCGCACGTCGTGCTGGAGCATCTCGCCCAGGGCGGCGCGCAACGTCGTGCCCACCGGCACCTGGGCCGCGAACTTCTCGGTGTGGGTGCCGACGGTCCCTTCGGTTCCCGGCTCGAGTGAGACCCAGCCCACCAACCGGCCGTTGCCGTCGAGGACCACCGCCGTCTTGGCCTCGGTGCCATCCGCGACACTGCGGGCCTCGTCCATCGTGGCGGTGGGAGAGATCACGGGCGGCTCGGCCAGGTCGCCGGGTTCGATCCGCACGACAGCCAGCCGCCGCACGCCGCGGTCCGCTCCCACGAAGTCCGCCACGAACGGTGTGGCGGGACGGCCCAGGATCTCGGCCGGCGTGTCGTACTGCTCGAGCATCGCGCCTTTGGAGAGCACGGCGATGCGGTCACCGAGCTTGGCCGCCTCCTCGATGTCGTGGGTGACGAAGACGATCGACTTCTTGAGCTCCCTCTGCAGATCGAGGAACTGGTTCTGCAGGCGTTGGCGCGTGACCGGGTCCACGGCGGCGAAGGGCTCGTCCATGAGCAGGACGGGGGGATCGGCTCCGAGAGCCCTCGCCACGCCGACGCGCTGGCGCTCGCCACCGGACAGCTCGTGCGGGAACCGTCGGGCGTAGCTCTTTGGATCCAGGCCCACCAACTCGAGCAGTTCGTTCACACGCTGATCGACCCGTGCGCTGTCCCATCCGAGCAGTCGGGGAACGACGGCCACGTTGTCGAAGACGCGTCGGTGGGGGAAGAGCCCACCCTGTTGGATCACGTACCCGATACCCCGGCGCATGACCACCGGGTCCTTGGTGAGCACGTTCTCCCCGGCGATGAGGATGCGGCCCGAGGTCGGCTCGATGAGCCGGTTGATCATGCGCAGGGTGGTCGTCTTGCCGCATCCGGACGGGCCGACCAGGACGGTGAGCTCTCCGTCGTCGACCTCGAGGCTCAGGTCCTCCACCGCCACGTTTCCAGGCCCGTAGCTCTTGGAGACGTGCTCCAGAGTGATCACGGGTCGCTACGTTACGCCCACGGTTACAGTCGCGGCTCATGGGGACGGCACAGCCCTTCTTCCAGTGGAGCTACGTGACGGGCCAGTGGAGCCAGATCAGCTCCGACCTGTTGCAGCACATCTCGCTCAGCCTGATCGCGGTCGGCATCGGGCTGTCCCTGTCGCTCCCCCTGGCCCTGTTGGCATGGCGGTACCGGGTGCTGCGGCCTCCCATATTCGGATTCGCCAGCACCTTGTACATCATTCCGTCGCTGGCGCTCTTCGCCATCCTCGGCCCCATCACCGGATACGTGGCGTCCTACCCGACGGCGGAGATCGCCCTCGTCGGCTACACGTTGCTGATCCTCATCTGGAACACCGTGGCCGGTCTCGACGCCGTGCCCGCCGAGGCCCGCGAGGCGGCGACGGCCATGGGATACACGCCGCGTGCCGCGCTGGTGCGCGTCGACCTCCCCCTGGCGCTTCCGTACGTGTTCGCGGGCCTGCGCGTGGCCACGGCCACGGTCATCGGCCTCGTCACGGTGACGGCGCTGATCGGGCTCGGCGGCCTCGGTCAGCAGATCACCTACGGGTTCAACATCGGTTACTACACCCCGATCATCGTCGGGCTCGTGCTGTCGGTGCTCCTCGCCGCGGTGTGCGACCTGATCCTCGTCGGCGTCCAACGGCTGCTCGTCCCCTGGTCACGGTCGGGACGCCGGGCCGAGGTGGTGTGAGGTGGAGATCTGGGACCACTTCCGGCACTTCGTAGCCAGCGTGGCGGGGTGGTTCACCACCGCCGCGAACTGGAAGGGCTCGAGCGGCATCCCCGAGCTGTTGTGGCGCCAGGCTGAGTTGTCGCTGGCGGTCGTGATCGCCGCCATCGTCATCGGAGGAGGCATCGGTCTCGTCCTCGGCCACACCGGGCGCGGCGGGTTGGTGGCCGTCAATGCCGCCAACGCGGCGCGCGCCGTCCCGAGCCTGGCGCTGCTGACCCTGTTCGCCATCGTGCCGTGGATCTCACTGCGTTGGGGTGGGTTCCTGGCCGCGTTCCTGGCCCTCGTCGTCCTCGCCATCCCCCCGATCCTCACCAACACCTATGTCGGCATGCGCGAGGTGGACGCCGAGGTGCGCGACGCGGCCAAGGCCATGGGCCTGACCGGCGGTCAGGTGTTGCGCACGGTCGAGCTCCCGCTCGCCACCCCGTTCCTCATGGCCGGGGTTCGCACCGCGTCCATCGAGGTGGTGGCGACCTCCACGTTGGCCGCGTACGTCAGCTACAGCGATCTCGGGACCCCCATCATCTCCGGGCTCGATACGAACAACACCGTGGAGGCCTTCGCCGGCGCCCTGCTCGTGGCGCTGCTGGCGGCGGTGGCGGCATTGGGACTCGGGGTGCTGCAGCGGATCCTCACGCCGCTTCCCCTGCGGCGGCACATGCCGAGGGGACTCGGAGCGCCGGCTAGGGCCGAGGCGCCGGCCCTGGCCTGACCCGCACAAAAAACTTGACTATTTCCATCGCCTTAGGAACACTACGGCGCACGCTTCTCGACCTCGTCCTGGTGTGAAGGGCGAGCTAGGTCGCTACCCCCCAACACAGGAAGGCTCTCCCGATGTTGCTCCGACGCTCCCTTATGACGGTCGCTGCACTGGGCACGACAGCCCTTGTCTTGGCCGGTTGCAGTAGTACGCCGTCGTCCTCGGCTTCGAAGCCGACCATCAAGATCGGGGCCACCAACTTCGAAGAGCAGGAGATCGTGGCCAACCTCTACGGCGACGTCCTCACCAAGGCCGGTTACAAGGTGAAGGTGGAGTCCGCCCTCGGCACCCGGGCCGTCGTCGTCCCCGCCATCGAGCACGCCCAGATCGACCTCGAGCCCGACTACGCCGCATCACTGTTGGGATATCTCCACGGAGGCAAGCCCCAACCGGCCGGCACCCAGATCGCCACGGCCATCGCGGCCGACAAGACCGCACTGTCCTCGTCCGGGGTCACCGTCCTGCCCGCCTCGAGTGCGCTCGACACCAACGTGTTCGCCGTGACCAAGGCGACGGCGACCAAGGACCACCTCACCACCATCTCGAGCCTGGCGCCCTACGCGTCGAAGATGATCCTGGGCGGACCGCCCGAATGCCCGACCTTCGCCGGGTGTGAGCCCGGGCTGACGTCGGTATACGGACTGCACTTCGCCAGCTTCAAGTCCCTCGACGAAGCCGGGCCGCTCAGTGTGGCTGCGCTCAAGAACGGCGAGGTCCAGGTGGTCGAGCTGTTCTCGAGCGACGGCAATGTCGTCAGCAACAATTTCGTGGCTCTCGTCGACGACAAGCACCTCGAAGGTGCGGACTACATCGTCCCGGTCATTCGGAAGTCGGTCGACACCGCCGCGGTGGCAGCCGCGCTCAACTCGCTGGACACCAAGTTGACGACCACGGCCATCTCCCAGCTCAACCTCGACGTCACCGCCAACAAGGAGCAGCCCGCCGCGGTGGCCAAGACATGGCTGACGTCGGTCGGCCTGGGTTAGCCCCGCCGGCGCCACCGGTCCTTTTTGAGGGAACGCCGGTACCTGCGCGAGGAAGATCGGGCCACCCGGGAAGGCGGCGGGACGGGTCCCCCCAGGAACCGCTCAGTACCGAGACGGCCCCGTCCCGCGCATCCCCCAATATCGCCTACGGTGGACAAGCCGCCGACGACGGTAGAACGATACGCCTGACCACTGGTCGTGTCTAGGGGTCACTCGGCGTGGTGAAATCCAGGGGAGGCACGTTCCGATGGCAGACGCCGGGGCCCCACACATCGACCTGATGGACGGCGAGTTCTACGCCGGGGACCCGTTCCCGACCTTCGCCTGGATGCGACAGCACGCCCCCGCCTACTACGACGAGACCAACGACATCTGGGGCGTGGCCCGCTACGAGGACGTCCGGGCCATCGGCCAGGACCCCCAGAGCTTCTCGAGCACGGGCGGGTCGCGTCCCAACACCCCGCTCCCGTACATGATCGACATGGACGCCCCCGAGCACCGGCGCCGGCGACGTCTGGTGAGCGCGGGGTTCACCCCCCAGGCCGTGCGCGACCGCGAGCCGCGCATCCGCCAGGTGTGCGACGAGATCATCGACCGGGTGTGCGAGAAGGGCGCATGTGACCTCGTGGCCGACATCGCCGCTCCGCTCCCCCTCGTCCTCATCGCCGACATGCTGGGCTTCGATCCCAAGGACTGGGAACGGCTCCTCGAGTGGTCCGACACCATGCTCATGTCCCAGGGATCCAAGGACCCCGATGCCATGACCAAGGCCACCACCGCCTTCATCGAATGGGACGGCTTCATCCGCGCGCTCATCGACGAGCGGCGCCGGAGCATGTCCGCCGATGACCTGTTGGGCGTGCTCGTCCAGGGAGAGGTCGACGGCGAACGCCTCGACGACGAGTCACTCGTCTACGAGTCGCTCCTGCTGCTGGTCGGAGGGGACGAGACGAGCCGTCACGTCATCAGCGGCGGCATGGAAGCGCTCCTGCACCGCGAGGACCAGCTCGACGAGCTGCGCCGCGACCGGGAGCTTCTCCCCGGGACCATCGAGGAGATGCTGCGCTGGGTGACGCCCATCAAGAACTTCAACCGCAGGGCGATGCGTGACGTAGAGCTGCACGGCGAGACCATCGGCGCGGGCCAGAACGTGCTGCTGCTGTATCCGTCGGCCAATCGCGACGAGACGGTGTTCGACGACCCCGAGAGCTTCAGCATCCGTCGCCAGCCCAACGAGCACGTGGCCTTCGGGTTCGGAGCGCACCTGTGTCTCGGGCACCGTCTGGCGCGGGCCGAGATCGTGGGGATGGTCGACCGGATCCTGGACCGCCTGCCCGACATCCACCTGGCCGGCGACGATACCCATCCGTTGCGCGTCTCGAACTTCATCGTCGGCTTCGAGACGCTCCCGGTGCAGTTCACGCCCAGCGCCCGCGTGGGCGACTAGGCGCGGCACGCGACTCGTGGCGCTTCTTCAGGCGCTCGTCTCCTCGGCGACCTGATCGGCGAAGCGCTGGGCCACCTCGGCGTACTCGGTCATCATCTCGAGCACGACCTGGCGGGCGGGGCGGATGCGGTCCATCTGCCCCACCACCTGGCCCACGAAGTAGTTGGCGAGCTTGTTGGCCCCCGACCCCTCGGTGGCGGCGGCGCGGCTGATGCGGTGCTGCGCCTCGGCCACCAGCGCGCTCTGCAGCGGCATGGGCAGCGCCCCCGGTGACTCGGCACCTTCCCATTCGTCGGTCCAGGCGCTGCGCAACATGCGCGCCGGCTTGCCGGTGAGCGAGCGCGACCGGATGGTGTCGCGCGACGTGGCGGTGAGGAACTTCTGTTTCACGGCCGGGTGGGTCTCGGCCTCTTCGGTCGTCAACCACACCGAGCCGCACCACACCCCCTCGGCGCCGAGCGCCAGTGCCGCCGCGATCTGGCGGCCGTTGCCGATGCCACCGGCCGCCAACACCGGAGTGGGTGCCACCGCGTCGACGACCTCGGGCACGAGCACCATGGTGGCGATCTCACCGGTGTGGCCTCCCGCCTCGGTCCCCTGCGCCACGATGACGTCGACCCCGGCCGCGTTGTGCCGTTCGGCGTGGGTGAGGTTGCCGGCGAGGGCGGCCACCACCACCCCGGCGTCATGCGCCCGCGTGAGCAGCGAGGGCGGGGGTGCCCCCAGCGCGCTCGCCACGAGCGCGATGTCATGCGCGAAGGCCACGTCGAGCAACGGTTCGTACCCCTTCGAGGCCACGTTGGCGAGCACGTTGCGCTCCGAGCCCGTCCGCAGGTCCTCGGGCAGCTCGGGCACGCCGTAGCGGCGCAGGATCTCGTCGACGAATTCCTGTTGGGCGGCGGGAAGCAACTGCCGGACGGCCTCGGCGTCGATCCCACCCTCGTCGGCGCCGGCGTATTTGGCGGGGAGCAACAGGTCCACGCCGTAGCGCCCGCCCCGGGTCTGCTCCTCGATCCAGCTCAGGTCCACGTCGAGCTGCTCGGGCGTGTGCGCCACGGCCCCGAGGACCCCGAACCCGCCCGCCTTGGTGACCGCGGCGACCACGTCGCGGCAGTGGCTGAAGGCCAGGATGGGGAACTCCACCCCGAGCATGTCGGTGACCTTGGTCTTCACGGTGCCTCCTCGTCGAGCGCCCTGCGAGCGTAGGGTGCCGGTTTCCTGGTAGCCAGGGAGCCCGTGACGCGCCGCACCCGGATCCTGCTGAGCGCCGTCGTGCTGAGCGTGGCCGCAGCGGCCTGTGGCGGCGCGACGCCCCCGTCCGAGTCGGCCGCGGGCCCGGGCATCACGGTCGGATCCCTCGACACCACGGTGTCGGTGATCGCCGCCAACCTGTACACGCAGGTGCTCTCCCACGCCGGGGTGCGCGTCACCTTGCGGACCAACGCCGGAACCGGCCTGGGCACGCGGGCGTCGGTCGAGCCCGCCCTGGCATCGGGCCAGCTCGATCTCTACCCCGACGACGCCGGCGCGCTGCTCCTCTACCTCGACGGCACCGACACCGCTGCGGCCACCGAGACCTCGACGGCCGTGCCCTTGCTGAAGCGATTGCTCGACGCGGCCGCAGCGACGGTGCTCGACCCCGCGCCGGCCCTCGACACCGAGGTGTTCGCCGTGACGCGCACCACGGCGGACTCCGACCACCTGACCACGCTGTCGAGCCTGCAGTCGGTGGCGGGCACGATGATCCTCGGCGGTCCCCCGGGATGTCCCACCCAGGCGCAGTGCCAGATGGGCCTCGAGACCACCTACGGCCTGCACTTCAAGTCCTTCACGTCCCTCGACGACGCCGGCACCATCACCGTTGCAGCCCTCAAAGGGGGCGAGGTCCAGATCGCAGCGCTGTACTCCGACGACGGCTCCATTCTCGGAAACGACTTCGTGGCGCTCAGAGACGACAAGCACCTGTTGGATGCCGACGACGTGATCCCGGTGATCCGCACGTCTGCCGCCACACGCCCGGTCCGAGACGCGCTCGATCGGCTCTCGGCGCAGCTCACGACCGACCAGGTGTCGGAGCTTGCCATCGAGGTCAACCAGGACCACGAGGCCCCCGGCACGGTGGCGCGGCGGTGGCTGGTGCACCGCCACCTCATCTGAGACAAGATCAGGGCTCCAGACGGGGGTGGCCCATGGCATATGACGTGGCAGGGAAGAGGGTGCTCGTGACCGGGGCATCGTCGGGCATCGGGGCGGGCCTGGCCGAGGCGCTCGCCCGGGCCGGGGCGACGGTGGGCCTGGTGGCGCGTCGCACCGACCGTCTGGCCGAGGTGCTCGAGCGCTGCCGTCAAGACTCGCCGTCGTCGCGGATGTGGGTGGCGGACCTGGCCGACCCGGTCGCCGTCGACGCCCTGGCGGTGGGGGTCATGAGCGAGCTCGGCGGGGTCGACATGCTCGTGAACAACGCCGGCATCCCCAAGCGCCGTCACGTCACCGCCCTCGATGCCGCGACGGTCGACGCCGTCATGAACATCAACTACTCGAGCCCGGTGCGCCTGACGCTGGCACTGCTTCCCCAGATGCTCGAGCGCGGCGAGGGCCGGATCGTCAACGTCTCTTCGGTGGCGGCCACCTTGAGCCCGCCGGGCGAAGCCGCTTACGCGGCCACGAAGGCGGCGATCACCGTGTTCTCCGAGTCCATGGCTGTCGACCTGTGGGACACCGGGGTCAAGGTGACGGTGATCTACCCGGGCGTCGTCGACACCGAGCTCTTCACCCTCCCCGACAACGACCCGTTCACGGCCCAGGTGGAGTCGATCACCGTCGAGGAGGCCGTGGCCACGATCCTGGCGGGCGTGGCCGCGGACGCGGCCCAGGTGTACGTCCCGGCGTGGTTCGGCGACGTCGCCACGAGCAAGGCCGCCGACGTCGAGAAGTTCCTCGCCGGCACGGCCGCGTACATCCGCCAGCAGGGGACGAACACGTAGTCCGTCTGAGCAGCGGTCGGCGGTCAGCGGATGTTGGCGACGGCGGCGATGACGAGGCCGAGCACGAGCAGTGACCCGGCCCGGCGCGTGTGGACGAAGGCGACCGCCGCGAACCACAGCGGCCACACCGGGAACCCCGCCGGGGGCGCGTCGGGCTTGGGCACGCTGAAGGCCTTCCACGCCTGGACGAGCTTCGGGATGGCGCCGAAGCTCACGAGGGCGGGCCAGGGAAGGGCGCGCACCGCCACGCACACCGCCACGGCCACGTAGAACGCCACCATCATGCCGATGGTGGCGGCCCGGGCGCGGCGCTCTCCGAGGACGACGGGAAGGGTGCGGATCCCCAGGGGCTCGTCGAAGGGGGCCTTGTCGATGTGCTTGCCCATGAGCACGGCTGTGCACAGCAGGCCGTAAGGGACCGACGCCGCGATGATCTCCCACGGCAGGTGCCCGACGGCCGCGTAGTAGGTGCCGCCCACCATGAGCGGGCCCCACACCAGGAACACGTCGGGCTCGCCTAGGCCGCGCTTCTTGAGACGCAGGGGCGGTGCGGTGTAGGCGACCGAGAGCAGAAACCCTCCCAAGGCGAAGCCCACCACGGGCCAGCCCCGGTAGACGGCCAGCACCACGAGAATGGCGAGGTCGAGCACGTTCACGAGCAACGCGGCGCGCGCCAGCTTCCCGCGCGACACCATGCCCGACAGCACGGGATGCGGCGCGTACAGAGCGCGTGGATACGACGCCGTGTCCGCGCCCACCTCGGCGTCGAACAGGTCGTTCATGAGGTTGTTGGCACAGTGGGCGAGGATGAGCCCGGCGAACGCCAGCAGCAGCAGGCCGGTGTCGAAGCCGTGGCGCCGCACCGCCAGCAGCGTGGCCACGGCGCCGGCGACGAGCGTCATGGGGAGGACGGCGGCCCTCGTGAGCACGAGCCAGCGCGACACGGGGTCGAGGGGACGGCCCTTGGGAGGGTTGGTGGTGCGCAGGACCTCGACCCATGCCGAGAACCGTCCCTGGGTGGGTCGGGACGTCGGCGCCGTTGCGTCGGCGGGCTGGGGCAGCACGTCGCTCACCTGGGCATCGTACCGAGCCGTACCCGGCACCGACGAGTCGGCTCGCCCCCTGTCCCCGCGGGGCGCGGTGAGACGCCGGCCCTAATGTGAGCGCTCCAGCTCCTTACGTCCACGATCCTGCAGGAGGCCGTCGCATGGCACCAGACCCCACAACCGACCAGGCCCTGGCCGGGCGCACCGCCGTCGTCACGGGAGCCTCGAGCGGGATCGGGCGGGCCGTCGCCGAGTCACTCGGTGGTGCCGGCGCCCACGTCGTGCTCGGGGGCCGCACCAAGCAAGCCATGGACGAGTCGATCAAACGCATCACCGCCGCGGGCGGGACGGCCGAGGCCCATGTCCACGACGTGCGCAACGTCGCCGAGGCCCGTGCGCTCGTCGACCATGCGGTGTCGTCGAGCGGACGACTCGACATCATGGTCAACAACGCCGGCGTGAGCTATCCCGAGCCCATCGTCGACGGGGATCCCGAGCACTGGCGCATCATGTTGGAGACCAACATCCTCGCCCTTCTGGTGGGATCGCAGGCGGCGGTGCACGCCATGCGCGCCTGTGGCGCCGAGGGCCACATCGTGAACATCTCGTCGGTGGCGTCGCTCAACCCCGCCTCGGGTGTGTACGGCGCCACCAAGCACGCCGTGAACTGCATCAACGAGTCGCTGCGGCGCGAGCTGCTCGACGAGCCCATCAAGGTGGTGACGATCATGCCCGGCGCCATCGCCACGAGCTTCGCGCGGAACTTCGACCCCGCCGTGCTCGAGGTCATGATCAGCTCGATGGGCGGGGCCGAGGACACCGCACAGTTCACCCCGGGCGACCGCCTCTCCGACGACGTGCTCGAGCACGCCCAGCAGTCGATGTCCGAGCACCTGTGCGCACCCGAAGACGTGGCCGAGGCGGTGTTGTGGGCGATCACCCGTCCCGCCGGTGTCCATCGGGCCTCGCTCGTGGTGCGACCCAAGAAGGACCTCGCGCTCTAGGTCGGGCGACGCGACGTTCCGGGGCGGCGGGCGTCAGACCAGGAGGCGGAAGACCGGGCTGTCGGGCGGCATCAATTGCACGTCGAGCCCGGAGGTGGCGATGCGCTGCAGGAGCGAGACCAGGTCGTCGCGCTCGGCGAGCTGCACCCCCACCACGGCGGGGCCGTACTCCCGGTCGTTCTTCTTGATGTACTCGAACAGCACGATGTCGTCGGTGGGGCCGAGGCACTCGTCGAGGAACTGGCGCAGCGCGCCCGGTCGCTGCGGGAAGTCCACGATGAAGTAGTGCTTGAGCCCCTGGTGCACGAGGCTGCGCTCGATGATCTCGTCGTAGCGGGCCACGTCGTTGTTGCCACCGCTGAGCACGCACACGACGCTCTTGCCCGCCACCTCCGATGCGATGGCATCGAGCGCGGCCGTGGCCAGCGCACCGGCGGGCTCGGCCACGATGCCGTCCACCTGGTAGAGATCGAGCTGCTCGGTGCAGACCCGCCCCTCCTCGACCACCTCCAGGTGCTTCACCAGGTCGCGCACGATGGCGAAGGTGAGCTCACCGGGCGTGCGGACCACGGCTCCGTCGACGAAGTCGTCCTCGATCTCGATGGTGACGCGCCGTCCCGCCTCGAGCGACCGCACCATGGCCGGCGCGCCGGCGGGCTGGACCCCTACCACCTCGGTGTCGGCGCCGAGCCCGTCGAGGACGACGGCCACGCCCGAGGCGAGCCCACCCCCGCCCACCGGGACGACCACGACGTCGGGTGCCCCGTCGAGCTGCTCCACGATCTCGAGGGCGATGGTGCCCTGGCCCGCGATCGTGGCCGGATGGTCGAAGGTCGGGACCACCGTGGCACCGGTCTCGGCCGCGTAGGCACCGGCCGCGGCCAGGGCGTCGTCGAAGCTCTCCCCGGCGAAGTGCAGGTCGACGAGGTCGCCGGCGAGCGCCCGGATGCGCGCCACCTTCTGGCGGGGCGTGCGCAGGGGCAGGAACACCGCCCCGCGCACCCCGAGGTGGCGACAGCTCCACGCCACGCCCTGGGCGTGGTTGCCGGCACTGGCACACACCACGCCGACGGCCAGGGCGTCGGCGGGGAGCCCGGCGATGAAGTTGTAGGCGCCACGGATCTTGTAGGACCGGACCACCTGCAGGTCCTCGCGCTTCACCGACACGGTGGCGTCGAAACGCTCCGAGAGCCGCTCGCTGACCTGGAGCGGGGTCAGGACTCCGAGGGGGGCGAGACGCTGCGCGGCGGCGCGGACGTCGTCGATGCCGACCTGCTCGCGCCACACACCTCAGACATTACGGGCCACGCCGGCCCGGGCCGGTGCCCGACCCTTCCCTGGTGTGTCGCCCGGTGCTGTTACCCCAGGGCGTCGACCAGGAGGGGCACCACCTCGCGCCAGTCGCCCACGATGGCGACGTCGACCCAGTCGAGGATCAGTGCCCCGGGGTCGTTGTTGATGGCGATGATGGTGCCCGCGCCGCGCGCCCCCACGATGTGGTTGAACTTGCCCGACACGCCGATGGCGACATACAGGGCGGGGGCGATGCTGTGCCCGGTGATGCCGACCTGGCGGGCCCGAGGCAACCACCCCTTGTCGGTCACCTTGCGCGACGCGCCCAGCTCCGCGCCGAGCACCTTGAGCAGCCGGTCGAGATCGCCGTACTCCTCGGGTGGCACCCCTTGGCCGACGGCCACCACGGTCCGCGCCGCCAGCAGGGACTCGACGTCGTCGTCACGGCCGGCGTCGACGACGTGCACCCTCCCCCGGGTCGTCCCCGCCGCCGTGTCGAGCGGCGGCGGCGCGTCGACCGGCCGCGGGGCGCGCAGGGAGAGGACGCCGGGTCGGACCGTCGCCATCTGCACCTCGGAGCGACAGGTGATCGCCGCGACCAGGCTGCCCCCGAAGGCGGGCTTCCACGCCACCAGGCGACCGTTGTCGACGCCGAACCCGACGGCGTCACCGGTGAGGCCGGCGCCGATCCGCGCCGCCACGCGTGCCGCCACTTCACGGCCCCACAGGGTGCCCGGCACGAGCACCGCCCACGGCGCGGTCTTTTGGCACCAGCCCGTCAATGCCAGCGCAACGTCTTCTTCCACGGCCGTGCCCGTCACCGACACGACGCGATCGGCCCCCCACGAGGCGAGCTCCAGGGTGTCGGACAGGTCGGGCCCGATGGCGACGACCGTCCCCGACACACTCCGGGCGATGTGCACGGCCTCTCCGAGGAGCTCGCGCGCCACGCGCGGTCGGTCGGGCTCGACCACGACGGCCACCACCGGGCCGGTTCCCGATCCGCCCGCGGCCGCTTGGGGAGCGGGCACGGCATCGACATCGGGCTCGGCGCTGCCGTCGGCCTCGGCGTGGGCGCTCCCCGCCATGTGGTGGTGGGGCACGGCATCAAGGGCACCCCACTTCCGGAGCAGCGCCAGCGCCTGGTCGACCTGGCCGGCGACGTCTCCCGACAGGACGACGCGATGGCGGGCCACGTCGAGGGTGCGCACGTCACCGACCGTCGTCGGGCTCCCAGCCGCACCCCAGGGCCCGGGGCCGAGATCGGACGCCGTCAGCCGACGGATGCGGGTCACGTCGACGGCGGCGCGCCCCTCGGGGTCCACCTTGCACGGCTCGGTGAGGCGCTCGGCCGTGGACAACACCGCCGGGAGCTGGACACGGACGTCGCGCCACCCGTCGTCGAGCTCGCACCGCACCGCGGCGCCGTGCTCGGTGAGCGTCAGCTCCTTGATCCCTCCCGCGAAGGGAAGGTCGAGGAGCTCGGCCACTTCGGGACCCACCTGACCGGTGTCGGCGTCGATCGAGTTGCGGCCGACGAGGACGAGATCGAAGGGCCCCTCTCGTCGCAGCGCGGCGACGAGGGCGGACGCGGTGGCGAGCGTGTCGGAGCCGGCGAAGGCGGCGTCGGTGACGAGGACCCCTTCATCGGCACCCCACGCCACCGCCTCGCGCAACGAGTCCTCGGCCACGGGGGGGCCCAGGGTGAACACGGTGCACGTGCCGCCGCGGTCCCGGGCGATCTCCACGCCCTTGCTGACCGCCCGGCGGCAGTAGGCGTTCATCTCGAGCTCGATGCCGTCGCGCTTGAGCCGCCCGTCGGGGAGCAGCTCCATCTCCTCGGCGCGCGGGACCTGCTTCACGAGCACGGCGACTCTCATCGCGCCGCTCCTCGCCACGACGGCGGGCTGCCCAGGGCATCAATTCGGAGAGCTGACGCGTGCGTCACCGTCATCGGCGTAGCGTACCGGCGGGTTACGAGCGGGCAGCAAGGCCGACACGGGCCGCCACCTCGGACATCTCGTCCTTGGCGGCACCGAGCTCGGCGTGCCCGCACGTCACCACCAGGCGGTCGACGTCAAGGTCGGTGAGCTTCTCGACGGTGTCGGGCGTCGCCTGGGTCGACATGGCGCTGATGGTCAGCTCGAGCGCGTCGCGATCGCGACCGACCGCCTCGGTCTCCTCGTGCAGGCGGTCGAGGGCGGTGGCGAGCTCCTCCCCCCACAGGCCCAGGGGCTGCCACCCGTCGCCCCGCCGGGCGGCGCGCCTGATCGAGGGTGGGCTGTGCCCGCCGATGTGGATGGGCACGCCCGTGGGCCGGAAGGGCTTGGGATGGGTATGGGCGTGAGAGAAACCGAAGAACTCCCCCTCGAACGACGCTCCGTCGGGCTCGGTGTCGGCCCACAGGGCCCGCATGACGTCGATGCACTCGTCGGTCCGTCGTCCCCGGGTGGCGAAATCGATCCCGCACGCTTCGAGCTCTTCGCGCATCCAGCCCACCCCGATGCACAGCCGCACCCGACCCTTCGACAGCCGGTCCACGGTGGCGAGGCGCTTGGCCATGATCACGGGATGGTGCGCGGGCAGGACGACCACGCCGGTGGCGAGCCCGAGCGTCGAGGTGACCCCGGCCAGGAAGGCCAGGAGGTCGATGGGGTCGGGGACGGCGCAGTCGTCGGGCAGGGGCATGCGCCCCGACGGCGCGTAGGGGTAACGGCTCGTGTAGTCCCCGATCACGAGGGGGTGCTCGACCACCACGACCGACTCGAAGCCCAGCGCCTCGATGTGGCGGCAGAAGCCCGCCATCCAGTCGGGGTCGGCGCACACGCCCGAACGCACGGGCGGCAGCGCCGCCACCTTCAGTGTGATCACGGTCCTCGGTCCTCCTTGTCGCCCGATCGCACCCGTCGGTCACTCGATTGCGCTCGTGGCGCCGGTGCGCTCGAGGTCAACGCTCGGCCATGGGGTGGTCGTCACGCCAGTCGAGGCGGAGCTGGCGCTCGGCGAAGCGCCATGTGCCGGACTCGCACACGAACGTGTCGCGGTAGCGCACGGCCATGACGAGCATGCGCCGGACACCATCTCGCTCGTAGACGTGGTGGGCGAGACACACCGTGTCGCCGCTGGCGCCGTCCCCGTCGACGTCCACGACCTGGCCCCCCACCACGTGGGTGGTCCCGACGTAGCGCTCCAGGCCCGCCACCAAAGCGGCCCTGATCTCGGCGCGACCGCTGCGAACCGAGGGCGACCCGTCGGGACCGGAGTAGAAGTGGGCGACGAGCGTGCCGTCCTCGGTGAACAGCTCGGCGACGGCGTCGGTGTCACCGCAGTCGACCCAGCGGGCGTAGGTGTCGACGAGGAGCCGCAGTGCCACCCGGGCGGCGACGTCACGCTCGGCCTGGTCCACCCCGGGCATCGTATTCGCGACCAGGAGCGGCGACCCCCGGAGCCCTTCTTTCCACAACCACGGTGGGCGAGGGCCCTCCTCGTAGCATGAGCACGGTGGGACCGGAGCCGCTCGACGGGTTGAGGATCGCTCCGCAGGGTGGGTACTTGGCCAAACAGTGCCCCGAGGCGGTACAGCTCGAGGTCCTCCGACCGGTCGAGCCGCTGGCCCGCTCGGAGTTCATGGCCAGGCTGGCGGGGGCGGGAATCTCCTTCGAGGGCGAGGTCTTCGAGACCCTGCGCACGTCGGTCGCGGGCGCGGTCGACGTTGACCGGGCGCTCGACCGCGACCGGCGTGAGGCGCTCACGGCGCAGGCCATGCGCGACGGGGCGCCGCTGGTCATCGGCGGCCGGTTGCCTGTCGACGCGACCGGGCTCCGAGTGGGTGAGCCCGACCTCCTCGTCCGCCTGGGGGAGCGGCTCAAGAGCGACGGGCGGTGGGCGTACGTGGCCGTGGACGTCAAACACCACATCGTCCGGGACGGCGCCGACGAGCTCACGGCCAATGCGGTGGCATCACTCTCGATCGCACCATGGGTGGAGACCGGCGGCGCCGACACCAGCGCCTCGGCGCGGTGCAACCAGGGGGACCTCATCCAGCTGGCCCATTACCAACGGCTGCTCGAGGCGTGCGGGCACGAGGCAACCGAGGGCCGCTGGGGCGGGATCGTGGGTGTCGGGCAACTGCTGGCCTGGTACGACCTCGACGCCCCGCGCTGGGACTGGTCGGAGTACCTCGACGAGAGGGTGGAGGGCCCCCTGTCGACGATGGAGACCTACGACGGCGCCTTCGCGCACCGGCTGGCGGTCATCGAGGCGGCGCTGCGCCACCGCCGGGACCCCACCGTGGCGTTGCTCGCCGAGCCGGTGTCCATCCCGGCCTGTCCCGAATGCGGCTGGCGTGTGTGGTGCTACCCGATCCTGGAAGAAGTGGCCGACCTGAGCCTTCTTCCCGGCATGAGCATGCGCAAACGCCGTCTGCACCACGACCGGGGCGTCACCGATCTGGAGGGCCTCGCCCGCCTCGACGACCGGACGGCCCGGATCCTGACCGGGAGCGTCAACCTGGCCGACCTGCTCGAACGCGCCCACGTGGTGGACCCGGCCACGCCCATCGCCGAGATCATCCCCCGCAGGCGGCGCCAGATCGCCGACCTGGCGCTGGAGTCCTTCCACGTGGCCGGTGACCTCGACGGGCTCCTTGGTGACACCTTCCGCTATCGCGACGCCGCCATGAGCGACCTCCCCGGCCAGATCGACCGGGCCCGGGCCCGCCTCGGGCCTCTCCCCGCCTACCGGGACAGGGGCGTCGACGAGCTGGACGTGCCCCGCGGGGACATCGAGATCGACGTGGACATGGAGAACGCCGAGCTGGGCACCTACCTGTGGGGCGTGCTCCTCACTACGGGCCACGGAGAAGATGACCCGATGGCGGCCTACCTGCCCTTCGTGTCGTGGGACCCGGCGACGCTCACGGGGGAGCTCGACGCCTTCGCCCGCTTCTGGGACTGGCTGCGCGCCCGGCGCGCCGAGGCGGCACGTTCGGGGCGGTCACTGCGCGTCTACTGCTACAACAAGGGCGCCGAGGGCACCCACATGCGGCGCATCGCCGCACGGTTGGGCCTCGAGGACGAGGTCGGGGCGTTCCTGGATTCCGATGACTGGATCGATCTCTTCGCAGTGTTCCGCGACCAGTTGGTGACCGGCACCACTATGGGCCTGAAGATGGTGGCGAAGCTGGCGGGGTTCGAGTGGCGGGGCGAGGACGGTGGGGGCGGGCTCGCCATCGTCCGGTACGCCGAGGCCGTCGGCGACCCCGACGTCGAGGTCCGCGCCGAGGCGAGGCGCTGGATCCTCGAGTACAACGAGGACGACGTGCGCGCTACGGCGGCATTGCGCCAGTGGCTGGACACCGACGCCAGGCTGCTGCCCTCGGTGGCGGACATCTCGCTCTGAGGTTCGCACCGAGAAGATCCCTTGACCCCTTGATCACCGCAAGCCAAGGCACAAATGAAGGGGCGCAACCCCAAGAAGCGTGTGGCCACGAGACGGACGGTGTCACGAGGCGACGTCGTGATCGAACAAACGGAGGGATTCCGCGCTGAACGCGCTCGCAAGTCACTGAAAATCCCGGATGTCACCGACCCTGCGACCCCCCGTCTCATGCGAGCCTCTCTGTGCCCGCCGATCGGCGACAGTCGGCTCGATGCCGCTGGGCACAATCATGAACCACTGTTACCTTGACGGCATGGCAGCCATCAATGACGTGGAGCGTTCCGAACGCCTGTCCTTGGGCGGCGAGGCCGAAATCCTGTGGGCCATGCTCGACTTCCACCGAAGCACTTTCCTGTGGAAGTGTGAGGGACTCGACGAGAATCAATTGAGGCGCCGGTCGGTCACACCGTCGGAGCTCTCGCTTCTCGACCTCCTGAGTCATCTGACCGGGGCGGAACGCCACTGGTTTCAGGAATGTCTTCTCGGCAGTGTCCTTGAGCCCTTGTACCTCGCTGCTCCCGACGGGGAGTTGAACCCTCTCGATCCGATACCTGTCGAAGATGTTGTGCAGCGGTTTCTCGACACGTGCGACACCTCGCGGAGGATTGCCTCAGAGCACTCGCTCGACGAAGTCGTCTATAGCGAGACGTTCGCGCGCGCCGTGAACTTCAGATTCATCGCCGTCCACATGATCGAGGAGTATGCCCGCCACTGTGGCCATGCCGATCTGCTGAGAGAGGCGATCGACGGGGCCGTGGGCGAATGATTCGACCGACCGCAAGGCACTGACGCGCAGGGCGGGGTCGCCACCGCATCCCAACAGGCACGGCCGGCTTGGATCTGCGGTGCCCCCCTATGCCTCGGACCGCATTCAGTGGGTGAACGGGACCATCCGGCCCGAATCCCTCAGTGCCTCGTGGTAGTCGCCTCGTGCTTTGTCCAGAGTCGCCCGAAGCGCTTTCGCCTGTGCCCGAAGCTCCGGACTGATTGTGGCTCCACTCTCAAAGAGGTCCCCCGTGAAGACCGTGTAGGCCATTTCGGCCTCCTCAAATCTGCGCAACGCCACGATGGTCGGGTCCATTTCCATCCGACACCCCCTCGTCTCGTTAGGCCTCAAGCCTGCCAGCCACGGGGGTGGTTGACGTTGGGGTTTTTGGTGCCGGACCCCGATTTTTGGTGCAACCGGCCTTTCTGGTGCAAAGTCCCCCTTGATCTCCACAGGCGAACAGGTGTTCGATTACTGCCTTGGGGCCCGGCATCGAAATCCGGGCACATCAAACCAGCCGATCAAGAACCAAGGGAGCAGCCATGGGCACGATGCGCATTCTCGACCACTCGGGGGACACCGCCGTCACCTGGGACCTCGATGACGAAACGGCGCTGCGCGCCGCTCGGGAGATCTTCGAGCGCGAGGCGGCGCAGTCCAAGATGGCCTTCTCCCGCCCATTGGGCGCACCTGTCGAGCAGGCCGAACGGATCAGGAGCTTCGACCCCACGGCCGAAGAGATCATCTGGGTTCGGCCCATCCAGGGTGGGTGATCCCGTCCTTCCGCCTGGTCGAGGACATCGATGATTGGGGCGCCCTCGTGGAGCTGGTGGGCGGCGAGCACCACGGTGCCCGCATCCTGCTGGTGCCGGCGGCCCGGGTCCTGCCCCGAGCCGTCTCCCGGGCGGGCCGCGAGGGCCCGTATGTCCGGCGCCCCCTGCGGCTGGTCGACGATCGGGTCGTCACCGCGCCGCAAGTGGCGCGGGCCGAGGCCAACTGTCGGGCCGAGGCGCTGTTGGAGTCGCTCCTCGACGACGAGCAGCGGGCGGACTGGCGGAGGCGGCGGCGCTTCTGGGTGCAGACCCCGTTCGGCGCCGTCGAGCTCGGCCGGGTGAGTGACCTTCGTTTCGACGACCTCGACGGGCGTCACCTGACCCTGTGCGTCGTGCCCGTGCGGTCCTCCGAGCTCCCCGGGGCCGACGTGTGGACCAACCTGCTGCTCGTGTTGCGGGGAGAGCCCCGGCGGTTCTTCGAGGTCGCCAACTACCGCCGCCCCGGTGGTCCGTGGCAAACCGGGCCGGTACCGCTCCACCGCGTCGCCACCGTCTGCGGTTGATTGGCACGCGCACGAAGTGGGCAAGACCTTTCCGGCCCGCAGCTCGGACCTCGGGCACCTTCAGCCCGGCGGGGCGGAGGCCGATGGGTCAGGCAAGAAGGGAGGGGTTCATCCATGGGACTCGGTGAGCGCTGTGACGAGATCGTCCGATTGATCGACGAGACACTGGCGGCGTGTGGGGCCGACCCCGCCGACGCCACACCCGCCGTTCCCACCGCGGCGGCGACGGTGACCCCCTTCCCGGCCTCTGCGCCCCGTCCCGAACGGGCGGCCTCGGGCTTCTGAGGGACGAGTCGGGTTCGCACCCCGGGGCCAGGTAACTCACAGAAAACTCACAGGATCGGGGCGCAAGCTCGTGTCGACCCTATGGCTGAACCCTCTCGCATCCTCGTCGTCGACGACGAGCCCAGCATCACCGACCTGTTGTCCATGGCCCTGCGCTACGAGGGCATGGAGGTGGAGGTGTCGCACATGGGCCGCGACGCCCTCGAGGCCATGACGAAGTTCCGCCCCCATCTCGTCGTCCTCGACGTCATGCTGCCCGACCTCAGCGGGTTCGAGGTCCTCGAGCGCATGGGCCGCGACCGCATCGGCGGGCGCCTCCCCGTCCTCTTCCTCACCGCCCGCGACACCCTCGACGACAAGCTGCGTGGCTTCACCCTGGGCGGTGACGACTACATGACGAAGCCCTTCAGCGTCGAGGAGCTCATCGTCCGGGTGCGGGCCATCCTGCGCCGGGCTCACGGCGACGGGGACGACGGACGTCTCAATGTGAGCGACCTGCGCATGGACGAGGAGAGCCACGAGGTCCACCGCGGGTCGACGTCGATCGAGCTCACCCCGACCGAGTTCAAACTGCTCCACTACCTCATGCTCAACAGCGGGCGGGTGGTGTCGAAGTCCCAGATCCTCGACCGCGTCTGGAACTACGACTTCGACGGCAACGCCAACGTGGTGGAGATTTACATCAGCTACCTGCGCAAGAAGATCGACGCCCTGGGCCCCCGGTTGATCCACACCGTGCGCGGCGTGGGCTACTCCTTGCGCCCGACGCCGGAGTAGTCCCGTGACGCTGCGGCTGCGACTGCTGCTCGTCCTCGTCGGCATCGTGGCAGTCGGTCTGGTGGCGGCGGACGTGGCCACCTACGCGTCGCTGCGGTCGTATCTCTTCTCGCAGGTCGACACCCAGCTCCAGAGCGAGATCGGGCCCGCCACCGAGGCGGTGATCTGTCTCACCGAGCCGTTCTGCGCCCAACGGTCGGCCGGCGGTATCCCTCCCGTGGGCACCTGGGTGCAGGTGCGCGACCAGAGCGGCACGATCATCGGGGGGACGAACCCGAGCTTCGACCCGTTGCCCGCGCCCAGCCTGCCCACCCAGCTCCCGGGCTCGGGAACGAGCGGCATCACCGCCACCCTGTTCGACGCCCAGGGGAGCAGCGGGGGCAGCTCCGAGAGCTACCGCGTCTTCGTCGACACCACGACGGTCGACGGCGTCCCCTACATCGGGATCGTCGCCATCCCCCTCAACGACCTGCACCACACGCTGGGCCGGCTCCTGCTCATCGAATTGCTCGTGTCAGCCGGCGTACTGGTGGGGCTCGGGGTCTTGGCGTGGTGGATCGTGCGACGCAACCTGCGACCCCTCGACGAGATGGCCGCCACGGCCGGGGCCATCGCGGCCGGGGACCTGTCGCGCCGGGTCGGGTCCACCGATGCGCGCACCGAGGTGGGACAGCTCGGTAACGCGCTGAACACCATGCTCACCGGCATCGAGGGTGCGTTCGCGGCACGAGCCGCCTCGGAGGAGCGCCTGAGGCGGTTCCTCGCCGACGCGTCGCACGAATTGCGCACCCCGCTGACGTCGATCCGCGGCTACTCCGAGCTCTTCGACCGCGCCCGCGACCGGCCCGAGGACCTCGCCACCTCGATGCGCCACATCCGCGAAGAGGCCAACCGCATGAGCGTGCTCGTCGACGACCTGCTCCTCCTGGCCCGGCTCGACCACGAGCGACCCGTCGAGCTCGAGGAGGTCGACCTGACCGACATCGTCAGCGCCGCGGTGGGAGCGGCCCGGCTGCGCGCCCCGACGCGCGTCATCAGTTTCCAGGCGCCGGGTCCCGTCGCGGTCATGGGCGACGCCGATCGTCTGCGCCAGGTCGTCGACAACCTGCTCTCCAATGCGCTGCAGCACACCCCCGAGGGCGCGCCCGTCGACGTGCGCGTCAGCACCGAGACGGCGACGGCGTGTCTCGAGGTCTCCGACCACGGCCCGGGCATCGACGTGGACGAGCAGGCCCACATCTTCGAGCCGTTCCACCGGGCCGATCTCACCCGGGCACGCGCCACGGGAGGGGTGGGACTGGGCCTGAGCATCGTCTCGGCCATCGCGCACGCGCACGGGGGCACCGTCGGTGTGGTGTCGGACCCCGGTTCCGACACCGGGCCGAGCGGCGCCACCTTCTGGGTCCGGGTCCCGTTGGCGAGCGTTATGAACGCCGTGCCCCAACCCGCGGCTGCGGATCCTGCCTTTCCTCCGCCCGCCGCCGCGCTCGACGACACCGCTCCCGTCGAGGACACCGCTCCCGTCGAGGACACTGTTCCACTCGACGACACTGTTCCGCTCGACGACACCGCCCCGCTCGACGACACAGCTCCCCTGGACGGTCCCCTCGACTCGGTGGAGCGCTGAGCCCGCCCGGCGCCGAAGGAGCCCTCAGACCCGGGCGATGCCCGCGAAACGGGTGAAGCGGTCCACGAAGGCGAGCTGGGTCACACCGGTGGGCCCATTGCGGTGCTTGGCGATGATGATCTCGGCCGTGCCGCGATCGGGAGAGTCGGGGTTGTAGATCTCGTCGCGGTAGATGAACAGCACCACGTCCGCGTCCTGCTCGATCGACCCCGACTCGCGCAGGTCCGCCAGCACGGGCCGCTTGTCCTGGCGCATTTCCAGGTTTCGGGACAGCTGCGACAAGGCCACCACCGGGATGTCGAGCTCGCGGGCGAGGACCTTCAGCCCACGGCTGATCTCCGACACCTCGACCTGACGGTTCTCCGCCCGGCTCTTGGTGTGCCCGCTCATGAGCTGCAGGTAGTCGACGACGACGAGGCCGAGGCCCTCGCGTGCCTTGAGACGGCGCGCCTTGGCCCTGATCTCCATGACGGTGAGGTTGGGGTTGTCGTCGATGTAGATGGGCGCGTCACCGAGACGTCCGATGGCGTCGGAGATCTTGGGCCAGTCCGACTCGAGCAGGCGGCCGTTGCGCATGCGGGTGGCGTCGACGTGCGCTTCGGAGCACAGCAGTCGCTGGGTGAGCTCGAGGTGGCTCATCTCGAGGCTGAACACGAGCACCGGGACACGGGCGTGCACGGCGGCGTGCTGGGCGATGCCGAGCGCGAAGCTCGTCTTGCCCATGGCGGGGCGCGCCCCGACGATGACGAGGTTCGACTTCTGCAGGCCGGCCAGACGCTCGTCGAGGTCTCCGTAGCCGGTGGGAACACCGGTGATGGTGTCGCCGCGTTCGAAGAGGTTCTCGAGATGGTCGAGACTCGCGGCGAGGAGTTCGCGCAACGGCGCCATGGTGTCGACCACACGGCGTTGCGCCACTTCGAACACCATGGCCTCGGCCCGGTCGATCACCTCCGACACGTCGTCGGGGAGGCTGAAGCCGAGCTCGGCGATCTCGCCCGACACCACGATGAGACGCCGCAACAGGGCGTGCTCCTCGACGATGTGCGCGTAGTGCGACGCGTTCGCCGTCGACGGCGTGTTCACCTGCAGCGAGATCAGCACCGACGCATCACCCACCGCGTCGAGCAGGCCGGCGCGGCGCAGCTCGTCGGCGACGGTGACGGGGTCGGCGGGCTCGCCGCGCGTGTAGAGGGCGGTCACCGCCGCGAACACGTGTCCGTGGGCGGGCTTGTAGAAGTCCTCGGCCACGCAGCACTCGAGGGCGGCGGCGATGGCATCGCGCGACAGGAGCATGGCCCCGAGCAGCGACTCCTCGGCGTCGAGGTTGTGGGGCGGGACACGTCCTCCCACGGGGTGGAGCCGGCGGACGGGTGCTTCTTCGTAGGGCTGCGCCATCGTGCTCTAACCCTGGCCTACACGGCCTGTGGGGAACGAGAGGCCAACCCTGCGAATTCAACGTGGACAACCGAGCAATTGCGGTGGACAACGGTGTGGACGACATGCGATTCGTGACGAACCGCCTGGGGATAACCGAGAGGCCGGGCCCGCTCCTGGTGGCGTCGCACCCGGCCCAGCGTCGCAGACGGGTGTGACAGCTCCCGGCGCCAGGTGGCGCCGGCCTCCTCAGGCGCCGGCGACGACCTCGACGGTCAGCTCGGCGTCCACATCGGTGTGCAACCGGACGACCACGACGTGGGTACCCACCGACTTGAGCGGCTCGGCGAGTTGGATCTTGCGACGGTCGAGCACCGCACCGGTCTGAGCCTCGACGGCCTCGGCGATGTCGGTCGTCGTCACCGACCCGAACAGCCGGCCCTCGGCCCCGGCGCGCGCCGTGATGGTGACCGTCCCCGCGCTCAACACGTCGGCGACGGTCTGCGCCGATTCCTTGTCCTTGGCGTCGCGCAGCGCGCGCGACTTCCGCATCGACGCGGCCTGCGCCTCGATGCCGTCGCTGGCGACGAGGGCGCTGCCCGTCGGGAAGAGGTAGTTGCGGGCGAAGCCCTTCGCCACGTCGACGATGTCACCCTTCTTCCCCACTCCGGAGATGTCACTGCGAAGCAGGACCTTCATGACCGACCATCCCTGGTTGCGCCCGCCATCTCGAGGGGCTCCGACGTTGCTGGTTCTTTGGCACGGTCGTGCCCGCGACCGCGTGCGGTGCCCTGCTTGTCGCCTCTCGGCAGCAAGACGAGCTCGCGTGCCGTCTTGATGGCGACCGAGACCTCGCCCTGGTGCCGCACACAGTTCCCCGTCGCGCTGCGGGCGCGGATCTTGCCCCGGTCGCTCATGTAGCTGCGCAGCAGGGTGACGTTCTTGTAGTCGACCCACTGCACCTTGTCCCGACACAGCGCGCACGGCTTCTGCATGGTGCGCGGCGTGCGACGGGCGGGGGACTTGGCGTGGCGGCGGGACGATTGTTCGGTGCTACGAGCCATCACTCAGAAAGGCTCCTCGTCGAAGCCGTAGCCCGCACCGCCACCGCCACCGCCGGCCGACTGGGTGGCAGGCTGGCGGTCCGAACCGCCTCCACCGCTGCGCGGCGGTGCGCCTTCCCCGGGGCCGCGGCGCTCGTTCTTGGTCACCTGGGCGGTGGCCCAGCGCAGGCTGGGGCCGATCTCGTCGGCCACGATCTCCACCTTGGAGCGCTTGTCGCCGTCCTGGGTCTCCCACGAGCGTTGCTCGAGGCGTCCCGTGACGATCACCCGAGAGCCGCGGGCCAGGCTCTCCGAGGCGTTCTCGGCCATCTCGCGCCAGCACACGACGTCGAAGAACGACGTGGCCTCCTCCCATTCCTGGGTCTGGCGGTTCTGCCAGCGCCGGTTGACCGCCACCCCGAAGGTGGCCGTGGCCTGGCCGGTGGGCGTGAAGCGAAGCTCGGGGTCGCGGGTGATGTTCCCCACGATCGAGATGTTGTTGCCGTTCGCCATGTCTCTTCCTCCTCCGCTGCCGGCTCAGCCGGCGCTGCGGGCCGCGTCCCCGGCGGCCACCTTGGCCTGGGCCGGAGCCTTGGGCCGTGCCCTGCCGGCGACCTTCTCCGGCACCCGGATGATCTTGTGGCGCATGACCTCGTCGGCCAGCACCAGGAACCGGTCGAGCTCGGCCGACGCCTTGGGCTCGGCGGTGAACTCGGCCACCACGTAGTAGCCCTCGCGCTTCTTGTTCATCTCGTAGGCGAGGGTGCGGCGTCCCCACCGGTCGACGGTCCCCGTCGTGCCTCCGTTGGTTCGCACCAACTCGAGCGCCTTGTCCAGGGCCCCCTGGATAGCCGCCTCTTCGACCTCTGGGTCGAAGATGATCATCGTTTCGTACGGCCGCACGCGCGGCTCACCTCCCTCTGGACCCGAGCCACTCGGCGTACGGGGCTCCGCCCCCCGGCGGAGCAGGGTTCTGTCGGTCGGCCCGTCCCGGATGCTGACCCGGTCCGTGACCAGCGGCCATGGTACCTGACGGGTGGGTCAGTGGCCCCCGGGGCCCGGCTCGGCGGGCTGGTGGTAGCTCTCGGCGTCGGAGGGAAACTCACCCGAACGCACATCGGCGGCCCAGGCCGTCACCGACTCCACGGCGAGAGAGGCCAGGTCGGCGTACCTGCGGACGAATTTCGGCACCTTGCCCACGCCCAGGCCCAGCAGGTCGTGGAAGACCAGGACCTGGCCGTCGCACCCCGCCCCGGCGCCGATCCCGATGACGGGCACGTCCACCTCGGCGGTGAGCCGGGCCCCCACCACGTCGGGCACGCCCTCGAGCACCATGGCGAAGACCCCCGCCGCGGTGATGGCCTTGGCCTCGTCGACCAGGGCGTCGACCGCGGCGGCCTCTTTGGCTTGGACCTTGAAACCACCCATGGTGTGGACCGACTGGGGCGTGAGCCCCAGGTGGCCCATGACCGGGATCTCGGTGGCGACGAGGGCCTCGATCATCGGCACCCTGGCCCGGCCGCCCTCGAGCTTCACCGCCTCGGCCCCGGCCCGCACCAGCGTGGCGGCGTTGCGGATGGTGTCCTCGATCGACACGTGGTAGCTGAGCCACGGCATGTCGCCCACCACCAGGGCCCGGGGCGAGGCCCGTCCCACCGCGGCCACGTGATGGGCCATGACCCCGATGTCCACCTGCAGGGTGTCGACGAGGCCCAGCACGTTGTTGGCCACCGAGTCACCCACCAGGATCATGTCGACCCCGGCGGCATCGGCGATGCGGGCCCCGGGCGTGTCGTAGGCGGTCAGCATCACCAGGGCCGGACTGCCGCGCGCCCGTTTGTGGGAACGGACCTCGGGGACCGTGACCTTGGGTGCCATGTGAGGCCTCCTTGCCGTCCAGCGCACGGTGGCTGCCGGCGGCGTCGGGACCGGGTAGTAGCTCTCAGTGTACCGTTCCGCGGTGGCTAGGAATGGGTCGTCACCAGGGGCGACGTGCGAAAGCTGCGGCGAGGCGGACGGGCCTTTCGAGGCGGTGCACCGCGTCTATCTCGAGGCCGACGGGGACGGCGGGCTGCGCCAGTCCGAGACCAGGCCCGAGGTCGAACAGTGGTGCCCGGCCTGCCGGGCCGTCTACCCCAACGAACCGGCCCGGGACTGACGCCCGGTGGTCCGATCGACTTCTGTCATCGACTATCGCGGTCGCTTCGCCTTCGACGTCCCCCCCGACGCCATCTGGAGCTCGATCGAGCACGCCGAGCGCTTCGAGTCGTGGTGGGCGTGGTTGCGGGAGTTCCGCCTCGAAGGACCCGGCCTCGAGGAGGGGTCGGTGCTGTACGGCGTGGTGTCGCCGCCGGTCCCCTACACGATGCGGATCCGGGTGGTGCTGGGCCACTGCACCCGGCCGGAACGGATCGATGCCACCGTGCACGGCGACCTCGAGGGCCACGCGCACCTCGTGCTCGAGGCGACGGATCCGGGCACGCTGGCCGAGGTGTCGTGGACCGTCGAGATGACGAAGCGGCCCATGCGCCTGGCGGCGCGCGTGGGGTATCCCCTCCTGCGATGGGGCCACGATCGTGTCATCGACGCCACCGTGTCGGGCTATCGCCGGCATCTGGCCGCCGAGTTCGGAGAGTCAGCAGCAACGGCATCGCCGCAGCGTCACCTAGCCACGGACCCGGTAGATCACCAAGCCGATCGTGAAGGTCACGGCGCCGGCGACGCAGAAGAGGGCGAAGGGCCAGGCGCTTCCTCCGCGCGCCGTTTCGATCACGAGCCCGAAGACCGCCACATAGCTCATGACGATCCCGGCCAGAGCTGAGGCTCGCAGAGCGACAGAGGCCTGTCGCTCGTCGGGACGTGAGCCGAAGAGCGCGCCCACGTCACTTTCGAGGCCGCCCCAGACGTAGTAGCCGATCGTCGCGGCCACGGTGACGGCCTCGACGGCGAGCGCCGCACTCCAACCCGAACCGGCCAGGGATCCCACTGCGATCGCGGTGCCCAAGCCAGCCATCACCGCAGGGACCCGGAGGCGAGGGGACAACGTCTTCATCATCACGCGCCGACCTCCGCATCTGCATCGAACATCTCGTCCACTCTGGAATCGAAGAAGCGGGCGATCCGAAACGCCAACGGCAGCGAGGGCGAGTAGCGACCGGTCTCGATGGCGATCACCGTCTGGCGCGAGACGCCCAGTGCCGTCGCCACCTCCGCCTGGGACATCCCCCGCTCCGCTCGCAGCTCGCGAACCCGATTCCTCACGATGTCAAGGTACCTTTACTCGATTTGTACGTCAAGGGTCCTTTACTATCGGCCCGGGGCGGCCCGGGGCGGCCCGGCCCGGACCTGTGACGACAAGGAGGAGACCATGACCGAACGACTGGATGGCACCGTGGCACTCGTGACCGGTGCCTCGAGCGGCATCGGCGCCGCCGCGGCGCTGTCGCTCGCCGCCCAGGGCGCCTCCGTGGCGCTGGCGGCGCGGCGCAAGGACCGGCTCGACGCCCTCGCCGACGACATCCGCAACCGGGGTGGCACCGCGCTGGTGCTCGAGTCCGACGTCACCGACGAGCACCAGGCCACCGACGCCGTCGAGCGGACCGTCGCCGAGCTGGGTCGCCTCGACACGCTCGTCAACAACGCCGGCGTCATGCTGCTGGGCCCGGCCGTGGGCGCGCCGTTGGGGGAGTGGCAGCAGATGGTGCAGCTCAACGTGCTGGGGCTCGTCTACTGCGCGCACGCCGCGCTCCCGCATCTCCTCAGCGCGGCGGAGGACGGCCCGCGCCGCGTGGCCGACATGGTGAACATCAGCTCGGTGGCCGGTCGTGTGGCGCGCTCGGGCAGCGCTGTCTACAACCTGACCAAGCACGGCGTGGGCGCTTTCAGCGAGGGGCTACGCCAGGAGGTCACCGAGCGGCACGTCCGCATCTCGCTCGTCGAGCCGGGCGCGACCGCAACCGAGCTGGCTTCGCACAACCGCCCCGAGGTCCTCGAGGCCATGCGTCCGCGGTTCGCCGGGGTGGAGCGGTTGGAGGCCGACGACATCGCCGACGCCATCACCTACATCGTGACGCGGCCCCGGCGGGTGGCGGTGAACGAGATCCTCATCCGCCCCACCGAGCAGGCGCAGTAGCGCGCCCCGTCGCCGGCGCCGACCGGCCCGGGGCGTCAGCCCTTGATGACGTTGTGGACGGTGGCCACCATGGGGTCGTTCAGGGTGACCCCGGCTTCGGCGAGGATCGGGACCAGGGTCTCGCCGAAGGCCTCGAAGTCCTTCTGGGACTCCCAGATGTCGAAGACCTGGATCTCGCCCTCGGACTCCAGGGCCACGTGGAGGGTTCGCCCCTTGGGGGATCCGGCGCCGGCGGCCTCGAGCTTTTTGAGGGTCGAGGCGTACTTCTCCGGCGTGAACCCCGTGTGCGCGATGTAGAAGCCGAGTGCCATGACACCAAACCCTTCCCTGTCTCCCGACGAGAATCGCCCGAGATCGGGTGACGGTATCGGACTCAGGTCAGCCGGGCCAGGGCCAATCCGGTGGCCACGGTGACGAGCCCCCACGACATGGCGCGCAGGGCGCGCTCCAGCGGAACGAGGAGGAACGTGTCGTCGAGGTGCCGGACGGTGCCGTCGGCCAGGGTCAGGGTGCCGTCGACGCCGCGCACCGAACGGCGCAGCAGCCGCGCCGGGGTGCTGAGGCTGCGCTGCGCCCACGACAGCGCGAAGGCTCCCGCGGCCACGAGGACGGGCGCCAACGTCAGCGTGGCCGTCTGCGCCACATAGGCGGTGAGGACAGGGAACGCGCCCCACGCGGCGGCGAAGCCGGCGTCGGTGTGGACGACCCCGCCGAAGAGCTCGGCGTTGTAGGCCATGACGAGCAGCGGGCCCAGCACGATGAAGGGGACGAGGACCACGCCCACCGTCACCACACCGGCCACGCCGATGGCCACCGCGCCCGCCAGCGACACCGCGGTGGCGGCGACGAGCGCACGGGCGGGGATGAGCGTGCGCAGCGGGCGACCGTGCAGCTCGTCGAGGCAGTGCGCGGCGACCCCGACCGCCAAGAAGAAGGCCAGGACCGTGGCCACCAGCCGCGACACGTGGACCCGGGGGGCGATCGACGCCCCGATCACCACGTAGGAGAGGTGCCACGCCGTGTACGGCGGGTGCAGGACCGTCCACCAGTCGCGCCATCCGCCCCGCTTGGCCGCGTAGAACGCGGGCCGGGGCGCGTCAGGCACCGGCCCGGCTCCCCCACATGACGAGCCCGCCCCCGAGGCTCATCGTCCTGACCCCCACGTCGTCGATCCCCGCCTCGCGCCACGCCTGGACCGTCCACGACAACGGGTAGCGGCGGTAGTGCCCCGAGATGTTGGGGCCGAGGAACCGCCCCACCTTGAACCACTCGCGCCCTCCGGTGAGTGCGCCTCCCACCGGCAGCACGAGCCGGGTGTAGCCCCACCACCAGAACCGCCAGAACGGGCTCGACGGGACGAGGAACTCGAGGTTCGCCACCGTGCCACCGGGCCGCACCACCCGAGCCAGCTCACGCAGCGTCTCTTGGGGGTCCTCGACGTACCGCAAGAGGTAGGTGAAGGTGAGGGCGTCGAATGTGGCGTCGGCGAAGGGGAGCTGCTGGCCTCTCCCCAGCACCACCTGGACCTGTTTCTCGGCCCCGGCACGCGCCACGTTGGCCTTCCCCTCGCGGATCATGGCCTCGGTGAGGTCCACCCCGACCACCTGCCCGCCCGTGCGCGCCGCCAGCTGCAGGGCCACCCCCGCCGGTCCCGTGGCCACGTCGAGAATGAGCCGGGGCTCGCCCGCCACGATGTGGTCCACCATGGCCCGGCGCCAGCGGCCGTTCTGGCCGAGCGACAAGACCTCCGCCAGGCGGTCGTAACGCTCGGGGAGCCCGGTGAACAAGCGGCGGGCGAAACGGCTGTTGCGGGCGCCGGTGGTGAATGTCTCTCGGCGCACGGTGCGACAATCCCACAGAACGCACCGTCGATGTCGGAGGTCCTGTGGTGGATGAGCACTTCGACGTGGCGGTGGTGGGCTCGGGGCCCGCCGGTGCCGTCGCCGCGTTGGTGCTCGCCCGGGGTGGTGCACGGGTGGCGCTTGTGGACAAGGCCACCTTCCCGCGTGACAAGGCGTGCGGTGACGCGGTGGGGCCCCGCGGCATGGCCGTGCTGCACGACCTGGGTCTGACCCCGGAGCCGAAGGGCGCGCCCCTGGGGGACATGGTGGTGGTGGGCCCGTCCGGGCGCCGCCTCCGGCTGCCGTGCTTCGAGGGCATCGATTACCCGGGCTACGGGGTAGCAGTCCCGCGCCAGGGATTCGACGCCTGGCTGGCGACCGAGGCGCTCGAGGCCGGGGCCCGACCCGTCACGGGCCGGGTGGAGCACGTCGGCGCCGACGACGGAGCCGCCGACGCGCACGCGGTCGAGCTCGGCGGCGGAAAACGTTTGCGCGCCGATGTGGTGGTCGGTGCCGACGGTGCCACCAGCCGCGTCGGCGAGGCGGCCGGATTGGTCGATGCACGCCGGGTGCTGTGGGGGTTCGCGGTGCGGGTGTATCTCGACGAGCCCGTGGAACTGCCGCACATCGTGTTGTGGGAACGCGAGCCCCGACGAGTCTTCCCCGGCTACGGATGGTTGTTCCCGGGGCCCGACGGGCGCGCCAACGCCGGGCTCGGGATCGGCACCCTGTCGGATCGGCGCGCCGGGGCGGGGGCGGTGCGCCTCCTGCCCGCCTTCCTCGAGCATCTTCGGCACATGGGGCTCGTGCACGACCCCGGTGACGGGTCGGGCCCGGGCCGGCTGGGGGGCTGGCTCAAGATGGGCATGGTGGGCACCACGCCGGCCGCCGGGCGCGTGCTGCTCGTCGGTGACGCCGCCGGGCTCGTGAACCCCCTCCAGGGCGAGGGCATCGCCCACGCCATGACGAGCGGTCGCCTCGCCGCCGAGGCGGTGCTGGCGGGCCCCGGCCACGCCGCAGCGCGCTATCGCGCCGCCATTGCCCACGATCATCTCGACTACCACCGGGTCGCCTCGGCCGCGCACGCCGCGCTGGTGGGCAGGCCGGCCGCGGCGGCCGCGGTGGGCAGGCTCCTCACCCACCCGCTGGTGGGGAGGCCCTTGGCGGGGGGATGGTCGATCTTTTGGAACGAGCTCCTCGACGGCACCCCTCCGGGTGCCCCGCGCACGGTGGCGGCGGCCGCGTCGGTGATCGGCCGGGCCGTGACACGGCGCAGCGCCACGGGGCGTTGGTTCGACAACGTGTGGCCCCCGTCGCAACGTCGCGGCCAGTCCTGAGGCGCCGTTCTCTGTGACGCGGTTCCCTACGAAGCGTGGCGCACCGCCACCGGGGTGCAGTGCTTACAGGGCCGGTACCCGGCCCCGAGCGCGGCGGCGTCGGTGCGGAAGTGCACCTCGTGGGCGGCGCGGATCCGGCGGGCCTGGACGCACGAGGGGACGCAGAACACACCGGTGGTGTCGCTGCCGACGTAGCGCACCCCCGCGTCGGCGAGGCGTTCCAGGCGCTCGAGGTCCACACCCTCGGCGCTGAGGAGAGCCCGCTTCATGGGGACCCCGAGGCCGTAGTTCCCGATCTGCCCGTCACTGCGCACGACGCGGTGACACGGGATGAGCACCGGGACGGGATTGCGGCCCAGCGCCGATCCCACGGCGCGCACGGCCTTGGGCCGGCCGATCTGGCGGGCTACCCAACCGTAGGGGCGTACTTCCCCCGACGGGATCTCGAGGGTCTTGGTGAGCACAGCCCGCTCGAACGAGGTCAGGCCCGACAGGTCGTAGCGCAGGCTCGTGGCCCGTCCGCTGCGCAGCGCCGCGACCAGGCCGGCCGGGGGGCGGGTGCCGGCGACGAGCGGTCGCCCCGTCTCCTCGCGGTGGTGGGCCGCGAATTGCTCGGGGTCGTCGTCGAAGAGCGCAGACGGCATCACCGCGCTGATGCCGTCGTCGTTGAAGGCGACGAACAGGTCTCCGGCCGGGCTCTGCACCGTGACGAGCTGATCGGCGTCATGCAGGCCGAGGCGGTCCAGCACGGTGTCGGCGAACCCTTGGGGCGCGTCGACGCGCAGCCGGCGCAGTGCGGCGGCATCGACCACGAGGGACAGGCGACGCGTGGCGGTGGTGGGGTCGGGGGTCATGGTGACTCCTTCTTGCTCTCGCTCTTGCTCTTCTTGCGTTGCGTGGGTGCGTCGCCAGACGCCGGCGTGGGAGCGGCCAGCGCCCGCAAGCGGTCGAGCCCGCGCGCCACGTTGGCTTTGGCGGTGCCCACGGGGCACTCGAGCACCGAGGAGATCTCCGCGTAGGACAGGCCCACTACGTGGCGCAGCACCACCGGCACGCGATGGTGCTCGGGCAGCTCGCGCAGGAGCGCCACGAGGCGTCGGCTGTCGGCGCTGTCCTCGGCGGCTCCTTCGGGCCCGCGCCGGCGGTCGGCGACATCGAACGAGCGGGTGGTCTCTCGCGGTCGACGAGAAGCGCGCCGCAGGCTGTTGCGCCACAGGTTCAACGTGATGGTGAGAAGCCACGGCCTCGACTCGAGAAGGAGCACGCGCTCGGCGTCGAAGCGACGCAGCGCCGTAAAGGCGCGGATGAAGGTCTCCTGCGCCAGGTCGTCGGCCTCGGCGCGCGACCCGCTCAGGCGCAGTGCCGTGCTGTAGACGGCGGTCGAATGGGCGCGGACGAACGCTGCGAACCCGGCGTCGAGATCGTCGGCCAGGTCGTCGAGCACGGCCGAGCCACTGTGCAGTGCCATCACACCCTCTCAACCCCGCCGGGCCCGATCCGGTTGCACCGGAGCGCCGGTTGCACCGGAGCGGAGGTGATCAGGCTTCGTTGCTCTCCGCCCACTCCCGATAGCGCGTCGCCCGCGGCGACATGAGCGGGAACGACACCACCACCAGGACGAACAATAGGAACGTCGTCACGTGCACCCCGGTGCACCACAGGCAGATGGCCTTGATGCTGAAGAGCTCGGCCGCCAGCAGATAGAGCACGAAACAGATCCCGCTCACCGCCAACGCCAGACGCGCCACGGACACCCACTGGGCCCGCGTCCGCCACAGCGAGGGGAAGTTGATCCCGATCATGGCCGTGAAGAAGAGCAGCCCGAGCAGCGACACGGGGATCTTCAGGATATAGGAGTAGCTGCTCTCGGTGACGAGCTTGCAGTCGACGAAGCCCTGGGAGGAGCAGATCGGTGCCACGCCCTGGAAATGGTCGATGGTCAGGTACATCGAGATGCCGAACCCGATGATCGACAGTGCGAACGCCGCCCAGGGCCGCCAGCGCGGCAGCGCCGGCAGCTCGTAGTCCTGCTCGGTGTCCACGTCGGTCATGGCGAGACCGTCAGCTCAATTTCATGGAGACCGCCGCCTTGTGCGCCCCGCCGGCCGAGCACACCGCGGCGGGCTGGTTCCCCGTCATGGCGCAGATCGAAGCCGTGAGGTAGTTGGCCGTGCCCACGATGCGCTGGGTTACGACGTCCTTGGGGTTCGACAGTTTGGCCGCGATCTCCTGCTGGTTGAGCCCGGCCAGGACGTCGGGGACGTAGCTCGGCCCGAGCACGAAGATCTTGTTGTCGAAGTCGAGGAAGGGGTACCCGGTCTGCTCGCCGAACTGGGTCGAGTACTTCGACCACAGGTTGCTCTGCGCGGTGGTGAGGGGCTGGAACAATTTGCGTGTCCCCTGGCCGTTGTTGTCGTTGGTCTCGTGCTCCACCGAAACGAAGCTGAAGTACGGGCTCGTGAACGTGGCGCTGCGGAAGGTGAACGTGGCCGTGGCGGGATAGGCGTCCCATGGCGACGAGGTGGTCTCCTCGAGCCCCGACCAGGTGCCGAAGCGGCTCAGTGCCTGCACCATCGACCACCGCTCGGCCCCGCAGTACGGACAGAACTCGGCCCCGATGAACAACATCTCGGGCTTGCCGTTGTCGGTGAGCTTGGGCTGGTTCTTGAGCACCTGCGGCGGGGTCACGCTCGTCCCGATCCCCACCGTGTTCGCCTCGGCGGGGGTGACGCCGGTCACCTCCGACACCACCGTCGCCGACGCCGGCGTCGGAGCGGGGAGGACCGAGTTCTGGCTGGGGGTGTTCGACCCGCTCGTGATCTTCACGACGACGAACACGAGGATGATCACCACCACGAGGCCGATCGACGCGAAGGCCAACGTGGACGGCGCGAAGCGGCGCGGGGGTGCGGCCGTGATCTTCATGTTGGGCCGCGGAGCGCGGCCCTTCGCACCGCCCGGCGGGGACGGACGACCCTTGGCCCCGCCGCTGGGTGGACGACCCTTGGCCCCGCCCCCGGTCGGGGTCCGACCCTTGGCGCCCGTCACGGGACGGTTCTGACCGCCGGTCGGATTGCGGACCTTGCCCCCGGTCGGGGGCCGGCCCTTGGCACCATCGGCTCCTGCGCCGCCCTTGGGCGCGACCTTGGCAGGGGGGCGTTTGGCAGGTGAGCCTTTGCGCGCTTGAGAACCGGGGCTCTGCCTCGTTCCGTCGTCGCCTGGTGAAACCTGGCTCATGTGTGTGGGTCCCCTTGCCTGTTCCCGGGTGGTCCGATCAATGGTGCACTACGACGCGCCGGAAGTGGGCGCGCCGCACGAGCAGGGTGTCGCGGCCGGTGCGCTCAGCCGTTTCCCCGCCGGGCGCGCGCCGCCGTCGCACGATGACGACCTCCGGCCGGATACATCCGGGCCAGGTGGTTCCACGAACACTTGGGGCACACCTCGACCACGTAGACCACCACCTCGTCGGTGCGGCGGCACAGGCGGGCGAGCTCGGTCGAATTGGTGGGGCACCGACCGTTCTTGGGCAGTCGCGACCCGAAGACGTATGTCACGTGGACGACTTTGGTCTCTTCGCAGATGGGGCAGTCCTCGGTGAGCGTCACCCCGACGTTGCGAGCTGCCCGCAGGAGCTCGGGGTGCGCGTCGCACACGTCGAGACGCGACAGGCGTCCCTTTTTGAATTCGCTCACTACGGCGTTGCGGGCGAGTCGGTACTCCACGCGCCCACCGGCGCCCGAGACGGGAAACCCCTGCAAGGCCGACGGCCCGAAACTCATCGTCATAAGGGTACCGTCGGCGCCACTTGAACCACTCGTGAATTCCCATTGATGCTCGAGTTGGGCTTCCGGAGTCGACCCGGACCACCGCCGGGCGCCGCGGCGATGCGCGAACGCCGGGCACCGCTGTGACCGCGCCGGCCCTCCCCGAACCGCCGGTGCGCTCTGGCTCCGGGGCCCCCGACGCCACCCCCACCCGGAGAGCCGGCCGCCGGCGCAGGCCCGCTGACCAGCCCGCCTCGGGAAGACTTGGGCACTGACTGACTTGACTCACCCAGGGGTATTTGCCCTGGTCAAGGGGGTTGTTCGGGCAGCCGCCGCACCGGTACGGTCATGACCACCTCACAGTGCGGGCATTCCCGCCAGACGTGAGTACGCATCACCGATCGACTACTCAGGCCGAGCCAAGTCCAACCGACAAGCCAAGCCCTCTCGAAGTCGATTCGAGCCATCCCGACGATCCGACGGGATTGCACCCTGCTCACCCGATACGCGGCCCCTCGGGGCCGGGGGGTGAGGGGGTGATGCTCCCCTGGGCCAACCGTCACACCCCGGACCTACTCTCGCCGTCCGAGTGAAGGGGGAGTGCCATGTCAGACAGGTTCGAATACCGGGTCGTCTCGTACGACCGGGCCAACCGGCCAGGGGGGGAATCCGAGGTTGAGGGGGTCGTCAGGCTTCTCAACGCCAATGGCGCTCAGGGCTGGGAGTTGGATCGCTTTGAGGACAGCGAAAACGACCAATACCGGATGCTCTGGCTGAAGCGCCGCGTCCCGGGTTAGCAGGGTGGCCCCGGGGGGCCTTGACCTACTTGGCGTTCTTGTTGTTGTCCTGCTTCTCCAGGATTTCTTTCCGCTGACCAGCCGTTAGGTGAAGCTCTCGGCTCGTCTTCCGGCTCAGGGAGCGGGTAACGGCGACAGCGGTGGCACGCTTGGTGACTTTTGCCATTCTCACTCTCCTCTCTTCTGGAGGGAACCAGGACTACCTAGTCCATATTCCCAGCTTGGAGCACCATATCGGCACCATGTGACACTCAGGTTGAGAACTCTAGTCCTGGCCCCACCCGAGCAGGTCAATCAGGACTCGGCTAACCGCCGCCGCCGTGGCCAGCAGTTCATCGAATCCATCTGGAGTATCAAGCCGATGATTCGGGTCAGTAGTCGATGCTGAGAGGACGGCGATCACTTCGTCTGAGGCGTTCAGAACGGGCATTGCCGCAACGGCCGCCAAGGTCCGATAACGCTCTTGCTGCTCGGGCGAAAGTCCGTACGTCTGGTCGTGAGTGTGAGTCCCGGTGACCACAACGAACTCACCGCGCTCATAGGCCACACCCGTGGCGCCCTTGCCGGGCTCCCAGCCCTCTGAGGGTTCTCCTTCGTCGGGCTCGAAGACGGGCAGGAGCCGCCGTTCGTCGGCGTCATACAGGTAAAGGTGCAGGTCACAGCCAGCCAGCGGGCCGTCCTCTGGTCTCAACAAGGTGCGAACGGCCGCCTCAGCGACGAGCCACCTGGTTGCGTCGACTAGCTCCCCCTCGGTGTTGAATACAGCAACGTCGTCCCCGCCCTCACGCACGAAAGTCGCGGGACCCTCTTCTGAAAGTCCGGTGGTGATCTCCGCGTGGCTGCGGGTCTCAACCACAAAGCCATGCGGGCCAGTTGAAACTCGCTTGACCCAGGGAAGGAGTCCGCCAACAGTGACCATTCCACCCCCAAGGGTGAGTGCTGAAATGGCAAACGGGTCTCCCCCTTGAGGCACAGTGAATGAGGCCGCCACGAGGCCCAGCCCCGCTACGCAGACCACCGATCGACCTGGGTTGCCCCGGACGACGGTCCAAACCACGTTCCAGGGCCGCTCGGGCTGGCCCAGCCATTTAGCAATGCGCACTCTGGCCCTCAGTTACTTCGGGCCCGACCATCTGCGAGCCGGGGGCTTAGACTGACCAGGTGAGCACGAAGGATAACGACTCCTCGGCCAACGGCTCTGAGTTGGCAGAGAACGAAGCCACCGAGACCGAGTTCGATCACTTCGCTGACTTGGCCAAGAAGCTCCTGGCTGTGCCCAAGGACGAGACCAAAAGCAAGGCGAAGCGGCGGAGGGTGACCCAGCCCTAGCCCGCCGAGGGCCTCTGGATGCGTATGACCTTGCCCTCCTGCTTGGCATCGCGTTGCGCGTGAAGCTCAAGTTGCGCCCTGACGAGCTCATCCTTGAGGGCTTGCTCCATCGTCCTGGAGACCGACTCCATCACGACATCTTGTCGGCTGTGCCGACGATCCAGGGCAACAACCGCGTCGATGATCGCGGCCTCTCGCTCGGTCAGCCGGAGCAGGAGATCAACGTTCCTTGGTTCTGTGGCTTTCCTGGTCACCCTAAGTCCACCGGAGTCGTACAGGCAGGTGCTAAGGATAACTAGATATCAAGTGAGCAACCCCAGAACCGGATGGTCCTGGGGCCGGGTAAGGGATGGGCGATGGGACGACTTGCTGGGCAGAAGACCGCCGACCATGCTGTGGGATCTTCCCCCTCAGCCCGGCCGGAGTCTCCTACCTTGGATCAGTACCGCGACCAGTTGCGCACCATCGTGCGCGAGACGGGCGCGCTATTGCGCCTGGACCATGAGATTCAGCTCGCGTCCGGAGAGATGAGCAGGGACTTCTTCGACGGCAAGCTGGCTGTCGCCAATCCGGACCACCTCGACGTGGTGGGTGAAGCCATGCTCGCGGCAGCGAAGGAAGCTGGGGTGTCGTTCGATGCAGTGGGCGGCCTGGTGCTCGGTGCAGTGCCCTACACATTCGCGGTAGCCAACAAGGCACGAGTCGAGTGGTTTCTGATCCGGAAGGAAGCCAAGGGTCGCGGAACCAACAAGCTAACGGAAGGCGCTCAGATCACACCCGGGATGCCCGTGATGGTGGTGGATGACGTGGTGACCACCGGAGGGTCCATTCAACTGGCCTGCGATCGAGTGAAAGAGGCTGGCGCTCGGATCGTCTTCGCCTCAACGTTTGTGGATCGCGGGGACATCGCAAAGCGGTTCTTTGAGCAAGAGAAAATCCCCTACACCCCAATGCTGACTTATCGGGACCTTGACATTGAACCCGTCGGGCGCGGACGAGTCGTCGCTTAAGCGGTTGGCAAAGGTCGGCATTGCCGACCTACCCCCTGTCCTCTTGGACAGCTTGGCGCCGTGGTGCTGGGATCGCGGTGAAACCACTGGCGACGCTCGTTACTGCTCGCTCTCACGAACCCTTCAGATGCTCGTCGACACATTTGATGAGCAGGACGAACACGGGGGTGTTTCGAACCGCTTCCTGGCTCGAATCGATCAGATTCTGCACTCTCAGATCCTAGGCATTCTCGACGCCCCCGATGCCGAGGAGGGGGCACTTTTGGCCCGTACGCTTCGAATGGAAGTAGCGCAGGTATATCAAGAGATCAGCCCCAAGCAGCCTTGATTTCAGGGCTTTTCCGTCAGCGTGTCCCAGGTGAGTCGGCGCCCGCGAACGCCTTCCACAGCCAGCCGCATCCGTGTGAGGTCTGATTCGCTGCGGTGGTTGTAGGCGAAGGCCCGCTCGTTGACGTAGCGGTGCAGGTGCTCCGGGTCGACGTGAATCTGTGTGCCCTTGAGCGCCCGCTTGAACAGGCTCCAGAAGTTCTCCAGCGTGTTCGTGTGAACGTCCCCGCTCACGTACTCCACCGAGTGATTGACCGACTTGTGCCCGAAGTATTTGTCCAGACCGGCGTAGGCCTTGGCCTCGTCGGTGTAGACGTTGCTGCCCTCGACCACCCAGCGCCGAACGTTGCCCTGCAGGCGGCGCCGCGTGATCTCATCTAGAACCTCGGTCCGCACCGGGCCGCCGCGCTGAACGGCTCCGTGGACGGCTGCCTTGTCGACCCCGCCACGGCCCGTCAGACGCTTCTCGCGGAGGTGCTTGTGCATGAACTTGGCGTGGCCTCCCACGTAGGTCTCATCGACTTCGACAGTCCCTGAGAGCTTGACGAAGGTCCTGGACTCCATGGCGACGCGGATGCGGTGGAGGACGAACCAGGCGGATTTCTGAGTGATCCCCAAGGCCCGGCCGAGTTCGTGGCTGGAAATCGAGTTCTTGCTATTGGCAATCAACCAGATCGCGGGGAGCCAGACTTCCCACCCCAGGGGCGAGTCCTCGAAAATCGTTCCCACCTTGACGCTGAACTGCTTCTTGCACGCCCGGCACTTCCAGATCCGACGGGTCGTTAGGAACGAGTGGTCCATGCCTTGGCACCTGGGGCACACAGGGCGCCCGTCTGGCCACCGGAGGTTCGCGACGAACTCCAGGGCCACGTCGGGGTCCGAGAAGTACCTGATGGCCTCCAGAAGGGTGTGAGGCTCTTGTGACACCCGAGGCGTGGGGGGAATCCGGATCGTTTTGGGGGTCTGACCTGCTGCCATGCCCCCATATTGCACTACGGGTGTAACGGTCCTAGGTGAGTCAACAACTCGCCCGACACACCCCACCCCTACGGTCAACCGAACCTGCCACAACTGACCCCTAGGAGGTCGCAATGGCCAAGATGGACCCCGTCCACTCGTCCAAGGACTCTGAGGAGACTGACCCCAAGTACCACGACGACGATGGCTGTCCGCACTACCACGAACTCGTCAAGAACGGTCACGTGGCGAAGGGCACCGGAGGTCACCCGCGTTGTTCCTGGTGCGCGGCTCGCTAATCCAGCTTGCGCTTGAACTCGACAACCCACTCAGGTCCCTGTGGGAAGTTGCCGTAATCAAACGTCCAGGTAGCACTTAGGGACCGGACCGGGAGTTCGTAGTCCAGGAGGACGCCTAGAGCCTTCCAGGCTTCTCCTGGGCTACCCCGGAACCACACGGTTGGCCACCGGCGGCAATGGCCCTCGCCGCCCTCACAGGACTCGGTGGTGGCGATGTCATGGTCCCGGAGGACCTTGACCGCTCTGACGACGCCCAGGTCGATCGGGTGGTCCCATCGGGCTGCGTAGGCACGAAGCTCCAGGTCAGGCGGTAGCGGGGTCATGGGTGAGTCAAATCAGTCAGTGCCAAGACTTGAAAACGGTGCCGATGTATCGATACGATACATCTAACGATGAAACCGACCTGGACATCCGTGCCTGGAGCAGCCGGCTCCGGACCCCTGGGCGGGGTCCGCTGATGTTGGAGCTCGCCATCCTGGGCCTGCTCGAGGGCCAGGCCATGCACGGATACGAGATCCGCAAGCGCCTCCGCGACGAGCTGGGCCAGCTCTCCAACGTGTCGTTCGGGTCGCTGTACCCGGCCCTGTCCCGGCTCGAGAGGTCGGGAGCGGTGCGGGCCACCGAGGACGTCGGGCGCAGCGCCCCGGCGCCGGTGCCCATGACGGGTTCGTTGAGCGGGGAGCGCGCCGCCCTCCGGGCCCGACGGGCGGGCACGGGCCTGGGGCGCCGGAGCCGCAAGGTGTACGAGATCACCGACGAGGGGCGCCGCCAGTTCGCCGAACTCCTCCACAGCGAACAGGCCGGCGGCAACGACGACGCCCGCAATTTCAGCCTGCGCCTGGCCTTCGCCCGCTACCTGCCCCCCCATGCGCGCCTGCGGCTCCTCGAGCGCCGGCGGGGTCAGCTGTTCCAGCGCCTGGCCGAAGCGCGGGCCGCCGCCCGCGCGGCGGAAGGGCGCCTCGACACCTACGCACGCTCACTGATGGAGCACACCACCGAGTCCACCGAGCGCGACATCGCCTGGCTCGACCGGCTGATCGAAGCCGAGCGGGCCCGCGACGGAGCGTCGTCGGGGACGGCGGGGCCGGCCCTGGTGGGCAAGACCGTCCACAAACGTTCGGAAGAAGGAGACACCACATGAGCACCGTACGGGTCGCGATCGCGGGCGTGGGCAACTGCGCCAGCTCGCTCGTCCAAGGCGTCGAGTACTACCGCGACGCCAACCCCGAGGACATCGTGCCCGGGTTGATGCACGTCACCCTGGGCGGCTACCACGTCAGCGACGTCGAGTTCGTCGCCGCCTTCGACGTGGACGCGGCCAAGGTGGGCGTGGACCTGTCCAAGGCGATCCTGGGTGGGCACAACAACACCATCAAATTCGCCACCGTGGGCCATCTGGACGTGACGGTGCTGCGGGGCCCGACCTTCGACGGCCTCGGGACCTACTACCGCGACATCGTGGACGAGTCACCGGCCGAGCCCGTCGACGTGGCCCAGGCGCTGCGCGACACGCAGGCAGATGTCCTCGTGAGCTACCTCCCGGTCGGATCGGAAGACGCCCAGCGCCACTACGCCCAGGCCTGTCTCGATGCCGGCGTCGCCTTCGTGAACGCCATCCCGGTGTTCATCGCCAGTGACCCCACCTGGGCGCGCAAGTTCCTCGACGCGGGCGTGCCCATCATCGGCGACGACATCAAGAGCCAGGTCGGGTCCACCATCGTGCACCGGGTGCTCACCCGGTTGTTCGAGGACCGCGGCCTCGCCCTCGACCGGACCTACCAGCTCAACTTCGGCGGCAACATGGACTTCAAGAACATGCTGGAGCGCCAGCGTCTCGAGTCCAAGAAGATCTCCAAGACCCAGGCCGTCACGAGCCAGGTCGAGAACTACGTCCTCGACGCTGATGACGTCCACATCGGGCCGTCGGACCACGTGCCCTGGCTCAACGACCGCAAGTGGGCCTATATCCGCATGGAGGGCCGCAACTTCGGCGACGTCCCCATCAGCTTGGAGCTCAAGCTCGAGGTGTGGGACTCGCCCAACTCGGCCGGTGTGATCATCGACGCCGTGCGCTGTGCCAAGGTCGCCCTCGACCGCGGCGTGGGCGGACCGCTCGTGGGGCCCTCGGCCTATTTCATGAAGTCACCGCCCGTGCAATACCACGACGACGAGGCCTACCGCCTGGTCGAGGCCTTCGCGGCCGGCGAGGACGCGCCGGTCTACCCCGAGGACTGAACTACCCCTCGGGCCGGTTGCGCTTCTCCCACCACGCGTCCAGGCGCCGGAGGGCCTCTTCTTCGCCCAGAGGTCCCTCGTCGAGGCGCAGCTCCATCAAGAAGTCGAGCGCCTGGCCCACGATCGGCCCCGGTGCCACGCCGAGGTGCTCCATCACCTGGCGGCCGTCGAGCTCGGGTCGCAGCGCCTGGAGCTCCTCCTGCTGGGCCAGCTCCGCGATGCGGGCTTCGAGCTCGTCCATGCGCCGTTCGAGCGCTCGGGCCCGGGCCGCGTTGCGGGTGGTGCAGTCCGACCGGGTGAGCTCGTTCAGCCGGTCGAGCAGAGGCCCGGCGTCGCGCACGTAGCGACGGACGGCGCGATCGGTCCACCCCAACCGGTAGGTGTGGAAGCGCAGGTGCAGCTCGACGAGCTTCGTCACGATCTGGATGTCCTCGTGCGGGTAGCGCAGCGCGCCGAGGCGGTCGCGGGTCATGCGGGCGCCCACCACCTCGTGATGATGGAACGTCACCCCACCCGATCCGAAGGCGCGCGTGCGGGGCTTGCCGATGTCATGGAGGAGCGCGGCCAGGCGCAGGAGCCGGTCCGGGCTCGTCTTGTCGACCACGGCGAGGGTATGGGCGAGGACGTCCTTGTGGCGGTGGATGGGGTCCTGCTCGAGCGCCAACCCGGGCAGCTCGGGGAGGAACTCGCCCGCCAGTCCCGTCTCGACGATGAACCACAGGCCCGGTGACGGCTTGTCGACCGACACGAGCTTGTCGAGCTCGTCGCGGATCCGCTCGGCCGAGACGATCGACAGGCGGTCGTGCATGGCCTTGATGGCGAGCGGGATCTCGGGCACGGGCTCGAGGCCGAATCCCGCCATGAAGCGCGCCGCGCGCAACATCCGCAGCGGGTCGTCGCCGAAGGAGACCTCGGGCCGCAGCGGCGTGCGCAGCCGGTGTGCGGCGAGGTCGGCGAGGCCGTCGTAGGGGTCGACGAGCTCGAGATCGGGGAGTCGCAGGGCCATGGCGTTCACAGTGAAGTCGCGGCGCGACAGGTCGACCTCGATGGAGGTGCCGAACGACACCTCGGGCTTGCGCGAGTCGGGCACGTACACCTCGGCGCGATGCGTCGTGATCTCGTAGACCTGGTCGCCCTTTCTGAGCCCGATGGTGCCGAAGCGCTTGCCCTGGAGCCACACCGCGTCGGCCCAGCCCTTCACGAGCTGCTCCACTTCGTCGGGGAGCGCGTCCGTCGTCAGGTCCAGATCCTTTTGGCCCGACGGAGCGCTGTCGCCTGCGAAGGCGTCGCGCACCGGGCCACCCACGATGTAGAGACGCCGATCGGCCTGCTCGAACCGGCGCGCCAATTCGGCGGTGGCCTGGACCAAGGGCTGGAAACGCTCGGGGATCACCGGCGTCGAGGGTAGTGCGGCGTTGACCGCACTCCGGCGTGGTCGTAGCGTCCGGCGCGATGACCGCGCCCGCCCCCCAACAAGCCGAACGGGCCGCGCTGTGCGATCTGTTCGAAAGGGTGGGTCCCGACGCCCCCACGTTGTGCGAGGGCTGGGCCACCTACGACCTCGCCGCCCATCTCGTCATCCGCGAGCGCAAACCTCTGTCGGGCCCGGGCCTCGTCATGGGCGGCGCGGCGGCGCGGTTGACGGCCCGGATGCTCGAACGCGCCAAGCAGAGCCATTCCTATCCCGAGCTCGTCGCCCTGGTGCGCAGAGGGCCACCGGCGGTGCTCAGGCCGTTCGACAAGGCCATGAACCTCACCGAGTACTTCGTCCATCACGAGGACGTCCGGCGCGGTGGAGGCGACACCGCAGCGCGCACCGGTCCCAATGCCGATCGCATCGAGGACGCGCTGTGGCGCATGTTGCAGCGCGGCGCCAAGTTCATGACCCGGCCCGTCAAGACGATCGGGATCGATCTCGTGCGGCCCGACGGCGAGGTGATCCACGCCCGTCCGGGTCCTTCGGTCGCCACCTTGAAGGGCACCGCGGCCGAGATCGTGCTCTTCCTCTCCGGGCGCGGCGAAGCGGCGCACATGGAGCTGGGAGGCGCTCCTGACGACGTTGCCGCCGTGCGCGCCGCGGGTTTCGGGATCTAGAGCGGGCCCGGCCCGCCGCGTCGAGCCGCGGCGATGTGGGCCGTGGTGAAGGCTTCCGCTGCCCTAGGCTGCGACGCCGAGGTGGACCGGACCGAGGCGAGCATCGCCCCCGCACGCGGCGGTGACCGCACTCCCGACACGTGCGCACCTGAATCCTCGCGCCGGATGCCACGGCGGGTGGGTGCCACCCTGCTCAGAGCGGCGGCAGCAACCGTGTACACCGTGACCCTTCTGGCCGGCTTCCTCCCCGGCACGACGGTGGGCGCCGCTTCGGCTGCAGCGGCGCGCGGTTCGGACCACCTCACGCTCGTGAGCCAGTCGCCGTGGGTGGGGCCCAACGCTCCCAACCAGGACCTCACCATGGGACTGAGCATCCGCAGCAGTGCACCACGTGGCGCGCTGAAGCTCTCGTTCACGGTGTACCACCCCCTCACGACCCGCTCGGGTTTCGACGAGACCCTCAGCGGCCGCAGCCTGGGATCGGTCACGGCGCGGTCCCCCTCGATCGCGCTCACCGGGTTCAGCACCACGGCCCAGGGCGTGACCACCGTGACGATCCCGGTGGACGGCGACACCACCCCCACGGGGACCGGCAACTGGACTGCGGATCTCGGATGCCAGCCCGGGAGCTGCGCCAACGTGTACCCGGTCAAGGTCACCCTCACCGACGCGGCGGCGTCGAGCTCGGGCACCGGGGGGGCGCAGCTCATCACCTACCTCGTGTACAACGACCCGTCGTCCACCAGCCAGGCGCTGCGGTTGGCGCTCGTCGTCCCGCTCGGGCTCGCTCCGCCCACCGCCGGTCGTGACGGCCGTGTCCCGGCGTCGAGCCCCGCCGCGTTGAGCACCCTCGAGGGGCTGCTCGGTGCCATCGGGAGCTCCCCGGCGGTGCCGGTAACGCTGGTGCCCGACCCCGCCACCCTGGACCACCTGGCCGGTTCGGGCCATGCCCACACGGTCTCCGAGGTGGCCACGCTGTCAGGGTCCTCGGCCCGCCAGACCCTGTCGGGGCCCTTCGTGCCCGTCGGCGGCGGTGCCCTCGTCGGCGGCAGCCTGGCGGGCGAGCTGACCGCGCAGCTGCGCCGCGGGGCCGGCGTCCTGGCGTCGCCGGCCGTCGGGGTCCATGCCACCAGGGGCACGTGGGTGACCACCACCGCGCTCGTCCAGGCCGCGCTCGACCAGCTGGCGCCGGACTACGGACATTTCGTCGTGCCCCCCGGCTCGGTGTCGGGACCGACGGGCCCGCTCACGGTGACCCAGCCCTTCATCCTTTCGCCTGCCACCGGGACAGGGGCATCGGGGACAGGCGCACCCACGGCGGTGGTGTCCGACGCCGGTCTCGATGCCCGCCTGATGCCCGGCAGAGGGGCCGACGCGTCGCTCGCGGCCGTCCAGTTGTCGGCCGAGGCCTCACTCATCTACTACGAGGTGCCAAACCTCCTCGGCCCGGGGGGCACGCCCGCGCCGCGCGGGGTGGTGGCGGTGGCTCCGCCGGCGTGGGCGCCCGATGCGACCTTCGTCTCCACCGTGTTGTCGGACCTCGAGGGCGACCCGATCATCCAACCGGTCACGCTCGACCAGCTCTTCGCGCAGGTGGCCGTGGGAGCCGACAACGAGGCGACGTCGCGCCACCTCGTGTCGCCCACGACGGCGTCGGCGGTGCTCACGCGTGCCGTGCGGAGCGCACGGGACCGCCAGACCGGGTTTGCGAGTTCGGTGGCGGGGAGCCCGGCGGGCACGGCGGTGGCGGAGTCCACCGACGACCTGCTCCTGGCGGCGGAGTCGGGCCTGTTGTCGCCGCGTCAACAGCAGGCGGGGTTGGTCGGGTTCGAGGCCGCCCTCGATACGCACCTGCACGGTTTGTCGGTGCGGTCCGACACCATCCGGCTCACGGCCGGCACCGCCAGCGTGCCCATCACGTTGCTGCGCAACACGTCGTACCCCGTCACGGTGGTGGTGCGGCTCACGAGCGACAAGCTCCGGTTCCCCATGGCGCGCCCCCCGGCGGCCACGGCCATCTGCAAGTCCCCGCGGGTGCAGAGCTCGGCGGGGCGGTCCAGTTTCTCCGCGCTGTGCACGCTCGACCACGCCACCAACGCGGTATACGTCAACATGTCGTCGCGAGCCTCGGGGGACTTCCAGATCGCGGTGGCGCTCCAGAGCCCGGAGGGGAACCTCGTCCTGGCCGGCGGCCAGCTCACGGTGCGCTCGCTCTCCACGTCGGCCGTGGCCATCGCCTTGTCGGCGGGAGCGGTCATCGTCCTGTTCTTCTGGTGGGGGCGCACCGTGTGGCGCGGCAAGAACCGTCGAGGCGCTCACACCCTGAGCCACGCCAAGGAAACGACGGCGTGACCGGGCCCACCGACGACGAGCCCCCCGACACCGACCCCCCGGTAGCCGACCCCCCGGTAGCCGACAGGGAGGAGCCGGGCCCCGAGGAGCACGCCGCGGACGGCCCCCAGGGGGAGGTGCGCCTACCCGACGAGGTCGACGATGACGGGCTCGACGGTGAGGAACGGCAGGGAGAGCTCGCCGACCCGGCTCTCGACAGCGTGGCACCGGGCACCGACACCGCCGAGGCGGAGCTGGCCGTCGCCACCGTCGGGGTGCAAGAGGGGACGGGGCTGCGCCGCGCCACCGCCGTCATGGCCGTGGGGACGACGTTGTCGCGCACCACCGGGGTGCTGCGCATCTTCGCCCTCACCTACGCGCTGGGCACGTTGAACCTGGCCGACTCCTACAACCTCGCCAACACCATGCCCAACATCGTTCACGACATCGTGCTCGGTGGGGTGCTGTCGGCCACCTTCGTCCCCGTGTTCGTGCAGAGGCTCACCGCCCGGGCCGACGATGACGCCTGGGACGCCATCTCCGCCGTGGTGAGCGTGACCATGATCGTGATCGCGGCCGCCTCGCTCCTGTTCCTGCTGGCGGTCCCGTTCATCGTCGACGCCACCACATCGCTCAACCACGGCGCCGACGCCGCCCAGAGCCGGGCGGTGGCGAAGGATCTGCTGTTCCTGTTCGTGCCCCAACTGACCTGTTACGGGTTCGTCAGTGTGGGCACCGCGCTGTTGAACGCCCGGCGGAAGTTCGGGGCACCCATGTTCACGCCCATCGCCAACAACGTGGTGCTCATCGCCGTGCTGCTCGTCTTCGGGACCACGGTGCGCCACGCCTCGCTGGCGGGCGTGGCAGCGCACCGGGGCCAGCTGCTGCTCCTCGGCCTGGGGACGACCGCCGGGGTGGTGGTCCAGGCGGGGCTCATGATCCCGAGCCTGCGTCGGGCGGGACTGCAGCTGCACTGGAAGCCCGACTTCCGCCACGAAGCGGTGCGCACCATTCTGCGGTTGTCGGGATGGACCTTCGGGCTGGTGGTGGCCAACCAGCTCGCCCTGCTGGTGGTCCTGGCCCTGTCCGAGAAGGTGGGGCCGGGAGCGGTCTCGGCCTACACCTACGCCTACATCTTCTTCCAGCTGCCCTATGGCGTCGTGGCCGTGTCGATCATGAGCGCCACCGCGCCCGAGCTCGCGGCGCGTTGGGCCCAGGGCGATCTCGTGGCGTTCCGGCGCCGCATGGGGACCGGGCTCCGGACCATGCTCGCCATCGTCATCCCCGCCGCGGCCGGGGAGCTCATCCTGGCCCGACCGCTCGTGGCGCTCGTGGCCGGGCACGGTGCGGCGCACAACACCACCGCCACCGCCGAGTCGCTCGCCATGTTGGCGCTGGGCCTGCCCGGGTTCTGCGTCTTTCTCTACGCCGTGCGCGTGCTGCAGAGCGTGCAGGACCTGCGCTCGGCGTTCTGGCTGTACGCGTTCGAGAACGGCGTCAACATCGTGCTCGCCGTGGCTCTGGCGGGACACTTCGGGGTGCGCGGCATCGCACTGTCGATCAGCATCGCGTACACCGCCGCGGCCCTGGTCTCGCTCGGGTACCTACGGACTCGATTTCAGGGGCTCGCCGGCGACGTGCTCGGGAGACCGCTCGGTCACGTCGTGTTGGCGACGGGCGCGCTCGTGGTCGGAGCGGTCCTGGGCAGCAATGTGTCGGGATCGGAGACCACGCCCGTCCTCCTGGGCCGGGTGGCACTGGGCTCGATCGCCGGCGGTGGCGCCTACGTGCTCGCCGGGGGTGGCCTGGCCGAACTGGGGAGGCGTCGACGCCGGGCCGCGCGTGAGCGAGACAGCGGAGCACCGCCGTCGCCACCCGACCCCGGCCGGCGCCCGCCACCGGGCCCACCCCGGCGCTCGCGTCCTCCGCAGGGCCAGCGTCCTCAGGATCAGCGAGAGCCACCGAACCAGCGCGCCGCACCCTCCAAGAGCGCGTCGCGGCGTCGCTCGGGGGCACCACCGCCCCCTGCGCCGCTCCCACCGGCGGGCCGTCCCCCGATGCGACCGGGCCGTCTCGGTCCCACCCGCGCCCCCGAGCCGGGCGGGTCGCCTCGCGGTGACGCCGGGCTGTAGCAGAATCGTCGGTACGGGCAAGGCTGACACCGAGCCGGCACAGCCAACACGAAGCCAGCAACGCCGAGAAGGAGGAGGACTCATGTCGAGCATCCAGGTCGTCACCGACAGCGCCTGCGACCTGTCGACGACGACGACCGAGGAGCGCGACGTGCGGGTCGTCCCGCTCACGATCCGCTTCGGTACGGAAGAGCTCGTCGACCGCGAGGAGCTGTCGGGCAAGGAGTTCTGGGACCGTGTCATCACCGGCCCCGACATGCCAGCCACCGCGGCTCCGTCGCCGGGTGCGTTCCAGCAGGCGTTCCTCGAGGCGCGTGACGCCGGCAGCACCGCCGTGGTGTGCGTCACGATCTCCTCGGGCCTGTCGGCCACCTACCAGTCGGCGGTGACCGCGGCGGGAGCCGTGACCGACCAGATCCCGGTGCGGGTCATCGACACCCTGAGCGTCACCGGGGGCCAGGGCCTGCTGGCGTTGGCCGCCGCCGACATGGCGTCGAGCGACGCCGGCCTCGACGACATCGTGGCCGCTCTCGAGGACATGAAAGACCGCACCCACGTCTACGGCGTGGTCGACAGCCTCGACTACCTGCGACGCGGGGGCCGCATCGGCGGTGCGGCCAAGCTCGTCGGCTCGCTGCTGTCGATCAAGCCCGTGATCGAGGTACGCGAGGGCGTGGTCGAGGTCGAGTCCAAGCAGCGCACGCGGTCGCGTTCGCTGCAGTACCTGGCCAACAAGGCCATCGAGGCGGGCCCGCTCGAGCGCTTGGCCGCCACCAGCGGGGTCGCCCCCGACTTCGACATCGTTCTCGACCTGCTCCGCAAGGCAAGCACCGAGCACGAGCTCGTTACCGGCGAGCTCGGGCCGGTGGTCGGCAGCCACACCGGGCCGGGGTCGGTCGGGGTGTGCTTCATCACCAAAGCGCGCTAGTCCGCACCCGGGACGCGCACCGGTCCAAGCGGGGCCGTCGAGCCCGGCGACTAATCTCCCCTGCATGGAAGACCAGGCCACGAACCAGTCTGCGCCGTCCACCTCGTCCTCGGGCCCTGTGTCGGGGGGTCCTGCGGCGTCGGCCCCGGCGGGCCCGGCTCTGTCGCAGGCCGAATGGCCCGCCAAGGTGGCCGACACCATCGAGGACGTGGTCGAGGCGGTCCAGGACCGCGTGGTGCGCCCCCTCATCCTGGCCGCCCGCGGCATCGTGTTCGGGATCATCATCGCCGTGATGGCCCTGTTGTTGAGCGTCGTGGTGGCCATCGCCGTGGTGCGACTGCTCGACGTCTATGTCTTCGGTGGCCGGGTGTGGGCATCCGACGCCTTGCTCGGCGCAATCCTGGTCCTCGGCGGTGGCTTCGCGTGGACCAAGCGCAGCGCCCGGGGTGCCGAGGACGCCTGAGATGCCCGAGAGCGATCAACCCGGGAACGGTCAGCCCGCGACCCATCAGGTCGTCATCCTCGGCTCCGGACCGGCCGGGCTCACGGCCGCGATCTACACGGCGCGCGCCAACCTGCTGCCGTTCGTCATCGAAGGCGAGCCGTCGTCGACGAGCGACCAGCCCGGCGGCCAGCTCATGCTCACCACCGAGGTGGAGAACTACCCCGGCTTCGTCGACGGCGTCCTCGGCCCCGACCTGATGACGCGCTTTCGGGACCAGGCGGCGCGCTTCGGCGCGCAATTCCTGACCCGCAAGGCGGCGCGCGTCGACCTCTCGTCGCGACCGTTCCGCGTCTGGACCGAGTCGACCGAAGGCGAGCCCGACGTCCTCGCCGAGGTGGTGATCGTAGCGACGGGCGCCCGGGCGACCATGTTGAACGTCCCTGGAGAAGCGCGCCTGCTCGGCCACGGGGTGTCGACGTGCGCGACATGTGACGGCTTCTTCTTCCGCGGCCAGAAGATCGCGGTCGTGGGCGGGGGCGACTCCGCCCTCGAGGAGGCGTCGTTCCTCACGCGCTTCGGCGAGAGCGTCACCGTGATCCACCGGCGCAAGGAGCTGCGGGCGTCGAAGATCATGCAGGACCGCGCCTTCGCCAACGACAAGATCGACTTCCGGTGGGACACGGTCGTCTCCGAGGTGCTCGGGGACGGCAAGGTCAGCGGTGTCGCCCTCACCAACACGGTCACCGGCGAGCAGTCCACCCTCGACGCCAGCGGCGTGTTCGTGGCCGTCGGGCACGTGCCCAACACCGCCGTGTTCGCAGGCCAGCTGAACATGGACGAGAACGGGTACATCAAGACGACCGACGGCACCCGGACCAATGTCGACGGGGTGTTCGCATGCGGCGACGTCCAGGACCACATCTACCGCCAGGCCATCACCGCGGCGGGCTCGGGGTGCATGGCCGCCATCGATGCCGAGCGGTGGCTCGAGGCCCGAGGCCAAGGCTGAAAATTGGCCCCGGGAATGCGGGGCCGAACACCGGTGTTTCAAGTACGTTCGAGAAAGCGCGCCTGACCAGGTGCTGAAGGAGGACGGTTCATGAGCGAGGGGATCACAGCTCTGAGCGACGCTACGTTTGACGAGCATGTCAAGGCTGCCGACACCCCGGTGCTGGTGGACTTCTGGGCCGAGTGGTGTGGCCCGTGCAAGATGATCGCCCCCGTCCTCGAGGAGATCTCGGCGGAGCACAAGGGCAAGATCCAGATCGCCAAGCTCAACATCGACGAGAACCTGGACGTGACACGCCGGTACGAGGTGATGAGCATCCCGACCCTGATGCTGTTCAAGGACGGGGAGCCCGTGGAGCGCATCATCGGCGCTCGGGGCAAGGCGCAGCTCCTCCAGGAGCTGCAGGCGTACCTGTAGAGCACGGCGACAGCCTTCCCCTCGCCTCGGGCGACAAGGGCGAAGCTGTCGCTGACCTGCAGCGACGACTCACCCTCCTGGAACTGCCCACCGCTCCCGACGCGGAGGGGGTCTTCGGCATCGGGACCAAGGCGGCGGTCGAGGGCTTCCAGTACCGCCGCGGCCTGCGCGGCGACGGCGTGTGCGGTCCCCAGACCTGGGCTGCCCTGGTCGAGGCGGGGCTGCGCCTCGGAGACCGGTTCCTGTACCTGCGACGACCCATGCTGCGCGGGGACGACGTCGCCGACCTGCAGCGACGCCTGTCGGCGCTCGGGTTCGACACGGGTCGCGTGGACGGCATCTTCGGTGAGCTCAGCTCGCAGGCGCTGGCCGACTTCCAGCGCAACACGGGCCTCCCCGTCGACGGCATCCTGGGCGCGTCCACGTTCCGGGAGCTGCGCCGGGTGGCGCCGCGCCACGGCGACCCCGAGCTCGTGAGCACGGTCCGGGACCGCGACCGGCTGCGCCGGGCCCCGCGCACGCTGCTCGGACGACGCATCGCCATCGGCGAGGAGGGTGGCCTCGACGCCCTGGTGGCGGCGGTACGCCGGCCCCTGGTGGCCACCGGTGCCCAGGTCATCCCTCTCCTTCACCCTGACGGTTCCACACGGGCGGCGGCCGCCAATGCCGCCGACGCCGATGTCTACCTGGGCCTGCGCCTCGACCCCAACCGCACAGGGTGCACGACTGCCTACTATTCGGGGTATCGATACGAATCAGCCGGGGGGCGGCGGTTGGCCGAGCTCATCCACGCCCTGGCCGCGGCCGCACTGGGCGTCCCCGCCGACGGGGTGCAGGGTATGACTCTGGCGGTCCTGCGCGAGACCCGCATGCCCGCCGTCGTGTGCGAGGTGGGGCCGCCCACCATCGTCGTGCGCCACGCCGGCGCGCTGGCCGAGGCTCTGGTCAGGGCACTCGTGGCCTGGGCGGCCACGCCGGTCGACTGAGCACAGGGCAACGCTCGACGTCACATCGAGCGCCAACGCCTCGACCAGCCAACTCTCAGCCTCACCCGATCTGGGAGGATTTCCACAGCCTCATGCACAGGTTGTGGATGGGGCTGGACATCCTATCGAGGGTTAGGAGATCACCCTCGGTGAGAAAGCCCTGGTAGAACGGGGGCTTTCCCGGATTTCGCCACGCCGGGTGGGATGGCCCGACCCGGGGATGCGACCTAGGCCGTGACGCCGCCGACCATGAGCTTGTAGATGCGCTCGAGGTCCTCCAGGGTGGCGAAATCGATCACGACGCGCCCCCGTTTGGCCCCCATCTCGACCTTGACCCTCGTGTTCAGGTGGTTGGAGAGCAGGTCCTCGAGCTCGAGCACCCCGGGGGCGGGAAGGCGGCGGCGCACCGGGGGAGCCCCGGGGCCGGTCTGGACGGCGTCGGAGCCGGGGGACACCGGGGTGACGTGGCTCCCGTTCTCGGCCGTGGCGGCGCCGGGCTCCACACCCGAGCCATGCTGGCGGACCCCTTCCTCGACGGCCCGGACCGTCAGGCCCTCGGCCACGATCCGCTTGGCCAGCTCCTCTTGGAAGCTGCGGTCGGGGGTCCCGAGCAAGGCGCGGGCGTGGCCGGCGGAGATGGCGCCGTCAGCCAGGGCTCGCTGCACTCCGGCCGGGAGCTGGAGGAGCCGGAGGGTATTGGTGACCGCCGTCCTGCTCTTGCCGACGCGGGAGGCGACCTGCTCGTGGGTGTAGCCGAACTCGTCGACGAGCTGCTGGAAGGCGCCGGCCTCCTCGAGCGGGTTCAGGTCCTCGCGATGGAGGTTCTCCACAAGTGCCTGCTCGAGGCTGTGGACGTCCGACACGCTCTGGACCAGCACCGGCATGGTCTGCAGCCCGGCCCGTCGGGCCGCCCTCCACCGGCGTTCGCCCGCGATGAGCTCGTACTCGTCCTCGTCGGTCTCCCGCACCAGGATGGGCTGGAGGACCCCCACCTCGCGGATCGACGCCGCCAGGCTGGACATGGCCTCTTCGTCGAAACGGGTACGGGGCTGGAGGGGGTTGGGTTTGATGCTGGTCATCGGGACCACCCGGAGCGCCGAGTCCCGATCCCGGGCCTCGGTCGGGATCAGTGCCCCCAGACCCTTGCCCAGTCCGCTACGACGCGCCACCGCTGACCTCCTTGGCTAGCTCCCGGTACGCGATCGCCCCACGCGAGGTGGGATCGAACGTCGTGATGGGTTGACCGAATGACGGTGCCTCGGAGATCCGCACCGTCCGTGGAATCACGTTCCGACAGACCTTGTTGCCGAAGTGGAGGCGGACCTCGTCCGCCACCTGTTCGGCGAGCTTCGTCCTGGCGTCGTACATGGTGAGCACGATCGTGGACACATCGAGCTTCTCGTTGAGGTTGGCCTGGACCAGGTGGACGTTGCGCAGCAGCTGACCGAGACCCTCGAGCGCGTAGTACTCGCACTGGATGGGGACGAGGACCTCGTCGGCGGCGGCCAGTCCGTTGACGGTGATCAGCCCCAGCGACGGGGGACAGTCGATGAGGATGTAGTCGAAGTCGTCGATCACGCTCTCGAGCGCCCGCCGGAGCTTGAGCTCCCGACTGAAGGTGGGAACGAGCTCGATCTCGGCTCCGGCGAGGTCGATGGTGGCCGGAGCCACGAAGAGGTTCTTCATGCTAGTGGGCTCGATGGCGTCTTCGAGCTTGGAGTCGCGCATCAGCACGTCGTACATGGAGAGCTCGAACGACCGCCCGTCGATCCCGAGGCCGGTGGTGGCATTGCCCTGGGGGTCGAGGTCCACCACCAGCACCCGGAAGCCGATCTCCGCCAGGCCCGCTCCCAGGTTGACCGCCGTGGTGGTCTTTCCCACCCCGCCCTTCTGGTTGGCGACCGCCATGATGCGGGGCACGGGCCGTGGGACATAGGCCACGTCGGCCCCCGGTTCGGGTTGCGGCACGTCCGACCAGTCCACCGAAGCCCGCTGGGCCCGCTTCTCGGGGGCCGGAGGGGGATCGGCGACCTCGACGGCGGGGGTGGCCACGTCCTCGTACATCTCGTCGGCCACCGTCACCGGGTCTTCTGAGACATCCGGGTCCGGCGCGGCGATCGACGTCGGGCCGGTCACGACGGTCACGGAGCCGACATCCTCATCTTGTGACTGGAGAGTCTCCTGCTGCTCCTCTGGCCAGTGTTTCCCCTGCTCAGGCCGCTGGTCCCTGCCCCGAATGCGGACGCGCACGGTCAGCCCTCCAAACGGTTGTGGCTCACGGTCACCCATCCTCGCCATCTGCGAACCCGGGGTCAATAGTCGCGGGCCGAATCTGTCGTGTTTTCGCGCGATCTTCTGTCCGCTCAGGATCGGGACGCACCCAGGTCGCCCTCGGGCGGCGCGGTCCGCAAGCGGGCCGCGTAGCGCTGTCTCATTTCCCCGAACCGCTCCAGACTGGGGGCGTCGAGCTCGGGGGACAGGCCCTCCTCGAGGACCGGCAGCAGGTGATCCCGCAGGTAGGAGCCCCGGGCCATCCACTGGAGGTAGTCACGGCCGCCGTGGTGATAGGGCCCGTACAGCCTCCCACCGGGGAACGTCCGCTCCAGCCAGTGGAAGATGGCCTCGTGCCTGGTGTGCATGCGCAGGGTCACCTGGGGTTGGCGGCCATCTCCGCCAAAATGGCCCTCACCCACCAGAAGGCCGATGAGAACGCCCTTTTCGAAGTCGGTGGCCATAGGTGCGCTCCGTCCCGTGCCTGGATGGGGTGTTTCACCGTAAGGTACCACGTGAAACACCGAGTCCCGGGGTTCGGTCCCTCTGGGGTGTTTCACCGTAAAGTTACACGTGGAACATTCGCGTTTTCGGTGCCCTGACCTGCGCTAACGCGTCGTCCCCAGAACGATGCCTTTTCGGTCACGCCTCGGAGACCCTGTACAGAGGCCGTTTGGCCGCCACCCCGGACCGACGGGGGAAACGGGCCGGGCAGGGTGATGACTGCAGGACCACCTGATAGCCGAACCTGGCTCTCACCGTGGTCAGCGGTTCCTGGCCGAGCTCCGCCAAGCCGTCCCGCGGCCAGCGGACGTCGGTCTGACCTGGGGATGGAGGCTCAGACACCACCAGGAGGCCGTCGGGCTCGAGGAATGGGGCTGCACACTCGGCGGTGACGGGCGGGCTTCCGAACGACCTCGCCCACACCACGTCGAACCCCCCACGGAAATCCTCGCTCGATCCGGCATCTTCCGCCCGGGCCCGGATGACCTGGACACGGTCCTCCCAACCCAGGCTCGCCACTGCGTCGGAGAGAAAGGACGTCCGCCGCTCAGCGGCATCGAGAAGCACCGCCGGGACCGAAGGCCAGTACTGGGCCAGGACCAGGCCGGGGAGCCCTCCCCCCGATCCCAGGTCCAGCCAGCGCCGAGGCCCGGCCCGGCCTGCACCAGAGCCGGGGGCCGCCTGGCCACGTCCCCCGTCCCGGTCTGTGCTCGCTTGTTCGAAGGCCGAGGCGAAGCCCAGGGCGTGCTCGATCTGGTCGTCGAGGTCCATCGGACCCAGGAGGTCCAGGGACCGGGCGTCGGCGAGAACCTCGAAGAGGGCTCGAGGCACGGTAGCGGCGCTCATAGGGAGAAGAACGCCCAGGTCACAGCACCGTCCGGGGACAGGAAGGGGATCCCCGGGGATCCCCGGGGGACGTCGGGCGCCTCAGTCGCCTTCGGCGACTTCCGCGGCAGGGTGACTGGAGGAGATCACGACGTAGCGCCGGGGCTCTTCGCCGTCCGAACGGGTGGACAGGCCGTCGATCTCGTTGATGGTGTCGTGGACGACCTTGCGGTCAGCCGCCGACATGGGCTCGAGGGCCCGGTCGGATCCCGAAGCCGTGACCTCGTCGGCGACCTGCTTGGCGAACCGCTGCAGGGCCGCCGTGCGCTTGGCGCGGTACCCCGCCACGTCCACGTTGATCCGGCTGCTCTGCCCGCCGGTCCGCTTCTGGACGAAGGTTCGAGCCAGCTCCTGCAACGCGGCCAGGGTGGCTCCCCCGGGCCCCACCAGCACCCCGAGCTCCTGGCCCTCCACCACGACCTCGGCGGTCTCCTCGTCGACGACCCGGGCCGACACGTCCGCCTGCAGGCCGAGCTCGTCGACCAGCCCGGCGATGAACTCCCGCGCCGACTCCCCCTGCTCCTCTAGCGTCATGGTCTCGCCCACAGCCTCCTCCTTCGTCGACCCGGACGGCCGGGACCCTTTCCTCCGGGCGGAGGACTGCGGTGGGGTCCCCGCATCGTCACCCGGCTCGCCGACCCGGTCCCCGTTCGCTCCCTGTCCCCCACTCCGACCTGCACCTCCACCTCGTGACCGTGACCGGCGCCGCTTGTTGGGCGAGGTCCCGGTCCCGTTGGTCGACGGGGCGGCGGTCGCCACGTCCCCCACGTCCGTTCCGGTGTCCCCATCAGCTACCGCCACGGCGGTCGTGCTCCGAGCTCTCTCCCCACCCCGACCCGATCCTCCGCTGCGTCGGGCGGAGCCCTCACGCTGCTCTCCGGAGCGCCGCGTCCGGGTCCGCTTGGGACGGGGGCTCGTGGGACGGACCCGTGCCCGCACCCGGGCCTCACCTCGCATACGCCCGAACAGACCGGCCCGGGGCTCGGTCACCACCACGAACTCGGCATCCGTCTCGTCCACACCTAGTTGATCGAGGGCGGCGTCCTTGGCCTCCTCGATCGTCCTTCCGGTCGTCTCGACCCACTCCATCGCTCAACGCGCCTTTCTCGGTCGCTTCTTGGCGGATCGGGGCTGCCCGGGGGGCTGCTCCTTCGGGGCGGGAGCTCCGTTGCTCCCCGCCCTCGCCGATCCGCGCTGAGCGCCTCCGTTCGTGTTTGCGCCGCTCGGGCGCTTGGCCGGACCGCCCGGCTTGCCGGTGCCGTTCGGTTTGGCCGTTCCATTCGAAGATCCGCCGCCGTTCGACGACGCCGTGTCCTTCGGAGACACGGTGTCCTTGGAAGACACGGCGTCTTTCGGAGACACGGCGTCTTTCGGAGACACGGCGTCTTTCGGAGACCCAGCGTCTTTCGGAGGGGCACTCTTCGCCTTGTTTGCCGGCGGTTTCGTGCCTGGCGGTGCCTTCGAGGCCGGCTTCGGGCCGTCCTTCGGCTCCCGGGGCATCTCGATCTCTGCCTGAAGGCCAGACTGCCGGGCCTTCTGCTGCTCGAGGGCCCGCTGCTGGGCGTCCGCCAGGCGCTCCATGATCGACCGCCGGGCCGGGGCTCCGTTCCCACCACGCCCCGGAAGCGTTGACTCACCGCGCGTGGGCGCCTTGTCCAGCACTCCGGACCGGAAGATCGCTTCCTGGATGCCGATGCGGCACAGGCTCGAAACAACGAAATAGATGTTGACTCCGGCCGAGATCCTGATGTAAATGACGGCAAAAATAAGTGGCATATACCTTTGCATCATTTGCATCTGTGGATTGGCCTGAGCCGCTCCCGGGTTCCTGCTATTGAGCTGGCGCATTTGCAGGTATTGCAGGGCGATGGCGACGGCGACGATGGCGCCGTAGGGGATGGCTCCCAGCCACGAGGAGTGGTGCGAGAACAGGTTGTTGCCCAGATCCAGGCCGAACGCCTTCATGTGGCCGTTGGAGCGGATCAGGTCGTGATACAGCCGGGTGGAGTGTGAGACGTAGTCCGGGCGGGCGATGATCGCCCCGCTCTTCTCTTTTACGGTACTGGTAAGGCCCCGGATGACCCCATAGAGAACAACGAAGACAGGAAGCTGGATCAACATAGGCAGGCATCCGCCGGCCGGATTGATGCCGTGCTCCTTGTACAGCTTCATCATTTCTTCGTTGAGCGTTACCCGGTCACCCTTGTACTTCGCCTGGATCTTCTTGAGCTCGGGGGCGACGCGCTGCATCTTGATCGTGGACCGGGTGCTCTTCACCGTGAGCGGGGCCGTCACGATCATCACCACGACCGTCAACAGGGCGATGGCGATGGCGAAGTTGGGGATGATCGAATAGAAGAACGCGATGATCCCGGCCAGCAGCTCGTAGAGCGGTTTGAAGATCTGGCCGATGGTGCTGGCGAACATGAGGTGCACGATCATGGGTTCACCGGCCCGCCTGGCTCAGGCCGGGGCAGGATCCGGGCGGTCTCGACCCGAGGCGCGCTCATTGCGGCACCGGGTCCACGCCGTGGCCGCCCCAGGGGTGACACCGCAACACCCGGCGCACCGCCAGGAGCGAGCCCCGAGCGGCGCCGTGGCGTTCTATGGCGTCACGGGCGTAGTCCGAGCACGTGGGCCAGTACCGGCACGGCGACGGTCGCCCGGTGCGAAGTGCCTGGTAGAAGCCGATAATTCGAAGCAAAGCAGCCCGGGCGGGACGGTGCCCAGGCGCGGCGACGGGGGCGTCGTTGGGCGCGGCCAGCGGCGCGGAAGCCTCAGGCAGGGTCATGGGGGCGCTCACCGGCGCCGGCTCCGAGAAGCCGATGTCATCGCTGCTGTCACTTGTGCCTTCAAGTCCTCGTAGGGGAGGCCGGCCGTTTCAGGGCCCGCCACCACCAGGTATGCACCGGGGGCGAGCGACCCCGACGCTTCTGCCACCACGGCCCGGAGGCGACGGCGGACCTGGTTGCGCACCACGGCGCCGCCAACCCGCTTCCCCACGGCATACGCCACCCGGGGCACGCTGTCGCCGGCGCTGGCCACGAAGGTCACCGTGACGTGGCCCCGTCTGCTGCGCTGTCCGTGGCGCCGCAGCGCCTCGAATGTCGCCCGGTCCCGGATCCGCCAGCCCACTGGGCCCCTGCCGCTCTCACGCGGAGAGGCGGTGGCGACCTTTGACCCGGCGTGCCTTGAGAATCGCTCTCCCGGCACGGGTGGACATCCGGTGTCGAAACCCGTGGTTCTTGGCCCGTTTCCTGGTGTTGGGCTGGTAAGTCCTCTTCACTCCTCTTGTCCTTTGTGCTCGAGGCCGGTTTGCGGCGCGGCTCGTCTGCCGGGGCGCCGTACGAACAGGTGCCCGCCCCGAGTCCTGTTCACCCATGCTAGGCGCGTCCCCGCGCGCCCACCAGGCAGGAAGAGCCGTGACCGGCGGCGCCGGCGGGCAATTTCACAAAGAGTTTTCACGGGTCGACGGCCTGCTGCGGCCCTGGTGGGCGAAGGCGGAACCGGTCCCGACCAGGGTGTGTTGGACAGGCTCCTCGGGGCGCAACGCCACTAGCAGCGCCCGACCCGCCGGTGTACCGTTCGACGCTACCGGTGCGTCACAGAAACGTGCCGAACGACAACAGGGTCCTCCTTCCCCAGGGCCACCAGACAGAGGCCGTAGGTGGGCGGCGGACAACTTTCCCGGACAATCCACACTTGTGGATCTGCTTGTGGACAATTTTGGCGGCGGGATGGCGGAGGCCCTGGTGAACGACATGAACGACTTGTGGAAGCGCTGTGGAGTCACCCTGCGCGAGCAGGTGTCCGACGCCACGTGGCGGACCTGGCTCCAGGGGCTCAACCCTGAGGCCTACGACGGCGATCTCCTGGTGCTGAGCGCGCCCAGCTCGATCATCCGTGAACGCGTCGAGAACCGGTTCCTGGAGCTGATCGCGGCGGCTGCCACCGACGTGGCGTCACACGAGGTCAAGGTCCGATTGGACCTGGGCCCCATGTCCGTCGCCGACCCGTTGCCACTCACCTCGCTCCTCGACGAAGACCACACCTCCCCCAATTCCTCCAATTCGGCGGACCAGGGTGACACCCGCCCGGGCCGGGCCGGGAGCCGTCGGTCCTCGGCCGCCGAGGACCGCGACGTCGGGAGCCTCGACGCGCGCTACACCTTCGACGCCTTCGTTATCGGGTCGTCGAACCGCTTCGCCCACGCCGCGGCCCAGGCGGTTGCGGAGATGCCGGCCAAGTCCTACAACCCCCTGTTCATCCACGGTGACGCCGGGCTCGGCAAGACGCACCTGCTCCATGCCATCGGTAACTACGTCCGGGAGAATTTCGCCGGTCGGCGGGTCCGCTACGTCTCCACCGAGACCTTCCTGAACGAATTCGTCGACGCCATCCGGAGCAACACCACCACCGCCTTCAAGCGCCGCTACCGCGAGTGCGACGTCCTGCTCATCGACGACGTCCAGTTCATGGAGAACAAAGAGGCGCTCCAGGAGGAGTTCTTCCACACCTTCAACCACCTCTACGGCGCCTCGCGCCAGGTCGTCCTCACCTCGGACCGCCCCCCCAAGTCCATCGCCACGCTCGAAGACCGCCTCCGCAGCCGCTTCCTGTCCGGGCTCATCACCGACGTCCAGCCGCCCGAGCTCGAGACGCGCCTGGCCATCTTGCAGAAGAAGCTCGAACATGAGACCTCTCACGTCCCCCACGAGGTACTCGAGTTCATCGCCACCAACGTGACCGACAACATCAGAGAGCTCGAAGGGGCCCTCATCAGGGTGACCGCCTACGGCAGCCTCAACAGCCAGCCCCTCACCCGGGAGCTGGCCGAACACGTCCTCTCCGACATCGTGAACGCCGGCCAGCCCCGCGTCATCACCCCGATCCAGATCCTCGAGACCACCGCGGCCACGTTCGGGTTCAGCATCGAGGACCTGTGCGGCCCCAGCCGGCGCCGGCCCCTGGTCATCGCCCGCCAGATCGGCATGTACGTGTTCCGGAACCTCACCGACTACTCCTACCCGGCCATCGCCAAGGAGTTCGGGGGGCGCGACCACACCACCGTCATGCACGCCGTGGTGAAGATCTCCTCGCTCATGGGCGAGCGCCGCCAGATCTTCGACCAGGTCAACGACCTGATCGTCCGGATCAAGACTGGTGCATGACCCTGTGGGGAACCCGCCCCGCGCTGTGGACGCGACCGGGGCCGCGGTGGACAGCCGAGACACCTCGAGGTCGGTGGCCGGCGTGGCGGTGGACAACCCGTGAGCCCGGTGGACGACCATGATGGGGCTGACCTCGGGCGACGGGATGTCATCCACAATCCACAGGCCCTATTACCGTCATTGTCAGAATTTAAATTCCTTGTAAGAAAGGAACCTGTGTGAAGTACCGCTGTGAGCGAGACACCCTCGTGGAGGCGCTCGCCACCGCCAGCCGGGCCGTGACGTCGCGGGCGTCGACCACGCCCGCGCTCAACGGCATCCGCATCGAGGTGGTCGGGAACCGCCTCACCGTGGTGGGAACCGACCTGGACCTGACGGTGCGCGTCGAGGTGGAGGCCATCGGCCTCGACGACGGGTCGTTGGTGGCCCCGGCGCGACTCGTGGCCGACATCGTCCGTTCGCTCGAGCCCGGGGCCGTGACGTTCGAGGGTGGTGACGACGAGGTCGAGATCTCCGCGGCGCGGTCGCGTTTCGTGGTGCGCACGTACCCGGTGGAGGACTTCCCCGTCCTTGCCGACCCGCGCCCCGACCAGGTGACGGTGCCGGCCCCCGCGCTGGCCGAGGCGTTGCGCCAGGTGGTGCGGGCCGCGTCCAACGACGACGCCCGGCCTCTGCTCACGGGCGTGCTCGTGGCGGCCGAGGCGGGGGGGACCCGCCTGGTGGCGACGGACTCCTACCGGTTGGCCATGCGGGACCTGGCCGGTGAAGGCCCCCTGGCCGAGGGGGCCGAACAGATCCTGGTCCCGGCGCGCGCCCTGACGGAGCTGCAGCGGCTCATGCCGGCGGCGGGATCGAAGGAGGACGGCGACGCCACCGTCGGGTTCTCGGTGAGCGAGCTCGACGCCACCTTCACCGTGGGAGGCGTGCGCCTCACCACTCGCCTGCTCGACGGGAAGTTCCCCGATTACCGCCAGCTCATCCCTCCGGGGTACCCGAACCTGCTGCGAGTGGGGCGCGAGGCGCTGCTCGACGCGCTGCGCCGGGTGCGACTGCTCGTGCGCGACAACACGACCCCGGTGCGTCTGTCGATGCGGGCGGGCTCGGTGGAGCTCACCGTCGTGTCCCAAGAGGTGGGCCACGCCAGCGAGGACGTCGACGCCGAGTACGAAGGCGAGGACCTGACCGTCGCGTTCAACCCTTCGTACCTCATCGACGGGGTGGAAGCCGTCCTCGGTGACGAGGTGGTCCTCGAGACCGTCGACGCCACCAAGCCGGCCACGGTGCGGGCGCCGGACCACGAGGACTACCGGTACCTGCTCATGCCCGTCCGGGTGTCGTAGCGACCCAGACTCCGTCACAGCCGACGCGCACGCTGTCACCGTGGCCATCTCCACGTTGTGGCTCGCCGACTTCCGCTGCTTCACGGAAGCCGAGTTCCGACCCGACCCCGACGGCCTGACCGTGCTGCGGGGGCCCAACGGCGCGGGGAAGACCTCGGTGCTCGAGGCGGTGGGATGGTTGGCCATACAGCGGTCGATCCGCGGTGCCACCCGCGACGTGCTCGTGCGGACCGGGACCGAGCGCGCCGTGGTGCGCGCCGAGGCGTCGGTGGGGACGCGCGCCGTGCTCATCGAGGCCGAGGTCCCTGTGACCGGGTCGGCGCGCACGCAGGTGAATCGCCAACCCGTGCGCCGACGCTCCGATTTGGCCGACGCCCTCAACGTGACGGTGTTCGCCCCCAACGATCTCGACCTCGTCCAAGGGGGCCCGGCGGGACGGCGTGACTATCTCGACGACGTGCTCGTGGCGCGTCACGCCCGCCTCGACGCGCTCGTGACCGACGTCGACCGAATCCTGCGCCAGCGCGGCGCGGTGCTCCGTCAGGCCGGTGGCCGCCCCGACAGCGCCGTCGCCGCCACCCTTGACGTGTGGGACGAGCGCCTCGGCGCGTCAGGGACCGCGCTGGCGATCGAGCGCGAATCGCTGGCGATCGAGCTCACGCCTCCGGCCAGCCGTGCCTACGAGCGCCTCGCTGGCGAGGCGGAACCGGTGACGCTCACCTACCGGCGGTCGTGGGAAGGCGATCTCGCCGTGGCCCTGCGTGACGCGCGGCACGACGACGTCAGGCGTCAGGTCACCTCGGTGGGCCCGCACCGCGACGACCTCGAGCTCGCCATCGGGGCCCGTCCCACCCGCACCCACGCGTCGCAGGGCGAGCAACGCTGCGTGGCCCTGGCCCTGCGCCTGGCCTCGCACGAATTGCGTCGAGGGGACCTCCCCGAGGCACCGGTGCTCCTGCTGGACGACGTGTTCTCCGAGCTCGACGCGTACCGGGCCGCGGCCCTGGTGGAGCTGCTCCCACCCGGCCAGGTGCTCCTCACCACCGCCGTCGATCCGCCGGCGGTGGTCCGGGCCGACCGTGTGGTGGAGGTGGCAGGAGGCCGTCTGAGCGGCTCTGGTGCATGGGGTGGTTCGGGTGCGGCAGGTGGTTCCGGTGCATCGGGGGCCGGCGCTCCGGGCGGTGGGCGGTGACGGCCCCTCGGCGCGACGGGCGAGGTCGCTCGAGCGGGGGCGTGGTGCGCATCGGGGACGCGCTGGGCGAGGTCGCCAGTCACCTCGGGGCCGGTCGCGCCGACGTCGTCGGGGTGGTCTTCGGTCGTTGGGACGACATCGTGGGGCCCGCCGTGGCCGCGCACGTACGGCCGGTGCGCGTGGACGGAGTGACGCTTGTGGTCAGCGCGGACCACCCCGCCTGGGCGACGCAAATGCGGCATCTCGCGCCCGACATCCTCACCCGCCTGCGCGACGTGTGCGGCGACCAGAACGCCCTCGAACGCCTCGATGTCCGCGTGCGTCGATAGGCACCCCATCGGGTCGCAAAACACCCTGCTCACAGCGGTGTCGATGAGCGTGGTTTGGCTCGTCGCGTGACCCCGTCCTGGTAGACTGCAATGCGTCGGTAACGCACATAAACAGGCCCCCTCGGGACTGCTTTCGGGATCGTGCGTCCCCCGATCGAACCAGGACAAGAAAGGGCGCGTGCGTGGCGCTGAAGACAGAGGTGGGGGTCGTGAGTAACGCCTCCGCGAGTTCGTACGACGCCAGCGACATCACCGTTCTCGAAGGGCTGGATCCGGTGCGCGCCCGACCCGGGATGTACATCGGGTCGACCGGCCCTACCGGCCTCCACCACCTCGTGTGGGAGGTCGTGGACAACGCCATCGACGAGGCCATGGCGGGCCGCGCCACCCAGGTCGACGTCACGTTGCTGGCCGACGGCGGGGTGCGGGTGAAGGACAATGGGGCGGGTATCCCCGTCGAGCCCAACGACCAGTACCCCGACCTCTCCGCCGCCGAGCTGGTGCTCACCACCCTGCACGCGGGAGGGAAATTCGGGGGCGCCGGCTACAAGGTCTCGGGTGGCCTGCACGGGGTGGGCGTCTCGGTCGTGAACGCCCTGTCCACCAAGCTGGTCCTCGAGATCGACCGGGGCGGCAAGCACCACGTGGCGGAGTTCGCCGACGGCGGGGAGATCAAGAAGAAGCTCAAGGCGACCGGTCCCGCTCCCCGGGACCGCACCGGCACCACGGTGACGTTCTGGCCCGACGCGACCATCTTCGAGGAGACCGAGTTCCGGGCACAGACCATCCTCGAGCGCTTGCAGATGATGGCCTTTTTGAACAAGGGCCTCGAGATCCGTTTCACCGACGAGCGGGCCGAGCGCGAGCAGCAGGTCACCTACAAGTACTCGGGCGGCATCGTCGACTACGTGAAGCACCTCAACTCCTCGAAGGAGGCGCTGTTCCGGAGGGTGTGCTCTTACACCCAGTCCGAGGACGACCAGGAGGTGGAGGTGGCGCTGCAGTGGAACACGGGGTTCCACGAGTCGATCCACTCCTTCGCCAACGGGATCTCGACCATCGAGGGCGGCATGCACGAGGAGGGCTTCAAGAAGGCCCTCACCAATGCCGTGAACCGCTACGCGCGGGCCAAGGGTGCGCTCAAGGAGAAGGAAGACAACTTCCAGGGCGAGGACATCCGCGAGGGCCTCACCGCCATCATCTCCGTGCGGTTGCGCGATCCCCAGTTCGAGGGACAGACCAAGGCCAAGTTGGGCAACGTCTCCATCCGGTCACTGGTGGAACGGGCCACCAACGAGAAGCTCGTCGACTGGCTCGAGGAGAACCCGCGCGAGGCCAACCAGATCGTGGCCAAGTCGACCACAGCGGCACGCGCCCGGGTGGCGGCCCGGGCCGCGCGCGACCTGACCCGGCGCAAGTCGGCTCTGGGCGGGGCAGGACTGCCCGGCAAGCTCGTCGACTGCTCGTCGCGCGATCCGCGCGAGAGCGAGCTGTTCATCGTGGAGGGGAACTCGGCGGGTGGGTCGGCCAAGGACGCCCGCAACCCGCGCCTGCAGGCCATCCTGCCCATCAGGGGCAAGATCCTCAACGTCGAGCGGGCCCGCATCGACAAGATGCTCAAGAACGCCGAGATCCAGGCGCTCATCTCGGCCATCGGCGCCGGCCTGGCCGACGAGTTCGACATCGACAAGATCCGCTACCACAAGGTGATCATCCTGGCCGACGCCGATGTCGACGGGTCGCACATCCGCACGCTGCTGCTCACGTTCTTCTTCCGGCAGATGAAGCCGCTCGTCGAAGGTGGGTTCGTGTACGTGGCGCAACCGCCGCTGTACTCGACCCTCATCGGCAAGGAGAAGGTCTACCTCAAAGACGACGTGGCTCGGGCGGCGTTCATGGCCGAGCATCCCGACCACAAACAGGACTTCCAACGGTTGAAGGGCCTGGGCGAAATGGACTTCGGCGAGTTGCGCGACACGACCATGGACGCCGGACGCCGGTCACTGCTGCAGATCAACGTCGAGCAGGCCGCCATGGCCGACAACGTGTGTTCGGTGCTCATGGGTGACGACGTCGAACAGCGCCGCCACTTCATCCAGACCAATGCCAAGGACGTGCGCTTCCTCGACATCTGAGGAGCGCCTCGGGGGAAAGCACCACCCCGATGAGTACGGAGGGATCAGGCCCACATGGCCAAGCGCGGGGGCAACAGCGACAGCGGCACCGGGACGGAGGTGCCCGAGCCCACGCCGGCGGCGATCGAGCCCATCGAGATCCAAGAGGAGATGGAGCGCTCGTTCCTGGAGTACTCCATGTCCGTCATCGTGTCCCGGGCCCTGCCCGACGTGCGCGACGGCCTCAAGCCGGTGCACCGCCGGATCCTGTACTCGATGTACGAGCAGGGCCTGCGCCCCGACCGGTCGCGCACCAAGTGCGCCAAGGCCGTAGGCGAGGTCATGGGGAACTTCCACCCCCACGGTGACACCGCCATCTACGACGCGCTGGCCCGCATGGCCCAGGACTTCAGCCTCCGTCACGTTCTCATCGACGGCCACGGCAACTTCGGGGGGCGCGGCCCCGAAGAAGGCCCCGCCGCCATGCGCTACACCGAGTGCCGTCTCGCCCCGCTGGCGATGGAGATGTTGGCGGGCATCGACGAGGACACCATCGACTTTGTCCCCAACTACGACGGCTCCACCGAGGAGCCCGTCGTCCTCCCGGCGCGCTTTCCCAACCTTCTCGTCAACGGCTCGCAGGGGATCGCGGTGGGCATGGCCACCAACATTCCTCCCCACAATCTGGGCGAGGTGATCGACGCCGTCGTCCACGTGCTCGACAACCCCGAGGCGACGCCCGACGACCTCATGCAGTTCGTGAAGGGCCCGGACTTTCCGACCGGCGCCCAGATCCTCGGTCGTCAGGGGATCCTCGACGCGTACCGGACCGGGAAGGGCTCGATCAAGATGCGCGCCCTGGCCGAGGTGGACGAGAGCCGGGGTGCGACGCGCATCGTGGTCACCGACATCCCGTTCCAGACCTCGATCGAGGTGATCGAGCAGAAGATCGGAGAGCTCGCCAACGCCGGTGCGCTCGACGGCATCTCTGACGTCCAGAACGACTCCGCCGGCAAGATGCCCCGCCTCGTGGTCACGTTGAAGCGCGACGCCAATGCGAACGTGGTGCTGAACAACCTCTACAAGCACACGCCGTTGCAGACCAACTTCCCGGTGAACATGGTGGCCCTGGTGGACGGGGTGCCCCGGACGCTCAACCTGGCCCAGTGCGTGGCCTACTACGCCACGCACCAGATCGAGGTCATCACCCGCCGTTCGGAGTTCCGGCTCAAGAAAGCGCGCGAGCGCGCCCACATCGTCGAGGGCCTGTTGCGCGCCATCGACATGCTCGACGCCGTCATCGCCGCCATCCGCGCCTCGGAAGACCGACCGGCGGCGCGCACCGCCCTCATGGCCGAGCCCTTCTCCTTCAGCGAGCAACAGGCCGAGCACATTCTCGACATGACCCTCGGACGGCTGACGCGTCTGGGTCGGTCCAACCTCGAAGAGGAGATGGAGGAGCTCCGGCGCACCATCGCGGAGCTCGAGTCGATCCTCGGTGACCCGGCCCGCCTGCGCGCCGTGATCACCGAGGAGCTCGGCGAGATCAGGGCCAAGTACGCCAACGACCGCCGTACCCAGGTCACCCACGACCCGGGCGAGCTCGGGGTGGAGGACCTCATCAGCGACGAGGAGATCGTCGTCACGATGACGCGCGCCGGCTACATCAAGGCCGTGCCGGCGGGGTCGTTCCGGACCCAGGGCCGCGGCGGGCGCGGCGTGCAGGGGGCCCGGCTCAAAGAAGAGGACCTCGTCGACGACGTGGTGCACACCACCACCCTGGCGTACCTGCTGTTGTTCTCGAACCGGGGCCGTGTCTACCGGCTGCGCGCTCATGAGGTGCCCATGAAGGAGCGCACGGCGCGGGGCACCGCGGTGGTGAACCTGCTGCCGCTCAGCCCGAGCGAGAAGATCCAAGCCATCGTGGCCACGCGCGACTTCGACTCGGGGGGATTCCTCACCTTCGCCACCAAGATGGGCCAGGTGAAGAAGACGGCGTTCTCGGAGTACGACAAGTCGCGGCGCGAGGGCTTCATCGCCATCGCGCTGCGCGACGGCGACGAGCTCGTGCGGGTGGTGGCGACCTCGGGCGACGACGACATCGTCCTGGTGAGCCGCAACGGGAGCGGCATCCGGTTCTCAGAGACCGACGTCCGGGCCATGGGCCGCGACGCGGCGGGCGTGCGGGGCATGCGGCTGCGGACCGGCGACGAGGTCGTGTCGTCCGACGTCGTGCGCCCCGACAACGACATCCTCATCGTGACCGACGCCGGGTACGGCAAGCGCACCAAGACCGACCATTTCGGCCGACAGGGCCGGGGCGGCCAAGGGGTGCGGGCCATCAAGCTGACGGCGCGCCGGGGCCGGGTGGTGGCCGCCTTCATGGCCGGCCTCGACGACGAGATCCTGCTCATCTCGACCGGCGGCATCGTGATCCGCACCGCCGTGCGCGAGATCGCGGCGCAGGGCCGCGACGCCACCGGCGTTCGACTCATGAGCCTCGAAGAGGGCCACAGCGTGGCCGCGGTCGCCGCCGTCACGGGTGAGGAAGAGGAGTAGGCGGGCCCTTCGCCCCCCCCCGGGCGCAGCCCCTGGCTACGGTCCGGGCGACACCGAGTCGAAGAGCACCGGCAGCGAGGGTGGCGAGCGGAAGGCGAGACCCTCGATGCGCACCGGCGGCAGGCCATCGGCCGATCCGGCGTCGTCGAAGCGCAGACCGTCGAGACGCTCGAGGAGCGCGCCGAGCCCGATGCGCAGCTCCATGCGGGCCAGGTGCATCCCGAGGCACTGATGGCGTCCGGTGCCGAAGGCGATGTGGGCCGGCTCGTGACGGTCGAGGTCCCACTGGTCGGGGTGGCTGTAGCGGGACTCGTCGCGGTTGGCCGAACCGGTGGCGCACACCAGAGACACACCTTGGGGGACCTGCACCCCGTCGATCTCGACGGGACAGGTGGTCTCGCGGTTGACCATGGTGACCGAGGTCTCCCAACGCAGCGTCTCCTCGACGACGGCGTCGAGCAGGCTCGGATCGGCCCGCACGCGGTCGAGCACCTCGGGCTGGCTGAGGAGGGCGAAGAGGCAACTGCCCATGGCCGCGAACGTGGTCTCGGCCCCAGCGGGGAGCAACAGTCGCAGGAACCCGTAGATGTGCTCGTCACTCAGGCGCTCCCCATCCATCTCGGCGGTGACGATGTCGGAGATGAGGTCGTCGGTGGGATGCACCTTGCGGTCCTCGACGATGGGCGTGAGGTATGCGCGCATCGCGGCGGAGGCGGCCGTGGAAACGGGGTAGTCCTCGGGGCCCTTGTTCATGTCGAGGGCCCACGCATGGAACCGCTCGTGGGCGTCGGACGGCACGCCCAGCACCTCAGCGATGACCTGGACCGGGAATTGGCTGGTGATCTCCGCCACGAGGTCCGCGCCCGCGCGCCCGGCGAGGCCGTCGATGAGCCGGTGGATGGTCGGGGCGATGAGCTCACTCTCCCAGCGCGCCAGGGCGGAGGGTCGAAAGGCGTGCGCGACGAGGTTGCGGTAGCGGCGGTGCTCCTCGCCGTCCATGGCCAGGATGACCGTCCCCATGACCGGCCCCATGGTGTCGGCGTTGACCCGGCTGGAGAAGCGCTTGGGGTCGCGCAGCACGAGCTCCACGTCCGCGTACCTGCTCACCAGCCAGACGTCGGACTCGTCCCCCCCGAAACGCCCCACGCGCTCGGTGCGCCGGAACTCGGCCCAGTAGTCGTAGATGTCGGAGCTGTCCTGCTCGGAATCGGTGGTGCTGCTTTCGGAGCTGCTGTCGGTGCTGCCGCTGTCGGTGTCGGTCACAGACGTCAGTCGGCGCCGGCGGCGACCCGGCCGCTGTCAGATGCCAGCAGGGCGGGTGACGTCGTCACGATGATCACGAAGAGGAGGAATCCCACGAAGTGGATGATGGAGCACCACACGCACAGGGACTGCAGGATGAACAGCTCTTCAGCGAAGAGGTAGATGATCATGCCGATGCCGAGGACCGACAGGATCAGTCGGGCCAGGTGGATACGGCGGTCGACTGACCGCCAGGCCACCGGTAAGCACAGGAGGCTCATGGGGGCGAAGTAGGCGAGGCCCAGGATGGGCACCGGTATGCCCAAGAAGTGTGACGAGTTGCTGGTGAGGATCTTCTCGCACGGGCCCAATTCGGGACACACGAAGAAGCGCGTGTCGAAGTGCGAGATCGTCAGGTAGATGGACCCGATGAGGCCGATGAGGCTCAGCAGCAAGGTCATGATCGGCTGCCACCGGTACGTCGGAATGTCCTCAGGCATCGGCCCGGCCTCGGTTGGTCAGTTCCATACGGCGAGATGGTAGATCGCCGGGCGCCGCCGGGCACTGCTCTGCACCCGGATGACAGCGCCGTGCACGATCGATAGGTTCTGCCCAGTCGCAGGAACCACATTGGGGGTGTTCGATGGCGGACGTGTTCCTGTCGTACTCGCGGCGAGACAGCGAGTTCGTCGACCGCCTGAGCACGGCACTCGATGCCCGGGGTAAGGACGTGTGGCTCGACACCGGGGCGATCGCCGACGGCGAGGTCTTCCCCCAGGCGATCCGGACGGCTATCGAGACCTCGGACGCCTTTCTGTTCGTCATCACCCCCGAGGCGGTGTCGTCGGCGTACTGCGAGCAGGAGGTGAGCTACGCCGGCGAACTGGGCAAGCGCATCGTGCCGGTGCTGCGTCACCGCGTCGAGGACTCCACCATCCCGACCGAGATCCGGGAGCGCAACTGGATCCCCTTCACCGAGGACACCGAGTTCGACTCGGCCGCAGACCGGGTGGTCCAAGCTCTCGACACCGACCTCGAGCACCGCAAGGAGCACACCCGTTGGCTGGTCAAGTCCATCGAGTGGGACAGCGAGGGGCGTGACCGGAGCTTCCTCCTGCGCGGCAGCGAGCTGAAGGCGGCGGAGAACTGGCTGGCTCGGACACCCCTCGACGCCGACCCGACCCCGACGACGCTCCAGAGCGAGTACGTCCTGGCCAGCCGGCGCGCTGCGGCCCGGCGAGGGCGGACCCTCGTGGGGGTCAGCGTCGCGGTGACGGTCGTGGCGATCGGGCTCGGGGTGATCGCGCTCGTGTCGCGGAACCAGGCGGTCTCGACCGGCAACACCGCCCGGGCCCAGGCCCTGGCGGCCGAGAGCCAGAACGACCTCACGGCCGACCCCGAGGTCTCCGTGCTGCTGGCCCGCGAGGCGCTCCAGCAGCGCCCCATCCCCCAGGCCGTCGCCGCGTTGCGCCAGGCCATGGACGGCTCGCCTGTGCGGGTGGCGCTGCCCACGGAACCGGTCGGGCGGTGCGCGCCCAACAGCGGCCCCTCGGCCTCCTACAGCCCGAACGGCCGCCGCGTGGCGAAGGTCGCCTGCAACGACGACGTGGTTGTGGTCGACGCCGCCTCGGGGCGCGTGGACTACCGGCGCCACGTCCCGGGCCCGGCCGACGCCGTCGCCTACGACCCGACCGGCCGAGTGCTGGCCGTGGGCACCAACGCCGGCGTGGACCTCCTCGACCCGTCCACCGGGGCCGTCCGGTCCCGGCTCGTGGTCCCCCTCGGGCCCAGGGCGCTCGCCCCGGGCGGGCCCAACGGACCGGGCCCGCCGGGCGGGCCCAACGGACCGGGCCCCGCCGGTCCCAGTGCGCAGCTCCCCGGAGGGCCGAACACACAAACCATCGGCGCCCCCAACGCGCTCGCCTTCAACGCCACGGGCTCGCAGCTCGCCGCCACCACCTTCCTGGGCACGACCGTGTGGGACCTGTCCACGGGGAAGGTGCTGTTCTCGCTCATGGAGCCCGCTTCGGACTTCACCGTTGCCTTCACCCCCGACGGGCGGTCCCTCGTGGTGGGCACCGAGGGCCCGGCCGAGGTCGTCGACGTGGCCAGTGGGAAGATCGTGAAGAGGCTGACCCCCCCGGGGCAAACCCTCGCCAGTGGCAACCCGAACCCGGTCGCGGTCGAGGGGATCATCCTCGTCGTCGGGCAGAACGTGACGGGGCCCGGCGACGTCAGTGCCGACATCGACCTGTGGGACACCAAGACCTGGACCATGTTCGACACGTTGACGTCGGTGACGGGCACCGCGGTGGGTGACGTCTCGATGAGCCCCGACGGCCAGCGGGTCGCAGTGGGGAATCTCGACGGCACCGGCGGCGTGTGGTCGGTGATCCCGGACGAGGAGCTGGTCCCATTGGCGGGCCAGACGGCGGATCTCAACACCATCTCCTTCAGCCCGAGCGGTACCGATGTCGTCACCGCCGCCAACGACGGGACAGCCCGGATCTATCGGGCCAACGGCCCCTGGCGGACCACGTTGGATGCGACATTGTGCGGATGCGGCAACGAGATCGGGTGGCGACCGCACGAGTTGGTGGCACTGGCCCGATCCGGCAACGACATCGTTTTGCAGGCCTGGTCCCTGCCTCAGGGTCGACGCGTGCCGAACCCGCTCGTCCTCAACACCGATCAAAAAAATTCGGGGGCGGTGCTCAGCCGAGACGGCACGCTCGCAGCCACCTGGAACGAATCGGCCCAACTCCCGACGGTCAAGGTGCAGGACGCCGAGACGGGGCGCTCGGTCTTCACCTTGCCGGCGACGTCGGTGGCGGGGGTGAGTTTCAGCGACGACGACCGGCTGTTGCTCGTGATCGACGCCGTGGGGCACCTCCACGTCACCACCCTGGCCACTGGCCACACCGTTGTCGGGAGTGGTTGGTCCGAGTCCTGCAACGCCTCGGGCAGTCCCCCTGCCGTCAGCAGCGACGACCGCCTGGTGGCCGTGTACACGTTCTGCGGCCAGGTACAGGTGGGTCGAGTTGCGACCGCGCGGCCCTTCGAGGCGTTCAACCAGCACGGACAGCTGTCGTCCGCTGCTTTCAACGCGGCGGGCACCCGGCTGGCCCTCGGGTCCTGGGACGACAGTGTCACGGTCCTGAACGTGGGCACCGACAAGCCCGTCCTGGAACTGGTCGGACACACGCGCGGGGTCAGCGGGGTCGTGTACGGCTCCCGAGACCAGTACATCGTCACCACGAGCACCGACGACACCATGCGGGTCTGGAACGCGGCCACCGGTCAGCTGATGCAGGTCGACCACGACCTGACGGCCCCGGGTGCTCCCTCGGTGAGCCCCGACGGTACGCTCGTCGCCGAGACCAACAACGACAACCAGGTTCGCGTGTGGGCGGTCTGTCCGGAGTGCCAGGATCCCTCGGCCCTGTTGAAGGCGTCGCGGTCTTCGGTCGTCTCACCGCTCACCCCCCTCGAGCGCGCCGAGGCGGCTTCACAAGCCGGGTGACGGACCGCCAGGCCCATCACGCAGTGCCGTCGTCGGCGATTCTCGGCGATCAGCATGGCAAAGCCGATCGGTCCGTACCGGGGTCCCATCCGGCCTACAATCGCCACCTCCACACGGAGAAGACCTCCACGTGGAGAAGACGTTGCCACGGGGCTATAGCTCAGCCGGTTAGAGCGCAGCACTGATAATGCTGAGGTCGCTGGTTCGATTCCAGCTAGCCCCACCACCTGTCGCGAATCGTTCCGACCCCGTCGTTGTGGCCAACCTACGATTCGGTCATGGTGCGACCGGGGCAGGCGCGGCCGAGCGAGGGGCCGTCTCGGACCGCCGAAGCGTGGCTCGACGCGGTGCGCGATGCCGAGCGGCGGGGGGAGCTGCTCTCGGCCTTCGATCTGGCCGAGCGGGGACTCGAGGAGTATCCCGGAGATGTGGCGCTGCGGTACCGCGCCGTGCTCTCCCTGGCCCGCACGGGCTCGACGGGTCAGGCGGCGCGTCGTTTCTCGGAGTTCGACCTGTCGTCGGTCGATACCGAGGATGTCGCCGCCCTGGAAGCGCGCATCCACAAAGACGAGGCACTGGCCGCGACGGGCGCGGAGCGTCGCCGACTGGCGGATCGGGCTGCCACCGCGTACCAAGTCATCCGGGATCGAACACACGGCTACTTCCCTGCCATCAACGCGGCCACGTTGACCCTGGTGGCCGGAGACACCGCGGCTGCAGATGCATTGGCGCGCAACGCGCTCGACCTGGTGGCGGCGTCGGGCGAGGAGTCGTACTTCGCCGCTGCAACCGAAGCCGAGGCGCGCCTGCTCCTCGGCGACGAGGGGGGTGCTCGGGCTGCACTCGAACGGGCGGCGGCACTACACGAGGGAGATTACGGGGCGCTGTCGACGACGCGTCGCCAGCTGCGCATGATCTGCGCCGTCACCGGCATCGAACCCGAGATGCTCTCCGTGCTGGCGGGACCGGCTGTCGCGCACTACTGCGGGCACCGGATGGCTGGTCCCGGAGAGGAGGGCCGTCTCCGGAGCGACGAAGAAGACGGGGTCGCCTCCCGCATTGCGCAGGCGGTCGAGCGCCGTCCGGCGGGGTACGCGTACGGCTCTCTGGCCAGCGGGGGCGACATCTTGTGGGCCGAGGCCCTGCTGGCGCGCGGGTGCGAGCTCCACGTCGTCCTGCCCTTCGCGCTCGAGGAGTTCATCGTCACCTCGGTCGCTCCGGCCGGCGCGGGCTGGGTAACGCGGTTCGAACGGTGTCTCGAGGCCGCCGACTCCGTCAGCTACGCCACTGTGGACGCGTACCTCGACGACGACGTGCTGTACGGGTATTGCGCCGAGCTCGCCATGGGGCTCGCCCTGGTACGCGCCAGACACCTCGACTCCGATGTTCACCAGCTGGCGCTGTGGGACGGCGAAGCTCCGACAGGCGTGGCCGGAACCGCCGCGGACGTTGCTCGATGGAGAAAGACGAACCACGACGTGGTCGTGGTCGCACCGCGGGAGCGGACCTCGGCCGGCGATGACGGTCCGGGCGCCACGGCGGGCGCTGCCACGGCGGGCGCCGCCGAGGCCTTCCCACCGACACAACGACGACGGTTCCCCCGCCGTGTCATCCGGGCCATGTTGATCGGCGACATCAGCGGGTTCTCGAAGTTGACCGACGAGCAGCTCCCGGCGTTCGCGGAGGTCGTCCTCGGGGCGTTTGCCGGCGTCCTCGGCAATCACGACACGGAGGTCGAGTACCGAAACACCTGGGGTGACGCGCTCTATGTCGTCCTGTCCGGTGCGCCCGCCGCGGCGCGCTGTGCGTTGGACCTGCAAGACGCCATGGGCGCGCTGGACCTGGAGGCGGTCGGACTGCCGTTGCACTTGGCGTTCCGTCTGTCGGGGCACATCGGACCGGTTTTCCCCATCCGGGACCCGGTGTTGGAAGCCGACGCGTTCATGGGGTCCCATGTCAGCCGCACGGCCCGGATCGAGCCCGTGACACCCCCGGGAGCGGTGTATGTGACCGAGGCCTTTGCGGCCGACCTCGAGCTGTCGGGGGCCACCGACGTCGGGTGCGACTATGTCGGGCACATGCCGGCCGCCAAGGACTACGGACGACTCCGCATGTACAGAGTGAGACGACGAGGCCCGGCTCCGTCCAAGAGTCTTTGAGCCGGCTCGACGCTGAAGAGTTGGGGATTGAAGATTCGGGGATAGAGCCCAACGTGCCTTAAGCCGTCACGGCCCCGTGCGCGCTCCAGAACTTGTTGAGGTGCCCTTGCACCTTGAACAACCAGACGAAGAAGCCGATGAGCGGCACAAGGATCCAGAAACCCGTGACGCCTTGCACCGGTTTCGGTTGCCCCTCGGCTGCATAGAGATTGCCGACTTCAGAGGGCATGACGAAGATGTTCACGATGGAGAGAACCACCGCCAACACCAGTCCGAGCACCCCACCGATCCCTTGTCCTGAATACTCCTTCATCTCCTTGAACATCGCGTATTGCCAGTAGATCCCGTAGATGCCGAGCGTCACGATCGAGAGCACGATGACGACCCACGGATTGCGGATCCTGCCGAGCGGTCCGGGCACGGTGTGCCCCCTTTCGCGACGACTGCGGGGGTCGTCGCCCGAACGCTACCGGTCGACCCGATGGGCCCCGGGGATCGGTGGCGGAGGGGCGACTCAGTGGCCCGTGAGCTCCAGCACGTCTCCGCCCGCGTAATGAAGGTCGGCGAAGCGTCGCACCCCCGATCGTCCGGTGACCGTCAACGTGCCCGTGCCGACCAGCTCGGGGGCAGGGACCCGCAACGTCGCTTGCCCGCTGGCGCCGGCGGTGGCGTGGACGGCACCGTGCCCGGTCTCGAGCGTGAGGTGTGATCCCGGTTCGGCTCCTTCCACGATGACCGGTGCTGCGTCTGCGACCCAGAAGTCCTTGAAGTTCGACACGTACGAGATCGCTCGCCCCTGCACTTCGAGGTAGGCCTGGAATGGTGCCGGGTCGTTCATGTGGAGGTCCTGGTTCGAGTACACGAGCCGGTCGCCGAACCACACCGCGAGACTGTGATGGCCGTCGGTACGGATGGTGACCGGCTCGGTCGAGGGAGCGTCGACACGGAGTGGCTCTTGCCACAGTCGATCGGTGACGGCGTTGGCGACGAAACCATGGGCCGAGCCGATCTGCCACGTGCTCTCACCCCGCGACGACAGGGCCGAAACGACCACGTAATTGATCGAGCCGTTTCGTTGAGTGGAGGCCGACTGCACGGCGAGAACCGCTTCTCCGACGCCGGACCCGACCGCCGCGCGCGGGCGGGACATGAGCGCGTGCCAGACGACGTCGGGCCCGGCGGCGCGCAGCGTCACCGCGAACCATCCCGCCCAACCCGTGTGCGGGCCGACCCCGACATCGAGCCCGCTGTTCGTGGCGCTGACTGTTCCCACCCCCGCCGCGGCGGATCCGTTGAACACGTAGTGGTCCAGGAGCTGGCGGTTGGGAGTGGAGGCCGCAAACGGATCAGCCATGACGAGCCCTGAGTGCGCCAGGGCGAGCCCCGCCGGCATGGGCCGTGCCGGTGAGGCTGCGGGCCACGTCGTCAGGGCCACCGTGACGATCACGAGAACGATCGCGCCCAGGGTGACCTCGAGACGCCAGAGGTTGGCGCGCGCCCGGGCGCCACGACGGGGGTGAAGGCGTCGGTCGTGGCCCTGACCGGTGCCTTGGTAGGCCGGGCGCGAGACCGGGGAGAGTTGGATGACCATCGTCGGCGGTCCGGGTCTCAGAGCGTCCGGTAGTAGGTCAGGTCGGCGCGCGTGAAGGCGCGGTTCGCGACGACCACGGCGACACACGCGTAGACGCCGGCCCCTGCTACCAGCCCGGCGACGGCCGACACCGTCGGTCCCGCCCACGCCGCACCGGTCGAAGCTGCCGCCAGAGCGCCGAGGCCCGCCCATGACGCCACGAGAGGAGGCATGGGCGCCGACAGGGAGAACAGCAATTGGCTGCAGAAGAGCCCGACACCGAGACAGAGGTACCCGACGGTGCACGCCGCCAGCAGGCCCGGGTGTCGAGCGAGGTCAGCGAGGATCGGGAAGGTTGCGCCCAGGCGGGGGGCGCCCACGATCACCGCCGCGCCGCTCACCACGGCCAGCCCGCCCAGCACCATCAGCTGCTCGCGCCAGTACCGCCGCACTTCCTGACGGAAGCCGTCGGTCTGCGCCACGGTGAAGCGCGACAACCACGCCGGGAACTGGCGTGCCAACAGGTGTTCGGTGGCGGCCACGGTCTGCGCCAGCAGCGGCACGAGGACGACGATGGCGACGCCGCTGGTCATGGCGAACGGGGCGTTGAAGGTGTACCGGGCTTCGAGCAGGCCCCCGCTCACGAGCTGCGGGACGATGACGATGGCGAAGAAGGCCAGACCGTAGAGCCCGTAGGGCGCCACCGCTCTGAGCAGGGCCGAGCCCGAGGGGCGCCACAGCGCAGCCGGTGCGGACGAGTCCACGCGCAAGAGCCACCACGCGCTCGCCACCCAGCACACCGCGGCCATCACCGCCACCAACCGGATCTGCCCCACGATGAGCGCAGTGGGGTCGGTGTAGGGGCCGGACTGGCTTACGAACCAGACCAGGACGGCCGCTCCGCCACCGACGATGATCCCGATGGACAGAAAGGCGCGCCGCACGTAGAAGGCTGCCAGTCCAAGCTGCAGGGCGGCGATCGAGATGGCGGCCGCCAGCCCCAGCCGGGCGGTGGCGGGAGTCCCGGCGCGCAGCACATCGTTGCGTAGCAGGTAGAGCGCTACCCCGGACAACACCGTGGCGACGAGTCCGAGCTCGAGTGTCCAGCGCGTGATCCGCACCAGCATGCCCTGGTCTCCCATGCCGATGTAGAACGAAGCTCGTCGTCCGAAGGCCTGGATGAAAGGGCCCGTCACGAGGAGCGCGATGGCGGTGGCGAGGGTCACGGCGTTGGCGATCGGGGGGATGGCGACGGCGGACGACCAGAACGACACCCCGGCAATGAGCAAGGTGGCCAGGCTCACGAGCCACGGCGAGGAATAGGCGAGGCCTCGGGCCAGGTCGAGCGGACCGGGCGGTCGGGATCGGAGGGCGACCGGTGCCAGCGCTTGGCGCGACGACGCGGAGGAGTACAAGGGAACGAGGGCGAAGACGCGTTCGGCCAGCGCGTTGAGCCCGTCGGACCCCAGCGCCCGTGCCCGCTTGGTGGTGTATCCGCACGTCTCGAGAACGACGGCGACCTCGACCGCGTTCAACGGTGCGGGGCAGCGACCTACGACGGTGCGAGCGGCGATGTGAAGCCCGAGCTCACCGGCCTCGGTGTTCTGGATCGTGCCCGTGGTCATGACACTGCATGCGCCATGGCCCTGTCCGAGACAGGCGAGAGATCTGTCGCCGAAGCCGAAGCCGAGGCAGAAGCTGAGGTCGCGTCACCGGAGCCCGGAGCTTCAGAGCTCGTCTGGCCGAAGAGCCCGTTGTAGACGTCGTCGTAGTCGTCGAACATGCGTTGGGCGGTGAACAACGTCAGCGCCCGGTTGCGGAGCCAGGTACCTAGATGACCGCGTTCGACCGATGACGCGCCGAGCACGGCGATCAACGCCTCGGCCATGGCGCCCGGGTCACCGGGCTCCACCACCATCGCCGTCCCCCGGCACTGTGCAGTGCCGATGGCCTCGGCGACACCTCCGACCCCGGTAGCGACGATGGGGCGCGCCGCCAACATCGCTTCGACCGCGGTGTACGGGAAGGCTTCGGAGATCGACGACAGCCCGATGACGTGCGACGAGCCGTAGGCGGCCGCGACGTCATTGGTCGAGCCCTCGAAGGTCACGGCGTCGGCGAGACCGAGCTCGCTGACGGCAAACTGGCACTGCTTGAGATAGCTCGGAGACGTCGCCGGTCCCCAGAGGCGAAGGCGGGCGTCGCCGATCACCCGTCGGACCCGGGCGAACGCCTGGATGAGGGTCAGGACGTCTTTCAACGGGTCGATGCGACCGACGAAGCCGACCGTGGGCGGGCCCTCGGGCTCGGGCCAGACGTCGACGCGTCCCGGGTCGACACCGTTGTGGATCACCCTGATGCGCTCGGGCTCGACGCCGAGAGCCTCTTCCCAGCCGGCGTTGTAGGCGCACACGGGTGTGAGCACGTCGGCTTCCCGGTAGGCGAGCTCGACGACCGCACGGTAGAAGTTGGCGAACAGCACCTTGGTTCCGAAGGGCTCGGTGGACATGGCCAGCAGGCGCTCGCGCAGGTAGATGCCGTGCTCGGTGAGCACCAACGGCGTCCCGTAGCGGTACTTGGCCACGATGGCCGGGAGCGCGCACAACGCCGCCGCGGAACTGTGGGCGATGTCGCACACCGGCGTCGGTGCGGTCAGAGGCAGCAGGTAGCGGTACATGGTGCGGGCGAAGTCCATGGCCGGGGCGAGCCCCGTGCGGGCGTGGATGGGGTTGGCCTGCAACCGCTCGAGCAACAATGCCCAGGCCGCTGCGTCCCCGAGGGCGCGTCGGAGGTCGTAACGCTCGGCGAAGTGGGCGACGGCGGACAAGCTGTCGCCGAGCGCCCTCGGATCGGCTTCGGGCGCGGCCAGGCAGTCCACCAGGTGCTCCCATGCCGGCAGGAACCGGTCACGGACGACGGGGGATGACGTTCTCATCGCCCGGCGCCACCCGTGACGCCGAGGCAGGTATTCCTCGGACAGCTCCAGTCCCCACAGCGGAATGGGCTGCAGGGTGACGTTGGGCGGGGGTCGGTACTGGATGCGGTGATGGGGGTTGTCTACGAGGGCCCCGATCTCGAAGTCGTGCTGGGGCAGGCCGTGGACGAGCATGTCGACCCACGTCGACACGCCGCCGAGCACGAACGGGTACGTCCCTTCGGTCGAGAGATAGATCTTCACGTCGACTCCGTGTACCCGAGGGTCTCACCGATGGCGATGGCCTTCGACAGGCACTTGTGGGCGAGGGGGAGGTTGCCCGCTTCGAGGAAGCTCCTGGCGCTCTCGCGGTACGCCATGAACACGCCCTGGGGGAGCGTGTCCGATTTCTCCGCGATCTCGAGATACGCCTTGCCGGCGAGGCGTTGCAGGCGGTTGGCGTGATCGCCGCGGCCCGCCGCCAGCGCCGCGGCCGCCGCGGCCCGGTACGCGATGGCCGCCCGTTGGGGCGCGCCCGCCTCGGCCGCCTCGGCCGCCTCGGCCTCGAAGGCCGTGAGTGCCTGGGCGTGATCGGCGTCTCGCGACGCGACGAGCCCCCGGACCCACCCGTCTGCGCCCGCACCGTCCCCGGGCGCCACCCGGTTGCCGCCTTCGACCCTGGACACCTCCTCGTCCACCGAGAACTGCGCCTGGCTGACGTCGGAGCCGTAGCGCAGGTGCCAGCGCTCACAATCTGCGTGGATCGAAGCCCCCTCCGGTGCACCCATCTCCTTGAACAGCTCACGCAGCAAGGTGTGGCTGGCAGCGATCGCCCCCAGGAACGATGGAGCCAGATCCGAGGCGTAACGCTCGGGGCTGACCCGACCGTTGTGGAAGTAGGTCGACCCCACCGCCAGGACCACCCGCTCCTCCTCGACGGACCCTGTGTCGCCCAGCCCGGTCTCGCCCAGCCCCGTCTCGCCCAGCCCCGTGTCGGTGGCGTCAGGTCGGGTGTTGACGGCCCCGGTATCTGCCGGTTGGGCGTCCACGGGTTCGGACACCATGAGGTCCACGGGCGGAATCGGGCCCGCGCCGGGCCGCCCCGAGGCGGCGAGCCGGGCGGGCTTGCGCAACTTCTGGGGGGTCGGCTCCTGGTCCGGGGCGGCCATGGTCACATGCCTTAATCGACCAGGACGCATCGCTCCTTGACAAACGGGCTGGACCTGGTCGCTCCTGGCCACCGTGGGTGAAGGCCGATGGCTCAAGGCCAGGTCCATCGACGCCGACACACAACCAGTGGTGCTGAAAGACGCGCCCCATCGAGCGTCAAGTTGCCAACCAACGTGAAAAGCGGAGGTGCGGTCGTGGCAGCACCATGCGAGATCCCAGAAACGGGCCGGCCGTGACCCCCACCCACGACGCCCCCGACGCCCCCGACGTGCCCGCGCCGACGCGCCGGTCAGTTACGGCGATGTACCGCGCCATTTCGGGTGGCCGCGGATGAGCGTGGCTCTCGTAGGAGGGATCGGGGCGGAGATCCTCAACCCGACGGTCGATGCCGCTGTTGTCAGCATCGTCGTCGGCGTCGCGGTCGCCTACGGCCTGGCATCGAACCGGACCCTGCACAGAGGCCCCTGGCGCTCGGCGTGGCGGCTTCTCGGAGGCGGGCTCGTCTGTGTGGTGATCGCCGATCTTCTCCAGGCCGTGCACGCCGGTGGTCCGTCGACACAGGTCGGTGCCCCGATGATCATGAGCACCGGGGGCGACATCCTCGCCATCGTGGGGCTCGTCTCACTGATCCATCAGCGCCTGCCCGAACGCTCGGCCGACTCCCTGGCCGAAGCACTGCTCTCGACCTTGGCCCTGGGTTTCGTGATCCTGGCGCTCGTGGTCGTCCCCTCGCAGGGATGGCGACCGGGATCGCAAGTGCCGGCGGTCGTAGCGCCGCTGCTCGACATGATCCTTCTGTGGCTCGTCTGCAGTCTCGTGTCGCTCACGGACCGGCATCCGGTCAATTACCGATACCTCATCGCTGGCTTGGCATGTCTCTTCGTCTCCCACGCCAGCTATTCGGGGTTGGCGCTCTCGGGTGGCTCGCCCTCGTCGAGGCTCGTGGAGTCGGTAGCTCTCCTGGGGACGTGCTTGTGGGGAGCGGCGTTCTTCCATCGTTCGCGCAACGTTGCGTTCGACCCGGTGCCGCTGCGCTCGGTCCGGCCCCGCGGTGAGCGGGTGGCGATGCTGGTGGCGGTGGGGCTCGTGGTCCCGGCCGTCCTGAGCGCCGAGTCGGTGCTCGGCATCCGCGATCGTCCGCCGGCTCTCGTGATCGGCTCGACCCTTCTGCCGTCGTTGCTGGTCCTGTATCTCCTGCATCAGGTCTTCACCCACGCCGCGGCCGAATACCGTGCCCAACACGACTCGCTGACCGGTGTCTGCAACCGCCTGCTCTTCGAGGATCGGCTCCAGCGGGCGTTGGTGCAAGCGGACCGGACCAACAGCGCGGTGTCGGTGATGTTCTTGGACCTCGATCGGTTCAAAGACATCAACGACAGCCTCGGGCACGCCGTCGGCAACGATCTGTTGAAGGCCGTCGTCAAGCGGCTCCAGGGCTGCCTCCGGGAGCACGACACCTTGGCGCGATTCGGCGGAGACGAATTCACGTTCCTCATTCCCGACAGCGGGCGAAAGGACGGACACATCATCGACTTCGCGGAACGCCTTCTCGACCGGTTCGACGATCCCTTCAGCGTCGGGGGGCGGCAGTTGACGGTCAAGGCCAGCATCGGTGTGGCGGTGTCTCCGTGGGACGGCGCTGACGCAGACACCCTGCTCAAGCACGCAGATACCGCCATGTACCAGGCGAAGGCCGCCGGCAGGAACACCTACCAGGTTTTCGATTCGGCCATGAGTGCCCGGGCCCGACTGCGGTTCGCCTTGGAGGACAGCCTGCGCGCCGCGGTCGAGTCGGGTCGACTCGCCGTGCACTACCAACCCAAGCTCGACATGGCGACCGGGAACATCGTCGGGGTCGAGGCATTGGCCCGCTGGCGCCACCCCAGCTTGGGATTCATCCCGCCGTGGGCGTTCATCCCCCTGGCGGAGGAGACGAGCCTGGTGGCGACGCTGGGCGAATGGGTGCTCGACGTCGCCTGCAAACAAGCGCAGGGATGGCAGGACCAGGGCCTTCCGGCGATGCCGGTGGCGGTCAACCTGTCGCCGAGGCAATTCGCGCACCAGCCGGTGGTGGAGATGGTGACCCGGGTCCTGAAGAACACGGGGTTGGACCCCACGTTGTTGGAGCTCGAAGTGACCGAGAGCGTCCTCATGGAGCGGGTGGACGAAGTGGTGGCGAGCCTCAACGAGTTACGGGCGATGGGTGTGCGCTGTTCGATCGACGACTTCGGGACGGGTTACAGCGCCCTGACGTACCTTGCCGAGATGCCGATCGACGCCATCAAGATCGATCGTTCGTTCATCCAACGCATCGACGGTGAGGCGAGTGGCAACTCCATCGTGGGGGCCGTCATCGCGCTGGCCCACAGCCTCGACCTGGTGGTGGTGGCCGAGGGAGTCGAGACCGACCAACAGCTCCAGTTCCTCGATGTCCATGGTTGCGACCAGGTCCAGGGCTTCCGGTTCAGCCCTCCGGTCCCTGCGGCGGAGATCGTCGAGTTGATGCGGACGCCCGCCAAGGTCTTCACAGACTGGGGCAGGGAGGTCGTGGCCATGCCACTGCCCATCTCCGGCATCTCGCCTGCTCGGTTGGAAGCCCTCTTGGAATCGATCATGCTGGAGCGACAAATGCCGGGCGATCTCGACAGCGAGGCCATCGAGGCGGTCCTCATCGCTTTGCAGGCCGATGAGTTGACGAAGGTGAAGCCCGTCCGATCGAGTCGGGCGCGATCCGCGAAGGTCGCCGTGAGCACATTGGCGAGCCTGGCGTCGGTCTCGGGCGGAGTCACCGCGGCCAGCGCGCTGGCGGGCCCCACCGAGAGCTTGGCGAGCCGGGTCCTCGACGAGGGAGCGGCGGCGGCGCTCGTCACCACCGCATTGCCCGAGGAAACGCACAATGGTTCGAGTGTTGCTCCGCCGGGCCCCGCGCACGACGACTCCGTTCCCGAGCAGATCGCCGACGGTCAGGACACTTCGTCGTAGCGGGAGTGGGCGCCGCCACCTTTCATCGGGCGCGGTGCAGAGCGGATCGGATGGGGAGAGGCGCTCGCTTACGGTCCTGAGTCGTCGCGCTCCCGGCGACGAGCGCGCGCGCCGTCACCGAAGGGGGGCGGTCGTTGCACGGCGGGGCCGGAGTCCGGCTGTTGAGCTCGGGCCGGGGCAGGTCCTCGTCCGGGCCGGCGCCGGGCGCTATGAGTTCCGGCCCGCAGCGGGGACGTAGCCGGCGGGGCCCGATGCGGTTCTTCCGACAGGATGGGGAGATGAGCCCCACCCGCGACCATCACGACGATCCGGACAGCATCACCCTCGAGGCCTTTACGGGGCCGTGGGCCGATGACGACCCCGACTCCAACTTCAAGGCGGACGTGGCGTTGTACGCGCCGGTCGACCCCATGATCACCATCCGCACCCTGAGCGCCAATGTCGGCGTGCCGGCGGGAGCCCTGGTGCGGTACGTGTTGGCCAAGTACGCCACGGGCGGGAGCGGGGGCCTCCTGGAGCTCGGCCCCACGATGGTCCATCGGCTGTGGGAGCCGATCGAACGCGCCGAGCGAGACGGATCGATCGAGGCCCGCCTCGACGCGTACGGCCAGCTGCGCCAGATGATCCAGTGGTTGCGACTCCCTCTCGAGGATCCGTCGATCTACCCCGAGCAGCAATGAGACCACGCATCGGGGGCGCCCTCAAGGGTCGCGAGGGTTAGCGTGGAAGGCGTACGACCCGCGCGTGGCAGGGAGGATGCGTCATGGCCGAGACCCACGATCCCGAGACCCACGACCCCGAGGCCCCGCACTGGCGGGGGATCAACCACTTGGCGCTCGTCACCGACGACATGGACGCCACCGTGCGCTTCTATCACGGTGTGCTCGGCGCCCGGCTGGTGGCGACCATCGGGACCCCGCAGTTCCGCCATTACTTCTTCGAGTTCGGGGCGCAGAACACCGTGGCTTTCTTCGAGTACGCGGGCGTGCCGGTGGCCCGGTTCGCAAAGCCCGCCGGCGTCCCTGACCCCCGGGCCGTGCAGTTCGATCACCTGTCGTTCAACCTGCCCGACGAGGACGCCCTGCTCGACCTGCGTGACCGCCTCAAGTCGGCGGGATGCGAGGTGACCGATGTCGTCGATCACGACTTCATCCGCTCGATCTACTTCACCGATCCCAACGGCATCGCCCTCGAGGCGTCGTGGTGGGCGCTCGACGCCACCGGCCGCCCTGCCGACTACGGAGACCACCGGTTGTTCTCGGACCCGAATCCCGTGCCGGCGGTGAGCGAGATTCGGGACCGGGGCCACGTCGCCTCGGCCCCGCACACCCGCCTCTCCTGAGAGGCGCGCTAGGTCGTGGTGGAGTTGAAATTGAGCGTGAACGGGCTCGATGCCGGTTTGAACAACCACTTCGGCACGGTCTTCCCGTTGATGCGCACCTGCACGGTCACGAGCGACGCACCCATATTGAGGGTGAGTTGGCCGTTGGCCGGATTGAACACCTTGACCTCGCCCGCCTGAAGCGTGGCCCCGAAGACGGGCGAGAAGCTCTGGGGCGTGTGCACCTCGGTCCAACACGGTGCCCACGCCGCCACCACCACGCTGTAGTTCGACGCCCGCACCGAGACCGTGGCGCTTCCGGACCCGGTGTTGGTCAGCGACACGACCGACGAGTGGGTCGGGCCGGTCGGCGTGCCCGCGTGACCAGTTGCACCGGAGCCAGGTGTCGTGGGCGTGGTGGTCTGGGGGTGGTGCACGAGGTGGATATCCGCCAGCAACCGGGGGTCGTAGTGCTGGACGCCCAGGCCGACGAGCGCCACGACCAGGAGCGCGATCGTGACCCAGATGGCGCCACGCAGGACGAGCGGAACCCTACGGGCCGGCGCGTAGACGGCGGGTACGCCGGGGAACGACCCCGTGACGGTGAACGACCCGTTGCCGTTGTGGTCGTTGGCGGCGGGGCGCTGGGAGCGCCGCACGCCGGGCACCTCGTCTGTCTGGGTGAAGGCGCGCAGGTGTGTGCCGTCACCGGGATACCGGCTCAGGTGGCCGGCCGACACCGATTGGGTGAGGTAGTTGCTCTGAGTCCGGTCGCCGTTGCTGGACGCGGTCCCGGGCGATCCTCCGCTCGCGAACCCCGCCAGGGTCGTGCCCCAGTGCTTCTCCACTACACCCGAAAACCGATCGACGTCCGCGTCGACGAGGTCGCCGTAGCGGCGGACGGCGGTGAGAGCCGAGCGTTGGTCCGGAAACCGCGACAGATCTCCGCCTTCGAGCGCTTCGAGCTGTGCCAGGGGGACACCGGTGCGGTCCTGGATCTCGACCAGGTCCACGCCCGACGCCTCGCGAGCCTCGCGCAGAGCAGTGCCGACGTCGGCGGGCTCCGAGCCCGGTTGCTGGCGTCGTCTCCCGCGGCGCCGCATCCTCTTGTCGCTGGCTGCGGTTACCACGTCTGCCCTCCTATGGCCCCCCAAATCGTACTGCGAAGTCTTTAATCCAAGTCTTCGGACTTCATCGGCGCGTTGGACGAGATCCTGGACCGCGACGACGGGTCTCAGCCTCCGGTCGACCGCCGGGATCCCGGCGGCTCCGTGGCGCCGAACCGGTGCTGGCGCCGGGCTCCGAACCGCCCCTGTCTGCGCCCGGGGGGGCACCTTCCTACCACCCCCCCGACGCTGGAGCGGTGACCCACCGCGTGGTGCCGGCACCGAGCGTGACGAGTGATCGGGGGCCATTGGCCGGCGGCCCGGCCCGTGGGCCCGGTCAGGGCGTTCCCGACTCCGGCCCGGCCCCATCCGCTCCGCCACAGCCTGTGGTGAATCGGGCGCCTCCTGTGAGGATAGGCCCCATGCCAGGCTCGAACCCCCTGGACCTGACGGGGACGTCAGGCCTGACATTCGCGTCAGGAAACGCTAACGTTGCCAGCCAGGGGGCTGTGGGCGTGGTGACAGCGAACGTCCTGGGTGATTCGCACGACACCTTGGTCCGAGGTGCCACCGGAGCCCGGTGCGAGAGGAGTGCGGATGCAGGCTGAAGAAGAGTTCCCAGGTACGTCTGCTGGCATGGTGGCCGATCTGGCTTCCTCGGACGATCCGCGCGCGATCTCCCGCACACTGCGCGAAACGCCGGTGATGCGGATCGACGACATGTTCACGCTGCTGACGCGCCGGGAGCACGTCGAGGAAGCCCTGCGGAAGTCGGCCCTCTACTGCTGGAGCGAGGTCCCCATGGACCTCGGCAACATCCGGCCCCTGATCCCGTTGATGATCGATCCGCCTCAGCACGTGAAGTACCGCCGGATCCTCGACCCCCTCTTCGCTCCCAAGAAGATGGCGCAGCTCGAGGACGAGGTGGTGGCGCTGGTCAAGGAGCTGGTCGACGAGTTCGCGGCCAGGGGCTCGTGCGACCTCCACGAGGAGTTCGCTGTTCCCCTGCCGTGCCGGGTGTTCCTGCGCTTGATGGGTCTGCCCCTCTCCGACCTGGACATCTTCCTGGCGGTGAAGGACGAGATCATCCGCCCACCCGGGCTCACCATGGAAGAGCAGGCACCGCACCGCAAAGCGGCGGGCGAGACCGTCTATGCGTATTTCGATGCGGAAGTGAAGAAGCGCCGCGCTCAGCCGCCTACGGACGACCTGCTCGGGCAGATCATGGAGAAAGAGGTCGACGGGGTCCAGCTCACCGACGAGGAAGTGCTCGACATCTGCTTCTTGTTCATCATCGCCGGGCTCGACACCGTGACGGACTCCCTCGACTGCTTCTTCGCCTATCTGGCCCAGGAGCCCGACCAGCGCCGTCTGCTCGTGGAGGACGAGAGCGCCATTCCCTCTGCGGTGGAAGAGCTGCTCCGCTGGGAGAGCCCGGTGCCGGCCGTGCCGAGGGTTGTGACCGAGGACGTCGAATACGAGGGTTGCCCGATCCCCGCCGGCGAGCAGGTGATGCTCCTCCTCGGGTCGGCCAACACCGACGACACCGCCCATCCCGGAGTGGACTCCGTCGACCTGCGCCGCAATCCCAATCCGCACCTGGCCTTCGGTGGAGGGGTGCACCGCTGTCTCGGGTCGCACCTGGCGCGGGTGGAGCTGCGGGTGGCGTTGCGCGAGTTCCACCGCAGGATTCCCGACTACTGGCTCAAGCCCGGCACCGTGCTCGACTACACGCCGGGACTGCGCTCGTTGCTCACCCTGCCGATCGAATTCAAGCCGGCCGGCTGACTCGAGGGATGCGCATCCTCCTCGACACCGAGGTCTGTCAGGGTCACGGCCGTTGCTACACCTTGGCACCCACGCTGTTCGACTCCGACGACCTCGGGCACTGCGTCTTGCTCGTCGACGAAGTCCCCGCCGGGCACGAGGCCGAGGCCCGCACCGGTGTCGACAATTGTCCGGAGCACGCCCTGACCCTCGAGGGCTGACCTTCAAGGCTGCAGTTCGAGGCTGAACTGCAAGAGGTTGTTCCATGACCGGCAGATCACATCGCCGGCGAGAGAACAGGTCAGCCGCCCCGCATGGTGTTGCCCTGGTCCGAAGAGCTGACGACCACGCGGGTCCCTACCCCGTCTCGCGACAGGAGCTCGGTCGTCAAGGCCTCTTCGGCACGCGCCACGGTGCGCCGTCCAGCCACGTCGACGAGTCCGATCGCTGCCTGCGGACCGCGCTCGCGGTCGAAGGGCGCGGTGTAGGCCACGACGGTGCCGCTCGTGCCGGCGGTGCCGCTCGTGCCGGCGGTGCCGACCGATGCTTCGACCTCCAGGGCGTCGGCCATCGCGTCCACGGTCTCCTGGAGCTTTTCGGGCGGTCGGGGTGCCTCCTCGGGGGCGTGACGCGAGTAGAGCCCCACCGAATGCTTGGTCAGGTAGTACCCGTTGCCGTGCACGAGGGCGTGCTCCCCCCGGCCGTCGCGCAGCCACCCGAAGGTGTTGGCGATGGAATGGGTCACGTAGTTGCTCCCCGGACCTCCGTGGTAGGGAAGCCCACCGGTCAGGGTGAGCGGACGGGGATCGTCGGGCGCGATGTCGAAGCTGTCTCGGGCGACCTCCACCGAGCTCGGGAAGCACGCGTAGAGGTCCAGGCCTTCCACCTCGTCCATAGTGATCCCCGCCGAGCCCAGGGCCCGACGGGCGCACTCGGCCAGCGCGGGGGAGCGGTGCAGCACGGGTCGTTCCGACAGGTACCACAGGTCATGCGCGTCGGCCCATCCCGACAGATAGGCGACCTCGTCGGCCCCGAGGCCCCACGAGCGCGCCGTGGCGGCGTCGGTGACTATGACCGCCGCGGCCATGTCCACGTCCATGACGGCGTTCACGTACTTGGGGTAGGGGAAGTAGACCATGCGGTTGTCCGGGGTGACCGTCATGATCTGCTCGGCGTCGCGTCGCGTGGGGAACCACGACACCGGGTTGTCCGCCGCCACGGCGTTGAACCGGGCCATGAGGTCACCGATGGCTGCGCGGTGGGTGGCGGGATCGTGGCCCGCGCCGTGGGCGACGGCCGACTCCACCAGCGCGTACATGGTGGTGGCCTGGGCCAGTCCGTGGGCGCCTTCCACCGGGTGCAGTCCCATGTCGGGCTCGAGCGGTGGCCACGTGTCGGGCCAGCCGTCGGACGTCGGCCACTGCAGATCGACGCCCTGTTTCTTGGCGCGCCGGCGCGTGGCGAGGGCCTCGGCCCCGACGATCAGGACGCGGGGTTGCCCGCCGTCGGACACGAGCTCGGCGGCCCGGTTGACGAGCCACTGCGGGATCGACCCTCCCATGCCCGAGCAGCGCGCTTCGGCCCCGGTGGCGCCGAGTCGTCGGGCCAGCTCGGGGGCCGGATCGCCGTGGCGCAGAGACAGCGAGTGGACCATGAAGAGGTGCGTCAGGTCAGAGAGCACCGAGCCGGGGCCGGTGCCGTTGCCGGCGGAGCCCGAGGAGCTGACGCCGCCGATGTCGGCCACGGCGCGCCGGGCCGCGTCCTCCATGAGCTCGAACGGGTCGGGCGCCGCGCTCGGGTCCTCCTCGCGGTTGGTCAGCTGTCCGGCGCCGACCACCACCGGGACGCGCGTCCAGTCCATCGTCAGGCACCTTCCTCGGGCCCGATCGGGCCCTGTTCGATGCGGGGTCGCATGCGGGTGAGGCGTTCGCACCCGCTGTCGGCGGCGACGGCGTCAGCCGCCGCACCGGAGTGGGCCCGGGCCGACGCGGCTCGGTCGTTCGTCTCGCCGACTCCGAGCCGATCCGGTCGTGTCGCGCCGATCCGACTCAGTCGTTCTTCTCGGCGAAGCGGCCCAGGTCCGCCGCCAGGATCTTCTTGCGCGCGCCGGTGTCGCGGCGCGGCCGGATCGAAGTGTCGACGTCGGCGGACTCGGCCCGCAGGGCCGACACCGTGCACTTCTCCCTCGGCCGATGCGCGAAGGGGTCGAAGCGGAACAGGCGCATGGCGTTCTCGTGGGTGATCTTGTTCACCTCGGAGTCCGGCACCCCGGCCAGGTACTTCATGGCGATCTCGGGGGCGTTGGGCCATGTCGAGTCGGAGTGGGGGTAGTCGCATTCCCAACACACGTTGTCGATCTCCAAGAAGCGCCGGTTCTCCACGCCGAAGGCGTCGTCGATGAAGCAGGTGACGATGCGCTCTTTGAACACCTGGCTCGGGAGCATGTCGCCGAAGTCCTGGCCCGTCCACTTGTGGTGGTGCTGGTAGACGTAGTCGACGCGCTCGAGGAAGTACGGGATCCATCCGATGCCGCCCTCGGACAACGCGATGCGGAGCGCGGGGTACTTGCGCAGGACCGGCGAGAAGAGCAGGTCCGCGGCGCACTGGATGATGTTGACCGGCTGCAGCGCGATGAGCACGTCGAAGGGGGCGTCGGGCGCGGTGATCGCCAGCTGCGACGAGGAGCCGATGTGCAGGCACACCACCGTCCCCTCCTCCTCGCACGCCGTCCAGAAGGGGTCCCAGTGGTCGGAGTGGAAGCTCGGCCAGCCCAGCTTGGAGGGGTTCTCCGAGAACGTCACGGCGTGGCTTCCCTTGGCCGCCACGCGCCGCACCTCGTTCGCCATGAGCTGGGGGTCCCAGATGGGCGGGATGCTGAGAGGGATGAAGCGGCCCGGGTAGGTGCCGCACCAGTCCTCGATGTGCCAGTCGTTGTAGGCCCGCAGCATGTCGATGGCGAGCTCTTTGTCGTCGGTCCGGGCGAAGAGCTGGCCGCAGAACTGGACGAACGAGGGGAAGCACATCGACCCGAGCACGCCGTTGGCGTTCATGTCCCGGACCCGCTCGTGGATGTCGTAGCAGCCCTTGCGCATCTCCTCGAACGAGGTCGGCTCGATGCCGTACTCCTCGGGGGGTCGGCCCACCACCGCGTTGAGGCCCACGTTGGGGATGAGGTTGCCCTCGAACGACCACACGTCGGTGCCGTCGTCGTTGTGGACGATGCGTGGCGCCCGGTCCTTCCACTTGGCCGGGACGCGGCCCTCGAACATGTCGGGGGGCTCGACGACGTGGTCGTCGACACTCACGAGGATGAGATCTTCGGCTTGCATCGCGCTCCTCCCCCTCTGGTCGCCCCTCTACTCGGCGACATCCCGATCATATAGACGCGGCGATCATATACCTGACGTCCGTGTCAGGCACAGGCCGGCCGGTGGTCCTACACTGCGCCCCGATGCACGCCGACGCGCCCAGGGGACTGGCAGGGGTGGCCCGGGCCGACCCCGACCGGGTGGCGCTCGTGTTCGGTGACCGGCGCATGACCTTCGGTGAGCTCGACCGTGCCGCCAACGCCATGGCTCATGCCATCGCGCCGCACGCGACCCGTCCCGGCGACCGCGTGGCCGTGATGATGGGCAATTCCACCGACGGGTTCGCGGTGTGGCACGGTGCCACCCGCCTCGGGGCGCTCGTCGTGCCGATCTCGACCCGGCTCACCGACAGCGAGGTGGCCTACATCGTCGAGGATTGCGGAGCCGCGGTGCTGGTGCACGACGGCTCGGACGTGGCCGAGCGCGCCGCCGGCAACGCCGGGGTCGCAAGCCTCGACGTCCAGAGCCCGGAACTGGCGCTGAGCCTGTCGAGCGGCCGGGCCGAGGCCCCCACGGGGGAATTCCTCGGCACCCCCGTGGTCGCCATGACCTACACGTCGGGGACCACGGGCCGACCCAAGGGCATCGCCCGCCCCGCCCCCGCCCCGGCCCGCGAGACCCCCCCGAGCCCCTTCGCCACGTTCTGGGGCTTCGGTCCCGACGACGTCCATCTCATGTGCGGCCCGATGTACCACACCGCGCCGAGCGCCTATGCGCTCATGAGCCTGGGCGAGGGCGGCACGGTGGTGGTCATGGCGCGGTGGGACTCGGCCGAGTGCCTCCGGCTCATCGAGTCCGAGCGCGTCACCACGGCGCAGATGGTGCCGGCCAACTTCATCCGCATCCTCGAGGCCGACTGGAAGTCCTACGACCGCTCGAGCGTGCGCAAGGTCCTCCACGCCGCCGCGCCGTGCCCCGTGCCGGTGAAGCGCAGGATCATCGAGGTCTTCCCCCCCGACACCGTGTGGGAGTACTACGGCGCCAGCGAGGGGATGGCGTCGGTCATCTCACCGGAGCAATGGCTGGCCAAGCCCGGCAGCGTCGGTCGGCCCTTCCCGGGCCTGACGGTGCGGATCGTGGACGAGGCCGGCGCCGATCTCCCCGCCGGCGAGGTGGGGTCGATCTACATCTCGGCCTTCGCCGGACAGCGGTTCCGCTACCACAACGCCCCCGACAAGACCGAGTCGGCCTGGCACGGCGACTACTTCACCGTCGGTGACATGGGGTGGCTCGACGAGGACGGCTACCTCTTCCTCGCCGACCGGCGCACCGACCTCATCATCAGCGGCGGCGTCAACGTCTACCCGGCCGAGGTCGAGGCCGCGCTGATCGACGACGACGACGTGGTCGACGCGGCGGTCATCGGCCTGCCCGACGAGCGCATGGGCCAGAAGGTGCACGCCGTGGTGGAGCTGCGCCCCGACGCGGCGCGCGACGCCGACGCGCTCACGGCGCGCCTGGCGGGGCGCCTGGCGGACTTCAAGCTTCCCCGCACCATCGAATTCGTCGACGAGCTGCCGCGCGAGCCCAATGGCAAGGTGCTCAAGACCAAACTGCGTGAAGAGCGGATGCAACCGGCCCCGGCCGGTGGAGGGGAGACGACATGACCGAAGCCCACGACGTGCGGGGCGAAGCCCGCCTGCTCATCGACGGCAAGCTCGTCGAGGCGAGCTCCGGTGCGACGTTCGACAACATCGACCCCACCACCGAGGCGGTGCTCGGTGACACCGCCGACGGCACCGCCGCCGACATGGACTCCGCCATCGCCGCGGCGCGCCGCGCCTTCGACGAGACGGCCTGGTCCACGGACCACGAGCTGCGCCGGCGCTGTCTCGAGCAGTTCCACGCCGCCTGCGCGGCGCACATCGAGGAGCTCCGAGCCATCACCGTGGGCGAGGTGGGCAGCCCCATCGCCCTCACCTACGCCAACCAGGTCGACCTGCCCATCGACGACCTGGGGTACTGGGTCGAGGAGCCCGTCCGCTACGAGTACGAGAAGTGGCTCCCCCAACGTGACGTCTTCGGCCAGCCCCAGCGCCGGCTGGTGCGGCGCGAGGCGGTGGGAGTGGTGGGTGCCATCACGCCGTGGAACTTCCCGCTGAACCTCAACCTCGCCAAGTTGGGCCCCGCGCTCGCCGCGGGCAACACCGTCGTGCTCAAGCCCGCCCCCGACACGCCGTGGTCGGCCACCGTCCTCGGCCGGATCATCGCCGAGGAGACCGACATCCCCGCCGGGGTGGTCAACGTGGTGGCGTCGTCGGACCATCTCGTGGGTGAGGTCCTCACCACGGACCCACGCGTCGACATGATCACCTTCACGGGGTCGACGGCCACGGGCCGGCGCATCATGGCCAAGGGGTCCGACACGGTGAAGAAGGTGTTCTTGGAGCTCGGCGGCAAGTCGGCCAACATCGTGCTCGACGACGCGCCCGACCCGGGCGGCGCCATCGCGGTGAGCGCCATCGGCGTGTGCACCCACGCCGGGCAGGGCTGCGCCATCGCGACCCGGCTGCTCGTCCCCCGGTCGCGCTACGACGAATTCCTCGGGCTGGCCGACACCATGATGGCGAGCGTGACCTACGGCGACCCGTGGGACGCCGCGAATCTCCAGGGCCCGCTCATCAGCGCCAAGCAGCGCGACCGGGTCATGGGCTACATCGAGACGGGGAAGTCCGAAGGGGCCCGATTGGTGCGGGGTGGGTCGAGGCCCCCCCAGTTCGACAAGGGCTTCTTCGTCGAGCCCACCTTGTTCGCCGATGTCGACGCCAAGGCGACGATCGCCCAGGAGGAGATCTTCGGTCCCGTGCTCGTGGTGATCCCCTTCGAGGACGACGACGACGCCGTGCGCATCGCCAACGACTCGATCTACGGGCTGTCGGGCGCGGTCACGAGTGCGTCGGAGGAGCGGGCCATGGCCGTGGCCCGGCGCGTCCGCACCGGCACCCTCATGGTCAACGGAGGGTTTTGGAACGCCCCCGACGTGCCCTTCGGCGGGTACCGCCAGAGCGGGGTCGGGCGCGAGAACGGCGTGGAGGGCTTCGAGGAGTACCTCGAGACGAAGGCCATCGCCCTGCCCGCCACCTGAGTCGCCCCTTTTCTTGGGACTCGAGAGGCGCGAACTACAAGTTTGTAGTTCGCGCCGTCGGGGCCGGAAACCCCGCTTTATCTCCCCTGGTCAGAGACATGTTTGGCGCCTCCTCTAGGAATTTCGGATTTTGCTCACTACAAACTAGAGAGCAATGGGACGAACCCTGGACGATGACGCCCTCTCGGAGTACGGCGACCTGATGTTCGGCCGGCGCATCCGGTTGCGCGTCCTGCTCTGGGCGCACGCGCAGGACGAGGCCTTCAACCAGTCGGAGGCGGCGGTCGGTGTCTCCTACAGCTCTTCGGGAGAGGTCGCCAAGGAGCTCGAGCGTCTGGTCCGGCTCGGCATGCTGAGGAAGTTCGGCCGGCCCTCACGGGTCGGCCCCCAGAACTACCTTCGGGTCGAACACCCCGGGTGGGCGATTGCGGTGGCCGCCCGCGCTGCGGTGGACAAGGGCCTGCCCGAGCTCAAGGAGCCCGAGCACAAGGAGTCTGAGCCGGGCTCGGCCCGGGTGGGCGGGGGAGGAACCACCGCTGCGAAGGTGCGCCCCGTCCGGGGCAACCGCACGATCTGAAGACGGTCGAGCTACTCGCGTCCCAAGATGGCGGTCCCGGTGGAGGAGATCCAGCCCCCCGTGGCGTTCACGGCGGCCAGCCGGGCGTCTTTGACCTGGCGGTCGCCGCACTCCCCGCGCAGCTGCTTCACGGCTTCGACCAGCAAGAAGATGCCGCGCATGCCCGGCTGGCACGACGACAGCCCGCCCCCGTCGGTGTTGGTCGGCAGGGCCCCGCCCACGCGCAACGTGCCCCCTTCGACAAAGGCACCGCCTTCGCCCTTCTTGCAGAAGCCGAGGCCCTCGAGCGTCAGCAGCACCGTCAGGGTGAAGCTGTCGTAGACCTCGACGACGTCGATGTCGGCCGGGGTGACGCCGGCCTGCGCGAAGGCCTTCTTGCCCGACCGCACGCACGGTGATTCGGTGAAGTCGTTCCACTCGCTCATGGTCGTGTGCGAGATGGCCTCGCCCGTGCCCAGTACCCAGATGGGGGTGTTGGCGCAGTCGCGGGCGCGCTCCTCGTGAGTCAAGAGGATGGCGCCGCCGCCGTCGGAGCGGATGCAGCAGTGGAGCTTGGTGAAGGGGTCCGCGATCATCCTCGACGACTGGACGTCCTCGATGGTGATGGGGTCGCGGTAGTAGGCGTCGGGATTGAGCCCGGCGTTGTAGCGCGCCGAGACGGCGATCTCGGCCAGCTGCTCGATGGTGGTGCCGAACTCGTGCATGTGGCGTCGGGCCGACATGGCGTGCTTGGCGATGAGCGTGTGGCCGAAGGGGGCGTCGAACTGGATCGGGCCCCGGTTGCCGAAAAAGAGGTTGGCGGTCCGGGACCTGCGCTTCAGATCGGCGCGTGACGTCGACCCGTACGAGAGCAGGACGGTGTCGATCTGGCCCTGGGCGATGGCGGCCACGGCATGCTCGAGAAACATCTCCCAGCACGAGCCGCCCACACCGGTCGAGTCGATGTAGTCGATGTGGTTGGCCATGCCCAGGTACTCGGCCAGCTCGATGGGGGGCAGGGCCCCGGTCCCGTGCGACATGAACCCGTCGACCTCGTTCCGGGAGATGCCCGCGTCGGCGAGAACCCGGCTCGTGGCCTGGTGGTGGAGCTCGAACGCGGACTTGTCGTCCACCCGGCCGCAGTCCGACAGCGCCGCGCCCACGATCGCCACCCGTCTCGCCATGAAGTCCCTCTCACTTTCACCCGTTTACGTTGTACCGGTCTCGACCGACTCGTCCGTCCCGTCCGACTCGACCGACCCGCCGGAGAAACCTGACACCGGCGTCGGAGAACGCGGGAGCGAAGGGTAGCGTGGCCTCGTGACCGAAGGCACACCAGTGGCGCTGCGCGACCCGCTCCGAGACGTCCCGAGCAGGCCTCCGGGGTCGGTGCGTCGCACCATGCACGTCGACGTGGGGCCGCGCGGCGAGTGGAGCTCACCCCTGGCCATGGAAGGCGCCGCCCGGGACCTGCGCACCGCACCGCAGGGCCCCGATGCGGGCCCCGGCGGCGTGCCGGGGGGAGCCACGACGTTGGCCGAGGTGCACGTCATGGCCGGTTTCGACATCTCGCGCCGCTTGGAGTCGCTCACCACGTCGCCCGCCGCGCCGTGGACCGACGCCGTCATCGGGACGCGCGCCGGTGGAGGGTTCCGGCGCCACCTCGAGGAGGTGGTGCCGCCCGAGGAGGCGGGGTCGCTGTTGCGCCAGGTGCTCGACGACATGCCGGCCGCCGCGCTCATCTCGGGCTACGGGCTGATGCGCATGGCGCGACGCAAGGGGCACCACCCCAGCACCCTCACGCCCACCGGGGCGCTCGACCGCATGACCGACCTGTGCTCGGGGTGGCGGACGGGGGGCACCGCCGTGTTGAGCATCGCGGCCGGCGAGGGCGTGCCCATGCAGGACTGCCCGCCGGTACCGCGGCCCAGCGGGGCCGATCCCTCGGCGTGGCACGACATCGGCCCGCTCCAGATGGACTGGATGCGTCGCCGCCGCTTGATGGACGTCGTGGTCGAACCGGACGGCACCTTCGCCATCTGGGCCATGTTCCGCGACACGGTGGGCGAGGGGGAGGGCGACGAGGTCGTGCTGCACGAGTACACCGTGCGGGTCGGGGGCACCGACGGCGTGGTCGGCTCGATCGTGGCCGAGCCCCGCGTGCTGCCGTTCCCCGAGTGCCCGGCCGCCGCCGACGCCGTGGGGGCGCTGGTCGGCTCCGAAGTGAGCGCCCTGGCCCCGGTCGTGCACGACACCTTGACCGGGATCGCCTCGTGCACGCACCTGAACGACCTTCTGCGGGCGCTCGGAGGCGTGGGGGGCCTCCTCTCGCTGGCGAACGTGCGCTGAAGGGGTCTGCCCTCCGCTGCTGTCCCCGCCTTACCCGGCCGGGAGCAGGGCCAGGTTGCGGATGGTCCTGGCACAGGCGTGGGCAGCTTCGACACCCTTCACCGTGAAGTGCTCGGCGAAGAACGCGGCGTGCTCGTCGTGTTCGTGGAAATGGTGCGGGGTCAGGACCGCCGAGATGATCGGCACGTCGGTGTCGAGCTGCACCCGCATCAGGCCGTTGATGACCGCGGCGGCGACGAACTCGTGGCGGTAGATGCCCCCGTCGACGACGAGGCCGGCCCCGACGATCGCCGCGTAACAACCGGAGTCGGCCAGGCGCTTGGCGTGCAGGGGGATCTCGAAGGAGCCCGGTACCCGGAAGAGGTCGATCTGGTCCCGTGCCACTCCCAGGGTGGCGATCTCCTCGAGGAACGAGTCACGACAGCAGTCGACGATCACGTCGTGCCATGTGGACTGGACGAACGCCACGCGTATCGCCCGGTTCCCCCGTTCGGGATGGGGACTGTTCATGTGGCCTCCCTTTCGCGCGTGATCACAAGGTCATCGAGCTCGTCGAGGACCTCCACGGAGGTGAGCTCGGCTCGGGGAAACGCCTGCCCGCGGGCCGCGGCCCAGAACGCCTCGAGGTGCGCCTTCGACTGCCACCGGGCCACGCCGACGAAGGTGCGGGGCTCGTCCTCGGACCGCAGCAACGCGCTGCCGAGGGCGCCGGCCCGGTCTCGTCGGATCGCGATCGTCCCCTCGTGCCACCACTCGCGAAACTCCGCCTCGGCGTCCGGGGCGACCTCCCACCGGTAGATCACGCGGATCATCGCCCGCGAGGCGCGTCGCCCAACGTCGTTTCGCCCAACGTCGTTTCGCCCAACGTCGTGTCGCAGGACCGGTCGGAGTGGGATGCCACGGGCCCTCCCAGAAGTAGAACCTGTTCTAGAATAGCGCTCCGGGGGCTCGTCGTCGACCTCTGTCCCGCCTTACTCGAGCACGCCCTCGTCGAGGAGACGAGCCTGCTCGGCGCCGGAGAGGCCGAGGACCTCGCCCAGCACGTACTCGTTGTGCTCGCCCAGCGTGGGGCTCGGTCGCGTGAAGCCCGCGGGCGCGTCGCTCAGCCGGAAACCGTTGTGCTCGTAGCCGCACTCGCCCATACAGGGATGCTCCAGGGTCACGAAATGATGGCGGTGATGCAGCTGGGGGTCGGCCGAGGCGTCGCCCAGGTCGGCCACGGGCACGGCTTCGATCCCGAGCTCCTGCAGGGTGGTCGCCACGTCCTCGGGGGCGCGTCGCGAGGTCCACGCCATGACGAGGTCTTCGACCTCGTCGATGCCGGCCTGCCGAGCCTCGAGGCTGGCGAAGCGACGCGCCGTGGCGTCGTCGAGGCCGATGACCCGGGCCAGCGCCGTCCAGTCGTCGTCGTCCCAGGCCGCCACCGCCACCCAGCGGTCTTCACCGGCGCAGGCGAAGGCGCCATGGGGCACGGCGCGCTCGGACCGGTTGCCCTGGCGCGAGCCCACGTGGCCGTTGACGTCGTAGTCGAGCACCCACGGGCTGAGCGAGTACACCGCCGCCTCGACCTGGGCCACGTCGAGATGCACGCCTTTGCCCGTCCGGCGCCGGTACAGGAGCCCGGCCGCCAGCGCGCTGGCGACGAAGCGGGGGGCGAGGGAGTCGGTGATCGTCCCGTAGGGGCCCACCGGCTCGCGGTCGGGCCAGCCGGTCAAGAGGTTGTAGCCACCGAGCGCCGAGCCCTGGCCGCCGAAGCCGGGGTAGTCCTTGTGGGGGCCGGTCTGGCCCTGGAGGCACGAGCTGACCATGACGAGGTCGGGCTTCTCGACCACCATCGACGCGTAGTCGAGGCCGAAGCTGCGCATGGCCCGGGGCGCGTAGTTCTCCGCCACGGCGTCGGCCCACTGCACCAAGCGTTTGGCGATGGCCACGCCGTCGGGGTGTTTGAGGTTGAGGGTCACGCTCAGCTTGCCCACGTTGAGGGCGTCGAACATGTCCGACCCCTCGAGCCCGCACGGGTTGCCCGGCCCCATGCCGTAGGTGCGGAGGAAGTCGGGGCGCGACCGCGACTCGATGCGCACCACGGTGGCGCCGTGCTCGGCGAAGTACCGCACCGCGATGGGACCGGCCGCGCCCGTGCCGACCTCCACGAGCTTCACACCCGACCAGGCCGGCGGGCCGTTCCCGCTCGTTTCGGCGTCGCCGGGGGCGGGGCGCTGAGCGCGTGGGGCGGGGCGCGCCGGGAAGTGCACGGGCTCGGTGTCCGGCGCCCGCCGGGCCGGGCCGGAAGGACCGGGCCGCGCCACGGCGTCGCCGGGGCTCGTGACATGGACGAAGGAGCGCGGGAAGTGGGTGGCGGGGGCGAGGTCGCAGAAGAACGCGCGCGCCTCGAGCTGGCGGCTCTCGATGAGCTGGCGCGGGGAGTTGGCGGGGGCGAGCATGAGGTTGGTCTCCACCGCGATCTCGTAGAGCTCGGCCATGGTGTGGCGCAGGAAGTACTCGGCGATGGGCGCGGCGATGGCGTCGAGCTCCTCGCGACTGACCCGGTTGTGGTCGTAGGTCGTCCAGTCCCGCTCGCTGAGCGCCGGCGTCGCCAGGCCGTCCTCGGCGACGAGCCGGGTGATGGTCTGCATGTTGGCGACCCGGGCCTTGCCGCCGCGCAGGCCGAAGGACACGAACCCGTCACCGCACGGCCAGATCTCGCGGGTGATCCCGACGCTCGCCCCCGAGCGCTTGCCGCGATTCTTGGTGCGGGGGAAGCGGCCCACGTGCCCCATCGAGGCGATCATCACCGCCTCCTGGGCCGAGACGTCGACGACCTGGGGGCGTCCCGAGGCCAGGGCGCTCAACGTGGCCACCACCGCTTCGGGGCCGACGTGGGACCACGCCGTGGGCTCGGTGCACCGCACCGGCGCCCGGTCGGGGTCGCCGGTGCAGTACATGTTCCCCGTCGACGCCATCACGCCCAGGTCGGTGGCCCGCCAGCGCGCCCGGGGGCCGTCGGTGCCGAAGGGGGTGACGTGCACCCACACCGCGCCGGGCGCCCGCGTCGGGTCGACGTCCAGGGCGCCGGGCCAGCCCGGGGTGTCGAGCACGACGTCGGCGTCACCGAGGAGCTCGGCCAGGCGGGGGTCGTCGGTCCCGGTCACCTCGACACACGTCTTGCCCGCGGTCCACGCCGTGAAGCGCAGCGATGTGCCGTCGGGGCCGACAGGAGCCACCCACCGCAGGGGGTCGCCCCCGGGGGGCTCGACCTTGATCACGTCCGCGCCCAGATCGGCGAGGATGCGCCCCGACATCGCGGCGGGCTCCGCGGCCAGGTCGACGACGCGCACGCCGGCCAGCAGCGCCTCGGGCACGCCCCCCACGCCGGTCACCCGGTGGCTCGCCGCGCTAGGAGGCGACGCGCTCGAGAACGTGCACGCCGCAGGCCGAACCCAGTCCGATGACATGGGTCAGGCCCACCCGGGCGCCCTCGATCTGGCGGTCGCCCGCTTCACCGCGCAGGTGCGTGGCCACTTCGTAGAGGTTGGCGACGCCGGTGGCGCCGATGGGATGGCCCTTGGAGATGAGACCGCCCGAGACGTTCACGGGGATGGCCCCGTCGCGCCACGGGCCGCGGCGGTCGATGAAGTCGCCCGCCCCTCCCGGCTCGCACAGTTGCAGGTTCTCGTAGTGGATGAGCTCGGCGGTGGCGAAGCAGTCGTGCAGCTCCACCAGGTCGAGGTCCTGGGGCGACACACCGGACTGCTCGTAGGCGGCGGCCGCGGCCCGCTTGGTGAGCGTGCTCACGTCGGGCTGGGCGGTGTCGGACTCGACATAGGGGTCCGAGGTGAGGACCGAGGCCGAGATCTTCACGGCCCGACGCCGGACGTCGGGGTCGAGGGTCTTGAGCTTGGCGTCCGAGCACAGCACCACCGACGCCGCGCCGTCGCCGGTGGGGCAGCACATGAGCAGGGTGTTGGGATAGGCGACCATGGCCGCTTCCATGACCTCGTCGAGGCTGAAGACCTTGCGGTACTGGGCCAGGGGGTTGAGCGACGAGTGGGCGTGGTTCTTCTCCGCCACCTTGGCGAACTGCTCGAACCCGACCCCGTCGTGGCGCGACGCGTAGTCCATGCCCGCCTGGGCGAAGACGCCCGGCATGAGCTGGGTCCCGAGGATCCCCTCCACCGGCATCACCGAGCCGTAGCGGCCCGACGGCTCGAATCCCTTGGGCGCCGACCGGGCCTGGCCGGCGCTTCCCAGCAGGCCCATCTTGCCCATCTGCTCCACCCCGACGGCCAGGGCCATGTCGGCCTCGCCGGCCTTGATGGCCATGATGCCGGTGCGGACCGCGGTGGCTCCGGTGGCACACGCATTGGCCACGTTGTAGACGGGGATGCCGGTCTGGCCGATCTGCTTCTGGAGGCGTTGGCCGAGCATGTTCGACGCCTCCATGAGGCTCCCGGCCGCCAGGATCTGGATGTCGTGGATGGTGGCGCCGGCGTCGGTGAGCGCGGCGAGCGCGGCTTCACTGGCGAGGTCGATGGAGTCCTTGTCGGGGTACCGGCCGAACTTGGTCATCGAAGCCCCGATGATCCAGGCGTCTCCTGCCATGTGTCGCTCCTTCTGTGCGGTGCGGGTGAAGCGGTGATGCAGGTCGAGCGGTGATGCGGGTCGAGCGGTGATGCGGGTGGGGGTCCTAGGCGGGGGTGAAGCCGAAGGCGACGGCCTCGGTCCCTTCCTCATCGAGGCCGCACGGGAAGGTCGTGAGCCGCACCCCCATGCCGAGCTCGAACTTTTCCGCCTCCGAGCCGGCGTCGACGATGTTGCCCTTCACCACGCCGCCCCCGTCCAGCTCGATCACCGATGACACATAGGGGACCGGGACGTTGGGCGCGGCCCGGTGCACGATCGTGAAGGACCGGACCGTGCCGGTCGTGGCTAGCGCCTTGGGCTCGAAGTCCTGCTTCCCGCAGCGCGCGCAGGCGTTGCGGCGGTCGAAGAAGAGCGCCCCGCAGCTCGTGCAGGCCTGGGCCACCAGGTGGGGGTCACCCTCGATCACCAGGTAGTCGACAACGGGGATACGCCGTCCGTTGGGCTCACTCACGGCCGAGACCCTAGCCGGTGTGCTGACACGGCTGTCAGTCGAGCGGGCCCGGCATGGCACACTTTGCGGCGACCGCCCCGCGACCCGAGGAGGACGACCCCGTGTCGGACCAGCCGCTCGAGGACCAGGTACTGCACCGCGTCGAGAACCGGGTGTCGTGGATCACGCTCAACCGGCCCGAGGTTCGCAACGCCATCACCCACGACCAGCGCGAGCGCGTCATCGAGCTCCTCGACGCCGCCAGCGCCCAGGTCGACATCGGGGCCGTGGTCCTCACCGCCACCGGCGACGGGTTCTGCACCGGAGCCGACCTGCGGGCGGGCCGTCCCCCCGCCCCGCCGCGCCCCGAGGGCGCCCCCGACCGCATCATGGGAGACGCCTCGCGCATGATCCGCCGCGGCGCGCAGCGCCTCATCTCGGCGGTGCTCGACTGCGAGAAGCCCGTGGTCGGGGCCGTGAACGGCACGGCGGCCGGGATCGGGGCGCACCTTGCCTTCGCATGCGACCTGGTGGTGGCGGCCCAAGGGGCGCGCTTCATCGAGGTCTTCGTCCGGCGCGGCATCTCCCCCGACGGCGGGGGCGCCTACCTGCTGCCCCGGCTGATCGGGCTGCAAAAGGCGAAGGAGCTCATCTTCTTCGGCGACGACCTCCACGCCGATGACGCCGCCAAGCTGGGGCTGGTCAACCAGGTCGTACCGCGCGAGCAGCTCGAGCACGCCGCGGGCGAGCTGGCGCAGCGCCTGGCGGGCGGCCCGACGAAGGCCATCGGCATGGCCAAGTGGTTGCTCAACCGCTCCCTCGAATCCGACCGCCGCACCGCCTTCGACGAAGAGGCGTGGGCCCAGGAGCTGATCGTGGGCACGGCCGACGCCGGCGAGGGGCTACGCGCCTTCGCCGAGCGCCGGGCGCCCGAGTTCAAGGGCTACTAAGGGAGGCGCGGCGGCTTTCTCCGGTCCGGCACCCCGAAGTAAGCTGACACGAAAGTCAGAGAACGCCGGTCGGACGGTCGGCGGTGGCCCCCTCCGGTGGGGGGACGTCAGGGGAGGTGCGATGGCTCGCGAATACCGGCTCATCTCGGCGGACGGGCACGTGGTCGAGCCGCCTGACATGTGGACGAAGTACCTTCCCAAGAAGTTCCACGATCGGGCCCCCAAACTGGTCAAAGACGCCAAGGGCGGCGACGCCTGGGAGCTCGTGCCGGGCATGGCCCCGATGCCGCTGGGCCTCGTCACCAACGCGGGGCCGTTCGGCAAGCGCTACGAGGAGCTCGAGTGGTTCGGCGCGACCTACGACTCCATCCTGCAGGGGTCGTTCGTGGGCAAGGCGCGCGTGGAAGAGCAGGATTTCGACGGTGTCGACGCCGAAGTGCTGTTCCCTTCGCAGCGGACCATGGGCGCGTTCATGGCCCAGGAGGACGACGACTACCACCTGGCCGGGCTCGAGGCCTACAACACCTGGATGCACGACGAGTTCATGGCCGCGGACCCCGACCGGCTCATCGGACTGGCCCAGATGCCGGGCGTCGACATCCAGACCTCGGTCAAGTGGCTGCGCGACGCCAAGGCGGCGGGGTACCGCGGCGTCATCATCTCTGCCTACCCGTCGGGGAACGCCGAGCTCTCCGACGAGGACGATGCCTTCTGGGAGGTCGCCCAGGAAGACCAGATGCCCGTGCACATCCACAGTGGTCTGCGCCAAGCCGGCAAGCGCACCGCAGGCTCGTTCCAGAAAGCAGCCGCCTCCATGAGCCGGACCATCGGCCTGGCCGAGATGGGTGGCCCGGTCGGAGACGCATCGCAGTTCATGTCCAAGTTCATCTACTCGGGCATCTACGACCGCTTCCCCGATCTCCAGATGGTGGCGGTGGAATGCGGGGCGGGATGGGTCCCGCACTTCCTCGAGCACATGGACGACCACTACTGGCGCAACCGGACGTGGACGGAGACGAAGCTCCAGATGCTGCCGAGTGAGTACTTCCGACGCAACTGGAAGATGACCTTCATCCGCGAGCCGTTCGCGGTGGCGGTGCGGCACTGGATCGGCGTGGACAACCTGATGTGGTCGACCGACTACCCGCATCACCGCCACGACTGGCCCTACAGCCGGCGGATCGTCGAGGAGTCGATGGGGGGCGTGCCCGAGGCCGAGCGGCGCCGCATGGTGTGCGACAACGCCCGGGAGTTCTACCGCCTGGGCTGAACGGGCGAACCGAAGGCCTGACCCGGCCTCGGGTGAGGCGCGAGAGAGACGGGCAACGGCGCGCTTGATGGCACGCGGCTGCCGAGCGAAAGGGAGAACACACGATGGGACTGCTCGACGGCAAGGTGGCGGTCGTCACCGGCGCAGGCCACGGCATCGGCCGCGGCGAGGCGCTCGAGCTCGCCCGCCAGGGGGCGAAGGTCGTGGTCAACGACGTGGGCGGTTCGGTCCACGGCGAGGGCGTCGACAAGCGCGCCGCCGAGGAGGTCGCCGACATCATCCGCGGCCGCGGCGGCGAGGCGGCCGCCAACTACGACGACGTGGCGGACTGGGCCGGGGCTTCGAACCTGGTGCGCCAGGCCGTCGACGAGTTCGGGCGGCTCGACGTGCTCGTGAACAATGCCGGCATCGTGCGCGACTCCATGCTCTTCTCCATGTCCGAGGGCGACTTCGACGCCGTGGTGCGGGTGCACCTCAAGGGCACCTTCGCCACCACCCACCACGCCTCGGTGTACTGGCGCGAGCAGTCCAAGTCCGGGAACCAGCCCCGTGCCGCCATCGTGAACACGGTGTCGTCGGCGGGACTCCAGGGGAACGTGGGCCAGGCCAATTACGGGGCGGCCAAGGCGGGCATCGCGGCGCTGACGGTGATCTCGAGCCTCGAGCTGTCGCGCTACGGGGTGCGGGCCAACGCCGTGGCCCCCGGGGGCATGACGCGCATCACGGCCACGTTGCGCAAGGACGCCGAGGTGCGCGAGCCCGACCAGCTCGACGAGGGCGACTACGACCCGATGAACCCGGCCAACTCGGCCCCGATGGTTGCCTGGCTGGCGTCGGACGACGCGCTGCACGTGACCGGTCAGGTCTTTCGCGCTGTGGGCCATCGCATCACCCACTACGTGCCCTGGTCGCTCGGCGCCACGATCGAGCCCAAGGGCAAGCCGGCGCGCTGGGAGCCCGAGGACATCGGGCCCGCCCTCAACGCCCAGGTGTTCCATTCGCGTGCTCCGGGCCTGCAGATGGGCGGCTGAGCGCGACACACTGATCGAGCCCGCACGGCACGACAGGCTGACCCGCGCCCGAAAGGCGCGAAAGACTGACGGCGCCCGGACGGGGTGAGAGCGTGCCGACGCCCGAACGGGAGTCAGGGACGAAGGGGAGGACGACATGGCGGGCGTGTGGAGCTACGAGGGCAAGCGGGTGCTCGTGAGCGGCGGGGGCGGATCGGGCATGGGGGCCGCCGCGGTGCGCGACCTGCTCGAGCTCGGTGCCGAGGTGCACGTGTTCGACGTCAAGGAGCCCTCGTCGGAGGTGGCCAGCTATCGGTCCGTCGACCTGCGCGACCCCGGCGCCATCGAGTCCAACCTCGCGGACCTGGGCGGGCGTATCGACGCGCTGTTCAATTGCGCGGGGCTCCCCGGCCCCCCGTTCTCGGGCCTCGACGTCATGCTCGTGAACTTCGTCGCGGCGCGCCATCTGACCACGCTCGCCGCGCCGCACATGCCCGAGGGCTCGGCCGTGGTCACCATCTCCTCGGCGGGGGCGTTCGGGTGGGAGAACGTCATGGACCAGGTGGCACCGCTCATCGCCACCGCCGGCTACGCCGAGGCTCGCACGTGGTGCGAGGAGCACCCCGAGGCCGTGGGAGAGGGATACCTGCTCTCCAAGCAGGCCATCATCATCTGGACGCTGCACGCCGCGCTCGACCTCGCCCCCAAGGGGATCCGCGTGAACTGCACGAGCCCGGGGCCCACCCAGACCCCGATGATGCCCTCGTTCGAGGCGTACATGGGCAAAGACTTCATGGACCGCTTCCCGAAGCCCCTGGGCGGGCGCAACTCCACCCCCGAGGAGCAAGGGCACCTGGTGGTGTTCCTCAACAGCGACGCGGCGGGGTACATCACCGGCACCAACGTCTACGCCGACGGCGGCTTCTCGGCGGGCATGCTCACCTCGCGCCTCGACTTCTCGGTGTTGTCGGGCGAGGCCCCGGCCGGCTGAGGGGCGACGTCTGTGGCCCAGAAATCCGCGTCCGGGAAGACCGCGACCCCGGCGCGACCGAAACCCGCCGAGCCTCAGCGGCGGGCCGACCTCGAGGAGTTCTTCCACCCCAAGGCGGTGGCGCTCGTGGGGTCGGTGAACCGCAACGCCAAGCCCGACCGCCTGCGCGCTGCGCACGACGAGCGCTGGGGTGACCGCTGGTACCTGGTGAACGCCAAGGGAGGTGCGATCGGCGACATCCCCGTCTACGAGCACGTCACCGACATCCCCGCCGAGATCACCCTGGCGGTGATCAACGTGGGCACCCGGCTCGTGGCCAAGGTGGTCGAGGAGTGCGGCAAGCACGGTGTTCCCTACGTCCTCATCTTCACGGCCGGTTTCAGCGAGGTGGGCGACGCGGGCGCCGCGCTCGAGCGCGAGGTGGGCGAGATGGCGCGCCGCTACGGCATCAGGGTGTTCGGGCCCAACACCAACACGAACGCCTTCGAGGTCCTTCCCGAGCCGCCCACGCGGCGGGGGGGGCGCATCGGGCTCGTCACCCAGAGCGGCCATCAGGGCCGCCCCTTGGTGCAGGGGACCGAGTTCGGGGTGGCGTTCAGCCGTTGGGTGCCGACGGGCAACGAGCTCGACCTCGAAGCCGCCGACTTCATCGAGTACTTCGCCTACGACGACGACACCGACGTGATCGCCGGCTACTTCGAGGGGTTCAAGGACCCCCCCAAGCTCCGTCGTGCCCTCGAGGCCGCCAACGCCCAGGGCAAGCCTGTGGTGGCGCTCAAGATGGGGAGCACCGAGGCGGGCACACGCATGGCGAGCTCGCACACCGGCCATCTGGCGGGATCCGACGCCGTGGTGGAAGGGCTGTTCGCGCAGTACGGGGTGGTCCGGGTACGCGACCTCGACGAGCTCCTCGAGACCGCCGCGCTCTTCGCCAAGCTGCCTCCGGGCACCGGGGGCAGGTGCTGTCTGTATTCCATCTCGGGTGGGTCGGGCACGCTCATGGCCGAGGTCGCAGAGTCGAGCGGGGTCCCCGTGCCGGTGCTGGCGGCCGAGACCCAGGCCGGCCTGCGCGAGATGATCCCCGACTACCTCACCGTCGCCAACCCCGTGGACAACGGCGCCCAGTTCCTGGTGTCGGCGCCCGTCGAGGAAAGGAGGCGCGTCTTCGACCTGATCGCCGCCGACCCGGACATCGACGTCATCGTGATCGGCCTCACCGGGGCGCTGGGCCGGCTCACCGACCGCTTCGCCGAGGACATCGTGGCCTTCATCGACGAGGTGAAGAAGCCCATCGTGGTGACCTGGAATTCGTTCAAGACCGACGAGCAGGGGTTCAAGACCCTCATCGACGCCGGCGTGCCGATGTTCCGGTCGTTCCGCAACTGCTTCACGGCACTGCGCACCTTCGCCCGCTACCAACAGGCGTCGCTGTCGTTCCGTTCCCGCCGGCCGATACCGAGCCGGCTCCCGAAGGAGGCGGCGGCCGCGCTCGCCGACTCCGGCGCGACACGTCCCTCCCCCCTCGGTGCCGACGCATCGCGGCGGCTGCTCGAGTCCTTCGGCGTCCCCCTGGCCGGAGAGGGGCTGGTGCATTCCGCCGCCGAAGCGGCCCGCATCGCGACCGAGATCGGCTTCCCGGTGGTGATGAAGATCGCCTCGCCCGACTTCCCCCACAAGTCCGACGCCGGCCTGGTCCGGTTGTCGGTGGGCTCGGGATCAGAAGCCAGGGCCGTGTACGGCGAGCTCGTCGAGCGCGCCACGCGTGCCAAGCGCGGCGCGCGCATCGAGGGCGTGCAGATCCAGCAGCAGATCGAAGGTGGCACCGAGATGATCGTCGGCGTCACCCGCGACCCGGTGTTCGGTCCCGCCGTTCTCGTGGGCACGGGCGGTGTCTTCGCCGAGATCCTGAAGGACGTGGCGGTGCGACCGCTTCCCCTTGACCGGCGCGACGCGCAGGAGATGGTCGAGGGCTTGCGCGGCTACCCCTTGCTCACCGGGGCGCGCGGTCGCGAGCGCGGGGACGTGAAGGCACTCGTCGACGTCGTCCTGGCCGTGGCGCGCCTCGCCTCGGCGTGCGGCGACCGGCTCGTCGAGCTCGACCTCAACCCCGTCGTGGTGCTGCGCCGCGGTGCGGTCGCAGTCGACTCTCTCGTGGTCACGGCGGGCTAGCCGTGGAGCTCGAACTCTCCGAGGATCAACAGGCACTGCAGGACTCGGTGCGCGCTGTGCTCGAGCGTGAATGCCCGATCTCGCTCGTGCGCAGTGTCGTCGAGGAGCACAAGCACGCCGAGGAGCTGTGGAGCCGGATGGTCGAGCTCGACTGGCCGGCCCTCGCGGTCCCCGACGAAGACGGCGGCCTCGGCCTCGGGTTCGTGGAGCTCGCCGTGGTGTGTGAGCAGCTGGGGCGCGTGCTGTGCCCCGCACCGTTTCTCGCCACCGCCACCCAGTTCGTCCCGGCCCTGTTGGGCGCGGGGAGCGCCGAGCAGCAGCACCGGTTCCTCGGCGCGGTGGCACGCGACGGCGTCGTGGGCACCCTGGCGGTGGCCGAAGCGGCCGGGGACTACGAGGTGGCGGGCATCTCCACCACCGCCACCCCCGACGGGGACAGTTTCGTCCTCGCCGGAGAGAAGCACTTCGTGTTCGACGCGGACGTCGCCGCCGAGGTCGTCGTGGCGGCGCGACTGCCCGGGAGCGCGGGTGAAGACGGGGTGGCACTCTTCGTGGTCCCGCGGACGTCGTTCGACGCCGAGCCCATGGTCGGCTTCGACGCCAGCCGGAGTTACGCCACCGTCGCTCTCGACGCCGTGCGTGTCGAGCCTGATCGCGTGCTGGGCGAGCCCGGTGCGGCCGCGTCGGTCCTGCACGGCGTCGTCCAAGAGGCGACGGTGGCACTGGCGACAGAGATGGTGGGGACGTGCCAGGCCATCTTCGACATCGTGCACGCCTATGTCCAAGAGCGCGAGCAGTTCGGGGTGAAGGTCGGCTCCTTCCAGGCGATCAAGCACAAGCTGGCCAACATGTACGTCGCGGTCGAGTCGGCGCGAGCCACGGCGTACTTCGCGGCGGCGGCCATCGCCGAGTCCGACGAGCGCCGCGACATGGCGGTGGCCATGGCCAAGGCCAGCGTCGGCGACTGTCAGAAGCTCGTCACCACCGAGGGCATCCAGTGCCTGGGCGGCATCGGCTACACCTGGGAGCACGACATGCACCTCTACGTGAAGAGGGCCAAGGCCGGCGCCGCGCTCTTCGGCACCGGCGCCGAACACCTCGAGCGGCTGTCACACCTGCTCGGGCTGTAGCGCCTCCTGCTACCGACTTCGGAGCGAGCTCGGTCGCTCACTGACGTGGTGGCTCGGTCCGCTCCTTCGGCTCATTCCGCTCAGTCGGCTCAGGAACCGGCTCCGGGGTAGCCGCCGCCCCCGTAATTCGCGTCGAGCGTGTCGTAGTCGATGGCGAAGCCGTTGCGAGGGAGCACCTCGGCGAACTCGACCGCCTTGGGCTTCTTGTACGAGGCGATCCGTTCCCGGCAGTGCTCGATGATCTCCTCGGCGGTCGCACTCTGGCCTTCGCGCAGCACCACCACGGCGGTGACGTTCTGGCCCCAGGTGCGGTCGGGGACGCCGATCACTGCCGCGTCGGCGACGGCCGGGTGTTGCTTGAGGCATCCTTCGACCTCGGTCGGGTAGATGTTCTCCGCCGCCGACTTGATCAGTCGCGTCTTGGGGCCGATGAAGGTGAGCGATCCGTCCGCCTCGACGCGGCCGAGGTCGTTGGTGTGGTGCCAGCCACCGGCCTGGCGCTCTTTGTTCAACTCCGGCCGGTTGAAGTACCCGTTCATCACCGTTGGCCCGCGCACGGCGATCTCCCCCGTCTCGCCGGGGCGGAGCTCGGCGCCGTCAGGGTCGAGGGTCGTGATGCGGACGAAGGGCGCGGGCCTCCCACTCGAGCCGATGCTGGGCTGCAGCGCGTTGAACGTGGCCAGGCCCATGACCTCGGTCTGGCCATAGCCGGCGGGACGCTTTCCCCACGGGCTCTCGTCCACCGTGATCATCGCCGTCCACTGCGGCTTGCCCGGGAATCCCCGCAGGGTCTTGAGGTCGAAGCGGCCGTCGGCGTTGAACTCGACGATCTGGTCCATGGTGGGCGGCATGATGAACCCGCCCGTGCAGTGCTCCTCGGCGATCAGCCGGCACAGCTCCTCGGCGTCGACGCGCGGCGTGAACACGTTGTTCCCTCCGACCAGAAACGTGGCCAGGGTGGTCATGAACGTGGCCACGTGGAAGAGCGGCCCGCAGTTGAGGTACACGTAGTCGGAGCCCACGCCCTGGATCTGGGCGATCAACGACCCTTGCAGCACGAGAGCGCGGTTCGAGAGCAGGGCGCCGTTCGGGGTCCCGGTGAAGGCGGCGGTGTACATCATGAGCACCGACGCCCCTTCGTCGGTGTCCGCGGCGGGATCGTGCCCGGCGCCACCGGCCAGGAAGGCCTCGTAGCCGTCCTCGCCCTCGACGTCGTGGCCGATCCACAGCGCCTTCGAGCCACTGTCGTTGCGCGCCTGGCGCAGCGTGTCGCCGATCTCGGCTTCCTGGAAGAAGACGACGGCGGGATCGCTGTCGCCGATCACGAAGACGAACTCCGCCGCGCTCTGACGCCAGTTGGCGGGGCAGAACACGGCTCCGATCTTTGCCGCGGCCAGGAGCCCTTCGAGCAGACGGTGGCAGTTCTGGCCCAGCCACAACAGCCGGTCACCGGCCCCGACGCCGTTGGCCGCCAGTGCGTTGGCGAGCCGGTTGACCCGCGCGTCGAGGTCCTTGTAGGTGAGCCGGTGCTCCCCGCACACCGCCCCCATCGAGTCGGGGTGCGTGCCGACGTGGGCCCGTAGGACATCGGCCAGCGTGAGGTCGTGGAGATCGTCTTTCATGTCCCGGCTTTCACTCGTCGACCACGCGAGCCGCCTTGTATCCCGAACGGGGGATGGTTTCGCGGTCGAGCACCTCGATGACGGTGTCGATGCCCAGCCGGTCGTGCAACGCCGCCGCGCACTTGCGCGCCACCTCGGTGTCGTCGCTCGATGCACCCGAGCCGCGCTCCACTCTGACCGTGACGGCCCGCCCCTCGTCGACGGGACGCACCATCTGCCACTCGAGCGTGGGCTCGGTCACCTCGGGCACGCCGCGCAGGGCGGACTCCACCTCGTTGGCCTGAAAGCGCGTGCCTTGGACGGCGATGAGGTCCTTGAAGCGACCGCCCCACAGCCCCCGGATGCTGGTCTCCCCACACGGACACGGCTCGCGCAGGATGGCGCACGCCTCTTCGAGGTCGTAGCGCAGCAGTCCGTTGTCGCGGTCGAGCGTGGTGACGACGAGGTCACCCCACTCGCCGTCGGCCACCTCTTCGCCGGTGGCGGGATCGACGGCCTGGACGATGCCCCAGTCCTCGTTGATGTGCGCGCCCGGGAGCTGGCCACAGGCCCCGCCCACGTACGCGTAGCACTCGGCCCCCGCCGTCATGAGCGGCATGCCCTTGCCCATGCCGAACCCCGGCATCCCCTTGAACTCGAGGCCGGCGTCTTTGGGGTCGATGCCGAGCTTGGCGGCCACCTCGAAGAACCGCCCCGTCGAGAACCCCATGAAGGGGATGTCGGGCTTCACCCGGGTCCAGAAGCGCAGTCCCTGCTCGGCGGCCTCGTCGGTGTCGGGCGGGGGTACCCAGATGTTGAGCATCCCGAAGTACTCGTACGACCCCGACAGCATGGGCCCGCCGCCGTAGAGGTAGGCGGGATGGGCGTGGGTGGCGATCATCCCGGGCCGGTAGCCGAGTCGCCACCACGTGCGCGCCGAGGACTCGTACTCGATCCAGATGTCGCGCCGCGTCCACAACGAGATGGTGGGCGTGCCCGTCGTCCCCGTGGACGTCCCCACCCGCACCGCGGCGCGGGGGTCGGTGAACCGGTACTGGCCGAAGGGCGGGTCGGCGGCCTCGGAGTCGCGCAGGTCCTGCTTCATGGTGAGCGGCACGTGACGCAGGTCGTCCACGGTCTTCACGTCCTCGGGGGCGCCGATACCGGCCGCGACGAGCTTGTCCTTGAAGAGCGGCACCGGAGTGTCGAAGACCTTGCGCAGCAGGGTGGTCAGGCGCTCGTTCTGGAGCGCCCGGATCTTCTCGGGGTCCATGGTCTGGACGTCCGGGTCCCAGTACTTCTGTGCCGGGTCCCGGGGCGGTGGCCCCAGGACCTCAGGTCCGTAGCTCGGCATGTTCTCTCCCTGTGTGTGGATTGTGGCGCGGCCCGTGCTACGCCGCGTCGGTCGGTTCGAGTTGTTGGCGCTACCTGCGCGGCAGGCCGAGCACGCGCTCGGCGATGATGTTGCGCTGGATCTCCGAGGTCCCCCCGGCGATGGTGCCAGCGAAGCTCTGCAGCCAGTGGATCAGCCAGGCCTCGCTGTCGCCCCGGCCCACCGACGGCGCCTCGTGGCGCGACAGGTCGAGGCCGGTGGCGCCGAGGGCCTCGCCGACATCGAGCGCGAGGCCCCGGCGCAACTCGCTCCCCAGGAGCTTGAGCACCGAGTGCTCCGACGGCTTCGCCCCCTTGGCGAACTTGGCGAATCCCCGGTAGCCGAGAAGCTTCAGGGACTGGGTCTGCATGTAGGCGCGTGCCACCGTGGTGCGGAAGGCGGCGTCGTCGGCGAGGCGACGGCCCCCGGGCAGCGGCGTCGTGGCGGTGGTCACGACGCGCTCGAGGATCTTCTCGGTGCCGGTGGCCTCGTTGATCCACAGCATCCCGCGCTCGTGCGCCAATGACCCTCCGGCCACCGACCATCCGTGGTGCAGCTCGCCGACGAGGTTCTCGGCCGGGACCTCCACGTCGGTGAAGAAGACCTCGTTGAAATCGGCGTGCTCGCTGTCGGTGAGCTCGGCGATGGGCCGGGTCAGGATGCCCGGCGTCTTCATGTCGATGATGAGGACGCTGATGCCGGCGTGCTTGGACGCCTCGGGGTCGGTGCGCACGAAGCAGAAGCAGTAGTTGGAGTCATGCGCACCCGAGGTCCACACCTTCTGGCCGTTCACGACGAAGCGGTCCCCGTGGAGCTCGGCCCGGGTGCGCAGGCCGGCCAGGTCGCTGCCGGCATTGGGCTCACTCATGCCCAGGCACCAGCTGATCTCGGCCCGCAGGGTGGGAAGCGCGTAGCGCTCCTTCTGCTCGTCGGTGCCCCAGTCGAGGATCGACGGCGTGATGATGGAGAGGCCCTGGGGGTTGCAGCTACGGGGGACGCCCAGGCGGGCCAGCTCCTCGAAGTACACCATCTGCTGCACCGGGGTGGCGTTGCGGCCGCCGTACTCGGGCGGCCAGCCCGGCACGAGCCAGCCGTTTTCGAACAGCTTGCGCTGCCAGGCGCGCGCCCACTCGGGGATGTGTGCCGACGACCTGACCCTCTCGGCACGCTCGGAGGACGGAGGCAGGTTCGCCTCCATCCAGGCCCGCAATTCGCGGCGAAACTCCTCGGTCTGCTCGTCGTAGTGCAGGCGCACGAACGGGATCGTAGCTGCCTGACGTTCGTGTCAGCTAAAGGGACACGGCCCCGGACAGCCCCGCGGCGGGCTGGCGCCAGGCGTTGGGGTGACCCGCCCTCGGGCTCAGGAAGGTCCGCGGGTGAGCAGCATGCAGCCGGCGATGGGGCCGCCGCCCGCCGCGACCGCAGCCACCTCCGGTCTGACCGGGACCTGGCGTTCGCCACCCTCACCCCGCAGCTGCACGCACGCCTCGTGCAGCATGCCGAAGCCGTGCAACCGACCGGCCGAGAGCTGCCCGCCGCTCGTGTTGAGCGGCACCGGCCCGTCGAGCGCGATGCGGCTGCCACCCTCGACGAAGGGACCGCTCTCGCCCTTGGCACACAGCCCGAGCTCTTCGAGCCACACCATGGTGAGGATGCTGAAGCCGTCGTAGAGCTCGGCCACGTCGACGTCCGACGGCTTCAGCTCGGTACGCGCCCACATGCTGGCGGCAGCGTCGCGGGCGGAGAACGTGGTCATGTCATCGAACTGGTCCCAGCTGGGGCGCCCTCGCAGGGCTGTGCCGATGGCGTTGACGTGGCACGCCGTGTTGGGTGTGTCGGGGGCGTAGTCGGCGTGCGACACCACCACCGCCGTCGACCCGTCACACGGTGCGTCGCAGTCGTAGAGGCACAGCGGCGTCGAGATCATGCGGGCCGCCAGGTAGTCGTCGAGCGACATCGGGTCGCGGTAGATCGCCTTGGGGTTGCGCGCCGCGTTGCGACGGCCGTTGAGGGCGATCCACGCCAGCTGCTCCCGGGTGAGCCCGTACTCGAACATGCGACGCTGCGCGATCATCGCGATCCAGTTGACCGCGGACACGGCTCCATAGGGGAGCGTCCACTGCAGGCTGCCCGAGAAGCGGGGGACCCCCCGGGCCCCCGCTGTCGCGCCGCCGATCCCCTGGCGACCGCCTTCGCCCTGGGCCGACGATTCGGTGACGGTTCGGTACACGAGCACGTGGCGTGCCAGTCCCGCCGCCACCGCGAGAGACGCCGCGAACACGGCTCGGAGCTGCCCCGGCCCCTCGAGCCCTCCGTCGTGCCAGTTGAGCTTCAGCCGGAGCGCGTCTTGGACTTCGGGCGTGGCCGGGCCGGCGAACCCACCCGTGCCCACCCCGGCACCCGGGAACGTGGCCAGTCCGTCGATGTCGTCGCGGGTGAGCCCCGCATCGGCGATGGCCTGCAGACAGGCGTCCACGGTGAGGTCGAGCTCGCCCCGTCCGAGGCGCCGCCCGACGTCAGACTGGCCGATGCCCGAGATGATCGACCTGCGCTCGAGGAGCTCAGCAGGGCTCATCGACCTGGTTCGGTCGCCGGCTTGAACAAGGGCAACCACACGTCGTCGGCCTGTTCGAAGGTGACGTCGACGGGCATGCCGATGCGGACGTCATCGGGTGCGATGTCGACCAGGTTTGTCGTCAGCCGGACGTCGTCCTGCTCGGCAATGGTCACCAGCCCGATCACGTAGGGGTCCGACCCCGGGATCCATTGCTGGTGGTTGACGGTGAACGAGTGCACCACGCCGCTCCCGCTGACCGGCTCGGGTACGAGCGACCCGTCGAGGCAGTACGGACAGCGCGGCACGGGGGGGTGCACGTAATGGCGGCACGCCGTGCAGCGCAGGAACCTCAGGCGCCCGTCTTCACCCGACGTCCAGAAGAAGCGGTTGGCGTTGTCGAGGCGGGGCAGGACGCGCACGGCCGGGCCGCGCGCCGTTGCGGATGCGGTCATGGGCGGGTACGTCGTTCCTGGCGGCGGGTCACGGGCCGAGATGCTACGCCACGGTGGACGAACCTGACGGCGCCGTCAGGCTCTCGGCGCTACGCTCGCCCCGTTGGAGCCCGCGTCCATGGCGCGTTCTTCGGCCGCCTCGGCTGACCCTCGGCAGGCCCCCCACCAGGGGCTCGACCCCGAGAAACTCGACCGCAGAACTCGACCGCAGAACTCGACCCCAGAACACGAACGCAGAACACGACCCAAGAAATTCGATCGAGGAGTTCGACGCAAGGAGGAGGAACGCCAATGACGCCGTCTGCCAGCCTCGACGGTCGCCGGGTGCTCATCGTGGGGGCGTCGTCGGGGATCGGTCGCGCTCTGGCGATCGTCGTCGGCGCGGCAGGGGCCCGTGTGGCGCTGGCGGCGCGCCGCCTGGACCTGGTCGAAGCGGCGGCCGAGGAGATCCGCGACGCAGGCGGCGAGGCGCGTGCGTGGCCCTGCGACGTGGCCGAAGAGGCCGACGGCGCCCGCCTGGTGGCCGAAGCGGCGGCCTGGATGGGTGGGATCGACGTCCTGCTGTACATGGCGGGCAGCTCACCGCTCGTCCGGGTGGCCGACGCGCCGGCGTCGCTGTGGCACGAGATGTTGGCCACGAACCTGGTGGGCGCAGCTGTGGTCGTGCGCAGCGCGTTGGAGCACCTGCGCGTCGCGGACGCCCCGGTCGTGGTGGTGACCACCCACTCGATGGGAAGTCCGTGGCCGTGGCTCGGTGTGTATGGAACGACAAAGGCGGCATTGGCCGAGCTGGCTCGGGCGCTTCGGACCGAGGAGCCGTACCTTCGGGTCCTGTGCGTGGCGGTGGGCAACACGGCGTCGTCGTTCGCCGACAACTGGGACCCCGAGGTGGCCGGGGTCGCTTTCGAACAGTGGGTTGGCGATGGTCTCCTGCGTTACGACGTGCTGCAGTGTAACGAGATGGCCGACTCCATCGTGACGGCAGTGCTCGACCCGACCACCCCTGACGACCTGCTCATCGCGGGTGCCGAGGTGCAGCCGACGCAGTAGAGGCGACGAGCGCGGCCAGCGCGGTCTTGTCGATCTTCTCCATGGCGGTCCGGGGCAGCTCGTCGACGACGACGACCGCTTCGGGCAACTTGTAGGAGGCCAGTCGTCCCCGGGCGTGCTCACGTAATGCGTCGAGCGAGGGCGAATCACCGGTGTGGCGCGCCACGACGACGGCCACACCGATCTCGCCCATGACGGCATCGAGACGCGGGACCACCGCCACGTGGGCGACTCCCGGATGATCGGCGAGGACGTTCTCGACCTCGAGGGGGTAGACGTTGTAGCCCCCGCGCACGTACATCTCCTTCGAGCGTCCGGACAGGTGCAACCTGCCGCGCTCGTCGATGAACCCGAGGTCACCGGTGCGCACGGCGCCGTCGGCGGTGAAGACCAGCTCTGTCGCTCTGGGGTCTCGCCAGTAGCCGCGCATGACCGCCGGTGAGCGCAGGCACACGTGGCCGAGCTCGCCCGCAGGGAGGGGTCGGTCGTCATCGGAGCGGACCGTGAGCTCGACGCCCTTCCGGGCGCGTCCCACGCTCTCCTCGGCGTCTTCGGGAGGGTCGTCGGGTGCGGTCCCCACCCCCACCCCCGCCTCGGTGCAGGTGTAGCGAACCACAACGGGCACGCCGAACCGTGCCCGCGCTTCACGCACCAGTGCCGCGGTGGAAGGCCCGCCTCCCATGGCGATCATGCGCACGCTGCTCGTGTCGGTGGACTCGAAGCGGTCATGCCGGAGCATGAGCGCAACCTGGGTGGGGATTCCTCCGAGCGTGGTGATGTGGTGACGCTCGATCATCTCGAGCGCGTCGCCGGCGGACCACCGGCCCATGATGAACGTCGTTCCGCCCCCGCGCAGCGCCTGGGGCATCTTGGTCATGTAGCCGAGATGGGCGAACGATGTCGACGACAGGCCCCTGCCACCGCCACCCCAACGGCCGCCGCCGTCGATGTCGCCGATCGCCTCGAGCTGTCGCCACGTGAACACAGCTCCCTTGGGCTCCCCAGTCGTGCCGGACGTGAACACCACGGCCACAGGTCGTTCCGGGTCCGGGGGGGGAAAGTGTGCGGACGCTTCGGCTCTCCTTGCTTCCGGTCGCGACGGGCCGTCCGTGCGCAGGTCGCGGAGCATCGAGCCGAGTTCGGTTCCGGTGCCGGTGCCGGTGCCGCTTCCGGCTCCGGTGGCTGTGCTCGAGGAAGTGTCCGGCTCCACCTCGACCTCGATGATGTCGCCGATCTCGGCTACGTCACTGATGGCGGTGTCGAGAGCGAGCTCTTTCGACGTCACCACGAGTCGGGGCCGGGCCACGGCCAGACAACTGCGGCGCTCGGGTGGTGACAGGCGGTCGTTCACCCCGGCGGTGACCGCGCCGACCTTGGCCGCAGCTGCGTAGACGACGGCGTAAGCCGGGCCCGAGGGGAGCACGAGGGCGACAACGTCGTCGGCGCGCACGCCGCGGGTGCGCAGGCCGAGGGCGACGTCGTCAGACAGTCGGTCGAGTGCGGCGTAGGAGAGCTCGCGGCCGTCGGGGGCGATGTAGAGCGGGGTGTCGCCGTAGCGGGCCGCCGCTTCGCGAATGACGTCGTGCAGCACGGCTATCGCAGCAGATGCTGCGGTTGGGGCAGCCCGTAGAGCTCGGACGCGTTCACACCCAGGATCTTGGTCTGCACCTCCGGCGACAATGGGCCCATGGTGCGGCGCAGCGTGTCCACCGCGCCCGGGAATGTCGCGTCGTGGTGCGGATAATCCGATCCCCACACGATGCGGTCCTCGCCGATGAACGGAGCCAGTGCCGGAAGTGTGTGCTCGTCGATCTCGTAGCTGATCCAGCATTGTCGGGCGAAATACTCGCTCGGTCTCCTGCGCAGCTCGGGGCAGAAGCCGCCGAAGCTCTCCGCCTGCTCGTCCAGGCGCTCCAACCAGAACGGCACCCAGCCTCCGCTCGACTCCAAGAAGACCACTCGCAGCGACGGATGCCGTTCTAGGACCCCGAAGGCGATGAGCTGGGCGCACGCCAGCATCTCTTCGAAGCTGTGTGACACGGCGTGGAGCACCAAGGGGTTGAAAGGCCGATCAGAGCCCAGCGTGGGGACGATCACCGAGCTGCCCTCGTGGATCGCCACGGTCATCTCACTCTCTTCGGCCGCCTTCCAGACCGGCTCGTAGGCGCGGTCCGACAGCGATCGCCCACAGCACGGGTTGGGTCGCACGAACGCGGCCACGAACCCGAGCTCGTGGCGCGCCCGGCGCAGCTCGGCCGCGGCCGCCCCGGGGTCTTGCATCGGGATCATGGCCGCTCCGAAGAGCCGCGTCGTGTCGGCGGCGCAGTACGAAGCCAGCCAGTCGTTGTAGGCGCGCGCGATGGGCACGGCCGCCCGGGGATCGTCGAGGGTCCAGAAATACAGCCCGACGGACGGGAACAGCACCGCCTGGTCGATGCCTTCGCTGTCCATGTCGGCCAGCCGCGCCGACGGGTCCCAGCCACCGCGGTGGGCTTGTTCGAGGGGGAGGAACGACGTCGGGTCCGAGAACCGCGCCCCTGGCGTCGCCAACGTCCCCAGCGGGACGGCCAGGATCTCGGTGCCGTCCACCACGACGTGCTCGTAGCCGTGTGAGTCAGCCGTGATGACCGGCCGGTACGGCTCGGGGACCGCCGTCCACGCGTGGCGTGGCTCCACCACGTGCCCGTCGGCGTCAACGACAGTGTCGCGCCGAGCGGTCACGACACCGGACCGGGTGCGGCTCCCTGCCGGTTTGGTGCGCGCCAATCGTCGGCGGGGGGCAACGGGTGGCGGAACAGCCGCGCCGCGTTGCCCGCTGCCATCATTCGCAACTCGCCGTCGGGGAGGTGCCCCAGGGTCTTCTCGAGGACGAGTTGGGTGTCGGGCCAGGTGGAGTCGGCGTGCGGGTAGTCGCTCTCGACCATGATGTGATCGACGCCGATACGGTGGCGCAACTCGATCGTCGAAGGGTCGTCGATGGTGCAGAACCAGAAGTTGCGACGCAGCACTTCGCTCGGACGGAGCTCGGACGGCCACGCCGTGCTTTCGGAGCCCGAGGCGGAGTGCTCGAGCACGTAGTCGGCCCGGTCGAGCAGCATCGGCACCCAGCCGATCCCCCCTTCGGACATGGCGATGGCCAAGCCGGGGAAGCGCAGGGGCACCCCCGACCACAGCCACTCGGCCGCGGCCAGGAGCGCATTGACGGGGAACAACGTGGGGAAGAGCTCGAAGGGCGGGTCCGGAGAGGGCAACGGCGCCCACCCCGACGCGCCGGTGTGGAGGCAGACGATCGTCGAGGTCTCCTCGCACGCTGCGAAGAACGGGTCCCAGGCGCCGGAGAAGATCGAGGGCACGCCCAGTCGCGCCGGGAACTCCGGGAAGCTCACCGCTTTGAAGCCGAGCGCGGCGTTGCGCCGGAGCTCAGCGGTGGCGATGTCCACGTCGACCAGCCACGGAAGCTGCAACGCGATGATGCGCTCGGGATAGGTGCCGGCCCAGACCTCGGCGTGCCAGGAGTTCCAGGCGCGCAGGCAGGCCAGGCCGAGCTCGGGGTCCTCAGAGCGCGAGAAGACCGAGCCGCAGAAACCGGCCACCAGGGACGGGAAGCACAGCGACGCCCAGACGCCGTTGATGTCCATGTCGGCGACGCGGGCGTGGATGTCGTAGCAACCGGGTCGCATCTCGTCGAAACGCGAAGGGTCCATGCTCCACGTGTCCCTTCGCCGGCCCGCCACCGCATTGAGCCCGACGTTGGGGTAGGTGTGGTCTTCGTACAGCCAGTGCTGCACGCCGTCCTCGCGCTCGACGATGCGCGGGGCGCGATCGGCGAGATGGGCAGGCATGCGCCCTTCGAACATGTCGGGGGGCTCGATCAGGTGGTCGTCCACGGAGATCACCGGCACCCGGATCGGACGGGGCGCGGGATCGGGGAGCAGGACTTCCGCCGCGTTCACGGTCGTAGTGCCGCCGAGCAGAAGGCCCAAAGCTCCTCGGCAACCTTGGTGGGGGGCTCCTCGATCTGGTGGCAGATGAGCGCGTGGAGGTGCGACAACACCAGATGGAACAAGGTGCGAGCGTCTCGCCGGGCATCCCCGGCGCGGACCGCCCCACTGGCTTGGGCGGTCGCCACGGCGGCCTCGAAGACACCGACGAAGGGATGCAGGACGCCGCGCAGCTGGTCGGGATGGGACTCGGCGAGCCGAAGATGCTCCCGCACGAGCGCGGCGGCGTACGGGAGGCGTCCCTCGACGGTGAGGAAGCGGAACAGCCCGACGACCACGACGCGCAGCCGCTCGAGGGGCTCGGCCTCGCCATCGACCATGGACGCCAACGCATCGGCACCCCGCCGGGCGTCATCCTCGAACAGCGCCACGAGCAGCTCGTCCTTGCCGGCGAAGCATCGGTAGAAGCTCTTGAGCGACGTGCCGGCCGCAGCCACCACCTGGTTCACGGTGAAGTTGGGACCGCCTGCGTCCCACACGAGGTCTCGTGCCGACTCCACCAGCCGGCTGGTCACCTCGACCTGCCGACTCCGGGCATCGGGCAACGAGCGCAGCTCGGCGCGCCTCGTTTCAGCGCGTCCTGCTCCGGCGGCCCTCGCTCCGGAGGCGCCCCGGAGGGTGTTGCCCCGGGCCCGGACCGCGCCCGACGGTGGCTCGGTGCCCACCGTGTCTCGCGCCCCTGACGCCATCGAGAACGGAAACTATCATCCGCCGGAGAACGGCATTCTCCGGAGGAGGGCGACAGTGGGCGATGCGATCGGGCTCGTAATTGACGGTGGGGTGGTGCCCGGGGAATCGGGCACCTATCCGGTGACCAACCCGGTTCGTCCCGCCGAGGTGGTGTTCGACGCGCCCTCGGCTTCGCCGGCGCAGCTCGACCGGGCGGTGGCAGCGGCCCGGGCCGCGTTCCCGGCGTGGGCGGCCATGGCGTACGAGGAGCGCGCCGAGCTCGTGGGGAAGGCGGCGTCTGCCGCGGGAGCCGCTGTCGAGGCGCAGAACCTGGCCACGTTCCTGACCCGCGAGCACGGCAAGGTGCTGTGGGAGGCGCAATTCGACTCGGGCACCATCGGTGGGATGGCCGGGGCCTTCGCGCCCCTGGTGGCGGAGGCCCTGGCGACCCGGTCGCTCACCGGAGGCGGACGCAGGACGAGCGTGGTGCACGAGCCCTTCGGGGTCGTCGCCGCATTGCTCCCCTTCAACTGGCCGGTCTCGGTGCTGGGGAACAAGGTTCTGCCTGCTCTTCTCGCCGGGAACACCGTGGTGGTGAAGGCGCCGCCCACGTGCCCCGGTGCGGTGCTGGCTGTGGCGGCGGCATTGGCTGACGCCCTGCCGCCAGGAGTGGTGAACGCCGTCAACGGGCCGGGACCCGAGATCGGCGAGATGCTCGTGTCCCACCCCGGCGTGGACATGGTGTCGTTCACGGGAGGGGTTCCCACCGGTCGGGCCGTCATGGCTGCGGCTTCCGGCGCGGTGCGACCCGTCGTCCTCGAGCTCGGCGGCAACGATGCCGCCATCGTGGCGCCGGACATCGACATCGACGACGCGCTCGCCGACAAACTCGCCGGGGCGACGTTCATCACCTCGGGTCAGGTGTGCATGGCCATCAAGCGCCTGTACGTGCCCGAGGACAAGGTCCGGGCCATGGTGGACGCGCTGGTGGCCCGCGTCGGCTCCGAGGTCGTCGGGGACGGGCTCGCGCCCGAGGTCACGATGGGGCCGGTCCACCGTCCGGCGGCGCGTCAGCGCGTCGAGGACATGTTGGAGGAGGCATCCGCGCTTGGCGCCCGTGTCCATCGTCCGGCGCGGGTGCGCGAGGAGGACGTCGCCGCGGGTGGGTACCTCGTGTCTCCCGCCATCGTCGAGGGGGCACCCGACGATGCTCAGATCGTGTGCGAGGAGCAGTTCGCACCGGCGCTTCCGGTCATGGGATATCGAGACGTCGACGACGCAGTGCGCCGCGCTAACGACTCGCCCTACGGGCTGTGCGCGTCCATCTGGACCGCCGACGAAGACCTGGCCGCCAGCTCCGCGCAGCGGCTCGAGGCCGGCACCGTCTTCGTGAACAACCACGGCACCGCGGCGATGGACCACCGCGCCCCCTTCGGTGGGTGGAAGCAGTCGGGCTACGGGCTCGAGCTCGGGCCCGAAGGCATGCTGGCCTTCACCCGGCCCAAGACCATCCTTCAATTCTCCGCACCCGCCAAATGACGTCCCCGGGACGGGAGTCGACATGCTGGACCTTCTGATCAAAGGCGGCACGGTCGTCGACGGCACCGGAGCGCCGGGCCGCCGGGCCGACGTGGCCGTGCGTGACGGCCGGGTGGTGGCGATCGCCGAGATCGACGCGGACCACAAGATCGAGGAGGCCGCCGCCAAGGTGATCGACGCCGACGGTCTGCTGGTGATGCCGGGGTTCGTCGACATCCACACGCACTATGACGCCCAATTGTCGTGGGACCCGACGGCCAGCCCCTCCCCCCTGCACGGTGTCACCACGGTCATCGGTGGCAACTGCGGGTTCTCCCTGGCGCCTGCCGGCGCCGAGCACGCGCAGTACTTGGCGCGCATGATGGCCCGAGTCGAGGGCATGCCGATCGCCGCGCTCGACCAACTGGACTGGTCGTGGAACTCGTTCGGCGAATGGTTGGGCAGGCTCGATGGTTCCGTGGCCGTGAATGCCGGGTTTCTCGTGGGCCACTCGACGGTGCGGCGCTCGGTGATGGGAGAGGACGCCGTCGGTGGGGTTGGCACCGACGGACAGGTGCAGGCGATGGCCTCGGTAGTGTCCCGGTCTCTCGAAGAGGGCGCTCTCGGATTCTCGACCTCGCAGGCGCCCACCCACAACGACGGAGATGGCATGCCCGTGCCGTCACGCGCCGCGTCGCGCTCGGAGCTCGAGGCGCTGTGCCGCGTTCTGGCGAGACATCCGGGCACGACACTCGAGCTCATCGTGCCGGGATGTCTCAACGGGTTCAGCGAGGACGAGGTCGACCTCATGGCGACACTGTCTCTCCTGGCGGATCGCCCCGCGAACTGGAATGTGCTCGGGGTCTCCGCGCTCAATCCTGGGGGCCTCGAACGCCAGCTCGCCGCGTCGACCATCGCGGCGGAGCGCGGCGCCACCGTCGTGGCGCTCACATTGCCCCACACCATGAAGATCCGGCTCTGCTTCGATCCCGGCACCGTCCTCGACGGCCTGCCGGGGTGGCGGGAGATGTTCGCCCTTCCCGTTCCGCAGCGCATGAAGGTCCTGTCCGATCCCGCCGAGCGGGCCCGACTCGACGCGCGAGCCAAGTCGAAGGAAGCGGGGATCATCGGTGCGCTGGCCCGCTGGGAGAACCTCGTCATCGACGAGACCTTCGCGGCGCAGAACAAAGTCTATGAAGGGCGGTCGGTGGGCGACGTCGCCACGGAGACGGGCAAGGACCCCTTCGATGCACTGCTCGACATCGTGGTCGCCGACGAGCTCCGGACAGGGCTGCGCCCACCCATCGGAGAGTCAGACGCGGACTGGGAGCTGCGGGCCAAGGTATGGCAGGACCCTCGGACCGTGGTGGGAGGGTCCGACGCCGGGGCGCATCTCGACATGATGTGCGGGGCGATCTATTCGACCTCGATGCTCGGCGACGGCGTGCGGGCCAGGAACCTGTTGTCGTGGGAGGAGGCGGTGCGTCAGCTGACCGATGTCCCCGCCCGGCTCTATGGCCTGCGCGAGCGGGGTCGACTGGCCGAAGGTTGGTGGGCCGACGTGGTGGTGTTGGACCCGGAACGGGTGGGGCACGGGCCTGAGCGGACACGAGACGATCTTCCCGGGGGTGCGAGCCGTCTCTACGCCGAAGGTGTGGGGATCGAGCACGTCATCGTGAACGGGGAGGAGATCGTGCGCGCCGGTGCGTTCACGGGCGCGCTTCCCGGTGCGGTCCTGCGGTCGGGGACAGACACCGACACCGTTCATGCCGGCACCGGCGCCCGAGCTGAGGCTGACGCCGGCTCGGAGGTGCGGAGGTGACGAGCACGTCCCGCCGGACCGTCCGAGCCGCCGTCGTGCACGAGGTGGGTGCTCCCTTCGTCATCGAGGACATCGAGCTCGCGCCGACGGGGCCGCGCGACGTGAGGGTCAAGATGGCGGCGAGCGGCGTCTGTCACTCCGACCTCTCTGTCCAGAAGGGGGCGATCCCGTTCATGTTTCCGACGGTGCTCGGCCACGAGGGGGCGGGTGTCGTCGTCGAGGTGGGAGATGCTGTCACGCGTGTGGTGCCGGGTGACCACGTCGTGCTCACATGGATGCCGGCGTGTCGGCGTTGTTTCTGGTGCCTACGTGGCCAGGTGATGCTCTGTGAGGTGGGCCTGGCCGAGGCGCTTTCCGGCGCGTACGCAACCGTGCGCGGAACTCCCCTCGTGCGCGGGCTCGGGACCGCCACCTTCGGCGAGGAGACCCTGGTCCCCGAAGGTGAGGTCGTCCGTGTCGACCCTGCCGTCCCGTTGGAGCTCGCCGCCCTGGTGGGTTGCGCGCTGGCCACCGGCGTGGGTGCCGTGTGGAACACCGCCCACGTGACCCCGGCGTCCACGGTGGTCGTCGTGGGCTGCGGCGGGGTGGGGCTGTCGGTGATCCAAGGGGCCCGGCTGGCCGGCGCCGCCACGATCGTGGCGGTCGACCAGGTGGCGTCGAAGCTCGAGCTGGCCAAGACGATGGGCGCCACCGCCGTCGTGGACGCGTCCACCGTCGACGCCGTTGCAGCGGTACGTGAGCACACGGCGGGCCGGGGCGCAGACTTCGGCTTCGAGGTGGTGGGGAGGGCCTCCACCATCCGCACGGCGTTCGCGGCGGTACGGCGCGGTGGGACGGCGGTGCTGGTCGGGGCGGGCTCGCCGGCCGAGGAGGTGTCGTTCTCCGCTTTCGAGTTGTTCGTGGACGCCAAGACCGTGATCGGCTGTGTGTACGGCTCGACCGATGCCGACCGGGATTTCCCGGTGCTCGTCGAGCTGGTACGGCAAGGTGCGATCGACGCGGAGGGTCTCGTGACACGGCGCATCGGTCTCGACGACGTGAACGACGCCTTCAGGGCGATGGAGGCCGGTGAGGTGGCGAGAAGCGTGATCGTCTACGACGACAACGACGGTGTCGGGACTATGAACGGGACGGAAAGATGATGGCGACGGACCTGCACGTCGTGGACGCAGATGCTCACGCGGTCGAGCCCCTGGAGTTCTTCGCGGAGTTGCTGCAACGGTTTCCCGATCATGTGGCGCTGCGGACCGACACCAAGCTCGGGGTCCTGATCGAGGGCAGGCCCTATCCGCAGTATGAAGGGCCGGGTGCCGGATGTCCCCCTCAGCACGGCCTGACGACGGCCCCGGGAGTCGACCCCGGCACCGTGGACGGCGTCCTCGCCAATGCCGACACCGACGGGATCGACGAGATGGTGCTCTTCCCGAGCTTCGGCCTGTGCGTGCCCACGCTCGAGGATCCGGTGCTCGGGGTCGGAGTGGCCCGCATGTACAACCAGTGGGTCTCGGAGTTCTGCGCCAAGAGCGCGGGGCGCCTGCACGGCATCGCAGTCGTGCCCATCGAGCACGGCGATCTGGCCATCACAGTGATGGAGGAGGCCAAGGGGCTCGGCCTCGTCGCCACCATCGTCCCGCCCGCGCTGAAGGACCGGAACCTCGATCACCCCGACATGGACCCCTTCTACGAGGCGGCGGCGGCGCTCGGCATGCCTTTGGGGGTGCACGGTGCTCCTGGGATCCACCTCCCCAAGATCGGAGTGGACCGTTTCGACAATTACATCCAGGTCCACTGCGTCAGCTTCCCCTTCGACCAGATGTTCGCCATGACCGCGTTGGTGAGTGGCGGGGTCTTCGACCGCCACCCGACGCTCCGCGTGGCCTTCTTAGAAGCAGGCGCGGGATGGTTGCCGTGGTTCGTCGAGCGCCTGGGCGAGCACCACGAAGCGCGTGGAGACTGGATCCCCAACGGATGGCAACGACCGCCCGCCGAGTACGTAGCGGCGGGGAACGTCGTGGTGACGTGCGAGCCCGACGAAGATGCACTGCCCTGCGTCGTGGAGCTCCTGGGGGACCGGTGCGTGATGTTCGCCAGCGACTACCCCCATTGGGACGGTGCCTGGCCTCGTGCCACCACCGAATTGAAAGAGCACGCCGAGGGGCGTCTCGCGGACGAAGCGTTGGCGAGGGTGGCAGGTGCCAACGCCCAGGACTTCTACAACCTGCCTCGGTGACCCCGTCCATTTCAGGGCGCGTCGAGTCAGGAACCGCCTTGTCCGGAGACCCGCCGTTGTCCGGAGACCCGCCGTCAGGAACGAGCCAGGAGTGACCATGCCAACAGCTACGACGCCAGCGCCCGCCTACATCGATGCCGACGGGCACGTGCTCGAGCATCCCGACGGCTTCCGGGACTTCGCGCCCAAGGGTTTCGAGGACCGCGTGTGGCACATCGAGGTCGACGACAAAGGGCGCGAGTGGGCCGTCATGGACGGCACCCGCAACCTCGCCAACTTCATGGCTCTGGCCGGCACGGCCGGCATGTCGGCGGACGAGAGGGACCGGGCTCAGCGCGGCGAGCTCCGGTACACCGAGGTGCGTCCCGCGGCGTGGGACGCACCGGCGCGCCTTGTGGACATGGACACCGACGGCATCGACCAGTCGGTGCTCTACCCCACACTGCTCCTCGGGATCCAGGGTCACCGCGACGTCGAGTTCGCGGCGGTGATGTGCCGCGCCTACAACGACTGGCTCTCTCAGCACACCCAAGCCGGACGTGGACGCCTGTTCGGGGTGGCGGTGCTGCCCCAGCAGGACATCGAGCTGGCTGCGGCCGAGATCCGTCGGGTGTCGGGGCTTCCCGGGATCGTGGGCGTGTTCCTGCGCCCCAACCCGAGCGCGGACTGGCGACCTTTCTCCGACGCGGTCTACGACCCGCTGTGGGCGGCTGCATCGGAAACGGGGATGCCGGTGGGGCTGCACCCGTTCCTGGCGGCCGACCTCCCCGGAGCCTGTCTGGGGCTGCGCATCAACCGGCTGCGGAGCTCGGCGAATCCGCTCCCCGACGACACCGGGACCGTCGCCATCGACAACATCTTCTTCACCCAGGCCATCGCCAACCCTTTCGACATGATGAACTCGATGGCGTTCCTCCTCGCCGGCGGCGTCTGCGAGCGCTTTCCCGATCTGCGCCTCGTCTTCCTCGAGGCCGGCGGTGGTTGGCTCGTGCCGTGGCTCGAGCGCCTCGACCATCACTACGAGATCTTTGGATGGGACGTGCCTCAACTCACGAAGGAGCCCTCGGAGTACTTCCGTCGCCAGTGCTGGATCAGCTTCGACCCTGACGAGTCCACGCTCGCCTTCACGGCCCGGTCGCCTCTGTGCGGGGCGGACAGGATCGTGTGGGCCTCGGACTACCCCCACCCCGATGCCGTGTTCCCGGGCGTGACCGGCGAGCTCTCCGAGGCCATCGCCGGGCTCTCGGCCGAGGACCAGCGCCTGATCGCGGGCGCCAACGCCGCCGCGTTGTACGGGCTGCCCCCTGCGTCGCCTGCTCCCGCCCGGTGACAGTGGGGTGAACTCTGCCTGACACGGGGTGAGTTCGTCGCGACCTCGGCGCGATTTCGGAACGACTTCTGAGCGGTTTCGAGGTGACTTCGGGCGAGCTCCGGCGAGCTCCGGGCCCGCCGCTAACCTCGGCCGGGTGAACGACGACTTGCGCCGCAGGATCCCCCACGTGATCGCGCTGGGCCGTATCGCGTTCGGCCTGGGTCTCATGGCCACACCCGCGGCCGGGGCCGCCGCGTATCTGGGTGCCGAAGCGAACCGACCGAGCGTGCGCTTCATGAGCCGGATATTCGGTGGCCGTGATCTCGCCCTTGGAATCGTCCTGCTCCAAGCGCTGCGCGAGGACAGGCCAGAAGCCGTGACCCGTGCGCTGTTGCTCGGGGCGGGGTGCGACGCGTGGGACGCCATCGCGGCGTTGCGCAGCCGCGAGCTGCCGATCTGGAGCCGTCTCGTGGTGGGAATCCTCGGCTCCACCTTCGCCGTCCTCGGCGCATCGGCCGCGTTCGCGCCGCCTGTCGACCCGAGCGAATTCGCGTCCGCCGCGCCGACCGCATAGATGCCGGTCGGAACACCCGGAGGTGTCGGGGACGACGCGATCCGGGAGCGGGTGAGAGCGCTCGTTCGTGACATCGTCGGATTCCCCCAACCCGACGTGACGTTCAAAGACATCACGCCCGTCCTGGCCGACGCCGCGGTGTTCGCCGACGCGGTGGCGTGGTTGGGGGCCCCGTTTGCAGGAAGGGCGAACAAGGTCGCCGCCATCGAGGCGCGGGGATTCATTCTCGGCGCACCCGTCGCTTATGCCCTGGGAACGGGGTTGGTCCTCGTGCGCAAGATGGGCAAGCTGCCTGCCCCCACCATGGCGGAGGCCTATCTGCTCGAGTACGGCGAAGCCACCCTGGAGATGCACACCGACGCGGTCGAGGCGGGCGACAGGGTGTTGATCGTGGACGACGTCATCGCCACCGGTGGGACCCTGCTCGCGACGGCTTCGGTAATCCGTCGGGGAGGGGCGGAGGTGGTGGGCGTGGCGGCACTGCTCGAGATCATGGCGTTGGGCGGCCGGGATCGACTCGACGGCCTCGACCTCCACGTCCTGTTGTCGGTGTGACTCGCGGTCCTGTCTCGCTCGAGGTCCTCGACGCCCAGGAGGAGCGCTTCGCCGCTGCCTTCGGAGCGGGCGACATCTCCCTGGCAGGGACGCTCTACGCTCCCGATGTCGTCTACGTCAGCCCAACTACGCGGCTCTTCGGGTGGCCGGCGCGCGTCGTCGGTGTCGGGCAGGCACTCGAGTTCATCCAGCTGACGATTACGGGATTGTCCGAAGTCTCGTACTCCGTCGACGAGCGGGCTCTGATCGCCGACGACACAGGAGCGTACGTCAAGGTGCAGTTCGACTTCGGCCTGCGCGGCGTGCGGCTGCGCTCGAACTACGTGGTGGTGTACCGCTACCGCGACACGTTGATCGCCCAGCAAGAGCTCTACTACGACCCGAGCGCCGAGCTCGCGCGGGTGCCCTCGCCATGACCGACGATCTTCACGTCGACTTCGTGCGGCCGGCCGGTCTCTACCGGGACGCCCCGTACGCCTACGCCGCGGTGGCACCCTCGGGCCGGCTCGTGTTCACGGCTGGCGCGTGCCCGCTCGGGCCCGACGGGGAGGTTGTGGGAGCGGGTGATCTCGGAGTCCAGACCCGCCAGGTTGTCGACAATCTCTTCGCGACCCTGGCCGCGGCGGGGGCATCGGCGCGAGACGTCCTCAAGACGACGGTGTATGTCGCCACCTCGTCCCAGGACGACCTCGTCGCGGTGTGGGGGGTGGTGAAGGCTGCATTCGAGCCCTACGATCCGCCCAGCACGTTGCTCGGTGTGGCTGTTCTCGGGTACAACGCCCAGCTCGTGGAGATCGAGGCCGTCGCTCTGGCGCCTGCGCCGAGCGAGTCGGCCCCGTCCCCGTAAGCGAGCTGCATTACATCGGCATCGCCTCGTACACCTCGACCGTCCCCCCGCCGGCGAGCACCGGGCAGCCCTTGGCCTTGCTGGCCGCGTCGGACAGGCTGTTGGCGGAGATGACGCTGTAGCCGCCCATGCCACCGGCCGCGCCGGCCTTGGAGGAACCGTCCGCAGACACCGTGCTCGAGGCACCGAACGGGTTGCCGTGGTCGATGACGTCGTCACCGATGGTCCCGAACCATCCCATCCACGCGTCCATGGCCGCCTTCTGAGCTTCGGGGGTGTCGGCCATCTGACCGCCGGTGTAGAGAAAAACGAACTTCCCCATCGTGATCCTGCCTTTCATGTTGGTATTCGGTTGGTATTCAGTTGGTGGTCGGCTGTGGGCTTCGGTTTTTCGTTTTGGGACGTGGCGGACGTGTGCGCGGTGTTGAGCTGCGACCGCGCTCCGGCGTTGTTACGACGGGCCCTGGTCGGGCCCGGGATCCCCACCGCCTCCGGCGATGGCGAGCCGCGCCAGGTAGTGGCGCCAGCCCGCGGCGTGCGGCTCGATGGCCTCGAGCGGCAGTCCCCGGTGCACGAGGCGGACGATCGTGTCGTCACCATCGGGCGTGAGAGTGATCTCGACGGTGCTCGACCCGGGGGGGACGGGGTTGCCCTCGTCTTCCCAACCCCAGGTGAAGGTCACCCGGTGCGGAGGGCTCACCTCGACGTACTCTCCCCGTGCGACGTGAGTGCCGTCGATGTTGACCCGGTAGATGCCGCCGGGTTGGGCATCGACCTTGTGGTCCATGCCCTTCCAGCGCCGCATCTTGTCGGGGTCAGTGAAAAACGGGAACACGGCCTCGGGTGGTGCCGCGATCCTGATCTCCTGCTCGATGACGTCATCGCCTTCTGGCACGGTCGCTGTCCTCCATCTCTTGTTCCACTGCCCGCTTCAGGCGGCGCAGTCCGGTCGACCAGAACACTTCGAGGTACTCGCGCAGGTCGGCCAGTCCCTCCGGCCGGGCCCGGTAGATAATGCGTGTGGCGTCGCGACGGCTCTCGAGGAGGCCTGCGTCGACGAGGACGCGGAGATGCTGGGACACCGCAGGCCGGCTGAGCTCGAAGTGTGAGGCGATCTCCCCGGCTGCGAGCTCGTCGTCGGCGACAAGTCGGAGGATTTCACGCCGGTGCGGCTCGGCGATGGCTCGGAGGGCGGCGTCCACCCGATGAATGTAAGCAGATCCTTACGTAAGTAGCAAGTGACAAATGCCGGGTGGATGGGAGCTCAACGCCGGTGTCACTGACCAAGGCCTCGTGACCCAGGCCTCGTGACTCAGGCCTCCTGACCCAGGCCTCCTGACCCAGGCCTCCTGACCCAGGCCTCCTGACCCAGGCCTCCTGACCCAGGCCTCGTGACCCAGCAGCGCCGGCGTCGTGACTCAGCGGCGCGGCATCTTGATGGCGCGGTCGGCGATGATGTTCTTCTGCACCTCGGTGGTGCCCGCCCCGATCGACGTGTAGCGCTGCCACACGTAGTTGTGGCTCCAGTGACCTTTGTCCACCGCGTCGGGACCACCACGCGCCAGGACTCCCGCCGCGCCCAGGATGTCCACGCCGAGCTCGGCGATGGTCTGTGACAGATAGCTCCATTGCAGTTTGGCCAGTGGTACTTCGGGCCAGTTCTTCTCGCCCTTCAGGATCTTCGAAAGCGCACGGGCGTTGAGCAGACGGGTGAGCTCGAGCTGGGTCCACAGTCGGGCGATGCGATCCCGGATCCCGGGGTCGTCGAGCGCCTCGGGGTTGTTCTTGCGCGCCGTGGCGATGAGGTTGTCGAGCTCGATGCGCATCGACACCGACAGTCCCGACGTGCCGACCCGTTCGTTGGCGAGGGTCCCCATGGCCACGTTCCAGCCCTGGTTCTCCTCCCCGAGCCGGTAGGCGACGGGCACGTGCGCAGCATCGAAGTTGACTTCGCAGAACAACTCGCCACCCGTGATGTCGCGGATGACGTTCACCTCGATGCCCGGGAGCTCCATGTCGATGATGAGTGCAGTGATGCCTTCGTGCTTGAGCCCGCGCTCGATGGCCGTGGGGTCGGTACGCACGAGGAACAGCCCCCACTTGGCGAGATGGGCCGTGGAGATCCAGATCTTGCGACCGGTCACGACGTATTCCTCGCCGTCGAGCACGGCCAGGGTGCGAAGGTTGGCGAGGTCCGAGCCGGCTTCGGGCTCGGTGAACCCTTGGCACCAGTGGACATCCGCGTTGAGGATTCCCGGGAGCCACATCTGCTGCTGCTCCTCGGTGCCCCACCGCAGGATCATGGGCCCGATCTGCCACAAGCCGTTGGCGTTGTAAATACCGGGCGTCTTGGCCCGTGCCATCTCCTCGGAGTAGATCGTGTTCTGCATCACCGTGGCCTCGCGGCCCCCCCAGGACTTCGGCCAGTTGATGGCGGCCCACCGACCTCCGTGCAGGCAGCGCTGCCACGCTTGACGGCGCAGCATGGTGCGGCGGTCGGGGTTGTTCTCGTCGCCGATCTCCCCCGATGCCATGAATTCCGGCAGGTTTCCATCCAGCCACTCCCGTAGCTCGGCTCGGAAGGCGTCGTCTTCGGGTGTGTAGGAGAAGTCCACGGCTGCCTCAGTGCTTCAGGACGTCGGGGTTCACGATGTTGCGCGGCGTTGCTCCCGCCAGGAGGCGGCACAGGTCGTCGGCGATCGTCTGGGTGTGGTTGACCTCGGTGTTGTAGGTGGCCCCACCGATGTGCGGGGTGAGTACCACGTTGGGGAACGTCGTCAGGGGGTGGTCGGTGGGAAGGTGCTCGCCGACGAAGTGGTCGAGCCCCGCCGCGCTCACCTTCCCGGATCGCAGCGCCTCGACGAGTGCGTCGCCGTCGTGGAGCTGGGCGCGCGCCGTGTTGAGGAAGACGACGCCGTCGCGCATGGCCGAGAACTGCGCAGCCCCGATCATCCCCGCGGTCTCCTCGGTGACCGGGGCGTGCAACGACACCACGTCGGATACCTCGAGGAGCTGTTCGAGGGTGTGTGTGGCATCGGCCGCATAGGGGTCGTAGGCGACGACGTTCATGCCGAGGCCCTCGAGGCGCCACCGAAGGGCGCGCCCCACGGCTCCGAGGCCGACGAGCCCGGCCGTTCGTCCCGCCATCTGCCAAGCCCGAAACCGCTGGTACGGGATGGTCCCGTCCTTGTAGACCTCGCCCGCACGGACATCGCGATCTGCACCCAGTACTCCACGCGTGGCTGCGAAGAGTAGTGCCACTCCGATCTCGGCGACCGCGTCGGCGTTGCGAGCCGGAGCTCGTAACACGGGCACCCCCGCCGCCGTGGCGGCCTCGATGTCGACGTTGTTGGGATCACCGCGGGTGCTTGCCACGGCCACGAGGGGGAGTTCGAACACCGGGCCCGCGCAGCGGTCCGCTTCGACCATGAGGATGGTGGCGCCCTCGTCCTTGGCCCGCTCGGCCAGCTGTTCGGCGTTGTAGATGCGCAGCGGTTGGTGGTCGATCCAGGGGTCGATTACGAGGTCGGCGAGCTCGCGCAACAGATCGAGCCCTGGGCCCCGAACCGGGGTGGTCACAAGGGCCCGAGGGCGGGTCCGGTCCATCGATCCTCCTTCGGGCGCTGAAGTCATTCATAATGGCCGAATCATGACGGTCGTGTCAGGTTCGGTCACCGTGGGCATCGACATCGGGACGACGGCGGTGAAGGCCGTCGCCGCCGACGAGGCCGGCACGGTCCTGGCCCGCGCTCGTATCCCCCACCGGCTGATGACGCCGGCACCGGACCAGCTCGAGCACGACGCGGGCCAAGCGTGGCGCCGTGGGCCGGTGCGAGCGCTCGCCCAAGTCACCGCGAGTGTCGACGTCGTCGCCGCGGTATGTGTCACGAGCATGGTGCCCTCTCTGACCGCGGTCGACAGGCGCGGCATACCCCGGAGCCCGGGGCTCCTCTACGGCGACGCCCGAGGTCAACGTGTGGCGGAGCCTGACGTGGGCGACACGGACTCGGTCATGCCCGATGCCGGGGGATTCGTGCGCTGGGCGCGGCGAGAGGTACCTGGGGCGCGCGGCTACTGGCCTGCACAGGCGGTCGCCAACTACGCGCTCGGTCGCGTCCCCGCCATCGACACGGGGACCGCTATCTGCATGGGCTCGATGCGCACGGGAAACCACTGGAACGACGACGTCTTGGCCAAGTTCGACGTCACCGAGCAGCAACTCCCGATTGTCGTCCCCATGGGACAGGCGGCTGGGACGCTCACGGGTACCGACACCGTGCTCGCGGCGGGGACCGTCGACGCGTTGTGTGACCAGATCGTTTCCGGCGCGGATCAGGCCGGGGATGTGCTCGTGATCTTCGGGGCGACGCTCATCGTGTGGGCCGTGGTCGACGACTGGATCGAAGCACCGGGGCTGTGGACACTTCCCCACACCGTGGCCGGCAAGGTCCTCGTCGGTGGGCCGAGCAACGCGGGCGCGCTCTTCGTGGACTGGGCTCGCGCCCTCTTGCAGGGCGTGAGCCGCCACACGGCCGGTCTCACGGCCCGGCCGCGACCGGCCGGGGCCGAAGCAAGGTCGACCGATGAGCCGCCGCGCCGCGGTGAGCCCGGGCGCGTGCCGGTGTGGACGCCCTATCTGCGCGGCGAGCGCGCCCCGTATCACGACACCTCCCTTCGTGCGGGCCTCCACGATCTGGACATGACCCACGACGCCGGAGCTGTGGAGCGTGCCGCCTACGAAGCGAGTGGATTCGTCATTCGGCACATGCTCGAGCGGGCCGGTATCAAGGCTCGTCGCGTGGTGGCGAGCGGAGGCGGCACCCACGTGGTGCCTTGGATGCAGGGTGTCGCTGATGCGTGCGGTCTTCCCGTCGACACGGTGGGCGTGGCCGAAGGTTCCGCCCTCGGTGCCGCCTACATCGCGCGCTGGACGGCGGGCCTCGAGTCGTCCCTCGACGGCGCCCAGCGGTGGGCACGCGTGGGGCGACGGGTCGAGCCTGACGCGCGCTGGGCGGCGGCTGCCTCGGAGCGCTACGCGCGCTTTCTCGCCCTCAGCCCGCACTCCTGAGACCGGCGCGGTCGGGTTGGGTGGGGGCAGGGTGCTCTGCCATGCTGTGGAACTGGAGGTGGAGTGGTGAGCCCCAAGTCACACGAGCACGACGACGACGACGCAGGTGCGGGCGACGACTGGGTGTTTCCTTTCGAAGGCGAGCTGCACGCCTTCGCTCCGGGATTGCACGAGGCCCAGAACGCCTGGCTGTCCCAGATCGACTCGTTGCGGGCCCCTGATCGCAAGACCCACGAGCTCATCCGAATGGTGTGCACCGTCATCCTGCGTAACCCGCCCGGGGTCCAGCGTCACGCCATGCTCGCGGCGGAGGTGGGCGCCACGTGGGAGGAGATCGCCGGCAGCATCGTCTTGACCGAGCCGGCCTTCGGGCTCCTGCGGGTGGTCGAAGCCCTTCCCTGGGCCCGGCGTGGCTGGGAGAGAGGTCACTCCACGGTCGAAGACGGCGGCAAGAAACGCCGCCCGCCGGCATAACCGGCACGCCCCGCCCTTACCGCCAGCCTGTCTCTCTTGCTCCGGTGCCGTCGGCCCCTTTCGGTCCGGTGCCGTCGGTGCCTTTCGGTCCGGTGCCGTCGGTGCCTTTCGGTCCGGTGCCGTCGGTGCCCTCGCCCGACAACACGTAGGCCGGTGGTGGGCCTCCGCCGAAGAGGGCCCGGTGCACCATGGTGGTGAGGGTGTCGAGTGCCGACGCGTCGACCGGCTCACCGGCGAACTGCCGGAGCTGATGGAAGCGGTCGACCATGGCCACCACGGCTTCGGCCGCCGCGTTGGGGTCGACGCCGGGATGCGGCCCCGCGCCGTCGATGCGCGCCGCCAGCGTGCGCGCCACCCCGCCCGCCGCCGCATGGGCCTGGGCACCGAGCTCGGGATCGCTCATGACCAGATCGGTCCAGGCTCGCAGCACGGGGGCGTAGCGCTGCCACGCCTCGGAGAAGCGCTCCATCCAGGCGCGCAGCTCCTGCCATCCCGCCGCATCCGGGCCCACCGGTCCCAGCCCGTCGTCGAGGGCGGCTACGACTTCGCCCGCCTCGCCGACGAGGGCACGCAGAAGGTCCTCTTTATTGGAGAAGTACAAATAGAAGGTGCCGTGTGAGGTCCGGGCCACCTTCACGATGTCGTCGACCCGTGCCGCGTGGTACCCGCGACGTGCGAAAACGACCATGGCGGCATCGAGCAGCTTGCGCATGGTCTTACGACCCTGGGACCGCAGGGCGCGCTTACTGGCGGGCTCACCGGCCACGACGGCCACCTTGGCGCCGCGTGTCGCAGCCCGCTTCCCGTTCGTACCGCTCTTCGCGCCCCGGGTGTTCACCGGGTTGGGCCCGGATGGGGCGCTCGGCGTGGTCGCCGGTCCCATTCCAGGGGCATCGTAGTCACCCAGCGACTGAGGGTGCCTCGAAAGCGACCTTGATGGCTCCGCTCTCGTCCTGGCGGGCGATGGCGCGCAGGGCTTCCCACCACCGCTCGAGTGGGAACCGGTGCGTGAGCATGCCGGTGAGATCCACGCGTCCGGATGCCGCCATGTCGAGGTAATGGGCGATGGCGTGCTTGCGCACACCGTCGACCTCCTCGATGCCGAACGCGTTGGACCCGGCGATGGTGAGCTCTTTGAAGTAGATCGGCGTCCATTCCCACCGTCCTGGTGTCGAGACGCCGCTCTGGACGAGGGTGCCGCGCTCGGCCAGCACGCGCACGCCCACCTCCAGGGTCTCGGGCCTGGCGATGGTGTCGTAGACGACGTCGATCCCACCGGGATGGGCGATGGGCAGTCCGTCGAAGGGCTTGTGGAGCACGCCACCTGACCACTGCGCGAGCTCCTCGACGAGGGCGAGGCGTGGTTCGTGCGCCACCACTTTGCTGGCGCCGAGATGGGTCGCGAACTCGGCTTGGGCCGCAAAGCGCGCCACCACCGCCACCTCGACGTCGGGGAACAGGGTGCGCAAGACGGCGACGCTCGTGACACCCAGGGCTCCCGCGCCGTAGACGAGCGCCTTGCCGCCGGGGGGTGGGGGGTGGTGCAGGATGGCGTGCATCGACACCGAGAACGGGTCGGCCAGGACCGCCAGGGTGTCAGACACGTTGGCCGGGACGGGAATGAGCATCGAGTCGTGCGCGGCGAGGAGGTCCGCCCACGCGCCGGGCGCATCGGTCGTGACCCCCACATGGACCCCGGGCCCGAGCGCGCCGCGGGTGAAGCTCCAGCACAAATTGAGGTCTCCCGACTGACAGGGGGGGCACATCGGGTCGACGCCGCGCGGTGCGCACGTGAGCCAGGGGTTGAGGACGACGCGGTCACCGACCTCGAGGCCTTGCGCGGCCGGCCCGAGCTCGACGACCTCGGCCACCACCTCGTGCCCGGGGACGTGCGGGAGCGACGAGAAAGCCGACATGGGATTGTCGATGTCGCCCTCGCCGAAGTCACCGAGGACGAGTTTGGCGTCGGATCCGCAGATGCCCGACAGGATGGGCTTCGTGACGACCCAGTCAGGACGCGGGGGGCGGGCATCCTCGACGATGTGCAGCCCGAAGGGGAGCGCGGCCAGCATGCGCTCGAGATCGTCGGTGGGTTGTGGTCGCGCCTCGTCGGGCGCGGGTGCGGCGCCGAAGACGAGCGCTCTCACGGTGTCGGTCCTTTGCACGTCGGGGCCATGAGCGGCGCTGGCCCTGTCCCGGTTCGATTGCCCGTCATGATGAGCTCCCCCTCTTCGATCGGCCGGTCATACGATCCCCTTGGCCTGCAACGCTTCGAGTTCGGACGGCGACAGGCCGACGACGTCGCACCACACCTCGCGATTGTGCTCCCCGAGAGGAGGCGCTCCGCTCGGCACTGGTGAGCCCTCGCCCACCAGCCTCGGATAGGGCGCCTGCTGGCGCAGCGGGCCGAGGACGGGGTCGTCGACAGCGACGAGATCGTGGCGCGCCGCGAAGTGCGGGTCGAGAGCGATGTCCCGGGCGGTGTAAGCCGTCGCCACCGGCACGTCGTGGGCGATGCAAGCGCTCTCTACCTCGGTGGCGCTCTGGCTCGATGTCCACTCCGCCACGATGGCGTTGATGGTGTCGCCGTTGCGGGCCCGATCGCCCAGGGTGGTGAAGCGAGGGTCCTCGAGAAGGTCGACGCGACCCATGGCGCGACACAGGCGCGCGAAGTTGGCGTCGCCCCCCGCCACCACGCACACGTAGTTCCCGTCCGCCGTCGGGTAATTGTCGAGTGGGGCCGAGTTCGACAAGCGGTTGCCCTCGCGGGCCCGCACCGTCCCGAGGCGGTCATAGGCCGGGATGGTCCATTCCAAGATGCGCAGCACCGACCCGTACAGAGAAGCGTCGACGACGGCGCCCTTTCCGTCCGCACCGCGGCCGGCGTCGCGCCGGTAGAGCGCGGCGAGCGCCGCCTCGGCGGCGAACACGCCGGTGAGGTAGTCGGCGACGGTCACCCCCGGTCGTACCGGTGGTCGGTCGGCCTCTCCCGTGAGGTGGAGGAGGCCGCCGTAGGCCACGCCGAGGCGGTCCAGCCCGGGCCGCCCGGCGTACGGGCCGTCCTGGCCGAAGGCGCTGATGCGCACGAACACCAGCCGGGGGTCGAGCTCACCGGGGCCGATCCCCCAGTCCTCCATGGTGCCGGGCCGGAAGTTCTCGCACACCACGTCCGCGGTCGAGGCCAAGCGGCGGAAGAGATCTTGGCCTTCGGGTACGCGCAGGTCGCAGGTGACGCTCTTGCGGCCCCGACCCTCTACGGCCCAGAACAGCGAGTAGCCGTCGACGAAGGGCCCGATGGTGCGCATGAAGTCACCGGTGCGGGGTTGCTCCACCTTCACCACGTCGGCGCCCCATTCGGCGAGAAGGCCCGCGCAGAACGGCGCACCGATCCTGGTGCCGACGTCGATCACCCGCAGGCCCTCGAGGGGTCGCGCCATACCGGGGCGTCAGTCCTGTCCCGGGGGGGCTTGGCCGGGTGCTGCGGCAGGCGTGTCGGTCGGCGTGTCGGTAGATGCGCCGGCAGCATCTCCCCGGTCACGGGCCGCGAAGACCTCCTTCATCGATCCCATCTGCTTGCGCTGCTCGAGCGCGGAGAGCGCGGTGGCGGTGTTGTGGGCCCACTGGTGCGCCATGAAGTGGTAGCGCCACGATGCCCCTTTGCCCATGAGCTCTCCCACGTTGTTGAGCGAGTCCTTGACCACCTGCGCGGTCACCGGGGGAACGAGCGCGACCCGCTGGGCGAGCTCCATCGTGCGCGCCGTCAGCTCGGCCCGGGGGACCACCTTGTTCACGAGGCCAAGGCGCCACGCTTCGGCGGCATCGAGCTCCTCGGCGGCCAGGAGGAACTCCTTGGCCTTGCGGATGCCGAGCTCCCACGGCTCGACGAGGAGCTCGACCCCGGCGCCGGTCATGCGCAGCACGGGATTGGAGAACGACGCGTCGTCGGAGGCCACGATCAGGTCGCACATGCACGCCAGCATGAGGCCGGCCGCCACGCACTTCCCCTGCACCGCGGCGATGGTGGGCTTGCGGAAGTCGTGGATCTTGCGGCAACGGTCCACGTACATGATCTGCTCGTGGTGGAACTTTCCCTCGGGTGTCTCGCGCATGGCGACCCACTCGTCGGCCCCCTCGTTGCCGACGATCGCCTTGAGGTCATGTCCGGCACTGAAGTGCTTGCCGGCACCGGCCAGGATCACGACCCGGACCTCGTCGTCGGCATCGGCACGGTCGAAGCAGGCGTCGAGCTCGTCGATCAGGGCGCTGTTCTGCGCGTTGGCGACCTCGGGTCGGTTCATCGTCAGTGTGGCCACGTGCCCTTCGACCTCGTAGCGCACGACAGGCTCGTTGCTCGACCCGGCCTCGTTGCTCGACCCGGCCTCATTACTCGACACGGCCTCATTGCTCGACACGGCAAGCCTCCTTCGCCATCACCGGCGGGTCGATTCCTTTCGGCACCGGGGCGGTCAACGGGCCCCCTCGGGTGTGACCGGTTCGCGCGGCAGACCCAGCACCCGTTCACCGATCACATTGCGCTGGATCTCGTTGGTGCCTGCGAAGATCGACGCCGCCTGATAGTAGAGCCACGCCCGCTGCCACGATCCATCGCCGGGGTTCGCGGTGGCGTCGCGCCATAGCGGCGCGGCCGCGCCGAGGACATCGAGGGCGAGGGTGTGGAGGCGCTTGCTCATCTCGCTCCAGTACAGCTTGAGAATGCTCCCCTCGGGACCGGGCTCGAGCCCCTTCTGCAGCTTGGACAGCGACCGCCAGTTGTGCAGCTGGAACAGCCGTACCTCGACGTAGGCCTGCGCCAGCCTTCGTCGCAAGCGGGTGTCGTCGAAGGCGCCGCAGGATGCCGCAGCCGACAGGAGCTCCTCGAGATGCTGCATGTGGATCACGAGCTGTCGGGGGTTCACGCCTCTCTCGTTCGACAACGTGGAGCCCGCCACCCGCCACCCTTCGCCGGAGGCGCCCACGAGCTGGTCGTCGGGGACGAACACGTCGTCGAGCTCCACCTCGTTGAACTCGGCTTCGCCGGTGAGCTGCACCAGGGGACGGACGGTCACGCCCGGGGCGTGCATCTCGACCGCGAAGAACGAGAGGCCCTTGTGCTTGGGAGCGGTGAGGTCACTGCGAGCCAGGCACACTCCCCAGTCGGCGAACTGGGCATAGGAGGTCCAGACCTTGCGACCGTCGAGCCGCCAGCCTCCGTCGACGCGCCGTGCCGTCGTCCGCACCGCGGCGAGGTCGGAGCCCGCGTCGGGCTCGGAGAACAGCTGGCACCACAGCTCTGCGGCGGTGGGGATGGCAGGCAGCCAGCGTGCCTTTTGGTCCTCGGTCCCGTGGGCGAGCAACGTCGGGCCGGCCAGGTTCACCCCGATACGGCCGACGAGCTCGGGAGCCCGAGCGCGCGCCAGCTCTTCCTGCACGACGAAGTTCTCGGCGGGCCCGAGGTCGCGGCCGCCGTAGGCCACCGGCCACGTCACGGCCACCCAGCCCGCCCCGGCGAGATCCGCCTGCCACCGACGCCCGAAGGCGACCTCTTCGCTCAGGTCGTCGAAGCGCGGCGGCAGGCCCACCCCGTACTCCCATGGCAGGTGTCTGTGGAGCCACTCCCGCAGCTGCCCGCGGAGGCGCTCCTGCTCCGGCGTCGTCGTCAGGTCCATCGCCTGCGTCAGCATGACACACACGTCAGGCTCCAGAACGGGCCTGTCGGTAGGCTCCGGCCCGTGGACTTCGAGCTGTCGGGGGATCAGGTCGCACTGCGCGACGCGGCGGCGAGCCTTCTCGACGATGCGTGCTCGACCGTCCGGGTCCGGGAGGTGGCGGCCACGGACCGCCATCTCGACGACGCGTTGTGGGCCGCCATGGCCGAACAAGGATGGCCGGCCGTCGAGCGCTCGCCCGAGGACGGGGGTCTGGGGCTTGGCCTGGTCGAAGTGGCGGTGTTGTCCGAACAGCTGGGACGTCATCTGGCCCCGGTGCCCTACGCCGGGACGGTGGTCGTGCACGGAGCGCTCGCCTCGGCGATCTCCGCCGGAGCGGCCGAAGCGGACACGCAGGCCGGCCTCGGGGACACCGGTGTCGGAGGGTGGGCGGAGCGCCTGTCCTCGGGCGACGCCACCGGTGCGGTGGCGTGGTCGCGTGCACCCGATGCGGTGCGCGCCCGGCGCGACGCCGACGGGACGTGGCGGCTGACGGGTCGGTCCGACCCCGTGGTGGACGGCCCGCTGGCTGACGTCCTGGTGGTGTTCGCCGAGACCGAAGGAGCCCCGGCGATCTTCGCGCTGGCAACCCCGGACGGTGCGCGCCCCGGTACCGAGCCCGCCATGGACCGCACCCGCGCCCTGGGCTGGCTCGAGCTCGACGCCCGACCCGCGCTCTGGCTCGGTGATGACCGGGCCGCTGCCGCGGTGCTGGACCGTGCGGTCGCCGCGCTGTGCGCCGAGATGCTCGGTGCCGCCGACGTGGTGCTGGCCATGACGGTCCAGTACGCAAAGGACCGGGTGCAGTTCGGTCGACCCATCGGGAGCTTCCAGGCCGTGAAGCACCGGTGCGCGGACATGCTCGTGGACGTGGAGGGTATGCGGTCCGCCGCTTACTACGCGGCTTGGGCCGTGGGCGCCGGTGATCCTGATGCTTCGGCGGCGGCGTCGGCGGCCAAGGTGTGGTGCTCCGACGCAGCCCGCCGGGTCATGGCATCGGGACTGCAGGTCCACGGCGGCATCGGGTTCACGTGGGAGCACGACCTCCACTTGTTCCTGAAACGCTCGCAGCTCGACCAGGTGACCTTCGGTGACGCCGCTCATCACCGTGAGCGGATCGCCCGCACCCTCAGAGCACGCGTCGAGGCCGGCCTGCCGGTGCTCTGAGTCGCATCGTGCGCGTAGGGCGCACCGTCTCGACATCGGAGTGGGTGCTCACCGCCGGAGGCGCATGACGGCGAGGGGCGCGGCGACGGCGACGATGATGGCGGACCAGGCCAGGGACGCAGCAAGGTACGAATGCAGCGGATGACCCAGCGTCGCTTCGGCGACGTGTCCCTCGGTCAGGATGCGCACCGTGTCGACCATCGCCGTGATGGGCTGGTAGTTGGCGAACGCCTGCATCCACCCCGGCATGGTGGAAACCGGGACATAGGCGCTCGAGACGAAGGTCAACGGGAACACCAGGAACGACAGGCTCTGCGCGGCCTGCGGGCTTCCGGCGAACAGACCGAGGGCGACGAAGAGCCAGCAGAAGGCGAAGCCGTACAGGACACACATGCCGAAGGCTTCCAGGGCGGAGCCCACGCCGTTGTGAATGCGGAAGCCGATGGCGAAGCCGATGCCCGTGGTGATCGCCAGGCTGAAGGTCGTGAGCGCGGTGTTGGCCCACACGTTGCCGTCGATGATCGAGAAGCGCGAGATGGGCAGGCTCCGGAGCCGGTCCATCAGGCCCATGCCGAGGTCATCGGCGACACCTGCAGAAGCACCCATACCCGTGAAGAGCACGCTCGTGGCAACGAATCCCGGGACGAGGAAGTCCACGTACGAGAGGACGCCAGTGTGCCCGATGGCACCTCCCATGACGTAACGGAAGATCAAGAGGAACAGGGCGCCTTGGGCCGTGCCGGCCACGATGAGCTGCGGGGTGCGGATGAACTTCTTCACGGTCCGGCCGGCGACGGTCAGGCTCGACACGACCGGCGACGCGCCGGGAGAGGACACGCCCGGAGACAGCGTCGGGCCGCGAGGGTCGATGGTGGTGGTGGTCATGACAAGCACCTTTCGGTCAGGCGACGCGATCGTCGGAGTGGGAGTCGGAGTCGGAGTCGGAGTCGGAGTCGGAGTCGGATGAGAGCGAAGAGGAGATGGAGGTGGAGTCGGATGAGCCGGAGGTGGCTGAACACGAGCTGCCCGTGAGCTTCAAGAAGACCTCGTCGAGGGTGGGGTGGCGGACGGTGACGTCCTCGATGTCGATGCCGGCGTCGTCGAGGGCGCGCACGACCAAGGCCAGGACCCCTGTTCCCTTGGGGGCGTCGATCGAGCAGCGCTGGGTCTCGGTGTCGATCGTCGGTGCGCCGATGTCCAGCCGTTCGAGTACACCCGCGGCGCGCGCCAAGGTGGAGGCTTCTCGGGTGTGGAGGTCGAGCACGTCTGCGCCCACTCGCTGCTTGAGCTCGGCCGGTGATCCCTGGGCCACGACCCGCCCGCCATCGATGATGGCGATGAGCGCCGCCAGGTGGTCGGCTTCGTCGAGGTACTGGGTGGTGAGCAGGACGTCGGTTCCATCTTCGCCGAGGGCGCGGATGGCGTCCCACAGCTCGATGCGGCTGCGCGGGTCCAAGCCGGTCGTGGGCTCGTCGAGAAGGAGCAGGCGCGGCGCGCCCACCAGGCTGGCCCCGAGGTCGAGGCGTCGGCGCATCCCGCCCGAGTAGGTCTTCACGAGACGGTCGCCCGCGTCGGAGAGGCCGAGGCGATCGAGTGTGGCCGCGCTGGCGGCGCGTGCCGATCGCCGCGACTGGCCGTAGAGCCGGGCCACCATGGCCAGGTTCTCGCGGCCCGTCATCATCTCCTCCACCGCCGCGGACTGCCCGGCCAAACCGATCATGCGGCGCACGGTCTGCGGCTCGCGGACCACGTCGTGGCCGGCCACGGCGAGGGTCCCGGCGTCGGGTCGGAGCAAGGTGGCCACGGTGCGCACGAAGGTGGTCTTGCCGGCGCCGTTGGGGCCGAGAATGGCGACGATGCGTCCCGACGGAAGGCTGAGGTCCAACTCGGCCAGAGCGGAGACACGTCCGAAACGCTTGGTGAGGCCGCGGGCCTCGATGAGGGCGGTCATGGGTTTCCTCTCTTCTTGTTCCGTTTGTCCGTGGATCTGCAGTGGCGCCGATCCGCGGTCTTTCGAGAGGTCGATCCCTGTCGTTGCCCTACGCTGTGGGTGCAGCCCCGAGCGAGGTTCTTCGGAATCGACCTCGTGGTTTCAAGGCCCCGGGGCCGCGTGCTCCAACACGCGGCCCCGAGCCGTTCCTAGGCTTCCGGGTCGGGAACCCCCTCGACGATGGCGGGGATCTCCGACGCTCCGCTGGCGAAGGAGCGCCACATCTCGATGCCTTCGAGTGAGCCGTCCTCGATGTCTTTGATCAGCGCGACGACGAAATCGAGCTCCGTCTCCATGAGCCGTTCCTCGTATTCGGCTTCGAGCTCGAACAGACGGGGCAGGCCGGCGTCTCCCGCTGCCCGCAGGACACCGCGCAGCTGGGCCAACCGCATCTCGATCGCCATGGCGCGCTGTCGGAGGGCGTCCAGGGCATCGCCGATGTCGAGCGCGGGCAGGAACGACAGAGCCGCCATGAAGTGGGGGTATTCCTTGACGGGCGCGGCGACCAGCTCGGTCAGCCAATCCGTGAGCTCACGGACCCCGGCGTCTGTCACGGCGTAGACGGTGCGCTCCGGCCGCCGGCCCTCGCGGACGGTCTCACCGGCCCTGATGAAACCCCGCTTCTCGAGGGACTCCACCACCGCGTACAGCGATCCGTAATTGAGCCGGACGCTCTCGTGCTTGGCCCTCGATCGGAGGGTCTGCGCCACCTCGTAGGGGTGCATCGGACGTTCGAAGAGGCAGACGAGCACGGCCAGGGCCAGGGGGTTCGAGCGGGCCGAACGGGGCACACCGGCAGAATATTCTATTCAGAGTGTCCTGACAAGAGTCAGACGAGAACTTGTGAGCAGATGACTGGCCGATGTCCGACTTCGACGGCGAACTCCCCGGTCAGGGGGGTCATGTCTCGCTACGGAGCTTGGCGGCCATGGCGCGCATCGTGCTCCGATCGGGCTTCCCGGCGGCGAGGACCGGCAGGGCATCGAGCTGGATCACCATCTCCGGCGTCTTGAAACGGGTGACGCCGCGGGCCGAGAACCAGGCCCGGCACGCCTCGAGGTCGAAGGGTGTGGTCGCCTCCACGAAGGCGGCCACGCGCTCGCCCACCTCCGGGTCGGCCACCGCCACCGCCACGGCGTGGCGAACGTCGGGATGGGCCTCGAGCACGGCTTCGACCTCCGACGCCGAGATGTTCTCCCCAGCCCGGATGATGATGTCCGAGAGCCGGCCCACCACCCTGAGCCAACCCTCCTCGTCGAGCACGCCGACGTCGCCGGTGCGGAACCACCGCCCCCGGGCCGACAGGACCCGGGCGGTGGCATCGGGGTCGACGTAGCCCGCGAACAGCTCGGGGCCCCGCAGCCAGATCTCGCCGACCCCGCCCGGGCCGAGCCGGGCCGAGGTCTCGGGGTCATGCACCTCGAGCTCCACGTCCCCGAGGGCGCGACCGTCGGTGTCGCGCGCCCGCTCGACGCTGTCGTGGGGCCCTGAGGTGGTGACCGTGGGTGCCTCAGTCGACCCGTACGTGCGCTTCACGCGACACCCGAACGACTCGCTGGTGGCGTCGACGAACGCCGGGCTCACCGAGGCTCCGCCCGTCGAGACCAGCCGGAGGCTGCGCACCCTCTCCCGGCCGAAGCCGGCCGATCCGGCCATCTGCGAGAAGAACACCGGGGGCGCCCCCATGAACGACACGTGCTCGTCCTCGATCCGGCGCACCGCCTCGTCGGGGTCCCATGCCGCCATGAGCACGGTCGGGATCCCCGCCATCGCCGGGATGAGCACGCCGTTGAGCAGCCCCGACACGTGTGCCAACGGTGCGGGCATGAGCACGGCGTCATCGCTCCCGAGCCCGTGCACCGCCACCATGAGCGAGGCCTTGTAGCCCAGGCTCCGGTGGGTGTGCAGCGCCGCCTTCGGAACGCCGGTCGACCCCGAGGTGAACAACACCACGGCGATGTCGGTGGGTCGCGCCGGGGAGGATCGGGCCCCGATGGCCGGTCCGGGACCCAACACGTCCAACAAGCCGGCGGTGTCCTCCCCCGAGGGAACGAGCGCTCCCGGCCACTGCGCGCCGGGCATGCCGGGGGTCGCGATCACGAGCGTCGGGCGCACCTGCTCGAGAGCGGCCGCCACCTCGGCGACTCCCAATCGGTGGTGCAGGGGTGCGGCTACCGCTCCGAGTCGCCAGCACGCCCGGTAGAGGAGGAAAGGAGGGGCACCGTTGGGTAATTGCCAGCTCACGACGTCGTGACGTCGGACGCCTGCGGCCGCCAATCTTCCGGCCAAGGCGGCGACGGCGGTCTCCACCGCCGACGCGTCGAGGCGACCCGTGCCGTCGACGACGGTCGCACCCGTTCCGGTGGAAGCGGAGAACGACGCATCCAGCGCGCCCCGGTCCCATGCTCCGCCCGCGGGCCGGTAGCGCGCGGCCCCGGCCTGCTCCAATGTGGGACGCAGCGGCATGCGGCCACGCTACCGCCGGGCCGGTTTGTCTAACCTGACGCCGTGGTCAGAGAACGCGCCGCGTCCCGGACTCATATCGTGGCGCCACCCGAGGTGGTCGAACGTGTGGCGCTGGCTCCCGCGCCGGGCGAAGCGCCGCTGCCTGCGGCCAACGCCGCCGCACTGCTCCGCCGCAACGGCACCGACCCCGAGTTCGCGTCACGGCCGGCCTTGCACTTCGGTGCCCGCACCTGGAGCCACGCCGAGATGTACGCCGAGTCCACCCGGTACGCAGCGTTGTTTCGCGAGCGCCTCGACCCGGAGCGCCCGCCCCACGTGGGTGTCCTGCTCGACAACACCCCGGACTACGTGTTCTGCCTGGCCGGGGCCGGTCTCGCCGGTGCGGCGGTGGTGGGCCTCAACCACACGCGACGCGACGAGCACCTCCTGGCCGACATTCGCTACACCGACGTCCAGCTGCTGGTCACCGAGCCGCGCCACCAGGAGTTGCTGGCGCCGGTGGTCGGTGACCTCACGTTGCCGGGAGGGCTCCTCGTCTCCGAGCGCTTCGCCGGCGCGAACGGCGCCGACGGGAACGACCCCCCCCGCACCATGGGCGAGTCCCTCGATGACGCATTGGACCAGTGGGCGCCCGGAAGCGGGGATCCCGGGCTCGAGCCCGACGTCGAGACGTTGTGGGTCCTGTTGTTCACCTCGGGGACCTCGGCCGCACCCAAGGCGGTGCGTTGTACCCAGCGTCGGCTGCTGACGACCGGAAACCGGATGACGATGGTGCTCGACGTGGGCCCCGACGACGTCGGATACCTCGCCATGCCCCTCTTCCACTCGAACTCGCTCATGGTGGGTCTCGCCCCGGCGCTGGTGGCGGGAGCGTCGGTGGGCCTCGCCCGGCGCTTCAGTGCATCGCGGTTTCTCGAGGACGTGCGCCGGTACGGGGTCACGTGGTTCAACTACACCGGGAAGCCGCTCGCCTATCTGCTGGCCACGCCCGAGCAGCCCGACGATGCCGACAACTCGCTGCGCCTCGCCTACGGCAACGAGGGATCGCCGCACGTGGTGGAGGCGGTGGCGAAGCGCTTCGGCGTGGCCGTGGTCGACGTCTTCGGGTCCACCGAGGGGGGGATCGCGCTCGACCGCTCGGGCGGGGTGCCCCGGGGCTCGGTGGGCAAGCTGCGCCAGGGGATCAAGGTGGTCGATCCCGACGGGAACGAACGCGAGCGTGCCAGGTTCGACACCGACGGCCGCCTCGTCAACGCCGCTGAGTGCGTCGGTGAGATCGTCAACGTCGAGGGCGTGGGCCCGTTCGAAGGGTATTACCGCAACGCCGCGGCCATGGCCCACACGACCCGCAATGGTTGGTACTGGAGCGGCGACCTCGGCTATGTCGATGCCGACGAATGGGTCTATTTCGCGGGCCGTACCTCGGACTGGCTCAGGGTCGACGGCGAGAACTTCCCTGCTGCGCCCATCGAGGCCATCGTCGTCCGCCATCCCGACGTGGTGCTGGCTTCTGTCTACGGCGTGCCCGACGTGGACTCCGGGGACCAGGTCATGGTGGCGCTGGTGGTGCGCGATGGAGTCGCCTTCGACCCTGTCGCCTTCGCGGCGTGGATCGACGCGCAGAGCGACCTGAGTCCGAAATGGCGTCCGCGTTACGTGCGGTTGTGTGAGACGCTGCCCACAACTCCCACCAACAAAGTGCTCGTGCGCATCCTCGTGCACCAGAAATTCCGTGCCGATCGCGTCGGCGGGGACGTCGTGCTCGTGCGGGGGCGCGGCGAAGACAGCTACCGGTCGTTCGGGGACGACGAGGAGGCCGCGTTGCGGGGCGCGTTCGTCGAGAGCGGGCGCGCCCAGGCCTGGGACCTGTAGGAAGGTCTGAAGGAACAGGTGGACCTGTCGCTCACCGAGACCGAGCAACATTTCGCGCAGGACGTGCGGGCCTGGCTCGAGGCCAACGTCGTGCCCGCCCCGGACAACGGATCCGGCACCGGATCTGACACCGGAACCGGCACCGGATCTGACACCGGCACCGAGGACCTCGCCGCGTCGGTGGCGTGGGGCCGCGCCTGGCAGGCCAAGCTGGCCGGGGCGGGGTGGGTCGGCATCAACTGGCCCGAGGAGTATGGGGGCCGGGGCGCGTCACCGGTCGAGGTCGCCATCTTCAACGCCGAGTACGCGCGCAGCGGCGCGCCGCAGCTCGTCAATCGAGTCGGCATCAACCTGGCCGGCCCCACGCTCCTGGCGCACGGGACGCCCGAACAGTGCCGGCGGTGGTTGCCCGCCATCGTGAGCGCCGAGGCGATCTGGTGCCAGCTCTTCAGTGAGCCCGGGGCCGGCTCGGACCTGTCCGGGCTCGTCACGCGCGCCGAGGCGGACCCGGTCGGTGGCGGGTGGCGGGTCACGGGCCAGAAGGTGTGGACGTCGTACGCGCAGTTCGCCCGCTACGGGCTGTGCCTGGCGCGCACAGAGCCGGGCACGACCGGTCCTCGGGGTCTGTCGCTGTTGGTGGTGGACATGGAGGCCCCCGGCGTGGACATCCGCCCTCTCGTGCAGATCACGGGAGAAGCCGAGTTCAACGAGGTCTTCCTCGAGGATGTCGTCGTCCCCGCCGGCCACCTGGTCGGCCCGGCCGGACAGGGCTGGACCGTGGCGTCGACGACGCTTGCCCACGAACGCGGCACGAACTTCCCGTTCAAGGAGGAAGTTGTGCACGAGGGCTACCTGACGCGGTTGTGCGCGCAGGCCGCCCGCAACGGCACGCTCGACGATCCCGACGTGGCCGACGCGTTGGCCGACGCCTACGTGGCGCTCGTGGTCCTGCGGACCCACAACTGGCGCACGCTGTCGAAGTTGGCGCGCGGTGGTGAGCCCGGGCCGGAGTCGAGCTGGGTGAAGCTCACGTGGTCCGACATGACCCAGCAGTTGTCCGAGGCCGCCTTGGCCGTGGAGGGGCCGGCGTCGGGGATGTGGGGGGCGTGGCAGCGGCAGTGGTTGTGGTCGAAGGCGGCCAGCATCGCCGGCGGAACGTCGGAGGTGCAGCGCAACGTGATCGGGGAGCGCATCCTGGGGCTCCCACGCGAGCAGAGGAGATAGAGAGCGTGCCCGTTCATTACGAGCTCGGTGACGACCATGTGGTGTGGATCACCATCGATCGACTGAAGTCGATGAACAGCCTCGACATGGAGCACTTCGCCCTGCTGCGCGGGGCGTGGGACCGCTTCGGCGAGGACGACGAGGCGTGGGTGGCCATCATCACCGGGGTCGGCAACGCCTTCTGTACCGGCGCGGACCTCAAGACCTACATCCCTCAGGTCACGAAGCTCCAGAGGGAGATCGCCTCGCGTCAGGTCGAAGAGATCGACGGCTATCGGATGGACGACGGCGTGAAGGCGGTCCTGCGCGGCGTGAAGCTCTACAAGCCGATCGTCGCGGCGGTGAACGGCGCGTGCGTGGCGGGCGGGATGGAGATGCTCGGCGGGTGCGATCTGCGCGTGGCGGTGCCCGAGGCCTACTTCGGGGTCATGGAGCCCAAGCGCGGGCTGTTTGCCGGGGGCGGGACCACGGTGCGGCTTCCCCGCCAGATCCCGTTCCCCGCCGCCATGGAGTTCCTGTTGTGTGCCGACCGGGTGCCGGCCGAGCAGGCGCTCGCCTTCGGCCTGCTCAACTCCATCGTCCCCGCCGACCAGCTCCGGGCCAAAGCCGAGGAGTACGCGCACCGCATCACCGCCAACGGCCCGCTCGCGGTGCGCAAGACCAAGGAGAGCGTGCTGCGGGCCCTGGCGGTCGACATGAAAGAGGGGTACCGGATCGAGTCGGCCATCGCCACCGAGGTCTTCTCGAGCGCGGACGCCAAGGAAGGGCCGGCCGCGTTCGTGGAGAAGCGTCCGCCGCGCTGGACTGGTCGCTAGGCCCCGACATGGAGCATGTGACGCTCGAGGACGCCGTCGCCCATCACGTCCGACCGGGTGACACCGTGCAGATGTTGTGCGGGCACAGCCGGTGGACCGCCGCGGCGCGCGAGATGGCGCGTCAGCACTGGGGCCAGGACGCCGGGTTCACACTCGTCATGCTCAGCCTGAGCTCACTCGGCGCGCTGTTCTTTCGGGGGCAGATGCTGCGCAAGGTCGTCACGACCTACTCCGGCGACACGTTCCCCACCTACACGCCCAACCCCATATTCCAGGAGGCCTATTCCTCGGGTGCGGTCGAGGTCGAGCACTGGTCGATCCTCACCTTCACCCAACGCCTCGAGGCCGCAGCACGCGGGTTGCCTGCCGTCGTGACGGGATCGCTCCAAGGGTCGTCGATGGCGTCGAACGCCGACTTCACCGTGGCCGACACCTCCTTCGGTCCCGTCGGGCTCCTGGCTCCGCTCACGCCCGACGTCACTCTCGTCCACGGCGCCGTCGCCGACCAGGAAGGGAACGTGGCGTTGTCCGAGCCGCTGCTCGAAGGAGTGTGGGGGGCGTGGGCGGCTCGTCGCGGGGTGGTGGCGACGGTCGAGCGCGTGGTGGAGCGGCTCGACGGTCTCGGTCACCGCGTGAAGATCCCCGCCCATCGCGTGCTGGCCGTGGTCGAAGCACCCTTCGGCGCCCATCCCGGCGGGCTGTACGCGCCGCAGATCCCGGTGTCCTCCTACGGCGAGGACATCGGATTCTGGAGCGAGGTACGCGTCGCCACCCGCCAAGACTTCGACGCCTGGGCCCGGCACTGGGTGCTCGAGCCCGCTACCCAGGACGAGTACCTCGGACGGCTGGGACGCGAGCGCCTCGACTGGTTGTCGTCGCGCACCGACCCCGAGTCGTGGCGCGAGGACGCCGAGGCCCACCCCGTTGACGCGCTGGAGGCAGTGCCGCCGAGCCGGTGGGAGCACGCCGCGGCCTACGGCGCCCGAGAGCTCGAGGCCGTTGCCGACGCGCAGCACGCCGACGCCGTGCTGGCCGGGGCAGGCGTCGCCAACCTCGCCGCTTGGGTGGCGGTGGCCCGTGCCCGCGCCGGGGGCAGTGCCATCCGGCTCACCGCCGAGCTCGGTCTGTGGGGCTACACCCCCACGCCCGCCGACCCGTACATCTTCAACCACCGGGTGTTCCCCGGCTCACCCCTGCTCGCCGACGCGTCGACGGTGCTCGGCATGGTCGTGGGTGGACCAGGCACGCGCACCATCGCGTGTCTGGGTGCTGCCCAGGTCGACCGGGACGGGAACCTCAACTCGACGCTGGTCCCGGGCGGCCCGTTTCTCGTGGGGTCGGGGGGCGCCAACGACGTGGCCAGCCGCGCCGCCGCCTGTGTCGTGGTGGCGCTGGCGCGCCCCGACCGTCTGGTCGAGCGGGTGGGGTACATCACGAGCCCCGGCCAGCGCGTCACGAGTGTGGTCACCGACCTCGGCGTGTTGCGCCGGCTCGATGGCACGCTCCGGATTGCGGCGGTTCCGAGCGGGGCGGGCCCGGTGGCCGAGCGGGTGCGGGCGATGGTGGGTGCATGTGGATGGGACGTCGACGTGGCGACGTCGGTGAACGAGCTCGAGTCGGTGACGACCGACGAGGTGCTCGCGCTGCGCCGCTACGACCCCGAGCGCCTGTTCCTGTCGTGAGGCCCCGGGCGCTTGGCCTCGGTCACCAGCCTCCGGGCCGTTGACCAACCCGGTGGTTGCGGGGCGTCCCCACCGACCGGGCGGCCCTGGTCGAGCGCCTCCTGGGATGGTCCGGGGCCGACGAAGTCGCGTATCTCCACTTCCGTGGGCGGCAGGCGCTCACAGCAAGCCCAGGCTACAGTGGCAAAAGCACGAACTGACACAGACGTCAGGCATGACGTCGATCCGGGGCCTCGCCAGACCCACGGGGCCTCGGCCACTGTGGTGACGGTGACAGGGGAGAGGGGGACCGATGTCGCGCAGTCGGCGAGGGAGATTCGCGACCGTCTCTGCGGCCTTTGTCGCGCTCGCCGTCGGGTTCTCCGCCTGCGGGAACGCCAAGGCGGGAGTGAGCGCGGGCGGCAGCGGCGACCCCGGGGTTACGAACAACTCGATCACGGTGGGCAGCATCGCCAACGTCACCGGTCCACTCTCGTCGGACTTCGCCCCCATCGTGCCCGGGGTGGAGGCCTACTTCTCCATGATCAACGCCGAGGGCGGCGTGGACGGGCGCATACTCAAGTTTCCGACCGGCAACCAGGAAGACGACCAGGGCAGTCCCACCACCGACCTCTCGGTCGCCCAGAAGCTCGTCGAGCAGAGCCACGTGTTCGCCGTGGTGGGGGTGGGGACACCCTTCTTCGGTGGAGCCGCCTATCTCGCCCAGACCGGGACCCCGACCTTCGGCTATGCCGTCTCGACCGACTGGGGGAAGAGGCCGACCCTCTTCGCCGACTACGGCTCGATCCTGTGCTTCCCGTGCGGCGCGTCGGGAGACGGCTACCTGGCGCAACAGTTGGGCGCCAAGTCGATCGCCGTCGTCGCCTACGGCGTGCCCCAATCGGCGGCCGCCTGTCAGGCCGCGGTCACCGGTATGCGCGCCGCCGGCCTGAACGTGTCGTTCAGCGACCTGAACCTCGTGTACGGCGCCGACCCCACGCCTGCGGTCCTGCAGATGAAGAACGACAACGTGGACCTGCTCTTCACGTGCCTGGACGTCAACGGGAACGTGGCCTTCGCGCGGGCCATCAGCCAGAACGGCCTCACCATGAAGCAGATCTGGTTCAACGGGTACGACCGTGGCACGTTGGCGCAGTACGGGTCGATCATGAACGGGGTGTACCTCGGCTTGGAGCACGTGCCCTTCGAATCCGCCCTGTCGGGCCTGTACCCCGGTCTCGATACCTACATCAAGGAGATGAACAAGTACCAGCCGAACTTCACCTACGACGAGGTGGCACTCGACGGGTGGATGGCGGCGGACCAGTTCGTCACCGGCCTCAAGGCGGTGGGCAGGGACCTGACCCAGAAGAAGCTGGTGGCGGCGATCAACAAAGAGACCGCCTACAACGGAGGCGGCCTTACGCCCCCGGTCGATTGGACCAAGAGTCATTTCGGGTCCCCGCCGCCGTACTGCCAGGCCGACGTCGTGGTGCAGAACGGCGCCTTCGTGCCGGCCTTCGTCCAGCCCAACGGCCAGGTCTTCACCTGCTTCGACCTGAACAGCACGACGCCCGTTCCGCCGTTGCCCGGGACCCCCGGCCCCTCGGGGACCTGACCCTCCGCCTGGGATTGCCGATCCGGTGAACGCCATGGGTTCGGGGGGACCGTGAGCCACTTCCTCAGCTACGCCATTCCAGGCATCCCCTACGGGTGCAACTTCGCCCTCATGGCGGTGGGCCTGGTGCTCACGTTCCGGGCCACCGGGGTGTTCAACCTGGCGTTCGGGGCCCAAGCGTTCGTGGCCGCCTTCATCTTCGACCTCCTGGTGCGGACCAATCACCTCCCGGTCGGGATCGCCTTCGTCCTGTCGGTGCTGGTGTTCTCCCCGCTGCTCGGCCTCGCCCTCGACCGGTTCCTGTTCCGCTTCATCCCCACCGCCTCGACGACGGCCAAGCTGGTGATGTCCCTGGCTCTGCTCATCGCAATCCCCCAGGCGTTACCCATCTTCTTCGGCAACGGACAACGACTGAACCCACCGAACCTCTGGCTCAACCCCAACCACGTCTACCTCCACATCTTCTCGACGCCCATCAACGGCGGCGAGGTCACGACCACCCTCATCACCGTCGTGGTGGCGGCGGCCGTGGTGGCGATGTTCCGCTGGAGCAGCATCGGCCTGCAGATGCGGGCCGTGGTCGAGAGTCGACGCATGTCCCAGCTCGAGGGGATCAACGCCCCCCGGGTGGCGGCCGGCGCATGGGCCCTGTCGAGCATGCTGGCCGGCCTGGCGGGTGTCCTGCTCCTCCCCCTCACGGCGTCGCTGCAGCCCACCGATCCCCTGCAGTACACGGCGCTGCTCGTGGCGGGCCTCACGGCCGCGTCGGTGGCGAGTATGCGATCGCTCCCCATCGCCCTGGCGGCGGGGATCGGCCTGGGCGTCGTCGAGAACCTCCTGGCGGGGTATCTGCCGACCGGTGGCGTGATCGCCCAGACCGTCGTCCCCGCCTTTCCCTTCGTGGTGCTCGTAGGCACGCTGTTGCTCAACCCTGGCCTGCGCCAGCTCGAGCTGAGCTCCGACCCGCTGGCGGCGGCCGACCCGCCGCCGGCACCCCCGTCGGTGTCGATCCGCGACCGCCGTCTGGAAGTGCCGACGCGGGTCGGTTTCTGGGTGCTGGTCGTGGCCTTCCTGGCGTCGAGCGTCACCTGGGTTCCGGGCTACTACGTCACCGCCTTCGCCGAGGGCCTGTGCCTGTCCATCGTCTTCCTGTCCATCACGCTCATCACGGGAATGAGCGGTCAGCTCTCGCTGTGCCAGGCCGCCTTCGCCGGCATCGGCGCCTTCGCGGCCGGACAATTCGCCGAGCACCTGGGCCTGCCCGTGCTGCTCGGCGCCGTGGTCGGCGGCCTGATCGCGGCGGTGATCGGGACGATCGTGGCCATCGTGGCGATCCGCGTGTCGGGCCTGCTGCTGTCCCTCGTGACACTCACCTTCGCCTTGTTCTGCGACCAGACGCTGTTCGGGTACTCGTGGACGGGGGGAGGCCTGACCGGGGTGACGGTGCCGCGTCCGGTGCTGGGCTCGATCAACTTCGGCTCGGACCGCTCGTTCCTGGTGCTGTGCTTCGTGGCCCTGACGCTCATCAGCGTGCTCGTCCTGCTGGTGCAACGCGGGACGGTGGGCCGCTACCTGGCCGCCATGCGGGGGAGCCCTGTCGCCGCCGCCAGCATGGGCATCAGCCTCAGGACGGCTCGACTGACCGTCTTCGCCATGTCGGCGGGGATCGCCGGGTTCGGCGGGGCCCTGTACGGATCGGTCGTCCAGCACGTGTCGGCCGATCTCTTCGTCTACGAGTTCTCGCTCGTCTACGTCGTGGCCGTGATCACCACCGGGTCCCGGACGGTCGAGGGAGCGGTGCAGGCCGGCATCGGCTTCGCCGTCATCCAGCTTCTGCTCACCTTGTACCTGCCCACGCGCTTCGCCGGTATCGAGCCCATCCTGTTCGCCTTCGGCGCTCTGACCTACGCGGCGCATCCCGAGGGCATCATCGAGTACCAGAAGAGCCGTTGGATGGTGCGCGTGAGCAAGCTCTTCAACGCCTACGACGAGCGGCGTGCCCGCAAGGCGGGGCCGCCCGCCGCCAGCGCGTCGGGGTCGATGGAAGGCTACCGCGACGCGCTCCCCGCGTTGGGCGTGACCGGAAAGCCCTTCGGTGGCTGACCTGTCGGTGGGCATGCCGACGCCGGCACCCGCGTTCGGCGCGCTCGGCGCGGGCGGGTCGGCGCCGCTCCTCGATGCCCGCTCGATCTCGATCCGTTTCGGCGGAGTCGCGGCGCTCAAGAACGTATCGGTCTGCGTGGAGGCCGGCGAAGCGGTGGGCCTGGTGGGTCCCAACGGTGCGGGGAAGACCACGCTGTTCAACTGCATGTGCGGCCAGCTCAATCCGAGCGGCGGCACCGTGACGTTCGACGGGCACGTCCTCGACCACATGCCCGCCCACATGCGAGCGCGACTCGGGATCCGCCGCACCTTCCAACGCGTCGAGGTGTTCCCCGAGCTGTCGGTGCGCGACCACATGATGGTGGCCGAGCGGGCCCGACGAGGCGACGGGGCGCTGTGGAAGGACCTATTGAACATGGGCAAGCCCAAGCCCGACGAGCTCGCCCATGTCGAGGAGATCCTCGACCTGGTGGGATTAACTGAGATGGCCGACGTGCCCGTCGCCGCGCTCAGCCTCGGTCATTGCCGGCTCGTCGAACTGGGCCGTGCCCTGTGCGGTGAACCGCGCCTGCTCATGGCGGACGAGCCGTCCTCGGGGCTCGACATCAGCGAGACGGCCGCCTTGGCGGCGGTGTTGCGCGGCGTGCAGCGCGACCGCGGCATGGCGGTCCTCCTCGTCGAGCACGACATGGAGATGGTGCGGACCGCCGTAGACCGGGTCGTGGTGCTCGACGTAGGCGAGATCATCGCCCAGGGAACCTTCGAGTCGGTGGTGGCCGACCCCGAGGTGCGTCGTGCCTATCTGGGGCGCTCGGCATGACCGGCCCCATCCTCGAGCTCGACAGTGTGTCTGCTTCCTACAGCACGTACCGCGCCCTGTTCGGCGTGTCGTTCTCGGTCCCGGAGAACGGCATCATCGCCCTGGTCGGCTCGAACGGCGCCGGCAAGTCGACACTGGCCCGGGTCGCGTCCGGCCTCGTCCCGGTCAGCAGTGGCTCGATCCGGTTCGAGGATCAGGATGTCACCCGGTGGGCGGCGCATCGCATCGCACGGCTGGGCATGGTGCACGTGCCCGAGGGCCGTGCCATCTTCTCGTCGCTCAGTGTCGAGGAGAACCTCACGGTGTCGTTCAGCCACCGGGTGGGGCGCAAGGGCACTCCCGAGGCGCTGCAGCGTGCCTACGAGGCGTTTCCCGTCCTCGCCGAGCGGCGTCGGCAGCTGGGGGGCACGCTGTCGGGTGGCCAGCAACGGATTCTGTCGCTCGCCAAGGTGCTCGCGGTTCCCCCCAAGCTGCTCATCGTGGACGAGCTGTCGCTCGGGCTCGCACCGGTGATTGTCGACCAGGTCTACGACGGGCTCATCGCTATCCACCAACAGGGATGTGCGCTTCTGGTCGTCGAGCAACGGTGGACCGGGTGCTCGCCATCGCCGACCGGGCCGTGCTCCTGGTGAAGGGGGCCGTGGCGTGGGAGGGACCGGCCCGCGACGCACGCGACACCCTCGAAGCCCACATGCTCGGCGGCGCGTCCACCAACGGGTCGGCACCGGCGTCGACGAACGGGGTCGCGCCCGCAGCGCATCGTTCGGTCCCGGGCGCAGTCCCGGCGGGCGGTCGGACCTCGGCGCCACAACCTGCTCCGGGCACCTCGCCACCGGGCGGCACTGGTCACCCCTCGGACCTCTGGGTGACGGGACCGACCTTTCCCAGCCCGAACTGATCGAGAGCGAGGACCGACCGGATGGGATTGCTCGACGACAGGGTGGCGGTGGTCACCGGGGCGGGCGGAGGCATCGGACGCGAGATTGCGCTCTGCCTGGCGTCGGAGGGCGCCCGCGTTGTGGTGAACGACCTCGGCACCACGCTCGACGGTGCCGGCACCGCCCAGGGCCCCGCCGCGGAGACGTGCCGGCTGATCGAGGACGCGGGCGGGAAAGCCGTGCCCAACGGGGAGTCGGTGGCGGATTTCGACGGGGCCGGGCGCATCATCGCCCAGGCCGTGGACACCTTCGGGTCCATCGACATCCTGGTGAACAACGCCGGCATCGTGCGCGATCGGACGCTGGTCAAGATGACCTCGGAGGACTACGACGCCGTGGTGGCGGTCCACCAGAAGGGCACGTTCAACTGCACGCGCCACGCCGCGGTGCACATGCGAGAGGCGGGGTACGGCCGGATCGTCAACATCACGTCGTCGGCGGGCCTGCGGGGCAACTTCGGCCAGAGCAACTACGGCGCCGCCAAGGCCGCCATCATGGGCATGACCTTCGTGTGGGCGCTCGAGCTCGGGAAGTACGGGATCACCGCCAACGCGGTGGCTCCCGCCGGGCTCACCCGCATGACCGAGAACCTGTTCGGGGGGGCCGACGCTCCCCCCGACCAAGACCCTGCGCTCAACGCACCGCTCGTCGCGTTCCTGGCGTCGGAACAGGCCGGCTACGTGAACGGCCAGGTGCTGGGGCGGACCGGGTACGCATACACCATCTTCCAGACTCCTCGACAGGTCGCGGCGATGTGGCGAGAGGGTGGGTGGACGCCGACGCAGCTCGCCGAGCACTTCCACGAGGTGCTCGGTCAGCACCTGCAGCCTGTGGGCATGCCCGCCCACCCCTTGCTCGGGAAGAAGGACGGCGGCTGAACCGAGGTCGCGCCGGTTCGATGGCGCGACAGTTGTGGTCTACACAGGCTCGAGGATGACCACCGGGATCTCGCGTTCGGTGTTCTTCTGGTACTCGTCGTAGGCGGGCCACGCGGCTGTGGCCCGTGGCCACCACACCTTGCGCTCCTCGGGGGTGGCGGTGCGGGCCCGGAGATCGAAGACCCCGGCGTGGTCCTGCAGCGTGACCAGAGGATCCGCCACGAGGTTGAGGTACCAGACGGGATGGTGCGGCGCGCCGCCCACCGACGCCACCACGACGTAACGACCATCGTGCTCCACCCGCATGAGGGGGCTCTTGCGCAGGCCACCGCTGTGACGGCCCCGGGTGGTGAGGATCACGACGGGTTTGCCTTCGAGGGTGTCGCCTTCTTTGCCGTCGGTCGCTTCGTACAGCGCCACCTGGTCGGCGACAGGTGACCAGGGGCTGGGTTCATACGTTCCCTCGAGCGGCATCAGCGGTCTCCGATCTGTTCCGGCACGGGCACGTGCCGCGTGGGCTCGGCACGACGTCGTGCCGGACCACCGAGTCTTGCATCCTCGAACGAGCCTCCCGGCGCAGCTCCCGTCCCGAGGTGGCGAGCTGTGTGGCGGTGAGGCCCGTCCCGAGGGCCACCGTCCCGAGGCGCCCGTTTACCGCCGATGCTGGCGCCGGAACAGCTTGATCAGCTCATCTCGGATCTCGGGGTCGAGCGAATCAGGGTCGATCCGTCCCGTGGAGGCGATGGTGGCGCGCATCTGCTCGAGATACGCGCTGCAGTTGGGACAGCCCCGGAGATGGGCCTCGAAGCGGCGACGTTGGCGCCACGACAGGGCGTCGTCGAGGTACGCGGTCACGAGCTCGACGGCTTGCTGGCAGACGAGATCCTTGCCCAGGAGCGCCATCGTCACCCGCCCCTCAACTGGCAGCTGAGCGCCGATCGAATTCGGGTTCGTCCTCGGTGGAGCAACACGCGCTGGTTCGCCTCGGTTATCGAAAGGAGGTTGCAGACCTCACTACTGGTTAGTCCCTCGACGTCGCGCAGGATTACAACCTGCCGTTGCGGCGGTGGGAGCTCTTCGATGACGTGCTTGGCATGATCGGCGAGCGTTGCCGCCATGATGCGGTCGTCGACGAGCTCGGGCCACGGCTCCACCGTAGAAGTCCACGACCCGTCGCGGTTGAACCATCCCGCGTCCGCGGCGGGACCCTGAGGGTCGACGGGAGACGTCCGGCTCTCCTTGCCGGCCGTGGAGCGGGCGCGATTGACGCAGATGTGGAACAGCCACGTGCGTAGCGACGATCGTCCCTCGAACCGGTCGATACCCCGGACGACGGCGAGCCACGTCTCCTGGACGACTTCCTCGGCGACCTCGCGACTGGTCACGATCGAGCGGGCGAGGCGGACCAAGCGCGCGTGGTACGTGTCGACGAGCGTCGCAAAGGCCGTGTCGTCACCGGCCCGAAGCGCTACGAGCAAGTCGTCCTCGCGGATCACGATCTGCAGCGTAAGGCAGGGCCTCGTGTCTTTTCGGTCGCCCTCGTTTCGAACGAGTCGTGACGCCAGGCGCAAAAGCCGCAACGCGGGGCGAAAGAAGTCGTAACGCGGGGCGAAAAAGGTCTGGGCGAGAAAAGTCGTAACGCGGGGCGCGGGCAGAGGACTGAACACACAGCACCAACCCCCAACACCAGGAGGACGAATCATGAGAGCACTGGCCCGTCTGGGCTTCGCCGCGGGCGTCGCCGTGGCGTTCCAGACCGACAACATCGCCGGCAACCAGGTCGTGGCCTATGACCGCGGTGGAAACGGCTCGCTCTCTCTTGCGCATACCTACGACACGGGCGGAGTGGGCGCCATCCTCGCCGGCTCGGCCGTCGACCACCTCGCTTCGCAGGGGTCATTGGCCTTCGACGCAGAGCACGATCTGCTCTACGCGGTCAACGCGGGAAGCAACACCGTGTCGGTCTTCTCCGTCCGTGGGGACGATTTGGCACTCCGCCAGGTGGTCAGCTCAGGAGGCACATTTCCCGTCAGCGTCGCTGTCTCTGGCGACCTGGTGTACGTGCTGAACGCGTTGGACGGTGGTTCCATCCAGGGATACGTCGCCTCGTTCGGTCATCTGCATCTGGTCCCGGCCTGGAACCGTCCTCTCGGCCTGGACCCGACCGAGACCCCCCAGTTCACGAGCACGCCGGGACAGGTGCTGTTCTCACCCGACGGGTCGCAGTTGCTCGTCACCACGAAGAACAATGGCAACGCGATCGACGTGTTCCACATCGCGCCCTTCGGACGGCCGTCGAACGATCCCGTGGTCAACGTCGAGGCGGGTGTGGTGCCGTTCGCGGCGACCTTCGTGGACGAGCGTCACCTCTTGGTGACCGAAGCCGGGCCCAGCGACGTCGCCAGCTTCACCCTGCACGGCGACGGCACGCTCACACCGGGCACGTCGGTGGGCACGACCCAGGCTGCGACGTGCTGGATCACCCCGGGCGCTGACGGGATCTTCTACACGTCGAACGCCGGCAGCGCCTCGCTCAGCACGATCGAGCTCACCGAACACGGGCAGCTCGCGCTCGCCGCACAGACCACAACCGATGCGGGGACGGTAGACGCCTCGGTGTCGTCCGACGGTCGCTTCCTGTACGCCCAGACCGGTGGCACCGGCACCGTCGACGAGTTCCGTATCCACGGCGACGGATCGCTCAGCCCCATCGGCTCGGTGCTGGTTGCCGGTGCGGTCGGGGGCGAAGGAATCGTCGCCCTCTGATCGGGGGCATCCTGCTGTCTGATCGGGGGCATCCTGGTGCTCCGCGGCAATCAGGCCTGTGACGGCCCGCGCTCGAAGCGGGCCGCCACAGGTCGGCCCTCGATGTCGCCTTCAGCCGCTGTCGAGAAGCGGCGACCCGGTTTCGAACGTGTCGCCGCCCGGTGGTCCCCGCATCACCCAGGACCCGGACTCGCCCTCGAGCTTGTAGCCCCCGTAGCTGAGCAACCCGTGGTGCCAGTGACACACCCGGGCCAGACCC